>Ga0209257_1000134_pt1 | contig 207628 bp, 185 predicted proteins | sample AraplaCvi_mCL_r2_FD_184277 | JGI IMG/M metagenome (GOLD analysis project Ga0209257, IMG submission 184277) | Arabidopsis root microbial communities from North Carolina, USA - plate scrape MF_Cvi_mCL_r2 (SPAdes) (version 2) | ecosystem: Host-associated > Plants > Roots > Endosphere | place... | reverse complement strand
TCTGCTTGCCTAATTTTGCGCCGCACCCTATAAACAATCCTGTGAGGCGGCGCTGCCGCTTCTGCCCTTCCTGGGCGTTTCCTCCCTAATGAACTGGCCCGGCGGTTTCGCCGGGCTTTTTTTTGGCCGATGCGGCCGGAGGGCAACGTCGGCGGCGGTTTCGGGTTCCGATTTCGGTCGGGCCCTTCCCCGCGCATCCTGTGACGGGGCCGGGATCGCGGATCGCGATAAGTCGTTTCGCCGACATGAGCGACACCGTCACCACACCCATCAGCCCGCCGCCGGCCAGGGGCCCGCTGGGCGGCGAGCTTCCCGCCTATCTCTCCAACGGCCTGATCGGCCTGCGTCTGCGCGAGACGGCGGTCCACAGCGGCATGGCCCTGATCGGCGGCTTCGCCGGCGTCCACCCCGAGCGCGGGATCGAGGCCATCGCCCACGCGCCGTTTCCGTTCGGCCTGGATCTCGGCGTCGACGGCGTCTGGGCCAGCGACGCGCCGCAAGCAGTCGAGCCGCTGGAGCAGGCCCACGACTTCGCCACGGGCGAGCTGACGACGCGTGTGGCCCTGGACCTCGCCGGCCGGCGGCTGACCCTCGAGGCCGTAGCATTCTGCAGCCGCGACCAGCCCACCATCGTCGCCCAGGAGATCACGGTCACCGCCGACGCCGCCTGCCAGCTGGACTGGCGCAGCTTCATGGACGCGCGCGGGGTCGGCGGGCGGCTGGAGGATCTGCGGCTGGAGACGCCGGGCGAGGCCAAGACCGTCGGCGACGGCGTGCTGCGCTGGGCTAGCGCCGGCGATCTGGGCCGCTGCGGCCTGGCCTTCGCCTCCGAGGTCTCGACCGACAGCCAGCGCAGCCAGACCCGGGGGCATCCGCTGTCGCCGGCGATCACCACCCACCGGCTGAAGCTGGCGGCGGGGCGGCCGGTGCGTCTGCGCCAGATCGTCAGCCTGGTCCCCAGCGCCCTGCACGCCCAGCCCGACTACCAGGCCGTCCGCATGCTGGCGCGGGCCCTGGAGTTCGGCTTCGACCAGCTGCGGGCCGACAACCGGCGCTGCTGGGCGGACCTGTGGCGGGGCCGTATCCGCCTGGTCGGGGCCGAGCGGCGCTGGCAGGCCCTGGCCGACGCGGCCTTCTACTATCTGAACGCCTCGGTCCACGCGTCTTCGCCGTGCTCGACCTCGATCTTCGGCTTGGCCACCTGGCACGACTATCACTACTACTTCGGCCATGTGATGTGGGACATCGACGCCTTCGCGATCGAGCCCCTGGCGCTGCTCCAGCCGCAGGCCGCGCGGTCGCTGCTGGACTTCCGCAGCCGGGGCCTGCTGGCCGCCCGCAACAACGCCAAGCTGATGGGCCGAGACGGGCTGCAGTTCCCCTGGGAGGCCAGTCCGGTCAGCTATGAGGAGGCCTCGCCCGGCGGCGGCAGCGGGGCCTGGCGCGAGGACCACGTCAACCTGCATGTCGCCCGCGCCTTCGCCCAGTTCGCCGCGGCGACCGGCGACCAGCGCTTCGCCCGCGGCCAGGCCTGGCCTGTGCTGGCCGGGGTGGCGGACTGGATCGCCAGCCGGGTGACCTCGCGCGAGGACGGCTACGCCTTCCTGCGTCATGGCGGGCCGGCCGAGCGGGCGGAAGCCGTCGACAACGACGCCCTGACCATCATGGCCAGCAAGGTGGTGCTGGACCAGGCGATCGACCAGGCCGGCGCCATGGGCTTCGACGTTCCCGACACTTGGAAGCGCCTGGCCGAGGGCCTGTCGCCGCCGATGCGCGCCGACGGGGCCATCGCCGCCCACGACGGCTACCGCGTCGACGAGGAGAAGGGCGCCACGCCGTCGCCGCTGATGGGCTTCTTTCCCTACGACTATCCGGCCGATCCGGCGACCGAGCGCAAGACCCTGGGCTTCTATCTGGCGCAATGGCCCGACTATGTCGGCTCGCCGATGCTGGCGGCGCTGTACGGCGCCTGGGCGGCCATGGCCGGCGACCGGGTCCTGGCGCTGAAGCTGCTGGACGAGGGCTATGGCCGCTACCTGGCCGGCCGGTTCGAGCAGACCCTGGAGTACCGGCTGGACAAGATGCCCGACGGCGCGCCGGCCGGGCCGTTCTTCGCCAACATCGCCGGCTTCGTGTCGGGCCTGCTGTTCGGCTTCACCGGCCTGCGGGTCGGGGAGGGCGACCTCCAGACCTGGCCGCGTCGCGCCGCAAGCCTGCCCGAGGGCTGGACCGCCATCGAGGTCGACCGCCTGTGGGCGCGCGGCCGCGCCATGCGGCTGCGGGCTCGCCATGGGGAAATGGCCGCTTTCGAGCCGGCGGAGGATTAGGCCCGATCGACATTCAGCAAAGTGCCCAAGCTACTAAATCCTGCCTTCCTGGGCCTTGTGCCCAGGACCCAGGGTTAAGCTACACCTGAACCGCAGGCTGGTCTCGGCCCGACCGCCGCATAAACTCCGACGCGCAACATTCGCCTCTGGCTTGGGTCCTGGGCACAAGGCCCAGGAAGGCAAGGATATTTGCCGTTGTTGAATGTCGATCCGGCCTAACGCAGCTCGCCCAGGTCCATCGCCGACAGCGCGCGGGTCAGGGCCTCGGCGTCGGCGGTCAGCCTGGCCAGGCCGTCGGTCGGCTCGCGCGTCGTCTCGTTCATATAGAGCGCGCGGTTGATCTCGATCTGCAGGGCGTGGGTGCGCCGGGCCGGGCGGCCGTAGTGCTCGGTGGTGTAGCCGCCGGCATAGGGGGCGTTGCGGACGACGCGATAGCCCAGGGTCTCCAGCTCGCGCTCGACCAGGGCCGTCAGCCGGGGCGAGCAGGCCGCGCCGAAGCGGTCGCCCAGAACGATGTCGCACGGGCCGCCGCCCTTGGCCCGCTGGCCGCGCGCCGCCGCCGCCGGCATCGAGTGCCAGTCGATCAGCACCGCCGCGCCATGCGCCGCCCGCGCCGCCGCCAGCTGGCGGTCCAGGGCGTCGTGATAGGGCCGGTGAGCCAGCTCGACCCGGGCCTTCGCCTCGGGGAAGGTCAGCTTGCGGGCGTAGATCGGCCGCCCCTCGCCGGCCACGCGGGGGATGGTCCCCAACCCCGCCGCCACCCGCGCCGTGCGGCCGCGGGCGTATTCGGGCAGGTCGCCGTCGAACATCGCCGGGTCCAGCTCCCATGGCTCGCGGTTGAGGTCGACATAGGCGCGGGCGAAGCGGGCGCGGATCAGGGTCGCGCCCAGGGCGGGCGCGCCGGCCACGATCCGGTCGACGAAGGCGTCCTCCGACGCGCGCAGGGTCGCCACCGGCAGGCGGGCGGCCGAGGTCATGTCCTCGGGATAGACGTCGCCGGAATGGGGCGAGGCGAACACCAGGGCGGTGGGCGGCGGGGCCCCGGCGGGGGCGGCGCGCGACACCTCGAACGCCGGGCCGCCGAACGTCTCCAGCGGCGCGGTCGCCAGGTCATCGGTCGCCATAGGCCGCCAAGCGCTCATGCGTCATCATCGAAGGCGGTTCGCGTCCGGTCAAATCGCAATCGCCGAAAAGGGCGTTCTTCCACAGTCGGATCATCCACCGGCGGGATCATCCACAGGCGGGATGGGGGCGCGACGTTTAGGTTCATCCCCGATTTACGCTCGACGCGCTAAGGTGGGTCCTCGATCGACGATTTTCTTTCGGACACGTGACCTGATGGCCCGCATCCTCCTCGCCGAAGACGATGATTCCCTCCGCGGTTTCCTGGCCCGCGCCCTGGAACGCGCCGGCTTCGAAGTCCAGGCTTGCGCGGATGGCGAGGAAGCCGTCCAGCACCTGGAACATCCCTGGGACCTGCTGCTGACCGACATCGTCATGCCCGGCATGGACGGCATCGAGGTGGCCCGCCAGGCCGCCGCCCGCGATCCGTCCCTGCGCATCATGTTCATCACCGGCTTCGCCGCCGTCGCCCTCTCGGCCCAGGACCGCGCCCCGGCCGGCGCCAAGGTGCTGTCCAAGCCCGTCCACCTGCGCGACCTGGTCGCCGAGGTGGAAAAGATGATGGCCGCCTAAAAAGTCCGGAAAAAGTTTCGGCGGCGGCTTGCCTACCGGAAAAGCCGCCGCTATACCCCCACACCTTCCCGGCCGGGACGTCTTCACGGAGACGCTTCGGATCGCTTCGGCGGACGCGTAGCTCAGCGGGAGAGCACTACGTTGACATCGTAGGGGTCACAGGTTCAATCCCTGTCGCGTCCACCATTCTCCTCGCTTTTTCAGGGCTTCAAAGCGGGCGGCTCGCGCCGCTTGACGCATCCGTAAGCGCTCGCCAAAGCTCTACAGCCGGTTGCGCCGGTTCCCTGTTTCGTCTCAACTGCTGCGGTTATCGGCCGGGGACCGGATGCAGCCCAAGAGCGCCAATTTCGAGTTTCTGCGCGCGCATGGCCCCCAGCTCTTTCGCCTGGCGGCCCAGGCCGATCACTATTTCCGCACCGACCCCAACACAACCCTGCTCAAGCTGCGGCAGTTCGCCGAATTGCTGGCCAAGGAGATCGCCGCCCGAACCGGCTCGCTGCGATCCTACGACGAGCGGTTTGTCGACATCCTGGGCGAGCTGGGCCGGGCGTCGTTCGTCCCCCCGACGCCCCTGGCCCTGTTCCACAATCTGCGCGTGGCGGGGAACAAGGCCAATCACGGCGATCTGGACGATTCCTCGGTCGCGCTGACGGCGCTGGAGAACGCCAGGCAGTTGGCGGTGTGGTTCGTTCGCAGCTACGGCGGTCAGCCTGATTTCGCGCCCGGCCCCTTCACGCCGCAAGCGCTCGAGCGCGAGGCCGAGGAGAAGCGCGTCTGGCAAGCGCTGGCGCAGGAGGCCGAGGCGGCGGCCGAGGCGGTGAAGGCCAAGCTGCTCGCCACCCAGCAACAGGCCCAAAGGGCTACGGCGCTGGAGCTGGACGCCATGGAAGCCGCCGCGACGAGGGCGGAGGGCGGGATCGTTCTGGATGAGGCCGCGACGCGCGCCATCATCGATCAGCAGCTGCGCGACGCGAAGTGGGAGGCCGACACGGTCAGGCTCCGCTACGCCAAGGGCGCGCGTCCGGTGAAGGGACAAAACCTGGCGATCGCGGAGTGGCCGACGGAAAGCGGTCCGGCGGACTATGCGCTGTTCGCCGGCCTGAGGCTGGTCGGCGTCGTCGAGGCCAAGCGACGCAACGCCAATGTCATGAGCGTGCTTTCGCAGGCCGAACGCTACGCGGCGGGCGTTCGCGTCGAGCCGGAGCTCCTGGCCGAGGGCGCGCCGTGGGGCCAGATGAAGGCGCCCTTTGTCTTTTCGACGAACGGCCGTCCTTATCTGAAGCAGCTCGAAACGGCCTCGGGGATCTGGCGCCGGGATGTCCGGCGACCGACCAATCCCGCCGGCGCCTTGCCGGCGTGGCCAACGCCGGAAGGGCTGTTGGAGCGTCTTCGCCTGGACCAGGCGGCGGCGGAGGAAAGGCTCAAGACCAAGGGCTTCGATTTCGGCTTCCCGCTGCGTCCGTACCAGCGCAAGGCGATCGAAGCCGTCGAGAGGGGGCTGGCCGAGAACCGCACGAACATGCTGGTCGGCATGGCGACGGGGACGGGCAAGACCAAGCTGGCCATCGCCATGCTTTACCGGCTGATCGCGTCGCAGCGCTTCGGCCGGGTCTGCTTTGTCGTCGATCGCAGCGCTCTGGGCGAGCAGACCGAGCGCGAGTTCAGCACGACCAAGGTCGAGGCGGGCAAGGCGTTCGCCGAGATCTTCGGGCTCAAGGGCCTGGAGGACATCCAGCCCGAAGCCGACACCCGCATCCATATCTGCACGATCCAGGGCCTGGTGAAGCGGGTGCTGTACGCCAACGACCCGGCAAAGGCCCCGGCGGTCGATCAGTACGACCTGATGATCGTCGACGAGTGCCATCGCGGCTATCTGCTCGACCGCGAAATGTCGGACGCCGAACTGACCTTCCGCGACCAGGACGATTACGTCTCGAAGTACCGCCAGGTTCTGGACTATTTCGACGCGACCAAGATCGGCCTGACCGCGACGCCCGCCCTGCACACGACCCAGATCTTCGGCGCGCCGATCTTCACCTATGGCTATCGCGAGGCGGTGGTCGACGGCTTCCTGATCGACCATGAGCCGCCCGTCCGGATCACCACGGCCCTGGCGCAGGGCGGCATCCACTTCATGGCGGAGGAGGAAGTGGACTTTATACACGCCCCCACGGGCGAGCTGCGGACCGTCACCCTGCCGGACGAGCTCGACTTCGAGGTCGAGGCGTTCAACCGCACGGTCATCACCGAGAACTTCAATCGCGCCGTCGCCGCCGAGCTGGCCCGGCAAATCGACTGGGCCGCTCCGGGCAAGACGCTGGTCTTCGCCGTCTCGGACGCCCATGCCGACATGGTCGTGAAGGCCCTGAAGGAGGCCTTCCGCGACGTCTACGGCGAGATCGAGGACGCGGCGATCCAGAAGCTGACGGGCAAGGTCGACCAGGTCTCGAAGAAGATCCTCGGCTTCCGCAACGACGCCTTGCCCAAGATCGCCGTCACGGTCGATCTGCTGACCACCGGCGTCGACATTCCGAAGATCACCAACCTGGTCTTCCTGCGCCGGGTCAACAGCCGCATCCTCTATGACCAGATGCTGGGCCGGGCGACGCGAACCTGTCCCGAGATCGGCAAGGAGACGTTCCGCGTCTTCGACGCCGTGGACCTCTACAGCCACCTGCAGACCCTGACCGAGATGCGGCCGGTGGTGGCCGATCCGAAGATCTCCCTGGCGCAGCTGCTCGAAGAGCTGGGCCGTATCGAGGACGCCCGGATCCGGGCTGATCTGCGCGACCAGATCATCGTCATGCTGAGCCGGCGGCTGAAGCGTCTGACCGACGAGGCGCGGGCCAAGGTCCAGGTCGCGGCGGGGGAGAGCCCGGAAGACATGCTGGAGCGCTTCCGCCACGGGGCGCCGGATGACTTGGCGGCCTGGGCGCGGGGCCGGCCGGCCCTGGGGCCAGCGCTGGACTACCAGACCCAGGGCGGCACGCCTTTCAGCATGCCCATCTCGCCGCACGGCGACGCGGTGATCGACGTTTCGCGCGGCTATGGCAGCGCCGAGCGGCCGGAGGACTATCTGTCCGCCTTCGAGCGTTTCGTCCGCGACAACGTCAACCAGATCACCGCCCTGGCCACCGTCGTGCAGCGGCCGCGCGAACTCACCCGCGAGGCGTTGAAGGACCTCAAGCTCCAGCTCGACGCCCAGGGGTTCACCGACGTGAACCTCCAGCGCGCCTGGGCCGATGCGCGCAATGAGGACATCGCCGCCTCGATCATCGGCTTCATCCGCCAGGCGGCGCTGGGCGATCCGCTTATTCCCTATGCGGATCGGGTCCGACGGGCGGTTGACGTGCTCATCCGGAAAGGCGACTGGACGCCGGTGCAGGTCAGCTGGCTGCGCCGGATCGGCGAGCAGCTCGAGCGCACGGTGATCGTCGACCGCCAGGCCCTGAATGAGGATCCGTTCAGCGACAAAGGCGGATTTCGGGTCGTCGACAGGATATTTGGCGGCCAGGCGGAACGGGTCCTGGCGGACCTTAGAGAGGCAGTATGGCTTACGGCGAGCTGACGCGCGGCAGGGTCACGACCCAGGACATCGTCGCCAAGCTCTGGAACCTCTGCAACGTCCTGCGCGACGACGGCGTCACCTATCAGGACTACGTCACCGAGCTGACCTTCCTGTTGTTCCTGAAGATGATGTCCGAGGTCAGCGACCGCGAAGGCCAGCTGCGCGAAGAGCGACTGCCAGCCGCGTATCGCTGGCGCGAGATCGCGCGGCGCGACGGCGTCGATCTGCTGGATCACTACAAGCTGACCTTGCTGGAGCTGGGCAAGTCGCCGGATCCGATCGTCCAGGCGATCTTCACCGACGCCCAGACCAAGCTTCGCAAGCCGGCCAATCTGAAGGCCCTCACCACGGCGATCGACGGCCTCGACTGGTTTTCGGCCCGGGAAGAGGGGCTGGGCGAGCTGTATGAAGGCCTGCTGGAAAAGAACGCGGCGGAGAAGAAGTCCGGGGCGGGGCAGTACTTCACGCCGCGCCCGCTGATCGACTGCGTCATCCGCCTGATGAAGCCCAAGGTGGGCGAGGTGATCCAGGATCCGGCGGCCGGCACGGGCGGCTTCCTGGTGGCGGCCGACCATGCGATCAAGCTCGAGACGGACGATCTGTTCAAACTCTCGCGAGAAGACGCCTTCTTCCAGCGGCATAACGCCTTCCTGGGCGTGGAGCTGGTTCCCGACACCCGGCGCCTGGCGCTGATGAACCTGATGCTGCACGGCATCGAGGGAACGGTGGTCCTGGGCGACACCCTGACGTCGGAGGGGGAAGGGCTCGAAAAGGCCAACCTGATCCTGACCAATCCGCCGTTCGGAACCAAGAAGGGCGGCGGCCGACCCAGCCGCGCCGATTTCTCGGTGACGGCCGAGACCTCGAACAAGCAGCTGGCCTTCGTCGAGCACATCGTCCGGGCGCTGAAGCCCGGCGGCCGCGCGGCGGTGGTGCTGCCCGACAACGTGCTGTTCGAGGACAACACCGGCAAGCGCCTGCGCCAATGGGCGATGGAGCTGGCCGACCTGCACACCATCCTGCGCCTGCCCACCGGCATCTTCTACGCCCAGGGCGTGAAGACCAACGTGCTGTTCCTGCGGCGCGGCCAGACGGACCGGGGCAACACCAAGGGCGTCTGGATCTACGACCTGCGGGCCAACATGCCCGCCTTCGGCAAGACGCGCCCGCTGCGGGCCGAGGACTTCGCGGCCTTCGAGGCGGCCTATGGCGAGGATCCCAACGGCGGCGCGCCGCGCCAGGACGAGGGGCCGGAGGGACGGTTCCGCTACTTCAGCCGCGCCGACATCGCCGCCCGCAACGACAATCTCGACATCGCTTGGCTGCGCGACGACAGCGACGCCGCCGAGGACGACCTCAGCGATCCCGAGGACATCGCGGCCGCGATCCTCGGCCACCTGCGGGCGGCTCTAGCGGAGGTCGAGGCGGTGGACGCCGAACTGGCCGGCGAGGAGGCCGTGCCGGCGGAGGTGGAGGCGTGAGTGAGCTGCCGAGCGGGTGGGCGCTCACAATGATCGGAGAAGTCGCAGATGTGGAAAGCGGCTTTGGGTTCCCTAAGGATATGCAAGGGAAAGTCGATGGCGACTATCCCTTCGCCAAGGTGAGCGACATTTCGCGCGCTGTGGCGGTGTTGGGCGGTGAGCTTCGCACCGCTGCAAACTTCGTTGACGAAGGCGACTTGAAGTCCCTCCGAGCCAAGCCTGTGCCGGCCGGCTCGGTCGTCTTCGCTAAGATCGGCGAGGCCTTGCGGCTCAACAGGCGCGCTACAGTCCGCGTCCCGCTTGTGCTGGACAACAACTGTATGGCGCTAATCCCGAAAGCGATGGGGATAGAGTCTCGATATCTCTACCGCTTTATGACCACGGTAGATCTGTCCCCATTTGCTGTTGCGACCTCGGTTCCTTCGGTCCGAAAAGGGGATGTAGAAGGCATAGGCTTGGCGCTTCCACCCCTTGCCGAACAACGGCGGATCGTGGCGAAGCTCGACGCCCTGACCGCCCGCACGGCCCACGCCCGCGCCGACCTCGACCGCATCCCCGCCCTTGCCGCCGGCTACAAGCAGGCGGTGCTGGCGAAGGCGTTCAGTGGGGAGTTGACGGCGGAGTGGCGAACGGACAAGTCGAACTTGATGTCTGCGCGCGCGGTCAGAGCGGCAGTCCGAGAGAGTTGGTTGGCGGCCCAGGCACCGATATCGCGTCGCCGTGGGCCAATCGCGGATCCTGAGACTGGTCGAAAGCCTTTAGAGCTCGGCCCACTGCCAGACACATGGGTCCAAATGGACCTGGCCTCGGTCACTGACCCCGCGCGCCTCATCCAATACGGGATACTGAAGCCCGGCGACCACATTGATGGCGGCGTCCCCTATGTGAAGGTGATGAATATCAAAGGGGGCGTCGTCGAGCTCGACAAGATCAGGAGAACAACACCAGAGATCCACGAGGCCTATCGAAGGTCGTCGCTGCGAGAAGGTGATCTCCTGCTCACGATACGCGGCACGGTGGGGCGGCTAGCGGAAGTGCCCGCAGAGCTTGATGGCGGCAACATTACGCAGGACTCGGTTCGGATTGCGGTGCTGCCGGTTGTCAGCCGGCGTTTCATCTACTGGTTCATGCACTCTCCCGCAGCGCAGGAGTATTTCCGGGCGAACCAGAAGGGCGTTGCCGTTCGCGGTATCAATGTTGGGGATGTCAGGCCTATGGAGGTTCCTGTTTGCTCTCGCGAGGAACAGGACGAGATCGTCCGGCGAGTTGACCACGCAATGGTCGAAATCGACCGCCTGACCGCCGAAGCCGCCGCCGCCCGTCGCCTGCTCGATCGCCTCGACCAGGCGATCCTGGCCAAGGCCTTCCGGGGCGAACTGGTCCCGCAGGATCCCGCGGACGAGCCTGCCAGCGTGCTGCTCGACCGCATCCGCGCCAAACGCGCCGCCGCGCCCAAGGCCAGGCGGGGCCGAAAGGTCGCCGCCGCATGAGGTCTTCCGCGTCGCCAACCGTTGGAAAAGCAACGGCGACGACGAGGCGTTCGAGCGGCTGCTGGCCTTGGCGCGGCCGGTGACGCCCTCGTCATTGAACTGTCTAATAATTCGATCATAGTGGAAATATGGAATCAAAACCCGCTGTCAACATGCTCTCCGCCCTGGGGCACGAAGGGCGTCTGGCGATCTACCGCCTGCTCGTGAAAGCCGGCCCCGTCGGCGTCGCGGCCGGCGAGATCGCGCGGACCCTCGATGTGCTGCCCAACAGCCTGTCGGCCAATCTCAACGTCCTGTCCCATGCTGGTCTGATCGTCTCGCGCCGCGAAGGACGCTGGATCATCTATTCGGCGGACTACGACGCGATGAGCGGCCTGCTGGGCTTTTTGATGGAGGACTGCTGCGACGGCGCGCCCCAGATCTGCGCCCCGCTGAGCGCGATCGTCGCCAAGGCCCAGGCCTGCGGTGGAACCTGCCCCACTGAAAGGGAACCCGCATGAGCGCCGATCATCGCCCCATGAACCGCGCCGGCGATAGGGCGGCCTGATCGCATGGCGTCCTTCAGCGTCGCCCGCCGCCTAGTCGCGGAAGCCCTGGGCGCGGGCCTGCTGCTGGCCGTGGTGGTCGGCTCCGGGATCATGGGCGAGCGCCTGGCGGGCGGCAACGTCGCCATCGCCCTGCTGGGCAACACCCTGGCGACCGGCGCGGCCCTGGTCGTGCTGATCTGGGTGTTCGGGCCGATCTCCGGCGCGCATTTCAACCCGGCGGTGACGCTGGTCGCGGCCCTGCGGCGGGACCTGCCGTGGCGGCTGGCGCTGGCCTATCCGGTCGTCCAGATCCTCGGCGGCGTGCTGGGCGTCTGGGCCGCTCACGCCATGTTCGGCGAGCCGATCCTGCAGGTCTCGACCAAGCCGCGGGACGGCGGCGCTCAGGCCTTTTCCGAGGCCGTCGCCGCCTTCGGCCTGATCGCGACCATCCTGGGGACCGTCCGGTTCCGGCCCGAGGCCACGCCGATGGCGGTTGGACTCTACATCACCTCGGCCTACTGGTTCACGGCGTCGACGTCTTTCGCCAATCCGGCGGTGACGATCGCGCGGAGCCTGTCGGACACCTTCGCCGGCATCGCGCCGCCCAGCGCGCCGGCCTTCATCCTGGCCCAGATCGTCGGCGCGCTGTGCGCGGCGGGCGTGTTCGGCTGGCTTCTCAAAGCGGAAAGGACCTCATGAGCGACGCCGACTTCCCGATCGTCATCTTCCACAACCCGGCCTGCGGCACGTCCCGCAACACCGTCGCCATGGTCGAGGCCGCCGGCTACCAGCCCAAGGTGGTCGAGTATCTGAAGGCCGGCTGGACCCATGATCAACTCCGCGAACTGGCCGACGAAGCGGGTCTGACCTTCCGCCAGCTCCTGCGCGAGAAGGGGACGCCGGCCGAAGCGCTGGGTCTGCTGGCCGATAGCGTCGGCGAGGACCAGATTCTCGAGGCCATGGTCGAGCACCCGATCCTCGTGAACCGCCCCATCGTCGTGACGCCCAGGGGCGTGAAGCTGTGCCGACCGTCGGAGGTTGTGCTGGACCTGCTGGAGCGGAAGCCCGAGCGCTTCACGAAGGAAGACGGCGAGGTCGTGAAGCTCTGACGGTTCGCGCGAAGGCGGGGCGGAGATGGCCTATTTGACGGCGATGAAGATCGGATTGGCGTAGAACCACAGATCCGACCACGGATCCTCGCCCAAGGGATCGGGCAGCGGCTCGCCCTCGTCGCCGCTGGTCCCGCGAACCCGGATGTAGCTCGGGCCGCGCACGGTCTTGAGCACGTGGACCATCGACAGCACCTCGCCCTCGCGGACCCACGACGCCGGGGTGAAGGCGCGGACGACGCGCGTGGTGGGATTGACGTCGAGCGCGCGGTCGCTGGCGGGGCCCATGACATCGCCCTGGATCAGGTCGATGCGGGCGAGGTTCGGTGACAAACCGCCGAAGTTCTTGCCCGCGGGATCGCGCACGCGGATGACGACCGTGACGTCCGTCCCCGCCGGGACCTCCAGGCGACCGCCGATCTCGGCCTTGCGGCCGCCGGCCATGACCGTGACGTCGACCTCGGACACCAGGTCGCCCAGGGTCACGAAGATCCGTCCGTGGCGCAGGCCGTCCAGCACGTCGTCATAGGTGGGCGCGGCCTTCACATAGGTCTTGGAATATTCGCCGGGCCAGAAGTCGGCGCCGCCGTCGGTGTAGTGGCGATGGGAGTCCGAGGTCGAGGTGATCCACCAGCGGCGGCCCTCGCCCAGCATGGCGTCCCAGAACCCGCCCAGGCGCGCGGTCATCGGGTCGAAGCCGCCCATGGTGGGCGCGCGCGAATAGCCGCCCCGGTCGCCCTTCGGATCAAGCGAGCCGTCGGCCTTCAGGGCCGAGGCCTGATGTCCTGGCGCGCCCTCCATGCCGACGGCGACCTCGGGCGCCGTGTCGTTCCAGTTGCGCAACTCCGCCGGCGAGACCAGGCCATAGCGCCCGGCCTCCGGCGCCGTCCGGGACGGGTGGTTGGCGATGACGACGGGCGGCTGCGGCAGCGCCTTCATGCGCCGAAGGGCGTCCAGCATGAAGCCCTCCGTGTCGCGGGCCGGATCGGCGGGCCAGGGCTCACGTCGATTGTAGCGGCTTTCGATCCCGAACAGGGCCTCGCGCTCCAGGGCCGAGCGCGGCAGGATGAGGCTGGAGTGCTCGGCCGCGGGGGTGTCCAGTTCCATCCCCCAGAACTGCAGCACGCCCGGCGTCTCCCGCCGCGATCGCAGAAGCTCGGGATAGGCCTCGTCCCGGTTCAGCTTCGAGTGGTTCGGACCGCCATGGTCGGTGGCGACCATCCAGGTCAGGCCGTACTTGGCGGCCATGCGGGCGTTGGTGGTGATCGGATTGCTGGCGTCGCCGGCCTTGACCAGGACCGGCGGCTGGGAGGGATCGGCGGCGGGCTTCACCGAGACGCTGAACCAGCTGTGCACATGGTGGTCGCCGGCCAGCCAGCGGCGCTCGGCCGGCTTGACGGGACGGGTCGCCCGGTGCGCGGGCGCAATCGGTTGAACGGCGTGTCCAGGATGGGCCGACGTGGGCGTCCAGACGCTCGTCGCCAGGCACAGGGCGAGGGCCGCGGCGGCGCGCGAGCGGCGGGGGAAGGCGGTGCGAATGGGCGAATCCAGCATGGATGCTCTTCTAGCTCCGGGCTGCGACGATTTCCTCTTCGCGTCCCCAAATCGCCGGCCCGCGCGCGCCGCGCGAGCCGGCCTCTTCAGCCTAGAACATTTCCCGATCCGGCTGGATCGGCAATGTTCTAATCTTTTGTTTTTACGCATTTTCTGGCGACGAACCGGTGTCCACTTCGTCGGAAAACGCTCTAGAACTTGGCGCGCAGGCCGAAGCTCACCGTGCGGCCATAGTTGGTGTAGCCGCCGAACCAGCCGCCCTTGATGAACTGCCACTGCGAGGCCTTCGTCAGGTTCTGCCCCTCGATCGCCGCCGTGATGCGCGGCGTGATCTTGTAGCTGACGCTGGCGTCCAGCGAGCCGAACGCCTTGTCGTTCAGCGCCGACAGCCCCGCCCCGCCGACGTCCTGCAAAACGTCGTCGACCCAGCTGTAGCTGGCGCGCGCGGCGAAGCGGTCCTTCTCGTAGAAGGCCGTCAGGTTGAAGCTGTTCTTGGCGACATTGACCATCTCGTCCTTGAGGGTCGGCGAGTAGGTCGCCTCGGTGTCGGTGTAGGTATAGTTGGCCAGGAAGCCCAAGCCGTCGAACGGGGCCGGCAGGCGCTTGAACAGGTGCTGATAGGCCAGCTCGACGCCCTTGATCGTCGCCTTTCCGCCATTGGTCGGCGAGGTCAGCACATAGGTCTGGCCGTCGACGACGATGTTGGTGTTCTGGCTGTAAACGAAGGTCGTGATGTCCTTGTAGAAGGCCCCGCCGATCAGCGCGCTGCCCGGGGCGAAGTACCATTCCAGGGTCGCGTCATACTGCCAGGCCTCGAACGGCTTCAGCAGCGGATTGCCGCCGACGGCCGTGAGCTGGGTCCCGGAATTGAGGGTCAGGCGCGGCGCCAGATCGGCCAGGGACGGCCGGGTGATCACCTTGGCGGCGGCCACGCGGGCCTGCAGGGTGTCGGTCAGCTCGAGGGCGAAATTGGCCGTCGGCAGGACGTCGGTATAGGTCTTCTCGAAGCGGACGGGCAGCGCCGCCGAGCCGTTGTCGGCGTGGCCGGACGAGACCTGCTTGGTCTGCGCCACCCGCACGCCGACCTGGCCGCGCAGGGCCGCGCCGAACAGGCTGGTGTCGATATCGCCGAGCGCGTAGCCCGCCCCGATCTTCTCGGACACGCGATACGAGTTGCGCTGATCCGCGCGGGCCGTGCCCTTCTGGTTCGGGTCGCGCAAAGCCCAGAATGCGGCCGGATCGGGCATGGCCCAGCTGGAGGGCAGGCTTCCAGCGACCCCGCCCAGGAAGTCGCTGACCGGGAACGGGTCGAAATAGTCCGCACCGAAGAATTTGCCGGTCAGGTTGGTCGTGTAGTTGATGTCGGCGCGATTATAGGCGCGCGAGCGCTCGCGGAACTTGACGCCGAACTGGACGCGGCTGACCGGCCCCAGGCTGACCGGCCGCTCGGCGTCGAACTGCAGGGCGGTCTCGTCGTCCGTGGCGTCGTTGACCCGCCATTCGATCCGCCGGAACGGCAGCAGGGCCGGGTTGTTGAGGTCGGCGGTCAGCAGACTGACGTCGGGCAGCGCGTCGCCCGCCTTGGGCAGGTTGAACGTCGCCCGGCCCATAGAACCCTGCAGACGGGTGCGGGTGATCGGCTTGGAGGTCTCCGAATAGGCCCGGGCGTAGGCGAGGTCGGCGGTGATCGTCCAGGCCTCCAGTTTCTGGCGGATCTTGCCGGCGATCATCATGTTGTCGTGCGCCAGGTCGCTAACCTCGCGGCCGATCTGGCTGTTGGTGTTCGCCGTCCCGCCGGTCATGACGCCGTTCTTGATCACGGCCGAGCCCGCGACCAGGGTCGAGAGGTCCGGATCGACCGAATAGGTCAGCTCGTCATAGTGATCGTCCAGCTTGGTGTAGCTGCCGTCCAGCGTGATTTCCGTCGCGTCGCTCGGACGGTACTGGGCCGACAGGACCAGGCCCTTGCGCTCGCGATCCTCGCGTTCCAGCGTCGGGCGGATGTTGGTCGCGTAGAGCTGCACGCCCTGGGCGATCAGGCTTCTGCCCAGCGCCGTGCTGGCGCTGGGATAGCTCCAGCCCACGCCCGTGATGCGGTCCTGGCGCAGGGTGCGCTGGTCGTAGACCGCCGCGGCCAGCACGCCGAAGGTGCCCGCCGCATTGGTCCAGCTGGCCAGGCCCGACAGGCGCGGATCGGTCTTGCCCGCCAGCTCCGGATGGCTGGCGGTGGCCGACAGGGCCAGGGTGGTGCGGCCCAGGTCCAGGGGCCGAAAGGTCTTGATGTCGACGACGCCGCCGATCGCGCCCTCGTCCAGCGAGGCCAGCGGGGTCTTGCCCACCTCGACCCCGGCCACCAGTTCGGACGGCAGGGTGTCGAAGCGGAACTGGCGGCCGCTCTGGCCGCTGTCGCGCATGTTCTCGTTCACCGCGGCGCTGCGGCCGTTCAGGGTGACGATCTGGAAGTTCGGGCCCAGGCCGCGGACCCGCACGAACAGGCCCTCGCCGCGATCGCGGGTGATGGCCACGCCCGGCACGCGCTGCAGGGCCTCGGCGATGTTGTTGGACGGGAACTTGCCGATGTCCTCGGCCGAGATGGCGTCGACGACGTTGGCGGCCTTGCGCTTTTCCGACAGGGCGCGGGCCAGGGAGTTGGCGAAGCCGCCGGTGACGACCAGTTCCTCGACCGTGGCCGGCTCCTCGGCCTGGGCCGGCTCGGCCTCGGCGCGCGCGACCGGCGCGGCGACCGGCGCCGGCGCGGTCGAGACCCGCTGGGCGGCCGGGCGCAGGATCGCGGCCCCGCCGTTGCGCACGAAGGTCAGCCCGGTGCCCCGCAGCAGCTCCGCCAGGCCGCGCTCGGCGTCGAACTGGCCGCGCACGCCTTCGGTGTGCTTGCCGTTCAGGAGGGCGGGATCGGCCAGGACTTGCAGGCCGGTGGCGCGCGAGAAGCTCGGCAAGGCCGAGGTCAAGTCGCCGGCCGGAATCGCCAGGGTGGGCTTTTCGGGCGGCGCGGCCACCGCCGGGCTCGCCGCCAGCAGAGCGGCCGCCGAGGCGGAACCCAACCAGATCCAGGTCTTCGCAATCATGTCGTCATCCCCGATTTCGCACGGCGCTCAACGCCGGTTCGGGGGGAAGACGCTGGCGCCGGCCAATCCCGGACAGGGATTTTTGTGAAGTTTCCGCGACGCCTCAGCGCGACAGCACAAGACCGCTCGGCGTCTGCCGGACGGTGAAGCCGTGCATCAGGGCCAGGTTGCGCACCAGGACCTGCGGCTCGTCGAGCCGGAAGCGGCCGGCCACGCGCTGGCGGCCCAGCGCCGGGTCGGCGATCGCGATCGAAACAGGCGAGGCGCGGTTGAGGCGTTCCACCAGCCGCGCCAGGGTCACGCCATCGGTCTCCAGCCAGCCTGAACGCCAATCGTCGGCATGGAGGTCGAACGCGCGGACCGCCGACAGCCGGCCCGCCTTGGCGAAGGCCCGCTGGCCCATGGTCAGCTCGGCGGTGCGGTGGATCAGCCCCGCCGGCGCCAGCCGGACCCGGCCGCGCCGCACCGAAAGCTCCAGGCGGCCGTCGCCGCGCTCGAGGTCGAAGGCGGTGCCCAGCACGCGGGCCGATCCCTCGGGCGCCTTGACCGTGAATGGCCGCCTCGCATCGTGGGCGACGTCGAAGAAGGCCTCGCCGTTCACCAGCTCGACCTGGCGCCGCCGTGCGCCCAGCCGCACCTCCAGTCGGGTCGCGCCGTCCAGGGTCACCTGGGTGCCGTCGGCCAGGGTCGCGACCCGGTGCTGGCCCGGCGCGGTCTGCAGCACCACCGGGGCCACGGTCATCAGCTGAGCCTGCGGCCAGGCGACGAATGCGGCGAGGCCGCAGGCGACGAGACCGGCCGCGATCCAGGCCCAACGCCCCGTGTGGCGCGGAGCGGCCCGCCGCTGCTCGCTCAGCCGCATCGCTTCCGCCAGGGCGGGGTCCTGGCTGGCGCGCCAGACCTGGTCGAAGGCGTGGGCGTGGGCCGGATCGGCCGATTTCCAGGTCTCGAAGGCCGCATCGTCACGGTCGCCGGCGTCCAGGCGCCGGGCGGCCCAGAGGGCGGCCTGCTGGCGAGCGCGGCTCATCGGCGGCCTCCGACGGCGCGGCGTTCGGCCCGGGCGATCTCGCGATGCAGCTGCTCCAGCGCCCGCGCCACATGCTTTTCGATCGCCGCCTCGCTGAGGCTGAGGTCCTGGGCGATCTGGCGCGGCGAGTGGCCGTGCAGCCGCCGGCGGATGAACACGTCGCGACGCAGGGACGGCATGGCGTCCAGCGCCTTGCCGAACACCTCGACCTTCTGGCGATGCATCAGGATCTGCTCCGGCGCCGGGGCTTGGCAGGGAATGTCGTCGTCCAGGGCCTGGGAGGGGCGCCGGCTGGAGCGGCGGAAGTGATCGCGCACCAGGTTCAGCGCGATGCGGTAGCCCAAGGCGGCGCGATCGACGATGGTCCGCGCCTGCTCGTAGGCCAGCAGGCGCTCGAAGGTTTCCTGCACCAGGTCCTCGGCGGTCGCGGGATCACGCGTCCGCCGGACGATGAACTGATAGAGGTCGCGCCGTTGCGCGCGCAGGCTGGCCAGGTCGCTCATCGGGACGTGTGTCCGTCAAACGAGACGATGTGGCGCGAGGACCGGCGTTGCATGGCCCCGCGCCTAACACGGATTTATGACATTCCCGCTTTCCGCGGGTCAGGCCGCGCCGTCGGCCCGCCGCGCGCGGCCCATCAGGATCGCCAGGGCCAGGATCGCCACGCCCGAGACCAGCACCGTCGGGGCCAGCACCGACAGCACCTGGGTCGGCGTGCGGCCGACGCCCAGGAGGGCGGCGGCCAGCAGGGGGCCGGCGGCGGAGCCGAGGCGTCCGACCGCCACCGCCGCGCCGACGCCGGTGCCGCGCACCGCCGTCGGATAGTTCGCGGGCGTAATCGCGTAGAGCAGCGCCTGGGTGCCCGACATCGTCACGCCGACCAGGGCTCCGACGGCGATGCAGGCGGTCAGCTCGGCCGGCGTCACCACCAGCAGGCCCAGGCCCGCGGCGGCGGCGGCGAAGATCGTGACCACCAGGGCCGGCAGGCTCAGCCGGTCCATCAGGGCGCCGGTCACGATCGCGGCGACGACGCTGGCCAGGTTGAACGCCAGCTGCACCAGCGCCGCGTCCGGACGGGACAGGCCGCGCGCGACCAGCAGGGTCGGCAGCCAGTTCAGCAGCAGATAGAAGGTCAGCAGGGCCAGGAAGAAGCCCAGCCACAGCAGGGCCGTGCAGGCCGCCCGACCCTCGCCGAACAGGGTGAAGGCCACGCCGCGCGGGGCCAGGACGCCGGCCGCGGCCTTCTCCTCGGCCTGCTGACGCGAGTCCGGCAGGGCGAAGATCAGCACCGGGACGATCAGCAGCGGCGCGACGCCGCCGACGATGAAGATCTCCTGCCAGTTGTCGTGCGCGCCCAGCAGGCTGATCAGGCTGACCGTCGCGCCGCCGGTGGGCAGGCCGGCGTACAGCAGGCCCACGGCGCTGTTCTTGCGGTGCGGGGCGCTGTTCTCCGAGACCAGGGCCACCAGGTTGGGCAGGGCCCCGCCCAGGCCGACGCCGGTGAGGAACCGCGCCGCGATCAGGGTCGTGGCGTCATGGGCGAAGGCGGTGGCCAGGGACAGCAGGCCGAAGATGAACACCGAGACGATCAGCACCGTCTTGCGGCCCAGCCGGTCCGACAGCCGGCCGCCCAGGGCCGCGCCCAGCAGCAGGCCGAAGGTGCTGGACGAGAAGAACCAGCCCAGCTGGGCGGGGGACAGGCCCATGGCCGGGGCCAGCTTGGGCGCGGCCACTCCGGCGGCCTGCAGGTCCAGGCCTTCCATCGCCGCGACGATGTAGCAGAGCACGGCGGTCAGCACCGAGGCGCCGCGCGCGGATGGTCCTTTGACCGATGGGGACATGGCGTTTCCTCAGGGCGCGGCGATTGGGATCGCTCGCTTGGTTGTTGTCGGGAGGCTCAGGCGCGGCCGAGGTCCTCGAGGATCTCGGCCGCCTCGGTGAAGGCGGTGTTGGCCGCGGGGACGCCGGCATAGATCGCCGTCTGCATCAGGACTTCCTTCAGCTCGTCCTCGGTGAAGCCGCCCTGTTCGAGCCCGGCGCGCACGTGCAGGCGGAATTCCTCCCAGCGGGCCAGGCTGGCGCAGATGGCCAGCACCAGCAGGCGGCGGGTGCGGTGGTCCAGGCCCGGGCGGCTCCAGATCTCGTTCCAGGCGTAGCGGGTGATCATCGCCTGGTAGTCGGCGTTGAAGGGCGTGCGCCGGGCCAGGGACCTGTCGACCCAGGCGTCGCCCAGCACCTTGCGGCGCGTCGTCAGGCCGGCCTCGAACAGCACGTCCTTGGCGTCCTGGACGGCGGTTCCGCGCAGCGCCTCGCCGACGAAGGCGCGCACGGCGCCGGCCAGGGCGGCCGGGGCCTCCAGGCTGGGCAGGTGGGCGCCGCCAATCTCGACGTGGCGTGCGCCGGGCACGGCGGCGACGATCCGCTCGCCATGGCCCTCGAACGGCGTGGCGACGTCCTGGGCGCCGGTGATCACCAGGGTCGGGGCGGCGATGGCGGGCAGGCCCTCCAGCAGCGCCATGTCGCGGATCGCCGCGCCGCAGCCGGCGTAGCCGTCGGGGTTCTGGGCCAGCATGGCGGCGCGCACGGTGTCGACCACCTCGGGATGCTGGGCCCGGAAGGTGTCGGAGAAGAAGCGGCCCATGACCGGCTCGACCAGCGGGGCCATGCCCTGCTCGCGGATCAGCGCCAGGCGCTGGTCCCAGACCGATGGGTCCATGGCCGGAGAGGTGCAGGCCAGGATCAGGGCCTCGACGCGCTGGGGCGCCTTGGGGGCCAGGGCCATCAGGATCATCGCGCCCAGCGACGTGCCCAGCAGGCTGGCCTTCTCGACGCCCGCCGCGTCCATCACCGCCAGCACGTCGTCGGCCAGCAGGTCGAGGGTGTAGTCGCCGGCCGGCGTGTCCGAGGCGCCGTGCCCGCGGGTGTCCAGCCGCAGCACCCGGAAGTCCGGCGTCAGCAGCGGTACGACCGGGTCGTACAGCGACAGGTCCGTGCCGATCGAGGTCAGCAGCACCAGCGCCGGCTTGTCGGCCGCGCCGTCCTGCCGCCAGTAGATCCGCGCGCCGTGCGAGAGGGCGAAGGGCATCAGTGGTCCTTTGCGTGGGCGGCCAGGAGGGGCGAGGCGAGGGCGCGCGCCACCAGAGCCTCGGACTCGCCCGTGTCGGTTCCGACATCGGCGGCGGCGAGGTTGGCGGCCATGCGGTCGGCGTCGACCTCCAGGCCCTCGATCACGGGGGCCATGGCGGCGAGGGCGCCGTGGGTCAGCTGGAACAGGTCGGCCAGCACCGGCGCCTCGGCCTGCCAGCCGCCCAGGCCGCGTTCGTGCTGCTGGGGCAGGGCGGCGACGATGGTCGCGGCCAGGTGCGGGGCGCGAGCGGCGGCGCTCAGGGCGATCTGGCAGCTGGTCGGATTGCGCTTGTGGGCCATGGCCGACGAGCCGCCGCGCCCGGCGACGCGCGGCTCGAAGGCCTCGGCGACCTCGTTCTGGGCCAGCAGGGCGATGTCCTGGGCGATCTTGCCGACCGCGCCGGTCAGGATGGCGAGGCTGGAGGCCAGGCCCGCCAGGCCCTCGCGCCGGGCGTGCCATGGCGTCTCGGCGGCCGGCAAGTCCAGCAAGGCGGCCAAGCGCTCGGTCACGGCCCGGGCCTGGCCGTCCAGCCCGGCCAGCGAGCCAGTCGCGCCGCCCAGCTGCAGCTGGATGGCGGCGGCCTCGCGCTGGAACCGAGCCAGGGCGCCGGCGACGCCCTGCAGCCAGCCGGCGACCTTCAGGCCGAAGGTGATCGGCAGGGCGCCTTGCAGCAGGGTGCGGCCCAGCATCGGCGTCGCCGCGTGCCGCGCCGCCAGCGCCGCCAGCGCGTCCGCCAGCCGCAGGGCCGCCGCGACGATCAGGCTGGCCCCCGTCTTGGCCTGCAGCATCAGGGCGGTGTCGGCGAGGTCCTGGCTGGTCGCGCCCTTGTGAACCAGCTTGGCGACCTCGGGGTCATTGATCCGTTTACGGATGATATCGATCAGCGGGATGGCCAGCGTGCCGGCATGGGCCGCCGCCTCGGCCAGAATCTCGACCTCGGGGCGCTCGACGCAGGCGGCGGCGATGGCCGCGGCGGAGGCCTGGTCGATCACCCCGACGTCCGCCTGCGCCCGGGCCAGGGCGGCCTCGAAGCGCAGGGCCGCGTCCAGCAGAGCCTCGTCGCCGAAGGCTGCCAGCATGGCGGGGGAGGAGGCCGACCGGTCGCGGATCAGGGAAGGCAAGGGCGACTCCGTCTTCGTCAGATGTCGAAGAAGACGGTTTCGCGCTCGCCTTGCAAGACGATGTCGAAGCGCCAGGCCTCGCCGGCCTTGCGGGCCAGCAGGGTGTCGCGCCGCTCGGCGGGAACCAGGGCCAGGATCGGATCGGCGGCGTTCTCCGGGGCGTCGGCGAAATAGACCCGAGTGACCAGCCGCTTGATCAGGCCGCGGCCGAAGACGCCGACGGCGATGTGCGGCGCCTGCCGGCTGTCGCCGGGGCCGGGCACGGGTCCCGGCCGCACGGTCTTGAAGCGATACAGGCCCTCCTCGCTGGTCGAGGCCCGGCCGAAGCCGATGAAGCCCTCGTCCAGCGGGATCTCGGCGCGATCGTCGTCGGGGCTGGCGTAGCGGCCGGCGGCGTTGGCCTGCCAGATCTCGATCATCGCGTCGGGCACGGGCTTGCCGTCGGCGTCGTAGACCACGCCCTCCAGGGTGATCACCTCGCCGCTGACCGGGCCCTTGGGCGGGGCCAGGTTCAGGACATAGTGCGCCTCGGGGAACAGTTCGGGCCGCGCGCCCATGTCGGACTGGCCGACCAGGTCCGCCCCGCCCTTCCAGGGCAGGCCGTAGTGGAAGAACGGCCCGACGGTCTGGGACGGGGTCTGGCCGAACAGGCTCGGATCCTGGTTGTCCAGGCGCGGCGCGGGGTTGGCCGGCTTAGTGGTCATGCGGCTCCTCCGTCGGAGTCTGGTCCTTGCCGCGCAGGACGATGTCGAACAGATAGCCCAGGGCCCAGTTGGGCCTGGTGGTCTCGATGTCGAAGCGCGAGACCATGCGGTTGCGATAGGGCGGGGGCACGGCGTTGGCGATCGGGTCGATCTCGATCAGCGGATCGTCGGGGAAGTACATCTGGGTGACGATCCGGGTGGCGAAGGCCGGGCCCAGCAGCGACAGGTGGATGTGCGACGGCCGCCAGGCGTTGTGGTGGTTGCCCCACGGATAGGCGCCGGGACGGACGGTCACGTACTGGTAGCGGCCCTGGGCGTCGGTGACGACGCGGCCGGCGCCGGTGAAGTTCGGGTCCAGCGGGGCGTCCCACTGGTCCTTCTTGTGGATGTAGCGGCCGGCGGCGTTGGCCTGCCAGATCTCCATCACGGTGTTCGGGACCGGGCGGCCGGCCTCGTCCAGGACGCGTCCGGAAACGATGATCCGCTGGCCTTGCGGCATGGCCCCGTGCTGGGTGGTCAGGTCCGCCAGGGAGGCGCCCATCAGGTTCTCCCAGCAGCCGGCCGGACCGGTGGTCTCGGTCAGGGTGTGGGGGATCCTGACCAGCGGCTGGCGCGGCGAGCGGGGGACGGTCGAGGCGTAGGGCGGGTGCAGCGACGGCGGCTGGGCGGCGTCCTCGCGGGCGTAGGGCAGGATCAGGCTCATGGCGGTCTCCTAGACGCGCTCGAAGGCCAGGGCCGCGCCCTGGCCGACGCCGATGCACAGGGTGGCCAGGCCGCGCTGGCCGCCGGTCGCCTCCAGCTGGCGCAGGGCGGTCAGGACAAGCCGCGCGCCGGACGCGCCGAGCGGATGGCCCAGGGCGATGGCGCCGCCGTTCGGGTTCACATGGGCGCCGTCGTCGGGCAGGCCCAGCTGGCGCAGCACCGCCAGCCCCTGGGCGGCGAAGGCCTCGTTCAGCTCGACGGTGTCGAAGTCGCTGATGGAAAGGCCGGTCTTGGCCAGCAGCTTGCGCACCGCCGGGACAGGGCCGATCCCCATCACGCGCGGGGCGACCCCGGCCGTGGCGTAGCCGGTGATGCGGGCGCGGGGCGTCAGGCCGTGGCGTTTGACGGCGCCCTCTGACGCGACGACCAGGGCGACCGCGCCGTCGTTGACGCCCGAGGCGTTGCCGGCGGTGACCGTGCCGCCCTCGCGGACGACGGGCTTCAGCTTGGCCAGGGCCTCGAGCGTGGTCTCGCGCGGGTGCTCGTCGCGGTCGACGATCGTCGGACCGGCCTTGCCGGGGATCTCGACCGGGGTGATCTCGCCCGCCAGGAAGCCGCGGGCCTGGGCGGCGGCCGCCCGCTGCTGGCTGCGCAGGGCGAAGGCGTCCTGGTCCGCGCGATTGACGTCGTAGTCGGCGGCGACGTTCTCGGCGGTCTCGGGCATGGAGTCGACGCCATAGGCCTTGCGCATGGCCGGATTGACGAACCGCCAGCCGATGGTGGTGTCGAAGATCTCGGCGTTGCGCGAGAAGGCGCTGTCGGCCTTGCCCATCACGAACGGCGCGCGGCTCATGCTCTCGACGCCGCCGGCGATCACCAGGTCGTTGTGGCCGCTGGCGATGGCGCGGGCGGCGTAGCCGATGGCCTCCAGACCCGAGGCGCACAGGCGGTTGACGGTGACGCCCGGAACCTCGACGGGATAGCCGGCCAGCAGCAGGGCCATGCGGGCGACGTTGCGGTTGTCCTCGCCGGCCTGGTTGGCGCAGCCCAGCACGACCTCGTCGATGGCTGAGACATCGAGGCCGGGATTGCGCGCCGCCAGGGCCTTCAGCGGGATGGCGGCCAAGTCGTCGGCCCGGACCTTGGACAGGGCCCCGCCATAGCGCCCGAACGGCGTGCGGATCCCGTCACACAGATAGGCGGTGGTCATGCGAACGCTCCGGCGTTGAAGTCGGCTTCGGTCTTGGCCTTGATCTCGTCCAGCGTGACGCCCGGCGCCAGCTCGATCAGCGTCAGGCCCCCGCCCTTGCGGTCGAGGTCGAAGACGCAGAGGTCGGTGATGACCATGTCGACGCAGGCCGTGCCGGTCAGGGGCAGGGCGCAGCGCTTGAGGACCTTGCTCTGGCCGGCCTTGTTGGCGTGGTCCATGACGACGATGACGCGCTTGACGCCGGCCACCAGGTCCATGGCCCCGCCCATGCCCTTGACCATCTTGCCGGGGATCGTCCAGTTGGCGATGTCGCCGTTCTGGGCCACCTCCATCGCGCCCAGCACCGTCAGGTCGATGTGGCCGCCGCGGATCATGGCGAAGCTCTGGGCGCTGTCGAAGAAGCTGGAGGTCGGCAGCTTGGTGATCGTCTGCTTGCCGGCGTTGATCAGGTCCGGGTCGGCCTCGCCCTCGTAGGGGAAGGGGCCCATGCCCAGCATGCCGTTCTCGCTCTGCAGGGTGACGTGGACGCCTTCGGGGATGTGGTTGGCCACCAGGGTCGGGATGCCGATGCCCAGATTGACGTAGAAGCCGTCCTTCAGCTCGCGGGCGGCGCGGGCCGCCATCTCGTCGCGGGTCCAGGCCATCAGACGGTCTCCGCGGCGGCGTCGCGCGGACGCGTGGTCAGTTTCTCGATCCGCTTCTCGTTGATGGTCGAGCGGATGATGCGGTCGACATAGATGCCAGGCGTGTGGATGGCGTTGGCGTCCAGCTCGCCGGCCTCGACGATCTCCTCGACCTCGACGATGGTGACCTTGCCGGCCGTGGCCATCACCGGGTTGAAGTTGCGGGCCGTCATCCGGAACATCAGATTGCCCTCCGGATCGGCCTTCCACGCCTTGATGATCGCCAGATCGGCGCGCAGCCAGGTCTCGCGGACATAGGGCTCGCCCTCGAAGTCCTCGACCGGCTTGCCCTGCGCCACCACCGTGCCGACGCCGGTCTTGGTGTAGAAGGCCGGGATGCCGGCGCCGCCGGCGCGGATGCGCTCGGCCAGGGTGCCCTGCGGGTTCAGCTCCAGCTCCAGCTGGCCCGACAGATACAGCTGCTCGAACAGCTTGTTCTCGCCCACGTACGACGAGATCATCTTCCTGATCTGGCCATTGTTCAGCAGCATCCAGAGGCCGAAGCCGTCGGCCCCGCAGTTGTTGCTGATCACGGTCAGGTTCTTGACGCCGGTGTCCTTCAGGGCCGGGATCAGGGTCTCGGGATTGCCCGACAGGCCGAAGCCTCCGGACATCAGGGTCATGCCGTCGAAGACGACGCCGTCCAGCGCCGCGGCGGCGCTCTCGTAGATCTTGCTCTTCACTCGGCGCTCCCTACGCCGACGGCCGACGTCTTGGCCGCCGCGATCCTTATGCCGCGACCTAACGCCCGCCGAAGCGCGATGTCAACATATCGCACAGTTGTGCGATATTCGCACAAATGCTAGGTCTGCCAAAAGCCGGGTTCGGCAGCGGAAGGCCACGATCTTGAGTGAAAAGGACTACGCCCAGACCTTCGCGCGGGGGCTCGAGGTGATCCGCGCCTTCGACGCCGAGCATCCGCGCATGACGCTCAGCCAGGTCGCCGAGCGCACGGGTCTGACCCGCGCGGCGGCGCGGCGCTTCCTGCTGACCCTGGTCGCCGAGGGCTATGCGGTGAGCGACGGCAAGGCGTTCGGCCTGGCGCCGCGCGTGCTGGACCTGGGCTACGCCTATCTGTCGACCCTGGGCGTGTGGCAGGGCGCGCTGACGGTGCTGACCGACGTCACCCGCCAGGTGGGGGAGTCGTGCTCGGCCAGCGTCCTGGACGGGACCGAGATCGTCTATGTGGCCCGCGTCGCCGCCAGCCGGATCATGACCGTCAATCTGCACGTCGGCAGCCGGCTGCCGGCCTACAACACCTCGATGGGCCGCATGCTGCTGGCCCACCTGCCGCCGCGGGAGCTGGACCGGGTGCTGGCCGCCACCCCGCTGGTCAAGACGACGCCCTATACGGTCACCGATCCCGACGCCCTGCGCGAGATCTTGCGCGAGACCGCCCGCCAGGGCTGGTCGATCAGCAACCAGGAACTGGAGCTGGGCCTGCTGTCCATCGCCGCCCCGCTGCGCGATCGCGCCGGCAAGGTGGTGGCGGCGATCAACGTCTCGACCCAGGTCAACCGCACCAGCCCCGAGGCGCTGAAGGCGCGGGTGCTGCCGGTGCTGCTGGACGCCGCCGAGCGGATCGGCTCGGTCGGTTTCTAGCTTCAAAGGTCCAGGACGAGACGCGGGCTCAGCGCGCGCGAGCAGCAGGGGGTGAACTGGTCGCCGGCGGCCCTTTCGGCGTCGGTCTGGAAAGCGTCGCGGTGATCGGGCCGGCCCTCCAGGACCCGGGTCAGGCACGTGCCGCAGACGCCCTGCTCGCAGGAGACCGGCACGAACACCCCGGCCGCCTCCAGGGCCTGGGCGGCGCTCTGGCCGGCGGCGACCGGCACGACCTGGCCGGTGCTGGCGATCACCAGCTCGAACGCCTCCGACCCGCCTTGGGGGGCGGCGGCGAAGTGCTCCTTGCGGATCCAGTCCGGACGCCAGCCGCGCGCCCGGGCGGCGCCGATCACGTGGTCCATGAAGCCGCCCGGGCCGCAGACATAGAGCCGCCGTCCGGGATGCGGGGACGCCAGGACCGCGTCCAGGTCCAGGCGCGTCTCGGGCTCGGCGTCGAAGGCCAGGCGCACCGAGCCGGCGAACGGCGCCGCCGCCAGCTCGTCCAGGAAGGCGGCCCGCGACCGCTCCCGCGCGCAATAGTGCAGGGTGAAGGGCGCGCCCAGGGCGTGCAGCCGCCGGGCCATGGCCAGGATCGGGGTGACGCCGACGCCGCCCGCGAACAGCAGGTGCTCCTCGGCCGTCTCGTCCAGGGCGAACAGGTTGCGCGGCAGGCCGATGTCCAGCGTCGCGCCTTCCAGCAGGGCGTCGTGCACATAGGCCGAGCCGCCGCGAGAGGCCGGCTCGCGTAGCACCGCGATCCGATAGCGGTCGCGCTCGGCCGGGTCGTTGCACAGCGAGTACTGCCGCGTCAGGCCGTCCTTCAGGAACACGTCGACATGGGCGCCGGCGCTGAACGGCGGCAGGTCGCGGCCCTCGGCGCAGACCAGATCCAGCCGAACGACGCCCTCGGCGGCCTGAGCGCGGGACGCCACCCGGACCTTGAGCATCAGGCGCCTTCCTCGGCGATGGCCTTGTCGATGGCCATGCGCGAGCGCACCCCGCCGGCGTCGATGTTCAGCTTCAGCAGCTTGCGGTCGGGATAGGCCAGCAGGTTCTGCTGCTGGCGCTCCAGCATCTCCAGATCCTCGGAGAAGATCTTGCCCTGGCCCTCGCGGATGGTGTCGGTCAGGCCGGGGTCGTCGACCGCGAAGCTGCGGGCCATGCCCCAGAAGTACCAGTGCGAGGTCTCGGTCTCGGGCGTGATGAAGTCGACCACGACGCTGGAGACCTTTTTGTCGGCCGGCGCGTGGTAGCCGCCGTGGCCGGCCAGGGCGACGCCGACCTCGATCATCACGTGGCTGGGCAGGGAGAAGCGGCAAATCTGCCAGCGGTCGACCAGGGCGTCCTCGGGCAGGCCGGCGCCGCGGAGGGCCATACGCCAGAAGGGCGGGGCGTGAATGCCTTCCATGAAGCGGCTGGTCACCACCTCGTCGCCGTCCAGGCGGGTGGTCACCGGCGCCTCGTCGATCTCCTTCTGGCCGATGCTGGTGGCGTGGACATAGGTCTCGTGCGTCAGGTCCATCAGGTTGTCGACCATCAGCCGGTAGTCGCAGGCGATGTGGTAGAGGCCGCCGCCATAGGCCCAGTCGGGGCTGTCGGCCCAGAACAGCGGGTGCAGCTTGGCCGGATCGGCCTGGGCCGGATCGCCGGGCCAGACCCAGATGAAGCCGTGCTGCTCCAGCACGGGGAAGGCGCGGATGGCGGGGAAGGCGGCGACGCGCTGGCCGGGCATCGCCGTCGCGCGGCCTTCGCAGCCCATGGTCAGGCCGTGATAGCCGCAGACCAGCTCGCCGTCGCGGACGAACCCCAGCGACAGCGGCGCGCCGCGGTGGGGGCAGAAGTCCTCCAGGGCGACGACGCGGCCCTCGCGGCCGCGATGGAACACCATGGGCTGGCCGCAGATCCGCCGCCCCAGCGGCTTGTCGGCGATCTCCGCCGGCGTGCAGGCGACGTACCAGGCATTTCGGGGCCAGAGGCTGCTTGGCCGAGCCGGCGGTGAAGGGATGGGGGAAGCGTCGTCGCGGGCCGCGGTCGGCGCGCCGAATGGACCGGTCATGTTCGTTTCCTCAAGGCTTGTGATCGCCGTATTGGATCCAATAGCGCGCGAGACTTGATCTGTGTCAAGCGATTGGATCCAATTTTGTCTCGGCGCGAAGCAGGCTAGGCTGCTCGGCATGGACACGCCCAGGATGAAGCCCGGCCAACACGTGATCGTGGCGCTGCGCAAGATGATCGCCTCGGGCGAGCTGAAGGCGGGGCAGCGGATCGCCGAGATCCCGACGGCCCAGGCGCTGGGCGTCTCGCGCATGCCGGTGCGCACGGCCCTGCGCGCGCTCGAGCAGGAGGGGCTGGTCGTCAAGCTCGGCGCGCGGGGCTACGCGCCGCGCGGCCTGGCGCCGGCCCAGGTGCGCGGGGCGATCGAGGTGCGGGGCGTGCTCGAGGGTTTCGCCGCCCGCTGCGCGGCCGAGCGGGGCCTGTCGCCCGAGCTGGAGGCCCGCCTGGCGGCCTGCCTGGCGGCGGGCGACGCGATCTTCGCGGCGGGACGCCTGGGCGACGGCGACCTGGACCGCTACCACGCCTGCAACCTGGCCTTCCACGACGCCCTGGTCGCCGCGGCGGACCGTCCGGCGATCGTCGAGGCCCTGGCCCGCAACAATCACCAGCCCTTCGCGGCCGCCGGGGCCCTGGCGCTGGACTGGGGCGACCTGGACGCCGAGTTCGAGCATCTGGCCCAGGCGCATCGCCAGCACCATGCGGTCTTCGCGGCGATCCGCAGCGGCGACGCGGATGCGGCCGAGGCGATCATGCGCGACCACGCCCTGGCCGCGGTGCGCAACGCCAAGGTCTTCGAACGCCTGGCCGGCCAGGGCCAGGCGCCGCTGGCCGCCCGGGCGATCCGGAGTGACTAGAGTGTGGCGGCGTCAGCCGCAGGGCGCCGTCTCGCCGGTCGCCAGGTCCACCCGGAAGCACTGCTCGCGGCCGGTGTCGTCGTCGCGGACGATGACCGCGACGGCCGCGTCCTCGTCGGGGTCGTGCCCGAAGTCTTCCAGATAGGCGACGGCGGCCGCTTCGGGGCTGGGCTCGTCGAGCGAGCGGGCGTGGTGGCCGTGCAGGTGGCGGGCGCGGACGGTGAAGGGCATGCGGACTCTCCTGCCTGCCAGAACGCGCCGCGCACGGATTGGATTCAGGTCAGGTTGTATTCCGGCTTGGCGTAGGTCCCGATCAGGTCGACGCCGTAGACGTTGTGGGTCGCCTGGTCGGCGAAGAAGGCGTCGGCGGACTTGGCGTAGACGCCGATGTCGGCCTTCTCGGCCTCGGCCATCAGCCAGCCGACCATGGCGGCCTTGGTCCCCTGGCCGTTGACGCCGTCGCCGCCGTAGAGGGCGAAGTAGTCGGCGCGGCCGTCGATCAGGGCGTGGATCTTGTCGTCGGTCGGGGTCAGGCCGAAGAGCGTCGCATAGGCTTTCCGCGTGGCCTCGAACAGCGACAGCCCGCCGTAGCCGGCCGAGAAGCTGGCCGCGCCCTCGCCGATCTTGCCCAGGTTGACCGCGAAGTTGATGTAGCGGTTCTCGATGTTGAACGACTGGTAGTAGGCGCTGTTGAGGTTGTTGGCGTTCTGGCCGTCGGGATTGACCAGATAGTCCATGCCCGCCGCCGTCGGCGTCTTGCCGGTGAAGAACTGGTAGGACAGCACCGCGACGGCGCTGGTCGAGATCGCCGCCTTGGTCACCAGGCCGATGGCGTCCGTATAGCTGGTTCCCGAGGCCATGGCGGTCGCCAGGGTCTTGGTCATCGCCTCGGCGCTGGCGTTGAAGGGCGTCAGGCGCAGGACGCCGGTCATGGCCGCGGCGACCCGGCTGTCGACGGCCCAGACGGCGCGATCCGAGAAGGCCAGGGTCTCGATGTTGATGACGCTGTCGGTCCCGTCGGTCCCGGCGTTGTCCTTGATCTGCCAGCCGCCGTCGGCCTTGGCGCTGAGGGCGTAGCTGGCGAACTTGCCGGCATAGACGGCCGTGTCCAGGCCCAGGCCCCCGTCGATGACGTCGTTGCCCTGGCCGCCGGTGACGCGGTTGGCGACGGCGTTGCCGTTGATGGTGTCGGCCGCCGTCCCTCCGATGGCGTTCTCGATCGTGGCGCCGATGGCGATGGTGACGTTGCCGGTCGAGCCGCCGACGCTGGAGAAGAAGCCCGGGCGCAGGTCGATCGTCTGGGCGACCTTGTAGCCCGAGAAGTCGAAGGTGTCGGTCCCGCCGGCGTCCCAGGCGGCGAACACCAGCCGGCTGGACGCGGCCAGGGCGCTGAACGCCTCCAGGCCGGTGTTGGAATTGAAGCCGTAGACCGTGTCGCCCGTGCGGGTGGTCATGTTGGCGCCGTAGGCCAGCTGGGCCGCGGCGATGTCGTCCAGCAGCGGAGCCGAGGCGTAGACGCCGCCGAACGATCCGCCGGTGTTGCTCTCGCCGAAATAGGACATGACCGTGTACTGGCGGCTGTCCTCGTAATAGCCCGCGTTGGCCGCATAGGTCAGGGTGGTGCTGGCGTCGGCGTCGTAGTCGGCCGGGTGGGCCAGGCCGATCGCATGGCCGATCTCGTGGACCAGCACCATGCCGCCGTAGTTCGAGGCGGTGGGATTGGCGTTGTAGCTCAGGCTGGAGTTGATCCAGACGTCGCCGGAGCCGCTGCTGGAGGCGATGTTGCCCGGATAGTAGGCGAAGGCCGCCGCGCCGGACTCGCCGCTGCTGTAGTTGCCGAACAGGATGGCGGCGCTGTTGCTGTAGCCGTCCCCGCCGACGCGGACGAAGGTGATGTTGGCCACGTCCGACCACGCCTTCAGGGCCTTCTCGGCCTGGAGGATCTGGGCGGCGCTGAACGGACTGAAGCCCCCCGTGTCGCTGGGCATGGTGGTCGGGGCCGAGGCGCGGAAGGCGTAGCTGACCGTGAAGGGCGTGTTCAGGGCGGCCGACCAGCCCGGCTCGCCGCGCAGCAGCTGCGAGGCCGCCTCGGCGACCGTCAGGCTGGTCTTGCCGGCCACGACGCCCGTGCGGGAGTCGGCGTTGACGAAGGCGTTGGGGGTCTCGCCGCCGGTGATCGCGACGAAATCGTCAGCCGCCAGAGGAAAAGGTTCAATGCTCACGGCCATACTCCACGCGCCCTCGAAGAAGAGTATGTCCAAAGCCGATTTCTCCTGCAATCTCCGATGTTTGCGACAAGTGCGCGCAGCTTTCCGGCCAAGCTAAGCGCTGCCGGATGGTGGCGGGCGGGCCATAATTTCTGCAAATCACCGCCATGTGTGGCTCAGCTGCCACACCCGTTTTCCTATATGGCGCGTTTGTCGTGCTGGGCTCCGGGGACATGTCGGGCCCGCGACATACAAGAAGAGGGTATCGTGATGAAAATGCGGTTGCTGGTCGGCGTCGCGGCGGTTGCGCTGAGCGCCGCCTCGGGCGCTCTGGCCCAAAGCGCTACGAGTGGTTGGTACGTCGCGGCCGACGCCGGCTATCATGAGCCGGCGGACGTCAAGGCGACCTCCACCAACAACTATCAATGGAACTTCGGCAGCGACAAGGACTGGGCCGCGTTCGGCCGCCTTGGCTACAAGTTCACCCCGAACTGGCGTGTGGAAGCCGAATACGGCTACCGCCCCAGCGACATCAAGAGCGTGCGCGGCGCGGGTGGGTTCAGCACCGGCACGACGGGCGGCGCCCAGCCGATCGGTCTCTGCACCGCCGGCGTCGGCCGCACCGCCGCCTCGCCGACCTGCGGCGAGCCGGAAGGCAAGTTCAAGGCCTCGACCCTGATGGCCAACGTCATCTTCGACGCGGCCCCGAACTCGGCCCTGAACCCGTTCATCGGCGCCGGCGTCGGCACCGCCTGGGTCCACAACAAGGTCTATGGCCAGCTGTCGGGCGTTCCGGCCGGCGCGGCCATCTACCAGAACACCAGCTTCGACGACGTCGACCAGGCGTTCGCCATGCAGGGCATCATCGGCCTGGGCTGGAACTTCGCGACCAACTGGTCGCTGGACCTGACTGGCCGCTACCTGCGCACCGCCAAGCTGGACTGGGGTTCGGTCACGCAGAACGCCGGCCCGGCCGGTGGCAATATCACGGACGTCGGCACGTTCTCGGGCCGCTACAAGGACACCTCGGTGACCCTGGGCCTGCGGTACACCTTCGGCGCTCCGCCGCCGCCGCCCCCCCCGCCGCCGCCCCCGCCGCCGCCGCCTCCGCCCCCGCCGCCTCCCCCGCCGCCGCCGCCGCCTCCGGCCGCTCCGGCCTATGAGGCCCGCGAGTTCGTGGTCTACTTCCCGTTCGATCAGTACGTGCTGACGCCGGAAGCCCAGGCCGTGGTCCAGCAGGCCGCTGAATACGCCAAGGGCGGCGGCGCCTCGAAGATCGTGGTGACGGGTCACACCGACACCTCGGGTTCGGACAAGTACAACCAGAAGCTCTCGGAACGCCGCGCCAAGGCCGTCGCCGACGGCCTGGTCAGCCTGGGCGTCAACGCCACGGCCCTGTCGGTCGACTGGAAGGGTGAGAAGGATCCGGCTGTCGCCACCGGCGATGGCGTGAAGGAACCGCTGAACCGCCGTTCGACCGTGTCGATCACGTTCTAAAAATAAAAAAGACGATTGGTGGGGTGACAGGGGGTCGGCCTTCGGGCCGGCCCCCTAGCCTTGTCTGGGATCATGCTCCCGCGCGCGAGCGGGCGCACAAACGAAAAGACGCTCCCGATAGGGCGTCGGGAGCGTCCGTTCCGGCGGACCAAGAGGGCGGAGGGCCGCCGTCACGCGGCCGGCGTGAAGGGCAGTCGGCCGTACGTGGGTGTGAACGCCCGAGCCGGGAAAGGGGCCGTCTCGGGCGCTCCGATAACCGTGTTCGATTATACGCCAGGTCTCGTGCCGCGCGAGTCGAAACGGTCGGATTCAACCAGGTGCGACAATTGGCGCGGCAGGGGCGAGGGAACGCCCAGCAGGCGGGCGACCAGGTGCTCGGCCAGGAGCGGCGCCAGGCATAGGCCGCGCGAGCCCAGGCCGGTCAGCGCCAGCACGCCGTCCGCGCGGACGCCGGCCAGGGGCAAGCGGTCGGCGGTGGTCGCGCGCAGGGCCGCTCGTCCGTCGAACGCGCGCCCTTCCAGCCGCTTCGCCAGGTCCGGCAGACCCTTGGCCAGGGTCGCCAGGTTGCGGGCGTGATCCTCGGGGCGGACGTCGACGCCGGTGTCGCCGCGATCATGGGTGGCGCCGAACAGCACGCCCGAGCGGGTCGGGACCGCATAGCCGCCGAACGCCACCGGATCGGTCGAGACGCCGTCGGTCCAGCTGGCCTGGCCGCGCACCGGGGTCAGGGGCAGGTCCGGCGCCAGGACGCCGCTGGCCGCCCCCCCGGCGACGGCCACGCGGTCGGCGCGGACGATCAGGTCGCCGGCTTCGTCCAGCAGGCGCCAGGCGTCGCCGTCACGCTCCAGTCGGTCGACGCGGCGGCGGACGACCTCGCCGGACCAGGCGGCGGCGATCGCCGGCGGCTCGACCACCAGGGCCGCGCGCATGGCCAGGGCGGGTCCTTCAACGACAGTCATGGCGCCGGGCTCGAACAGATCCTGGCCGGCGACGGTGGCGAAGCGGGCCGGGTCGCGCTCGGCCTGGGGCAGCTGCAGCACCTGGCGGGCGACCACGACCTGGGGCATGGCTTCGTACAGCTGGACGGCGCGGGCGAAGGCCTGGGCGTACAGCGCCGCGCGCGGGCCGCCGCCGGCGTCGAGGGCCGGGGTGACCAGGCCGGCGGGATTGCCCGAGGCGGCGACGCCATCCGGGTCGTCGACCACCGTGACCGCCAGGCCCTCGGCGCGAGCGGCGCGAGCGAGGGCCGCGCCGGCGACGCCGCCGCCGATCACGGCCAGGCTGGCGGGGCGGGGCGGCGTTTCTCGCTCGCCCGGCAGCCAGGCCTCCAGCCGTTCGCGCTTGCGGCCGAAGCCGGGCCGCTTGGCGATCTCGAAGCCGGCCGCCTGCAGGCCGCGCCGCACGGCGCCGGCCACGGTGAAGGTCGCGGCCCTCGCGCCGGGCGCGCTGCGGCGGGCGACGGCGGCCAGCACCTCGTCGCGCCACATGGCCGGGTTCAGGGCGGGGGAGAAGCCGTCCAGGAACCAGGTGTCGGCCGCCCCGTCCCAGGCGTCCAAGGCCTCGATCACGTCCATGACGGCCAGGTCGAGAACGGCGTCGAAGCCGGGCAGGTCCACGCGATGGAAGCCCCGCGCCCGGCCCGGCCAGTGGTCCAGCAGAACCCGCGCCGCCTCGCCCAGCTCGGGCCAGTGGGCCAGGATGCGGGCAGCCTCGTCGCGGTCCAGCGGGTGCGCCTCGATCGAGAAGATATGAAGGCGGCCGCCGTCCGGCTTCTCGCGTCGCCACAGGTCCAGCAGGGCGGCGATGTTCAGCCCCGAACCGAAGCCCAGCTCGCCGACCGTGAAGCGGGGCGCGAACCGCTCCGGCAGGCCGCAGCCTTGCAGGAACACCGCCCGCGTCTCGGCCAGGCCGTCGACGCTGGAGAAGTAGACGTCGCCGTACAGGCTGGATTGCGGCAGACCGTCCTCGCGCCAGATCAGCGGCGAGCCTTCGGTGGGAGCGGTGGGATCCATCGGCCTGCTAGAGCGCCGGCGGGGCGCGGGCGTCAACGAAAAAGGGCCGTCCCGGGAGGGGCGGCCCTTCGATCTCGCAAGAAAGGCGCCGGCTTAGTGCGCCGCCGTCTTCTCTTCCGGCTTGGCGGTTTCGGCCGAGGCGGCGGCGGGCGCGCTGGTCGCGCCGGTGGCGGCGGCGTCGTTGGCGGTCTGGGCGGCGGCGTCGGCGGGATCGACCGGCGCGGCGGCGGCGTCGGCGGCGGCCTTGTTGGCGTCGGCGGCGGCCTGGTCCTTGGCCGAGGCGGCGTCGGTCACGGTCGAGGCGTCGGCGGCGGCGGCCTTGGCGGCGGCGTCATCGCCGCCGGCTTCCTCGTGCTTGCCGCCGCAGGCGGCCAGCGACAGGGCCGAGACGGCCACGCCGGCGATCAGGAATTTGCGGATCATGCTCATGCGGTTTCCCCTTGGCGACCGCCGCCTGGTCGGCGACGGCTTTGCGCGAAAGGAATACCGGTTCGAAAGCCGGTGCAAGTTACGAGGCGCTAACCTGCCGCGCCGACCTACTCGTTCGGGATCTGCGACAGCGCCTCTTCCAGCTCGGCGAAGCTGGGTTGCGAGGGCGAGGGCACGTTGCCGCGGCCGATCTCGACCGAGATCTGGGCGGCGTTGCCGTGCAGGTGGGCCACCAGGACGGCCTGGATGATCTTGTAGAAGGCGCCGTCCTCGTTGACGACGGCCTGCAGGCGGGCGGCCATCGGACCGACCAGGCCATAGGCCATGAACACGCCGAGGAAGGTGCCGACCAGGGCGCCGCCGATCATGCCGCCCAGGACGGCCGGCGGCTCGGTGATCGAGCCCATGGTCTTGATGACGCCCAGCACGGCGGCGACGATGCCCAGGGCGGGCAGGGCGTCGGCCATGCTCTGCAGGGCGTGGGCCGGCTCCAGCGCCTCGTGGTGGTGCTTTTCGAGCTGCTTCTCCATCGCGTCCTCGACCTGGTGGGGATCCTCCAGGTTCATGGTCATCATCCGCAGGGTGTCGCAGATGAAGTCGACGGCGAAGTGGTCGTGGGTGATCTTCGGATAGCGGGCGAAGATCGTGCTCTCGTGCGGCTTTTCGATGTGGCTTTCCAGGGCGATGACGCCCTTGGACTTCATCGTCTTGGTCAGCAGGAACAGCAGGCTGAGCAGGTCGCGATAGTCCGAGGCCTTCCACTTGGGGCCCTTGAAGATCTTGCCGAAGCCGGCGGCCGTGGCCTTGATGACGACCATCGAGTTGGAGATCAGGAACGCGGCGATGCCGGCGCCCAGGATGGCCATGAGCTCGTGCGGGGCGGCCTCGATGATGACGTCCATCTTGCCGCCACCCATCAGGTAGCTGCCGAACACCAGGCCGAAGAGCAGCACGATGCCGATGATCTGGAACATGGTTGGTCGTCGGCCCCCGAGAATGACGGCGCATGATCGCGATTAATGATTAATCCAAGGTTCTCGCCAAGTCTGCCCGCCTGGCTGTGACCTGCGACACATTGCGCGCGACGCCCGTCGGGGCGTGGCGGGCGCAAGTGTGAGCGGTTGCGGCGCCCGCCACGCTCCGCAAAAAAATGAAGCATCTCTGGTTCTGATGCTTCCATCAGAACCAGAGGGGCTCTAACGATCGTTTGATGCGTAGGGAGATCAAGCCAGCCCGGGACAACCGGAGCGCCTTCGCCATCCTCTTCGGCGTGTCGGTGGCGACCGCGTTGGGGAACACTGGCATGTTGTCGGTGCTGCCGGCGATCGGCCGCCAGATCGGCATCCCCGACGCCCTGGTGGCGGGCATCTTCTCGCTGTCGGCCGTGCTGTGGGCCCTGACATCGCCGTTCTGGGCCCGGCAGTCGGACCTGCGGGGGCGCAAGCCCCTGATCATGCTCGGGCTTTCCGGCTTCTGCCTGTCGATGATCCTGTGCGCCCTGGTCGTCTCGGCCGGGCTGCATCACCTGGCGCCGCCGATGGTGATCTTCGTGCTGTTCCTGCTGTCGCGAGCCCTGTTCGGCGGCTTCGGCTCGGCCGCCAATCCGGCCACCCAGGCCTATATGGCCGAGCGCACCAGCCGTGAGGAACGCACCCAGACCATGGCCACCCTGGCCGGGGCGTTCGGCCTGGGCACGGTGGTCGGCCCGCTGCTGGCCCCGCTGTTCGTGCTGCCGATTGTCGGTCTGGCCGGTCCGATGTTCGCCTTCGCCGCCATCGCCGCCGTCATGCTGGCGGTGGTGCATCGCGGCCTGCCGGAGACCTTCAAGCCCGGCGAGACCCCGCCGCGCCGCAAGTTCGGCCTGCCGTGGCGCGGCGAAGGCGCAGCCCTCTGGAAGGATCCGCGCCTGAAGCCGTTCCTGATCTTCGGCTTTCTGGTGGCCGCCTGCCAGACCGCCCAGACCCAGACCCTGGGCTTCCTGATCATCGACAAGCTGGGCCTGCCGCCGGTCAAGGCCCAGGGCTTCATCACCCTGGCCATGGCGGCCGGCGCGGTGGCGGGGCTTCTGGCCCAATGGGGCCTGATCCGCATGTTCCGGATGGGTCCGCGCGAGCTGATGCGCTGGGGCGTGGGCTGCGCGGCCCTGGGCAATGTCGTGGTCGCCTTCGCGCCGGACTACGCCGCCGTGGCCATCGGCTACGCCATCGCCAGTCTAGGGTATGGCTTCGCCCGGCCGGGCTTCACCGCGGGCGCGTCGCTGTCGGTGGAGGCCAAGGACCAGGCCGGGGCGGCCGGGGCCATCGCCGCCATCAACGGCCTGAACGTCGTGGTCGCCCCGCTGTTCGTGCTGCTCTACGAGAAGATCGGCTGGGGCCCGTTCGTGCTGAACGCCCTGATCCTGGCGGCGATGCTGGGCTACGCCCTGCGCCAGGCCGTGCTGCGCTCGGTCAGCCACGGCGGGGCGCGCGAAGAGGCGACGATCGCGGGGCTGGAAAGGTCGGACGAGGGGGGTGTCTAGGCCACCATCCGCTCCAGCGCCCGGCGGTCCTTCAGCACCACATGGCGGACGCTGGGGAGGGCGATCAGGCCCTCGTCCTGCAGGTTGGTCAGGGTGCGCGAGACGGTCTCGATGGTCAAGCCCAGATAGTCGGCCATGTCCTGGCGGCTCATCGGCACGTCCAGCTCGGCCTGGGCGTGGGTGCGCTCGGCGATGTCCAGCAGCAGGCCCGCGACGCGCTCCATGGCCGAGCGGCGGCCCAGCATCAGCACGTGGTGCTGGCTGCGCTGCAGGCCCTCGGCGGTCAGGCGCAGGATGGCGTGGGCCGCGTCGCCGCGACGGGCGGCCAGGTCGCTGAGCGCGCCCCGGCGGATCAGGCGGACGCTGGCGTCGCACAGCGCCTCGGCGGTGACGCGATGGGTCTCGCACAGCTCCAGGCCGAAATAGTCGCCCGCGAAGTGGAACTCGTCGATCTGCCGGCGGCCGTCGCGCAGCAGGCGGTGGGTCCGCACCGCGCCCGACACCACCTGGTAGACGTAGTCGGCGCGCTCGCCCTCGCCGAAGATCTCCTCGTCGCGGGCGAAGCGCGGGCAGGCGCCAGGAATGGCCAGTACGGCGTCGAGCGCGGAAACGGTGTCGATGCGGATCGGAGACAGCATGAAAAGACCCCTTTGTTGCCAGGGTTTTGCGCCTGTTCAGCGGAGCCGGAAATTCGGGAAACCCTCCTAAGGAAATCTCCTTAGGCGGCCCTACGGACGGGCCCGGGCTTGAGACGGATCAAGGCGCGCGGACTGTGAGGGCGCATGCTGACGCCATGTGCGATCGTCCCGTGATCCTGCTTCTCGTCGCCGACGAGCCCTTGCGCGAGGCCCTGCGCTTCTCGCTGGAGATCGAGGGCTACGCCGTCGCCGAGCGTCCGGACGGGCGGCCGATCGACTGCGTGATCATCGATGACGACGGGGGGGAGTGGCTGGAATCGGAGGGGGCGACGATCGTCCTCACGGGCGACACCGAACGCTTCCTACGCAAGGGTTTGCGCGGCGTGTCGTTGGTCGAGAAGCCGCTGTTGGACGATGCCTTAAGCGAGCGGTTGAAGGAAATTCTACACCCCTGAAGGCGAGGTCCCTATCCGCCCCGCGCCGACAGCGTCATCCGCACCAGCGCCGCCAGGTTGTCGGCCTGCATCTTGGTCATCAGCTTGGCGCGGTAGATCTCGACCGTGCGCGGGCTGATGCCCAGCTCGCGGGCGATGACCTTGTTGGCGTGGCCGGCGACGACGCCGTCCAGCACCTGGCGCTCGCGCTCGGACAGGGTCTCCAGGCGATGCAGCACGGCGGCCTGGTCGTCGGTGACCGGGCTGGCCTCGGCGGCCTTCAGGGCCCGCTCCAGGGCGTCCAGCATGCGCGCGTCGCTGAACGGCTTCTCGATGAAGTCGACGACGCCCGAGCGCATGGCCTCGACCGCCATGGGGATGTCGCCGTGGCCGGTGATCATGACGATCGGCATGCGCACCTTCTGGGCCGCCAGGCGCGAGACCAGCTCCTGGCCGCTCATCTCGGGCATGCGCACGTCGGTAATGATCACCCCCGGCTTGGCGCTCGGCAGGGCGTCCAGAAAGGCCGGGGCGCTGGCATAGGCCACGACCTCGAAATCGGCCGACTCCAGCAGGAAGGCCAGGGATTCGCGGGCGCTCTCGTCGTCATCGACGACGTGGACGACAGGAACGTCACTCATCGACGGTCTCCTTCTCGGCTTTTTGCTCGGCCGGCGGCAGGGTGAAGCGGAACAGGGCGCCGCCGCCGGGATTGGCCTCGGCCCAGATACGGCCGCCGTGCGCCTCGACGATCGAGCGCGAGATCGACAGGCCCACGCCCATGCCCTGGGCCTTGGTGGTCATGAACGGCTGGAACAGGCGCTCGCGCACCGCGTCGGCGATGCCGGGGCCGGTGTCGGCGACGCTGACCCGCGACCAGCCCTCGTCGGTGGTCTCGGTGCTGATCAGCAGGGCCCGCCGGCGCGGTTCGCCGTCGTGCATGGCGTCGATGCCGTTGCGGATCAGGTTCAGCAGCACCTGCTGCACCTGGACCCGGTCGGCGTGGACGGCGTCCGCGGCCGGGTCCAGCGACAGGCGTACATCGACCTGGCGGTCCTTCTCGCCGATCAAGGCCAGGGCGGAGGCTTCCTCGATCAGCTTGGACAGGCTCTCGACGTCGCGCTCGCTAGCGCCGCGGCGGACGAAATCGCGCATGCGGTGGATCACCTCGCCCGCCCGCAGGGCCTGGGTGGCGGCGCGGTCGATGGCGTCGCGCACCTTGGCCTGGTCGGCCTCGCGGCCCCGGTCGATCAGACGGCGCGAGCCGGTCAAGAGGTTGGCGATGGCTGACAGCGGCTGGTTCAGCTCGTGCGCCAGCGTCGAGGCCATCTCGCCCATGGCGGTCAGGCGCGAGACGTGGATCAGCTCGTTCTGCAGCTCCTGCAGGCGGGTCTCGGTCTCCTGCGTCTCGGTCAGGTCGCGGATGAAGCCGGTGTAGGAGGGGACGGGGCCCTTGGTCTCGCCGACCGCCAGCTCCATCGGGAAGGTCGAGCCGTCCTTGCGGGCCCCGACCACGACGCGACCGACGCCGATGATCCGCTTGTCGCCGCTGGCGTGGTAGCGGTGGATGTGGGCGTCGTGGTCGGCCGCGTCGGGCGCGGGCATCAACAGGCTGACGTTCTTTCCAAGCACCTCGGCGGCGGTCCAGCCGAACATTCGCTCGGCGGCGGGGTTGAACGAGGTCATCAGGCCCTCGCGGTCGATGACCACCACCCCATCGGGCACCGTGTCGAGGATCGAGCGCAGGTGGTCGTTGATCGCCGCGGCCCGGCGTCGCGCGGCGTGGAACCAGCCCCCGCCCACCGCCATGCCGAAGCCCACCGACAGGAACGTGGCCGCGCAGATGCCGCTGACCAGGTTGAACGGGATCTCGCGCGTCACCCACCAGACGCTGCCCCAGGCGAAGGTGGTGGCGAAGACCCCGGGACCCAGGCCCCCGAGCGCGGCGGCCAGCAGCACGGCCGGCACGAACAGCAGGAACGACGACGGGGCGGTGAAGGCTTCCGGCAGGTACAGCCGCGCCACCGCCGTCGCCATCACGGCCGCGAAGGCCGCCAGATAGGCGGTGGGATGGGGATCGCTATAGAGGGTCGAGGACAGGCCCCGGGCCGGTTTCATGGCGCGCTTATACCCGCTGCTGTTCCAGGCCGGTCAATGCGGGGGTTTTGCGTAGGCGGGCTTCGGGGTCAGGCTGGGCGGGAGCGCCCATGTCGATCCTCAGCTCGCAGATCGCCGTCGGCGCCATGCGGTGGCTGACCAGGATCAGGCCCTGGCCGGTGCGGGCCAGGCGCTGCTCGAGGCGAGCGACCACCTTGGCCTCGGTCGCGGCGTCCAGACCCTCGGTGGGCTCGTCCAGCAGCAGCCAGGGGGCGTCGCGCAGATAGGCGCGGGCCAGGGCCAGGCGGCGGCGCTCGCCGCCCGACAGCCGCTCGCCGTCGTCGCCCAGCCAGGCCGACAGGCCCTCGGGCGCGGCGCGGAGCCGATCGGCCAGGGCGGCGTCCTCCAGAGCTTCCCACAGCTGGGCGTCGGTCGCCTTGGGCGCGGCCAGGCGCAGGTTGTCGCGCACCGAGCCCGCGATCAGGCCGGCGTCCTGCGGCAGCCAGGCCAGGGCGGGCCGCGCGCCGGCGTCCTCGCCGCGCAGGCCCAGCAAGGTCTCGACCGCGGTAGTCTTGCCACAGCCGGAAGGGCCGGTGATCGCCAGGCGCTCGCCGGGCCGCAGGGTCTGGCCCAAGAGGGTCAGCGGCGCGGAGGTCGCGGCGGGGGCGGCGGGCCTGGGCGCATGGCGCAGGAGGGCGTCCAGGCGCTTGCGGGCCTCGGCGGCGGCGCCGTCCTGGTCCAGCGCGGCGGCCAGGCCGCCCAGCCCCTCGATGCTCATGGCGGCGGCCAGGCCCGCCAGGGCGGCCAGCGGGGCGCCCGACGGCGCGGCGCAGGCGACGGCGGCGGCGACCGCCACGCCCAGGATGGCCGCCTGGCTGGCGAGGATCAGGCCGTTGGCGCGGGCGGCCGCCAGGCGCGCGGCGTCCAGCTCGGCGGCCTTGGCGTTCAGGGCGTCGCCGGCCCAGGCCTCCAGGCCGTAGGCGCGCAGTTCGGCCGAGGCGGCGACCAGGGCGGCGGCGGTCTCCTTCAGCGTCCCGACCCTGGCCTGGACGGCGGCGCGGGCCGGGGCCGAGAAGCGGCGGGCCAGGGCGCGGGCCGAGACCATCGCCGCGCCGGCCGCCAGCAGGATGACGATGGCCGCCGGCCAGCCGGCCAGGATCGCCAGAGCCCAGCCCGACAGCAGGCCGGCGATGGCGCTCCAGGGGGCGGACAGGCGCACGAAGCGGGTCTCGATGGCGTCGACGTCCTGCACCAGGCGGGCCGAGGCCTCGCCGCGCGACAGCGACAGGGCCTGGCGCGGCGGGGCGGCGGCCAGGCCGGCGAACACCGCCGGCCGGATGGCGGCCAGGGCGCGCAGGGCGGCGGCGTGGCCCGACAGCCGCTCGCCATAGCGCGAGGCGGTGCGCAGGATGGCCAGCAGGCGGATCGCCGCCCCGGGCAGCAGCACATTGAAGGCCTGGGCGGTCGCCAGGCCCGCCGCGCCCGCGGCCGCGCTGGCGACGATGAACCAGCCCGACAGCCCCAGCAGCAGGGTCGAGGTCGCGCCCAGCACCACCGCGCTCAGGATCGCCAGCCGCAGCGCCCCGGCGCGTTCGCGCTTCTGGGCGCGGATCAGGGCTTCGAGGGGGGAGGGGGTCACAGGCGCACCACCTGGTCGGCCAGGGCCGCCAGGGCCTCGGAATGGGTGGCGATCAGGGTCGTGCGACCCTTGGCGGCGGCGCGGATGGCGGCCAGCAGGTCGGCCTCGGCCTTGGCGTCCAGATTGGCGGTCGGTTCGTCCAGCAGCAGGATCGGGGCGGGCTTCAGGAGGGCGCGGGCCAGGGACAGGCGCCGGCGCTCGCCGCCCGACAGTCCGCCGCCGCGCTCGTCCAGCACGAAGTCGAGCCCGCCGGGACGCAGGGCCAGGGCGGGGCCGAGGCCGACGGCGCGGGCGGCGGCCTCGATCTCGGCGCGGGTGGCGTCGCGGCGGGAGAGGGCGATGTTGTCGGCGATCGAGGCCGGCAGGATCAGCGGCGACTGGCCGGCCCAGGCAATGTCGGCCGTGCGCGGCGCCGCGCCGTCGACCAGCAGCCGGCCGGCGTTCAGCGGGGCCAGGTCCAGGAGCAGGTTCAGCAGCGAGCTCTTGCCCGCGCCGCTGGTCCCGACCAGGGCGGTGATCGTCCCGGCCTTGGCGGTGAGGCTGAAGGCCTCCAGCACCGGCGCGTCGGCGTCAGGATAGCGGACGGTGACGCCCTCGAAGCGGATGGTCGGCGCTTCGGCCAGCGGCCGGGCGGCGGGCTTGGGCTCCGGCGCCGCGAAGGTCGCCAGGCTGCCGGCGGCGGCCTCGGCGGCCTGGCGGTCGTGATAGGCGGCGGCCAGGCGGCGCATGGGGGCGTAGACCTCGGGCGCCAGGGCCAGCACGAAGAAGGCCCGCTTCAGGTCCAGCGGCTCGGGAACAGGGAAGGGCAGCAGCCGCAGCAGGTTGAAGCCGCAATAGACCGCGACCAGGGCCACCGACAGGGCGGCGAAGAACTCCAGCGCCGCCGAGGACAGGAAGGCCACGCGCAGCACCTTGATGGTCCGTTCGGCCAACTCCGAGGCCGAGCGCTGCAAGGCGTGGGTCGTGGTTCCCTCGGCCTGGAAGGCCAGCACCACGGGCAGGGCGCGGACGCGGTCCAGGAACAGGGCCGACAGCCGCTCCAGGGCCTGGAACTGGGCGCGGCTCTCGGCGGCGGCGGCCGAGCCGGCCAGGATCATGGCCCCGATGAAGGGGATCAGGGCGGCCAGCAGGATGGCGGCGGCGATCGGGCTGGCGATGGCGGCCACCGCGATCAGCAGCAGCGGGAGGGCGGCGGCGGACAGGCGCGCGGGCAGGAAACGGGCGAACAGGCCGTCCAGCGCCTCGACCCCCTCGACCAGGGCCGTGGTCGCCTCGCCAGCGGAACGGCGTGACGCCGGGCGGGCGAAGATGGCGCGGGCGACATCGGCGCGGACCCCCGCCTTGGCGGCGGCGGCGGCGCGGGCCCCGGCGGTTCCGGCGAGCGACGCCAGGAGCCCGCGCACGACCATGGCGGCGATCACCACGGCCAGCCACAGGGCGATGCTTCCGATCCCCGCGCGGCGCGCGACGGCGTCGACGCTAAACGCCAGGCCGGCGGCGAAGCCGATGGCGGCCGCACCGTCCAGCAGGCTGAAGGTCTGGGCCGGGCGCAGAACCGCGCTGTTCCGCCGGCCGATTTCACTCAACCACGCCTTCGCGTTCCGGGGGTGGTCAATCTGACCTATGCGGGATGACATATCTTGAGTGTAGGCTGAGTGCGCTTCCAATCCTTGATCCTCATCAAGGGGGGAGCGGTCGGGCGGGCGTAGGACGATGTCCCCGGGCCATCCGATCCAATCGGCCGTTCGTCTCGGAGCAGTCCATGGACCCCGCCGTCATCGACCTGTCGCGTCTCCAGTTCGCGCTCACCGCCCTATACCACTTCCTGTTCGTGCCGCTCACCCTGGGGCTCAGCTTCATGCTGGTGATCATGGAGAGTGTCTATGTGATGACCAAGCGCCCGATCTGGCGCACGGTCACCCGGTTCTGGGGCCTGCTGTTCGGCATCAACTTCGCCCTGGGCGTAGCCACCGGCATCACCATGGAGTTCCAGTTCGGCATGAACTGGTCCTACTATTCGCACTATGTCGGCGACATCTTCGGCGCCCCGCTGGCGATCGAGGGGCTGATGGCCTTCTTCCTGGAGGCGACCTTCGTCGGGCTGATGTTCTTCGGCTGGGACAAGCTGTCACGCGTCGGCCATCTGGCGGTGACCTTCCTGACGGCGCTGGGCACCAACCTGTCGGCCCTATGGATTCTGGTCGCCAACGGCTGGATGCAGAACCCGACGGGCTCGACCTTCAATCCCGACACCATGCGGATGGAGGTCTCCAGCTTCCGCGACGTGCTGTTCAACCCGGTGGCCCAGGCCAAGTTCGTGCACACGGTCAGCGCCGGCTACGTCATCGCCTCGGTCTTCGTGCTGGGCGTCTCGGCCTGGTACCTCCTGAAGGGCCGCCACATCGGCGTGGCCAAGCGCTCGATGACCGTCGCCGCCGCCTTTGGCCTGGCCTCGTCGCTGTCGGTGGTCGTGCTGGGCGACGAGAGCGGCTACGCCCTGACCGACAACCAGAAAATGAAGCTGGCCGCCCTGGAGGCCATGTGGAACACGGAGGCCGCGCCGGCCGGCCTGACAGCGTTCGGCATCCCCGACCTCGAGGCGCGCGAGACCCGGCACGAGGTCAAGATCCCCTATGTCCTGGGCCTGATCGCCACCCGCAGCGTCGACAAGCCGGTGGAGGGCATCTTCCAGCTGGTCGCCAAGGCGCAGGACCGCATCGAGAGCGGCGTCGTCGCCTATGACGCGGTCGAGAGACTGAAGGTCAATCCCAAGGATATCGCCGCGCGCGCCACGTTCGAACAGCACCGCCGCGACCTCGGCTATGCCCTGCTGCTGAAGCGCTATGTGGCCGATCCGCGCCAGGCCAGTCCCGATCTGATCAGGAAGACCGCCTGGGACGCGGTGCCCAACGTGCCGCTGATGTTCTGGAGCTTCCGGATCATGGCGGGGATCGGCTTCCTGATGATCGCCCTGTTCGCGACGGCCTTCGTGCTGGTCACCCTGCGCAGGCACGACACCAAGTGGTTCCTGCTCATCGCGGTCGCCGCCATTCCGCTGCCGTGGATCTCGACCGAGCTGGGCTGGGTGCTGGCCGAGGTCGGCCGCCAGCCGTGGGCCGTGGACGGGGTGCTGCCGACCTTCCTGGGCGTTTCCAGCCTGACCGTCCCGCAGCTCTGGACCAGCATCGCGGCCTTCACCCTGCTGTACGGCGCCCTGGCCGTGGTCGAGGTCGGCCTGATCCTGCGCGCCATCAAGAAGGGTCCGTTCGCGCAGCACGACCCCGTCCCGGACGGCGCGCCGATCGAACCCGAGCCCCAGACCGCTTGAGGAGACCAGGACCATGGAACTCCCTATCGACTACGCCACGCTCCGCGTCATCTGGTGGGCCCTCGTCGGGGTCCTGCTGATCGGCTTCGCCCTGACCGACGGCTACGATATGGGCGTCGGGGCCCTGCTGCCCTTCGTCGCCAAGGATGACGCCGAGCGGCGCATGGTGATCAACACCATCGGGGCCACCTGGGAAGGCAACCAGGTGTGGTTCATCCTGGGCGGCGGCGCGATCTTCGCGGCCTGGCCGTTCGTCTACGCCATCAGCTTCTCGGGCTTCTATCTGGCGCTGTTCGTGGTGCTGGCGGCGATGATCCTGCGGCCGGTGGGCTTCAAGTATCGCTCCAAGCGGCCGCATCCGCGCTGGCGGGCCTTCTGGGACTGGGCGCTGTTCGTCGGCGGCTTCGTGCCGGTGCTGTGCTTCGGCGTGGCGCTGGGCAATGTGCTGCAAGGCGCGCCCTTCCGGCTGGATAGCGACCTGCGGGCCTTCTACGAGGGATCCTTCATCGGCCTCTTCTCGCCGTTCGCCCTGCTGTGCGGCCTGCTGTCGGTGGCCATGCTGGTGCTGCACGGCGCGGCCTGGCTGACCATCAAGGCCGAGGAGGGGCCGGTCACCGAGCGCGCCCGCCGCATCGGCGAGATCGCCGGCCTGGCCAGCATCGTGCTGTTCGCGGCCGGCGGCTTCTGGGTCGCGTTCGGCGGCCTGGGTTTCCGGATCGAGGGCCTGGCCGACGCGGCCGCCGCTTCAAACCCGCTGCGCGGCGCGGCCGCGGTGCGCGCCCCCGGCGCCTGGCTGGACAATTACGGCCGTCATGGCTGGATGGTCATCGCCCCGGTGCTGGGCTTCGCCGGCGCCGGCCTGGCCTTGATCGGCCTGCGCTATGACAAGGCCTGGGCGGCGTTCGGCGGCTCGTCGGCCTCGGCGGTCGGGATCATCGCGACGGTAGGCCTATCGATGTTCCCGTTCATTTTGCCGAGTAGCTTCGACCCCCGCTCCAGCCTGACGGTGTGGAACGCCTCCTCGACCCACCTGACCCTGTTCGTGATGTTGATCGTCACGGCGGTCTTCCTGCCGCTGATCCTGCTGTACACGGCCTGGGTCTACAAGGTTCTGTGGGGCCGCAGCACCACCGGCGCTCTGGCCACCAACCCCGACCTCTATTGAGCCGAAGGAGACGAACGCCATGTGGTATTTCACCTGGATCCTGGGCCTGGGCCTGGCCGTCGCCTTCGGCGTGCTGAACGGCATCTGGTATGAGTTCAACCTGTCGGACGAGGGCGACGAGGGGCTGTCGGAACCTTAGGGGGACTCAGTTTGAGGGGGCGCGACATCCCGCCGCGCCTCCGCGAGCTCAGCCTTAACGCTTGCTAAAGGCCGTTCGGGCTCTTGTGCTCTCATGCCCTGGAGCGCGTCGAACACGCCGCTCCGGGCGTCTAATTCGACCCGGGGATCCTCATGACCGACAACACCGCGCCCGCGCTGGAACTGATCTCGTTCTGCATCGGCGAGCAGGAATTCTGCATCGACGTGAAGACCGTCCGCGAAATCCGCGGCTGGACCCCCGCCACTCCGATCCCGCACGCCCCGGCCTATATGCGCGGCGTCATCAATCTGCGCGGCGCGATCATGCCGGTCATCGACCTGCGCAACCGCCTGGGCCTGGGCGTCACCATCCCCGAGACCCGGCACGTCATCGTCGTCGTCGAATGCCAGGACCGCCTGGCCGGCATCCTCGTGGACGCCGTGTCGGAAACCTTCACCGTGCCGCGCGACAGCCTGCAGCCGGCCCCGGACGTCGGCGTGGAGGAGCTGCGCTACATCCAGGCGATCATCTCGATGGAAAACCGCCTGATCACCTATCTGCGCATGGACGACGTGTTCCCGGCGCATGTGAGCGAAGCGGCCTAAGCCAGTTTCTCCTCCCCCTCCGGGGGAGGTGGCCCAGAGGGCCGGAGGGGGCAGCTCGGCCTATGCCGGCGACGCCCCCTCAGTCACTCCGTGACAGCTCCCCCGCAGGGGAGCAGATTTACGGCATCACCCCTTGCGCACGATCCGCGCCGCCGCCGCGTGGAAGCCGGCCTCGGCCGCGGCCAGGTCGGCCACGGCGCCGTGACGGTCGGCGGCGACGCTCATGTTGTTCTTGGCGTAGCCCTCTGAGACCTTGCGGGCCTCCTGGGCGCGCAGGGCGGCGTTGGAGGCGGCGGTCTCATGCCACTGGGCCAGGCTCTCGGCCGTGACCTCGGCGTCGGCGTCCGGATGCGGCGCCACCTCGCCGAAGCCGATGGCCACGAAGCCGTGGATGACGCCGCCATAGTCCTCTTCCGACAGCAGGAAGGTCACCTGCCGCTCCTCGGCCTGGCCGGTATAGGTCTCGCTCTCCGGATCGAACTCGCGCAGCACCAGGATGTCGCCGACCTTGAACTCGCGGTCGTTGCGGCGGATCTCGAAGCGCTTCTGGCCCGAGCGCACGGCGGCGAAGTACTTGGGCCAGGTCTTCAGTTCATGGCGGTTCATGGCGGGCGGACTTTTCTAGCGGAAACAGGAAGGCGGGGGTTCTGAGCGGCGAACCCTAGCTTGAGGTTAATGGCGATCGAAAGGCTGTGGATGGCTCCACGGCCCGCGTCCTACTCGTCGATGCACAGCCGCACGATCTCGGCGCGCAGCTCCGGCATGCCCAGGCCCTTCTCGGACGAGGTGGCCAGCACGCGGGGGAAGGCGGCGGGGCGCTTGGCGATGGCCTTCAGGGTCTCGGCGACGACCTTGTCGACCTCGGCCGGCTTGATCTTGTCGGCCTTGGTCAGGACGATCTGGTAGCTGACCGCCGCGACGTCCAGGGCGTCCAGCGCCTCCAGGTCGACCTTCTTGAGGCCGTGGCGGGCGTCGATCAGGACATAGACGCGCTTCAGGTTCGGGCGGCCGCGCAGATAGGCCCGGCCCAGGTCCTGGAACTTGTCGGCGATCGAGCGCGAGACGCGGGCGAAGCCGTAGCCGGGCAGGTCGACCAGCCGCACCTTCTCGGCCAGCAGGAAGAAGTTGATCTCCCGCGTGCGGCCCGGCTCGTTCGAGGCGCGGGCCAGGTATTTCTGGTTCACCAGGCCGTTGATCAGGCTGGACTTGCCGACGTTGGAGCGGCCGGCGAAGGCCACTTCCGGCAGGTCGGGCGCGGGCATGGCGTCCATGCGCACCGCGCCCATCACGAACGAGACGGGCTGGGCGAAGAACACCCGCGCCGTCTCGATCTCTTCCTCGGTGAACAGGACGTCGTCGGTCATCACGTGGCGCTGGCGGGCTTGCCCTGCAGGCGGGCGATGATCTTGTCGATCGGGTTCTCGACCTTGTAGCGGCGCATGATGATGTACTGCTGGACGATGGTCAGCACGTTGCTCCAGCACCAGTAGATCACCAGGCCCACGGCGAAGCCCGACAGGGTGAAGGTGAACACGATCGGGAAGAACTGGAAGATGCGCTGCTGGACCGGGTCGCCGGCCGGCGGGTTCATCGCCGTGGTCAGCCACATGGTGAAGCCGTACAGCAGCGGCCACACGCCCAGGTGGGCGATCGAAGCACCGACCACGGGCAGGATCGCCGGATCCCACGGGATCAGGCCGAACAGGTTGAAAATGGTCGTCGGATCCGGCGCGGACAGGTCCTGGATCCAGCCGAAGAACGGCGCGTGGCGCATTTCGATGGTGACGGTCAGCACCTTGTACAGCGAGTAGAAGACCGGGATCTGCACCAGCATGGGCAGGCAGCCCATCATCGGGTTGATCTTCTCCTTGGCGTACAGCTGCATCATCTCCTGCTGCTGCTTGGCCGGATCGTCCTTGTGCTTGGCCTTGAGCTTTTCGACCTCGGGCTGGATCTTCTTGATCTTGGCCATGCTCTCATAGCTCTTGTCCGCCATCGGGTAGAGGATCAGCTTGAGCACGACGGTCAGCAGCATGATGGCCAGGCCGAAGTTGCCGACCAGCTTGTAGAAGACCTCGAGGATGTTGAAGATCGGGCGCGTGAAGAAGCGGAACATGCCCCAGTCGACGGCGTCGTCGAAGCGCGGGATCTCGGCCTTAGGATTGTTCCAGAACTCCCAGATCGCCGGCGGGGTCGTCGCGCCGTACTCGTACTTGCGCAGCAGGGGCACGGTCTTGGCGCCGGCGAACAGGCGGGTCTTCTGGGTCAGGGTCGCGCCCGGGTTCAGGGCCTGGGTCGGACCGACGAAGTTGACGTCGTAGACGTCCGTGCCGCCGACATTGGTCATGCGGTACTGGGCCTTGATGGCCTGGTCCTGGCCAGGGATCAGGGCGGCCAGCCAGTACTTGTCGGTGATCCCGGCCCAGCCGCCGACCGAGTCGAAGGTCTCGAGCGGCTTGTCCTTCTTCCACTTGCCGTACTTCGACAGCTTCAGCTCGTGGTCCTTGCCCGAGCCCAGCACGCCGATGGCGCCTTCGTGGACGATCTGGGTCTTGCCCAGGTGATCGGTGATGCCCTGACGCTGGACGGTGGCGTAGGCGGCCAGCTGGAAGGCGCTGGTCCCGTTGTTCTTGACGCTGTCGGTCACCGTGAACATCGCCTGGTCGTCGACGGCGATGACGCGGGTGAAGGTCAGGCCCTGGCCGTTGTCGAACGTCAGGGTGACGGGCGAATTGGGGCGCAGCACCTGGCCCGGCGCGGCGGTCCAGACGGTGCGGCCGTCGGGCAGGCCCGGCAGGTTGGCGCCGGCCCAGCCGAAATCGGCGAACCAGGCGTGCTCGGCGCCCTCGGGGCGGAACAGCTCGACCGGCGGCGAGGTCTTGGCGGTCGTCTCGGCGTACTTGCGCAGATACAGGTCGTCGATGCGGCCGCCCTTCAGGGCGATCGAGCCCGACAGCGAGGGGGTGTCGACCACGACGCGCGGGCTCTGGGCCTTGGCCGCGTCGCGGGTCAGGCGCAGCGGGGCGGGATTGCCGTTGGCGTCCAGGGTGACGCCCGGGGTGGCGGCGGCCTGCTGCTGCGCGACCTTCTTGGCGCGCGCCTCGGCCTCGGCCTTCCGCTGCTGCGGACCCAGGACGAAGAACTGGTACCCGATCAGGATCGCGAACGCGCTGACGATGAACATCAGCGTGTTTTTGTTGTCGTTCTGCATGGAGCGCTTAACCGGAAACTCTGGGATCGGGTGATTGGGAAGAGGCGGCTTCTGACGGGCTGCCGGATGACGGACGGGGAACCTTGGCGCCCCCGCGATCGTACTCGGCGGCGAGGCTTATCAGCGCGGTTTTGACATCGTCAAGCAAACGCCCCCATTCGCGGGTGGTGGTTCCGCCGCGCGCGATGAACACATAGTCGTGCGAAGGCCGCGCATGAAGGGGCAGGACCAGGCGGGCGGCCTCGCGCAGGCGGCGCTTGGCGCGGTTGCGGTCGACGGCCCCGCCGATCTTCTTGGTGGCGGTGAAGCCCACCCGCACCACCGGATCCTCGTCGGCGCGCTGACGCATCTGGATGAAGACCGCGCCGCGCGACAGGGCCGGCGCCTTGGCCGCCAGCAGGAAGTCGGGGCGTTTGCGTAAGCGTTCGAACTTGAGTTCAGGCATGAAAAAAGCCGCCTTTCCGGCGAGAACCTGGAGCCAGGTCTGTGGAAAAGGCGGCTTTGATCATCGTCTCGCCTCCCGAGGGAGGAAGAGAAATTAGGCGGTCAGGCGCTTGCGGCCCTTGGCGCGGCGACGCGCGACGACCTTTTGGCCGTTCTTGGTGGCCATACGCGCGCGGTAGCCGTGACGGCGGGCACGCACGAGCTTCGACGGCTGGAAGGTGCGCTTCACGACGTGGCTCCGAAATGCAAAAACGTTGAACGCGAAGCGAAGGGCCCCGCGAGTGAGGGGCGGTGGATAAAAGAACGGGCGCGGGATGTCAACCTGAGTCGGTTCAGGGACTTACATCCTTGCCCCCTCCGCGCTTCGCGCTCCGAGGGGGCCAGTCAGGGAACGATCACCGCCTTGCCCACCACGCGCCGCTCGCTCAGCAGTTCGAACGCCTCCCGCCAGCGCTCCAGCGGCAGCTCGACGTGCACGTGCGGCCGGATCACCCCCTCGTCGGCCATCCGCCACACCGCCGCCGCGTTCTGACGCCCTTTCTCCGGGAACTGGCGGCCGTATTCGCCGGCCCGCACGCCGATCACCGAGAAGCCCTTGATCAGCGGCATGTTGACCGAGACCGTCGGGATCCGCCCCGAGGTGAAGCCGATCACCAGCAATCGCCCGTCGAAGGCGATGCAGCGGGTGCTCTCGTCGAAGACGTCGCCGCCCACCGGGTCATAGATCACGTCGGCCCCGCGGCCGCCGGTGATCGCCTTCACCTGTTCGCGGAAACCGCCGGTGACATTGACGACGGCGTCGACGTCGTAGAGCGCCTGGATCCGGGCCAGCTTGTCGTCCGAGGCCGAGGCGGCGATGACCCGCGCGCCCAGGGCCTTGGCCATGTCGACCGCCGCCAGGCCCACGCCGCCGGCCGCGCCATGGACCAGCACCCACTCGCCGGCCTCCAGCCAGGCGCGGCGCATCAGGGCGACATAGGCGGTCAGATAGGCCGCGCCATAGGCGGCGCCTTGCGCGAAGGACAGCCGCGCGGGCTTGGGCCTCAGACCTTCCGCCGACAGCACGGCGTACTGCGCGAACCCGCCCAGCCGCGCCCCGCCGACCACGGCGTCGCCGACCGCCAGGCTGGTCACGCCTTCGCCCAGCGCCGCGACCTCGCCGGCAAGGTCGAGGCCCGGGGTGAACGGCAGGGGCGGCTTGAACTGGTACTCGCCCCTGGTCATCAGCAGGTCGGGGAAGTTGACGCTGGCGGCGCGGACACGGACCAGCGCCTCGCCGGGACCGGGCGAGGGCGTCGGGACCTCGCGGACCGCGCAGCCGGCGAAGTCGGGCGCGAGAGCCTCGACGACGAGGGCGCGCATGGTTGCCGCGATCATACCCCCTTCCCCCTTTGATGGGGGAAGGGCTGGGGATGGGGGTGACAGCGGTTCAGGATGTGGCTCGATCGCGCGAAATCGTCCGGCGGGGTCACCCCCAACCCCGCCCTTCCCCCATCAAAGGGGGAAGGGAGAAGATTGGGGACCACTAGTCGACCCACTGGTCGAACGCGTCTCGGACCAACCCTGCGATCTCTCGGCAAGCAGCATCCGCTGCTGGGATCGCCCCCGTGAAGGCGGTGAAGCCGTGCGCGAGGCTGTCGTAACAACGGTAACGGATGGGTACGCCAGCCTGATCAAGCCGCTTGGCGTAGGCCTCGCCCTGGTCGACCAGGGGATCGAAGCCGGCGGTGGCGATGACAGCGGGCGCCAGGCCCGACAGGTCCTGGGTCTTGTCCGGCGACAGGCGCGGATCGGCCGGATCGGCGTCGGGGCCCATATAGTGGCCCATGAACCAGTCCATGGTCTGGCGGGTCAGCGGATAGGCGTCGGCATAGGTGGTCATCGAGGCCGTCTCGCTGGCCACGTCGACGGCGGGATAGATCAGGATCTGGGCGGCCGGCTGCGGCTCGCCCCTGCGTTTCATCTCCTGGGCGACGATGGCGGCGAAGTTGCCGCCCATGCTGTCGCCGCCGATGGCTGGCGGGACGGGCGCGGCGCCAAATCGGCCGGTATTGTCGCGGGCCCAGCGATAGGCGGCCAGCACGTCCTCCAGCCCGGCCGGGAACCTGTGCTCGGGGGCCAGGCGGTAGTCGACCGAGATCACCGCCGTGCGGACGATGCGGGCCAGGATCGAGCAGAAGGCGTGGCAGGTCTCGAGATCCCCGATCACCCCGCCGCCCATGTGGGCGTAGACGATCAGCGGCGCGTCGGCGTCCTGGCTTTCGGGGCGGTAGGCGCGGCAGGGGATCGGACCGTTGGGACCCTCGACCGACAGGCTCTCGGTGCGCACGCCCGGCTCCAGCGGGCCCTGCACGGCGGCCAGGCCCTTGGCGCTGCCGGCCACGGCCTCGGCCGGCGACAGCGACGACATCGGCGGCAGCTTCTTGGCGGCGTGGGCGAAGAACTGGAAGCGCGGATCCAGGGTGCGCCCGCCCTTGTAGACGACGCCGCCGCCCGACATGGCGCGCAGCACCGGGCTGGGCAGCGACAGGATCAGTTTCAGGATGGTCTTCTGAGCGGCGTCCGAGGCCATGGTTTCCCCTCTCTTTGTTGTTCTTGTTGTTGTCGTTGGGCCCTACAGTCTCGGCAACGCCGGCAGGCCGCCCAGGATCAGCTTGACGGCGAAGTCCGCCGCGCCCTCGGTGTCGACCGGCCGGCGCTCCAGCATCTTGTCGCCGATCTCGCGGGCCACGGCGATGCAGGCGGCGGTCAGATAGTCCAGGTCGACGGGCGGGGCGTGCTCGCGTCCCAGCACCCGGGCGAAGGCCTCGCGCACCTCGTCGAACACCGCGACCACCTCGGGCGTCGCGCGGGCGTGCGGGATCTGCTCGCCGGGCGGCCGGGCGATGCGCCAGGCCTCCTGCTCGACGGCGACGAAGTTGAAATAGGCCAGGATCGCGCCGCGCACGAAGCTCTCGAAGTCGGTGGCCTTTTCGGACTGTTCGCGCAGCAGCGGCCGGAAGCGGCGCGCGCCGTCGTCGGCCAGGGCGTCGAACACCTCCTCCTTGGACTTGTAGTAGTTGTAGAAGGTGCCCGAGGCGAGGCCGGTGCGGCGGATGATGTCGCGCACGGTGGCCGCGTCGTAGCCCAGCTCGCCGAACACCTCGCGCGCCGCGTCCAGGATCGCCTGGCGGTTGGCGGTCTTGGTCCGCTCCCGCTTGCCCGGCCGCTGATCGACGTGGGGCTTGGGGAAATAGGCGATGTTCGACATGGGCGGCGACTCGAGGACGGGACGTTCGTGACGCCCCGTCACGATCACAGCCTTACTCTGCGGCGCCGCGCAAGAGCCTGGCGCGTCCTGGCCGCTCAAAGCGGCTTGATGGGCTGCTCGATATCCCATACCGCCTCGGTGATCGCCTCCAGCTTCTCGCGGTACAGGGCCGCGGCGTCGTGGAGGCCCTGGTTGTAGTAGTACGGCCCCAGACGCTCGCTGATGAAGTCGAGCAGGAACTCGGCGTCGAAGCCCTTCACCTCCAGATCAAGCTCGCTTCGCAGATAGTCCGAGAGCCCGCCGACCAGCTTGGCGCGGGTGTCCTTGTCGAAGGTGATCTTGGGCATGGGGGACTCCGAGTGCGAGGACGACTGGCGCATGCGTAGCCCTCTCAGTCACTCCGTGACAGCTCCCCCAGAGGGGGGGAGCAGAGTTCCGCGCCTCTCCTCCCCCTTTGGGGGAGGTGGACCGGAGGGCCGGAGGGGGCTACTCGGCGTTCGCCAGCAAAGGCTCCGCCCTGATCTCCGCCAGCGCCGCCACCGGCAGCTGGCCGCCGGCGGCCCGCGCCCGCGCCGCGCCCTTGGCGATCTCCTTCTTGAGGTCGGCGCAGTAGACGTTGAAGTCGACCTGGATGGTGTGGCGGGCGGCCCGGTAGAACTGGCCCAGGTGGCGTTCCTCGTCCTTGGCGATGATCCGCTCCATCTCGGCCCGCGAGGGCGGGGCGTACTGCCCGACCAGATAGGCCGCCGCCAGCTTGGCCTGCTGCTCGGCGAAGTTCACCAGGGTGGGCAGCGGCTGGGCCAGGCCCATGAAGAACAGGTTCGGCACGCCCGGCTTCAGCATCCGCTTGAACAGCGGGAAGCGGTGGTCGGCGTCGGGCTTCAGGGCCGGGTCGTCGAAGAACGGGAAGGTGATCTTGTAGCCGGTGGCGAAGACGATGGCGTCGACGTCCTCGACGCTGTCGTCGGCGAAGCGCACGCGCCTGCCCTCCAGCGCCTTGATCGCCGGCTTGAACTTGATGTCGCCGCAGCCGGCGCGGGTCAGGAACTCGCCCGAGACCGAGGGGTGGGCCTCCAGCGGCTCGTGGTCGGGCTTGGGCAGGCCGTAGTCCTCCATCTTGCCGATCGTCTTCTTGATCATCTTGCGGGCGATGGAGAGGCCGACGCTCTTGGGCATCCAGGCGGGCATGGCGCTCTTGTCCGCCGGCTTGCCGTTCAGGTACTTGGGGAACACCCAGACCCCGCGCCGGGCCGAGACCCAGAGGTTTTTGGCGATGGGCCGCTGGGAGAGCTCGCTGGCGATGTCCATGGCCGAGTTGCCCATGCCGACCACCACGACGTTCTTGCCGCGCATGTCGACGGGATCGAACGGGTCGCTATAGGCGTGGGCGTGGAAGGCGGGGCCGTCGAACTCGCCCGGATACTCGGGAATGCGCGGATCCCAGTGGTGGCCGTTGCAGACGAAGAGCACGTCGTACAGCCGCGTCTCGCCGGTCGACAGGGTCACCGACCACAGACCGTCGTCGGTGCGGCGGGCGCTCTCGACGCGGGTGTTGAAGGTGATGGTCGGACGCAGGCCGAAGTGGTCGACATAGGCCTTGAAGTACTGAAAGAGCTGCGCGTGGTGCGGGAAGTCCGGCCAGTCCTTCGGCACGGGAAAGTCCTCGAAGGCCAGCCGCCATTTGCTGGTGTCGATATGCAGGCTCTCGTAGCAGGCCGACAGGCCGTTGGGGTTCTTATAGTACCAGTTGCCCCCGATCTCGTCGGACATCTCGAAGCAGTCGTAGGGGACGCCGTAATCCTTCAGCCGCTTGATCGTGGTGAAGCCGCTGCAGCCCGCGCCGATGACGCATGCTTTCGGGAGCCTGGTCATTCCACCCATCCCTGACTTATCATTGTTCAGGTGAGTGTACCGGCGTTATGCGAACCGGCAAGGGGCCGTTGCGGAAGGGCAAAGCGCCCGCCCCCGGGAAGGGGCGAGCGCTCCGGCGTCAGCCTAGCAGCAGGGGCCCCCGTTGCAGCAGGCCGCGCCCAGGGCGCAGCAGGCTTCGACGGCCTTGTGGACGGCGCCCGGCGCGGCGGCGTAGGCGGCCGAGGCGGAGGCGAGCAGCGTGAACGCCGCGATCGAGAAGATGCGTTTCATGATTGAGATTCCGATTTCAGGTTGATGTGTGGCTAGACCTGGTAGGCGGATCTCAACGGGGCGGACGAGGCTCCGGCGCGAGGACCCGGCCGAAGAGGCGCGGGACTGGCGGCGAGGCGGGAATGTGGGCGACCGGCAGCGGGCTGTCGACCAAGGTCTGTTCGGGCGCGGGCGCGGTCACGCAGGCGACGGCGCAAGCCGAGGGGCAGGTCGACTTGTCTTGGCCGTGCCCCCTATCGTGGCAGGCGGCGTCGGGACAGCAGTCGTCCATCGACTGGGCCATGGCCGGCGACAGCGGGCCAGCCAGCAGAAAGACCGCAGCTACGAGGGCCAGCAGCCGACCAAGCCATCCTTGTCGGGACGCGCGTTCGAACATGTGGCTACGATAGCCGTGTGTGAGGCGCGGGCAAGCTTGTGGCGACTACCTATCGGCCGAACCGCGGCGTGACATAGGTGGCCGAGCACGAGGCGTTGCACTGGGCCCAGCGGCTGCCGCAGCCGTCGTCGTCGCCGCCCGAATTGCAGAAATAGAGCGTGCGGGCGCAGGTCGCCCGGCACTGCTGGGCGTCGCCGCCCGGCCGGCCCACGGCCAGCGGGATCGGCGCGGGCAGCACGACGCTGGGTGTGTCGACCGGAGCGGCCTGGACCGGCGCAGCCCTGGGCTTGGGCGTCGCCGGAATCGTCGCCTTCTCGGCCAGGGCCGGACCGGCCAGGGCGAGGGTCAGCAGGACGAGGACGGCGCGACGCATGGGAGGATCATGCGCCCAACACGGTAAAGGCGCGATTAACCATAATCCGCGTCATCCCGGCCGGAGCGCGTAGCGCGGAGAGCCGGGACCCGGGGGCGACCGCTGTGCGCCGGCCCCTGGGCGCCGGACAGCTTCTACGAGGCTTCCGGGATGACACTCTTGTTCAGCATTTCCCGGCCGGCCCACACGCTGTGGGTGCCGCTGCTGATCTTGTGCGGCAACGCCAGCCGGCACACGATCTCGAAGCGCCTGGCGTCGATGATCGCGCACTCCGAGGTCCCGCGGTTCTCGTCGATCAGGAAGGTGATTAGCCAGCCATCGTCTTCATCAGAGGCCCCGACCCTGGGGGCGAACGGCGCCTCGCTGGCGTAGACGCCGTCGGGCAGGGTGATCGACCAGCTCTCGCCGGTCGTAAGGTCGTGCTTGACCAAGCCGTTGAACAGGAACCAGCCCGGCCTGGTCGTCGTCGAATAGGCGTAGCGATAGGGCTTGCCGGCATATGTCTGGTTGAACATGCCGAATTCCAGGATCCGCTCATCCAGGTGTTGCTCGGTGGTCTGGCCGGTCTTCAGGTTGAAGCGCCAGCGGTGCAGCTTGGGGCGGAAGCTGTGCTCGTCCAGATAGGCCATCAGATGGCCGTGGCCGTCGGGGGCGTTCTCCAGCGGGCGCGGGATCGGGTTCTCTTGGAAATAGCCGTCCAGCACCACCTCGTCGCCGTCCTCGTACGCATTGAGCCAATGCAGGACATAGGTCGGTTCGGCCTCGAACCAGCGCGGCTCGCCGCCCTGGCGCGGAACGAGGGCGAAGCGGCTGGCCAGGCCCTTGTGCAGGCGCACGGCGTGGATGCCCTTGGCCATCAGATCCTGGTCCCAGAACACCGGCAGGTCGTTGAGGATCGCCCAGTTGGCCGAGAAGGCCATGTCGTGCGGCAGGCGCGGGCCGGGCAGGGGCACCGCCTGGTAGACGGTCCGCCGTCCCGTGGCGTCGACCACGCCGTAGTGCATGTACGGCCAGGCCTTCGAATAGTTGAAGAACATCAGCTCGCCCGTGGCCTCGTCGACCTTGGGGTGGGCCGAGACGCCGTCCAGCGGGGCCCAGGTCGCCACGCCCAGGGTCTCCAGGGTCAAGGGATCCAGGCGATAGGCCTCGCCGCACTGGTAGAAGGTGGCGATGGCCTCGCCGTTATGGACCACGATGTCGGTGCTGGCGGTGTCCTTCAGCCCGCCATGGGCGCCGAAGCCGGGCCGCTTGGAGGTTCCCGGGCCGTCCATCAGCCCGCCCCACAGCCCCATCCCGGCTTCCTGCTCGGCCTCGAAGCAGCGGGTGCGGATGAAGCGGTTGCGATAGGTCGCCTCGCCGTCCTGGAACGCGATCGCATGGACCATGCCGTCGCCGTCGAACGGGTGGTAGCGGCCGAGCGGGTCGTGGACGGGATTCTCGGTGTTGCGCAGATAGACGCCGTCCAGGCCCTCGGGGATCGCGCCCTCCAGCACCGTCAGGTCCCAGGCGTTGACCTCCTCGTGCAGCGGCGTCCAGGGGCCGGTCATGTACGGATGGTTGGTCGGCGACAGCGAGGTCCGCACCTTGGGCAGGCGGTCAACTTTCATGGCGGTCCTCCCTGGACGAGCGGACCCTGACTCAGTCAGTCCTGCTGTGCAAGTTTCCCCTGAGGGCGGCTCAGCAGCACCGGCAGGCACAGCAGGCCCAGCCCCGCGCCGGCGGCCCAGACCAGACCGGGGAACCAGCCGCGACTGGCGAAATAGACCTGGGCGATGACCACCGGGCCGATGATCGCCGACAGGCTGGTCAGGCTGGCCAGAACGCCCTGCAGGCGGCCCTGCTGGTCCTCGCCGACCTGGGCCGACAGCAGCGACTGGAGGGCCGGCTGGCCGATGCCGCCCAGGCAGAACATCGGCAGCAGCAGGAAGGCCATCCAGCCTTTGGTCGCCAGGGCGATGGCGACGTAGGCGAAGGCGTCGCACAGGATGCCGACGGTCAGCGCCCGCCGCTCGCCAAACCGCTCGGCCAGGGGGCCGGCCACGAAGGCCTGGGTGAGGGCGGTGAAGACGCCGAAGCCGGCCAGCGAGAAGCCGATGGTCCACGGATCCCAGGCGAACTTGTCCTCGCCGTACAGCACCCAGATCGTGCCGCCGACCTCGCCGACAATGGTCAGCATGGCGAAGGCGCCCAGCAGCGGCAGCAGGGCCGGGAAGGCCGTCGCCCAGCGCAGGGACGAGAACGGATTCAGCGCCTTGCGATCGAACGATCCGCCGCGGTTCGTGTGCGACTCCGGCAGGACGAAGAGGGCGATGAGCAGGTTGATCCCGTTCAGCGCCGCGGCGGCCAGGAACGGCGCCCGCACCCAGAACCCGCCCAGCACGCCGCCCAGCATCGGGCCCAGGATGAAGCCGATGCCGAACATGGCGCTGAACTGGCCAAAGCGCCGGGCCCGCTGCGCCTCGGGCGTGATGTCGGCGACATAGGCCTGGGCGACGGCCATGTTGGCCCCCGTCACCCCGGCGATGGCGCGGCCGACGAACAGCCAGGCCAGCGAGGGCGCCAGGGCCATGAACACATAGTCGATCGCCGCGCCCGCCAGCGACACCAGCAGCACCGGTCGGCGGCCGACCTTGTCGCTGATCGCCCCCAGCACCGGCGCGCACAGGAACTGCATCAGGGCGTAGAGGCCCAGAAAGGCGCCGAACCGCCAGCCCAGGTCGCCGGTATGGCCGACCTCGCGCAGCAGGCGGGGGATGATCGGCATGACCAGGCCCAGGCCCGCGACGTCGAGCGCCACGGTGGTCAGGATCAGGCCGAAGGCGGCTTTCGAGCGATCAAACTTTATCATCGATAAATTCCTTTATCGGCGATAAAGTCGAGATCCGCCGCGAGGTCAAGCTGATTCATATAGGAATGGGATGAAGGTCGATCGCCGGCGCATTCTGGAGACGGCGCTGGAGGTGCTGAACGAGGCCGGGGTCGACGCCCTGTCGACCCGCGCCATCGCCCAGCGCCTGGGCGTGCAGCAGCCGGCCCTCTACTGGCACTTCAAGAACAAGCGCGCCCTGCTGGACGCCATGAACGGCGAGATTCTGGCCCGCGCCCACGACGCCCGTGTCCCGCGCGAGGGAGAAGCCTGGCAGGACTTCCTGCGGCGCAACGCCCGCGGCTTTCGCGCGGCCCTGCTGGCCTATCGGGACGGGGCGCGGGTCCATGCCGGCACCGAGGCCGCGCCGGACGACCTGGACCATGTCGCGATCCAGATGACGGCCCTGGTGCGCGCCGGCTTCACGCCCGGCCAGGCCCTGCAGCTGTTCGTCGCCATCGGCCGCTACGTGGTCGGCTGCGTGCTGGAGGAGCAGGCCTCGCCGATCGACGGCTCGGCCGAGCAGGCGCGGCTCGATGCGGCGGCCCAGGCCTATCCGGTGCTGGCCGAGGCGATGGCTCACTACCGCGAAAGCGGCCACGAGGGCCTGTTCGAGCGCGGGCTGGCGCTGATCGTAAAGGGGGCGGAGGCGGAGCTTAGGGCGTCGGGCTGACCCGCCACACCGCGTTCCCGACATCGTCCGCCACCAGCAGGGCGCCGCTGGTGTCCACCGTCACACCGACCGGACGGCCCTGGGCCTGGCCTTTGTCATTGAGGAAGCCGGTCAGGAAGTCCTCGACCGGTCCGGCCGGCTTGCCGCCGGCGAAGGGAACGAAGATCACCTTGTAGCCCGCCTGCGGCTTGCGGTTCCACGACCCGTGCTGGCCGACGAACACCCCGTCCTTGTAGCGCGCCGGGAAGCTGGCCCCGGTGTAGAAGGCCAGGCCCAGCGAGGCGGTGTGGGCGCCCAGGGCGTAGTCGGGAACCATGGCCCGCTCCACCAGGTCGGGACGGCGCTCGCTGTCGCGGACCCGCTTGTCGACGTGGCGACCGAAATAGCTGTAGGGCCAGCCGTAGAAGCCGCCCTCGCGCACCGAGGTCATGTAGTCGGGGACGAGGTCGTTACCCAGCTCGTCGCGCTCGTTGACCGCGGTCCACAGCTCGCCATTGGCGGGGTTCCAGCCCAGGCCGTTGGGATTGCGCAGGCCGCCGGCGAAGACCCGCTTCTGGCCGGTGGCCAGGTCGATCTCGAGGATCGCCGCGCGGTCGGTCTCGTTGGCCATGCCGTTCTCGCCGACATTGCTGTTGGAGCCGACGGTCGCATAGAGCTTCGCGCCGTCGGGGCTGGCGATGATGTTCTTGGTCCAGTGGTGGTTGATCGGCCCGCCGGGCAGGTCGGCGACCTTGCGGCCCGGCGCGGTGATGCGGGTCGCCCCGGCCGTGTAGGGGAAGGCGACGATGGCGTCTGCATTGGCCACGTAGAGGGTGTCGCCGACCAGGGCCATGCCGAACGGCGAATAGAGATTGGTCAGGAACGGCGTCTTCAGCTCGGCGACGCCATCGTGGTCGGCGTCGCGCAGCAGGGTGATGCGGTTGGCGCTGGGCACGCCGGCCCCGGCCTTCTTCATCAGCATCTTCTCGAAGAAGCCCTTGATCCCATGGGGCGGCTCCTTCTTAGGCGGGGCGTTGCTCTCGGCGACCAGCACGTCGCCGTTGGGCAGAACGAGCAGCCAGCGAGGATGGTCCAGGCCCATCGCGAACGGCTGGACGCGGAAGCCGGCCGGGGCGCGGGGCGTCGCGCCGGCCGGCCAGCCGACGACGTCCGAAACCTTAACGGTCGGGATCAGCGTGCGACGGGGCGCCGGCAGGTCGGGGTTTGGGCCATAGCCGACGGAACCGCCTTGCTGGCCTTGGCTTTGACCACAGGCGGCGAGGGCCGCGACCACGCCGCCGACGATCAAGATCTGGTGAATCCTGCGACGCATAGCCGCTTTCCTCCTTCACCCTGCGTTCAACGCGAAGCGGATCTACTCGGCGTCGTAGTGGATACGGGTTCGACCATGGTGAAGTTCCAATCCAAGGGCATCAATCGTCGTCATCTCCTGACCGGCCTGGCGGCGCTCGGCGCGCCAGGCGTCGCCTTCGCCGCCGCGCGCAAGAAGGCCCCGCCGCCGTCGCCGCTGGTCACGGTCCTCGGCGACTCCATCACCGCCGGGATCGGCGTGGCCGCCGAACTGGCCCTGCCTGCGCGGCTGCAATCGGCTCTGGACCAGATGAGCGTGCATGCGCGCGTTCACGGCTTCGGGGTGCTGGGCGACACCACCTTGGGCGGGCTGTCCCGCGTCGAGCGGGTGCCGGCCGGGACCACGGTCTGCGTCGTGGCCCTGGGCGGCAACGACCTGCTGCAGGGCGCCGATCCGTCATGGACCCGCGCCAACCTGCGGGCCATCATCCAGCACCTGAAGGAGCGCAACATCCGCGTCGTGCTGGCCGGTCTCAAGGTCCCGGCCCTGCTGGGCGTCGACTACGCCCGCCGGTTCAGCCAGATCTATCCGGAGCTGGCGCGCGAGGAGGGGGTGTTCTACGCACCCGACTTTTTCACCGGCGTGATCGGCGTCTCGCGCTACATGCAGCGCGACGGCATCCATCCCAACGCCGAGGGCGCGCGGATCATCGCCGAACGCCTCGCGCCGGTGGTGGCCCAGGCGCTTAGAACCTAGAGGAAAAATTTGAATGTCATCCCGGCCGTAGCGAAGCGGAGAGCCGGGACCCAGGGGCAACCGCCGTGCGCCGGCCCCTGGGTCCCGGATCGGCCCTAAGGGCCGTCCGGGATGACAAGGACTTTAGGCCTACTCCACGACCGGCTTCTTCACCGACACATGGTGGTGGCCGCCAAAGATCCGGCCCATCAGCCGTTCCGAGCGCGTCTTCAGTCCGTCCATCAGGATGAAGACCACCGGGATGTAGAGCAGCGACAGCAGGGTCGAGGTGATCAGGCCGCCGATGACCGCGATGGCCATCGGGGCGCGGAACTCGACCTCGGCGCCCAGGCCGATGGCGGTGGGCAGCATGCCCGCGCCCATGGCCACGGTGGTCATCAGGATCGGCCGGGCCCGCTTGTGGGCGGCGTCGATGATCGCCGTGCGCTTGTCCAGGCCGTGCTCCTTCATGGCCATGATCGCGTACTCGACCAGCAGGATCGAGTTCTTGGCCGCGATGCCCATCAGCATCAGGATCCCGATCAGGGTCGAGATCGAGAAGCTGGACTTGGCGATGACCAGTAGGCCGAAGGCGCCGCCGATAGCCAGCGGCAGGGCGACCATGATGGTGATCGGATGGGCGAAGCTGCGGAACAGCAGCACCAGCACGACGTACATCAGGAGGATGCCGGTCACGAGCGCGCCCACGAAGCCGGTCACCATCTCGGCGATGAACTCGGCGTCGCCGGCCGGGGTCTCCTTCACGCCGGGGGGCAGGTTCTTGACCGAGGGCAGGGCGTGCACCCGCTTGGCCGCCTCGCCCACGACGATGCCGTCCAGCTCGGCGGTGATGGTGGCCACGCGCGAGCGGTCCTGGCGCTCGATCTGCGAGGGACCGGCGCCGAAGCGCACGTCGGCCACCGCGTTCAGCGGCACGGGGCCGTTGACCGACGGCACCTGCAGGGTCTGCAGCACGGCGATGTCGCCGCGGGCGTCGTCGTTCAGGCGCAGGCGGATCGGCACCTGGCGGTCGCCCAGATTGTACTTGGGCAGGTTCTGGTCGACGTCGCCGATCGTGGCCACGCGCACGGCCTGCGAGATGGCCCCGGCCGAGACGCCGGCGCGGGCGGCCTGGTCGGGCTTGGGCGTCACGACGATCTCGGGGCGGGCGATCGAGGCCGTGTTGACCACGTGGGCCAGGCCCGGAACGCCGCGCATCTCGGCCTCGATCTTGCGGGCGGCCGCTTCCAGGGCCGGGCCGTTGTCGCTGAGCAGGCTGAGCGTGTAGCTGGCGCCGTTCGAGGGGCCGCCGCCGTTGTTGCTGCCCGAGCCGATCCGCACGCCGGGGATCTGGGCGAACTGGTCGACCATCTGGCGGCTGAACACCTTCTGGCTGATCCGCTCGCTCTTGTCGGTCAGGTCGGCGGTCACGTCGGCCTTGTTGACGGCGTTGTTGCTGCCGACCGAGGCGTAGACGCTGACCACTTCCTTGCGGGCCAGCAGGTCCCGGGTCACGCGCTGAACGACGGCGTCGGTCTCGTCCAGCGTGGCGCCGGGCGGCAGCTCCACCGAGAACTCGGCCCGGCCGCGGTCCGACTGCGGCTGGAACTCGAACGGCAGGCGGGTGGCCAGGAAGATCGAGAACGCGAACATCGGAATGCCCATCAGCAGGACCTTCCAGCGATTGCGCAGGCCCCAGTTCAGGCTCTTCAGATACGGACCCATCCACGGCGGGTCCTTGTCCTCGTGCTTGGCGTCGGCCTTCAGCATGTAGGCGCCCATCAGCGGCGTCAGCAGCCGGGCGACCACCAGCGAGAACAGCACCGAGACGCAGGCCGCCAGGGCGAAAGCCTTGAAGAACTTGCCGATGATGCCGGGCATGAAGCCGACCGGCGCGAACACCGCCACGATGGTGAAGGTGGTGGCCACGACCGCCAGGCCGATCTCGTCGGCCGCCTCCATGGCCGCCGCATAGGGGCTTTTGCCGCCGCGCATGTGGCGGACGATGTTCTCGATCTCGACGATGGCGTCGTCGACCAGGATGCCGACGGTCAGCGACAGGGCCAGCAGGGTGATGCCGTTCAGCGACTGGCCCATCGGCGCCAGCACCGCGAAGGTCGGGAACAGCGACATCGGAATGGCCACGGCGGCCAGCAGGGTCGCGCGCCAGTCGCGCAGGAACAGCAGCACCACCAGCACCGCCAGGATCGCGCCGACGATCAGGGCTTCCATCGAGGCGACATAGCTCTCCTCGATGTACTTCACGTTCGAGGTGATCTCCTGGATCTCGATCTCGGGGTGTTCCTTGTCGAGCTTTTCGACGGCCTTGCGGACCTTCTGGGCGGTCTGCACCTCCGAGGCGCCGCGGCCGCGCACCATGTTGAAGGTCACGACCTCCTGGCCATCGTAGCGGGCGCGCGAGCGCGGCTCGGCCCAGTGGTCGGTGACCGCGCCCAGGTCGCCCAGGCGCACCGTGCCGCCCGAGGCCAGGGGGACGCGGGTCTCGCGCAGCTGCTCGACGGAGCCGGCCGCGCCCAGGGTGCGGATGGCGCGCTCGGAGCCGGAGATGGTCACGCGACCGCCGGGCAGGTCGGCGTTGGACGAGACCAGGGCCTGGCTGACGGCGGCGGCGGTGACGCCGCTGGCGGCCAGCCGGTCGGGATTGAGGGCGATCTCGATCTCGCGGTCGACGCCGCCCTGGCGGTTGACCTGCCGCACGCCCTTGATGGCCAGCAGGGCGCGGCTGACCTCGTTGTCGACGAACCAGCTGCGCTGCTCGGGCGTCAGGGTCGGGGCCTTGACCACATAGGTGATCAGACCGCCGCCGGTGACGTCGATGCGGTTGACGATCGGCTCCTGCATGTCCTGCGGCAGCGAGCCGCGCAGGTTGGACATGGCGTTGCGCACGTCGTTGGTGACGCGCTCGTGGTCCACCCCCAGCTCGAATTCGATGAAGGTGGTCGAGGCGCCGTCCACGACGGTGGAGTTGATGTGCCGGACCTGGCCAAGGCCCGCGATCGAGTCCTCGATCAGCCGGGTGACCTGGGTCTCGAGCTCGCTGGGCGCGGCGCCGGGGCGCACGGCCGTGACGACGACGAACGGGAAGTCGACGTCAGGATTGTTGTTGATCCGCATGCTCTTGAAGCCGGCGATCCCGGCGAGGGACAAGAGCAGGAACAGCAGGATGACGGGGATCGGGTTCTTGATCGCCCAGGAGGAGATGTTGCGCATCGGCCGGTCCTCAGCGCGTGGTCTTGGGCGTGACCTGGGCGCTGACGCGCACCAGGTCGCCTTCGCCCAGGAAGCCCGCGCCATCCACGACCACCCGCTCGCCGGCGGTCAGGCCGGTGGCGGCGATGCGGTCGCCGGTGTTGGCCACGATGGCGATGCGGCGGAAGTGGACCTTCTTGCCGGCGTCGACCACGAACACGCCGGGGCGGTTCTCGCGGTACAGCACCGAGGCCGACGGCACGACCAAGGCGGGTTGGTCGCCCGCGTCGATCGTGGCGCGGGCGAACATCCCCGGACGGAAGCCGCCCATCGACGACAGGGCGATGCGGGCCACGCCCAGGCGATTGGTGGCGTTGACCTCGGAGGTGACGATGCGCACCCGGCCGGTCATTTCGCCGACCTTCTCGGAATAGACCTTGGCCGGCATGCCGGCCTTCACGGCGCCCAGGTCGGTCTCGGGGATGTCGGCGTCCAGCTCCAGGCGGCTGTCGCGGACGATGCGGAACAGCTCCGACCCGGCGGTGACGATCTGGCCCTTGGTGACGCTGCGGCGGCTGATCAGGCCGCCGACCGGCGCGCGGACCGAGGTCTGGCCCAGGCGCGCGGCGGTCTCGCCCCGAGCGGCCTCGGCGGCGGCCAGGTTGGCGGCGGCGGTGCCCTGCTTGGCGGTGGCGGTGTCGAGGCCGGCTTGGCTGAGGTAGCCCTTGGCCTGCAGCTCGCGGGCGCGGTTCAGGGCGGCGCTGGCCTCGGCCAGGGTGGCCCGGGCGCTGGCGACCGCGGCGTCCTGCTGGCGCAGCTGGGCGGCGATCAGGGTGTTGTTCAGCTGGACCAGCACCTGGCCGGCCCGGACGACCTGGCCTTCCTCGGCATTGACCGCCACGGCCGTCAGGCCGCCGGTCTCGGCGCCGACCGGCACCTCTTCCCAGGGCGAGATCGTGCCGGTGGCGTTGATCTGGCGCGGGATGGGCTGGCTGGACACCGTGACGACGCTGACGGTCGCCGAGGCGGCGGGCGCGGTCTTCTTCTGCTTGGGCTTCTTGTCGCCGCAGGCCGACAGCGCTATCGCGCTCACGCCCAGGACCAAGACCAGCGCGCTCATAGACGGGCGGCGCCCATTGATCCGGTAAAGCACGATCATCCCCAACGACAGTGAAAGCCCGTCGGCCTTCTAGCCGACAAACCGACGCTCGCTGAGTTAATTTGCCGTAAGACGATAAATCAATGGCGGACTCGCCCCCTCCGCGCCTGCGGCGCTCCTCCCCCAGAGGGGGAAGAAGGTCGCCGCGTTCCTTCTTCCCCCTCTGGGGGAGGAGGATGCGCAGCATCCGGAGGGGGCAAGTGACCGGATCGGGCTCAGAGCCGCTCCACGATCGTCACGTTCGCCAGACCGCCGCCCTCGCACATGGTCTGCAGGCCGTACCGCGCGCCGCGATCCCGCATGGCGTGCACCAGCGTCGTCATCAGCTTGGCGCCCGAGCCGCCCAGCGGGTGGCCGAGCGCAATGGCGCCGCCGTGGACGTTCAGCCGTTCCGGATCGGCGCCGGTCGCCTGGAGCCAGGCCGCCGGCACCGAGGCAAAGGCCTCATTGACCTCGTAGAGGTCGATGTCGTCGATCTTCATGCCGGCCCGCTCGAGCGCCTTCTGGGTGGCGGGGATCGGGGCCTCCAGCATGATCACCGGGTCGTGGCCGATCACGGTCATGCTGTGGATGCGGGCCAGGGGCGCGACGCCCAGGGCCTTCAGGCCGCGCTCGTTGACGATCATCACGCCCGCCGCGCCGTCGCAGATCTGGCTGGAGGTGGCGGCGGTGATGCGGCCGTCCTCGGCCAGCAACTTTACCGAGCCGATCGACTCCAGCGAGGCGTCCCAGCGGATGCCTTCGTCGACCTCATGGCGCTCGGTCTGGCCGCCTTCCAGCGTCACGTCGATCGGAACGATCTCGGCGGCGAACTTGCCGGCCTTGGTGGCGGCCATGGCGCGCTGGTGGCTCTTCAGGGCGTAGGCGTCGAGTTCCGCCCGTGACAGGCCATACTTCTTGGCCATCATCTCGGCGCCCATGAACTGGCTGAACTGGATGCCCGGATATCTGTCCTCGATCCGCGGGCTCTTGTAGGCGCCAAAGCCGTTCTTGTACGGCAGCTGGGAGGACAGCCCCATCGGTACGCGGCTCATGCTCTCGACGCCGGCGGCGATGACGACGTCCATGGCTCCGGACATCACGGTGGCGGCGGCGAAGTGGATGGCCTGCTGCGACGAGCCGCACTGGCGATCAACCGAGGTCGCCGGCACGCTCTCGGGCAGTCTGGACGCCAGCACCGCGTTGCGGGCGATGTTCAGGCTCTGCTCGCCGACCTGGCCGACGCAGCCCATGATCACGTCCTCGATCAGGGCCGGATCGGCGCCGCTGCGCTCGACCAGGGCGTCCAGCACCGTCCCGGCCAGATCGGCCGGATGCCAGCCCGAGACCTTGCCGCCCTTGCGGCCGCCGGCCGTGCGCGCGGCCGCCACGATATAGGCTTCACCCATGACGTCTTCCTCCTCTGTTGGAGAAAGTGAAACAGGCGTTCGAGGGGGTGTCAGCCCTGACGCGGCGTCAGGCCGCTCGGGGCCGGATCGGGTGCGGCGACGCGGCGGCGCGGCAGGGCGCCGAAGAACAGGGCGGCCATGGTCAGGTAGCTGAACACGCCGTTGCCGGCGATGTAGCCGGCGCGATTGGAGATTCTGGTGTCGGCCAGGGTGGCCAGCATCAGGATCAGGGTCAGGCCATGGAAGCCGCAGGCCCACATCGGCCACCAGCGGTCCGACCGCAGGGCGATGAACAGCAGCACCAGCATCAGGGCCAGGTCGACCAGGAACACCGCGGTCTGCGGGCCAAACCACAGGTGGCTCTTGTAGAACAGGCCGCTGGCGAACCAGGCCAGGATCATGGCGGCGCCGGCCAGGCGCTCGGGCCACCCGCCGCGCCAGACGGCCACACCGGTCGAGGTCAGCAGCGCGGCCAGGCTGATCCATTGGTAGAGGTGGCTGAAGGACATCGCTTCAGGGTGGCGCCATTCTTCCAGAATGCAACGACCCTCGCCGGTCAGAACCGACGAGGGTCGCGGGCCGCGCCGGAGCGCGACGGAAAGGCGCCGTCGAGATCAGGCGGCGATGGTCAGGCGACCCGACGGCGCGTCCCCTGGCTTGTCCGCGCCCTCGCCGAACGACACGGCCGACAGGCCCATGTCGCGCTGGGCGACCGACAGATGCTTGTGGGTGGTGACGATGCCCTCGCGCGCGGCGCCCAGGGCCTGCATGGTGTTGATCGCCGACATCAGGGCGTCCTGGCCGATCAGGGCCGAGACGCGGGCGGCCTGGCGGCTGCTGGGCATCAGGGCGGCCAGGGTGGCCGTGGTGGAGATGGCGGCGTCGATGGCCTTTTCCGCGGCGAAAAGGGCTTCGGCGACGGTTTCGGCGGCTTCACGGCGTTGTTTGAGCATACGAGGTCTCCCTCGCGCCGACGCTGTCGGCGCGTTGCCAGAATGTGAAGGTGGAGATTGGCTGGCCCGGCTCCGCGGGCGGGTCGTACTTAGGGAAGCGGAAACAGACTTTCCAACGCGTGGAGCCCCGCCAGGATCGAACCGAACGCTAGGGCGGTCACGATCATCACGGCCGCGATGAAGGCCAATCGGAGGGGAAGGCTCAGGTGGTTAGATCGTCCTCCGGGTCCGAACAGGAGGAGTCCGACAGGAACGTCTCGTCCATCACCGCGCTGGCGATGCACAGGATCTCCCGCATCACCAGCTCGGTCGGCTTGAACGAAGCCTGCTTGCGGGTGGCCGCCACCAGCTCCGGAACCATCGAAGCGGCGGCCGGCGAAACCGCCAGGCTCATCAGCTGGCGCTCCAACTCGCTCCAGGTGATCGGGGGCAGCAACTCGGCGGAATTCAGTCGGGGCCAAGCGTCCTGGAAGCTGCTCACTTCCCGGCGCAGATGGGCGGCCCGGCCGATCGCGTCCTTCTGATGGGGGGTCAACTCGTTCACTGGGAACTCCTTCCTCGATGCGGTCAGCTGACCGTGAGGAGGGGCGTTCGCCTAGCCAGGCCGGATCGGACCCCGACGCGATCGGAGGGGGGGTGACAGGGGGGGCGCTTCCCCTGTCGAGGCCCTGGTGCGCGCGATCGAACACCCGGCGCGCGGCGTCGTAGCGGTCGACCGCACCGAGCCGCTTGCGGGCCTTGTCCAGATGCCAGTCGACGGTGTGCTTGGAGAGGCCCAGCTCGCGGGCGATCTCCTTGGAGCTCATGTGGCGATCGACGAGACGAAGGCACTCGCGCTCACGCTCGGTGAGGCGGTCGAGACCTTCGACCTGATCAGAAAGGGAAGGGGCGCCCTTATCCATCGCGAGGGAACTTTATGCGAACGCGGGGCTTGGACAAGCCGCTCAAACATTAAACCTTTGCTATTAACCCTAGGGCGGGCCTCCGAGCCCGTTGCCGAGCCGGTTAAACGTGGCGGGCGCCGAAACGCTCATCCTTTCGCCCCCGCTCAAACGAGTTCCGACGACACCTTCCAGAGGTCGACGCCGCCTTCCGAGGCGTGCCGGTCGATCTCGGCCAGTTCGTCGGGCGTGAAGGCCAGGGTATTCAGGGCCGCCAGGGAGTCCTCCAGCTGGGCCACGGTGCGCGCGCCGATCAGGGCCGAGGTCACGCGCGGGTCGCGCAGCACCCAGGCCAGAGCCAGCTGGGCCAGGGTCTGGCCGCGCCGCTGGGCGATGGCGTTCAGGGCGCGGATGCGGGCGATATTGTCCTCGGTCAGCAGATGGCCGCCGAACGAGCCGTTCTTGGCCGCCCGCGAGTCCGCCGGCGCGCCGTTCAGGTACTTGCTGGTCAGGAGGCCTTGCGCCAGCGGCGAGAAGGCGATGCAGCCGACGCCCAGCGCGTCCAGCGTGTCCAGCAGCTCGTCCTCGATCCAGCGATTGAGCATCGAGTAGGACGGCTGGTGGATCAGCAGCGGCACGCCCTCGCTCTTGAGGATGGCGTGAGCCTTCCGGGTCAGTTCGGGCGAGTAGGACGAGATCCCGACGTACAGCGCCTTGCCCTGGCGATGCAGGTGGGCCAGGGCGCCCATGGTCTCCTCCAGCGGGGTCGTCGGATCGACGCGGTGGGAATAGAAGATGTCGACATAGTCGAGGCCCATCCGCTTGAGGCTCTGGTCGCAACTGGCGATCAGGTACTTGCGCGATCCTCCGACGCCGCCGTAGGGGCCCGGCCACATGTCCCAGCCGGCCTTGGTCGAGATCACCAGCTCGTCGCGGTGGGCCTTGAAGTCGCTGTTCAGCACCTTGCCGAAGTTCTCTTCGGCCGAGCCGTAGGGCGGGCCATAGTTGTTGGCGAGGTCGAAATGGGTGACGCCCAGGTCGAAGGCCCGGCGCAGGATGGCGCGGCCGGTCTCGAACACGTCGGCGCCGCCGAAGTTCTGCCACAGGCCCAGCGAGATGGCCGGCAGATCCAGGCCGCTGCGGCCCGTGCGGCGATAAGGCATCGAGGCGTAGCGGTCGGCGGCGGCGACGTAGGGGGTCTGCATGGGCTTCTAGGGTCCAGACTCAATGGGAAGCAGGATATTCCAGTGTCATCCCGGCCGAAGGACCGCGCAGTGGGCCGAAGAGCCGGGACCCAGGGCCACTCGCACGGGGCCTTGGCCCCTGGGTCCCGGATAGCCTCTGCGAGGCTTCCGGGATGACACGGCTTATAGCTTTGAAATTCATGGATATTTCAAAGCATTACTTGAACGCGGATGTCAGGCCTCCCGCCGCGCCGCTTCGCTTTCCGTGGCCGGCGAGGCGGCGCGGATCAGCTCCAGCACGTCGACGATGATCTCGCGCATGGCCGCCTGGGCCTTGTCCGCATCGCGGGCGATGATCGCCTCGGCCACGTCCTCGTGCGAGGGGATCGAGGCGGTGCGGCCCTTGATGCGGTTGGTGAAGCGAATCGAGATGCGCAGGGCGGTGTTCACCAGCTCGTGCAGCTCGCGATAGAACGGGTTCTTGGTCGCGCTGAGGATGGCGATGTGGAAGGCGATGTCGGCGGTGAGGGGGTCATCCTCGCCCGAGGCGGCGGCCTTCATCCGGCGCAGGCCCTTGCGGATCTCCTCCAGCCCGGCCTCGTCGGCGTTGCGCGCGGCCAGGGCGGCGGCGGCGGGCTCGATGCCCAGGCGCATCTCGGTGAAGTCGGCCAGCAGGCGTAGGGAGAACTTGCGCTCCAGCAGCCAGCGCAGCACGTCCGGGTCGAGCATGTTCCACTCGGCTTCCGGCTCGACCACGGTGCCGTGGCGCGGACGGGCGCTGAGCAGGCCCTTGGCGGTCAGCATCTTGACCGCCTCGCGCGTCACGGTGCGGCTGGCGCCGAACTGCTTCGACAGTTCGCCCTCGGTCGGGAAACCGACGTCGGCGTATTCGCCGGTCACGATGGCCTGACCAAGTTGCTCGACCAGGCCGTAAGTCAAACTCAGACCAGGCTGAGTGCGCATCGGCGAATCTTCTTTCCTGCGACGGCGGCCCGAAATCCGGATTCGCCGCTGTGTACCTGGGGTCCTTCCGACCGTGAACGGCTCGGTTGAGCTGAATACATCCGCGCCGGGGGCGTTCGGCAAGAGTCTTCAGGTCGGAGGTCTGACCAAAAGGCGAAAAAATGGACAGCCGAGGTCTGGCCCGGCCGCCCAAATTGGACTCACCACCAAGTGGCGTAAAGCGCGATCAGGATCAGGATGACCCCGAGGCCGGCGATGTTGAAGCCGGTCGAGGTCTTGTAGCTGACCCCCTCCAGCGTCACGACGCTGACCGCCTTCTTCTGCGGGGCGACCAGCGAGACCAGCACGGCCCCGGCCAGGGACAGCAGGAAGACGACGCCCACGCGGTTCATGAACGGCATGGTGTAGATTCCCTGCTCCTGCAGCCACCAGAACAGCGCCGACAGCACGGCCGAGCCGATGGCGGCGGTCAGGGCGCCGGCGGTGGTGGCGCGTTTCCAGAACATGCCCAGGATGAAGATCACCACGATCCCGGGCGTGAAGAAGCCGGTGAACTCCTGGATGAACTGGAAGGCCTGCTCGGCGCCGCCCAGCAGCGGCTTGGCGGTGAGGACACCGATGACCACGGCGACGATCGCGGTTAGGCGGCCGACGGTGACCAGGTGGCGCTCGTCGCGGCCCGGGCGGGCCTTGGCGTAGACGTCCAGGGTGAAGATGGTGGCGATCGAGTTGATCTTGGCCGCCAGCGAGGCGACGATCGCCGCCACCAGGGCCGCGAACACCAGGCCCAGCAGGCCGGGCGGAAGCAGCTTCATCATCTCCGGATAGGCCTGGTCGGGCTTGATGCCCTGCGGCGCCAGCACCAGGGCGGCGATGCCCGGCAGCACCACGATGACCGGCATCAGGAGCTTGAGGTAGGCCGCCATGGCGATGCCCTTCTGGGCCTCCGCCAGGTCCTTGGCGCCCAGGGCGCGCTGGATGATGTACTGGTTGAAGCCCCAGTAGCTGATGTTCATGATCCACAGGCCGCCGACCAGCACCGCGATCCCGGGCAGGTCCTTGTAGTGCGGGTTGTCCTTCGAGAGGATCATGTCGAACTTCTCGGGGAACTGCGTCGTCAGGTGGTGGAAGCCGGCGACCACGTCGCCGCCGCCGATCTTGCCCAGCGACAGCCAGGCGATGATCAGGCCGCCGGTGACCAGCAGGGCCACCTGGACGATGTCGGTCAGGGCCACGGCCTTCAGCCCGCCCCAGATCTGATAGGCCAGGGCGAAGGCGCCGATGGCGGCCAGGGCCCACATCTGGTCGAGGCCCGTCACGGTATGAATGGCGATCGAGCCCAGCCACAGGATCGAGGTCAGGTTCACGAAGATGTAGAGGCCCAGCCAGAACACGGCCATCAGGGTCCGGACGCTGGGGCCGTACCGCTGCTCCAGGAACTGCGGCATGGTGTAGACGCCGTTCTTGAGGAACACCGGCAGGAAGTACTTGCCGACGATCAGCAGGGTCAGGGCCGCCATCCACTCATAGGAAGCGATGGCCAGGCCGATGGCGTAGCCGGATCCCGACATGCCGATGATCTGCTCGGCCGAGATGTTGGCGGCGATCAGCGAGGCGCCGATCGCCCACCAGGGCAGGGCCTTGCCGGCCAGGAAATAGTCGGTCGAGTCCTTCTGGTGGCCGCCCTTGTCGCGGCTGACCCATTGGGCCAGGCCGAAGATGGCGACGGCGTAGACCGCCAGCACCGCGATATCGATGGCTGCTAGGTTCACGTCTTCCTCCCCCGTTCATTGACGGTTGTTGTTGTCGTCAGGCGCCCCAGGCGGCGACCAGGGCGGCGGCGCGTTCGCCGACCTCCTGGGCGGTGTAGCCCGGGCGATAGAGCTCGCCCCCGACGCCGATGCCGGCCACGCCCGCCGCGCGCCAGGGCTCGAGATTGGCCGCGCCCACGCCGCCGACGGCATAGACCAGGATGTCCTTGGGCAGCACGTCCTTGACGGCCTTGATATGGCCGGGGCCGAACGAGCTGGCGGGATAGAGTTTCAGGGCCTTGGCGCCGGCCTTGACGGCCGTGAAGGCCTCCGACGGGGTGGCGAAGCCGGGCATGGCGGTCAGGTTCAGCGCGACCGCGCGGGCGATGACCTCGGCGTCGGTGTTGGGCGTGACGATCAGCTTGCCGCCGACCGCGGCGACGTCGTCGACGGCCTGGGGCGACAGCACCGTACCGGCCCCGCAGAGCGCTTGCTCGCCGAACGCGGCGCACAGCTTGCCAATGCTCTCCAGCGGATCGGGCGAGTTCAGCGGCACCTCGATGCCCTTGATCCCGGCGGCCACCAGGGCGGCGGCGATGTCGACGATCTCGGTCGGCTTGACGCCGCGCAGGATGGCCACGATGGGGGGCGGGGCGGCGTGGGTCATAAGCTTCACTTCTCTTGAGATCTGGCGATCGCCGAAAGGCCGGCGAGGACGGCCGCGTCGCCGTCGACGATGGACGCAGCCACATCGATCGTGGCCAGGGCCTGGACGTAGAGGTCGCTGAGCGCGCCCGCGCCGATCACGGTCACGGCCTGGATGGGGCCGAACCAGTCGCGCGCGGCGGCGACGTCGGCGCCGATCAAGAGGCCGGACAGATAGCCCATGGCGTCGGCCGGGCTCATCTTGTCCAGCAACTGGCGGCTGCGGGTCTCGAACATCAGGTGGGGCAGGCGTGCGGCGCCATGCTGGCCGATGCGCGCCAGGCCCAGGGCGAAGCCTTCGGCCGAACCGTCGGCCTGGGCGCCGCCGCCGGCGGCCAGGGTCGAGTGCTGCTTGAGCAGGGCGAAGGTCTCGCCGACCGGGGCGGTGACGAAGCCGGTGACCCGGCCGTCCTCGACCACGGTCCACTTGTTGTGGGTGCCGGGCAGGACCAGCAGGTGGCGGCCGCTCGCGAGGGCCGGGTTCAGCGACAGGGCGCCGAAGACTTGCGTCTCCTCGCCGCGCATCACGTCGGGGCCGCCCAGCGGGTTCACGCAGGAGAGGCCCGGGACCAGGGTCACCAGCAGGCCGTCGGCGTCGATGCGGATCGTGCGCTGGGCCACCGCCGCCGGATCGGCCGGGCAGGGGGCGTAGGGGGCCAGGGTCCAGCCAATGCTGGAGCCGACCATGCCGCACAGGATGGCGCCCGCCGGCTTGGCCTCGCGCCAGTCGCCGACCAGGTCGAGGAAGGTCTTCTCCGGCGTGTCGGTCAGGGCCGAGATCCCAGGGCCGTCGCGGCGGTGGATCACGCTCTTGCCCTGGCGCAGCCACAGGCGCAGGCGCGAGGTGCCCCAGTCCCCGACGATGACCACGTCCTGGTCCATCAGTGGCTTTCCCGCGTGACGACCGAACCCGAGGCTCCGACCAGGAAGTCGAGGTCCGCGCCCTGGTCGGCCTGCAGCACGTGGTCGACATACAGCTTGGCGTAGCCGCGCGTATATTTCGGGGCGGGAGGATTGGCGCGCCAGGCGGCGATGCGGCTCTCCAGCTCGGCGTCGCTGATCGACAGGCTCAGCGAGCGCGAGGGACCGTCGAAGACGATCTCGTCGCCGTCGCGCACCACGGCCAGCGGGCCGCCGGCGTCGGACTCGGGCGAGACGTGCAGGATCACCGCGCCATAGGCGGTGCCGCTCATCCGGGCGTCGCTGATCCGCAGCATGTCCTTGACGCCCTTCTCCAGCAGCTTGCGAGGCAGCGGCATGTTGCCGACCTCGGGCATGCCCGGATAGCCCTTGGGGCCGCAACCCTTCAAGACCAGGATCGAGGTCTCGTCGACATCGAGGTCCGGATCGTCGATGCGGGCGCGGAAGTCCTCGATGGTCTCGAACACCACGGCCTTGCCGCGATGGCTGAGCAGTTCGGGCGAGGCGGCGCTGGGCTTCATCACCGCGCCCCCGGGCGCCAGGTTGCCGCGCAGCACCCAGATGCCGCTGTCGGGCTTCACCGGATCGGCCATCGTGCGGATGACCTCGGCGTTGAACACCCGGGCGGTCTCGTACTGGGCGCCAATGCGGTGGCCGGCGACGGTGGGGGGCTCGGGATCCAAGAGGTCCTCCAGCTGCTTCATCACCGCCGGCAGGCCGCCGGCATAGTGCAGGTCCTCCATCAGGAAACGGCCCGAGGGCTGCAGGTCGACCAGCAGCGGCACCTCGCGCGACAGGCGGTCGAAGTCCTCCAGCGCCAGCGGCACGCCCAGGCGGCCGGCCAGGGCCAGGAGGTGGACAACGGCGTTGGTCGAGCCGCCGATGGCGGCGTGGACGCGCAGGGCGTTCTCGAAGGCGGCGCGGGTGGCGACCTGCGACAGGCGGCGGTCTTCCTTGACCATCTTGACGATGGTCCGACCCGTCTCGTGCGACATCGCCCGGCGGCGGGCGTCCACGGCGGGAATGCTGGCGTTGTAGGGCAGAGAAAGGCCCATGGCCTCGATGATCGCGGCCATGGTCGAGGCCGTGCCCATCGTCATGCAGGTGCCGGGCGAGCGGCTCATGCCGCTCTCGGCCGACATGAAGTCCGCCAGGGTCATCTCGCCGGCGCGGACGGCCTCGGAGAACTTCCAGACGTCGGTGCCCGAGCCGATGTCCTTGCCGCGGAACTTGCCGTTCAGCATCGGGCCCGACGAGACCACGATAGTGGGCAGGTCGACGCTGGCCGCGCCCATCAGCTGGCCCGGCGTGGTCTTGTCGCAGCCGCCCAGCAGCACGACGCCGTCGATCGGATTGCCGCGGATCGACTCCTCGACCTCCATAGCCAGGAGGTTGCGGAACAGCATGGCCGTCGGGCGCATCTGGGTCTCGCCCAGCGACATGGCCGGGAACTCCAGCGGCAGGCCGCCGGCCTCCCAGACGCCGCGCTTCACGTGCTCGGCGATCTCGCGCAGGTGGGCGTTGCAGGGGGTGATCTCGGACCAGGTGTTGCAGACGCCGATCACCGGCCGGCCGTCGAACACGTCGTCGGGCAGGCCCTGGCTCTTCATCCAGGATCGATGGATGAAGCCGTCCCGATCCAGCTTGCCGTACGCGCCGCCGCTGCGGCGGCCGCCGTTTCCGTCGCTCATATCCGTCCCTAACGCCGGCCCCCGAGGGCTCGCCTACAGATCATTCCTGCCGCATTTATAGTATAATAATGATCTACGCAATCGGCGCGGTTGTCGTTCCGCGCGTGGAAGCGCTTCCGGATTTCCGTGGGTTGATCGCGGTGTCATTGCCGCGAGTGTGGCTGAAACAACGCTGTCATCCGGGAAATGATAGCGCTATCAATTTCGGCTTGAAGGTCGCAATTATACGATTATAGCTACTGACATGGAGCGCGCGGCGCCTGGATGCCGCACGTCACCGGACGCCCAGAACGTCCCGGGACGGCTCAAAACAGGGGGAAGGGAACACGGCCATGCAGCGCCTCGATTCGTCTCATCGCAAACTCATGCTCGCCGGCGCCTCGGCGCTCGTACTGTGCGCCGCCGCGCCCGCGGCGTTCGCCCAGACCGCGCCGGCGAAGGACGACGCCACGGTCGAGGAGATCGTCGTCACCGGCCAGCGCGCGGCCATTCAGTCGGCGCAGAAGATCAAGCAGAACGCCGAGCAGCTGGTCGACTCGATCACCTCGACGGACATCGGCGCCCTGCCGGACCGTTCGGTCACCGAAGCGCTGCAGCGCGTCGCCGGCGTCACCATCGGCCGCACCTCGGACGGCCGCGACGCCGATCGCCTGTCGGTCGAAGGGTCGGGCGTGCAGGTGCGCGGCCTCAGCTGGGTTCGCGGCGAACTGAACGGCCGCGACAGCTTCTCGGCCAAGAGCGGCCGCACCCTGAGCTTCGAGGACATCCCGCCCGAGCTGATGGCCGGCGTGGACGTCTACAAGAACCCCTCGGCCGACATCATCGAAGGCGGCGTCGGCGGCACCGTCAACCTGCGCACGCGCCTGCCCTTCGATAGCGCAAAGCGCATCATCGCTTATTCGATCGACGGCTCGTACGGCGACCTGGCCAAGAAGTGGCAGCCTTCGGGCTCGATCCTCTACAGCGACCGCTGGGACACCGGCATCGGCGAGGTCGGCTTCCTGATCGACCTGTCGGACTCCAAGCTGAAGAGCCGCACCGACACCATCTCGGTCGACCCGTACTACGTCCGCACCGACCTGGTCCCGGGCAAGACCGTCTACGTCCCCGGCGGCTTCGGCTACCGCAGCCTGGACTTCGACCGCGAGCGCAAGGGTATCGACGCCGCCGTGCAATGGCGCCCGAACGACCAGTGGGAAGCGACCCTGCAGTTCCTGCGCTCGTCGGCCATGATGGCCTCGTCCGAGCACGCTGTCGGCTTCAACGTCGGCTCGACCAACGGCCCGGCCGCCGGCACCAGCTTCACCTATGACGATGGCGGCCACTTCACCAAGGGCACCCTGGCCCAGACGCCGGGCGGGACCAGCCTGGGATCGTCGACGATCGACACCCGCTACGCCGAGCGCAGCTCGGTGACCTCGGACTACTCGCTGAACCTGAAGTACAATCCGAACGACAAGTGGTCGTTCTCGGGCGACCTGCAGTACATCTACGCCAAGACCAAGACCGTCGACACGACCGCGTTCAACGCGCTCAGCGCGGACGCCTCGCCGGCCAGCCTGGACCTTACGGGCAAGCTGCCGACCATCACGATGAACAATGACAAGGCGTTCACCTCGAACCCGGCCAGCTACTACCTGCAGGCCGTGATGGACCACCACGACCGCAACGAGGGCAGCGAGCTGGCCGCGCGGTTCGACGGCGGCTACGAATTCGACGACGGCGGCTGGCTGAAGTCGTTCAAGTTCGGCGTGCGCCACACCTATCGCCAGACCACGACCCGCGAGACGACCTATCGCTGGGACACCGTGGCCCCCAGCTGGTCGGCCCCGTCGATCGATCAGCTGGCCCCATACAAGGGCCACTACTCGCTGTATCCGTTCGACAACTACTTCCGCGGCGCGGTGAACCTGCCGGCGACCTTCGTCATGCCGAACGCCGAGTTCGTCCACGACTACGCCAGCTTCGCCAAGACCATTGAGCAGATCGCCATCGCCGGCGGCGGCAGCTGGCGTCCGTTCAACGGAAACTTCGAGGATCAGTCCTCGGCCGGCGGACGCGGCTCGACGAACCACCAGAAGGAGAAGACGCTGGCGGGTTACGCCATGCTCCGCTTCGGCCACGACGTCGCGATCGGCGGCGAGGCGCGTGAGCTGGACGGCAACCTGGGCGTCCGCGTCGTCAAGACCGAGACCGAGAGCCAGGGTATCCAGGGCTTCAACGTCAACACCCAGACGACCGTCCCGGCGGCCGATTTGGCCTTCGCCAACGGCGCGCGTCGCCCGTTCGTGGGCGGCCGCGACTACGTCAACGTCCTGCCCAGCCTGAACCTGCGGCTGAAGGTGACGCCGGACATGTTCATCCGCTTCGCCGCCGCCAAGGCGATCGTGCGGCCGGACTTCTCACAGCTGCAGCCGAACTACACGATCAGCCCGACCAACGGCTATTTGACCGGCGGCGTGTGCTCCAGCACCATCCCCGGCGGCGCCCAGGCCAACTGCGTGTTCCAGTACACGGCCAACGCCGGCAACCCGGACCTGAAGCCGACCCGCTCGACCCAGTACGACCTGGCCTACGAGTGGTATTTCGCCCCCACCGGCAGCCTGACGGCGACAGTGTTCTACAAGGACATCTACAACTTCATCACCAACGGTTCGCAGAACCTGCAGTTCACGAACAACGGCGTGACGCGCACCGTCCAGGTGGTCCAGACCTACAACGGCGGTCACGGCACGATCAAAGGCTTCGAGGTCGCCTACCAGCAGTACTACGACTTCCTGCCCGGCGCTCTGAAGGGCTTCGGCGTCCAGGCCAACTTCACCTATGTCGACAGCAAGGGCACGCGTAACGCGGCGTCCAACCCGTACGACAGCAGCCAGCTGACCAACATCACAACCCACGGCGACGAACTGCCGCTCGAGGGCCTGTCGAAGAAGAGCTACAACGTCGCGGCGCTGTACGACTTGGGCAAGGTGTCGGCCCGCCTGGCCTACAACTGGCGTGAGCGCTACCTGCTGACCACCACGGCGGCGAACATCAACATTCCGGCCTGGTACGACGACTACGGCCAGCTGGATGGCTCGGTGTTCTACACGGTCAACGACAAGATCAAGGTCGGCTTCCAGGCCGTGAACCTGACCAACACCAAGACCAAGATCCTGGTCAGCTATCCGGGCCGCCCGGAAGAGGGCCTGACCGGCCACAACTGGGTCGTGGCCGACCGTCGCTACTCGGTCGTGCTGCGCGGAACCTTCTAGCGTCATAGATCACGTACACCTAACGTGTCATCCCGGAACGGCCCCTAGGGCCGATCCGGGACCCAGGGGGCTGCGCACAGCGGTTGCCCCCTGGGTCCCGGCTCTCCGCTTCGCTGCGGCCGGGATGACAACCGTCTGAGACCTGGGACCCATGACCGCTGGACCCTATCGCAAGTTCGTCGTGGTCGGCGGGGGCACGGCCGGCTGGATCGCCGCGGCCGCTCTGATCCAGGCCACCAAGGGCCGTATCGCCGAGATCGAGCTGGTCGAGTCCGAGGAGATCGGCACGGTGGGCGTGGGCGAAGCCACCATCCCGCCGATCCGGTTCCTGAACGAGCTGCTGGGCGTCGACGAGATCGACTTCATCAAGAAGACCCAGGCGACGTTCAAGCTGGGCATCCAGTTCCGCGACTGGGGACGGCCGGGCGGCGAATATTTCCATCCGTTCGGCGTCTACGGCCAGCCGCTCGACGGCGTCGGCTTTCATCACTACTGGCTCAGGCTGAAGGCCAAAGGCGAGGGCGGCAGCCTCGACAGCTACGCCCTCTCGACCGTGGCGGCCAAGGCGGGCAGGTTCGCTATACCGCCCAAGGACCTGCCGCCGGGCGTGCCGGGCCTGGGCTACGCCTACCACTTCGACGCCGGCCTCTACGCCCGCTATCTGCGCGACTACGCCGAACAGCGCGGCGTCAGGCGCACCGAGGGCAAGATCGCCACGGTCGAGCAGGATCCCGAAAGCGGCTTCATCCGTGGTCTGACGCTCACGGACGGCCGTCGGGTCGAGGGCGACTTCTTCGTCGACTGCTCGGGCTTCCGGGGGCTGCTGATCGAGCAGGCCCTGAAGGCCGGCTATGAGGACTGGTCCCACTGGCTGCCCTGCGACCGGGCCCTCGCCGTGCCTTGCGAGAACGTCTATCCGCTGACGCCCTACACCCGCTCGACCGCCCGGGCCGCGGGCTGGCAGTGGCGGATCCCGCTGCAGCACCGCACCGGCAACGGCTATGTCTATAGCAGCGCCCACGTCAGCGACGACGAGGCGGCCGCCACCCTGCTGGCCAATCTGGACGGCAAGGCCCTGGCCGATCCGCGCCCGCTGCGCTTCACCGCCGGTCGCCGCAAGAAGAGCTGGGACAAGAACGTCGTCGCCCTGGGACTGGCCGGCGGTTTCATGGAGCCGCTGGAATCGACCAGCATCCACATGATCCAGAGCGGCGTCATGCGCCTGCTGTCGCTGCTGCCGCTGGGCGGGCGCGACCCGGCCGCCGAGGCCGAGTACAACCGCCTGACCCAGATCGAATACGAGCAGATCCGCGACTTCATCATCCTGCACTATTGCGCCACCGAGCGGGACGACACGGTGCTGTGGAACGACTGCCGGACCATGGCCATCCCCGACAGCCTGGCCCACAAGATCGAGCTGTTCCGCAACCGGGCCAAGATCGCCCGCTTCGACGAGCAGCTGTTCGCCGAGCCCAGCTGGCTGGCGGTGTTCCTGGGCCAGGGGATCGAGCCGCGCGACTACGACCGCCTGGCCGACGTCGCCGCCTATGATGAGGTCGTGGCCGCCGTGCGCCGGATCGGCCAGACCAATGCCGGCATCGCCTCGCGCCTGCCCACCCACGACGCCTTCATCGCGGCGACGTGCAAGGCCGATCCGGTGGGCGGCTGAGCCGATGACAACGCTATCAAAACCGCTTGCTGGTCTGAATTATACGACTATAGTTCGACAAGCTCAGTCGGAGCGGCGGGATCGCCGGTCCGGCGGCGCGGAGAGGGACTGGCCTTCTGCGCGCCTCGCGCGGCAGCCTCTCCCCGCGGCCGCGCGGCGTCTTTTCCCGCGCATCGTCACCTGCGGCGGTGCGCGGATTTTTTGATCGGATTTCCGACCGGGGAGATCTTTGAAGCGGATGTACCGTCGCCCTCGGGCAGGCAATGGTCCGCCAATAGAATTGATAGCGCTAACATGGATTGGCGCGCGACCTATGGGAGGAGGCGGATGGGGATTTCACGCTTCGCGGCGACCTTGGGGATGCTGGGCTCGCTGGCCCTGGCCGGCGGCGCCGTGGCGGCCGATCGCGAGATCCCGCGCCTCGTCCAGAAGGACGGCCGCTACGCCCTGATGGTCGACGGCGCGCCGTTCCTGATCCTGGGCGCCCAGGTCAACAACTCCAGCGCCTGGCCCTCGCAGATGGCCAAGGTCTGGCCCGCCGTCGAGAAGATGGGCGCCAACACCGTCCAGGTCCCGATCGCCTGGGAGCAGATCGAGCCAGTCGAGGGCAAGTTCGACTTCTCTTATCTGGACCTGCTGCTGGCCCAGGCGCGCGAGCACAAGGTTCGCCTGGTGCTGCTGTGGTTCGGCACGTGGAAGAACGCCTCGCCCTCCTACGCGCCCGAGTGGGTCAAGCTGGACGACAAGCGCTTTCCGCGCCTGAAAAAAGAGGACGGCGAGCGCTCGTACTCGATGTCGCCGCTGGCGCAATCGACGCTGGACGCCGACCGCAAGGCCTTCGTCGCCCTGATGACCCACCTGAAGGCCAAGGACTCGGCCGACAAGACCGTGATCATGGTCCAGGTCGAGAACGAGACGGGGACCTATGGCGCGGTCCGCGACTTTGGTCCCGCCGCCCAGAAGGTCTTCGACGGCCCCGCGCCGGCGGCCCTGGTGAAGGCCGTGGGGGGCAGGCCGGGCACGTGGTCGCAGGCCTTCGGCAAGGACGCCGACGAATATTTCCACGCCTGGCACATCGGCCGCTTCGTCGACCAGGTCGCCGCAGCCGGCAAGGCGGTCTATCCGCTGCCGATGTACGTCAACGCCGCCCTGCGCGATCCGATCAAGCCGGGCGAGCCCAAGAGCTATTCGGCCGGCGGCCCCACCGACAACGTCCTCGACGTCTGGAAGGCCGCGGCCCCCTCGATCGACCTGATCGCCCCCGACATCTACATGAAGGAGTCGGTCAAGTATTCGGCGGCCCTGGCCCACTACAAGCGGCCCGGCAACGCCCTGTTCGTGGCCGAGACCGGCAACGATCCGGCCTATGCCCGCTACCTCTTCGACACCCTGGGTCGCCAGGGCATCGGCTGGTCGCCGTTCGGCATGGACTATACCGGCTACGCCAACTTCCCCCTGGGCGCGGCCAAGCTGGACGAGGCGACGGTCGAGGCCTTCGCCGCCAACTACCGCCTGCTGGCGCCCATGGCCCGCGAATGGGCCAGGCTCTCCTACGAAGGCAAGGTGTTCGGCGGTTCCGAGCCTGATGACCGGGCGCCGCAATCGGCTGCCCTGGGCGCGTGGACCGTCACCCTGCGCTACGGCAAGTGGCAGTTCGGCGCCTCGGACTGGACCTGGCTCAAGGACCGGCCGCAAGGTCCGCAAGGCCCCGACGGCGGCGGGATCGTCGCCCAACTGTCGCCCGACGAGTTCCTGGTCGCCGGCCGCAATGTCCGCGTCGAGTTCGGCCGTGCGCTCAAGGACAACAAGCCCATGATGCTGGCCCGCGTGGAAGAGGGTCACTTCGAGAACGGCCAATGGGTCTTCGACCGTCTGTGGAACGGCGACCAGACCGACTACGGCCTCAACTTCACCGGCGGCTCGCAGATCCTGCGGGTCAAGCTCGCCACCTACTGACGGGACCAGCCATGCGTATCCTAGCCCTCTCCGCTTTCAGTCTGGCCCTGATGGCCTCCACCTCGGCCCTCGCCCTCGACGGCGGCTTCGAGAAGACCGCCGACGGCGTCATCGTCACCCCCGCCGCGGGTCCGGCCAAGAAGGTCCGCTTGCAGGTGATGAGCGACCGCGCCATCCGCGTCACTGCCTCGCCCAGCGAGACCATCGACGCGCCGCAGAGCCTGATGGTCATCGCGGCCCCCAGGACCAGCGGCTTCACGGTCACCGAGGCCGGCGGCAAGGTCGTGCTGAAGGCCGGCAAGGCCACGGCCGAGGTGACGCTGAAGGACGGCGCGGTGTCGTTCAAGGACGCTGCGGGCAAGACCGTCCTGGCCGAGCAGGCGCGCCAGGCCTTCAAGCCTCACACGATCGACGGCAAGACCTTCTACGCCATCAGCCAGCGGTTCAATCCGAACACGGACGAAGGCTTCTACGGCCTGGGCCAGCACCAGAACGGCCAGATGAACTACAACGGCCAGGACGTCGAACTGGCCCAGTACAATCGCGACATCGCCATCCCGTTCGTGCTGTCGACCCGCAACTACGGCCTGCTGTGGGACAACAATGGCATCACCCGCTTCGGCGACCCGACGCCCTACGCCCTGGCCTCGCGCGACCTGAAGGTCACCGACGCCGACGGCAAGCCCGGCGGCTTCACCGCCAAGTACTACGTCAAGGGCGAGCTGAAGCTGACCCGCACCGAGAAGGACATCGACTACCAGTACCTGGACGACCTGCCCAACTGGCCGGCCGAGCTGCAAACGGCGGACAAGAAGCCGGTCAAGGGCGCGACCGTGGTGTGGGAGGGCTATGTCGAGCCCAAGACCAGCGGCGTGCAGAAGTTCAAGCTGTACTCGTCCAGCTACGCCAAGATCTGGGTCGACGGACAGCTGAAGATCGACCGCTGGCGGCAGAACTGGAACCCGTGGTTCCACAACTTCACCGTCCCCATGAAGGCCGGAACCAAGCACAAGGTGCGCGTCGAATGGGATCCCAACGACGGCTACATCGCCCTGCTGCACAACGACCCGATCCCGGCCGCCCAGCAGAAGTCGCTGACCCTGACCTCGGAAGTGGCCCACACGATCGACTACTACTTCGTGGCCGGCGACAACCTGGACCAGGTGGTCAGCGGCTATCGCGAGCTGACCGGCAAGGCCCAGGCCCTGCCGCGCTGGTCGTACGGCTTCTGGCAGTCGCGCCAGCGCTACAACACCCAGGACGAGCTGGTCGGGGTGGTCAAGGAGTACCGCAAGCGCCAGGTCCCGCTCGACAACATCGTGCTCGACTGGCGCTACTGGAAGGACGACAGCTGGGGCAGCCACGAGTTCGACAAGACCCGCTTCCCCGACGCGGCGAAGATGCTGAAGGACGTTCACGACGAGAACGCCCACTTCATGATCTCGATCTGGCCGAAGTTCTATCCGACGACCAAGAACTACAAGGAGCTGGACGCCAAGGGGCACATGTATCACCGCAACGTCGAGCAGGGGGCGTTGGACTGGGTCGGCCCCGGCTATCTGAACTCGTTCTACGACCCCTATACGCAGGAAGCGCGCGACATCTACTGGCGCCAGGTCAAGGAGAACCTGGGCGGCATCGGCATCGACGCCTGGTGGATGGACAGCGACGAGCCGGACATGCACTCCAACCTCGACATCCCCGAGCGCACCTTGCGCATGGGGCCGACGGCCAAGGGGCCGGGCGCGGAGTTCTTCAACTCGTATCCGCTGCTGCACACCCAGAGCGTCTTCGACGGCGAGCACGCGCGTAATCCTGACAAGCGCTCGTACATCTTCTCGCGCTCGGGCTTCGGCGGCATCCAGCGCCAGGGCGTGGCCCTGTGGAGCGGCGACGTCGTCTCGCGCTGGGACGACCTGAAGGACCAGATCTCGGCCGGGGTGAACCTTTCCATGTCGGGCATTCCCAATTGGACCACCGACATCGGCGGCTTCTCGGTCGAGGATCGCTACCTGAACAAGGAACCGGCCCATTGGCCCGAGTGGCAGGAGCTGAACCTGCGCTGGTTCCAGTTCGGCGCCTTCTCACCCCTGTTCCGCAGCCACGGCGAAGAGCCCTTCCGCGAGATCTGGAACCTGGCCGACGAGGGGACCGAGGTCTACAAGTCGCTGGTCTGGTACGACCAGCTGCGCTACCGCCTGATGCCCTACACCCTGACCCTGGCGGGCGAGACCTATCACCGCGACGGCAGCATCATGCGCGGCCTGGTCATGGATTTCCCGAACGACCTGAAGGCCCGCGACGTCAACGACGAGTACCTGTACGGCTCGGCTTTCCTGGTCGCGCCGGTGACCAGCTTCAAGGCCCGCTCGCGCGAGGTCTACCTGCCGGCCGGAACCACCTGGTACGACTTCGAGACGGGCAAGGCCCACGCGGGCGGCCAGACGATCAAGGCCGAGGCCCCGCTCTCGCGCATGCCGCTGTTCGTCAAGGCGGGCGCGATCGTGCCGACCACCGAGGTCCAGCAGTATGTCGGCGAGAAGCCCGACCTGCCGATCACCCTGGTGATCTACACGGGCAAGGACGGCAAGTACGAGCTCTACGAGGACGATGGCCTGACCATGGCCTATCAGCGCGGGGCCTACAGCCGCATTCCGATCAGCTATGACAACGCCAGCGGCCGCGTCGTGATCGGCGCCCGCTCGGGCAAGTTCGACGGCATGGTCGACAAGCGGGTGTTCAAGGTCCGCTTCATCGGCGCCGGCGCCAAGCCCGCCGACTTCGACGCCGCGGCCGACGCGACCGTGGAATATGCGGGCCAGCCGGTGGTGGTGACGCGGAAGTAGGAGTCTTCTTCCCTTGCAAGGGCGAAAGGCCGGTCGGCTCCTTCCCGGGAGCCGGCCGGCCTTTTCTTCGTTGGATAGGGAAAAGGAGTCTCTCGATGCGTCGTCTTTTCGATGGTCTATCCCGGATCTGGCGATCGGTGGTCTTCGTCATGACCCTGCGCGCCGTCGCCAAGCCCTACCGCTCCCGCCGCCTGTATCCCGCCGAGAATGGTGTCGACAGGCTGGATATGGCTTCGACCTCAGGATCTCTTCAGTAGATGGCAAGTTGTGCCATTTTGAAACAAAATCGATGGATCTGAGTGGAAGAATATATTGCTCTCTTGCTTTCGTGATTAACGAAATAGTCTCGAATCTTAATTATATCAATACTATTCTCTAAACGAAGCTGTAAGCACGATATGCGATTGTGGCCGCGGGCAAAACGCCCACCGGTCGTCAAAACGACGCCGGAACACCTCGAATAGGAGATGTTTCGTCATGGCGCTGAACAGCATCAATACGAACAGCGGGGCCCTGATCGCCCTGCAAAACCTGAACTCGACCAATGCCGAGCTGAGCACCGTCCAGCAGCGCATCAACACCGGCAAGAAGGTGGGGAACGCCAAGGACAACGGCGCGGTCTGGGCCATGGCCAAGAACCAGTCGGCCACGGCCAGCAGCATGAACTCGGTGAAGGACTCGCTGCAGCGCGGCCAGTCGACCATCGACGTGGCCCTGGCCGCCGGCGACACCATCACCGACCTGCTGGGCAAGATGAAGGAAAAGGCCCTGGCCGCTTCCGACACCTCGCTGAACACCGCCTCGTTCAACGCCCTGAAGTCGGACTTCGACTCGCTGCGCGACCAGATCCAGAAGGCCGCCGACAACGCCAAGTTCAACGGCGTGAGCCTTGCCAACGGCAAGACCACCAAGATGACCTTCCTGGCCAACTCTGACGGCTCGGGCTTCACCGTCAAGGCCCAGACCCTGGGCCTGACCGGTCTGAAGCTGTCGGCCGGCTCGACCTTCGCCACCGCCAGCGACGCCAAGGCCATGATCGCCAAGATCGACACGGCCATCGGCACCGCCACCAACAAGCTGGCCTCGCTGGGCACCAGCTCGACGGGCCTGGACACCCACCTGACCTTCATCGGCAAGCTGCAGGACAGCCTGGAAGCCGGCGTCGGCAACCTGGTGGACGCCGACCTGGCCAAGGAAAGCGCCCGCCTGCAATCGCTGCAGACCAAGCAGCAGCTGGGCATCCAGGCGCTTTCGATCGCGAACTCCTCGAGCTCGTCGATCCTCAGCCTGTTCCGCTAGAGCGCGCACAGCCTATTCGTCGGATCGGAGGGGTCCCTCTGACCCGACGGGTTCTGGCGGACAGCCGTCGGCTTCGGCCGTCGAAGGGCGAGTCTTCGGACTCGCCCTTCTTCGTTGTCGAGGTCGGGGCCGAGTCGCCCAGAGTCGAAGTCGCGGGGCGGGAGGCGGCGCCAGGTCGTCTAGACTCTGTGTCCGGCGCATTGATTCAGACTTCTGGTAATCAGTACTAACGTTCGGGCTTCGAATCTTAAGGAAAATATCCGGTTGATTCAGGGCCCGGCTCTACCGCATCAAGAATATTGAAAGATCGAGCGTCATAGTGTCGCGGTGGGCAAAACGCCCACCGGTCGTCAAAACGACACCGGAACACCTCGAATAGGAGATGTTTCGTTATGGCGCTGAACAGCATCAATACGAACAGCGGGGCCCTGATCGCCCTGCAAAACCTCAACAGCACCAATTCCGAACTGGGCATCGTCCAGCAGCGCATCAACACCGGCAAGAAGGTGGGGAACGCCAAGGACAATGGCGCGGTCTGGGCCATGGCCAAGAACCAGTCGGCCACGGCCAGCAGCCTGAACTCGGTGAAGGACTCGCTGCAGCGCGGCCAGTCGACCATCGATGTGGCCCTGGCGGCCGGCGACACCATCACCGACCTGCTGGGCAAGATGAAGGAAAAGGCCCTGGCCGCCTCCGACACCTCGCTGAACACCGCCTCGTTCAACGCCCTGCAAGCCGACTTCACCTCGCTGCGCGACCAGATCCAGAAGGCCGCCGACAACGCCAAGTTCAACGGCGTGAGCCTTGCCAACGGCAAGACCACCAAGATGACCTTCCTGGCCAACTCTGACGGTTCGGGCTTCACGGTGAAGGCCCAGACCCTGGGTCTGGAAGGCCTGAAGCTGTCGGCCGGCTCGACCTTCGCCACCGCCAGCGAAGCCAAGGCCATGATCGCCAAGATCGACACGGCCATCGGCACCGCCACCAACAAGCTGGCCTCGCTGGGTACGGCCTCGACCGGTCTCGACACCCACCTGACCTTCGTCGGCAAGCTGCAGGACAGCCTGGACGCCGGCGTCGGCAACCTGGTGGACGCCGACCTGGCCAAGGAAAGCGCCAAGCTGCAATCGCTGCAGACCAAGCAGCAGCTGGGCATCCAGGCTCTGTCGATCGCGAACTCCTCGACCTCGTCGATCCTCAGCCTGTTCCGCTAATCAAGAACCCCTCGCGACCGAAGTTCCGGTCGCCTGACTCCTTGGGGCGAGCCTTTCGGCTCGCCCCTTTTCTATGCCTGGACCAGCCCCGGCCCTTCGATCTTCAGCACCGGGGTGAAGGCGGGGCGGCGTTGCGGCAGGTCGACGACCAGGCCGCCGGCCTCGCGGCGGAAGGGCAGGGGATCGCCGCCGCCCAGCAGGGTCACGCGGCGCACCTCGCCGGGCGCGTTCGCCAGGCTCTCGATCTTCAGCCGGCCCTCCGGCCAGGCCATCGGCAGGACGTACAGCGCGCCTTCCTTGGTGGTGAAGCGGAGGTCGGCCGCCTCGAACGGCTTGGCCGCGCCTTCGTTCTGCATGCCCTCGACCAGCCGGGTCGGCCCCTCGCCGAACATCCGCCAGGGCCGGGAGCCGTGGATCGCCTCGCCATTGACCGCCATCCAGCCGGCCATGTCCTCCAGGACCCGGACCTCCTTCTCGTCGATCGAGCCGTCGCCGCGCTGGGGGATGGACAGCAGCAGGCAGCCGTTCTTGCTGACCACGTCGATCAGCCGCTGGATCACGTCGCGACCCGACTTGTAGCCGCCCCGCTCGTAAAGCGGCCGGTCGTAGTGCCAGCTGCCGATGCAGGTGTCGGTCTGCCAGGGCTCGGGCCGCAGGCGGTCGGAGAAGCCGCGCTCGACGTCCTCGACAATGGCGCGGCGTTGCAGCGGCGACAGCTTCTTGCCGGTCACCACGACGTCGCCGCGCAGCAGGTTGTAGTAGTGCGCCGTGGCGTCCAGGCCCGCCTGGCCCAGCGGCAGGGTGTAGTTGTCGAAATAGACAAGGTCGGGCCGGTAGCGGTCGACGAGGTCGTTCTGCCGCAGCAGCCAGTTCCTGACAAAGGCCGGATTGTTCGGCGGCGGGGCCTCCAGCCACTCGCCGTCGTGCTGGTCATGCCAGGCGTTCGCGGCCGCGATGCTGTCGATCCCGTCGGGGATGACCATGTTGCGGCCGGTATACAGGTCCTGCGGGTCCAGCCCTTGCCACCACTGCCCCTCGCCCTGGGCCTTGGTCAGGGTGAAAGCGTCATAGCGCTGGCCCCTACGCGGTCCCTCGGCGTCGTAGCCATAGGCTGTCTGCCACCAGTGCCAGGCGTGGGCGCTGTGGTTGGAGACCCCGAACCTCAGGCCGTGCGCCCGGGCGACCTTGGCCCAGGTCCCGACGATGTCGCGCCTGGGGCCGACCCGCGTGGTGTTCCAGGCGTGGAAGCGGCTGTCGTACATGTCGAGGTTGTCGTGGTGGTTGGCCATCGACATGAAGTACTTCGCGCCCGCCGCGACGTATTTCTTCATCAGGCCTTCCGGATCCCAGGCCTGCGCCGTCCACCGCGGTATGAACTGCATGAAGCCGAAATCGGCCGGGTGACCGTAGGTCTTCAGGTGGTGCTCGTAGACCGGATTGCCCTGCTGGTACATCTGGCGGCCGTACCAGTCGCCGAACTCGGGCACGCATTGAGGCCCCCAGTGCGACCAGATGCCGAGCTTGGCGTCGCGGAACCAGTCGGGGACCCTGTAGCCGCTGGCCAGCGACTCCCAGGTCGGCTGGAAGGGGCCTTTCGCGGCGGCGAGGGCGGGGGAGGCGGCCAGGGCGGCGCCCGTGGCGATGAAGTCTCTTCGGGTGACGGTCATAAGGTCTCGCGGAGCCAGGCTGAACCAGGGTGTTGCGTCATGATCCCGGCCCTACGCCCAGCGAGGACCCGATCCGTTCGCTCGCGCCGGCGAGGCTTGCGGCGCGCTAAACAGGCGGCCTGATGTTAGCGCTGTCAAAAAGTGAGCGGACCGCTTCATTAGGAGTTCCCAACCCGGATTTCTTCTGTGTATTTGTCGTACAAAATAGGCGGCCGATGGACCGCCGTCCATAGGTATGACAACGCTGTCCGGCGCGTTTCGCCGCCACGAAGAAAGAGTTGGGGGAGTATGAACACCAGGACCCTGTGCGTCGCCCTGCTGGCGTCGACCTTCCTGTCCGGCGCCGCGGCGGCCGAAACCGGATCCCAGATGGCCGGGCCTCACACGGCCCATGCCGCCAAGTGGCCGGCGGCCAAGAGCCAGGGCCTGATCGACCCGGCCACCGAGGCTTTCGTCTCGGACCTGCTGTCCAGGCTGACCCTGGAAGAGAAGGTCGGTCAGGTCATTCAGGCCGATATCGGCGCGATCAAACCCGAGGACCTGAAGACCTATCCGCTGGGCTCGATCCTGGGCGGCGGCAGCTCGCCGCCGATCGGCGCGCCCGACCGCTCGCCTCAGAAACCCTGGGTCGACACCGCCCGCGCCTTCCGCGAGGCCGCCGCCCAGCGTCCGGGCGGGACGCACGTCCCGCTGATGTTCGGCATCGACGCCGTGCACGGCGATAACAACGTCGTCGGCGCCGTGCTCTTCCCGCACAACATCGCCCTGGGCGCGGCCCATGACCCCGAACTGATCCGCCGCATCGGCAAGGCCACCGCTCTGGAGACCTCGGCCGCCGGCTTCGACTGGGCGTTCGGCCCGACCCTGGCCGCGCCGCGCGACGACCGCTGGGGCCGCACGTACGAGGGCTATTCCGAGGACCCCGCCATCATCCGCCAATATGCCGGCGAGATGATCCTGGGCCTGCAGGGCGCGGTGTCTCAAGGGGGCGTGATCCAGCAGGGCCACGTGGCCGCCAGCGCCAAGCATTTCCTGGGCGACGGCGGCACCGAGAATGGCGTCGACCAGGGGAACACCAAGGTCTCCGAGGACGAGCTGATCCGCATCCACGCCCAGGGCTATGTTCCCGCGATCAACGCCGGGACCCTGACGATCATGGCCTCGTTCAACAGCTGGAACGGCCAGAAGATGCACGGCGCCAAGAGCCTGCTGACCGACGTGCTGAAGGGCAGGATGGGCTTCGACGGCTTCGTGGTCGGCGACTGGAACGGCCACGGCCAGGTGCAGGGCTGCAAGCCCACCGACTGTCCGGCCTCGATCAACGCCGGCCTCGACATGTTCATGGCGCCAGACAGCTGGAAGGCGCTGTACGCCAACACCTTGGCGCAGGTGAGGTCGGGCGTGATCCCGATGGCCCGCCTGGACGATGCGGTCCGCCGCATCCTGCGGGTGAAGGCCAAGCTTGGTCTTTTTCAGGCCGCCCGTCCCTATGAGGGCCGCGAGGGCGTGATCGGTTCGCCCGAGCACCGCGCCATCGCCCGCGAGGCGGTCCGCAAGTCGCTCGTCCTGCTGAAGAATGACGGCGTCCTGCCGGTCAGGAGCTCGGCCAATGTTCTGGTCGCCGGCTCGGGCGCGGACGACATCGGCAAGCAGTCGGGCGGCTGGACCCTGTCGTGGCAGGGCACGGGCAACACCAATGCCGACTTCCCCAACGCCGAGTCGATCTTCGCCGGCGTCAAGACCGCCGTCGAGGCCGGCGGCGGCTCGGCGACCCTGTCGGTGGACGGTTCTTTCGCCAAGAAACCCGACGTCGCCATCGTGGTCTTCGGCGAAAATCCGTATGCGGAAGGTGTCGGCGACCTGAAGACCAGCCTGGAATACCAGGCGGGCGCCAAGACCGATCTTGCCTTGCTCAAGAGCCTGAAGGCTAGGGGCGTGCCGGTGGTGGCGGTGTTCCTCAGCGGCCGGCCGCTGTGGGTCAATCCCGAGATCAACGCCTCGGACGCTTTCGTCGCCGCCTGGCTGCCGGGCTCGGAGGGGGGCGGCGTCGCCGACGTGCTGATCGGCGATGCGGCCGGCAAGCCGCGCAACGACTTCCACGGCAAGCTGTCGTTCAGCTGGCCCAAGCGCGCCGACCAGTTCCGCCTGAACAAGGGCGACAAGCGCTACGATCCGCTGTTCGCCTATGGCTATGGCCTCAGCTATGCGCGCCCCGGTAGGGTCGCCAAGCTGTCCGAGGTCTCGGGCGTCAAGCCGGTGGCCGACAACGCCGTGAGCTACTTCGTCGGCGGCAAGACGCCGCCGCCCTTCGCGTTCAGGGTCTCGCCCTCGACGGCGGTGCAGCTGACGCCGGTCGACGCCGGCAATGTCCAGGAAGCCGGCCGCCAGGTCACCTTCGCGGGCGAGAAGATGGCGCGCCTGACCATCGTCGGCGACAAGCCGCTGGACCTGTCGTTCCAGACCAATGCCGACATGGCGCTGAGCTTCGACTACCGCCTCGACGCGCCGGCCACCCAGCCGGTGGTGCTGGCCATGGGGGCGGGCAAGCTGGACGTCACCCCGCCGGCCGGAACGCCGACCGGTCAATGGGCCAGCGTCAAGATTCCGCTGAAGTGCTTCCAGGCCGCCGGGACCGACGTGACCCAGGTCGCCGCGCCCTTCGACCTCTCCACCGCCGGGGCTTTCCAGGTCTCGATCGCCAATGTGAAGCTGACGACCGACCCGGCCGGGGCGATCTGCCCGGCCAAGGCGCAGTGACGGTCGGAAAGAGGGGATCACACATGCGCTTGAAGTCCTTGGCGGTCGTGGCCGTCTCCTTGTTCGCCACATCCCTTGTGGCTTCTGGCGCGGTCGCCGCGCCCTTGGCCTCGGTGTTCAGCGACCACGCGGTGCTGCAGCGCGACCAGCCTATCCGGGTCTGGGGTCAGGCGGCGCCGAGCGCGGCGGTCAGCATCGATCTCTCCGGCGTCGGCGCCAGCGCCACGGCCGACGCGCAAGGCCGCTGGAGCGCGGCCTTGCCGGCCCGTCCGGCCGGTGGTCCCGCCCTGACCCTGACCGTCCAGGCGGGGGCCGAGCGGCAGGTGGTCTCGGACCTGGTGATGGGCGACGTCTGGCTGTGCTCGGGCCAGTCGAACATGGAATATCCGCTGCGCCGGGCCCTGGCCGGCGACAGCGAGACAGCTAGCGCGGGCGACCCTAACATCCGCCTCCTGCAGACCGGCAAGATCAGCAAGCCCACGCCGCAGGCCGATCTGCCGGCCGGCGTCGTCTGGAAGGTCGCCACGCCCACGAGCGCGGCCGAGTTCAGCGCCGCCTGCTTCTTCCTGGGCAAGGACCTGCGCAAGTCCCAGAACATCCCCGTCGGCCTGATCGACGCCACCTGGGGCGGCTCGGTGATCCAGGACTGGATCAGCCGCGAGGGCCTGGCCGCGCTGAAGACCTATGATGAGGGCCTGGCGGTGCTGGCCGACTACGCCCGCGACCCGGCGCTGGGCCTGTCCCGGTGGGCCACGATGCTGGACCGCTGGGCGGTCGCGAAGCTTCCCAGCGCCCGCGGCTGGGAAAAGCCCGACCTCGACGACCGTGGCTGGAAGACCATGCCGACGGAGCAGTTCTGGGAGACGGTTCCCGGCTTGGAGACGTTCGACGGAACGATCTGGCTGCGCGCCGAGGTCACCTTGACCAAGACGCAGGCGGCGCGGGGGGCGACCCTGGCCCTGGGACCGGTCGACGATAGCGACACCACCTTCGTCAACGGTCGCGCGGTGGGCTCCACCGACGGCTGGAATACGCCGCGCGACTATCGCCTGCCGGCGGGGATCCTGAAGGCGGGGCGCAATGTCATCGCCGTCCGGGCGGTCGATACGGGCGGCGGCGGCGGCGCCTGGGGCAAGGCGGCGGAGAAGGGGCTGAAATTCGACGACGGAACCTTCGTCCCCCTTGGGCCGGCCTGGCGCTACAAGGTCGCCGCGTCCCTGACTGACACCGGCTTGCCGCCGCACGCGCCCTGGCAGGGCGCCAGCGGCCTATCGACCCTGCGCAACGGCATGATCGCCCCGCTGGTCCCGTTCGGGGTCAAGGGCTTCGCCTGGTACCAGGGCGAGGCCAATGTCAGCGAGGCCAGCGAGTACGCCCGCCTGATGCCGGCCCTGGTCGCCGACTGGCGCCAGGCGTTTGGGGATGGGAACCAGGCCTTCTTGCTGGTGCAGCTGGCCGCCTTCGGGCCGCAGAAGCCCGGCGTTCAGGAGTCGAGCTGGGCCGCCTTGCGCGATGTCCAGCGCCGGACGGCCGCCGCCGATCCCAAGGTCGGCATGGCCAGCGCCGTCGACATCGGTTCGCCCTACGATATCCACCCAGCGGACAAGGCCCGCGTCGGCCAGCGCCTGGCGCTGCTGGCCCGCAAGCTGGCCTATGGCGAGACCGGCCTGATCGCCGCTGGCCCGGCGCCGGTGAGCGCCCGTCGCGACGGCGCGGATATCGTGGTGACCCTGGACCAGCCAGCCGTGGTCTATGGCGCCGCGCGGCCGATCGGCTTCGAGGCCTGCGACACGGCCTGCCGCTTTGTCGATGCGACCGTGGAGGGGGTGACCGTGGAAGGGGCGAGCGTGCGGCTGGTCGGCGCCGGCGCGGCGAGCAAGATCCGCTACGCTTGGGCCGACAGCCCGATCATCAACCTGTACGGCGCGACGGGCCTGCCGGCGACACCGTTCGAGCTGGCGGTCCCGTGATGGCGTTCTCCTCCCTCTGGGGGAGCAGACCTTGATCGCACAAGCTTCAGCACGATTCCTTGGTTACCCCGCCGTTAACCAGCAACCCTTTGTTCGGGTTGACATTTGGCTCTCGTCAGGGAGCCCCGAATTGAGTTTGGACGAGCGTCAGGCGTGGATCGATCTGTGGGAGGCGGTGTTCGGCGAGCCGCCGCCGATCCAGGCGGATTCCGACCTGACCGCGCGGATCCTGATCGAACACCTGCCCGTGGCGCCCCCCTACGAACTCAAGTCCCGAACTGAGTGAACGGCACGCGGTTGAAGAACTCGCGCTCGGCGCCGCGCGGATCGTCTTCCAGGCGCGAGGTGTTGTCGAACACCATCGTCTGGCGGCGGGGCAGGGTGTAGGGCTCCCACCTGGGCAGGCTGCCGCCGTTCGGATCGCCGTTGCGGGCGAAGTTGATGAAGGCGTCGCTCATGGTGTTCGACATGGCGACCGACTCCGGGCCGACGCCCACGATCGAGCCCTTGGCGTCCAGCGTGCCGAACACCAGGCCGATGTCGATGGTGTGCGGCGCGCCGAACACGCCGCCCTGGATCGGCGACGTCCAGTTGACCTGATAGGCATAGGCCGGGGCGCCGGCCCTGGCGCGCTCCTCGTCCTGGATGATCGCCGCCTTCCACGAGCGGCCGGCGGTCGAGGCCGCGAAATAGACGTCCGCCGGCGAATAGCTGGGATAGGTCTTGCGGTAGAAGGCCACCACCGTCTCGGGATCGATGTCGATGCGGGCGTTGAACTGGCCAGGCAGCCGGGCGATCACCTCGTCCCAGGTCTTGGGGAAGGTCGAAGCGTCCCAGCCGATGAAGCCCTTGGTCTCGTCGTGGGTGTTGCCGCACATCATCGGTACGTGGAGGCCCACCGGCGAGGCGTCGGGGAAGAACGGGTGGCGGGTGAGGCTGCGCTGGTCCAGCACCGGGCCCATGTAGACCCCGCCCGAGCCGGCCACCGGATCGATGGCCTTCAGCCCGGCCAGCATCTGCTCGGCGGACAGGGCGCGCAGCGCGGCCAGGTCCGTCACGCCCAGCTTGTCCAGGAACAGCTTGGCGCGCTTGGTGGCGTTGAACGGGCCGCCGACCGTCACCTGCTGGCCGCTCATGGTCGCGGCGCGGTGGAACAGGCCCTTGGCGGTCGGCATGGCCATCAGCGTGGCGATCTTGGCGCCGCCGCCCGATTGGCCGAACAGCATCACCCGGTCCGGGTCGCCGCCGAAGGCCGCGATGTTGTCGCGCACCCACTGCAGGGCCAGAACGAGGTCCAGCTGGCCGGCGTTGCCGCTGTCGGCCACGGTCGGATCATTGAACAGGCGGGCCAGGTACAGATAGCCAAAGGCGTTCAGGCGGTGGTTGACGGTGACCACAACCACGTCGCCGCGCTTGGCCAGCTTGGTCCCCTCGTACCAGGGGCTGGCGCCCGAGCCGCCGTTATAGGCGCCGCCGTGGATGTAGAACATCACCGGCCGCTTGCCGCCGTCGGCCAGGCCGGTTCTCTTGCCCGCCTTGGCCGGGGTCCAGACGTTGAGGAACAGGCAGTCCTCCGAAAGGGTCTCGCCCTCCTCGCCCTTGCCCGTCTGCATCGAGGCCGCGCCATAGGCCAGGGCGTCCTTCACGCCGGTCCAGGGCTCGGGCTTGACGGGCGCCTGGAAGCGGCGCGCGCCGCCGGTGTCGGCTCCATAGCGCAGGCCCTTGAAGACGCTGACCTCGCCGTCGACATAGCCGCGCACCTTGCCGTTGGTGGTCTGGACGATCGGCGAGCGCTTCTCGGCCGTGAAACCGGTGGTTGGCAGGGCGGCATAGGCGGCCAGGGCGGCGGCCCCGGTGATCAGGGTGCGGCGATTAGGCATGGCCATGGGAGCTTCCTCCTGCGCTTCTCAAGAGCGGTTCGTTAGAAGCGGTATCACGGATGACACCGGTGACAATCCACTATTTGGCTTTCTGGCCCGCAGGCTCGCGCGCATGGCGTGGATAGCCGAGCGACGGGGAGGCGAACCCAGGCTGGACAGTTCCGCGCCGCCGCTGAACAAGGCGGCATGGTTGGAAATCGTTTTGAATCACCGGATCGCGGCCCGCGGGGACGTCTGCAGAACCTGCTGGCCAACAGTGTCGGCTTGGCCCGCCTGCGGCGGGCGGTCTTCTCGCGTTTGCCATTTCCGGTGCTGGCCAGCGATGTGCGCGACGTCGTCTACGCCAGCTGGTCGCGCCGCTGGCCAGCTTCGCGAACGAAATCCCACCGGACGTGGCGGTGCTAGAACGGGATGGGCGGACGATCGTCACGGTCCTCACCTATCGCCATGGCGGCTTCGGCCCGGTTCTGGCCGGTCCGCTGCGGCGACTGTTCCCTTCGCCCCGGCAGAGCAACTGGCGGCTCTATCTGGCGCGGCCGGGGGTGGTTCTGTTCGTGAAGAATATCTTCGACAGCGCGCTCTATGCCCTCGGCGCACGGATGTTCAGCGACGCCCTGCCGTCGCACCATGCAGCGCGCCTCGATCTGGCCAGCGATACGACCGGTTGCCGTGTCGAGATCGGTGGGCCTGGCAGTGCGCCGGGGTTGATGCTGGAGGCCGTGCGCGCCGATGCGCGGACCCTGCCGGCCGCGTTCGCGCCGTTCTTTTCCGACTGGGTCGAGGCTGTCGGCTTTCTGTGCCTGCAGCACGCGGCCGTGGGGCCGATCGCGGGCGAGGCAGGCCTGGCCTATGCTGAGATCGACCTGCCGATCGATCTCGACACGGTGCAGCCGCTGGCGGCGAACGCCTGCGCGCCCGGCGACTGGCTGGCCGCGCGAGGCGTCGTGGGCCAGCCGTTCTGCTTCCGGGTGCCGGCCGCGCCGTTCCGGGTGCTGTCGGAGAGGGTGAAGGCCGCCCTCTAAAAGGCCCGCTAGCCCAGCGCCCGCACCGCCGCGGCGTGCTCGGCGATCACGGCCTTGGTCGAGGCGTCGGTGTCGAACACACCGTACAGGCCCTGCTCCTCCTGGGGCGGATCGCCGACGAAGCTCTTGTCGCCGGCGACGAACCAGGCGTCCGGATGCTGGGCGCGGCCTTCGCCGTTCCAGGCCCAGAAGTTCGTGCCGGCGATCGGTCCGCCAGCCTTCATGTCCTCCAGGGCCAGGTCGTAGAGGGTCCTGTAAAAGCGGTCCTTGTCGGCCGTGGCCGAGCCCGGCGCGAATGTCCGCGCCTCGCGGATCAGGCCGAACTCCTCGATGATCAGCGGCTTGTTCAGCTGCCTGGCCAGGGCGATGTGGCGGGTGATGTAGTCGCGGCACCTGGCCTCGCCGTCGGCATAGGTGGCCGGCTGGTTCTTGACGTCGATCCAGCCCCAGTTGTTGGGCCACACGTGCAGGGTCAGGTAGTCGATGGTGGCCGGCCTGTGGGCCTCGACCACGCAGGCCTCGCTGTGCAGGCAGCCCATGCTGCCTTCGCTGCCGGTGCTGACCAGGTGGTTGCGGTCCAGTGTCTTGATGATGGTCGAGACCTCCTCGATCCATCGGTAGTAGGTCGGCAGGTTCTTGGCGCCGAACGCCTCCGTGCCGCCCGGGCGCGGCTCGTTGGCCAGCTGCCAGGCCATGATCGTCGGGTCGTCGCGATAGGCCTTGCCGGTGACGGTGTTCTGGCGGCCGACCAGGCTGGTCAGGTAGCGGCGGAAGAGGGCGTTGGCCTTCTGGTCGCCGTAGAAACGACCGGAATAGTCGGGGAATTCGGGCCACGGATGGGCCGGATCGCCCTGCTGGAACCAGGGGCCGGCGCCGACCCAGTTCAGATAGGCCGGCATGCCGCCCGACCAGTCCCAGAAGTTGTTGACGTAGATCACCGCCTTCATGTCGCGGGCGGCCATCTCGGCCAACAAGACGTCGAGGCCCTTGAGCAGGTCCTGGTTGTAGACGCCGGGCGCTTCCTGGAAGGTCGGGCTGACGGCGGCCTTGGCCGGCGAACGCTCGCCCGCGCCCAGCACCCGCAGGTTGGTGACGCCCAGGGCCTTGAGCCGATCGAGTTCGCGCTTCAGCCGCTCGCGGTCGCCGGTGGCGCCGGGCGAGCCCAGCCAGGCCCCGTACCAAAGGTTCGCGCCGGCGAAGCGGTAGGGCTTGCCGTCCAGCACGAGACGGCCGTTATCGACGGCGACGAAGCCCTTCGGCAGCGCTGTCTTTTCCTGCGCGGCGCCGAGGGCGGGCGCGGCGAGCAGGGTGGCGGCCGAGCCGCCCAGCATGAAGCGTCTGGTGAACATGATCCGGCGTTTCCCCTGGAAGATCTGCGTTTCTGAAGATCCGTTTTTCCGGGAGCCTAGCCGAGCGCACGCCCGGGGAAGGCGGTTAAATGGAGATGATGTAGGAAATGCCGTCTCAGCGCTTGGCCGCGTGGGCGAGAGTCCAGTCGACGATGGTCGAGAGCGCCGACGGGGCGAGGGTCTCCTCGATGGCCGCGTATTCGGACGGCGCGCCGGTGCGGGCGGTCTGGAGGAGATGGTTCAGGCCCGGCAGCACCAGGGTCGTGGCGTCGGGATTGCCGGCCAGGGCGGCCTTGATCGCCGGAATGTTCACCTGCGCCGAGACCTGGACGTCCTTGTCGCCGTTGATCGCCAGGACGGGCGCGCGGACCTGGGCCAGGGCCTTGGCCGGATCCAGGGTCACGAAGGCGCGGTACCAGGTCGAGTTCATCAGATCGGTCAGGGCCCGGGCGTTCTGGGCGCCGGAACCTTCGGTCAGGGTCTTGATCAGCAGGGGCTGGGCCTTGATCTGGTCGGGCTCGGTTCGAACGATGGCGTTGGCGGCCGCGATCACATCGGCCTGCTTGGCGGCGACCGTCTCGCCGGCCCCCGAGGCGGCGTAGATGTCGTGGTACTGCCGGGGCAGGATCTGGTCGCCGGGCACGCCCGTGCCGGCCATCAGCACGACGAAGGCGATGCGCGGGTCCTTGGCCGCGACCAGGGGCGCGATGACCCCGCCCTCGCTGTGGCCGATCAGGCCGACACGGTCGGGATCGATGTCCTTGCGGCCGCGCAGATAGGCGACGCCGGCGGCGACGTCGGTGGCGAAGTCAGCGGTCGTCGCGCTGAAGAAATCGCCGGCCTGCGAGCCGCCCACCCCGCGATCGTCGACCCGCAGCACCGCCACGCCGCGCCGGGTCAGGGCGTCGGCCAGCACCAGGAAGGGCTTGTGATCGAAGAGTGTCTCGTCGCGGTCCTGCGGGCCCGAGCCGGTGATCAGCACGGCGACCGGAAACGGCCCCTCGCCCCGCGGCAGGGTCAGGGTTCCGGCCAGCTTCAGGCCGGACGTGGGATTCATGTAGGCGACGTCCTCGGCGCGATACGGAAACGGCGGCTGGGGCGTCTGCGGGCGCTTGGGCGCGACCACGGCCTGTGGCGTGCGCTCCAGCTTGAGCGGCAGCTTGCCGCCGTTCTGCAGCCACTGGCCGGAGATCGACTTGCGGTCGCCGGCGACCTGGCCCTCGAAGCTGGCGACCGGCGCGGTCAGGGTCACGGTCAGCTGGTCGCCGGCCAGGGTCGCGGTCGCCTTCAGGCCGGCGACCTTCTGGGCCGGGCTATCGACGCTGGCGGTTCCATCGGGTTGCAGGTGGAAGACCAGCGGCAGCTTTACGCCCGCATCCAGAGTTCCGTACCAGTCGCCCGCGATCGGGGCGATCTGGGCCATGGCGGCGAAGGGCGCGAAGAGGGCCGCGACGAACGCCGCGCGAGGCAGGAAACGCATGTGGCTGGAGCTCCCCGATATGGAGGGAATGTGACCACAGGTCGAGCGTGGCGTCTACCGGTGCTCCAGGCTGTGCCAGATGCGGGTGACAAAGACGCGCTGCCCGATGACGTCGTAGCGAAGGATATAGCCGGCTTGGCCGAACGGTACGGTCAGTTCTCTGGCGGTTTCGTCGAGGGAGCGTCCGCGAAGCGGAAAGGTTATCAAGGTATCGAAAGCCGCTTCCAGAAGGTCGGCGAGCTGTGCGGCGGCATGCGGATCGCGAAGCGTCAGCCAAAGATCAAGGCGTGCGAGATCCGCTCTGGCCTGGCGAGTAATTTCGACGGAGAAGGTCGTCCGTCGCGACCGCCGAACCTCCGCAGTCGCGCCCGAAACTCAGGCCAGGGAATAGTGTCGCCCGTACGTATCGCCTCCTCGGCGATGGCGTGGTCGATTGCCGGGTCCGGATCGACGATCTTCGGCGGAGCTCCGGTGAGACCAGCCTCGATCAAGGCTGCGGCGTAGTCCGCGGGAGACAGGCCATAGCGCTCCGCTCCCGCTTTCAGCTGGGCGATTTGCTCGGGGGCGAGAGGAACATTGAAACCGTCGGCCATGGGCGAAGGGTCTCGCCCATGGCCTTGCGGGTCAAGTCACAGATTCAGCAGCGCCGGATCGCCGCCTTGGGCGGTGATGTTGACGCTGACCGCCCGCTCGACCGCGAAGCGCAGCAGGGCGTGGGGGCCGCCGGCCTTGGGGCCGGTGCCCGACAGGCCCTCGCCGCCGAACGGCTGGACGCCGACGACGGCCCCGGTCATCGAGCGGTTGACATAGGCGTTGCCGGCCGGGACCAGGCGCTGGACGTCGGCGGCGAAGCTCTCGATCCGCGAATGGACGCCCAGGGTCAGGCCGTAGCGGCGGGCGGCCAGGGCGCCGGCGACCTGTTCCAGGGCCTCGGGCTTGTAGCGGACCACGTGCAGCACGGGGCCGAACACCTCGCGTTCGAGGAAGTCGGCGGCGGGGATCTCGGCCAGGACCGGGGCGAAGAACATGCCGCTGGCCGGGGCGGTCAAGGCGTGCAGCACCTTGGCTTCCTGGGCCAGGCGGGCCTGGTGCTTGTCGAGGGCGGCCTTGGCCTCGGCGTCGATGACCGGGCCGACGTCGGTGACGGCCAGGGCGGGGTCGCCCAGCACCAGGGCGTCCATGGCGCCCTTCAGGCCGTCGATGATGTGGTCGGCGGTGTCCTCGGGCAGGAACAGCAGGCGCAGGGCCGAGCACCGCTGGCCGGCCGAGCCGAAGGCCGAAACGATGACGTCGTCGATGACCTGTTCGCGCTGGGCGGTGGTGTCGACGAACATGCCGTTGAGGCCGCCGGTCTCGGCGATGAACGGGACGATCGGACCCTGGCGCTGGGCGAGGGTCTGGTTGATCCGCCAGGCGGTGTCGGTGCCGCCGGTGAAGGCGACGCCGTCCAGGCCCTCGTGGCTGGTCAGGGCCGCGCCGACGGTCTCGCCGCGGCCGGGCAGCAGGGCCAGCAGGCGCGGGTCCAGACCGGCGGCGTGGTACAGCTTCACGGCCTCGAAGGCGATCAGCGGGGTCTGCTCGGCGGGCTTGGCCAGCACGGCGTTGCCGGCGGCCAGGGCGGCGGCGATCTGGCCGGTGAAGATGGCTAGCGGGAAGTTCCACGGGCTGATGCAGACGAAGACGCCGCGGCCGGCCAGTCGCAGGCTGTTGGTCTCGCCGACCGGCCCCTTCAGGATCTCGCCCGGACCGAACTGGTCCTCGGCCAGCATCGCGTAGTAGCGGCAGAAGTCGACGGCCTCGCGGACTTCGGCGATCCCGTCCGACAGGGTCTTGCCGGCCTCGCGCGACAGGATGGCGATCAGGCGGTCGATGTTGCTCTCGAGCGCGTCGGCCATGGCGCGCAGGACCTTGGCGCGGGCCGGGCCGCCAGCCTGGTCCCAGGCGGGTTGAGCAGCGCGGGCCAGGCGGAAGGCCTCGTCGATCTGCGGGCCTTGCGCCTCGGACACCGCGCCGACCACCTTGGCCTCGTCCGCGGGCGCCGCCACCGGCAGCGGCGGGCCGCCGGCCGTCAGCTTGCCGCCGACCAGCGGACCGGCCGCCAGGGTCTCGGCGTCGATCGCCGTGACGGCGGCCGCCAGGCGTTCGCGGTCAGCCTTCACCGACAGGTCCAGGCCGGCGCTGTTCTGGCGGCGAGGGCCGTAGACGTCGATCGGCGTCGGGATCTTGGCGTGGCGGTCCGGATGGGCCTCGACGGCGTCGATCGGATCGACCACCACCTTCTCGACCGGCACCCGCTCGTCCAGCAGGGCGTGGACGAAGCTGGTGTTGGCGCCGTTCTCCAGCAGGCGGCGGACCAGGTAGGGCAGCAGGTCCTCGTGGCCGCCGACGGGCGCGTAGGCCCGCAGGGTGATCCCGTCATAGAGGTCGTCGGCGGCCTTGTAGAGCGCCTCGCCCATGCCGTGCAGGCGCTGGTGCTCGATCTTGACGCGGGCGTTCTTGGCCATCCGCACCACGGCCGCCAGGGTGTGGGCGTTGTGGGTGGCGAACTGGGCGTAGAGGTGCGGCGCCGCGTCTATCAGGGCCTTGGCGTTGACCAGGTACGACAGGTCCGTAGCCGGCTTGGTCGTATAGACCGGATAATCCGGGCGGCCGGCGACCTGGGCGCGCTTGATCTCGCTGTCCCAATAGGCGCCCTTGACCAGGCGCACCATCAGGCGGCGGCCGGTCTCTTCGCTGAGGGCGCGCAGGCGGGTGATGACCTCGCCGCAGCGCTTCTGATAGGCCTGGACGGCCAGGCCCAGGCCCTTCCAGTCGCCCAGCTCAGGCTCGCGGCACAGGCGGTCCAGCAGCTTCAGCGACAGGGCCAAGCGGTCGGCCTCCTCGGCGTCGATCGTGAAGTTGATGTCGTGCTTGGCGGCGATCTTCGCCAGGCGCAGGGTGCGGGGATAGAGCTCTTCCCACACCCGGTCCTCGTGCGTCGCCTCATAGCGCGGGCATAGGGCCGAGAGCTTGACAGACACGCCGTGGCCCTTCTCCGGACCCGCGCCTTTCGACAGCTTGCCGACCGTCAGAATAGCGTCGGCATAGGCCTTCTCGTAGCGCTCGGCGTCGGCGGCGGTGCGGGCGCCTTCGCCCAGCATGTCGAACGAGCACATCGTGTCTTCGTTGGCCGCGCGCTTGATGGCGGCCTCGATCGTCCGCCCAAGGACGAACTGCTCGCCCATGATGCGGATCGCCTGGCCGACGGCGGCGCGGATCACCGGCTCGCCGATGCGTCCGGCCAGCTTCTTGATGAAGCCGGGCAGGTCCTTCTGCGCCTGGTCGTCGGGCTCGACGATCTTGCCGGTCAGCATCAGGCCCCAGGTGGAGGCGTTGACGAACAGGCTGTCGCTGCCGCCCAGGTGGCTGGCCCAGTCGGCCGAGCCGATCTTCTCGGCGATCAGCTTGTCCCGGGTGTCGTCGTCGGGCGTGCGTAGCAAGGCCTCGGCCAGGCACATCAGGGCCAGGCCCTCGCGGGTGCCTAGGCTGAACTCCTGCAGGAAGCTCTCGACCACGCCCTGCTTGCGGACGCTGCGGCGGGCTCCGCGCACCAGGGCCTCGGCCTCGGCGCGGACGGCGGCGCGATCCTCGCTGGACAGGGGCTTGCTGGCCAGCAGGTCGGCGATCACGGCGGCTTCGTCGCGATACTTGCCGTCGTCGAGGCTGTCCCAGGTCGTCGAGGCGGTCATGGCGCTTCCTGCAGTTAGAATATCGTCGGTCTAACTCGACTTTCGCCAAAGGTGCTTCGTTTGTTGATCGGGAGAGGCGTTTGTTCTTCGGCGAAAGTGGCGGAAATGATCGTTCGCTCCAGCCCAAGCGAAGGCGGGCGCGCGCGAGTGGGCGCGGCGGACAGGATGCTCTGGAAGTGGGGAGGGAGGAAGGGGCGCGCTCTGGGGGGAGACGTCCGCGCCCCTTCCTCTCTGGCGCGACGGCCCGGTTAGGGGGCGGGCGTCGCATTGGGTCCAGCCCTCGGTGGCTGACCGATCGCCCGGCGCCTTTTGAGGAGGGGGAGAGGCGCGAGGCGGGGCTGGAACGATCGAGGGTGTAACGCTAAGCTTGGCGAAGGTGCTACGTTTGTGAGCGCTACTTTTCGAAGCTTCTTCGGTGATAGCCCGACATGGCCATTTCTGCTCTCGATGACACCGATCGCCGGCTGTTGAAGGTTCTGCAGGTCGATGGCCGCATCACCAACGCCGAGCTGGCCAAGCGCTGCAACCTGTCGCCGGCGGCCACCTTCGACCGCGTCCGGCGGCTGCGCGAGCGCGGCTACATCACCGGCTACGCGGCCCTTTTGGACCCGGCCAAGGTCGATCGGGCGCTGCTGATCTTCGTCGAGGTGGTGCTGGAGCGGACCACGGGGGAGACCTTCGAGGACTTCGCCGCCGCCGTGCGCCGCGCGCCCGAGATCCTGGAGTGCCACATGGTGGCGGGCGGCTTCGACTATCTGATCAAGGCCCGCGTGCGCGACATGGAGGCCTATCGCAACTTCCTGGGCGACATTCTGGTCAGGATGCCCGGCGTGCGCGAGACGCGGACCTATGCGGTGCTCGAGGAGGTCAAGAGCACGGTGCAGTTGCCGCTCTAGCCCTTCTCCCGCTCCCGGAAGGCCGCCACCTTGGCGCGGTTGCCGCAGGCGCCCATCGAGCACCAGCGGCGATCGCCCTTGCGCGACGTGTCCAGGAACAGGATGGCGCAGGTTGGCCCCTGGCACTGGCGGATGCGTTCGCCGTCGGGGCCGCCCAGCAGCAGCACCGCTTCGCGCGCCACGCCGGCCAGCAGCGCCCGCGCCCCGCCGCTCAGCCGTGTCTCGCCCGAGGCGTCCAGCCAGGGCGCGGCGGCCGGCTGGGCGGCGAAGGCGTTGAGCGCTTCGCGCGGGGCGTCGGGCAGGGGTCGGCTTTCGGCGCGGGCCAGGGCCAGGGCGTAGAGCGCCTCACGAAGATCCCGCGCGGTCGAGAGATCTTCGGCGGAGGCGCCAGTCCCGACTTCGGTCAGGCCCGAGGCCACCAGCCAGCGATCCAGGTCGGCGGGGGTGGCCAAGGCGTCGCGGTGGTTCCCGCTGACCCGTCCGGCCAGGGTGGCCGGCAGGTCCAACGGCAGGCGGCCGCCGCGGAAGCGGAAGCCGTCGCGGGTTTCTTCAAGCTTGGGCGTCACGGATGTCTCACTGGAAACCGGATTGACAGGTTAGCGGCGTTCGCCGAGTTTGCACCAGTAACCGATTGAACAAGTTACATGGGGAATGTGATGCGAAACGCGATGATGGGGTTGGCAGTGGTGCTGGCGAGCGCCGGAACCGTCAGAGCCGCCGACTTTCCCCTGGCCGGAACCTGGATCCTGACGGCGGCCGACCGCATCACCCCCGGCGGCGGGCGTGAGCGCGACTACGGCGCCGCGCCCAAGGGCCGGCTGATCGTCGACACGGCGGGCCGCTACAGCCTGCAGATCTTCAAGACCGAGCGCACCGGCTTCGCCTCCGGCGACAAGAAGCGGGGAACGCCGGAAGAGTACGCCGACGCCGTCCTGGGCTCGTCGACGCACTACGGGACCATCGCCATCGACGAGGCCGCCCGCCAGCTGCTGTTCAAGATCGAGGGCGCGTCGTTCAAGACCTGGGAGGGGACGACCCAGCGGCGTTCGTATGAGCTGAACGGGGACGTGCTGAGCTACCGCGTGCCGACCGCGCCGGATGGCAATACGCCGATCTCGGAATGGCGGCGGGAGCGCTAGGGGACGGCTTCCGACCCATACTTCCCCCCTCCGCGCCTACGGCGCTCCTCCCCCGGAGGGGGGAAGAAGGAAGGTGCGCCCCTTCCACCCCAATAGCGACCCCGTCCCCCGAGGTGGAACGGGCGGCTCCGGGGATGGGGGGAGGAGCACGCCCGTTCCGTTCGCGACCATCAGGGAGTGGGGGATGATGGCACGAACTCCCCCGGCGCAGGCCGGGGAACTCTAGGTTTCGTCAGCCCTTGTCGGCGGGCGCGCCGCCGCCCAGGGTCTTGTAGAGGGTGACCAGGTTGGTCGCCCGGGCCAGGCGCGCGGTGATCAGGCCCTGCTGGGCCGTGTACAGCGTGCGCTGGGCGTCCAGCAGGGTCAGGGCGCTGTCCAGGCCGGCGTCGCGGCGCTGCTGCGACAGGCGCTGGCTGTCCGTGGCGGCGGTGACCAGCCGTTCCTGGGCGCCCAGGCGATCGGCGACCGTCTGGCGCACCGACAGGGCGTCGGAAACCTCACGGAACGCCGTCTGCACCGTCTTCTCATAGGTCGCCACGGCGATGTCCCGGTCGGCCTTGGCGCTCTTCAGTCCCGCGACATTGGCCCCGCCGGCGAAGATCGGCAGGGTGATCGAGGGCGTGAAGCTCCAGCTCTTGGTGCCGCTCTTGAACAGGCCGTCCAGGTCGCCGCTGGCCGAACCGGTCGAGCCGGTCAGGGCGATGCGCGGGAAGAAGGCCGCGCGCGCCGCGCCGATATTGGCGTTGGCGCCCTGCAGCTGGTGCTCGGCGGCCAGCACGTCGGGGCGGCGGGCCAGGACGTCCGACGGCAGGCCCGCCGGCAGGTCGGCCAGGACGCTGGCCGAGGCCAGGTCCGCGGACGGCAGCAGATTGGCCGGCACGTCGGTCCCGGTCAGCAGCACCAGGGCGTTCAGGTCCTGGGCCGCCTGGGCGGTGTAGGTCGCGACATCCGAGCGCGCGGTCTCGGCCAGGGTCTGGGCGTTGCGCAGGTCCATCAGCGAGCCGACGCCGCCGTCGACCTGCTGCTGAACCAGGCGAAGCGACTCCTCGCGGGTCTCCAGGGTGCTCCGGGCCAGGGCCAGGCGCTCCTGGTCGGCCGCCAGGGTCAGCCAGGCGTTGGCCGTCTCGGAGATCAGGCTGACGCGCACTGAGCGGGCGGTCTCCTGCTGGGCCAGGAAGGCCTGCAGGGCCTGGGCGTTCAGGCTGCGCACGCGGCCGAACAGGTCCAGCTCGTAGGCCGTGAAGCCGATGGTGGCGCTGTAGACCTCGGTGTCGATCGCGCCGCCGGCCGCGCCGGGGATCTGCCCCAGCTGCGAGGCGCTGGCCGGGGTGTGGGTGCGCTGCTCGCTCAGCGTACCGTTGATGGCTGGGAACAGGGCCGAGCGCTGGATCCCGTACTGGGCGCGGGCCTTCTCGATGTTGAGCACCGCCACCCGGAGGTCGCGGTTCTGCTGCAGGGCCAGGTCGACCACGCCTTGCAGGCGCGGATCGACCAGCACCTGGCGCCAGTCGAGGTCGGCGGCCGTGACCGAGCCCGTGGGCTCGGCCGCCGGCGTGGACCAGGTCTGGGCGACGGGCAGGGTCGGGCGCTCGTACTTCGGCGCCAGGGTGCAGGCGCCGACCGCCGTGGAGGCCAGGAGGATCAGGGTGAGATTGCGGAACATGGTCAGTGGGCCTCCGTCGACGAGATCTCGCCCCCGTGGGTGGCGACGGCCTCGTCATGGCCTTTGTGCTTGGGTTTGAAGACCTTCTCGACCACCACGAAGAACAGCGGGACGAAGAAGATCGCCAGGAGGGTGGCCGAGATCATGCCGCCGATGACGCCGGTGCCGATGGCGTGCTGCGCTCCCGATCCCGCCCCGTTGGAGATCGCCAGCGGCAGCACGCCGAAGACGAAGGCCAGCGAGGTCATGATGATCGGGCGCAGACGGATGCGGACGGCCTCCAGCGTCGCCTCGACCAGGCCCATGCCCTTCTCGTACAGGTCCTTGGCGAACTCGACGATCAGGATGGCGTTCTTGGACGCCAGGCCCATGGTCGTCAGCAGGCCGACCTGGAAGTAGATGTCGTTGCTGAGGCCGCGCACGAAGGTGGCCAGCAGGGCGCCGACGATGCCGAGCGGCACCACCATGATGACGGCCAGCGGGATCGACCAGCTCTCGTACAGGGCGGCCAGCAGCAGGAACACCACCAGGATCGAGATGCCGTACAGGGCCGGCGCCTGGTTGCCGGACTCCAGTTCCTGGGCCGACAGACCCGTCCATTCATAGCTGATGCCCGCGGGCAGCTGGGCGGCCAGCTTTTCCATGGCGGCGATGGCCTGGCCCGAGCTCTTGCCTGGGGCCGGCGCGCCCTGGATGTTGACCGACGACAGGCCGTTATACCGTTCCAGGCGCGGCGAGCCGTAGGTCCACGACGAGGTGGCGAAGGCGGGGAAGGGCACCATCTGGCCGCTGCTGTTGCGCACGTACCAGCGGTTCAGGTCCTCGGGCGTCATGCGGAACGGCGCGTCGGCCTGCATGTAGACTTTCTTCACGCGACCGCGGTCGATGAAGTCGTTCACATAGCTGCCGCCCCAGGCCGCGCTGAGCGCGCTGTTGATGTCGGCGGTGGTCAGGCCCAGGGCGCCGGCCTTGGCCTGGTCGACCTCGATCTTCAGCTGCGGGGTGTCGTCCTGACCGTTGGGGCGCACGCCCGCCAGGTCCGGATTCTGCGACGCCATGCCCAGCATCTGGTTGCGGGCGTTCATCAGGGCCTCGTGGCCGACGCCGCCGATGTCCTGCAGCTGGAAGTCGAAGCCCGACGAGGTGCCCAGTTCCGGAACCGACGGCGGGATCACCGCGAACACCATGGCGTCGCGGATCTGGCCGAAGGCGCCCATGGCGCGGCCGGCGACGGCTTGCGCCTTCAGCTTGGCGGCCTTGCGGTGCTCGAAGTCCTTCAGGCGCACGAAGGCCAGACCGGCGTTCTGGCCCGCGCCGCTGAAGCTGAAGCCCGAGACGGTGAACACCGACTGCACGGCGTCCTTCTCGTCCTCCAGGAAGTGCTTGCGCACCTGGCTCAGCACGGCCTGGGTCTTCTCCTCGGTCGCGCCGGCGGGCAGCTGGACGAGGGTGATCATGATCCCCTGGTCCTCTTCCGGCAGGAAGGCGCTGGGCAGGCGGACGAACAGCAGGCCCATGGCGACGATGATGGCGGCATAGATCGCCATCCAGCGGCCGCTCTTGCCCAGGATGCCGCGGACGGAGCCCTGGTAGCGCGACGACATGTCGTTGAAGCTGCGATTGAACCAGCCGAAGAAGCCGGTCTTCTCGTCGTGGTGGCCGGCCTTGACCGGCTTGAGCAGGGTGGCGCAGAGCGCCGGCGTCAGCACCAGGGCCACGATCACCGACAAGCCCATCGCCGAGACGATGGTGATCGAGAACTGGCGGTAGATCACGCCCTGCGAGCCGCCGAAGAAGGCCATGGGCACGAACACGGCCGCCAGGACCAGGGCGATGCCGATCAGGGCGCCGGTGATCTCGTTCATCGACTTGCGGGTGGCCTCGATGGGCGACAGGCCCTCCTCGGACATCACGCGCTCGACGTTCTCGACCACGACGATGGCGTCGTCGACCAGGAGGCCGATGGCCAGCACCAGGCCGAACATGGTCAGGGTGTTGATCGAATAGCCGAAGGCCGCCAGCACCCCGAAGGTGCCCAGGAGCACGACCGGCACGGCGATGGTCGGGATCAGGGTCGCGCGCCAGTTCTGCAGGAACAGGAACATGACGATGAACACCAGCACGATGGCTTCGATCAGCGTCTTGACCACTTCCTCGATCGACAGCTTCACGAACGGCGTCGAGTCATAGGGGACGACGTACCTGTAGCTGGCCGGGAAGTTCTTCTCGAGTTCGGCCATGCGGGTCTTGACCGCCGCGGCGGTGTCCAGGGCGTTGGCGCCCGGGGCCAGGCGGATCGCGATGCCGGCGGCGGGGTGACCGTTGAACTTGGCGTTCGAGACGTAGCTTTCGGCGCCCAGCTCGACGCGCGCGATGTCGGCCAGGCGGACCGTGGCGCCGCCGGTGGTGTTCTTGACGATGATCTGGCGGAACTGTTCAGGCGTCTGCAGGCGCGACTGGGCGGTGATCGTGGCGTTCAGCCCCGTGCCCGGCAGGTTCGGGGCGCCGCCGATCTGGCCGGCCGAGACCTGGGCGTTCTGGGCCTTGATGGCGGCGGCCACGTCGGCGGGGGTCAGGCTGAAGCTGGCCAGCTTCTGCGGGTCCAGCCAGATGCGCATGGCGTACTGGGCGCCGAACAGCTGAATGTCGCCCACGCCGTCGACGCGGCTTAGCGGATCCTGGATGTTCGAGGCCAGGTAGTCGGCCAGGTCGGTGTTGGTGGTCTTCGGATCCTCGGAATAGAGACCGACGACCATCATGAAGTTACGCGCCGACTTGGCGACCGTCAGGCCTTGCTGCTGGACCTCTTGCGGCAGCAGGGCGGTGGCCGTCTGCAGCTTGTTCTGGACCTGCACCTGGGCGATATCGATGTCGGTGCCGGCCTTGAAGGTCAGGGTGACCGTGGCCGAGCCCGAGCTGTCGCTGGTCGAGGACATGTAGTCCAGGCCGTCCAGGCCCTTCATCTTCTGTTCGATGACCTGGGTGACGCTGTCTTCCACCGTCTTGGCGGAGGCGCCTGGATAGACGGCCGAGATCGAGACCTGCGGCAGGGCGATTTCAGGATATTGCGCGATCGGCAGGGTCCGGATGGCGAGCGCCCCGGCCAGCATGATCACGATGGCGATGACCCATGCGAAGATGGGCCTGTCGATGAAGAAACGCGAAAGCATCGGAGGCCCGCCTTAGTGTTGGGCTTGCGGGGCGGCGGGCTTGCTGCCGGCCGGGACGGGCTTGATCGGCGCGCCGGGGCGCAGCTTCTGCAGGCCCTCGGTGATGACCTTGTCGCCGGTGGCCAGGCCGCTGGTGACCAGCCACTTGTCGCCCTGGGTCTGACCCAGGGTGACCGGGCGAGGCTCGGCCGCGCCCTTGGCGTTGACGACGGTCACCATGGCGGCGCCCTTGGGATCGCGCTGGATGGCGCCCTGCGGGATCAGGATGCCGCCCGTGGTGACGCCCTGGCTCAGCACCGCGCGGACATACATACCTGGCAACAGCGTGCCGTTCGGGTTGTCGAAGATCGCCCGCAGCGTCACCGAGCCGGTGCCCGGATCCACCGAGATGTCCGAGAACTCCAGGCGGCCCGGGACCGGATAGGTCGAGCCGTCCTCCAGCTTGAGGGTCACCTGGGCCGAGCCGGACCGGCCGACCTTGCCCGAGGCGAACTGCTGCTGAAGCTTGAGGAGTTCGGCCGAGGTCTGGGTCAGGTCGACATAGATCTTGGACAGGTCCTGGACAGTCGCCAGAGCCGTGGCCTGGCTGGCGGTGACCAGGGCGCCGGGCGTGACCGAGCTCTTGCCGATGCGGCCGGTGATCGGCGAGGCGACGCGCGTCCAGTTCAGATTGATGCGGGCGTTGTCCAGGGCGGCCTTCTGCACGGCGACCGCGGCGGCTGTCTGGGCGGCGGCGGCCTGGGCGTCGTCATTGTCCTGCTTGGACACCGCGCCGGTCTCGACCAGCGTGCGGTAGCGGTCGGCCTTCAGCTTGGCGGCGTTGGCCTGCGCCTGGGCCTGGGCGAGGGCGGCGGCGGCGCTGTTGACGCTGGCCTGATAGGTGGCGGGGTCGATCTGGTACAGCGACTGGCCGGCGCGGACCATCGAGCCTTCCTGGAACAGGCGAGCCTTGATGACCCCGCCGACCTGCGGACGCACTTCCGAGACCAGATAGGCCGAGGTGCGGCCCGCCAGTTCGGTGGTGAGGCCGACGGACTGGCTCTGGGCGACGACGTAGCCGACCTCGGTTGGGCCACCCATGCCCGCGCCGCCGGCGCCGCCCTTCTGCCCGCAGGCGGCGAGGGTGAGGGCGATGGCGGCGAGCCCCACGGCCCCGATGGCCGCCGAGCGCTGGGTGGCCGAGCGTTGGAATTGCATGTTTGACCCCGGATGCGGTGGCTTAGCGAGCTATTGCCCTTGACTACGCCGGCATGATGAACAATCTGAGAATGAACGTTCATTCTCAAGCGGGCTGGACATAGGAGCGGTACTGTCGCAAGTCAACCTCCTAGCCACAGCTTTGGCTGACCTAACGGAAATGTAATGCCGATCGGGATTTTCCCAAATGGGACCTTCAATGGCTGACGAGACGCATTCGAACCGACCGTCGCCGGAATCGCGCCGCCAGCAGATCCTCGACGCCGCCTGCGAGCGCGTGCGCCAGTCGGGATTCCACGGCGCCAGCATGGCCGACATCGCCAAGGCCGCCGGTCTCAGCGTCGGGCAGATCTATCGCTACTTCGAGAACAAGGAAGCGATCATCGCCGCCATCGTGGCCCAGGACCTGGCCGAGATGCGCGACAAGTTCGACGAGATGGAGAGCCGGCCGGGCACGCTGCGCGACGCCATCGACGATCACCTGCCCGAGGCGGTCGACAAGTGCTTTGACCCCCGGCGCGCCGCCCTGGCCCTCGAGGTCGTGGCCGAGGCCGCCCGCAATCCCAAGGTCGCCGCCATCGTTCGCGCCGCCGACCTGCAGGAGCGTGAGCTGGCCAGGACCATGATGGAGCGCGACCGCCGGCCCGAATGGACCGAGGCCGAGTTCCAGGCCCGCTGCGAGGTCGTCGGACTGCTGTTCGACGGCCTGCTGATGCGCGGCGTCAACCACCCCGACCTGGACCGCGAGGCCCTGACGGCGGTGCTGCGCTCGACGGTGCGCCACCTGCTGAGCTGACGCCGAGCGGCGCGCGCAAGGCCGCTTTGTGTTCGAAATTGGCCAATAAAATCATAGCTTAAGTATCGTTTTGCCGCGACGACCGGTCGCATGGCGAGGGGGCTGTTAACCCAACATATCTGCCGGGCCGCAAGATGCGGCCTGCTCCCCTTCACGACAGAAAGTCACCCATGACCGCATCGCTCGCCAAGACCGTCAGCCCCGCCGCCGCGCGGTGCGCCCTGGGTCTGGCGGTGGTGTTCGCGCCGATGGTGGTGGCGGCCATGGAGCGCCCGGTCACGCGCCACGCTAGCCCGCCGCCGATCGTCAAGCTGCTGGCCAGCATCGCCCCGGCCCAGCCCCGGCCGGCGCCGGTCATGGAACTGGTCTGGAAGGGCGCCGACATCGACGGCGACGGGGCCAGCGACTTCGCCAATCCGACGGGCGCGGCCCCGCGCGGCCATGACGACTTCGGCGACGGCTTCTTCGGCGCCCGCCGCGACGGCGGCAGCCGGGCCCACGAGGGCGTCGACTACGTCGCCCGGGCCGGCCAGACGGTGCATGCGCCGATGTCCGGCTACGTGACCAAGATCGGCTACGCCTATGCCGGCGACACCGAACTGAAGTTCGTCGAGATCACCAACCCCGCCCTGGGCTACGCCGCCCGCGCCTTCTACGTGACGCCCGGCGTCGAGGTCGGCCAGGCCATTCGCCTGGGACAGCCGATCGGCGCCGTCGAGAGCCTGCAGGGCCACTATCCCGGCATCACCGACCACGTGCACCTGGAGATCCTGGCTCCCGGCGGCGACCGCGTGAACGCCGCCGGGCTGATAACCCCCACCCTGGTCGCCAGGACCGGCGCGGCGGCTTAAGACCGCTCGGGCAGGCGCAGCCCGCCCCGCACCAGCTCGGCCCAGACGTCCTCGGCGTCGTCGGCGAAGCGCAGCAAATCCAGGTCGGCCGGCGCGATCATGCCCTGCTCGACCAGAGCGTCGAAGTTGATGATCGCGCGCCAGTAGGCCTCGTCGAACAGCACGATCGGGATGGGCGGGGCCTTGTCGGTCTGGCGCAGGGTCAGGATCTCGAACAGCTCGTCGAAGGTGCCGAAGCCGCCCGGGAACACCACCAGCGCGTTGGCCCGCATCGCCAGGTGCATCTTGCGCATGGCGAAATAGTGGAAGCGGAAGGTCAGGTCCGGCGTGCAGTAAGGATTGGGCGTCTGCTCGCGCGGCAGGGTGATGTTGAAGCCGATGGTCGGCGCGCCGGCCTCGTAGGCCCCGCGGTTGGCGGCCTCCATCACGCCCGGGCCGCCGCCGGTGGCGACGACATTGTCGCGGACGTGGTCGCCGTTCTCCAGCTTGGCGCCGCCGCGCTCGGAGACCAGGGCGCCGAGACGGCGGGCCTCGGCGTACCAGCGCGCCTGCTGGCCCGGCCCGTCCTCGCGCACGCGCGCGCTGCCGAACACCACCACGGTCGAGCGCACGCCCCAGCGCCGCAGGGCCTCGTCGGCCTTGGCGAATTCCAGCAGGAACCGCACCCCGCGCATCGACTCGCCCAGCAGGAAATCCTGGTCCAGCGCGGCCAGCCTGTAGGACGGCGAGGTCAGCTGGGCGTGATTGTCGGGGGTTTGGGTCGGCAGGGGGACTTCGGTCACGATGGGTCGCTCGATCCAGGCTTCTGGGCGCACACTATGCGGCGATGGCCGCGCGGGCTTGACCTAGATCAGGGCGAGGGGCCCCTTCGCAAGTGTTGGATCGCGTTCCTTCCTGTTCGAGGCGGCTTGCGGATGACCACGACCCTGACCTTTCACGGCGCCGCCGGCTGCGTCACCGGCTTCTGCGCCCGGCTCGTCACCGAGCACGCCACGGTGCTGATCGACTGCGGCATGTTCCAGGGCTCCAAGACCCTGAAGGCGCTCAACTACCAGCCGTTTCCATTCGACGCGGGCAAGATCGACGCGGTCCTGCTGACCCACGCCCACATCGACCATTCGGGCCTGCTGCCCAAGCTGATGCTGGCCGGGTTCGAGGGGCCGATCCACGCCACGGCCGCGACGCGGGACCTGGGCGCGGTGATGCTGGTCGACGCGGGCGGCATCCAGGAAAGCGAAGTCGAGAGCCTGAACCGCCGCAACCAGCGCCGGGGGCTGCCACTGGTCGAGCCGATCTACACCGCCCAGGACGGCAAACGCGTCGCCGCCCAGTTCAGTAAGGTCAAGCTGGGCGAGCCGGTCCCGATCGCCCAGGACATCACCGCCACCTGGTGGCCGGCCGGCCACATGCTGGGCTCGGCCTCGATCGCGGTCGATGTCGGCCCGCCGGGCCAGACCAAACGCCTGCTGTTCTCCGGCGACCTGGGGCCTGGAAACAGCCCGTTCCTCGACGATCCCGACGCGCCGGCCGGCGTCGATCACCTGATCATCGAGTCGACCTATGGCGACCGGGAGCGCACTGGGGCCGACAGCGCGGGCCGCCGGCGACAGCTGGCCGACGAGGTCCGCGCCGCCCACGCCGCCGGCGGACCGCTGCTGATCCCCGCCTTCGCCGTCGAGCGCAGCCAGGAACTGCTGGTCGACCTCCTGGACCTGATGGCGGAGGGCGAGGTCCCGTCCGGCGACATCTTCCTTGACTCGCCGCTGGCCATCGAGGCGACCAAGGTCTTCCAGGCGCGGGGCTGGAACCCGCGCACCCAGTCCAACCCGTTCGAGTCGCTGCGGCCCTCCGAGCGCCTGCGGTTCCTGGACTCGCCGGCCGAGAGCGACGGGCTGGAGCGGCTGGGCGGCTGGCACGTGATCCTGGCGGCCAGCGGCATGTGCGACGCGGGCCGAGTGCGCAAGCATCTGGCGCGCCTGCTGTGGCGCAAGGAGGCGACGGTGCTGCTGTGTGGCTACCAGGCGACCGGCACGCTGGGCCGCCTGCTGGCGGACGGGGCGCCGCGAGTCTCGATCCGCGGCGACGAGGTCCGGGTGCGGGCCCGCATCCGCCAGCTGGACGCCTATTCCGGCCACGCCGACGCCTCGGAGCTGGTGGATTGGGCCAAGGCTCGGCTGCCGGTGTCGGGCTCGGTGTTCATCGCCCATGGCGAGCCGGACGCGGCCCAGGGGCTGAGCACGCGGCTGGCGGCGGCGGGCTTCGCGCCCGAGCGGCTGATCATCCCGGCGCTGGACGAGAGCTTCGCGCTGGGCGACGGCGCGGCGATCCGGGCGGGCGAGGGAAAGCCGCGCCTGCCGGCGCAAGCGCCGGGCGCCTTGGACTGGCACAACCAGCGCGCCGACTTCCAGCTGGCGCTGGGCCAGGCCCTGAAGAGCGCGGCCAGCGACGCCGAGCGCGAGGCCCTGCTGAAGGGGCTGCGAGCGCTCCTGGACGCCAGCCGGGGGGCTTAGTCCAGCGCCCGGTACTGGAAGTTCCTGAACCGCGCCGAGCCCTTGCCGGCCGCGTAGATCCCCGGCTTCAGCATCAGGAAGCCGCCGCGGACATTGTGGTGGTAGCCGCTGACTTCCATGCCGCGGTCGAACCGCTTCCAGGTCTTCCCGCCGTCTCCGCTGGTGTGGAAGCTGACGATGTGGCGGGTGTTGATCAGCTTCATCAGCAGCTTGGCGCCGTGCGGGTTCGCGGGGCGGCCGCGCTCGATGCCGTACTGGTGGGTGACGAAGTTCTTCTGATCGAAGCCCAGGCCGGCATAGAGCTGGCGGTCGTAGAACAGGATCAGGCCGGCGCGGGTCTCGGGGTCGACCTCGATCTCGCACTCGATTTCATAGGCCTGGTCGCCGTTGACGAAGATCAGCGGCGCGCCGCTGGACGGGGCCTCGCCGGCGCCCTTGAGGGTCAGGACGCCATTGGCGCGGCTCAGGCGCTGATGCTCGTCCGGCTTGGGATCGAAGAAGTTCCACTGTACGCCGTACTTGTCGGTCGAGAAGTCGTCCGACAGCGCCATGCCATGCGGGCCAGGCTTGCCGCCCCTCGGCTTGGGAATAGGTTTCGAAAGGTCGCCGCCGCCCACCTCGAACCAGCCGTCGGCGGTCCAGGTGACCGGGGCCAGCAGGGTCTGGCGGCCCAGGGTGTAGTAGCCGTTCTCGTAGCCGTGATAGACGGTCCACCAGTCGCCCGGCGTCGGGCCTTCGACCAGGGTCGCGTGGCCGCGCGACCACCACTTCTCGCTGTTGTCGACCGTGCGGACCACGGGATTGCGCGGGTGATCCTCCCACGGGCCGGCCAGGGACTTGGCGCGCGCGACGATGACCATGTGGCCGGTCGGCGGGCCGGCCGTGCCGCCCACGGCGGTGACCAGGTAGAAGTACTCGCCCTTGCGCATGACCTTGGGGCCCTCGGGCGAGAAGCCCTCGACATCCCAGGTGTCAGGATAGCGCCAGGGATTGTAGACATGCTCGGGCTGACCGACCGTCGACAGGCCGTCGGGAGCCAGCTTGATGCGGTCGCCGCCCGACAGGAACAGCCAGCGCTCGCCGGTCTCGTCCACGACGTGGCCGGGGTCGATATAGCGGGGCAGCTTCAGGTCGATCGGCTCGGACCACGGGCCCTCGATCCTGTCGGCCCAGATCACGTAGCTGGTGTTGTTGTTGGGCTGCTTGGCCGGCAGGTAGATGTAGTAGCGGCCCTTATGCTTGCAGAGCTCGGGCGCCCAGATCGAGCCGACATTGGTCTTCAGCGTCGTGGTGACCGGCGTCCAGTTCACTAGGTCCCTGGAATGCCAGATCAACAGACCCGGATAGGCGTCGAACGACGAGTGGGTCATGTAGTAGTTCTCGCCGTCCTTCAGGATCGACGGGTCGGGGTGGTCGCCGGCCAGGATCGGGTTCAGGAACGTGCCGTCGCCCAGGTCGGCCTTGCGCTGGCCCTCGACGCCCTTAGCCCAGGTGGGGTCGCTCACGCTCTTGGACGGCAAGAGGCCCATCTGACCGGCCGCTTCGCCGGAAGCGGGCAGGGCGGCCAGACCCGCGCCGGTCAGCAGCGAGCCCAGCGCGCCGCGGCGGTTGATATTGACCATGGGTGTTCCTCCCGAACGCGACTTGTCTATTGAGGACAAGCTAGCGGGCGGCGCGGCTTTGTCCACCGGTGTCATTCGCGGTGGACGCAAAGAAAACGCCCGGAAGCATGGCCTCCGGGCGCTTTTAGCGACTTGTTTCTGCTCCCCCCGCCGGGGGAGGAGCGTTCAGTCGTCACCCCTCCATCGCCTCGAGTTCCTTGCCACGGGTCTCGTGGATCAGCTTCTGGACCAGGAAGAACGAGACCACGGCGCTGGCGGCGTAGAAGCCGTAGGTCATCGGCAGGCTCTTGGCGGCCATCGAGGGGAAGCTGACCGAGATCGCGAAGTTGGCGATCCACTGGGCGAAGCCGCAGACCGCCAGGGCCGAGCCGCGCATCTGGTTGGGGAACATCTCGCCCAGCATGACCCACATGACCGGGCCCCAGGAGAGATTGAAGAAGATCACGTACAGATTGGCGGCGATCAGGGCGATCGGGCCGATCGACGGATCCAGGTGCAGGGCGCCATTGACCGTGGTGGCGGTCGAGAAGCACCAGGTCATCACGCCCAGGGTCACGGCCATGCCGGCCGAGCCGATCAGCAGCAGCGGCTTGCGGCCGATCTTGTCGATGACAGCGATGGTGGCCAGGCAGGCCAGGATCGACAGCGAGCCTGACAGGATGTTGATCTTCAGGCTGTCGTCCTCGGTGAAGCCCACCGACTGCCACAGCACCGAGCCGTAGTAGAAGACGATGTTGATGCCGACCAGCTGCTGGAACACGGCCAGGACCAGGCCGGCCCACAGGATCACGCGCAGCTTGCGGGTCACCGGGTCCAGCAGGTCCGAGAACTTCGGCTGATGGTCGACGGCCAGGGAGGCGCGGATTTCCTCGACCTTCCTGGCGCCCTGGCCCGCGCCGAACAGGCGCGAGAGAATGGCCTCGGCCTTGGCGTCCTGGCCCTTGGCGACCAGGAAGCGCGGGCTTTCCGGAATGGCCAGGAGGCTGAAGAAGAACACGCCGGCCGGGATGGTCTGCATCCAGAACATCCAGCGCCAGGCCGGCAGGTCCAGCCAGAACGGGGCGGTCGAGCTGCCGGCGGTGTGGGCCAGCACGTAGTTGGCCACGAAAGCGCCGGTCAGGCCGGTGATGATCATGATCTGCTGCACGGACGACAGCCGGCCGCGGATGTTGGCGGGCGTGACTTCCGAGATGTAGACCGGGCACAGCACCGAGGCGGCGCCGACGCCCAGGCCGCCGATCAGGCGGAAGACGATGAACACGATCGAGGTGTGCGCGGCGCCGGTGCCCAGGGCGCTGACCAGGAACAGCAGGGCCGAGATGATCATCACGGTCCGGCGGCCCCAGACGTCGGCCAGGCGGCCGGCGGCGAAGGCGCCCACGGCGCAGCCGATCAGGATGGCGCCCACATTCAGGCCGGTCCCCAGCTTGCTGAGGTTGAAGGCCTTTTCCAGGCCTTCCTGGGTGCCGTTGATGACACCGCTGTCGTAGCCGAACATGAAGCCGCCGATCGTGGCGACGGCGACGATCGCCGCCACGAAGGCCATGTTCACCTTCGCGCCCTCGGCGCTCATGCCGGCGCTTGGGCCGGCGTTGGATACACTTGCCACAGGTTTCCTCCCGTTGGACCCTTCCCGGCCCGTTGACGCCCCTACGGCCCCTTGCGGAGCCTCTGGTTGGCGGGACCTTAGTGTTACCGGTATCAGCGCGCAAGCGCGGGTTCTGACGACCGTTTGCTCGTGCGAGGGACTCACCTCGGAGGCCATGGATAGCAGAGCCGCGTGCAGACGCGAGGCGCGCGAGAGGCTTTCCGCGAATGGCCGGATGTGTTAGCTAACATTAGCTAAGTGGGGCTTCGCCATGACAACTGTGAACATGCACGACGCCAAGAGCCAACTCTCCAAGCTGGTGGAGGCGGTCGAAAAGGGCGAAGTCGACGAGATCATCATCGCCCGCAAGGGACGCCCGGCCGCGCGACTCATCGCCGTGGAGCCGCGCCCTAAGACGGAGCGTCGCATCGGTATCGCCGCCGGCATGTTCCTGGCGCCCCAGGACCCCCACGCCGACGACGCCGAGGTCGCCCGTCTGTTCCTCGGGTCTCCTGAGTGAAGCTGCTTCTCGACACGCATATCGCGCTCTGGTCGCTGACCGACGATCCGCGTCTGTCGAGCGCGGCGCGAGACCTCATTCTCGATCCGGAAAACGAGATCTGCGTCAGCGCCGTCACCCTCTGGGAGATCGCGATCAAGCATGGCCTGGGGCGTAGCGGGCCAAACGCCATGCCGATCGGCGCGGCCGAAGCCCAGTTTCTGTTCGGCGCGTCGGGCTATCATCTGATCCCGATCACGCCGGAGCAGGTGATCCTGGTCGAACGACTGCCCAGCGTCCATGCCGATCCCTTCGACAGGCTACTGGTGGCTCAAGGTCTTACTGACGCCTTGCGGTTGGTCACCCACGACGCTGTCGTCGCCTCTTACAACACGCGCATCATCCGCGTCTGAGCGGCCCCGCCAACATTGCGGAAAAGATATTTGTCTTGGCGGCGGAACACGGCTCTAAGGGCTGAGCAGTTAGTTTTACGTATGTACATTTTGTAATGTTCGGCGCGAACCTCCAGAGCGCGCCGGCGGGCCGAGGGGGGAACCTGTCTTGCGCTTGAAGTATGCTTTGCTCGCGGCCGTCGCCGTGCTGTCGCCCGCCCTGGTCCAGGCCCAGACCGCTCTGGCCCCCGCACCGAAGCCCGCCGCCAAGGACGCCCCGACCGCCGTCGAGGGCGTGACCATCCGCTCGGACTCCACGGCCATGCGCACCTCGATCGACAGCCGCAGCTACAGCGTCGCCAACGACCTGTCGGCCAAGACCGGCTCGATCGCCGACGCCTTGCGCAACGTGCCCTCGGTCGAGGTCGACGTGCGCGGCAATGTCAGCCTGCGGGGCGACGCCAACGTCACCATCATGATCGACGGCAAGCCCAGCAACCAGTTCAGCGGCGAGGGCAAGGGCGACGCCCTGATGGCCATGCCCGCCGACCAGATCGAGCGCGTGGAGGTGATGACCAATCCCTCGGCCGCCTACCGTCCCGACGGTTCGGCGGGAATCATCAATCTGATCACCAAGAAGACCATGAAGCCGGGGACCAACGGCACGGTCCGTCTCAACGTCGACACCCAGGGCCGCCACAACGGCGGGATCAGCGCCACCCGCCGCTCCGGTAAGCTGACCCTGACCGGCGACGCCAGCTATCGCCACGATACCCAGGACGCCCGCCAGCTGATCCAGCGCGAGACCCTGGACGCGGCCAGCGGCCAGTTCCTGCCCAGCACCCAGGACGCCGCCGTCGACAACAGCGGCGGCATGGTCAATCTGCGCGGCGGGTTGGATTACGACCTCGACAAGCAGAACCGGCTGAGCCTGGAGCTGCGTGGCCGTCGCATCGCGTTCGACACCGACATCGACGAGACCTATTCGGCCCTCAATGCGGCCGGCGGCCCGGCCCGCGCCTATGTCCGCACGCTGAGCGGCGACATGACCCGCGACAACGCCGCCATCAGCGGCGACTGGCGCCGGCAGCTGAAGGGGACCGACCACCTGCTGACCACGCACCTGGAGTACGAGGTCACCGACTTCCAGCGCGACAGCGACGCGGTGACCCGCAACACGCCCGGCGGTGACATCTATGAGCGCATCGGCCTCGGCGTCGACCAGGAGCGGACCAACTTCAAGCTGGACTACGCCAAGCCGCTGCCCAAGGACGTCAAGCTGAAGACCGGCCTCGACTTCGAGATCGCCAGCACCGACTTCACCAACTTCGGCGCCGACGGTGCGACGCCGGGCGGGCTGGTGGTCAATCCCAGCCGCACCAACCGCTATCTCTACGACCAGGACGTCTACGCCGCCTATGTCACCTACGAGCGGCCGTTCGGCGACTTCACGGTGCAGGGTGGTCTGCGGGCCGAGCAGGTGCAGATCGGCCTGAATGACGTCACCCACGCGGTGCGGGCCGACAACGACTACTTCAAGGTCTATCCGACCCTGCACACCGGCTATCGTCTCAGCGACAGCCAGACCCTGAGCGCCAGCTTCAGCCGCCGCGTCCAGCGGCCGGGCGCGCAGGATCTGCACCCCTATCGGGTCTATATCGACCCCTACAACTATCGTCAGGGCAATCCGAACCTGAAGCCCCAGATCACCGACTCCTACGAACTGGGCTGGCAGTACCGGAAGGGGCCGACCACCTATCTGGCCACGGCGTACTTCCGCGACACCCGCGACAGCGTCACCGACGTGATCAACGACCTGGGCGGCGGCGTCTTCCTGACCACGCGCGAGAACCTGGGCAAGAGCCGCAGCGGCGGGGTCGAGCTGGTCGCCAACGGCCGCCTGACCAAGACCCTGACCTATAACCTCTCGGGCAACGCCTTCTGGAACGAGATCGACGCGGCGAACCTGGGGTTCACCGGCACGCGCTCGGGCACGACCCTGTCGGGCCGGGCCAATCTGAACTGGCAGGCCACGCCGAAGGACTTCTTCCAGGCCAACATCTTCAGCTCGGGCAAGCGCCTGACGCCGCAGGGCTATCGCGAGCCTTTCAAGATGCTGAACCTGGGCTATCGCCGGAAGGTCAACGACAAGCTGTCGTTCGTGGTCACCGTCCAGGACGCGGCCGACTGGTTCCAGGAGGTGATCGTCACCGACACCTCGACGCTACATGATCGTACGCGGCGCAGCGCCAATGTACGATCGGCGTTCTTCGGGTTCAGCTACGCGTTCGGCGGCGGCAAGCCGCGGCCAGAGCAGTTCGATTTCAGCGCGGGCGGTCCAGGCTGACGGCTGGGCCAGCCGCTTCTCGTAACGCCAGATCTTGAGCGGGTACCAGCCCGCCGGGATCTCGGTCGGCACGATCTGGGTCCGGGCCATCGTCCAACCGGCCTTTTCGTAGAAGCGCGCGGCGCGGGCGTTGCCGATGGCGCAGGCCAGCCAGGGCGTGGTGACGCCGGCCTCCAGGAACCGGTCCTCGGCGTCGACCATCAGCATGGTGGCGATGCCGGCGCCGCGCGCCTCCTCGTCCACATACAGCTGATGCAGTTCGTCGTCCTTGATCAGGTGGAAGCCCAGCGGCTCGCCCACCGGTCCCAGCGTGCGGATGCGCGGAAGGGCCACGGCCATGCGGTCGATGAAGCTGTCCAGGGTGCGTCGCGCCGCCAGGGGTTTGGGCACGATCGGCAGGTGGGCGTCGCGCCAGCCCTGCCACCACAGGCGGGCCAACGGCGCGAGATCCGGGGTCTGGGCGGGGCGGACGGTCATGCCTTGTCCCCTTCCGCGGAGGGGCGTGCGGCCAGGGCCCTTCGGAAGGCCGCGCGCACGGTTTTCACCGTCAGAATGGTTAAGGCGGCGATTGCTGCGGGGACGAGGGCGATGAGCCAAACCACCACCACTGCGGCCAGCTGCAGCGCCGTCGTCACGACCACCAGGGTCGGCGATTCTCGGTGCTGATCTAGAGCTCGGGTCAATGCCAACATCTTGTTTGCGTTGTTGAAATGAGCCCCCGGTGGCTTTTGTTATACTCCCTGTTTTGGGTTCAACCTACAGGAGAATTTTACAATTCACTGCAGGTTTTTTAAGGAATATTTAATGATTCCTGGAATGGTCAGGTTTATTTACTGTGTCGGCAAGCAGACGTTGAGTTGAGGTTAAATTTTGCCGCTTTCTTAAGCGCCGGTGACTGCAAAGCTGCCGCCTTGAGGCCTTTTTTAGTGACAAGAATGGCCGCGAATTCGAGCACGCCGCATGCCTGACCAGAGTCGACAACTTTCCGTCCGCCGCTATGGCGACCGCTGGGCCGTAGCGGTCGGCGACGAGGTCGTGCTGGTCTCGCCCTCGCGCCAGGACGCCGAGAGCGTTCTGGCGACGGCCACCGACGTGCTGCAGCGGAGCGGTATCGACGCGGAGCGGAGATCGTTCGCCGAGGAATAGTCTCCTTCTCCCCTTGTGGGAGAAGGGTGGCCCGAAGGGCCGGATGAGGGCTCGCACGAACAAGAACGCCGCGACAGCTGGTCGGCTCGTCGCGGCGCTCTGCGTCTATCGATCCCTCATCCGACCCACTTCGTGGGCCACCTTCTCCCGCAAGGGGAGAAGGGAGGTCTCAGTGATTGTGCCGGGGCAGCTTGGCGGCCAGGTCCTGGTACTTGACCGCGAACTCCAGCACGCCGCCGGTCTCCAACTGGCCCGTATGGGCGCGGTAGATCTCCTGCCAGGGCGTCATGGTCTCGGGAACGGCGGGGATCCCTTCCTTCCGCCGCTCGGCGATGGTCGCCTCGTCCACCAGGGCGTCGCAGCGGCCGGTGTTGATGTCGATGCGGATGGTGTCGCCGGTGCGCAGCCAGGACAGGCCGCCGCCGACCGCGCTCTCGGGCGAGGCGTTCAGGATCGAGGGGCTGTCGGCGGTGCCCGACTGGCGGCCGTCGCCCAGGGTGGGCAGGCTCATGATCCCCTTCTTCAGCAGGTGATCCGGCGGCTGCATGTTCACGACCTCGGCCGAGCCCGGCCAGCCGATCGGACCCGCGCCGCGGATGACGAGGATGCAGCGCTCGTCGATGTTCAGGGCGGGGTCGTTGATCCGGTGGTGATAGTCGTCCGAGCCGTCGAACACGATGGCGCGGGCCTCGAAGACCCCTTCCTGGCCCGGCTGTGACAGGTAGCGCTCGCGGAAGTCGGCGCCGATGACGCTGGCCTTCATGATCGCGAAGTCGAACAGGTTGCCCTTCAGCACCAGGAAGCCTGCCTTCTCCGCCAGCGGCTGGGCGTAGGGGAAGATCACCTCGCGGTCGGATGTCTCGCGGCCTTCCAGGTTCTCGGCCATGGTCTTGCCGGTCACGGTCAGCACGTCGCCATGCAGGCGGCCGTTCTGCAGCAGCTCCCACAGCACGGCGGGGGCGCCGCCGGCGCGGTGGAAGCGCTCGCCCAGATACTTGCCAGCCGGCTGCATGTTGACGATCAGCGGGATGTCATAGGCCGCCCGCCAGTCGTCGGCGGTGACTTCCAGGCCCGCGTGCCGCGCCATGGCCGCGATGTGCGGCTGGGCGTTGGTCGAGCCGCCGGCCGCCGCCACCAGGGCGATGGCGTTCTCGAAGGCCTTCTTGGTCAGGATGTCCTTGGGCTTGATGTCCTCGTAGGCCAGGTCGACGATCCGCTGGCCGGTCTTGTAGGCCATCTGGCCGCGCTCGCGGTACGGGGCCGGGATGGCCGCGCAGCCGGTCAGCGACAGGCCGAGCGCCTCGGCCACGGCGTTCATGGTCGAGGCCGTGCCCATGGTGTTGCAGTGGCCGGCCGAGGGGGCCGACGAGGCCGCGCGCTCGATGAACTCTTCCTCGGTGATCTCGCCGGCCGCCAGCTTGCGGCGCGAGCGCCAGATCACCGTGCCCGAGCCGACCAGCTCGTTCTCGTGCCAGCCGTCCAGCATGGGGCCGCCCGACAGCACGATGGCCGGGATGTTGACCGTGGTGGCGGCCATGATGCCCGCCGGGGTGGTCTTGTCGCAGCCGGTGGTCAGGACGACGGCGTCGATCGGATAGCCGTGCAGGGTCTCGACGAGGCCAAGGTAGGAGAGGTTCCGGTCCAGCGCCGCCGTCGGGCGGCGGCAGTTCTCGAAGATCGGATGGACCGGAAACTCCATGGGGATGCCCCCGGCGTCGCGGATCCCGTCGCGCACCCGCTGGACCAGATCCAGGTGGATGCGGTTGCACGGCGAGATGTCGCTGCCGGTCTGGGCGATGCCGATGATCGGCTTGCCGCTGCGCAGCTCCTCCGGCGTGATCCCGTAGTTCATGAAGCGCTCCAGGTAGAGCGCGGTCATGTCGATGTGGTCGGGATTATCGAACCAATCGCGGGACCGGAACCGGCGGGGCGTGCGATCAGGCAAGGCGGACCTCGTATTGCGGCTGGCCCGCGACGTCGACCTGAACCGCGAACAGGCCGCCGGCCAGCGGATACTGGGCCAGGGTCTCGTCGCTCAGGCCCTTGCGGGCGGTGGTGAAGTAAAGGGTCTTCAGATCGGGCCCGCCGAAGCAGGCCTTGGTGACGTTGGGCGCCGGCAGCTCGATGCGGGCCACGGCCTGTCCGGTCGGCGAGAAGCGGACAGCGCCGAAGCCGCCCCACAGGGCCGTCCAGACATGGCCTTCGGCGTCGACCACCGAACCGTCCGGATAGATGTCGTCGCCCAGGGCGATCATCACGAAGACGCGCTTGTTCGACAGCGTTCCGTCCTCGGCCAGGTCATAGGCCCAGATGATCTTTTCCAGGGTGTCGGTGTGGTAGAAGGTCTTGCCGTCGGGCGAGACGCACGGGCCGTTGGTGATGCAGACGTCCTTGTCCATCTTGGCCACGCCGGTGGCGTCCATGCGGTACAGCGCGCCGCTCTTGTTGGCCTCGCCGTCGTGCATGGTGCCGAACCACAGGCGGCCCACGGCGTCGACGGTGGCGTCGTTGGGGCGGTTGTCCAGAGCCGGATCCTCGATCTCGGCGATCTTCTGGAAACCGGTCAGCGGGTGAAACTTGTGCAGCCCCGACTTGAGGCCGGCGACGAAGCCGCCGCCGATCGCCAGGGGCGCCAGGAAGGTCACCTGCTCGGGCGCTTCGATCGCCAGGGCGTCGCCGGTGGCGGGTTCGTAGCGGTGAATCTTGTGGCCCTTGATGTCCACGAACCACAGCGCATTGCCGGTCCAGATGGGGCCTTCGCCCAGAGTGGCCTTCAGATCCCAGACGCAGGTGGCGGCGCTCATACTCGCAAAGTCTCCGTAAAGCCGATGTCGGCCCGTTCGATAAGGCGCGGAGGGCTTCCAGGGAAGGCCCCTCCGCGCATCATCCCGCGGCCGACGTCGATCCTTAGCGCCAGCCCGCGTCGATCCAGTACTCATGGCCGGTGCACAGCGAGGCGTCGTCCGAGGCCAGGAACAGCACCAGCGAGGCGACGTTGTCCGGGACGATGCGGCCCTTCAGGCACTGGGCCTTGACGATCTCGGCCTCGCCTTCGGGCGTGTACCACTTCTCCTGGCGCTTGGTCTTGACGTTGCCCGGCACCACGCAGGTGACGCGGATGTCGTCGGGACCCAGCTCGCGGGCCAGGGCCCGGGTCATGCCCTCGATGCCGGCCTTGGCGGTTTCGTAGAGAACCAGGTCTTCCAGGCCCAGGTGCCAGCTGATCGAGCCGAAGTTGATGATCGCCCCGCCGCCTCGCTTGGCCATGCCGGGGGCGACGGCCTGGGCGGCGAACACCATGTGGCGCAGGTTCACGCCGATGCGGTTGTCCCAGTATTCGGGCGTCAGGTCGCTCAGGCTGTGGCGGTCGTCATTGCCGGCGTTGTTGACCAGCACGTCGACGTCGCCGATCTCGGCGAAGGTCGCCTTCAGCGCGTCCAGGTCCATCAGGTCGCAGCGCTTGTAGACCGGCGCGATCGCCGCGTCCTTCGACAGCTCGGCGACCAGGGCGGTCGAGTCCTCGTCGACGATGTCGAGGAAGACCACTTCCGCGCCCTGGCGGACGAAGCCGGCGACCAGGCCGGCCCCGATGCCCGAGCCGCCGCCGGTGATGACGACGCGCTTGCCCTTCAGGCTGGGATAGATGGCGGAGGACATGCTGCTTAGGACCACGAGTAGGAGGTTTTGGTCTGGGTGAAGAACTCGACCGCCGCGAAGCCCTGCTCGCGGGCGCCGTAGCTGGAGCTCTTCGTGCCGCCAAACGGCACGTGGTAGTCGACGCCGGCCGTGGCCAGGTTGACCATGGTCATGCCGGCCTTGGCGTGACGCTGGAAGTGGCGGGCGTACTTCAGCGAGGTCGTGGCGATGCCGGCCGACAGGCCGAACTCGACGCCGTTGGCGATCTCCAGGGCCTCTTCGTACGAGCCGACGCGGATGGTCGAGGCGACGGGGCCGAAGACCTCCTCGTTGTTGATCCGCATGCCGGCTTGCGTGTCGGCGATCAGGGTCGGCTGCACGTACCAGCCGGGATTGTCCAGCTTCAGGCGATCGCCGCCGGTGACCAGGCGGCCGCCCTCACCCTTGGCGATGTCGATGTACTTGTAGCTGGTCTCCATCTGGTCTTCGGAGACGGCCGGGCCGATCTGGGTGTTCGGATCCAGCGCATCGCCGACGCGCAGGGCGGCGACCTTCTCGGCCAGCAGGGCGACGAACTTGTCGTGGATGCCGTCCTGGACGATCAGGCGCGAGCTGGCGGTGCAGCGCTGGCCGGTGGCGTAGAACGAGCCGTCCAGGGCGATGGCGACGGCGCGCTCCAGGTCGGCGTCGTCCAGGATGATCAGCGGGTTCTTGCCGCCCATCTCCAGCTGCACGCGGGCCTGGCGGGCCACGGCGGCGGCGGCCACCTGGGCGCCCACGCCCTGCGAGCCGGTGAACGAGACGCCGTCGACATCCTTGTGCTTGATCAGGGCGTCGCCCATCGAACCGCGGCCGAACAGCATGTTGAACACGCCGGCCGGGGCGCCGCACTCGGCCATGATGTCGGCCAGCACGTTGGCGGTCGCCGGGGTCGGGCCGGCCGGCTTGATCACCACGGTGTTGCCGAAGGCCAGGGCTGGCGCGGCCTTCCAGGCCGGGATGGCGATCGGGAAGTTCCAGGGGGTGATCAGGCCGAAGACGCCGACAGCTTGACGATAGGTCTGGACCTCGACGCCCGGACGGGTCGACTCGAGGTTCTGGCCATGGCGGCGCAGGGCCTCGCCGGCGAAGTACTTGAAGATGCGGCCGGCGCGGACGGTCTCGCCGATACCCTCGGCGACCGTCTTGCCTTCCTCGCGGGCCAAGAGCTTACCGATGTCGGCGCTGCGGGCGATGATGGTCGAGCCGACCTTGTCCAGCAGGTCCGAACGGACTTCCGGCGAGGCTTCCGACCACGACGGGAAGGCCTTGCGGGCCGCGTCGACGGCGGCGTCGACCTCGGCCTGGCCGCCCATCGGGACCTTGGCGACGACGTCGTTGGTGTTGGACGGGTTCAGGCTTTCAGCCGGAGCGTCGGCGGCGACGCGTTCGCCGCCGATATAGTGGCGCAGGGTGTCGGTCATGCCGGAAGTCCTTGGATTAGAGGAGGCCGCGGCCGGCCAGGTTGCGGATCAGGGCCGAGATGCCGAACGTCCACGGCTGGGCCTTGTCGCAGGTGGTGACCTCGTTCTCGAGCACGCCCAGCTTGGCGGTCGAGACGCGGACCCGGTCGCCGACCTTGTGGGTGAAGCCCTGGCCAGGCGTGTCGCGGTCCTGGATCGGCGCGAACATGGTGCCCAGGAACAGGGCGAAGCCGTCCGGATACTGGTGTTGCTTGCCGAACGCCTGGCCGGCCAACACCGCCGGATCGCGGCTGATCAGGCTCATGTTCGACTTGCCGTCGAGCACGAAGTTATCGCGGCCGGTGATCTTCAGCTCGACCTCGGCCGAGCGGACGTCGTCCAGGGCGAAGGTCTCGTCGAACAGGCGGAAGAACGGGCCGATCGCGCAGCTGGCGTTATTGTCCTTGGCCTTGCTGAGCAGCAGGGCCGAGCGGCCCTCGAAGTCGCGCAGGTTGACGTCGTTGCCCAGCGAGGCGCCGCGGATCTGGCCCTGACCGTCGCACAGCAGCACGACTTCCGGCTCCGGATTGTTCCAGTGGCTGTCGTAGCGGACGCCGACATGGTCGCCCCAGCCCATCGAGGACAGGGTCGGGCCCTTGGTGAAGATCTCGGCGTCGGGACCGATGGCGACCTCGAGGTACTGCGACCACAGGCCGTCCTTGATCAGGGTTTGCTTCAGGCGCTCGGCGCCTTCGGAGCCCGGGTTCACGCTCTTGAGGTCGCCGCCCATGCTGGCCGACAGCTGCTCGCGGATCTTCAGGGCGGCGGCGGCGTCGCCGCGGGCGCGCTCCTCGATCACGCGCTCCAGGGTCGAGACGGCGAAGGTCACGCCGGCGGCCTTCAGCACCTGCAGGTCGACGGGGGCCAGGAGCTTCACCGGCGCGGCGCCATCCGGATCTTCCCAGACGGGGCGGATGTCGAGCGCTTCCAGCGGCCCCTTGTCCTCGCCGCGCGGGATCTCGGCGCCGGGACCGTAGGCGTTCATCAGGTCGGCGACCGTGGGGGCGATCTTCGAGACGTCCTCGACGCGCCCGCCGCGCACCAGCACGGGTGTCGGGCCTTCGCCGAAATCGATGCGGCCCAGCAAGGTCGCGTTCTGCCAGTCTTCCGGAAGGAATTCACTCACGCCCACGGCGTCGTCTCCCCATTGTCGAGCGTCTCAAGGCTGCCGCTACGATCGGCGGCGCTCGTTCGTCAGATGCTTGGTAGCGCTAACATGTCGCGACGGCAAGCGCGTTGTCTGACCAATTGTTTTCTCTCTATCCCGAGGGAGAGGGAGTCCTATTCGCTGACCGGTCCCGAGGAATCCCGCACGATCAGCGTATGCGGATGCATCAGCTGCCGCGGCTCGCCGCCGCCGTCGCGGTGGCGGCGGATTTCCTCCAGCACCAGGTCGACGGCCGCGCGGGCCATGGCGGCGATCGGCTGGTGGACGGTGGTCAGGGCCGGCCAGATGTTGTCGGCGATCGACGTGTCGTCGAAGCCGACGATCGAGACGTCGCCCGGCACGTCCAGGCCCAGGCGGTGGGCCAGGCCCGCGGCGGCGGCGGCCATGTCGTCATTGGCCGCGAAGACGGCGGTGGGGCGCGGGTCCGCCGCCAGCAGCCGCTCGGCCGCTTCCAGGCCCGAACGATAGGTGAAATAGCCCTGCTCGACCCGGATGTCCTCCATGGGAATCCCGGCGGCCTTCAGGGCGGCCATGAAGCCGTCCAGGCGCTGCTGGCTGACGGTCTGGTTCGGATGGCCCTTGATGAAGCCGAAGCGCTTGTGGCCCAGGCTGATCAGGTGCTGGGTCAGCTCGAAGGCGGCGGCCTCGTTGTCGATGCGGATGGTGGCCATGTCGCTGCTGGCCATGCCGGGCGCGACCGCCACGGCGGCCGCGCCGGCGGCGCGGACCTCGGCCAGCACCTGCGGCGACTCGCACAGCGGCGGCGGCAGGATCAGGCCGTCGACGCCGGTTTTCAGCAGGCGGGTCAGGGTGGCGCCGGCCAGTTCGGGCTCGGCGCACTTCTCGATGACGATCTGGGCGCCGGTGCGGCTGCTCTCGTCCAGGGCCCCGACCAGGAACTCCGACAGATAGCCCGTCGAGGGGTTGTCGTAGAGCAGGCCGATGCGGAACGGCGCGCTGCCGGCGAGGCTGCGGGCGGCGGGATTGGGGGCGTAGTTGAGGTCGGCGATGGCCTTCTCGACCAGGGCGCGGGTCTCTTCCTTGACCGTGCTCTCGCGATTGATCACCCGCGACACGGTCATCGGCGACACGCCCGCGCGGGCGGCCACGTCACGGATGGTGGCGCTCTGGGTCGTGCGGCGACGCTGGCGCTCGACAGGCTGGCTCATTCTTTTTCGTCCCTTTGCGGGCCGGACACTAGACCGCTTCGGGCAGAGCTTGGAAGAGCCGCGCAAAATCCTGCTAAGACAAGGCCATGACCCCTTTCGATACGTCTCTGGGCGCGATCATCCTGTGCGGCGGCGGCTCCCGGCGGATGGGGCGGGACAAGGCCGTACTCGACTGGGACGGCCAGAGGGCCGTCGACCGGGTGGCGGCCCTGGCGCGGGCGGTCGGGGCGACGACGCTTGTGACCGCCGGGGCGGACCTGGGCTTGCCGTGGGTTCCGGACGACGAGGCCGGCGCGGGGCCGGTCGGCGGGGTGCTGGCCGGGGCGCGGGCCTTGGGGACCCCGCGGCTGCTGGTGCTGGCGGTGGATGCGCCGACCCTGACGGCGCAGGACCTGGCGCCGCTGCTGGCGGCCGGGGGCTACTACGAGGGGCTGCCCGTGCCCATGGTGGTGGAGACGGCGGCGCTGCCGGCCGATGCGGAGGCCGGCTGGCCGCTGCGGCGGCTGGTCGAGCGGGCGGGGCTGTTGGCCTTGCCCGTCCCCGAGGGGGCGATGGCGCGGCTGCGCGGGGCCAATACGCCGGAGGAGCGCGAGGCGCTGCGGCGCTAATATACGTCCCGTCGATACCGCCCCTCGTCGGTCAGGCGCTCCATCGTCTCCACGCCCAGCACCTCGACCAGCGCCGTGTGCACGTCGCGCGACATGCCATCAAGCGATCCGCAGACATAGATCGCCGCGCCGTTGGCCACCCAGCGGCGCAGCAGGTCCGCCGCGCTGCGCAGGCGGTGCTGAACATAGACGCGCTCGGCCTGGTCGCGCGAGAAGGCCAGATCGACCCGGTCCAAGAGGCCGGAGGCCTGCCAGCCCTCGATCTCGGCGCGATGGAAATAGTCGTGGGCCGAGGTGCGCTCGCCGAAGACCAGCCAGTTCCAGCGCGCGCCCAGGGCCGCGCGGGCCTTCAGGTGGGCGCGGAGACCGGCCAGGCCGGTGCCCGAGCCGATCAGGATCAGCGGCCGCTTGGCGTCCGGCGCGTGGAAGCTGCGGTTGGCCCGCACGCGGGCGTCGATCGGGCCGCCGACCTCGGCCAAGCGGCACAGCCAGCCCGAGCCAAGGCCCGGCTGGCCGTCGGCGCGGGACATCAGGCGGACGATCAGCTCGACCCCGCCGTCGGAGGGCAGCGAGGCGATCGAGTATTCGCGATGCGGCAAGGCCGGGTCGTTGCGCGGGCCGATCTCCAGGATGTCGCCGGCCTGCCACGTCGCGCCGTCGGGCGGGGTAAGGCGGATATGCCAGGCCTCGCCGCCAGGGCTGCCGGGGTTGAGCAAGCGGCGCTCGGCCAGGATCCAGCGTCCATAGGCGGGGCGGCTCCAATCCGGGGCGTCGGTGACGCCGGTCAGCAGGGCCAGCTGCCCCTGCCAATGGCGCAGGGCGGCCGGATCGCCGTCGTCGACCTCGACCCGGTCGAACAGGGGCGCGCCGCCGGCGCGGGCCAGCCAGGCGTCCAGCGAGCGGCCGAAGGCGCAGAACGCGGCATAGCTGGAATCGCCCAGCGCGAGCACGCCGTAGCGCAGATCGGGTAGCGCCACGCCGTCCTTCATCACGTCGCGGATGAAGGCGCGGGCCGGGTCGGGGGCGTCGCCCTCGCCGGTGGTGCTGACCACGAACAGGGCGCGGCCGGTGAGGTCGGCGGCGGTGACGGCGGAAAGCTCGCGCAGGGTGGCGGGCGCGCCGGCGTCCGCGAGGGCCTTGGCGGTGGCGTTGGCCAGTTCCTCGGCGAAGCCGGTCTGGCTGGCATAGGCGACCAGAACCGGCTCGCCGGCGCCCCGCGACAGGATCTCGGCTTCGCGGCGGACCATGGCGCGGCGCAGGGCTTCGCGCACCGCGACGCCACCGCAGAACAGGGCGTAGACCCCCGCCACGGCGCCGGCGGCGATCAGGCGGCGGGTCTCGGGCGAAAGGGCTGAAAGATCGAGCATCAGTCCAGCATCGCCTGCAGGGCGGGCGATAATCGCTCTTCCAGGCCGCCCGCTCCCTGGCTGACGATCAGGACGGCCAGGCCGTGCGCGGCGGCGAAGGCCTGGGCGGCGTCGGGCGCCATGACGGTCAGGGCCGTGGCCCAGGCGTCGGCGCTCATGCAGTCCCTGGCTAGCACGGTGACGCTGACGGTCGCGTTCGTGGTCGGCGCGCCGGTGGCCGGGTCCAGGGTGTGGGCGTAGCGACGGCCGTCGTGCTCGAAGAACCGGCGGTAGTCGCCCGAGGTGGCGACGGCCAGGTCGTGCAGGGCGACCAGAGTCCGCTCGGCGTCATTGGCTGTCGGCGGCCGCTCCAGCTCGACCCACCAGGGCTGGCCGTCGGGCTTGGCGCCGGTCCCGCGCAGCTCGCCGCCGACCTCGACGAGGTAGCTCTTCACACCGGCGCGATCCAGGGCGGCGGCGGCCTGGTCGACGCCGAAGCCCTTGGCGATGCCGTTGAGGTCCAGCTTCAGCCCGCCCGGCTGGAACAGGGCGTCGCCGTCCAGCGCCAGGCGCTTCCAGCCGCTGGCGCCCTTCAGGGCGGCGACCGCGTCGGCGCCGGGCGGGCCGCCCGAGAAGGGCCGGGGACCGAAGCCCCACAGGTCGACTAGGGCCCCCAAGGTCGGGTCGAAGGCGCCGTCCGTCTGCTCGGCGATCTCCAGCGCGCGGCGCAGCACCCTGGCGGTCGCGGCGGGCAGGGCGGTCCAGCTGCCCGCCGGGCTGCGATTGTAGCGCGACAGGTCCGACAGCGGCGCCCACGGGCTCATCTCGCGCACGACGGCGTCGAGGGCGCGCTGGACCATGGCTTCCAGCGCGGGGAGGTCGACGCTTGCGGGCAGCACCGCCTTGGCCGACCAGGTCGTCCCCATGGTCGCGCCGCCGAACGCGCGCACGGTCCCGCCGACGGGACGGGCGGGCGGCGTGGTCAGGGCGGGGACGAGGACGCGGGGCATGGGCGCTCAGATCGAACCCTTCCCCCTCGATGGGGGAAGGGCAGGATTGGGGGGGTGATGCGGCGGTGGGGCTGGCGCTCGATCCTGACGCGGCGCCACCCCCATCCCCAACCCTTCCCCCATCCAAGGGGGAAGGGGTTTCCGATTAAGGCCGCTGGGCTTCGATCACGGCGGTGTAGCTGGCGCTCTGGCCGTTGCCGGCCAGCGGCTGGACCGGGCCCTGCGGCGCGCCGCCCGGGCCGCCCGGACCACCCATGCCGGGCCCGCCCGGACCGCGGCCCGTCTCGCCCGAGCGGACCGTGGCGTTGACCCAGTACATGCCGGCTTCGGGCAGGGTGAACTTTACCGCCCCGTCGGCGCCGGTCTTGACCTTGACCTCGCCGGGGCTGGCGCGCCAGCGGGCCCCGCCGGGGATGAAGGTCACCTCCAGGTCCGCGGCCGGCTTGCCGTCCAGCACGAACTTGAAGGTCGCGGGCTCGGCAGCCACGACGTCGGTCGGATTGGTCACCGGGACCAGTTCGAGGCCCTTGCCCGTCGGGGCCAGGGCGCCGGCCGAGGGCTTGTCGCGGGTGACGAAGGTCTCGTTGCGATTGGCCATCCTGATGGTCTTCAGGTCGGCGGCGCCGGCCGGGACCTGCTTGGCGAAGTCTTCGGCCGAGCCGCGGAAGCGCTTGACCTCGCCGTTCTCGGTCCAGCTGGCCATCACCGAATTGCTGGCCGTGAAGATCTTGTAGGTGCCCGGCTTGGTCAGCTGGACGTCGAAGGTCGAGCGATACTGGCCGGTCGAGGCGTTCTGGATCTTGTCGGCCGCGCCATCCGGGCCCAGCACCTGGACGCCCTCGGTGCGCATCGGGCGGTGATCGGGATAGAACAGCTCGTTCGAGATGGCCGCGTCGACCGTCACCCACGATCCGTCGCCGGACAGGGTGGTGAAGGCGGGCAGCAGCCAACCGCGATGGGCCTCGGCCGCGAGGGGCAGGGCCAGGGCCACGCCAACAGCGGCGACGGCGAGAAGACGCGTCTTGAAGGTCATGGCTTTTCTCACTTCACGGAAACGGTGACGGCGCCCAGCTCGGCCGCGCCCTTGGCGGAAGCCGGCTTGCCGGGCTTGCCCCAGCTGAAGGGCACGCGGACGGCTTCGTGGCCGCCGACCTCGCGCGCGGCCTCGACGACCAGGTTGTACTGGCCCGGTTTCAGCGCCTTCAGGGCGCCCTTCGAGCCGGCGAAGACCAGCTTCTGCGGGCCCGGCGCGCGGGTGGCCCCGCTGATCCCGTCGGCCGGGAAGGTCATTTCGCGCCCGGCCTTGCGCCACCACTGCCGCATGTCCTTCAGCCACTTGGCGCCGTGGTCTTCCTTGTTGCCGGCGTCGTACCAGACGGCGAGGGTGCCGGCGGCCGTGCTGTCGGCCGGGTTCTCGATCCAGATCGCGACATAGGGCTTGTGGTACTCGGCCACCGTCAGCTTGGGGATCTCGACGGTGACGTTGAGGTCGGCGGCCAGGGCGGGCGCGCCGGCGACGGCCGCGCCAGCGAAGGTGAGCAGGGAGATCGAACGCTTCACGGGGTCTGCCTCTAAAGGTGGACGAACAGGATGACGAGAATGACGGGCGCGGCCAGGCCCAGGCCGACCAGCGGCCAGGTCAGCGGCCGGGCGCGGGCGTGGAACTGTAATAGGACCAGGCCGGTGACCGTGAAGATCACGCAGGCGGCGGCGAAGATGTCGATGAACCAGCCCCAGGCCTTGCCCGAATTGCGGCCCTTGTGCAGGTCGTTGAGCAGGGAGACGACGCCGCGCGTGGTCTTCTCGTGCTCGACGGCGCCCGTCTCGCGGTCGATCGAGACCCAGGCGTCGCCGCCCGGCCGGGCCAGGGCGACATAGACCTCGTCGGCCGACCATTCGCCCTCGCGGCCCGCGACGTCGGCGCCGACGGTTTTGTCCAGGAAGGGCTCCAGCGGCGCGGGCAGCGGGCGCTTGCCCTCTTCGGGACCCCTGGCCAGCAGGGCCTTGAGGTCGGGCGGCAGGGTGGCCTTGCGCGACACCACCAAGGGCTTGGCCTCGATCTGGCCGGCGTGGTTCAGGGTTATGCCGGTGATCGCGAACAGCAGCATGCCGATCAGGGACAGGGCCGCGCTGATCCAGTGCCACTGATGCAGCTGCTTCAGCCAGAACGAGCGGCGGTGCTGATCGGCGGCGGATTTCACGAGGGCGAGCATAACCTTAAAGGAAGATCGCTCGTCCATACTTGAGAACGAATTGCAATTTCAAGCCACTTAACGCGGCCTGGGGAGCGAGGGCGTGGTTTACCGCGCCGCCACCGGGGTTCCGCGCGCCAGGGCGCCCAGGAGGGCGCTAGGGGCGACGGGCTTGCGCAGGATCGGACCGTCGTCGACGTCGGGCTCCTGGTAGCCGGTCAGATAGACGAACGGGATGCGGCGGCGGGTCAGGGCGCGGGCCACCGGCGTGATCAGCCGGCCACCCAGATTGACGTCCAGCAGGGCGCGGTCGACCGGCTGGTCGTTCAGCAGGTTCAGCGCCTCCTCGATCGTGCCGGCGGGGCCGACGACCTTGGCGCCGGCGGCGGTCAGCACGCGGGTCAGCTCCATGGCCACCACGGCCTCGTCCTCGACGATCAGCACCCGCTGGTCGCGCAGGGCGGGGCTCTCCTCGGTGGAGAGGCCGGGACGATAGGCGGGCGTGCTCTCGGTGGCCCGGTGCTGGGCGCCCTTCAGGATGTCGAGGCGGACCTTCAGGCCCTGCGGACGCCAGGTCAGCTCAACGCGACCGCCCAGCTGCTTGACCGCGCTCTCGATCAGGGTCGAGCCGAAGCCGCGGCGGGCCGGCGCGGCGACATGCGCCCCGGCGTCCTCGCGCCAGACCAGGTTCAGCGCGTTTTCGGCCCCCCAGCTCCAGCTCACGGTCAGCCGGCCCAACGGCCGCGACAGCGCGCCGTACTTGCTGGCGTTGGTGGCCAGTTCGTGGACCACCAGGGCCAGGGACTGCGCGGCCTGGGCGTCGATCAGGGCCGGCGGCCCATCGAGGGTCACCTGGCCCTCGCCCTCCACGCCGTAGGGATCCAGCTCCAGCCGCAGGAGATCGTGCAGGTCGACGCCGCTCCAGCGGGCGGTCGACAATAGGCTGTGGGCGCGGGCCAGCGAGCCGATGCGGCCCGACAGCGCCTGGACGTACTGGGCCTTGTTCTCGAACGGGGTCAACTGGGCCAGTGACTGGACGACGGCCAGCACGTTCTTGGCCCGGTGGTCCACCTCGCGGATCAACAGGCGCTCGGTCTCCTCGGCCCGCTTGAGCGCCAGGTCCGCGCGCGCGCGCTCGCTGGCGGTCCAGATCAGCTCGGCGACATTGGCCACGAAGGCGGCCTCGTCGGCGGTGAAGGCGCGCGGCTTGTCATGGGCCACGAACAGATAGGCCGACAGGACGCCGGCCTTGATCAGCGAGATGGTCATGAAGGCCCGCACGCCGATGGCGGCGTAGGCCTCCAGGGCGTCCGGCGCATTGGTGCGCGGATCAAGGGCGACGTCGCCGACCGACACCGTGGCGCCGGCGCGCATGTCGGCGCTCATCGACGGGCCGAAGTCGTCCAGGCGCAGGCGCTGGCCGTTCAGCGGCGCGACCCCGCCGTCGGTGCGACCGTCGTCGGCGACGATCTCGGCCAGATCGGCGTCCAGGTCCATCTCGGCATAGCCCGCGCGAGCCACGCCCAGCTGTTCGGTCAGCAGCTGGGCGGCCGTCCGGGCGATGGCGACCGGATCGGCCTCGTCCCGCAGGGTCTGGCGCAGGTCCAGCAGGGCGGCGCGCCGGCGCTCGCCGGCCAGCATCCGCTCCAGCTCGGCGGCCGTTTGCTTGCGGTCCGAGATGTCGGTGACCAGGACGTAGTAGCCGGGGATCTGTCCGTCCCGCGTGACGTCCGGCACGTACTGCGCCTCGATCTGGCGCAGGCCCGCGTCGCGGTACTTGATCTCGCCCTCGAAGGTGACGCTTTCGCCAGCCAGGGCGCGGGCCACGTGGTGGCGCAAGCGGCCGTAGGCGTCCTCGCCCAGCACCTCGACCAGGGTCTTGCCCTCGATCTGCGAGCGATCCACGCCGAACCAGCGCTCGTAGGCGCGATTGACGAAGCGATAGCGCTCCTCGCGGTCGACATAGCTGATCAGGATCGGCACCGCGTCGGCCATCGCGCTGGAGAAGACGGCGCGTCTTTCCAGGGGCGGCGACGGCAAGGCTTGGTCGTCTTCAGACATACGCGACCGGCGCTCGATCCTGCTGGGAGAGAAGCCTCACCGTGGCACGACGTGATCACAGCCAAAATGGTTAGCGCGTGCGACACGCGGTCGCAGCGCACCGGGGCGCTAATCCCGTGCGCCCTCGCGTCGATAGGTGGCCACCAGCACGTCGCGGACGGCGGGCAGGGCGGGATCCAGCGGCCGGATCGGCGTCACCCCGTGCAGCACCCGATGATCGTCCAGGAACACCGCGTCGCCGGGCGCGGTCAGGGTGAACGAGCCCAGGCTGGCCCCGTCCGGCGCATAGATGTCGGTGACGCCGCTGTCGACGTTTCGGCGGTCGACCAGCATGACGATCACCCAGTCGACGCCGTCGCGATGCGCGCCCTCCGGCGTGGGCTGGCCGGTCTCGCCGGCCCGGGCCTCGATGCGAAACTGGTGCAGCTCGACATGCCAAGGACCTTCCCCGAACAGCTCGAGGCCAGCCCGGATCACGCCCTGCGTCACCGGATGTTCGGCGATTACCCCGGTGACCGGCTCGAACCAGCGCTGCACGCCGCCGTTCAGCGGGTTGTAGTCGCGGCTCTGCCAGTGCGGCTGGTGCGGCTTGCGGTCGACGCCGTCGGGCCCGGCGGCGAAGGCGGCGAACCGGCGGCGGCGATAGCGGCCGCCGTCGGCCATGAAGGTGTCGAGGCCCAGGTCGTTCCAGCTGTCGGCGAAGGCGCCCCATCCGGCCATGGCCTCGGGACCCAGCAGGGCGCGGGTCTCGGCGGCCTCGAAGCGGACGAAGCCTTGATCGCGAAGTCCGCTCAAGCGACCGCGTCCGGGCGAAAGAAGAGGCCCAGCTTCAGGCTGGCGGCGATGCGCTCGGCTTTCTGGCCGACCAGGGCGGCGCGCGGGGCGTCGAACAGCTCGACACAGGTCTGGTGGAACAGGTTCAGCCACGGCATGAACAGGCCCTCGGTCAGGCCCTCGACATGCTGGTGCGCGACCATCGGCTGGCCCTTGTAGCGGCCGGTGGTGTTCAGCACCGACGACCAGAAGTCCTTCAGCGTCGCCAGGTGCGCGGGCCAGCCGTCCTCGCCGATCGCCCTTTCGAAGATCGGCCCCAGGCGGTGGTGCTGGCGGACGCGCGCGTAGAACCGCTCGACCAGCTGGTCGATCTCTTCGTCGGTGAACTGAGCGGTCGGAACGGACATGGGCCGAACATGGGACTTTCAGTCCCGGGACTGAACCCCGCGCCGATCAAACTTCACTTCGAATTCTTACTTAAGGGTCGCGTGGAGCCCTATTGAACCGGAGCCTCGGACGGTCCCGCCGGCAAAGATGCTCCCCCGCGGCGCGGGGGAGCATCTTGATCGCTCTAGACGACCGTCAGCGTCGCCTTCTTCAGGTCCACCGAGTTGGGGCCGACCAGGATCGAGAAGGCGCCCGGCTCGACCACCCGCTTCATGTCCAGGTTCCACATCCAAAGATCGGAAGGCTTGATCTCGAAGGTCACCGTCGTCTTGGCGCCGGCCGCCAGGGTCACGCGCTTGAAGTGCTTCAGCTCCAGCACGGGGCGGGTGACGCTGGCCTCCTCGTCGTGGACATAGAGCTGCACCACCTCGTCGCCGGCGACCTTGCCGGTGTTGGTGACGTCGACCTCGACCTTGACGCTCTCGCCCTGGCCGATGCTGGCCTTGGCCAGGCGCGGGGCCGAGATGTCGAAGGTGGTGTACGACAGGCCAAAGCCGAACGGATAGAGCGGGCTGGTGTCGCCCAGCAGATAGCCGCGTCGGGCCGTGGGCTTGCGGTTGTAGTAGATCGGCAGCTGGCCGACATCGCGGGCGATGCTGACCGGCAGCTTGCCGCCCGGATTGGCGCGGCCGAACAGCACGTCGGCGGCGGCGTTGCCGGTCTCCTGGCCCAGGTACCAGCCTTCGATGATCGCGTCGGCGCGCTGGGCCAGCAGGTTGATCGACAGCGGGCGGCCGTTCAGCAGGAACACCACGGTCGGCTTGCCCAGGTCGAAGATCGCCTTGGCCAGGTCGTTCTGTTGGCCGATCAGATCCAGGCTCTCGCGGTCGCCCAAGTGGTTATCAGCCCACGCCTCGCGGCTGGTCTGCTCGTTGTCGCCCAGCACCATGACCACGACGTCGGCGTTCCTGGCGACATCGACGGCTTCGGCGATCAGCTTGGCGTTGACGGCCGGATCGATCAGCTTGACCTCGTCGGCGGCCCAGATGCGCTTCTCGGTGATGCGCACGGCTTCGGCGTAGTCCAGCTGGAAGCCTTGCGCCTTGGCCTCCGCGGTCAGGCCCTCGTGGATCGAGACCACGTGGCGCGGAATGTCCGAATAGCCGCCGATCGGGGTGTCCTTGGCGTGCGTGCCCAGCAGGGCGACGCGCTTGAGCTTCTTGCCATCGAGGGGCAGCAGACCCTTGTCGTTCTTCAGCAGGACTACGGCCTTGCGGGCCGCCTCGCGGGCCAGGGCGACGGCGTCGGGCGTCGCGGTCTTGGCGTCGGCGGTCTTCTCGTCGCAATAGGGGTTCTCGAACAGCCCGCCCTCGAACTTCATCTTCAGGACGCGGGCGACGGCGGCGTCGACCTCGAACTGCGGGATGCGGCCGGCCTTCACCAGCTCGGGGATCAGGGCGTAGGCCTCGCCGTCGGGCAGCTCGACATCGACGCCGGCGTGAAGGGCGCGGACGGCCGTCTCGCCCAGGTCGCTGGTCAGCTTGTGACGGCTGATCATCTCCTTGATGGCGAAATAGTCGCTCTGGACCGAGCCCTTGTAGCCCCACTCCTCGCGCAGGACCTTGGTCAGCAGCCAGCGGTTGGCGTGCGAGGGGACGCCGTCGATCTCGTTGTAGCTGGGCATGACCGAGCGCACCGGCAGCTCGGTCACCGCCCGCTCGAACGGCGGGAAGAAGTTCTCGCGCAGGGTGCGCTCGGCGATCTGGGCCGGGCCGACATTGGTGCCGTTCTCGGGCTGGCCGTGGCCGGTCATGTGCTTGAGGGTGACGAAGACCTTGTCCTTGGCCAGCGGCAGGGTCGTCCCCTGGAAGCCGCGGATGGCGGCCAGGCCGATCTCGGCGCAGACGTGCGGGTCCTCGCCATAGGTCTCCTCGATGCGGCCCCAGCGCGGGTCGCGGGCCACGTCGACCACGGGCGCCAGCGCCAGGTTCGAGCCCCGGGCGCGCATCTCGCGGGCGGCGACGGCGAAGATCTTCTCGGTCAGCTCGGTGTCGAAGGTCGAGGCGAGAGCGATGGCCTGCGGGAAGCTCGTCGCGTCGCGGGCGACATAGCCGTGCAGAGCCTCGTCGTGCATCAAGAGTGGGATGCCCAGGCGGGTCTGCTCGACGGCCCACTTCTGGGCGGCGTTGGTGTAGCGGGCGGTTTCCTTGGCGTTGCGGTTGACCGCGCCGTCATCGGCGCCGGCGGCGGCGTCGATCACCGCGGCGGGCTTGGCGCCCTTGCGGTCGGACGGACGCGAGATCTGGCCCAGGCCGTTGGGGAAGTTCTTGCTGGCCTGCTCGGGCGAGAACTCGCCTTCGGGGGTCTGGATCTTGTTCTTGGTCAGCCAGATGCCGATCAGCTGGGCGGCCTTCTCCTCCAGCGTCATGCGCGCGAGCAGGTCCTGGACGCGGGCGTCGATCGGCTGGGCCGGATCCTTGTAGAGCGGCTTGTCGCCCTTGGCCTTGGCCGCCTTCTGGGCGGCTTGCGCCAGGCCGGGCATGGCGGCGGCCGAGAGGGCGGCGAGGCTCGCGCCGAACAGGCGGCGGGTGAGGGTCGTGGTCATGGCGTTTCCCCGAGGCTTCGCACTAGCTGGCGGCTCTCGGGCCGCCTTGGTCGAGGCACTATGGAGGCAGTTGTCAGACCACTCAAGCCGGAAATGGTACCGGTCTCATTTCGCATGTCGTGGCGAGCATATCTAGACGCAAAAAAGGGCCCGCCTGGGAGAGGGAGCGGGCCCTTTTCGGTACGCGTTCAGAGGGATTGAACAGTCGGGAAGGTGACATGCGCGTCGCCTTCCCGCACTTCCCCAAAAGGTCGCAGGCTGCGAAAGGGTCGCAACCTGGCCGCGAGCGCTCTGACCTATTTGCGAGCCGTCAGGATGTCGTCCAGACGCGACGGAACGCCGGGGATCTTCTCCAGGCGCGGATAGCGCAGGCCGCCGCGGTAGTCGATCTTGACCATGCGATAGCGCGAGCCGTCCTTGACCAGCAGCTCGACCAGCGGATTCTCGGGCTTCACGGCGGCGGTGACGGCGGCCTTCAGCTTGTCGCCGTCGAAGGCCTCGCCGTTCACGGCCACGACCGTCAGGCCTTGAGTCAGGCTCGCCTTGAACGCCGGACCGCCCCACTGCACGTCGGTCAGCACGCCGTCCGAGCCGACCGTCAGGCCCAGCGAGTAGCTGAGGGCGGTGCTCTTGGACTTGCTCTCGGCCGACTTCATGAATTCCGAAGGGGTGTCAGTGTAGACGACCTTGTAGCCGCCGCGGGCGAAGCCATCGAGCGGGGCCTTTTCCTGGACGTCCTGGATGCGGGTCTTCAGGAAGCTCGCCCAGTCATAGGCGTAGACGCCGTTCAGCGTGCTGACCACGTCGTCGAACGTGTAGGTGCGCGGCACGTACGAACCGTTGTCGACGCCGAAGAAGGCCTTGGCGAAGTCGTCCAGCGATTTCTTGCCGCCGGTCTTCTCGCGGATCAGGGTGTCGGCGTCCAGCCAGACCAGCAGGCCTTCGGAATAGTAGTCCTCGCTGCGCTGCCAGGACAGCCACGACAGCGGCTTGCGGTTGGCGATGATCGGGTCGTTGGTGGTGTCCTGCACCGGGCGCCAGTCGCGGCCTCGGCGGTTGTCGTAGGCGGCGGCCGTCAAGGCCAGGCTGTCCAGCGCCTGTTGCTTGGTGAGCAGGCCCGAGCGGGCGGCCAGCACGTTGCCCCAGTACTGGGTCTGGCCCTCATAGACCCACATCATGCTGTCGCGCATCGGCACGTTCAGGTTCGGGGTCCACAGGTCGGCGGCGCGGCGGAACTTGCCGTTCCACGAGTGGGTGTATTCGTGGCTCAAGAGGTCGCGGCCGACGAAGCTCTTGTCCCATTCGGTGAAGTATTTGGGGACCACGCGGTTCTCGGACGAGCGGTGGTGCTCCAGGCCGATGCCGCCGATCTTGTCCGACAGGGCGACCAGGAAGTCGTAGTGATCGTAGTGGTGCGAGCCGTACAGCTTGTAGGCCTGCTGCACGAGGTCCTTGTGGATCTGGATCTGCTCGGGCTTGGCCTCCAGCAGCTCGGGGCTGTCAGCCACCAGGTTCAGGCGCACCGGGGCCGGGCCGTTCGGGTCCAGGTCGATCGACTTGAAGTACTTGCCGGCGAAGATGGGGCTGTCGACCAGGGTCTCGACCGTGGTCGGCTTGAAGGTTGTGATCTGGCCCGAGGTCGAGGCGGTCTCCAGCGCCGTGGCCAGCTTCCAGCCTTCCGGCAGCTTGACGCTGGCCTGGATCGGGATCTGGCGGGTGTAGTAGCCGGCCGGGTACATGGTCACCTGCAGCCATTGCAGGTTCAGCATCTCGGGCGTGACCTCGGTGCGGCCGACCTTGGCCTCGACGGCGGTCAGGAACTGGTAGCTGATCTGGATTTCGTTGACGCCGGCCGGGACGTCGACGTGGAAGGCGTTGACGTTGACGACGTCGCGCGTCCACGGAATGCGCTTGCCGCCCGCGGTGACCACCAGCCCGGCCAGCTTGTCGAGGTCGTTGCGCGGCGAGTGGCCGCCGGGAACCCACTGCGGATACAGGAACACGAAGTCGCCAGTCTTGGCGACCGGCATGGTCGTGGTGACGTTCCAGATCTTGCGGTCCAGGTCGGTGGCGTCGACGGTCAGCTTCAGCGCGCCGACATAGGGGACGTCGCGCGGCGCCTCGATCGGCGGCGTCGCGGGCGCGGCTTCCGGCAGGGGCTGGTTAGCGGCCGGGGTCTGGGCCAGCGCGGCGGTGGCGGCCAGGGACAGGACGGAGACGGAGAAGAACAGCGCTTTCACGAAACACCCCAATGCGGCGCGCGGGTGAGCGTCCCGCGGCGAGAAGCCGGGATGTTTGTGGCGTTAACCTCCGCTTGTCGAGGGCAAGTTTCCCTCCGGGCGCAGAACATGGGTATGGCGTTCATCTGCTCCCCCGCTGGGGGAGCTGTCACGGAGTGACTGAGGGGGCGGCGCCGGCATAGGCCGAGCTGCCCCCTCCGGTCCTCCGGACCACCTCCCCCAAGAGGGGAGGAGAAGCATGGTTACTTCTACATCGGGTCCGACAGCGGCACGGCCGTGGCCGCGGCGCCGGTCCCGCGCTCGATGCGCAGGTTGTTCTGGACGTTGTCGACGCCGGTCACGCCCTCGGCCAAGGCTTCGGCGCGCTTCTTGTCCTCGCGTGAGCGGACCGTGCCCGACAGGGTCACGTCGCCGTCCTTGACCGTGACCTCGACGCCCTGAGCGTCCAGCCAGCTGTCGTCGGTCAGGCGGTCGCTGACGTCCTCGCGGATGCGGTCGTCCGAGCGGCGATAGCCCTTGGGGCCGCGGCCGCGATGCTCGCCGTCCGCCTGGCGACGGTGCAGGGCGTCGTGGTCGCCCATCCACGAGGAGACCTCGTCGCGAGCCCGGTCGAACCAGGTGCGCTCCTCGTGGCGCGGCCGATGCGCGCCGTCGCTGCGGAACGAGCGGTAGGGCTGGTGGTCGCCATAGGCGCCCTCGTAGCGCTGGCCGTAGCCATAGCGATCGCGGTCGCGGTGGTCGAAATAGCGCTCGTCGCCATAGTCGGCCGTGCGGCTGGAATAGCCGCTGGCGCCGTAGTCGCCCGTCGCGCCGCCGAAGTCGTGGCCGCCGACGCGGCCCCAGTCGCCCGGCTGGCGATAGCCGCCGGCGCCGGCGCCGTAGTCCGCGCCCGATTGGCTTCGGCCATAGCCGATGTCGCCGCCGGCTTGGGCCGCGCGCAGGAATTCACCGCCGCCGCGATGGCGGTTGCGATCGCCGCGATAGCCCTCGGCCCCGTAGGACCGGTCAGGGCCGGCATAGCCGGAGCGTTCGGGGTCATGGCGGCGCTGGGCGTCGTAGCCGTAGCCCCGGTCTCGATCGAAGTCGCCGTCCGGCTCGACGTCGAAGCGGCCTTCGCGGTCATTCCATCTTTGCGGCATGGGGGTCTCCGTGGCGTTCTGGGCTTGAGGGCGCGTCGAGGCGCTCCGGCTGCAAAAACGGACGGGCGGGAGTCGATGTTCCTAGTGTGGAGCTTGTCGCGGTCGTTTCGGGGACCGATTATCAGCAGCGCTGATATTACCTGACAGATCCATCCGCCCGGCCTATTGAACGCCCCTCCATGCGTTTCGACGATCGTTTCCTCGAAGAGCTGAAGTCCCGCCTTCGCCCGTCCGACGTCGTCGGCAAGACGGTGAAGCTGCGGCGGCAGGGACGCGAGTACGCGGGACTGTCGCCGTTCACCAAGGAGAAGAGCCCGTCGTTCTTCGTCAATGACGAGAAGGGCTTCTACCACTGCTTCTCCAGCGGCAAGCACGGCGACATCATCAGCTTCCTGCAGGAGACCGAGCGGCTGACCTTCAGCGAGGCGGTCGAGCGGCTGGCGGCCGAGGCGGGCATGAGCCTGCCGGCCGTCGATCCGCAGACGGCGCGCGAGGAGCAGAAGCGCTCGTCGCTGGGCGACTGGATGGAGCTGGCCACGGCCTGGTTCGAGGCCGAGCTGCGCCGCCCGATCGGCCAGGACGCTCGCGCCTATCTGGAAAAGCGCGGCCTGCCTGAAAAGGAATGGGGCCGCTTCCGCATTGGCTTCGCGCCCAACAACCGCACGGGGCTGAAGGACTATCTGGTCGCCAAGGGCGCCAAGCCGGGCGACCTTGTCGACGCCGGGGTGCTGATCTCGCCCGAGGACGGCGGCCAGCCCTATGACCGCTTCCGCGACCGCATCATCTTCCCGATCACCGACAGCCGCGGGAAGGTCGTGTCGTTCGGCGGCCGGTCCATGGACCCGAACGCCCGCGCCAAGTACCTGAACGGTCCCGAGACCGGCCTCTTCCACAAGGGGCGGGTGCTGTACGGCCTGTTCGAGGCCCGCAAGATCCTGCACGCCAACCAGTCGGCTGCCCCGAACGCGCGCACGCCGATGGTCGTCGTCGAAGGCTATATGGACGTCATCGCCTGCCAACGCGCCAACGTGCCGGCGGTGGCGGCCATGGGTACGGCCCTGACCGAGGAGCAGATGGAGGCCCTGTGGCGCCTGCATCCCGAGCCGACCCTGTGCTTCGACGGCGACAAGGCCGGCCAGCGCGCCGCCCACCGCGCCATCGATCGGGCCCTGCCGCTGCTCAAGCCCGGCCGCTCGTTCCGCTTCTCAATGCCGGTCGGCGGCAAGGATCCCGACGACGTGCTGCGCGAGCAGGGCGCCGACGCCCTGCGTGACCAGCTGGCCGACACGAAGCCGTTCGTCCAGGCCCTGTTCGAGCGCGAGCGGGACCTGGAGGCGCTGGACACTCCCGAGCGCAAGGCCGGCCTGCGACAGCGCCTGCGGGCGGCGGCGGCGACCATCGCCGACAAGGACTTGGCCCAGGCCTACAAGGACGACCTGCGCGAGCGCTACGACGCGCTGTTCCAGCGTCGCCGGCCCGGACCGTCCGACGGCGGCGGACCCGACGGCGGCTATGGCGGCGGCTATCGCGACCGACCCTTCACCCCGCGCGGCGGCGGCGGGACCTGGCGCAACGGCAAGCGCGAGCCGCCGGATCCCGGTCTGCGCCCGATCGCCCGCGCCCAGATCGTCAGCCGCATCAAGCCCTTCCACGCCGCCATCGCCCTGGCGGCCATCGATCATCCCGGCTGGGCGAGGGCCTATGACGAGGCGATCGAGCGCGTCGGCTTCGGGGACCCGCGCCTGCAGCCCCTGGCCCACGAGCTGTTCCTGGCCCTGTGCGACGACTGCCCGGACGACACGCCGCTGCGCGAGCGCCTGAGCCGCAAGGGTCTCTCCGAACCGCTGGCCGAGATCGAGCGCATCGCCCAGGCCGACGCGCCCTTCCTGGACGCCCGTTTCGATCCGGCCAAGGCCCGGGCGCTGTGGGCGGCCTGCTACGAGGCGGTGATCGAGATCGCCGACAGCGAACGAGCCCTGGACGGCATGCGCCGCGAGGAGGTGACCGCCGCCAGCCTCACGGCGACCCGCGACCTGCGCGATCGCATCGCCGTCCTTCAGCGTCAGATCAGCAACCTGGAGTTCTGGCGGGCGCAATAGGGAGTGTGACGGCGTCGCAAATCTTTGCGACGATACGGTCGTCCCATCTTGACACCGGCGTCACCCAAAGCCACATGCCGACTCAAGGAACTGCCAAGCAGCTGACTGACATCGGCCGGGCCGCCGGAGCGCGCGCCCTATATCGAAACAGGATGTCACCCTCGCCGCCGCCACAGGTCCCCAGCGGTTGCTGATCCCGAGGGGAAAAGCGCCAGGCCGCGCCGACGCCTCACCGTCTCCGCCGGGTCTCCCGCGGAGCGTTCGGACATGGCGAAAGGCGCGCTGGCGCGAATTCTGACGGGAACGTGATCTCTGGGCGTGCGCTGAATCACAGCGCCGACCGAGCAGGACAGCGCCTTTTCGAAACGGATTTTTTCGGCGCCGCTCTTGCACGAGCCCCGGCGTCGATTTCGGAGAGCTTGATGAGCACCAATTCCTCGGCCGAGACGGAAGCGCCCGAAGCCACCGGTGGCGATGGTCCGCTGCTCGACCTGACCGACGCCGGCGTCAAGAAGTTCATCAAGCAGGCGAAAGCCCGCGGCTACGTCACGATGGACGAGCTGAACAAGGTGCTGCCGTCCGAGGAAGTCAGCCCCGACGCCATCGAAGACACGCTGGCCATGCTCAGCGAGATGGGCGTCAACGTCGTCGAGGCCGAAGAGGACGCCGAAGGCGGCGAGGGCGGCGAAGTCGCCACGCGCGACGAGAACACCACGGTCATCACCAGCGACAAGCCAGCCGCCTATGACCGCACCGACGACCCGGTGCGCATGTACCTGCGCGAGATGGGCTCGGTCGAGCTGCTGTCGCGCGAGGGCGAAATCGCCATCGCCAAACGCATCGAGGCCGGCCGCGACACGATGATCCGCGGCCTTTGCGAATCCGCCCTGACCTTCGAAGCCATCATGGTGTGGCGCGAGGAGCTGGGCACCGGCCGCATCCTGCTGCGCGAAGTGATCGACCTGGAAGCCACCTACGCCGCGATCAACGGCGTGGCCGCCCAGCCGGCCGCGGAAGACGAGGAAGGTCCCGCCGAACCCGTCGACGACGAAGCCGGCGGCGAGGCCAAGGCCGAGGGCGAAGGCGGCGAGGACGACGACGACTTCGACGACGGCGCCGGTCCGACCGTCAGCGCCATGGAAGGCGAGCTGCGCGAAGGCGTCATGGCCATCCTGGACGCCATCGCCAGCGAGTTCGAGAGCTTCCGCAAGCTGCAGGACAAGCTGGTCGGCAGCCGCCTGAAGGGCGAGGACCTGAGCGACGCCGACCGCAAGGCCTATGAAGGCCTGTCGGCGACGATCATCCAGCACCTGAAGACGCTGAAGCTGAACAACAACCGCATCGAGGCTCTGGTCGAGCAGCTGTATGCGATCAACAAGCGCCTGATCGGCCTGGAAGGCCGTTTGCTGCGCCTGGCCGACAGCTATGGCATCAGCCGCGGCGAATTCCTGAAGGCCTATTTCGGCTCCGAGCTGAACCCGACCTGGGCCGAGCAGGTCAAGGGCATGGGCGTGCGCTGGACCAAGTTCGTGGAGAACGACAGCCAGTCGGTCCTGGACATCCGCCAGGAAATCGCCGCCCTGGCCACCGAGACCGGCGTGCCGATCGACGACTACCGCCGCATCGTCCAGACCGTGCAGAAGGGCGAGCGCGAGGCCCGTCAGGCCAAGAAGGAGATGGTCGAGGCCAACCTGCGCCTGGTGATCTCGATCGCCAAGAAGTACACCAACCGCGGCCTGCAGTTCCTGGACCTGATCCAGGAAGGCAACATCGGCCTGATGAAGGCGGTCGACAAGTTCGAGTACCGTCGCGGCTACAAGTTCTCGACCTACGCCACCTGGTGGATCCGTCAGGCGATCACCCGCTCGATCGCCGACCAGGCCCGCACCATCCGCATCCCGGTGCACATGATCGAGACGATCAACAAGATCGTCCGCACCAGCCGCCAGATGCTGCACGAGATCGGCCGCGAGCCGACCCCGGAAGAGCTGGCCGAAAAGCTGGCCATGCCGCTGGAAAAGGTCCGCAAGGTCCTGAAGATCGCCAAGGAGCCGATCAGCCTCGAAACGCCGATCGGCGACGAGGAAGACAGCCACCTGGGTGACTTCATCGAGGACAAGAACGCCGTCCTGCCGATCGACGCCGCCATCCAGTCGAACCTGCGCGAAACCACCACCCGCGTGCTGGCCTCGCTGACCCCGCGTGAAGAGCGCGTGCTGCGCATGCGCTTCGGCATCGGCATGAACACCGACCACACCCTGGAAGAGGTCGGCCAGCAGTTCTCGGTCACCCGCGAACGCATCCGCCAGATCGAGGCCAAGGCCCTGCGCAAGCTCAAGCACCCGTCGCGGTCGCGCAAGCTGCGCAGCTTCCTGGACTCGTAAGCGGCGCTACAGCCCAACAAGGACGCCCCGGTCGAAAGGCCGGGGCGTTTTTGTTTTCGAACCGAGAGGCGTCAGCTCATCTCCTGCGCCTTTTCCGCCAGCTTGTCGGCCTGACGGTCCAGGTCATCGGCCTGGCCGGGCAGTTTGCGGGCCAGATCCTTCAGGTCCTCGTCCGTGACCTCGTGGCCGCGAGCGCGGTTGTCCTCGATCTGGCGGGCCCGGTAGGTCGGGTCGCGCAGGCGGGCGGCTTCCTCGCGCATCTGCCGGGCGCCGGCGCGCATCTGGACCGCGCCCTGGGCCATCTGGACGCGCGCGACCTTCATCGCCTCGACGCGGGCGCGCTCGCCCTCGCGGCGGGCCTGCTCGCCGATGCGGCGGGCTTCGTCGGCCGAGAGCCGGGCCTGCCGGGCGGCCAGGCGGGCGGCGGCTTCGATCTCGCCGCGGTGGGCCTCGACCTGACGGCGGATGTCCTCGGCGTCGACGCGCGCGGCCTCGGCCTGGGCCCTGGCCCATTCGGCTTGGGCGTGGGCCTGGTTCCTGTCCCAATCGGCCTGGGCGCGGGCCTGGATCCGATCGTAGCGGTCGGGATCCGTTTCCGAGGGCGGGGTCGGCGGCGCGGGCGGGGCCGGGGCGGCTGGGGGCTCGGCGATCGCGGCCTTGGCTGGCGGCGCCGGTGGGACGGGCGGCGGCGGCGCCTCGGCGACGGCGGCGGGCGGCGACGGCGGGACCGGGGGCGCGACCTGCCGGCTCAGGCCGAAGGCGGCCAAGGGCGTGGCGACGACGGCCAGGGCGGCGACGGTCAGGCCCACGGTCAGCGGGCGGCGGCGTTCGGGGGTGTCGGTCATGAGGCAGGCGATCCTTGTCTTCAGGGTCTTGGCGTCGGCGGCCATGGCCAGGGCGCCTCGCGGGACGCCGTGCGGCGCGGGAGCGGCGGCCAGGCGCACCAGGGTGCGAGCGTAGAGGGCGCGGTCCACGCGTCCGACGGCGGCGGCGTCGGCGGCTTCCTCGCTGCGCTCCACCAGCGTCGCGTGCAGCCGCCAGACCAGCGGGTTGAACCAGAAGATGGCCAGGGCCAGACGCGACAGGATCAGGAAGATCCAGTCGTGGCGGCGCAGATGGGCCAGCTCGTGGGCCATGATGGCCGGGGCGGTCTGGGGCTGGGCCAGGGTGGCGGGATCCAGCAGGATGGTTCCCGGCGCGACGCCCCAGCTGAGCGGACCCGCGACGCGGTCGCTGCCGACCACGCCCGGCCGGTCGATCGCCGGCAAATCCTTCAGCGGCGCCAGCCAGGTAGGCTCGGTTACCGGCTGGCCCTTGCGGGTCCAGCGCTCCAGGGTGCGAAGGCCCAGGGCCAGGCGGCCGCCGATCAGCGCCGCGCCCAGCAGCCACAGGCCGCCCAGCATCGCGCCGGGCGTGCTCCACCACAGCCGCGCCTCGGCGGCGGGCGGGACTTCGGCGGCCAGGGACGTGACGACGGCCTCGGGCGCGGGCAAGGGCGGCAGCAGGGCCAGTTCGATCGGCGGCAGCACGTTCATGATCGCCGGCAGGGCCAGCAGCAGGCAGACCGTGGCGCGCAGGATGTCGACGCGCTCGACCGGGCGCCGGGTCAGGAACCGGGCGCACGCCAGGCCCGCGCCGGCCACCAGGCTGGACTTGGCCAGCAGCGACAGCAGCAGGGTCCAGGTCATGCCTTGTCCTCCTCGACGGTCTCAGTCTCGACCGACTTGTCGATCATCGCTTCCAGGGCGGCGGCCTCGTCGGGCGTCAGTTTCTGGCCCATGCCCAGCAGGGCGCTGGCGGCGCTGGCGGCCGAGCCGGCGAAGAAGGTGTCGATCACCCGCCGCAAGGCTCCGACCGCGACGGTCTCGGTCTCCAGGACCGGCCGGTAGCGGACGCCCTCGGGACCGCTGGTCCGCTCGACCAGACCCTTGGCCTCCAGGCGCGAGAGCATGGTGCGCACGGCCGAGTCGCTGAGCGGATCGGACAAGGCGGCGCGCATCTCGGCCGTGGTGGCGGCCTCGAGCCGGCACAGCGTCTCGAAGACCTCGCGTTCGCGCCGGGGCAGGGTGTCGATCAAGGCGGCCTCCGCACGTCATCATTCCGTTCGCTACGTATGTAGCGCTACATGTGTAGCGACGGAAGTGAACTCGACGTAATGTGCGAATGCGGGCGGGCTCTAGGCGTTGGCGGTCGCGGCCCTTGCGTCGGGTTGGTCTTGCAACGCGTGGGCGACGGCGGCGACCAGCTCCTCACGGCGGATCGGCTTGGCCACGTGACCGTTCATGCCGGCCGCGCGACAGCGGGCGATCTGCTCGGGCAGGACATCGGCGCTGAGCGCCACGATCGGGATGGCCGCCACGGCGCCGGGCAGGGCGCGGATGGCGCGGGCGGCGGCCAGGCCGTCCATCCCCGGCATGTGGACGTCCATCAGGACGAGGTCGAAGTCGCCGGCCTGGACGGCCTCCAGCGCCTGGGCGCCGTCGTCGGCGGTGAGGGTCTCGCAGCCGGCCAGGGTCAGCAGCGCCTTGCCCAGCTCCCGGTTCATCGGGTGGTCGTCGACCAGCAGCACCCGGGCGGCGCGCCCGGTGACGGCCGCCGGGGCCGGAGCGGCGACCGGCGGGGGAGCCGCCGGTTCGGCGGTCAGGGAGATCCAGAAGCGCGCGCCCTGGCCCAGCTGGCTCTCGACGCCGATCGCCCCGCCCATGCGGGTGACCAGGGCGCGGCTGATCGCCAGGCCCAGGCCCGTGCCGCCATAGCTGCGGCTGATCGAGCTGTCGGCCTGGCTGAAGCGCTGGAACAGCCGCGCCTGAACCTCGGGCGCGATGCCGATGCCGGTGTCGGCCACCTCGAACCGCAGGGCGCCCGGCTCGGGGCCAGCCAGCAGGCTGACGGTGACACCGCCCCGGCTGGTGAACTTCAGGGCGTTGGCCAGCAGGTTCAGCAGCACCTGGCGCAGGCGGGTTTCGTCCAGGGCCAGGAGCTGGTCCACGTCGCCCTCGCCGCAGGCCTCGAAGGCGGTGCGCAAATGCAGGCCCTTGGCGGCGGCCTCGGGGGCGATGATGGCGACCGTGTCGCGCAGCAGGGCGGCGGGCGAGGTCGGCGTCAGGCTCAGGTCCAGGCGCCCGGCCTCGACCTTGGCGAAGTCCAGGAGGTCGCCGACGATCTCGGCCAGCGAGCGGCCGGCGCGGCCGACCAGGTCGAGGCGGCGGCGGTTCTCGGCGGAAAGGTCGGGGTCATCGGCGACCAGGGAGGCGAAGCCCAGGATGCTGTTCAGCGGCGTGCGAATCTCATGGCTGATCGTCGCCAGGAAGTCGGACTTGGCCTGGTTGGCGGCCTGGGCGCGGGCCTGGGCGGCGCGGGCGGCGGCCTGGCGGCGGACCAGCAGGGCCTGCAGGCGCGCCTGGCGGCTCAGCGCCAGGGCGGCCACGAAGCTGACGGCGTAAAGCACGATATGGAACAGCAGGGCGTGGCGCAGTGGCGACAGGGCCACACGGATATCCAGGCCTGTGCGGTGCAGGACGGCCGGGATGGCCACGGCCAGCGAGGTGGTCACCACGACGGCCACGGCGCGCGGCCCGCCTCGGAAAGCGGCCAGCAAGGCGGGCGCGAACAGCAGCACCTGCAAGCTGGGATCGTTGACGAAGACCAGGGACGAGGCGCCGATCACTAGCAGCAGGGTGGCGGCGGCCTCCAGCGGGCGGACGTGGAAGCCTTCGCGGTGCCGGGGATCCATCAGGATCAGGGCCACCGGCAGGATCACCGCCACGCCCAGGGTGTTGGACGTGGTCCAGTCGCTCCAGCCTAGCAGGAACGGCTTTCCGCGGCTGGCCGCCAGGACGCCGTTGACGACGATCGCGCCGATGGCCGTCAGGGCCGAGGACGCGACGATGACGGTGAACAGGCTGCGGGGATCGCGGACCCGGGTCGGCACGCGCAGGCCGCGCAGCAGCGCCGCCGTGCCGGCCGTCTGGATCGTGTCCAGTACGGCGACCATCGTCACGAACCGCGCCGGGGCGCCGATCATCAGCTCCAAGGTCACGTGCAGCACGCCGGTGGCCAGCATGAAGACGATGGCCTGGCGGCGGTTCAGGACCATGAAGGCGGAGATCGCCACCGCGTTGGCGGTCCAGATGGTGGGGATGTTGTGGGTGGCCCCGGCCAAGAACAGGCTGTAGGCGAGGCCGGCGACATAGGCGCAGACCAGGGCGGCCACCCTGGCGTTGGCCTTGGTCGTTTCGGTCCGCGCGAAGCCCCAGCTCATGGCGCGCTCCTAGTCCCGGATCGCGATCAGGGACTTGGTCAGGCCGACGAACTTTTCGTCGATATGGCGCGCGTCGGGATACAGGAACCGGAACTGGGCCTTGTCCAGCAGGCGGGCGTGCTGGACGTCGCGCATCGCCGCGCCGACGTCGGGCGCGATCTCCGAGAAGCCATGCTTGCGCTTCATCAGCAGCCTGGCCCGGGTCTGCTCCGAGCGCCAATGGAAGAAGGGCGCGGAGAAGTGCGGCTCGATCGGGAACCAGAAGTACGGCGTCTGGACGTAGTAGCGCGGCGCCAGGCGGCGGCACTCCTTGGCGAAGGCTTCCATCCGCACCCAGTCGCCCACATGCTCGACCACCGAGTTGGAGTGGACCAGGTCGAAGCTCTGATCGGCGTGTTCGTGCAGATCGCAGGCATCGCCGACGGCGGCCGTGAACAGCGGATCGTCCACCGTGAACGGCTGGGGGTTGAACAGGCTGATATGGACCTTGTTCGCCTCGAGGAATGTCCGGTCGAACAGGATGTTCCAGTAGGTCGGCTCGCCGCCCAGGTCGGCGATGCGGCATTGGCCGCGCTCGGCGAAGGTCTTCTCGATCAGGGCGACCACCCGCGCCGCGCGGGCTCGGCGGAAACGCGCCGACAGCGACTGGTCGCTGTCCATGTCCTGGAGGGCGTGGATCAGTTTCATGCGGCCACCTTGTCGCGGGGCGCTTGAGATTTCGTGTATGAAAACGCGGTTAGCCCGACAGCACTTCCGCCAGCGCCTGGAACATCGGCTTGGGCTGGCCCGCGTCGTCCAGGGGCAGACCCTGGTCGCGAGGGCGCTGGCCGGACTGGCCGCGCAGCCAGCTGTCCTGGTCACGCAAACCCCAGACCGTGAAGGCGAAGCGCTGCTGCTGGGGCAGGCTCATATAGCTCTCCGCCAGCTCGCGGGTCAGGTCGGCCTGGCGCTGGCGCAGGTCGGCCAGGCGCGCGAAGTCCGGCTTTTCGCCCAGCGAGATGTCCAGCTCCGAGACGTGGATCGGCAGGCCGAAGCTGGCCAGGTCGCGCATGGCCGCGCGCGCCATGCCCGGGCGGGTGAAGTCCAGATCCAGGTGGCTCTGGGTGCCGATGCCGCCGATCGGCGCGCCAGCCTTCAAGAGCCGTTCGACCGTGCGCATGAAGGTCGCGCGCTTGGTCGGATTGTTCTCCAGGTGGTAGTCGTTGATGAACAGCGTCGCGTTCGGGTCGGCTTCCTTGGCGTGGTGGAAGGCCAGGACCATGTGCTCGTCGACGCCCAGGTTGCGCGTCCAGATCGACTGGCGCAACTCCGTCCCGTTATCGGCCACCGTCTCGTTGACCACGTCCCAGCCCACCGCCTGGCCGCGATAGCGCCCGGCGACGGCCAGGATGTAGTTGCGATAGGCGTCGGCGAAGGGCTTGCCCTGGCCGTCCAGCTTCAGGAAGGCGGGCATGGCCTGGTCGTACCAGATCATCGTCGTGCAATAGAGCCGGATGCCGTTGCGCCGGGCGAAGTCGGCGATGGCGTCGGGCCGGTCGAAGCGGAAGCGTCCGTCGTCCTGGAGGATGTACTCCATCTTCATCTCCCACTCGGGCGTGAGCTGGGAGTAGTGGCGGGCGAACAGCTCGGCGTAGGCCGGGTCCTGCAGGAAGGCGTGCTGCACGCAGGCCCCGACCGGCGTCGTGGCGATCGACTTCAGCGGCGTGTCGGTGACGGTTTGGCTGCTGGCCTCGCGCCCGCAGGCAGACAGGGCTAGCGCGGACGCGATGGCCGAGCGGCGCGTGAGCCGCCGCATGTCAGCGCCCGCCGACGGCGGCGCGGCGGATGCTCAGCTCGTCCATCTGGGCGGCTTCGAACGCGCCCAACTTCTTGGCGGCCAGGACCTTGGCCTGCTCGGCGACGTGCTCGTACTTCTTGAGGTTCTCGAAGGCTTCGGACAGGGCGTCGCGGGCGCCGGCCTCCTCCTGCTGGCACTGGTCGATCTGGACCAGCATGTCGGCGCGGCGGCGCTTATAGCCCTCGCGATAGCCGATCATGTACCAGCCGGCGTTGGCGTCGCCCTCGGCGTTCTTGGCCTCGGTCTCGGCCTCGGCGTCCAGCATGGCGATGCGCAGTTCGGCGGCGATCCGGCGCTCGGTGATCTCGGCGAGGCGTTTCTGCAGCGTCTCGACCTCGTGGTTCGAGATGCGGATCAGCGAGGCGGCCCACTTGGTCATCAGTACTCACTCGCCAGGATCTGCCCCAGATATCCAAAAGAGTCGTCCAGAGAGGTTGCTTCTTCCTTATCCTGGCTAAGGAAGGCCTCGATCGCCGGGTTCAGGCGGATGGCGCGGTCGACGACGGGGTCGGCCCCGGCGCGATAGGCGCCGATGCGGATCAGTTCTTCCATGTTGGCGTAGGCGGCCATCACCTGGCGCGCGCCCTTGACGATGTCGCGCTCGTGCGGGTGCTGGCAGCCTGGCATGGTCCGGCTGATCGACTTCAGGACGTTGATGGCGGGGAAGCGGCCGCGCTCGGCGATGGCCCGCTCCATGACGATGTGGCCGTCGAGAATACCGCGGGTGGCGTCGGCGATCGGCTCATTGTGGTCGTCGCCGTCCACCAGCACGGTGAAGAGGGCGGTGATCGGGGCGGCGGTGGTGCCGTCCGGGCGGATCGGGCCGGGCCCGGCGCGTTCCAGCAGCTTGGGCAGTTCGGTGAAGACGGTGGGCGTATAGCCCTTGGTGGTCGGCGGCTCGCCGGCGGCCAGGCCGATCTCGCGCTGGGCCATGGCGAAGCGGGTCACCGAGTCCATCAGGCACAGGACTTCTTGGTCCTGGTCGCGCAGGTACTCGCTGATGGCCAGGGTCATGTAGGCGGCCTGGCGGCGGGTCAGGGCCGGCTCGTCCGAGGTGGCGACCACCACGACGGCGCGGCGCAGGCCTTCCTCGCCCAGGGTCTCTTCCACGAACTCGCGGACCTCGCGGCCCCGCTCGCCGATCAGGCCGACGACGACGGCGTCGCAGGTAGCCTCCTTGGCCAGCATCGACAGCAGCACCGACTTGCCGACGCCTGAGCCGGCGAAGATGCCAAGGCGCTGGCCGCGGCAGGTGGTGGTGAAGACGTTCATCGAGCGCACGCCCAGGTCCAGGCGCTCGCCCACCCGGCCGCGAGCGTGGGCCGGCGGCGGCGACGTCTTCAGCGGATAGGGGACCTCGCCCTGCGGCAAGGGACCCAGGCCGTCGATCGGCTCGCCGAAGGCGTTGATGATGCGGCCGAGCCAGGCCTTGGTCGGGCGGACCACGGCGCCTTCGGGCACGATGCGGATCTCCGCGCCCGGCGCCACGCCCTCGACGGGGCCGAAGGGCATCAGCAGAGCGCGAGTCTCGCGGAAGCCGACCACCTCGGCCGGCAGGGGCTTTTCGCCCAGGCGGCTGATCTCGACGCGCGCCCCGACCGCCAGGCGGGTCAGCCCGCCCCGGGCCTCGATCAGCAGACCGTTCACGGCGGCCACGCGGCCGAAGATGGTCAGCGGATCGATACGTTCGACGGCGGCGATGAGGCTACGCAAGACGGCTCCTGAACAACGGGGCCAGACTCGGCGATCGTGGTTAACCAGGTATGAAATCAGGTCCGCGCAAGCGGCTTGGCCGGTGCGACCAATTGGTCGGAGAAGACGCGGGTGAGACCCGACGGCGCCGGCCGACTTCTTCATCCGCGCCCGCGTGCGCTCCCACGCCCGTGCGCTCGCAGGCGCCCGCGCGCGAGCCGCTGTTCGGCGTCGATGCATCCACGCCGAACAGCGGCCGACGAAAGTTCGCTCCAACGCCTGCGGCGGCGCGTCGCGGCCTCAACGGAAGGTCAAGCTTCGGCCTTGCGGACCGCCACCCGTCCAGCGAGAACAGGCCGTTCAAATTCCCGCGACGGAACGCCGCAATCTCGCCTTATGCACGAACGGCCTTCGAACTTGGCCTTAACGGCGTAACGCCGTTAGGACCGCTTTCAGGCACGGATTTTGTGGATTTGCGTTGGTTGGGGACGGCGCTGAACGGGCTCCCTGCGACGCGTGCGACCAATGTGACCAAGGGCCCGCCGGCGCCTTGCACCCGATTCGCAAATCAGATTAACCATTCGGCCAACGGAAACATTCACCATTAACCAGTCTTAAATTAACTCTCCGGCAAAGTGGCCGAAGGGTTTTACCGGCGGGGTTCCGCCTTAAGACGTTCGAATACGCCAGACTTGGCGTGGAGGGGCTCATGCGCGTACTGTTGATCGAGGATGACAGCGCGACGGCGCAGACCATCGAACTGATGCTGAAGTCTGAAGGCTTCAACGTCTATACGACGGATCTGGGTGAGGAAGGCGTCGATCTGGGCAAGATCTACGACTACGATCTCATCCTGCTCGACCTCAATCTGCCCGACATGAGCGGCATCGATGTTCTGCGCACCCTGCGGGTCGCGAAGATCAACACGCCGATCATGATCCTGTCGGGCTCGTCGGAAATCGACACGAAGGTGAAGACCTTCTCGGGCGGCGCCGACGACTACATGACCAAGCCCTTCCACAAGGACGAGATGATCGCCCGCATCCACGCGGTGGTCCGTCGTTCGAAGGGGCACGCCCAATCGGTCATCAAGACCGGCGACATCATCGTCAACCTCGACGCCAAGACCGTCGAAGTGAACGGCAACCGCGTGCATCTGACCGGCAAGGAATACCAGATGCTCGAGCTGCTCTCCCTGCGCAAGGGCACGACCCTGACCAAGGAAATGTTCCTGAACCACCTGTATGGCGGCATGGACGAGCCCGAGCTGAAGATCATCGACGTCTTCATCTGCAAGCTGCGCAAGAAGCTGGCCGCTTCGGCGCACGGCAAGCACCACATCGAGACGGTCTGGGGCCGCGGCTATGTGCTGCGCGACCCGAACGAAGCGGTCAACGCCGCCTAAGTCTCTCGAGTTTAGTAAGCGTACCCAGTAAAGCGTATCCAAGACGCCCACCGGAGACGGTGGGCGTTTTCTTATTTGGATCATAGGGTTGAGCTTCCGGCTAACGGACGTTAACCATGCCGTGACAAAACGACCGAAGCGCCGAATAATTGTTGCCCTCGGGAACGCGGCTGAGCATGTTCCGGCCCGACGATTGCTGGGGGGCTTCCCAGCCGTGTCATTTTGACTACGCGGCATCGACACCGACGGGGGCACGATGCAGGAATTTGATCCGCGCCGCAGCGCAACGCGTTGGGCGCCGAGGATTTTCACCGCGGTCGCCGGCCTGGCCGCCCTGAGCCTGGGCTGGAAGCTGACCGCCGACGACGCCAAGACTCCGAACGCGGAGCAGGCCGCCTTGGATCCGGCCGCCCTGGCGGCCTTGCAGCACGTGGCCTTCGCCAGCGCCGAGGCCCAGCCCGGTTTCGAGCGTCCCGAGAACATCGCCGTCAAGGTCCGTCCGGGCGAGACCCTGCAAGGCGCCGTGCAGCGCGCCGGCGTCGCTCCGGAAGAGGCGCAAGCCGTCGTCGCGACGCTGCAAGGCGCCATCGACACCGTCAACATCAAGGCCGGCATGGCCTTCGAGGCCGCCGTCGCCCAGCGTCGCGGCCAGCGCGGCCCGGCCCGCCTGATCGGCCTGTCCATGCGGGCCAGCCCGTCCTCGACCCTGACCGTCTCGCGCACCTTCGACGGCGCTCTGCGCCTGCGCGAGCTGGAGGAAAAGGTCCGCGACGAGCAGAAGGTGGCCTGCGGCGAGATGAACGGCTCGTTCTACGAGAGCGTGGCCGCCGTCGGCGGCACGCCGGCGATCATCAGCCAGGCGGCCAAGCTGTTCTCGCACAAGATCGACTTCTCGCGCGACATCAAGGAAGGCGACCGCTTCTGCCTGGTGTTCGACCGCAAGGTCACCGAAAGCGGCCGCACCATCGAGGCCGGCGACCTGGAATACGCCGAGGTCAAGGGGCAGAAGTTCTACGCCTTCGACCGCAAGGATGACGACGGCAAGAGCCAGTTCTTCGACGAGTTCGGCAAGAACATCAAGGGCTTCCTGCTGCGCACGCCGGTGGACGGCGCGCGGATCACCTCGGTGTTCGGCAAGCGCAAGCACCCGGTGCTGGGCTACACCCGCGCCCACAAGGGCGTCGACTTCGGGGCCGGCACAGGCACCCCGATCCTGGCCGCCGGCGACGGCGTCGTGCTGGAGGCCCGCCGTTGGAGCGGCTATGGCAACTGGCTGCGCATCCGCCATTCGGGCCAGTGGGACACCGGCTACGGCCACATCTCGCGCTACGCCGCCGGCATCCGCCCGGGCGTCCATGTCCGCCAGGGCCAGGTCGTGGCCTATGTCGGCTCGACGGGCCTGGCGACCGGTCCGCACCTGCACTACGAGGTCTGGCTGAAGGGCGAGCGGGTCAATCCGATCGGCGCCAAGGTCCCGCAGGGCACCATCCTGGCCGGATCGGAACTGGCCTCGTTCAAGTCGCAGAAGGCCCGCATTGACCGCATGCTGGCCGACGGCGGCGCGGCCGTCAGCGGCGAGGACACGCCCAAGCTGGCCGTGGCGGACCTGGCCAGGGTCAAGACCAGCCTGCGCTGACCTGAGCGATATCAAAGGCGGGGTGCGATCGCGGCGCTAAGCTGAAGCTCTCGGCCGGCCAAGGCCGCTTCAGGAGCCCGTCGTGACCAAGTCCCCGCGCGCCAATCCGGCCCTCAGGCTGGCCCTCATCCGCCGCATCCACACTTGGCTGGGGGTGTTCATCGCGCCCAGCGTCATCTTCTTCGCCCTGACCGGCGCGCTGCAGCTGTACGGCCTCCACGAGTCGCACGGCGGCCCCTACCAGCCGGCGCCGGTGATCGAGAAGCTGGGCATGCTCCACAAGGACCAGGTCTTCAAGCTCAAGCCCAAGCGCGCGGCGCCGGCCGCCGCCCCGACCGCCCCCGGCGCCGCCAAGGCCCCCGCGCCGCAGAAGCGCGAGGAAGGCCCGAAGGTCGGAACCGTCCTGCTGAAGGCCCTCTTCCTGGTCGTGGCCCTCGCCCTCACCGCAGCCACCGCCCTGGGCGTCTGGATGGCGGTGAACTACGGGCGCGACCGCAAGGTCGCCTGGGGCCTGCTGATCGCCGGGACGCTGTTGCCCATCCTGCTGACCGTCTTCGCCCAGGGCGGTTGAACCGGCTGATCGGGCCGCCTAGAAAGACGCCCATAACGATCGCCGCTCCGCTCGCGTGGAGCGGCGATGTCTTTTTCGGGCGTCGCTTTTGTCTTCTTCCACGACCCTTTACCAGGACCGCCGCTTCGTCGTCGGCATGGCGGTGCTGTGCTGCCTGCTGTGGGGCAGCGCGTTTCCGGCGGTGAAGGCGGGCTACGCCCTGCTGCACGTGGCCAAGACCGACACGGCCGGCCAGATGCTGTTCGCCGGCTGGCGGTTCATGGCGGCAGGGCTGATCCTGCTGGCGCTGGCCGTGGCGAACCGCAAGCCGGTCGTCTTGCCGCGCGCCCAGGTCGGCAGGGTGGTCGGCCTGGGCCTGTTCCAGACCACCGTGCAGTACGTGTTCTTCTATGTCGGCCTGGCCTACGCCACCGGGGTGAAGTCGTCGATCATGAACGCCACCGGCGCGTTCTTCGGCGTGATCCTGGCCCACTTCCTGTTCAAGGACGACCGCCTGACCCCGCGCAAGGTCGCCGGCTGCCTGCTGGGCTTTGCCGGCGTGCTGGCGGTGAACCTGGGCGGGACGGGATTTGACTTCCAGTTCAGCCTGCTCGGCGAGGGCTTCGTCGTGATCGCCGCCTTCGTGCTGGCGGCCGCCTCGATCTGGGGCAAGGCGATCTCGCAGAAGGTCGATCCCATGGTGATGACCGGCTGGCAGCTGGCCATCGGCGGGGCGGCCCTCTTGGCCATCGGCTTCGCCGGCGGCGGGGCGCTGGAGGGCTTCGACCTGCGCTCGCTGGCCCTGCTGGCCTATATGGCCGGGCTGTCGGCGGCGGCCTTCGCGCTCTGGAGCCTGCTGATCAAGCACAACCCGGTCGGCATGCTGGCCGTGTTCAACTTCCTGATCCCGGTGTTCGGGGTGCTGCTGTCGGCGCTGTTCCTGCACGAGCCGGTGCTGGCCTGGAAGAACGCCGCCGCCCTGGCCCTGGTGTGCGGCGGGATCTTGCTGGTGACGCGGGGCGGCGCGCCCCAAGCCGCTACAGCGACAGCCGCGCCGGCCCGCCCATCAGCGGATCGCTGATCGAGGGTTTGCCCGTCTCCACCCGTCCCGCCAGCCGGCGCAGCCAGGCCAGCTCGCCGTCCAGGCGGGCGGTCAGGTCGTACCAGCCTTGCTGGGTCGGGATGGTCCGCGTCCGGGCGCCGGCTCCCTTGAAATCGACCCGCCAGAGCGCCTGGCCCTCGGCCTCAAGGATCACCGCGCGCTTGGTGGAACGGAGGTTGGTCACCGTCACCAGCAGCCCCTCGCCTCGTGCGCGGGCGCTGATCTCGACACCCTTGTCCTCGCCCGCGAACCGGCGGTGGAAGCCGTTGGGCCCCAGCACCCACAGGTCGCAGGCACCCTCGGGCCAGATGTCCTCCAGGGACTTGTCCGGGCTCACCGTGTAGCGCCGCGGAACCTGGTCCAGCCGCAGCTGGTCATAGACGTGCAGCACCGTCGCCGCCGCGCCGGTATTGGCCAGGGTCAGGCTCATCGCCCCGTCGCGGAACCGCGCGTCGACCGCCGGCTGGTAAGGCAGGGCGCGCGAGGGCCGGGTTCCCTTGGCCTGGACCGGGGCGATCATGGCGGTCGGCGTCGGCGGCTTGATCTCGGGCAGCTTGGCCGCCCGGGCGGCGGCCTCGGCCACCGACGGCAGCGGCGCAAACGGCTGGTCGTTGGGCGTCGTGAAGTCGAAGCAGCTGGTCAGGTCGCCGCACACCGCCCGCCGCCAGGGCGCGATGTTTGGCTCCATCACCCCGAAGCGCGTCTCCAGGAACCGGATCACCGAGGTGTGGTCGAAGACCTGGCTGTCGACCCAGCCGCCCCGGCTCCACGGCGAGATCGCGTACAGCGGCACGCGGGGGCCCAGGCCGTAGGGGCGGCCCATCAGGTGGTCGCGCTCGGCCTTGGCCTCCGTCGGATTGCGCACCGTGTGGCGCATGCCCGTCAGGTCGACGCTCGAGCCGCCCAGCGACTTGCCGGCGGTGTCCAGCGACGGCGGCGCCGGCGGCGGCATGTGGTCGAAGAAGCCGTCGTTCTCGTCGAACATCACCAGGAACACGGTCCGCGCCCAGACCTTGGGATCGGCGGTCAAGGCGTCGAGGACGCGGGCGGTGTAGGCCGCGCCCTGGGCCGGACTGGAGGGCGCGGGATGCTCGCTGTCGGCCGCCGGGGCGATGATCCACGACACCTGCGGCAGACGGCCGGCCACCACGTCCTCGCGCAGCCTGTCCAGGTGCTGGGTGGTCAGGGCCAGGTCCTTCAGGCGCTTGTCCGAGCCCGGCGCGTCCTTGTAGGCGTCGCGATAGGCCTTGAAGCCGGCCAGCGGGTTGTCGGTGAAGTTGTCGGCCATGTCCTGGTAGATCCGCCAGGTCACGCCCGCGTTCAGCAGCCGCTCGGGATAGGTGGTCCAGGTGTAGGACTCCGCCGCGCCGCCTTTTTCGGCGAAGTCGTCGTGCGAGTTCGAGATCGACGGCCCGCCGTGCGTCCCCGCCGGATCGTTGGTCCCGGTCCACAGGAACAGCCGGTTGGTGTTGGTCCCGGTCTGGGTCGAGCAGTGATAGGCGTCGCAGAGGGTGAAGGCCTCGGCCAGGGCGAACTGGAACGGGATGTCGGCCCGCTCGAAATAGCCCATCGACCAGGGATGCTTGGCGTCGGGCCAGCGGTCCATGCGGCCCTGGTCCCAGGCCTCCTGAGCGTCGGCCCAGCTGTGCGGCGTGCTCTCGACCCGCATATGGGCGAAGGTCTTGGTGGTCTCCAGCGGGAACGGCGCCAGCACCTGGTCCTTGTAGGCCTGGGTGAAGACCGAGCCGCCCTTCCGTCCCGACGTGTCGCGCACCGGGATGGGGAAGCGGTCGCCGAAGCCCCGCACCCCGGCCATCGTCCCGAAATAGTGGTCGAAGCTGCGGTTCTCCTGCATCAGGATCACCACGTGCTCGACGTCCTGGATCGTGCCGGTGCGCACGTCGGCGTCGATGGCCGCCGCCTTGGCCAGGGCCGGCGGCAGGGCCAGGGCGCCGATGGCGGCGAGCAACGCGCGGCGGTCGAGCTGGGGCATGGAGCGACTCCGGTGAGACTGCGCCGGAGTTAGCATGGGTGTTTGGTCAGTGATGTGACAACTGGACTAGACCAGTGATCGTGGCGCTCACTCGAACACGATCACCGACCGCGCCAGCTCCCCGCGCTTCAGCTCGTCGAACGCCGAGTTGACGTCCTCCAGCTTGATCCGCCGCGAGATCAGTTCGTCCAGCTTCAGCTTGCCCGACATGTAGAAGTCGACCAGGCGCGGCATGTCGACCGGGAAGCGGTTGGAGCCCATGTAGCTGCCCTGGATGCGGCGCTCGCCGAGAAAGTCGACGCCGTGCAGCTCGATCTTGGTCCCGACCGGGATCATGCCGATGACATTGGCCGTGCCGCCTCGGCGCAGCATCTTGAACGCGGCTTCGGCCGTGGCCTTCAGGCCAATGGCCTCGAAGCTGTGCTGCACGCCGCCGCCGGTCAGCTCAACGACGGCCTTGGCGATGTCGTCGACGGCCGAGGCGTCGATCACGTCTGTCGCGCCGAAGGTCCTGGCCAATTCCAGCTTGGAGGCCACGCGGTCGATGGCGATGATCCGGCCCGCGCCCGTGATCGCCGCGCCGTTGATCGTGGCCAGACCGACGCCGCCGCAGCCGATCACCGCCACGGTCTCGCCCGGCCGGACGTTGGAGGTGTGCATCACCGAGCCGACACCGGTCATTACCGAGCAGCCGATCAGGGCGGCGCGGTCGAACGGCATGTCCTTGCGAATCGCGACGCAGGCGTGCTCGTGGACCAGCATCATCTCGGCGAAGGACGACAGATTGAGGAACTGGGCCATCGGGCCGGTTCCGCCGTTCAGGTCTTCCTTGAACAGCCGCGGCGCCTCGGTCTTGCCGCGGCGGGTCTCGGGACTGACGCACAGATTCATGTGCCCCGTCAGGCAGACCTCGCAGTGGCCGCAATAGGGGTTGAGGCAGGTGATGACGTGATCGCCGACCTTGACCGTCCGCACCTCGCTGCCGACCGCCTCGACGATCCCGGCGCTCTCGTGGCCCAGCACGGCGGGCAGCGGGTGGCTGTACGAGCCTTCGACGAAGTGCAGGTCGGAGTGGCAGACGCCGGCGGCCTTGGTGCGGATCAGCACCTCGCGCGGGCCCGGCTTGCCGATGGCCACGGTCTCGATCTCGAGGGGCTTGCCCACCTCGCGCAGAACAGCGGCCTTCATGCGTCTCTCCTCCTGGTTCGCCGGAGCTTAGCGGGCCGGGCAGGGGCGGCGGAAGAGGGATTCGAACAAATGTTTAGTGTCGCCCGCTGTGTGCCGAAACGGCACGGCCCTCTCAATCCAAGACGGCGACGTCGGCCCGAACTCCCGCAAAAGCTGAATGGGCTGCGGCCCCGCTCTTGCACGCGCTAGGTCAAACAGAGGTTGCGTTTGGTTCGAGGGAGTTCGGAATGGATCTGCAGGGCACGCAAGGCGCCGATACGCTGACGGGCGGCGCGGACAGCGACACCATCTACGGCTATGGCGGCAATGACACGCTGAAGGGCGGGGCGGGCGACGACGTCCTGGCCGGCAACGACGGCAATGACATCCTGCAGGGCGGCGACGGCGACGACTACATCCTGGGCGGGGCCGGAAACGACACCCTCGACGGCGGGGCCGGCAACGACTGGGCGGCCTACGAGGACGCCGCGGCCGGCGTGAAGGTCGACCTCAACCTCACCGGAACCCAGAACACCGTTGGGGCCGGAACCGACAAGCTGACCAGCATCGAAAACCTCTACGGCTCGGCCTTCAACGACACCCTGACTGGCAACGCCGAGGCCAACATGCTGGTCGGTGGCGCGGGCAATGACACCGTCAGCGGCGGCAAGGGCGACGACACCCTGTGGGGTTCGGCCGGCGACGACACGCTGGATGGCGGCGACGGCGACGATTATCTGGTCGGCGGCCTGGGCGACGACGTGATCAAGGGCGGGGCGGGCGCCGACTGGGCCTCGTACGAAGACGCCGCAGCCGGCGGCGTGCGCGTCGACCTGGCGCTGACCACGGCCCAGAACACCGCCGGCGGGGGGACCGACACCCTCAGCGGGATCGAGAACCTGCTGGGCTCCAAGGCCAATGACGTCCTGATGGGCGACGACGGCGTCAACTACCTGACCGGCGGCGCGGGGACCGACACCCTCATCGGCCGAGGCGGCGACGACCACTTCCAGGGCGACGCGGGCGACGACTTCATCGACGGCGGCGACGGGTTCGACGTCGTCAGCTACGACGACGGCATTGAGGGCGGCGTCTATGTCGACCTGCGCATCCCGATCCAGCACGAGTTCCTGAGCAAGGCTCACGGCCAGGACCGCATGATCTCGATCGAGGCCCTGTGGGGCTCGGCGAGCGGCGACACCTTCATCGGCAACGCGTCCGAGAACTACCTGGCCGGCAATGGCGGTAATGACACCCTGGTCGCCATCGGCGGTCACGACACCCTGGACGGCGGGGCGGGCAATGACCTGCTGACCTCCAGCGTCGACGGCGCGGGCGACCTGCTGCTGGGCGGCGCCGGTGATGACGTCCTGGTCATCGGCGGGACCCAGGGCCTGACCACCCTGGACGGCGGCGAGGGCTCGGACACGATCCGTTTCACCGGGACGGTGGGCGTGACCTTCGACCTCTCCAAGGCCGGGCCCCAGGACGTGGCGCCGGGACTGTCGGTGGACGTGCAGGGCGTCGAGAACGTCCAAGGCGGCGCGGGGAACGACCATCTGGCCGGCGACGCTGGCGACAACGTCCTGACCGGTGGCGCCGGCGACGACATGCTGGACGGCGGCGCGGGCTTCGACCTCGTCAGCTACGAGAACGATGGCGTTTCGGGCGGCGTGTCGATCGATATGCGCCAAGCCCAGCAGAACAACGGTCATGGCAAGGACACCTTTGTCTCGATCGAAGGCGTACGGGGCACGAGCTTCGACGACACCCTCTACGCGGACGAAGGCAGTCATCTGTTCGGCGCCGGCGGCAATGACCGCTTGGTCGGACGCGGCGGCGGGATCCTGGACGGCGGTGACGGCGATGACGTGCTGTCGGCTACGATCGGCGGCGACGACATGTTCGGCGGGGCGGGCGAGGACAGGCTGGAGGTCTCGTACGGCGCAGGCGGGAGGGACACGGCCGCCACGGCCGACGGCGGCGCGGGTGACGACATCATCAGCCTGACCCAGGCCGGCTACCATATCGTCGACGGGGGCCAGGGCGCCGACTGGCTGGATCTCAACCTGATGCCGACCAGTTCCGGTCCGCTGACCATCGACCTTCGGGTCGCCGGTTGGCAGACCGTGGCCCAGGACCGGCTTTATCTCGATGTCCGGAACATCGAGAACATCCGCGGCTCGAACGGGGCCGACCATCTCATCGGTGACGCCAAGGACAATGTCTTCGACGGCCAGTCGGGCAATGACGTGATCGACGGCGGCGATGGTTTCGACATCGTCAGCTACCAGACGAGCGGTACGGTGACGATCGATCTGCGGCAGGAGGCGCAGAACAACGCCGAGCCCAACGGCGGCGGCTTCGGCGCCGGCCTGGATCGCCTGATCTCGATCGAGGGCGTGATCGGCAATATGAGCGGCGGCGACACCCTGACCGGCAATGATGGAAAGAACTATCTGCGGGGCCTGGGCGGCGACGACACGCTGAAGGGGATGGGCGGCGACGACGTCCTGGTCGGCGATGGCGGCTCCAACACCCTGGACGGCGGCGACGGCTCCGACACCGCCGACTATTCGGCCGCGACCCAGGGCGTGACGATCGACCTGGCCAAGGCCGCCGACGGCCCGATCGCGACGGGCGTCGGCGCCGACAAGCTGATCTCGATCGAGAACCTGGTGGGCGGCGGGTTTGCCGACAAGCTGGCGGGCGACGCCTCGGTGAACACCCTGTCGGGCGGCGCGGGCGATGACGAACTCACCGCCATCGGCGGCGGTGACACGCTGGACGGAGGGGAGGGGAACGATATCCTGCACGCCTCGGCCACCGCCGACGGCGACGTGCTGATCGGCGGCAAGGGCCAGGACGTGCTGTGGGGCGGCGCAGGCCGCAACATCTTCAAGTTCGCGGTCGGCGACTCGGTCGCGGCCGACGACGGCTCCGGCGTGGACGTGATCAACGGCTTCCAGGTCACCGACCGGCTGACCTTCAAGACCGGCGCGTTCGCCTGGAGCTACAGCGAGAAGACCGCCGCCACCTATGGCGAGGCGCTGGGCCTGGCCTATGACCGGCTCGTCTCGGGAGAGGCGGGGATGAACTTCACGGCGGTGAAGGTCGGCGCGGACGTGTTCGTCTTCGCCGGCGAGATCGACGCCGAGGGCGGCCATCTGCAGAACGTCGTCAAACTGGCGGGCGTGGGCCTCGACGCAATCGAGTACTACGACTTCCTGGGCGGCTAGCGCCCCAGTGAGCCTGGCGGTCTAGGCCGCCAGGGCTTCCTGGCGCTCGGGCAGGATGCGGCTGACGGCCAGCAGGACCGTCATGTCGCCTTCGCCCGAGGTGATCACGGCCGAGACCAGCGGCGAGTCCTCGCCGTCGCCCATGGCTGGCGGCGGATTGATCTGTTCGGCCTCAACGGTGAAGCTGTCGCAGACGGCGTCGACCAGCAGGCCGGCGACGTCGTTGTGGTTCTCGACCACGATGATCACCTGGCGGGCGCCGTCCTGCGCCGCGCCCTTGCCCAGGCGCCACGACAGGTCGATGACCGGCATGACCTGGCCGCGCAGATTGATGACGCCGCGCACATAGGGCGGGGCCTCGGGCAGCGGGGTCGGCGGGGTGACGCCGCGGATTTCACGGACGGCGCTGACGGGAACGCAATAGGTCTGGGCGCCGACCTCGAACGACAGGACCTGCAGGGCCTGGCCTTGGGCGTACGACACGGGGTTGGACATGGCGGTCTCCGTGGGCGCGAGGGCCGGCTTGGACCCCCGTTCGGAAACACCGTGGCGCGAAAAGGTGAACAAACCGGTTCCGCCGCTCGTTGAATGATCCGTTCAGGCGCCGTTCAGGCGCGAAGTCCGATCGTCCTTCGTGACGCTTTGAGACGACGCGCGGCGCGCCGGGAAGTCATAAACGAGGAGGTCGTCATGGCCCGCAACCTGTTCAGCACGATCGGCAAGATCGCCGCCGGCGCGGCGGCCCTGTCCCTGGTGACCGCCACCGCCGCCTCGGCGGATCCGCGCTATTACCGCCACCACAGGGACCGCGGCGGCGATGTCGCGGCCGCCGCGATCGCCGCTGGCATCGTCGGTCTGGCCGTGGGCGCGGCGATTTCGGACAATGATCGCGGCGACCGTCGCTACTACGACGATCGCTATTACGGCCGCCGCTACGCCCCGCCGCCGCCGCGTTACGGCTATGGCTACGGCTACGCCCCGCGCCCCTACTACGGCGATCGCGAGTGCTGGACCACCCGCGACTACGACCGCTGGAACGGCGTGTACCGCGAGCGGACCGTCTGCCGCTGATCGCCTGAAATTGGGTCGCTGTTGTGAGCCAGCGACCCGATGTCGCATCGTCCGCCCCGACGATGCTTCCCGCCCCGAGGCCGCCCTTTGCGCCTCGGGGCTTTTTCTTGCGCCGAGGATTCCCGAAAACGGGACTCGACTCCCTTGCGGAATGGGAACAAAAAAGGAACATTACTGACGACCGCAGGAGGCCGCCATGTCACTCGCCGCCCACTCTTCGACATCCCGCAATCCGTTCGGCGCCGACGTTGGCCTGACGGACGACCGGCTGGACATCGCCGAGGCGGTGTTGGCCGGCGCCTGGCGCACCCTGCGCGCAGCGGGTTTCGGCGAGGCCGAGGTGCAGGCGCTCTTTGATCAGATCGCCGACCGACCGGAAGACCTGGCGCGGCGCCTGCGCAAGATGGCCAACGCTAGGGCGTAAGGGTTAGTGCGAGCGCTCCAGCAGCGCCTTCAGAATCTCGGCCCGCTGGGCGGTGTCGACGCTGATGCGGCTGGCCAGGTCGCGGATGCCGGCGGGATAGGCGTCGCCGCCGTCGGCGATGGCCTTGGCCTGGTCGGCCAGGCGGCGAAGGTCGCGGTCCAGGCGCTCGACCTCCTCGCGGGCCAGCAGGCGGGCTTCCTCCTGCAGGCGCTTCACACGTTGGGCGGTGGTCTCGGGACCGCGCCCAAGGTCGTAGACTTCAGCCACGCCCGGGACGGGCGGCACGATCTTCAACGGCTTGCCGGCCATGGATCTGGGCTCCTCGATAAGGGGCCGGTTGCGCGGCCCATGTCTTATCAAAGCCCGGCTTAGCGTCAGCGTTCCGCCGTTTTTCTTCAAGGCGGGAAGGCGTGGCCGCCGCGCCACAGAAGCCGGCGCGGCGCCTGAAAACCGGTCAGTGCGAGGTGTGGCTGTAAGGCGTCTGCGAGGCCGAAGGCGTGGCCGGCGCCGCCTGCGGGGCGGGGGACGGAGCCGGCTGCGGGGCTGGTTGCGGCTGCGGGTGATGCGGCTGCGGCGCGGGCGCCTGAGCCTGCGGCGCATAGGCCTGAGGCGCAGGAGCTTGGGGCGCGTAGGCCTGGGACTGAGCCTGCGGTGGGGCGGCTTGAGGAGCGGCTTGCGGCTGGGCCGGCGGCGGGGCCGCGCGGCGGAACTTCTGGCTGCGCCCCTCGAAGTTGGCGCCGGTCTCCATGGCCAGCTGCTCGTGGGTGATGTCGCCGTCGACGCGAGACGTGCCATACAGGCGCACGGCCTGGGCTGTAACCGAGCCGATGACCTGGCCGTGGACCTCGATGGCCTGGGCCACGATTGAGCCCTCGATGCGCGCGTTCGGGCCGACGACCAGCTTGCCCACCTTGACGTCGCCCAGCACCGCGCAGTCCACATGGACCTCGACATCACCGACGATGTCGCCGCGTACCGTCAGGCCTTGCGAGAACAGCGAGGCGGGCTTGGGGCGCGGCGGCGCGGACGGCTGCTGCGGCTGGACCTGGGGGGCCGCGGCGCGCGGCTGTTGTTCCAGCGGAGACTTTTCCAGCGGAGTCAGGGCCAGCGGCGCGGGGGCTTCTTTCTTCTTCACGAACATCGGCGGCGACCTTGTCTCAAAATGGGCCTTTGGACCCTGAGTGCAGCAAGATCAGGGCCGATTTCCGGACCGCGCCGCGCCGGATTTCCGGTGCGGACTACTGGCTGTCGCGCACGTGGGTGGTCGGACGGTCGTCGCCCGACGCGACCTCGCCGTGCCAGACCGCGTTCTTGTCCTCGTAGGTGATGCCCTCGGTCTCGCCCGGCAGCTCCTGCTCGGCCGCGGCGCGCTTGGCCGCCGCCAGGGCAGCGTCGTGGCTGGGGAAGGTCTCGGAGAAGGTGTCGCCCACCTTGTAGGCCCAGCCGCCGTCGTGCTCGACAATGGTGTAGGTGATGTCGCTCATGGGGCTCTCCGTGGGGGTTGTGAAACGAACGGACCGCCATTTAGCGCGGTTCCAACGACTGCGTCTTGTCTGAACCGCCCTGGTCATGAGTGTTTACTGATGGGGGAGTTTATGATCATAATCAACCTTAACGGTATAAAGGCGTGGTTGATCATGTTTGATACTTATAACGTTATGCGTTATAAAGGCGGCGGATGATCAGGAGCTTCGCCACCCGCGAGACCCTGCGCCTCTGGGAAGATGGATATTCCCGCCGGTTGCCCGGCGAGATCCAGGCGTCGGCCATGCGCAAGCTGCGTTCCCTGGACGCCGCGGAGCAGGTGGATGATCTGCGGATGCCGCCTGGCAATCGACTCGAAGCGCTGAAGGGGGATCGGGAAGGGCAGCACTCCATCCGGGTCAATCAACAATGGCGGATTTGTTTCCGCTGGGCCGATGGACACGCCTACGATGTCGAAATCTGCGACTACCATTGAGATCGATCCAGCCGACTGGTTGCACAACCCCACACCGGGCGACATCCTGCTGGAAGAGTTCCTAAAGCCCATTGGCATGAGCCAGAACGCCCTGGCTCGGGCCATCCAGGTGCCACCTCGAAGGATCAACGAGATCGTTCTGGGCAAGCGTGCGGTCACCGCCGACACCGACCTTCGTCTGTGCCGCTATTGGGGGATGTCGGAAGGCTTCTTCCTGCGCCTGCAGAACAGCTACGACCTGATGGAGCAGCGCCGCAAGATGGGCGCGGAGTTGGCGAAGATCACGCCTCGGGCGGCTTAGGCTTATCCCGAAGCGGGGGCGGATGCGCGAGCTTGGCGAGTTGACGGATCTGGAGCTTTTTCAGCTCAGCGCCCGCGTGGGCGCCGAGTTGATGGCGCGGAAGGTCGTTCGAACGGCCAACTGGACGGGCTGCTACGCCGAGCACCTGTTCTCGGCGGCGTTTGGCTGGAGGCTCGAAGCCAACTCCAAGGCCGGTTTCGACGCGAGGCACGAAGGTCTTCGCTACCAGATCAAGTCCAGGCGGGTGACAGCGCGAAATCCATCCCGGCAGCTGGGCGAGTTCTCGAAGTTCGAAGAGCGCCGATTCGATCGGCTGGCGGCGGTGATCTTCGCCGAAGACTACACCGTCCATCTCGCCGCCATCCTCAGCTATGAGGCCGTTGGACGCCTGTCGAAGGTCGTTCTGGAACGGCAGCGGCTGCTGCTCCATGATCGGTTCCTGAAGGAACCCGACGTCGTCGACGTGACCGGGGCGTTGAGGGCGGCGCAGAACGCGCTCCGCTCGATGGCTGCACCGGTAACCTGAACCCCTGCGGCATATTCGCCGCCGGCTTGCCGGCGATCGGCGGCGGGCCTCACACTCGCGGGCAGTTCAAGAGCTTAGAGTTCCCCGCATGGCCAAGGCCGCTCCCTCGCAGATCCTGGAAGCCCGCTGGTGGCAGCGCAATCCGCTCACCGCCGTCGTGATCGGCTGGACGGTGATTATCGGCGGCATGGCGGTGGGCCTGGACCTGTTCCGCTTCGCTCTGCGCGGTTCCTAGAGCCCTTTAGTTTTGAATGGGATCATCCAAAACGTTCGAAGGGCTCTAAATGTTTGAAGCTAGAGCCTGCTTATCTCCTTTAGATGGTTCATCTAAAGGCGGCAGGCTCTACGCCACCTTCACCCGCGCGGCGCTTTCCGGCAGATCCGTGCCGAACGCGCGCTGGAAGAACTCGGCCACCGTGGGGCGCTCGAGCTCGTCGCACTTGTTCAGGAAGGTCAGACGGAAGGCCAGGGCCACGTCGTGGTCGAAGATCTCGGCGTTCTGGGCCCAGGTGATCACCGTGCGCGGGCTCATGACGGTCGAGATGTCGCCGTTCATGAAGGCGTTGCGGGTCATGTCGGCGACGCGGACCATGGCCGCGATCGTGCGCTTGCCCTCGGCCGTGTCGTAGGACGGGTTCTTGGCCAGGACGATGGCGGCCTCGACGTCGTGCTCGAGGTAGTTCAGCGTCGTGACGATCGACCAGCGGTCCATCTGCCCCTGGTTGATCTGCTGGGTGCCGTGATAGAGGCCGGTGGTGTCGCCCAAACCGATGGTGTTGGTCGTCGAGAACAGCCGGAAATACGGATTGGCCCGGATGACGCGGTTCTGGTCCAGCAGGGTCAGCTTGCCGCCGGCCTCCAGCACGCGCTGGATGACGAACATCACGTCCGGGCGGCCGGCGTCGTATTCGTCGAACACCAGGGCGATCGGACGCTGCAGCGCCCAGGGCAGGATGCCTTCGCGGAACTCGGTGACCTGCTTGCCTTCCTTCAGGACGATGGCGTCCTTGCCGACGAGGTCGATCCGCGAGACGTGGCTGTCCAGGTTCACGCGAACCAGCGGCCAGTTCAGGCGCGCGGCGATCTGCTCGATGTGGGTCGACTTGCCGGTGCCGTGATAGCCTTGGACCATCACGCGGCGGTCCTTGGCGAAGCCGGCGCAGATGGCCTTGGTGGTCTGCGGGTCGAAGCGATAGGCGCTGTCGATTTCGGGAACGTGCGGGTCGCGATGGCTGAAGGCCGGGACCTTCATGTCGCTGTCGACGCCGAACGCGTCGCGAAGCGTCACCCACCTGTCCGGAACCAGGGTGATCAGCGGGTCTTTGGCGGAGCTGTTTTCGGCGATCTCGGGCATGTCACCCGATTAGCTCCTTGACCTAGGGTAGGGGAAGGGGGCGTTGCATCGCCACGCCCCCTCCGGAGCCATTTTTTTAGTGGTTGGCGATGATCACCGAGGCGATCAGGCCGGTGGCGACGGCCGTCAGCAGGAACTGGTTGTCGACGCGCTGCCAGCGATAGCCGCGCGGCGGCTGGCGCAGGCCGTAGCGGCGATAGTCGCTCACATAGTAGCGGTGGTCGCGATAGCGGGCGTCCAGGCGTTGGCCCTTGGCCCAGCGGCGGTATTCGCGGCGGTCGCGGCGATCCTCGGCGCGGGCCTGGTCGCGGCGGCCTTGCTCATAGGCGCGGTCGCGCTGATCGTAGCGGCCGTTGTTGTTGTGATCGCGGCGCCAATCCTGGGCCGAGGCGGCGCCGGCGCCGCCGGCCAGCATCAGCACGGCGAGGGAGGCGGTCAGAAAGCGTTTCATGTCAGGTCTCCTTGGAAGAGACGTCGAACCTACGAAATTCGACGTGGTCGGAACCTGAACGGCCTTGGTTGGCTTAAGTTCATGTTTCGAAAGGGAAATATTGTAACCTGAAGCTTGCCGGAGAGGTCCTATCCGCTTGATCCGCATCGACTTTCGCCGCCTGATGACGGCGGCCAGGAACGAATTGGGCGCGACCGCCGCCCTGCTAATTATCGCCGTCGGCGGCTGGGGCTTCCTGTCGATCGCCGACGAGGTGGCCGAGGGCGAGACCCGGGCGCTGGACCTTTCGGTGCTGCGGGCCCTGCGCGTCGACGGCCTGCCGCACGAGCTGATTGGACCCCAGTGGCTGCACATCGCCGCGACCGACATCACCGCCCTGGGCTCGGTGGCGGTGCTGGCCCTGCTGATCCTGCTGGCCTTCGCCCTGCTGGCGTCCCTGCGTCGCTGGACCGAGGCGCTGCTGCTGGTGGCGGGGGCGGGCGGCGGCCTGGCGATCAGCCAGACCCTGAAGCGGGTCTTCGAGCGCGAGCGGCCGGACCTGGCCTATCGCGCGGTCGAGGCGGTCAACGCCAGCTTCCCGTCCGGCCACGCCATGCTGTCGGCCATCGTGTTCCTGACCCTGGGCGTGCTGGCCGCGCGCTTCACCGATCGCCGGCGGGTCAAGGTGCTGGCGGTCGGGGCGGCGGTGCTGGTCAGCTTGCTGGTCGGTCTCAGCCGCGTCTATCTGGGCGTTCACTGGGCCAGTGACGTGCTGGCCGGCTGGTGCGTCGGCGGGGCCTGGGCCATGGCCTGCTGGCTGGCGGCGTTCCTCGTGCAGCGGCGGATGGGACGGCCGTCGACTACGCCTTAGGCTTGGGCCGCCAGCGCAGCTCCAGCGTCGTCCACACCGCGCCGGCGAAGTCGACCAGCCCCAGGGCCAGCCACGCCTTGGGCAGCCAGTCCAGCAACACGAAGGCGCCGATCACCACCAGGGAGAACACCCGGAGCACCACCGACGCTCGCATATAGGTGCGCTGCCCGGTCCAGCCGGCGACGTGGTAGCCCATGGCGTAGGCCAGCAGAACCAGGCCCGCGAACCGCACCCACGGCAGGGAGTCGGTCTCGACCTGGGTCTTCAGGAGGCGCAGGACCGGGCGGGGGGCGACCGCCAAGGCTAGGCCGGCGGTCGAGATCAGCCCGCCCCAGAACCAGATGCTCCAGGGCTTGCCGAACGGCACGGGCGTCACTGGCGTCGGCGGCGCGCTGGGCGCGCGCCATTCGGGATCCGCCTGGCTGTCGGTCATCGAAGAAGCGTCCCTCACCCGTACGGCGCCGAAGATGGCTCAGGCGGCGCGTGCTCCGCAAGAGCGGCGACCCTTGCGCGCAGGGCGTTCGCGCCAGTTGTGGCCGACGGCGGCATCCTGTAGAGCTGCCCGTGCATCAAGAGATCGGGCCTGGCCCGACGCCAACCTGCTCCCCGAGCAAGGTGGCGCTCCCCCCAACGGGAAGATGTGGCCGAGGCGGCAACGAAACGGGTGATCCGACTTCCGTCCCGCGCCGACCCTGCGAACGAGGACGAGCATGCCGATCAAGATCCCCGACACCCTGCCGGCCCGCGCCACGCTCGAGGCCGAGGGCGTCGTGCTGATGCGCGAGACCGACGCGGCGCGCCAGGACATTCGTCCCCTGCGGATCGGCCTGCTGAACCTGATGCCGGACAAGCCCAAGACCGAGACCCAGTTCGCCCGCCTGCTGGGCGCCACGCCGCTGCAGGTCGAGCTGTCCCTGGTGCAGCTGGCCAGCCATACCTCGCGTAATACGCCGGCCGAGCACCTGGCGGCCTTCTACCGGACCTGGGACGAGGTGGCGAACGAGCGGTTCGACGGCTTCATCATCACCGGCGCGCCGGTCGAGACCCTGCCGTTCGAAGAGGTCGGCTATTGGGAGGAGCTGCGCCGCATCCTGGACTGGACCCAGGACCATGTGCACAGCACCCTGACCATCTGCTGGGGCGCCCAGGCGGCGCTGCGGCGCTTCCATGGCGTGGGCAAGCACGTGCTGCCGGAGAAGCGTTCGGGCGTCTATGCCCACAGCGTGGTGGCGCCGGGCTCGCCCTATCTGCGCGGGATGTCGGACGAGATCGACGTGCCGGTGTCGCGCTGGACCGAGGTGCGGGCCGCGGACCTGCCGACCGGCGCGGGGCTGAAGGTGCTGCTGGAGTCGGACGAGGCCGGCCTGTGCCTGATCGAGGACCCGGCCCGCCGGTCCCTCCACATGTTCAACCACCTGGAATACGACGCCGCGACCCTGGCCGAGGAATATGTCCGCGACCGGGCCAAGGATCCGGCGACGCCGCAGCCCGCCCACTACTTCCCGGACGGCGACCCGGATCGCGCGCCCCGCAACCGCTGGCGCAGCCACGCCCACCTGCTGTTCGCCAACTGGATCAACCAGATCTACCAGACGACGCCGTTCGACCTGGGGGATGTGGGGAAGCGCTAGGGCGAGTCCACATTCAGCAGAGCTAATACAGCCCCGCTTTCCTGGGCCTTGTGCCCAGGACCCAGGCCAGGGATAGCCTCTGCGCGCCGGAACTCGGCTGCGGTCCGGCCGAGAGCTGCCGGCTACTGAGCTGTTCCTGAACCCGGGATCCTGGGCACAGGGCCCAGGAAAACGAAATTGAGGCCTTCAGCCCTGAGCTGAATCCCGATCAGCCCTAGCTCTTCACCATCCCGGATTTCTGCAGCTGTTTGTAGGCCTTGATGACCCGCTGCAGCTTGTGCTCGGCGCTGCGGTCGCCGCCGTTGGCGTCGGGGTGGCAGCGCTTGAGCAGCTCCTTGTACTTGGCCTTGATCGCGGCGCTGTCGGCGCCGGCTTCCAGGTCGAGGTCGGCCAGGGCCTGGCGCTCCAGCTTGCCCAGGCTGCGCTCGGCGGCCGAGCGCTGCGACTCGGCGCGGCGCTGCTGGGCGCGGAAGATGCCGAACGGGTCGGCGAAGGCGCGGGCGTCGCGCGCGGCCGCGGCCGCGGCTTCGCGCGAATTGGCGTCGGCCTTGAAGCTCCAGGTCGGACGGCCGCCGGTCATCCGCTCGGTCTCCTGCGCGGCCCGAATCTGGGCCTCGCTCATGCCGGCGTAGAAGTTCCAGTTCTTGTTGTACTCGGCCGCGTGCGCCTGACAGAACCAGTAGTGCTGGTTCGGCAGGTCGCGCGACTTCGGCGCCTTGGTCGATCCGGCCAGGCGGCAGTCGGGATGATCACAACGCTTTTCGCCGGGCTTGAGGCCCAGGACGTCGTTCACCGGGTCGTCCTCGCCCTTCTTGGGCGGCCGGACCCGGATGTCGGTGAATTTGGGACGGTACTCGAACGGCCGGTTCATGGCGTCTAGAGTAGTCCCACGCTATTTCCGTTCAAGGATTGACAAGCAAGAGTCGCATCATGGGCGCCGTCGCCGACACTGTCCGCCGCAAGCTGAACGAGGCTTTTTCGCCGACCCGCCTGGAGTTGACGGACGATAGCGACCGCCATCGCGGCCACGCCGGCCACAGCGGTTCGGGCGAAAGTCACTTCAACCTGCGAATCGAGGCGCAGGCCTTTGCGGGCAAGGCCCGGGTCATGCGCCAGCGCATGGTCATGAAGGTGCTGGCCGACGAACTGGCGGGCCCGATCCACGCCCTCTCGATCGTCGCCTCGGCGCCGGGCGAGGAGTAAGGCTGCGCTTACTTTTTCACTTGATTTGGGCCGCTGCGGCTGATTGCCTCTCTCCCCGGCGCGATCCTCCGCCGGGAGGCAGGATTGAGCATGAGCGCCGACGTCACCCAAGCCGCCGATCTGGAGCATGAAGCCGCCCGCGCGCTGCCGGCGCTGCTGTCGCGATCCTATGCCCGCTACTCGAACTTCGCGGTGGCGGCGGCGGTGATCGACGACGAGGGCGGGGTCCATTACGGCGTCAATGTCGAGAACGCGGCCTATCCGCTCGGCGCCTGCGCCGAGCAGACAGCGATCGGGGCGATGATCACGGCCGGAGGCTCGCGCCGCATCGCCAAGGTGCTGATCGCAGGGGGCGCCGACGCCGTCGTCCAGCCCTGCGGCGGCTGCCGCCAGCGCATCGCCGAGTTCGCGTCGGAGGCCTGCGAGATCGTTTCGGTGCAGGGCGGCGCGGCGACGCAGCGGGTCGATTTCTGGTCGCTGCTGCCCTATTCGTTCGGACCGCGCGATCTGGATTAAGGTCAAATTGGGCGAACACGTCTACTTTTGGGACGTTCTGTAGCGGGAGGTTTGCTGTCATGGCCTTGGCGAACCGCTTTGTCGAATTTCGTCGTTACGCGAAAAATCTTACCTGTTGAGCGCGCTTCCATCGGATTAACGGCAAATCGTTCCGCGGAATTCCGGGATTCCGGTGAAATCTTATACATTTCATGATTGTAATGTTTTGTGTCTGAGCTTGGCTATTGTGACTTTTATGTGTCGTCTAGGTAACGGTTTGGACATGACGTTACGGTTCTGACCTCATTTGAGGTGTCGTCCTTACGCGCACCGCCCTACGCTCTCTGGCAAGGCTCACCCCGACGTCCCGCATTTGGCTGATACGGCGCGTGGCGAGCCGTTGTTCAGAAGAATTCCCGGGGTTTGTTCCTTTCCATGATCAGTCGTTCTCTTCTTCTCGGCTCCAGCATGCTGATCGCGCTGGCCGGCGCCGCTTCCGCCTACGCTCAAGGCCAACAGGTCGCGCCCAAGGAAGACGCCGCTGAAGTCGAGGCCGTCGTCGTCACGGGTTCGCGCATTCGCCGTCCGGACCTGGTTTCCGCCCAGCCGATCCAGGTCATCAGCTCGGAGGCGATGGACTCCAAGGGCTACACCAACGTCGCCGACGCCCTCAGCGACATGCCGTCGGCCGGTATCCCGGTGAACCCGATCGGCGACCAAGGCTCGTTCGGCGTCGGCCGCAACTACGTCAACATGTTCAACCTGGGCAGCAACCGCACGCTGACCCTGGTGAACGGCCGTCGCTTCGTCGGCAGCAACGTCGCCTCGCTGTTCTCAGGCGCGGGCGCCGGCGGTCAGGTCGACTACAACGGCATCCCGACGGGCATGATCGACCGGATCGAGAACATCCAGGCCGGCGGCGCCGCCGTCTACGGCTCGGACGCCGTCGCGGGCGTCATCAACATCATCACCAAGTCGCACTACGAGGGCGTCGAGGTCGACGGCCAGTTCGGCATCTCCGACAAGAGCGACGCCGAGACCTATCGCGGCCGCATCACGGCCGGTCACGACTTCCTGGACGGCCGCCTGAACCTCTCGGGCAGCTACGAGTACAACCAGACCACCACCCTGGCCTATAACGACCGCCCGGCCACCGCCCGCCAACTGGCCTTCGTCGTCAACCCGGCCAACCGTACGGGCAGCGACGGCATCCCCGGCGCGATCCTGCAGTTCAACCGCCGCATTCCGGAAGTGACCCTGGGCGGCCTGCCGACCCGCGGCGGCGCGGCGGCCCTGTCGGGCATCCTGACGATGGCCGATCCGAACAATCCGGGCCAGCGCATCGCCGCCCAGTTCGGCCCCGGCGGCGTGCTGGTGCCCTACAACACCGGCATCTTCTACAGCTCGAGCGTCGCCTCGGGCGGCGACGGCCTGAACCTGGCCGACCTGACCTCGCTGATCTCGCCCGTGAAGCGCCACGTCGCCACGCTGTTCTCGCGCTTCGAGATCAACGACCACATCCGGTTCAACACCGAGACGTTCTACAACCACCAGAGCTCGGTCGAGCCGTTCAACCAGCCGATCTACAACGCGCCGCTGTTCGGCGGCACGTCGGTGGCGCTGCGCATGTCGACGGCCAACCCGTTCCTGCCGGCCGCCAGCCGCGCCGCCCTGCTGGGCAATACGGGCCTGACAGCGGACGCTGCGAACCCGGGCGAAAGCATCTTCTTCCTGAGCCGCGCCTCGGCCGACATCGGCAACAACAAGACCCGGACCCAGGGCGACCTGATCCGCAACGTCTTCAACCTGGAAGGCGACTTCGCGCTCGCCGAGCGCAAGTTCTACTGGAACGTCGCGGCCAACATGGGCAAGTCGTGGGGCAAGTTCTCGTCGCCCAACATCAACCAGGCTCGCTTCGTCGAGGCGATCGACGCCGTGCGTGACGGCAGCGGCGCCATCGTCTGCCGCAGCGCCGCCGCGCGCGCCGCCGGCTGCGCCCCGCTGAACCTGTTCGGCGTCGGTTCGCCCAGCAAGGCGGCCCTGGACTATGTAAACGTCCAGTTCGAGAGCAAGTACGCCCTGATCCAGACCAGCTACGAAGCCAACTTCGGCGGCGAGCTGATCAAGCTGCCGGCCGGCTGGGCCAGCTTCAACGCCGGCTACGAGTATCGCAAGGAGAAGTCGCGCTTCACGCCGAACGAGGCGCAACGCGTGGGCGTTGGCCGCACCGCGCCCATCTCGAACATCAGCGGTTCGTACGACACCAAGGAAGTCTACATCGAAGGCCTGATCCCGATCTTCGGCGGCGACTTCTCGTTCCCGGGCCTGCGCAGCCTGGAGCTGGAAGGCGCCCGCCGCAAGGTGGACAACTCGCTGGCCGGCAAGAACGACGTGTGGAGCTACGGCCTGCGCTACAAGCCGTTCGAGGATCTGATGATCCGCTACACCAAGAGCGCTTCCTACCGCGCTCCGGCGATCACCGAGCTGTTCCTGCCGAACGCGGTCAGCTTCATGACCGCCACCGACCCCTGCGACGCCCGGAACATCAACGGCGGTCCGAACCCGGCGACCCGGGGCGCCAACTGCCGGGCCGACTTCGCGGCCCTGGGCCTGCCGTCGACCTTCAACCTGACCTCGAACGTCCAGGCCGCGACCGTCCAAGGCACCACCTCGGGCAATCGCAACCTGCGCAACGAACTGGCCGACGAATGGTCGGTTGGCTTCGTCTACCAGCCCCACTTCATCAAGGGCCTGGCGATCAGCTTCGATTGGGTGAACATCGACATCAAGGATGCGATCGTGAACTTCGATCTCACCTCGATCATGCAGGTCTGCTACGACTCGCCCAGCAAGCCGGCCGACGCCTGCTCGCGCTTCCGTCGTGACGGGGCCGGCCAGATCATCACCGCCGACACCACCACGGGCTACACCGGTCCGGCCGCCGGCTTCGTCAACGCCGGCTACACCAACTTCCAGGGCGCGACCCTGGGCGTGGACTACAACTTCGAGCTGGCCGACGCGCCGTTCCTCAACAAGGCCGCCAACGGCGCCGACCTGGGCAATCTGGCGTTCAACTTCGACCTGTACCACGTCAACAAGCAGGAGACCTCGGTCACCGGCCTGGGCTTCGACCTGAACGACGACAAGGGCGAGATCGGCAACCCCGACGTCCAGTGGAGCCTCGACACGACCTACAAGCGCGGCCCGCTGGCGGTGACGCTGGCGACCAACTTCATCGGCAAGTCGTACTTCAACAAGACCTTCACGCCGGAAACCCGTGATCGTCTGTGGGTCAACGACTACTACGTGAACCACCTGTCGATGTCGTACGACCTGACCGACGTGGTCGGTCCCCGCCTGGGCCTGGACAAGGTCAAGGCTCGCCTGAACATCCGCAACCTCTTCAACGAAGAGCCGCCGATGGGCACCACCCTGCCGGGCGTCTACGACCTGATGGGCCGCTACTACCAGGTCGGCCTGACCGCGCGCTTCTAAGCCTCGACGGCCGGGAGCTCACAGCTCCCGGCCGTGTCGCCAAGGCGCCGATTCGTCAAAAAGAAGGGGCGGTCCCTCGCGGGCCGCCCCTTTTTCGTGTCTTCCGTGCGAGAGGGATCAGGCCGTCTGGCCGACCAGGCTCTCCAGCACGCGCCGCAGGTCGGCCTCGCGGAAAGGCTTCTGCAGCACGGTGGCGCCCCTGTGGTCCTCGGTCAGGCCGGCCTCGCCATAGCCGCTGGCGAAGGCGAAGGGCACGCCGCGGGCCTTCAGGGCGTCGGCGACCGGGAAGATCGGCCGGCCGCCCAGATTGACGTCCAGCAGGGCCGCGTCGATCTCGGCGGAGCCCGCCAGGCGCAGGGCTTCCTCGATCTCGGCCGCGGGACCGACGATCGCGCAGCCCAGATCGGTCAGCATGTCTTCGACCAGCATAGAGACCAGCGCCTCGTCTTCGACGACCAGGACCTTGAGGGACGACAGAGTCTTCATGTGTCAGGGCTCCAGCGCGCGCACGGGCAACGCCATTTCGCAAATAAGGCCGGTCGCATCATAGGTCAGCTCGACCCCGCCGGATAGCTCGGCCGCGAGGCCGCGTTCCAAAAGTCGGGCGCCGAAGCCGCGACGCGCCGGCGGCGTGACGGGCGGACCGCCGCGTTCGGTCCAGATCAGGCGCAGGACGCCGTCCTCTACCGACCAGGTCACGGCCACCCGGCCGTCCGGGACCGACAGGGCGCCGTACTTGACGGCGTTGGTCGCCAGCTCGTGGATGCCCATGCCCAAGGCCACCGCGGCCTTGGGGTTCAGGCGCACGTCGGCGTCGTAGTCGAAGACGACCCGGTCCTCGCCGGCCATGGCGTGCAGCTCGACGTCGAATACCTCGCGCAGGCTGGCGCCGGCCCAGCTCTCGCGGGTCAGGAGGTCATGGGTCTGGGACAGGGCGATCAGGCGCGTCTCGAAGGCGTCGCGGAAGAACTCCGGCGCGGCCACCGAGCGCAGGGTCTGGGCGGCGATCGACTGCACCGTGGCCAGGCTGTTCTTCACCCTGTGATTCAGTTCGTTGACCAGCAGCTTCTGGCGCTCCTCGGCGCGCTTGCGCTCGGTGATGTCCAGCGAGACGCCGGCCAGGCGCCGCACGCCGCCGTCGTCGGCGGTCTGGGCCGCGCGGCCGCGGGCGTGCAGCCAGCGCAGCTCGCCGTTCGGATGCACCACGCGATATTCGACGTCGTAGTCGGCGCCCTCGCGGATGGCGGCCTCGATCGCCGCCAGGATGCGCGGACGATCCTCGGGATGGATGGCGGCGATCAGGTCGGCGAAGGTGAAGGTCTCGTCGGGGCGGCGCCCGTAATTGACCTTGCACAGGTCCGAGGCCTCGTAGGCCTTGGTGGCCACGTCCAGGTCCCACGAGCCCATGCGGCCGCTGTCGAGGGCGAACTTCAGGCGCTCCTCGGCCTTTCGCCGATGCTCGAGCTCGGTCAGGGCCCCGGTGCTCAGCCTGATCAGGTCGACCGTGGCGGCGACCTGGGCGCCCAGGCCCACCATCAGGGTTTCGTCGCGGGCCGAGAACTTGCCGGGTTCGGGGTGGCCGAAGAACAGTCCGCCCAGCATCTCGCCGCGCCGGTTGGCGACCGGGATGGCCAGATAGCTGCGCACCGGCAGATGGTCCCCGGGCATGCCGCGGCGCGGCGCATTGCGGCCGTAGCGCGGATCGCGGGTGATGTCGTCCGAACGCACCACGCCGGTCCCGTCGAAGGTCGGGGCGAAGACCTCGGTCTTGCGCGGCATGGGAAAGCCCTCGAACGCCTCGGGCGGGGCGCCCGACAGGCGATACAGGGTGTAGGACTCCCCATTCGGATCGACGACGTTGTAGAAGAAGGCGCCGTAGGCCGCGCCGCTGATCTCGCGGGCGCCGTCGATCACCACCTGCACGCAGGTGTCGACATCGGTGCTGGAGGCGACCGCCTCGATCACGCGGGCCAGGGTCTGGGACTTGCGGATTTCGTCGGCGAGCGCGGCCTCAAGGTCGGTCAGACGCGCGCGCAGCGCGGTCTCCTCGTCCTCGCGAATGTCGGTCTCAGCCAACTTGGCCAACGCGCCCCTCCAGACGGACCGCCCCAGTCCGTGAAAGCGCGAAACGCGCGCTTTCAGATCCGGTTCCCCGGAGTCTTCTCCGCTAATCGTTCAGAGTTCGTCGTCGTCGTCCAGGGGGGCGCTGATCCGCAGGGCGGTGATCTGGTTCCTCTGTCGGCGGAACACCTGGAAGCGGTGGCGGTGGAAGATGAAGGTCTGGCCGGGCTCGGGGATCATCTGGGCCTCGTGGATCACCAGGCCGGCGATCGTCACGGCCTCACCCTCAGGCAGGCGCCAGTCCATGGCCCGATTCAGGTCGCGCACCGTGACGTGGCCGTCGACATTGACCGAGCCGTCCGCCTGGCGCCGCACGCCGTCCAGGGCGGTGTCGTGCTCATCGTCGATTTCGCCGACGATCTCCTCAAGGATATCCTCGAGCGTCACCAGGCCCTGCAGCGCCCCATACTCGTCGACGACCAGGGCGAAGTGGCTCTTGCGCTTGAGGAAGGCGTTCAGCTGGTCCTTGAGGTTGGTGGTGTCGGGGATGAACCACGGCTCGCGCAGGATGGCGGCGATGTCCAGGCCCTCGACCCCGGTCGGCGACTGGGCCAGGGCCTTCAGCAGATCGCGGGCGTGCAGCACGCCGACGATGTTGTCGGGCTCGTCGCGATAGAGCGGGATGCGGGTGTGCTGGGCCTCCAGCACCTCGTCCACCAACTCGCGGGCGGGCAGGTCGGCGTCCAGCAGCACCATGGACTTGCGGTGGACCATGATCTCCGAGACGTCCATGTCCGACAGGTCCAGCACCCCGCCCAGCATGCGCCGGTCGTCGGTCTCCACCAGGCCCTCGGAATGGTGATAGTCGACCGCGCCGCGGATCTCCTCGTGGGCGGCCAGAACGTCGACGGCCATGTCCAGCCTGACCCCGAACAGCCGCAAGGTCCGGCGGACGATCCACTGGATGGCGTAGATGATCGGTCCGAACAGACGGACCACAAGCAGGGTGGGTCCCGACAAGGTGCGGGCGACGTCGTCGGAACGGATGATGGCCACCGTCTTGGGCAGCACCTCGGCGAAGACCAGGACGAGCACGGTCATCGCCGCCGTGGCCACGGCCACGCCCCACGGGCCCGGGATCAGGGTGGTCAGCACCTGGGTCGTCAGGGCCGAGGCCAGGATGTTGATCAGGTTGTTGCCCAGCAGCACCGCCCCGATCATCGTCTCCTGGTCCGAGAGCAGGCGGTTGACCCGCCGCGCCGGCGCGTCGCCCTCCCGCTCCAGCTGATGCATCCGCGCCCGGCTGGCCCCGGTCATCGAGGTCTCAGCCGCGGAGAACAGCGCCGACAGGGTCAGCAGGGCGATGACGACGGGCGCGAGGCCGAGCAGGGCGGTGAGCATGAGGGAGTTCTAGCGCTCTCTCGCGAAGGGAGGGAGATCCTGGTCGTTAGACCAAGGATTTCAGCCGGTCGATCCCAGTCGCCTGCCGAACGATCCGGGCTGCAAGCGCATTTCCGTTCGCGGCATTGGTGAAGACGACGATCGCGCGCCCGCGGCGTGCGTCGCCGACGCCCAGCGTCTTGAAGATCCCGTAGTTGCTGCCACTGTGCTGGAACAGCGGGCCCGCTGAGGATTGTTCGAGTTCCCAACCCAGCCCGCGCGAAATATCGCGCCCGCGCACGTCGAGCTGAGGGGTGAGCATCGCCCGCCGGGCCCCATCGCTGATCTCCCAGCCCGCCCGCTCCGGCCGGTCCATCATCAGCTGCATGAACTTCGCATAGTCGGACGCGGTCGTCAGGAGCCCGCCGGCCGAATTGACCAGCAGGTCGTGCGTCGACGGCGCCGCCTTTGGATCGGTCTCGCGCATCGCCGCGATCGAATCTTCGTAGGTCCATGACGCGATCGGCTTGCGCCACTGCGAAGCGACCCGAAGCAGCCGGTCGCCCAGCTCGCGCGTGGGCTGAGGGGGCAGTGCCTGCTCGCCTTCCGGAGGCTCAGAATGGCCAAAGACCGCCGACCTGGCGATCTGTTCGTCCCAGCCGAAGCTGCTGTGAGACATTCCAGCCGGACCGAACAGCTTCGCCTGCATCACACTGCCAAGGCCCATTTCCGTGATCGTCTCGACGACCAGCTGGAGCCAGATGAAGGCTTCGCCGGAATAGGTGTAACTCGATCCAGGCGCTTTACTCGTGACGAGCGGCGCGGAAGCCCAGTTGGGCAAGCCGGTGGAATGCGCCAGCACATGCCGGGCCGTGATCCGTTCGAGATTCGGATCATCCCCCAGATTCGCAGGCCGGCGGTACGCGACGAGCGGCCTGTCGAGGTCCAGGCGCTTTTCGTCGACCAGCCGCATCACGACATAGGCGAAGACCGGCTTGGTCATCGACGCCGCTTCGAACAATGTGTCCTCGCGCACCGGGTCGCGGGTGAGAATGTTTTTCACGCCGAAGCTGCGGCTCCAGGTGAGCTTTCCGCGGTCCACGACCGCAATGGCCGCGCCGGGCGTCCCGGCAACGCGCATCAAGCGCGGAAGCTCCTGAACCAATTCTTCCGACGGAACCCACGCTGCATCGTCGTCCAAGCATGGGGCCCGCGGACGGGCCTGGGCAGATGTCGACCCGCCGGCGACGGTCAGGGCTGCGGATCCAGCCAGCAAAGCCCGCCGCGCGAACATCGTTCCAGAAGGACTCATCTCAGTTTCCATAGGCCGGCGCGAAAGTCTTGCGTTCCGGCGACCGTATTTCAAGGCTGACCAGTGGGTGAAGCTCAATCCCATGCCGGTCTCCCTGCGCCGACCCGACTACGCGCGGTGAGGCCCCTAGACCGCCCCTTCCTCCCGCAGAAACGCCTTCAGCGCCGTGCGGTCCACGTCCTTGGCGACGAACGCATCTCCGATCCCCCGCACGAGAACAAAGGTCAGCTTGCCGCCCTCGGCCTTCTTGTCCTGGCCGCAGTGGGCGATCAGGGCGTCGGCGTTGAAGGGCTCGGGCCGCACGTCCGCGAGGGTGGTCGGCAGGCCGGCGGCCTTGATGGCGGCGGTCGCGCGGACGGCGTCCTGGCTGGGGCACAGGCCCTGCTTGGCCGAGAAGCGGAACGCCTGGGCCATGCCGACGCCGACGGCCTCGCCGTGCTTGAGCGCGTCGCCGAAGCCCATCTCGGCCTCGATCGCGTGGCCGAAGGTGTGGCCCAGGTTCAAGAGGGCGCGGCGGCCGGCTTCCTTCTCGTCCTCCTCGACGATCTCGGCCTTCATCTCGACCGAGCGGCCGACGGCGCGGACCAGGGCGTCGACATCGCGCTCCAGCACCGCGTGGACGTTCTTCTCCAGCCACTGGAAGAAGGCGAAGTCGCCCAGGAGGCCATACTTGATGATCTCGGCATAGCCGCAGGCCAGCTCGCGGGCGGGCAGGGTGCACAGCACGTCCAGGTCGGCCAAAACGAGGCGCGGCTGGTGGAAGGCGCCGATCAGGTTCTTGCCGCGCGGGGTGTCGATGGCGGTCTTGCCGCCGACCGAGCTGTCGACCTGGGCCAGGAGGGTCGTGGGGACCTGCACGAAATCGATCCCGCGCTTGTAGATCGCCGCCGCGAAGCCGGCGAGATCGCCCACGACGCCGCCGCCAAAGGCCACGATCTGGTCGCCCCGCTCCAGCCCCAGGGCCAGCAGGCGGTCGGACAGGTCGGCCAGGCCCTCGAAGCTCTTGCTCTCCTCGCCGGGCGGGATGGTGATGACGTCGACCGCGATCCCGGCCTTTTCCAGCGAGACGGCCAGCCGCTCGCCGTGATGCTCGCCGACGTTGCTGTCGGTGACGATGGCGACGCGCTTGCGCTTGCCCAGCACGGGCGCCACGCGCTCGCCGGCCTTGTCGATCAGGCCCGGACCGATGACCACGTCATAGGCGCGCTCGCCCAGGCCCACGGGAACGGTGCGGATCATGGCGATACTCCTACTCGGGCTTGGCGGGGGTGGGGCGCGCCCGCAGCGCGGCCAGGATGGCCTCGACCGCCACCATGTGCGGCGTGTCGCCGGTCTGGACGTGCACCTGGGCCTGGGCATAGGCCGGGTTGCGGACCTCGGCCAGCTGGGTCAGCACCTGGACCGGGTCCTTGCCCCGGACCAGCGGCCGGTTGTCCTTGCGCGAGACGCGGCGGGCCAGGAGCTCGACGTCGGCCTTGAGCCAGACCGAGACAGCCTTCTCGTTGATCAGGGCGCGGGTCTCGGGATTGACGAAGGCGCCGCCGCCGGTGGCCAGCACGTGCGGCGGCTCGTCCAGCAGGCGGCTGATCACCCGGCGCTCGCCGTCGCGGAAGGCGGCCTCGCCCAGCTCGGCGAAGATCTCGGAGATCGAGCGGCCGGCGGCGGCCTCGACCTCGTTGTCGGCGTCGCAGAACGGCAGGTCCAGGACCCCCGCCAAACGCCGCCCGACGCTGGACTTGCCCACGCCCATCAGCCCGACCAGGACGATGGTCTTCTCGCGCAGCGGGGCCAGATCGTCCTTCGCGCCAGCAGCGGGCGAGGACGGCGCGGGTTCGGGGATTTGATCGGGCTCGGTCATGATGCGGTCGCGGGTTTACACGAGGCTTGGCCCAACCGCCAAGTTTGCGAGAACCCCGTCATGCGTCATAACCGGTCCATGATCCTTTCGATGCATTCGCAAAGCGCCCTGGCGCTGCTGCTGGCCCTGGGTTTCGCCGCTCCAATGGGGGGCCCCGCCGCTGGTCAGGAAGAGGTCAAGGTCAAGAGCCTGGCCGCGCCCGACTACTTTTCGGCCCCCGCGGCCGATACCGGCCTGCCCGGCGATCTGTGGAAGGAGACCGCGCCCGACATCCTGCGCGACGTGCTGCCCAGGCTGGGGGGCGCCAAGCCGCTGTCGCCGGCCTTCGCCCGCCTGGCGCGCCGCCTGCTGTCGACCGGCGCCAACGGCCCGGCCGGGGTTGGCGACAATGTCGACATGGGCGCCCAGCGGGCCCTGGCCCTGATCGCCCTCGGCGAGGCCAAGGGCGCCAACGCGATCCTGGACCGGGCGACCGGCGCGCCGGGCAGCAGCGCGCTGTCCATGGCCATGGCTGAGGCGGCGCTGATCGCCGGCGACGACGACAAGGCCTGCCGGGTCCAGGACGCCCTGACCATCGATCGCGGAACGGCCTACTGGCTGCGGCTGCGGGCCTTCTGCCAGCTCAAGGCCGGCCAGACCGACGCCGCCCAGCTGACCTTTCAGCTGGCCCAGCAGGCGACGCCCAAGAAGCAGGAGGGCGACGCCGACTACGCCCGCTTGATGGGCGCGGCCCTGGCCGGAACCGCGCCGGGCGCGGCCAATCTGAAGAACGGCGTCAACTACGCCCTGTCGCGTCGCCTGAACCTGGACATCCAGTCGGCCGCCGCCGCCGCCTCGGCCGCGCCGGCGCTGAAGCCGCTGATCAAGCCCAGCGGCGACCTGTCGGGCGTGGCGCCCGGCGCCGACCTGACCGCGCAGGAGGCCTCGGACCTGGCCTTCCTGCGCCAGGCCAAGACGCTGCCCGCCTTCGTGGACGCCGCCCACGCCGCCGCGGCCTCGATCGCCGCCCTGGCCGCCGCCGGCGCGCCATTGCAGGACCCGGTGCTGATGGCCCGCGCGGCCCTGGCGGCCGGGGACGCCGATAGCGCCCGGGCCATTCGCGGCCGCCTGGTGCAGGACAGCATTCCCGGCGCCAGCGCCACGGACCTGGCCATCCTCGACGCCCTGATCGCCGCGGCGCCAAGGGGGGAAGGGGGCGGCAAGGTCGACAACCAGGTCCTGGACAATCTGGTGGCCCGCGGCGCGTCCGGCGGCGCGAAGTCCCCGGCCCAGCCCGCCGCCGCCTTGCTGGCCAGCCTGGGCGGCAGCCTGGACGCCGAGGCCCGCGCCCAGTTCGCGGCCTTCGACCTGGGCAAGCCCGCCGCCTCGGCCGCGCGGCTGCAGGTGCTGGAGGACGCCGCCGCCGCCAAGCGCAAAGGCGAGGCGGGCCTCCTGGCCTTGTCGATCGCCGTCGACAGCGGCCCGGCGGGTCCCGCGCCCGTCGATCGCGCCCGCATCGCCCGCGCCCTCAACCAGGCCGGCCTGACCGCCGACGCCCGCGCCATCGTCGTCGAGGGGCTGCTGGGCTTGGCCTTCACGAAATGAGCGCCAAGGGGGCCGGCTGGGTCGACGCCTTCCTCGAGATGATGGCCGTCGAGCGCGCGGCGGCCCGCAACACCCTGACCGCCTACGGCAAGGACCTGGAGGACGCCCGCGCCTTCCTGGCCGGCGCGGGCCGGGATCTGGACGACGCCGACGCCGAAATCGTCGAGGCCTATTTCCAGGACCTGGGCGCGCGCGGCCTGTCGCCCGCCACCGCCGCCCGCCGCCGCTCGTCGGTGCGCCAGTTCTACCGCTTCGTGCTGGGCGAAGGTTGGCGGCAGGACGACCCCTCGCGCCGCGTCGCCGCCCCCAAGGCCGGCCGGCCGCTGCCCAAGGTGCTGGAGCGGGAGGAGATCGAGCGCCTGCTGACCGCCGCCACGAAGAGGGACGGCGCCCAGGGCCTGCGCCTGACGTGTATCATCGAGCTGATCTACGCCTCGGGCCTGCGCATCTCGGAACTGCTGTCCCTGCCGCTGACGGCTCTGGCGCGGGATCCGGCCTATCTGATCGTCAAGGGCAAGGGCGGCAAGGAGAGGCTGGCGCCCCTGAACGACGCCGCCCGCGCGGCGGTGAAGGCCTATCTGACCGAGCGTCCGAGCTTCCTGCCCAAGGGGGCGAGGGACAGTCCGTGGCTGTTCCCCTCGCGCGGCGCCGCGGGCCGGCTGACCGCCCGCCGCGTCTCGCAACTGCTGGAAGACGCCGCCATCGCCGCCGGCATCGACCGCGCCAAGGTCAGCCCGCACGTCCTGCGCCACGCCTTCGCCACCCACCTGCTGGAAGGCGGCGCCGACCTTCGGGTCATCCAGACCTTGCTGGGCCACGCCGACATCGCGACCACCCAGATCTACACCCACGTGGCCGGCGAGCACCTGGCCCACGTCGTCCAGACCAAGCACCCGCTTGGCCAACGGGATGGGGGACGCAAGAAGACGCCGAGTTGACCCGCGCCGCGAAAGCCTTAGGAAAGCCCGCACTAAGTGTGTGGGTTTGCCGATAGGGCGCCCGATCCTGGAGAGACTCCTATGTCCGACGAAACCCGCGACTCCAACGGCAATGTGCTGGCCGACGGCGACACCGTCACCCTGATCAAGGACCTCAAGGTCAAGGGCTCGGGTGGGGTGACTCTCAAGCGCGGCACGGTGGTCAAGAAGATCCGCCTGACCGGCGACCCCGAGGAGATCGAGGCCAATGTCGACAAGGTCAAAGGCCTGGTGCTGCGCACGGAGTTCGTGAAGAAGGCTTGAGGGGCATTTGGTCCCTCTCTCAAGGAGAGAGTGGGACTATCCTGCCAGGGGCCGCCGCAGCGCCCAGGTCACGCCGCCGGCCGCCGCCGCCAGCAGGGCGAAGGCCAGGTAGTCGGCCCAGGCGAGGCTGGGATGGACGATGTAGGGCGAAGGCCAGGCCAGGTTCAGGGCGATCTGGTTGGCCGCCGCCAGGGCCGCGCCGGCGCCGGCGGCGACCAGCAGCCTGCGCGGATCCCAGCGGACCAGGCTCCAGGCCGCGACGCCAAAGGCGATCGCAAGACCCAGATAGGCCGCCATATGCCAAGCGGGCATGGCGTCGGCCGAGGCCAGGACCTCGGCGATCGGACGGCCGCGCCACAGCCGCAGCTGGCCAGCCCACCCGCCGAGGCCGTTCTGCTTGAGGTCCATCATCACGGCCAGCCAGAAGGTCGGCGCGGCCAGGTGGACGAGGGCGGTCAGCAGGGCGATGGCGGCGATCGACAGCCGCGCGCACAGCAGGGCAAGGCGCATGGGTGAAATCCTCAAGCGATAGGCGGTCAGCACGCCGCCGAGTGCGAAGGCGAGCGCCTCGCGCCGGTTCTCGATGGCTGGCAGTTCGGCGCGCAGGGCCTCGATCCAGGCGCGCCGGTGGCGCGGGGCCACGGCGGCGGCGTGGTCGAGGAGGCGTTCGACCAGGCGGCTCATCGGGCGACCTGCGGCGTCAGGCTGGCGGCGACGACCGGCGGCGCGCGGTCCGCGCGCTCACGGGCGAGGGCGATCCCTGTTTCGGTCAGGCGATAGGCGTGCCGCGGCGGCCGGCCCGGCGTCAGCGGCGCGCGCCATTCGGCCTCCAGCAGGCCCTGGTCGGCCAGGCGGATCAGCAGCGGGTACAGCGTGCCCGACTTCAGACCGGTCTCCTTGGACAGGTCGTAGCCATACCGCCAGGCCTGCGGCTGGCTCAGCAGGGCGGCCAACACGGCGAGGGTCTGACGGGAGATGTTCTGAGCGCGGGACATGCGCAATTATCAACATATATAGAGTTTATCGTCAAGAGACCGGCCCTGGGCGCGAGGCCCGGGGAGGCGTGCTGCGGGTCGGGGCGTTCACGCCCCCTCGAACGCCGCCTGGATCTGCGCCACGTCGATCTTCTTCATGCCCATCATGGCCTGGAAGGCGCGGCCGGCGGCCTCGCGGTCGGGGCTGGTGGTGGCCTCGATCAGCTGGCGCGGGGTGACCTGCCACGACAGACCGTAGCGGTCCTTCAGCCAGCCGCACTGGCTCTCCTGCCCGCCGTCGGCGGTGAGGGCGTTCCAGTAGTGGTCGACCTCGGCCTGGCCGTCGCAGTCGATGACGAACGAGAAGGCCTCGTCCAGCTTGAAGGCCGGACCGGCGTTCAGGGCGGTGATCTTCTGACCGTCGATCTCGAAGGCCACGGTCATCACCTTGCCCGGCTTGCCGCCGCCGGGCGCTTCGCCGGGATAGTAGGCGACGTCGGTGATCCGCGAGTTCGGGAACACCGAGACGTACAGCTTGGCGGCGTCCTCGGCCTGGTTGTCGAACCACAGGAACGGGGTGATCTTGGGCATGGGTCTTCTCCGTTGTCGTGAACCTAGGACGGGTCGCCGGCCGCCGTCCCGACATCGTCCGCCAAATTTCTGCCTGACGATTGATTGCTGAACTGGCCTCAGCAGAGTGGTGAGCCGTCTGGCCTTATCTGGCCCGGCCGCGAACCCATCTTCGAGGGCGCCGGCGTGAGGGATCGCCGCGCCATCCGGACAGAGGAGCTTCCCATGAAGACGCGCAAACTCGGTGACGGCCTGACGGTCTCGGCCATCGGTCTCGGCTGCATGGGGATGGGCCAGGTCTACGGCACGGCGCTGAGCGACGCCGATGCGCACAAGGTGCTGGCCAGGGCGGTCGAGCTGGGCGTGACCTTTTTCGACACCGCCGAGGTCTATGGCCCCTACACCAACGAAGAGGTGGTCGGCGCCGGCCTGAAGCCCTTCCGCGACAAGGTCGTGATCGCCACCAAGTTCGGCTTCGACATCGGCCCCGAGAGCCTGGGCCAGGGCTATTCGCGCATGCGCGGGGTCAACAGCCGGCCCGAGCACATCCGCGCGGTCGCCGAGGCCTCGCTGAAGCGCCTGGGGATCGACGTCATCGACCTCTTCTACCAGCACCGCGTCGACCCCAACGTGCCGATCGAGGACGTGGCCGGGACCGTCCGCGACCTGATCTCCGAGGGCAAGGTCAAGCACTTCGGCCTGTCGGAAGCCGGCGCGGCGACGATCCGCAAGGCCCATGCCGTCCAGCCCGTGGCGGCGCTGCAGAGCGAATACTCGCTGTGGTTCCGCGAGCTGGAGGCCGAGATCCTGCCGACCCTGCGCGAGCTGGGCGTCGGCCTGGTGCCGTACAGCCCGCTGGGCCGCGGTTTCCTGACCGGGGCGGTCAAGGCCGAGACCCTGGCCGACAACGACTTCCGCCGGGGGCTGCCGCGCTTCCAGGGCGAGGCCTTGCAGAAGAACCTCGGCCTGGTCGAGGCCTTGACGGAGATCGCCGGCGAGAAGGGCGTCACCCCCGCCCAGCTGGCGCTGGCCTGGATCCTCTGCCAGGGCCCGGACATCGCCCCTATCCCCGGCACCACCAAGCTTGCGCGCCTGGAGGAGAATGTCGGCGCGGCCGAGGTCGCGCTGTCGGCCGACGACTTGTCGCGCATCGCCGCCGCCGTGCCCGAGACGGCCGTCGAGGGCGAGCGCTACACCGCCGCCGGCCTGGCCATGGTCGGGCGGTAGGTGCTGGAAGCCGCGGGCTCTTGATCCCGCCCGCGACCTTGCCTCAACTGACGGCATGACCGGCAATCCGCTTCGCACGCTCGATTCCTTCGAACTCCTGAAGCTGGGCAAGGCGTCGGTGACCGTCGGCGGGCTGGCGGCGGGGGTGCTGATCGTCGTGGCGGCCATCGTCGCCGCGCGTCTGACCTCGGCGGGGCTGCGGCGGCTGCGCGAGCGGGCGGCCGGCAACGCCGCCTCGCTGTACATCGTCGAGAAGGTCGCCACCTACGGCCTGGTGGTCATCGGGATCATGGCCGGCCTGTCGACCATGGGCGTCGACCTGACCTCCCTGACCGTGTTCGCCGGCGCCCTGGGCGTCGGCGTCGGCCTGGGCCTGCAGGGCATCATCAAGGACTTCGCCTCGGGCGTCAGCCTGGTGTTCGAGCGGCTGGTGGCGGTGGGCGACTTCGTCGAGCTGCCCAATGGCGGCCGGGGCGTGGTGCACGAGATCGGCCCGCGCGCCACCCGCCTGCGCACCAACGACAGCACCGACATCATCGTGCCCAACTCGGTGCTGGTGAACGACCAGGTGATCAACTGGACCCTGCGCAACACCAACCGCCGCATCCGGGTGCCGTTCGTCACCGCCTTCGGGACCGACAAGGAGACGGTGCGCGAGGCGGTGCTGAAGGCCGCCAAGGCCGCGCCTTTCACCTCGCCCGACGACGCCACCCGCCGCGCCCAGGTCTGGCTGGTCGGCTATGGCGACTACGCCCTGAAGTTCGAGCTGATCGTCTGGCCGACCGTCGAGGCCGTGCGACGCCCGGCGGCGATTTTCGCGGCCTATACCTGGCTGATCGACGACGCCCTGCGCGGGGCCGGTATCGAGGTGCCGTACCCTCAGCGCGACATCCGCGTGCGGGGGCTGTTCGGAGAAGAGGGCGAGGACGCCCTGACCAGCCTGCGCCTGGAGCCCGCCTCGCGCCGCCGCCGCGCGGCCAAGGCGGCCAGGGCCGGCTCCAGCAACGACGCCGCCGCCGACCTCGAGCGCGAAGATCCGGAAGAGGCGCCCAAACCGGCGCCGCCCGCGTCACCTGAACGCCGATAACCTTGACGGCTCTTCCGCGCCGCCGCATGGTTCTCGCAAGTGCGAAATGATCCCTTCAAGGGACAGCGGGGAGACAGCGGATGAAGACGCCGCGCGGCTTTTTCAAACCCTTGGCCATCGGCGCCCCGACGCCGTACCGCGAGCCGCCCGCCCGCGTGGAGCGGATGATCCACTTCGTGCCGCCGCATCTGGAGAAAGTCCGCGCCAAGGTCGCCGAGATCGCCCCCACCGTCGACGTCATCCTGGCCAATCTGGAGGACGCCATCCCCGCCGACGCCAAGGGCGCGGCCCTGGCCGGCCTGGTGGCGATGTCGCGTGAGGTCGATTTCAAGGCCCTGGGGGTCGGCTTCTGGACGCGGATCAACTGCCTGAACTCGCCCTGGCACCTGGACGAGGTCGCCACCATCGTCGAGAAGGCCGGCGACAAGATCGACGTGATCATGGTCCCCAAGGTCGAGGGGCCGTGGGACATCTTCTACATGGATCAGCTGCTGGCCTCGCTGGAGGCCAAGCACGGGGTCACCCGTCCCATCCTGCTGCACGCCATCCTGGAGACCGCCGAGGGGGTGATGAACGTCGAGGCCATCGCCGGCGCCAGTCCGCGCATGCAGGGGATTTCGCTGGGCCCGGCCGACCTTGCCGCCAGCCGGGCGATGAAGACCACGCGCGTCGGCGGCGGCCATCCCGGCTATCGCGTCATCGAGGATCCGCAGGCGGACGGATCGCCCCGCGCCTCGGCGCCCCAGGACCTCTGGCACTACACCTTCGCCAAGATGGTCGACGCCTGCGCCGCCCACGGGATCAAGCCGTTCTATGGGCCCTTCGGGGCCATCGACGACCCGGTCGCCTGCGAGCAGCAGTTTCGCAACGCCTTCCTGATGGGCTGCGCCGGCGCCTGGAGCCTGCACCCCAGCCAGATCGCCATCGCCAAGGCGGTGTTCAGCCCGGCGCCGGACGAGGTGGCCTTCGCCAGGAAGATCCTGGACGCCATGCCCGACGGCGCGGGCGTGGCCATGATCGATGGCAAGATGCAGGACGACGCCACCTGGAAACAGGCCAAGGTGATGGTGGACTGCGCCCGGCAGATCGCGGCGAAGGATGCGGAATATAGGGCGCTGTACGGGTTTTAGGCCTCTATTTGCCCCCTCCGCGCTGCGCGCTCCTCCCCCGGAGGGGGAAGAAGGGATCACCTTCCGCCCGCCTTTGGGGGCGGACGACCGCGCAGCGGTCAGGTGGGGGGAGTGACCCTACTCGCCCCCCACCGTCGTCACCACCCGCGCCCCGGCGGTCAGCAGCTTGTGGATCGGGCAGCGGTCGGCGATCTCGAACAGGCGCTCGCGCTGTTCGTCGTTGAGGGCGCCGTCGAGGCTGATCACGCGCTCGAAGCGCTCGGGCGGGGTCTGGTCGGCGTCGTAGTGCGAGAACACCTCGACATGCAGGGCGCTGATGTCCCAGCCCTTGCGGTTGGCGTAGAGCCGCAGGGTCATGCTGGTGCAGGCCGCCAGGCCCGCGGCGACCAGTTCGTGCGGGTCGGGCCCGAGGTCCAGGCCGCCTTGCGCCACCGCGATGTCGGCGACGATGGTCGAGGGGCCGGCCGTGACGAAGGTCTGCAAGGACCCGCTGCCGTTGTCCGTGGCGGTGGCGAACGGGCGGGTAGGGACGGCGTCGGTCATGCGAGGTTTCCTGAGGCGATGGGCGAAGGCTGGCGCTTCCTACCACCGGCTTCAAGGCTTCGCTTGCACGATCGGCGTGAGGATGAAGTCCGGCTCGTGGTCGGGACCCAGGGTGATCGAGGCCTTGGGCAGCACCGGGCGGTCGCTAGCCAGCGTCACCTCGAAGCGCGCCAGTAGGCTGGCCAGCACGATCTGCGCCTCGGCCAGGGCGAAGCCCGCACCGATACAGACGCGCGGTCCGGCGCCGAACGGGATGAAGGCCTCCAGGCCCCAGGGATGCGGCTGGTCGATGAAGCGCTCGGGCCGGAAGGCGGTCGGGGCGTCCCACAGCTTGCGGTGCCGGTGCATAAGCCAGGGGCTGATGGTGACCGAACCGCCGGCCGGGACGAGGTGGCCCAGCACCGTCTCGTCGGCCAGGGCCTGGCGGCCGATCAGCGGCGCGGCCGGATAGAGGCGCAGGGTCTCGAACAGCACCGACCGCATCAGCGGCCACGCCTTCAGGTCGTCCAGGCCTGCCACCCGTTCGGCGGGCAAGGCTAAGGCCTCGGCGCGCACGCGGGCCTGCGTGGCGGGATCGCGGGCCAGCAGGTAGGTCGCCCAGAACAGCAGGCGTGAAGTGGTCTCGAAGCCGGCCGCCAGCATCGAGCTGCACTGGTCGCGAACCTCGTGATCGGGCAAGGCATGGCCGTCCTCGTCTCGCGCGGCCAGCAGCCGGTCCAGTAGGTCGCCCGTGCGGGCGGTGGGCGAGGGGACGGCCTTGCGCTGGGCGATCAGGGCGTCGACCTCCCTCAGCCACTGGCCGCCCAGCCGGCGGCGCTCGCCGTCCGCGAAGGTCAGGTCATCAAGGCCCCGGGCGGCGAAATCGAGCACGCCGAAGTGCGCTGGCCCCTCGACATAGCGCCGCGCGATCTTCGCCAGCGCCGCGCCCTCCCGATCGGCGCGACGGGAGAAGAGGGCGCGCAGCACCGCGTCCAGCGTGGCGTGATGGAAGGCTTCGGACAGGTTCGCCCGGTCTTGTCCCGCCAACTGCTCGACGAGACTAGCGCCCGCCGCGATGAAGTGAGGCAGCAGGCCGCTGATCGCCGCCGGGGTGAAGATGGGGGCCAGACTCTTGCGCTGGCGTTTCCAGGTCTCGCCCTCGGTCAGCAGCAGCCCCTCGCCGACCAGGGCCTTGAGCGGCCGGCCAAGCTTGACCGGACGGCGGAAGTTGGGGGAGGCCAGCACCTGGCGCGCGCCAACGGGGTCGCTGAGCACCAGGCCAGGCTGACCCATGAACCGAAAGGGCGTGACGAGGCTGTCGAAGTCGGCCTCGGCCCAGGCGCCGATCAGATTGCGGCTCATCTCCCAGGCGATGCGTAGGTCGCCGAACGTGGAGCCGCCGAGCGGCCGCGGATGGACCTTGGGAGCTGGGGGGATCAGCGGCGTGGGGAGGCCAAGCGGAGAAAGGGCTGGGGCGTCCATGGAGCGGCGGCCTTCCGGACTGCGGAGCCCGTTTGGGGCGCCATCCGGACGCGGACGCTACAACCGCTCAGGTTGCCGCGCAATAATTCATCGCGTCGGGATTTATGGGCCCTAAGCCGCCACCGCGCGGAGCGGGCTGACGTCGAACACGCGCTGCGAGCCGCGCCAGACTTCCACGAAGTCACAGCGGTGGTGCATGTCCAGCAGTTCGAAAGCGCGCGCGCGGGCGGCCGAGTCATCGGCGCAGGGCGTGACGTCGAAACGGGGGACCGAGCCGTCGGACTCGACACAGAAGAAGGTGAACACCTGCATGGGAACTGTGCGCTCTCATCAGGCGGGGCCGCTCACGTTCGATGGCGGGGGCCGCGGGCGCAAGTCGTCTTCCGCGACCTGCTACATAAGACCATAGGACTCTATGTCGCGATTCACCATAGCAGAGAGTCTTGATTCGAGACTCACCTGTGAACCGCATGTTCGAGCCTGTGGATAAAACCCGGCCGATTCATGACGGTTCCCCGCCGGAATCTCGCCTCTTTCCCTCGGCGGATTCCGCCACTAGGTTCGCACCCTTTCATTCACGGCGACGTTTAAGAGTCCATGGCCGCCCATTATCTCGATTTCGAACGTCCAATCGCTGACCTGGAAAGCAAAATCGAGGAGCTGTCCCGGCTCTCCGAGACGGCTGGACCGGGCGCGTTCGACCTCGAGATCCAGGCCCTGCGCGACCGGGCCCAGGAACTGCGCAAGGAAGCCTACGCCAATCTGGACGCCTGGCAGAAGACCATGGTCGCCCGGCATCCCGAGCGGCCGCACCTGCGCGATTATGTCGCGGGTCTGATCGACGAGTTCGTCGAGCTGCGCGGCGACCGCAAGTTCGCCGACGACCAGGCCATCGTCGGGGGCCTCGGCCGCTTCCGCGGCCAGCCGGTCGTGGTCATGGGCCACGAGAAGGGCCACGACACCACCACCCGCCTGAAGCACAACTTCGGCATGGCCCGCCCCGAAGGCTATCGCAAGGCGGTCCGCCTGATGGACATGGCCGAGCGCTTTTCCCTGCCGGTCATCACCTTCGTCGACACCGCCGGCGCCTATCCGGGCCTGGGCGCCGAGGAGCGTGGCCAGGCCGAGGCCATCGCCCGCTCAACCGAGCGCTGCCTCACCCTGGGCACGCCGATGGTCGCCACCATCGTCGGCGAGGGCGGCAGCGGCGGGGCCATCGCCCTGGCCGGCGCCAACCGCGTGCTGATCCTGGAGCACTCGATCTATTCGGTGATCTCGCCGGAAGGCGCGGCCTCGATCCTGTGGCGCGACGGGGCCCGGGCCAAGGACGCGGCGACCAACATGCGCATCACCGCCCAGGACCTGATCAAGCTGGGCATCGTCGACCGCATCGTCGACGAGCCGGCCGGCGGCGCCCACTCGAACCAGGACGCGGCCATCCAGGCCGTCGGCGACGCGGTCGAGGAAGAGCTGAAGGCCATGGCCCACATGAGCGCCGAGCAGCTGCGCAAGCAGCGCGCCGAGCGCTTCTACGCCATCGGCCGCGCGGGCCTGCAGTAATCATCCTTTCGGTCGGGGGACCTGCACAGAGGAGCCTTCGATGCGTCTTGTCCTGATCGCGCTCGCCGCCGGCCTGCTGGGCGGCGGCGGGTCCGCCCACGCGGCTGAACCGAAGTACAGTCCGGCCTACGACCGCTGCCTGGCCGCGCCCTCGGGCCAGAGCACGGCGGGCATGATCGGCTGCATCGGCGCGGAGCTCAAGGTCCAGGACGCCCGCCTCAACCGCGCCTACCAGGCCGCCCAGAAGCGGATGAGCCTGCCGCGCCAGAAGGCCGCCCTGACCAAGGCCCAGCGCGCCTGGATCGCCTTCCGCGACGCCGACTGCGCCAGTCTCTACGACCAGGACTGGGGCACGCTGAGCCGTGTCGAGGCCAACAGCTGCGTCCTGGACCGCACCGCCCGCCGCGCCGACGAACTGGAGCGTTTCCGCCAGGCCCAATGAGGCCTTGGCCAGCGGGGATGGTCGGCTACCGTCCCGCTCCGATCGCCCGCGCCAGGGCCGCCAGCCGGTAGCGGATCGGTCCCGGCGGCAGGCCCAGGAAGGCTTCGGCCAGGGCGGGACCTTCCGGCGCGGCGACCATCTCGGCGACCAGGTCGCGGGCCCGGCCGTCGTTGGGGCTGTCCGGCTCCGGCAGGCCCTCGAAGAAGCGCGCCACCGGCAGGTCCAGCGCCAGCGACAGGGCGTGCAGCGTCGAGGCGCTGACCCGATTGGTCCCGCGCTCGTACTTCTGCAGCTGCTGGAAGCTGATCCCCAGGCGCGCGGCCACCGCCGATTGGCTCAGCTGCAGCGCGCGGCGGCGGGCGCGCAGCATCTGGCCGACGTGGCGATCGACGGGATGGATGACGGCGCCCGAAGGCGAAGGCTGGCGACCCATGCGTGTGATCCTCGACTTCGACGCGAAAAATACACACTGAAGGTGTGTAGATGCGCGGAGCGACCAAGGCAAGGGTCGCGCGTGGCCGAAGATCCCGACCTGACCGCCCTGGGGCGAGAAATCCGCGACCGCCGCAAGGCCCGCAACCTCAGCCAGGAGGCCCTGGCCGAGCTCGCCGGCCTGCATCGCAACTATGTCGGCCTGCTGGAGCGCGGCGAGCGCAATCCCAGCGCCACCACCCTGTTCCAGCTGGCCCGCGCCCTGGAGATCCGCCTTTCCGAACTGGTCGGGCGGCTCTGAGCGGGGCTAGTCTCCGTCCGCCGCATCGCCGCACTCATCCATCGCCGAAAGCAGGGCGGCCACGGGAACGCCCAGCGCCCGGGCGATCCGCGTCAGGGTCAGATAGTCGGGGTCGCGTCGCCCCGTCTCGATCGCCGCCAGCGCCTCCGTCTCGATCCCCGCCGCCGTCGCCAGGCGATCCGGCGCCCATGCGGCGGCCGTCCGCAGCCTCCGGATCCTTCCGCCCAGCTTCCGCAATGGCGACGGCGTGTTCATGGAATGTTCTAGCCATGGTGGAGCGGCGCCGTCAACTCGCCTGATGCGTCGGTCGCGCCGGCCGGAGCGGTCTACCGCGCCAGCAGGCCTCGCAGCGCCGCCTGCTCGGCGTCCGACAGGCCCTGGGCGTACCGGGCCACGCAGCCGCCGTCCGTCGCCGCGAACCTCGGCACGGCCCGGGCCCGCAGGCTGGCCTCGATCGGGCCCAGCCTGTCCAGCAGCGTCCCGACGTCCCCGGCCGCCCGCGCCAGATTGGCCTCGCGCCCGCTGGGGAAGGCGACGTCGTAGTTCAGGGTCGGCTCGACCTTGCCGGACGCCGCGTCGCGCTGGTTGACGCAGCCGACGCCGACGCTGGTCGCCGCGCCCCACGACCAGTGCTCGACCGGCTTGCCGTCCTCCAGCCAGGCGGCGCCGAAGCGGGTGGCCACCCCCACCTCGCCGCGACCGGTGAAGGCCCCCCAGGCGACGCCGGCCGCGACGCAGGCGGCCGCCAGCGCCGTCATCCGCCAGCGGACCGCGCGCGAGAGCGTCAGGGTGGCGCGGTTCAGCCCGAACACGCCGGGGACCAGGATCAGCGGTCCGATGGCGATCAGCATCATCGGCAGGAACAGGTCGACCGGCTCGCGCCAGGTGAGCAGCACGTCCGGTATGGCCTTCAGCAGCAGGGCGTCGCGGCGCTCGAACGCCAGCTGGACCAGCGCCAGCCCGGCCAGGCCCCCGCCGACCAGGCCGGCGGTGACCAGCACCCCGACCAGCCTGTCGGCGAGCGACGCCGGAGCGGCGGCGGCGTCCTGCGGACCTTCGGTCATGCGATACGGATCCCAGCGGCCGGCCCGATGCGCGGCCGCCGTCCTGACTATCGCGAGTTGGCGCGGAGGGGGAGGGGCGGGCTCATTGACAATGCCGAGTTTGCGACACGCCTAGGCGCAGAGCGAGACGAGTTACGCCAGCTCCTTGAGAATATCGGATCGGCGATCCTCTAAGCAGACCTGTCGGACTTCCAACTAAGGCGGTTGGCCGACCTTGGCGCTTGTGGTTCTGCGGCCCGTCCCGGCGCTGGACGTGAGCTAAAGGCGCCACTCAAGCGGTGAAGGCGCGTTCTTCCTCGCGTCGGGAGCGCGATACATGCTGGAGAAGCTCATGGGCTATGGCCGCTTCGCTGCGATGATCTTGACCTCCACGGTCGTGATGTTCGGACTGATGTATCTGAACACCTACGCTATTGAGCACGTGGAGTTCAGCCAGACACGGATGTGGATGGCCCTTGTCATGGGCGCGACGATGGCTGTGATCATGATCGGCTTCATGTGGGGAATGTATAAAAATACCCGGCTGAACGTCGCGATCGTGGCGGCCAGCGCGCTCGTCTTCGCGCTAGCTCTTTGGCTGGTTCGCAGCCAGCAGACGGTGAGCGACGTGGCTTACATGAGGGCGATGATCCCGCACCACTCGATCGCGATCATGACCAGCGAGCGAGCGCACATCAAAGACCCCGAAGTCCGAAAACTGGCGGACGGCATTATCGACGCGCAGGTGCGAGAGATCGCTGAGATGAAGCGGCACATCGCGCGGCTTGAGGAACGCCCTCCCGCCGCGAGCGCCCCAGACCTTCGGTCTTATCGCGACAGCCAAATCCCACCGTCGCCAGAATCGGACCAGAGCACGGGTATGGACACCTTGAAGGCGCGTTGAGCGATGCGCAGAGCGTCCGCTCAGGGGCGATCGCCGCCGGCGGCGGTGCAGCCGAAGGTCGAGGCGTTCTGAAGGCCGGCAAGATCGCCGACGCCTAAGGCCAGGCCTTTGCCGGCACGCTGATGAGCAAGAAGCAGGCGGACCTGGAACAGATGATCGGCGCGACCGAGACCGGTCTTCGCTCTTACGGGACCGTTCGTGACTGGCAGTTGATCGAGACCCGGCGGCCGGTAGGCGGCTTTGCGATCGCGACCTATCTCCTGCGGATGGAGAACGGCCCGCTGTTCGTCCGTCTTCAGTTCTACGACAACGGGACGAAATGGATCGTCTACAACATCGCGCTCGGCGACAGCCACGAGCAGCTTAAGGGCTGGTAGGCGCCGCGCTGGCCCCCTCCGGCCCTTCGGGCCACCTCCCCCGCGTCGCGGGGGAGGAGAGAACGATCCCTACTTCCGCTTCTTCCGGAACGCTTCGGCCTTCTCCTGACGGATCTCCGCCCGGATGCGCTTGGGCGCGGCGCGGTCGACCTCGTCGCCCGTCGCCGCCAGGGCCTCGTTGGCGAACTCGAGGTCCATCAGCTTCATGCGCTTGATCTCGTCGCGCAGGCGGGCGGCGGTCTCGAACTCCAGGTTGGCGGCGGCCTCGCGCATGCGCGCCTCCAGGTCCTTCAGCGCAGCCTTGAAGTTGTCGCCGCTGAACGGGCGGTCGTCGGTCTCCGACATGCCCATCGGCACCAGCACGCGGTCGCCGCGCTCGTAGGGGCTGTTGAGGATGTCCTTGATGTCGCGCTTGACGCTCTCGGGCGTGATGCCGTGCTCGAGATTGTAGGCGTGCTGCTTCTCGCGGCGGCG
>Ga0209257_1000131_pt1 | contig 211464 bp, 219 predicted proteins | sample AraplaCvi_mCL_r2_FD_184277 | JGI IMG/M metagenome (GOLD analysis project Ga0209257, IMG submission 184277) | Arabidopsis root microbial communities from North Carolina, USA - plate scrape MF_Cvi_mCL_r2 (SPAdes) (version 2) | ecosystem: Host-associated > Plants > Roots > Endosphere | place... | reverse complement strand
GGTGGCGGACGGGTCCATGAACAGCACGCGCTGGCCGTCGCATTGCGCGAGAACCACGAGGCGGCCGTCGTTCATGACGGCGAGCGCCGGCAGGGGCGCCAGCGTCAGGCGATCAACCGAACTCTGCAAGGCTTTGGCCTTGAGGCCGATGCGCTTGGCCGCCAGCAGCAGGTCCTGGCGCGAGACGGGGTCGTTCTCGCCCAGGCCCAGCTCGTGTCGCATGGCGTGGGGCTCCGCGGCCACGTGGTGCAGCCGGGCGAGGATGGCCAACGCTTGCAGGGCGTTGGCCGGTGGCGAAGCGGGGGGACCCATCTCGGCCTGGCCCTGCGCACTCGACGACGACACGCCTTCTTCTAGAACGACACCCTTGGCCAGCACGAAACCCACCCATCCCTAACCGGTTTTTTTTGACTGCCGGCTTCATCTCATCGACGCACCGCAATCGCTCGGCGCGCACGGTATCGGCCGCATGGGGGGCGAACCACTACCAACCTTTGTAGCTCGCGGGTCTTCTCTGTCGCCTGTTGGCGGGACAGCCCAACCCTGCCGCGCGGCGGCCATTCGCAAGCGGCGCAGATGGCAAAGCCATAACGACTTAGTTACTGCACAGAAACACGGCAGCAACATCGCCGCACATTCAGCGCATTTCCATCCCCGCCTGCGCGCGCCCCGTGATCGCCGCCTTGACTGCGCCCGCGTCGGCATCAGGCAACAGCCGCTCGCCGTAGATGACCATCAGCTCCTTGCGCCGGCTGGCGTCGGGCAGGTGGAACATGCGCAGCGTGACGAAGCTGCCGTCCAGCCCCAAGCCCTGGGCGCGCAGGAAGGTCTCGGCGGCCTTGGAGTCGGAGCCGGGGCGGTCATCCATGGTGAAGTAGTTGGGGCTCACGCGCACGTCGCCCATGAAGGGCAGGCGCCCGAGCGTCACCGGCTGCTGGGTGATGCCGGCGTAGTTGTAGACCTTGTCGTTGTCGAGGTGGAACTGCTCGAACTGCAGCCAGTAGAAGCGGCGGATGGCGCCGCTGGGCGCGGCGTCGATGAAGAAGTGCTGCTCGGCGCCGGCGATCTTGAACAGGTCGATGCGCTGGCCGCCCACGTAGTGAAAGGCCTTGTCGACCGTGAACGAGGCGGCGGGGTCCGCGGCGGACACGAGGCTGCCGTTGACGAACTGGCGCTCCAGGCGGGTGGGCAGCGGCGCCTGGCGCAGCGCGGCGATCTCGTCCAGCAGGATGCGGGTCATGCCGTCGGTGAGGACGCGGCCCTTGGCCGGCGTGGCGCGCGTGGCGTCGCCGTAGATGCCGCTCGCGTTGTAGAGCGGGCTCTTGGCGTCCAGCGTCATGGGGCCGCGTACCTTGGCCTGGCCGGGCATGTAGTCCACCGTGGCCTTGCGCATGTCCACGGCCGACGGGGCGATGTCCAGCATGATGGAGGTCTCGATCTCGTCGGCATGCGTGCCCTCCTGCTGCGTCTCGACCTGGCGCTCCAGCGCGCGCACGGCGGGGCCGGTGAGGTCCGTGTAGGCCAGGGCGATGCCCTCGGCCGCCAGGCGGGCGCGCACCTGGGCCAGCGGGCGGTTGGTGGAGACGCCCACGTTGATCACGTAAAAGCGCCGCGGGCCGAAGCGAGCTAAGCCCTGCACCACCTCCAGCACCATGTCGCGCGACACGGCCAGGCTCAGGCTGGTGGCGCCTGGGTACTCGACGAAGGCGGGGTAGAACCCATAGTTCAACGTGGGCGCCACCACCACGTCCGCCTCCGCCAGCACGCGCTGCTTGAAGAACTCGGCCTGCCGAAAGTCCGTGTCCAGCGGCAGGTGCGGCCCATGCTCCTTGGACTCGGCGCCCAGCGGGATCACCACCACCGTCTGCGGCGTCAGCGCGGCGCGGGCCTCGACCCAGGTCATGCTGCCGAGCAGCCTGCCCTTGGGCGCGGGGCCGGTGGCGGACGCATCGGCCGCCTGCGCACCCACCGCCGCGAAAACAAGGCCCGCCCACAGGCCAGCCAGATGCCGCCACCGCATTGCCGTCTCCCTTTGCAGTTGTCACGCCCACGCTAGCCGCCGCGGACACGGATGCAAAGCGGGCGGACCCTGGCCGCCGGCCCTCACGGAGGGACCGACCGGTCCCCAGGCGGGGCGAGCGGGTCAACTACGACGCCTGTCGGGCCGCCGATCAATACACCCTACCAAAGGTGCTTGCCGTCGATGACGGTGATCGCGGCGAGCGCCGCATCGAAATCGTCGAAGAGGCGGGCATTGACGCCAATGCGGCGGGTGCTGCCGTCCCAGCTTCCATCGGGCTCGAAGGCCGGGCTGTCGCTGAACGTGGCGCAGCCGCAATGGGCGCAGAAGTGGTGTGCCACCTGTCGGGTTTGCCAACGGTAGATGGCGTCGTCGGCCGGCGGCGCGGTCAAGTGAAACTGTTCTGGCGTGCAGTAGGCCCGCAGCGCCCCTTGCTTGGCGCAGAACGAACAGGTGCAGCGCGTGAGTTGGGCAGGCATCTCGGCGTCCATGCGAAATGCCGTCTTGCCGCAGTGGCAGCTTCCCGTGATGCTCATGTCAGTGACTCCGCCAGCTCACGCAGCACCTGGCGAGGCTTGTCTTCGATCGGCGACCCGTGCGACACCAGGATGCGGACGAGCGATTCGATCTCCGCCCACTCAAGAAGTTGGGCGCGCAAGGCCTGCTTGTCCTCAATCACCGCCATCTTGACGACCGCAGGAATCTGAGCGTGCTGGCCGGCAAACCCCGCCAGGCCCAGCAGCCAGCCACCGAAGCCGGCTGCGTCGCGGATGTTGCCCACCACGTCGTTCAGCACCAGCGTCGTGCCCTTGGGTGTGCGAACCACCAACGCCGCTTCACGGCCGCGCGTCCCGGGGATGGTCACGAACTGCACGTTCGGGTCGTCCAGACGGGGCGCCACCGTGTCGACTGGCACCGATTCCTCGACCTTGGCCCGCGCGCCTTCAGGCGCAGCGACCTGGATCCCGGGGTAGCGCTCCTTCCAGGTCCTGGCGTCGAGCCGGTGCTTGTCGCTCGGCACGATCAGCACCTCGGGACGGCCGTAGGCCTCGAGCGCGGACATCTCGTCCTCGTCCAGGGCGATCGCGCTGAACACCACCAGGCGGCCGTCGGCCAGGCGCACGACGATCATGCGCCGCGGCAGATCCATGAGAGGCATGTGAATCTCTCCCACCACGGTCAGGATGCCCTCATCGATCTGCACCAGCTTGCCGTGCGGCAAAACTGTCCATGTCTTAAATGGTTGGGTCATGACGGGCCGCCTTTCCGTGTTCCCCGCAATGCGGGCAAAGCGGATTCCCGCTGCGCCTTGTCCATCGCCACACGCCTGATCGTCTGGCACGGCCGATGTATTTCCCAATCGGGCAGTCAAAGCGTCCTGCGCGGCCTACACTTGTTACTTCCCCCCTCCTGCTTTCGCCATGGACAGTCGAGAGAGCAGCCGGTTGACGGCGCCTCTTGCACTTCGTGTGGCAACAGGGGCCGACTCCCGGCAGATCGCCGACGCAATCGGCGCAATGTGGGCGGACATCGAGTCCGCCCTGCAGCCCGTATTCGGCCGCCGCGGCGTCGCAGCATTGTTCAAGCGGGCCTTGCATGTCACGGCCGCCCAGCACGCGTGGCTTGAACCCGCCAAGGCGAGCGCCGACGGTGCCGCGAGCGACCTGGCGGAGCTGAAGGCATTGTTTGCCGCCCAGCCGCCCGCGGCGGTGGCCGAGGCGGGCGGCGCGCTGTTCACGAATTTTCGCGAGTTGCTCTCGTCACTCATCGGGCCACGGCTGAGCGAACAGCTGCTGCAGACCGCCTGGTCGACCTCTTCAAGCGCTCCTGCGGCGCAGGACCCCAAGCCATGACATCCAAAGTGACGATCAACAGCCTGGCGACCGGGGTCCCGGGGCTGGATGACTTGCTGGGCGGCGGGCTGCCGGAGTTCTCCTTCAACCTCATCGCCGGGCAGCCGGGCTGCGGCAAGACGACGCTGGCCCACCAGATCATGTTCGCGCTGGCCACGCCGCAGCGGCCCGCGCTGTACTTCACCGTGCTGGGCGAGCCGCCGCTGAAGATGCTGCGCTACCAGCAGCAGTTCTCGTTCTTCGACGCGGCCGCCATCAACCGCAGCGTGCGCTTCGTCAACCTGTGCGACGAGGCCATGGCCGGCGACCTGGACCACGTGCTGGCCCGCATCACCGAAGAGGTGGCCGCGCACGAGCCCGCGTTCGTCTTCGTCGACTCGTTCCGCTCCGTCGTGCTGGCCACCAAGGGCGACGGCAACGCGCACGCGCACCTGCAGCGCTTCATGCAGCAGCTCGGCATGCTGATGACGAGCTGGCAGGCCACCACCTTCCTGATCGGCGAGTACTTCACCGACACCGACGCCAACCCGGTGTTCACCGTGGCCGACGGGCTGATCTGGATGCGCCAGAACGTGCAGCGCAACGCCATGGTGCGCAAGATGGAGATCATGAAGATGCGCGGCCAGCCGTCGCTGCCGGGGCTGCACGCCTTTCGCATCACGGGCGACGGGCTGCAGATCTTCGTGCCGGCCAAGGTGGCCGTGCCGCCCGAGGATGCCGCCGCGGCGCCGCGCGCCACGCTGGGCGTGCCGGGCCTGGACGAGATGATGGGCGGCGGCCTGCCGCGCGGCTACTCGCTGCTGGTGGCCGGGCCGTCGGGCTCGGGCAAGAGCATCATGGCCGCGGCCTTCCTGAACGCGGGCGTGCTGGCCGGCGAGACCGGCGTCATCGCCGCCTTCGAGCGCCGGCCCACGCGGCTGCGCCACCAGGCGCTGGCGCAGGCCATCGCGCAAGGCCGCATCGGCCTGGTGGAAAGCCACGCGCCGGACATCTCCATCGAGGAGGTCATGCAGCTGCTCGCCGCCGAGGTGAAGCGCCTCAACGCCAGCCGCGTGGTCATCGATTCGCTGTCGGGCTTCGAGCTGGCGCTGGGCCCGTCGTTCCGCGAGGACTTCCGCGAGTCGCTGCTGCGCCTGGTGACGTCGCTGACCGGCATGGGCGTCACGGTGCTGATGACCTCGGAGCTGGAGGACCGCTACACCGACCTGCGCTTCAGCCCCTACGGCACCGCCTTCATGACCGACGCCATCATCGTGCAGCGCTACATCGAGGTCGAAAGCCGCCTGCGCCGCGTGCTGGCGGTCGTCAAGGTGCGCGACAGCGCGCACTCCGACGAGCTGCGCGAATACAGCATCGACGACGGCGGACTGCGCATCGGCGACACGCTGACCGAGCAGGAAGGCTTGCTGGGCGGGCAGCCGGCGACGCGACGACGCGGCGTACCGGTCGGCCAGACGTAGGCGCAAGCCAGCATGGGCTGAACGCATGAACCCCGAGCACGAGCCCACCCCCTCCCGGCAAACCACGCTGGCGGCCGAGATCGCCGTGCTCGAGCAAGCGGCCGTGGCAGCACGCGCCGAACTGGCCGCCCTGCTGGCCGACCTGGCCCAGGCGCAGGCCCAGGTGGGCAGCCACCACGTGCACCAGCTGTTGGAGGCCAACGAGCAACTGGTGCTGGACGCCATGCGCTCGCGCGGCGCGGCGGAGTCCACCGCGCAACTGGTGGCCGAGCTGACGCGCTCCAGCGAGCTGGACGCCCTCACCGCCCTGCCCAACCGGCTGCTGCTGATCGACCGCATGGCCCAGGCGCTCTCGCATGCCCGGCGCAACGACACCCGGCTCGCGCTGCTGTTCCTGGACCTGGATGACTTCAAGGCCGTCAACGACAGCCGCGGCCACCTGGTGGGCGACGAGGTGCTGCGCACGGTGGGGCAAAGCCTGGTGGCCTGCGTGCGCGGCGTGGACACGGTCTGCCGCCTGGGCGGCGACGAGTTCGTGCTGCTGCTCAGCGAGATTGCCGAGGCGGCCGACGCCGGCCTCGTGGCGGAGAAGCTGCTGGCGTCCCTGGCCGAGCTGGCGGCCGCGGGCCAGGTGCTGGTGCCGGTGTCCGCCAGCATCGGCATCAGCGTGTTCCCCGATGACGCGACCGATGCCGAGGGCCTGGTCGCCTGTGCCGACCGCGCGATGTACGGCGCCAAGCGCGCCGGGGGCGGCGGCTACCGGTTCTTCTCGGCCTTGGGAAGCCACGCTGGCGACACGCAGCCCGGCTTGCCGGACGAACCCGCCCGGCGCGAGGAGCGCGGCACGCGCCTGCGCGATGCCAATGAGCAGCTGGTGCTCTCGGCCATGACGGCGTCGGCCGCCGGGGAGCAGCAGGAGCAGATGATGGCCGGCCTGCGGGATGCCGCCCGCAACAAGGACGAGTTCCTCAGCGTGCTGGGCCACGAGCTGCGCAACCCGCTGGCGCCGCTGGTCACGACGCTGGACGTGCTGCGCATGCGCGGCGGCGGCTACGAGACGGTGGAGCACGCCACCATGCGCCGCCATGTGGCCCACATGGTGCGCCTGGTGGACGACCTGCAGGACGTGGCCAAGATCGCCTCCGGCAAGGTGGAGCTGCGCGTGGAGCGCGTGCCCGTCGAGCACATGGCGCTGCAGGCCATCGAGCTGGCCCGGCCGCTGATGGAGCAACGCCGGCAGCACTTTGCCTTTGACGCCAGCCCCGAGCCGCTGGCCTGCTGGGGCGACCCCGTGCGCCTCGCGCAGTGCGTGTCCAACCTGCTGATCAACGCCGCCAAGTACACCCCGCCCGGCGGCAGCATCACGCTCACCATAGCCCGCGATGGCGAGCAGGTCGTCATCGCCGTGAAGGACGACGGGCGGGGCATCTCCGCCGCGGCGCTGCCCGACGTGTTCAACCTCTTCTTCCAGGAGCGGCTGGACGCGAGCGCGCTCGACGGCGGGCTGGGCGTGGGGCTGGCCCTGGTGCGCAGCCTGGTGGCGCTGCACGCCGGCAGCGTGGCGGCGCAAAGCGACGGCATCGGGCGGGGCAGCGAGTTCGCCATCCGCCTGCCGCTCATCACCGAGGAGGACGGGCTGCAGCAGCCGGCCGTGGGCAGCCCGCCCATCCCCGCCGCCCTGCACCCGCCACGCCGCGTGCTCATCGTCGACGACAACTACGACGCGGCGGACTCGCTGGCCGAGCTGCTGCGCATGTACGGGCACGAGGTGTGGGTCGCCACCCATCCCGTCACGGCGCTGCAGATCGTCGGCGCCGCCGCACCGGACCTCGCGCTGCTGGACATCGGCCTGCCCGGCATGGACGGCTACGAGCTGGCGGCGATGATCCGCCAGGAGAACCCCGGGCTGCCGGTCACCCTGGTGGCACTCAGCGGCTACGGGCGGGCGGCCGACAAGGAACGCAGCGCCCAGGCGGGCTTCTACGAGCATCTGGTGAAGCCCGTGGACATCGAGGCGCTGGAGCGCATCCTGCAGTCAATACCTTCCACGACGGAGGGCACCCCGCCCGGTTGACGTCGAGGCAGGCTCCTACAGCGGTGACATGCCGCGTCCGTCGCTCGCCCTTGCGGCCGGCGCTCACGATGCGGCATCACTTTTTGGAGCCGCCCCATGAACGTTTCGACCGCTGCACGGGACCTCGCGCCCGGCGCGCACCTACACCCGGACTATGACGACGTGGACCCCGACGAGGGCCTCCACGCCCACAGCATCTGCTGGGGTGCCATCTTTGCCGGCGCTGCCGCCGCGGCCTCGTTGTCGTTGATCCTGCTGATGCTGGGCGTGGGCCTGGGCCTGTCCTCGGTATCGCCCTGGAGCAGCGAGGGCATGACGGCCACGGCCTTCGGGGTGTCGACCATCCTGTGGCTCACGTTCACGCAACTGGCCGCCTCCGCCATGGGCGGCTACCTGGCCGGCCGCCTGCGCCTGCGCTGGGCCGCCGTGCACAGGGACGAGGTCTACTTCCGCGACACGGCGCATGGCTTCCTGGCCTGGTCGGTGGCGACGGTCGTCACGGCCGCGCTGCTGAGCTCCGCCGCAGGCGCCATCGTCAGCGGCGGTGCCAAGGCCGGTGCGGTCGTGGCGGGCGCGGCCACTGCCGCCGCGGCACCCGCAGCCGCCGCTGCGGCCAGCGCGGCCGGGCCGGACTACTTTGCCGACACGCTGCTGCGCAAGGACGCCACGCTGGCCGTCGCGCCTGCTACTGCTACTGGTGCCGCTGCAGGCACGGCACCCGCCGCCCCCACCGGCGAAGTGACACGCATCCTCACCACGTCCATGGAAGCCGGCTCGCTGCTGCCCGACGACACGCGCTACCTGGGCCAGCTCGTCGCGCAACGCACCGGCCTGTCCCAGCAGGACGCCGAGAAGCGCGTGACCGACACCTTCAACCGCATGCAGTCCAAGGCCAACGCGGCCAAGGAGGCCGCCAAGGAAGCGGCGGACAAGGCCCGCAAGGCGTCGGCGGTGGCGTCGCTGTGGGGCTTCATCTCCCTGCTGATCGGTGCCTTCGTCGCCAGCCTCGCCGGCACGCTCGGCGGCCGCCACCGCGACCAGTTCTAACTTTCCAACCCCTAGCGAAAGACTGACATGCGCTCACTCCTGCTTTGGTTCCTCGGCGTGCCCATCCCCGTCATCATCCTCATCGCGCTGTTCGTGAGATGACGCTGGATACGCCCTCACTGGTGGCACCGGCTGCGCTGGCGCTGAACGCCACGCAGGCCTGCCTGGCCGCGCCGTTCGACGCCATGCGCTCGCACTACGCCAGCAGCGTGGCCGCCGGCCTGGTGCCGCGCTCGCTGCTGGCCTCCGCCCGGCTGGAGCGCGCGCTCGACAGCCTGGAAAAGCTCTGCCTCGGGCCGCTGGCCCGGCAGCGCTGACCCCTTTATCTCCACACCCCTGGCACGCCGTCTGCCAGGGTGAGTTCCACCCTGAATCGAGACTTCCCATGCCCAAGCCACGCAAAGCGCCCCGCGGTGCACCCGCCAATCCCACAGCCCCTGGCAACGACGCCGCCGCCCAGCAGATGGCGCAAACCGGCGACATGGCCGCAGCCATGCCCTTCAACGCCAACAAGGCCGCCGAGCATGGGCAGGACAACGGCCTGAAGCCGCCCGTCGGCGCCCAGGTCCCCCCGCCCTCGCGCCTGCCCACGGGCAGCACGCTGTCCGAGGTGAACGCCTCGGCCAAGACCGGCGGCGTGGCGCCCGACGGCAGCAACCCCGGCAATGGCCCGCTGGACCGCGTGCGCGTGGACAGCGGCGGCCAGCGGCTCACCACCAACCAGGGCGTGCCGATTGCCGACAACCAGAACTCGCTGAAGTCCGGCGTGCGCGGCCCCGCGCTGCTGGAAGACTTCATCCTGCGCGACAAGCTCACGCACTTCGACCATGAGCGCATCCCGGAGCGCATCGTGCATGCGCGCGGCTCGGCGGCGCACGGCTTCTTCGAGTGCTACGACGCCGTGCCCCAGCTCACCAAGGCAGCCCCCTTCAAGGAAGCCGGCAAGATCACGCCGGTGTTCGTGCGCTTCTCCACCGTGGCGGGCGAGCGCGGCTCCAAGGACACGGCGCGCGACGTGCGCGGATTTGCCGTCAAGTTCTACACCGACGAAGGCAACTGGGACCTGGTGGGCAACAACATGCCGGTGTTCTTCATCCAGGACGCGATGAAGTTCCCCGACCTCGTGCACGCCGTCAAGCCCGAACCGCACCACGGCATGCCGCAGGCCGCCAGCGCCCACGACACCTTCTGGGACTTCGTCTCGCTGATGCCCGAGTCCACCCACATGCTGATGTGGGTGATGAGCGACCGCGCGCTGCCGCGCAGCTTCGCGACCATGCAGGGCTTTGGCGTGCACACCTACCGCCTGGTCAACGAGGCGGGCGAGTCGTCGTTCGTGAAGTTCCACTGGAACCCGAAGTTCGGCACCCACTCGCTGTGCTGGGACGAGGCCGTCAAGATCTCCGGCGCCGACCCCGACTACCACCGCCGCGACCTGTGGGAACGCATCGAGGGCGGCGCCTATCCCGAGTGGGAGCTGGGCCTGCAGGTGTTCACCGAGGAGCAGGCCGACAAGTTCAGCTTCGACATCCTGGACGCCACCAAGCTGGTGCCCGAGGAGCTGGTGCCCATCCAACCCGTGGGCCGCATGGTGCTCAACCGCAACCCCGACAACTTCTTCGCCGAGACCGAGCAGGTGGCCTTCTGCACGGCCAACATCATCCCGGGGCTGGACTTCTCCAACGACCCGCTGCTGGCCGGGCGCATCCACTCCTACGTGGACACGCAGATCAGCCGCCTGGGCGGGCCCAACTTCCACGAGATCCCCATCAACTCGCCCATCGCGCCGGTGCACAACAACCAGCGCGACGGCATGCACCGCCAGGCCATCCCGCGCGGCCGCGTGGCCTACGAGCCCAACTCGCTGGGCGGCGGCTGCCCCTTCCAGGCCGGCGCCACGCAGGGCTTCACGTCGGTTGCCGCGCGCGTCCGCGCCAAGGACGAGCAAGGCAAGGTGCGGGCCAAGCCCGAGCTGTTCGCCGAGCACTACAACCAGGCCGCGCTGTTCTTCAACAGCCAGACGCCCGCAGAGCAGGCCCACATCGCCGCGGCCTTCCGGTTCGAGCTGAGCAAGGTGCAGGTGCCGGCCATCCGCCAGCGCGTGGTGTCGATGCTGAGGAACGCTTCCGAGTCGCTCGCGGCCCAGGTGGCCGAGGGGTTGAACATGAGCCCGCTGCCCGACGCCATGCCCCGCGCGCTGCCGCGCCGGCTCAAGCCCGAGGTCAACGTGTCGCCCACGCTGTCGCTGACCGCGCGGCCGGGTGACGGCTCCATCGCCGGCCGCAAGGTAGCCCTGTTCGTGGCCGACGGCGTGCTGGGCCAGAGCGTGCTGGACGTTCACGCCAGCCTCGTGGCCGCCGGCGCCGTGCCGCGCCTCATCGCGCCGCGCATCGGCCCGGTGGCCACCGACGACGGCACGGCCCTGGAGGCGAACGCCTCGCTGGAGAACGAACCCGCCTTCCTGTTCGACGCACTGCTGCTGCCCGACGGCGCCGCCGCCATGGTGGCCTTGTCCGGCGACGGCAACGCCATGGCCGGCATCCGCGACCAGTACCGCCACTGCAAGACCGTGGTGGCCCTGGGCACCGGCGCCGAGCTGCTGGATGTGGCCGGCATCTCCCGCACGCTGCCAAGCGGCGACGCCGACCCCGGCATCACCGTGGCCGCGGATGCGGCGGCGGCCGCCGATGCCTTGATCGCCGGCCTCAAGCGCCACCGCCACCCGCAGCGCGAGACCGACCCACCGATCGTGTGAGAGGCAAGGCACGCGCCTTGCCCTGATGCAACGCTGGACGCCTCCGGCACCCTTGAAAGATTCCCCATGAAACCCTTCCTGTACCTGGTCGGTCAAACGGCCCGCCCCGAACAGCCGCAGCAGCAAGAGCAGCAGCAAGAACAACCACCGCCGCGACAAGGCCCGCGGCCGGCGTCCGGCACACCGCCCGAGCGCGGCGGTACCGACACGGACGCGACGGCGGCCAACGACGACGACCTGTAACCCCCAATCACTCCAACCCACTGAACCAGGAACCCCCATGCCTACCGCGACCAAATCCACTGCAAAACGCGCCACCGCCCACAAGCCCGCCCCCAAGAAGAAGCCCGCCGCCCCCGACGCCGTGGACCAGCTCATCGCCGACCACAAGGACGTGAAGGCGCTGTTCAAGGACTACGACACCCTCGTCAAGGCCGAGGCGCAGGCCGAGGACAAGCAGACCATCGCGCTGCAGATCTGCACCATGCTGACGGCCCACGCCACGGTGGAGGAAGAACTCTTCTACCCCGCCGCGCGCAGCGTGCTGGGTGACGACGAAGACCTCGTGGACGAGGCCGACGTGGAACACGCGAGCTGCAAGGACCTGATCGCGCAGATCGAAACCGCCTCGCCGGACGACCCGCTGTACGACGCCAAGGTCAAGGTGCTGAGCGAGTACATCGCCCACCACGTGAAGGAAGAGGAAGGCGAGATGTTCCCCAAGGTGCGCAAGTCCGACCTGGACCTGGACGCCCTGGGCGAGGACATGGCCGACCGCAAGGCCGAGCTGCTCGGTGACGACGCAGACAAACATTGACCCGCCCTCGAAGGAACCCACATGGCCACCGCTGCTTCGCCCACGCCCGCAAACGGCTCGCAAGAGCCTGATGAATCCCTCACGCCGGACGCCATCGCGCCAGGCCCCATGCACGCCGCCATCGACCACGCCGCGGACGTGGCCGCCTCCGCCAGCCAACTGCTGCAGGAGGGCCTGGCCTCCGCCCGCGAGGCCGTGGACCGCTGCGTGGACGAGGCCTGCACGCTGGGCGCCGAATGCACCGCGACGGCGCGCTCCGCCGTCCGCACCCGGCCGCTCACCGCCGTGCTCGGCGCCCTGGCCGTGGGCATGCTGATCGGGCGCCTGTGCCGTTGACTCGCAGACGCTGAGCCCATGCGAAGAGGGCGGTCACGATTGCCGTGACCGCCCTCTTTCTATAAGCAGTTGCCTAGGAATCTTCTTCAGGGGGCGCGCTGCTCAGCGGCTGCGTCGCCCCGTCGAGCTCGCCTCAAAAACCCCAGGGCGAACCGTAGTAGTCGTACACGCCGCGGCCGTATTCGTCCGTGTACGAAGGCGCATCGTCCTTGGCGTACTTGGGCGCGTTCTTGAGCTGCTCCTTGTCCATGTTCACGACATAGCCGTCCTTGACCTTGTCGTAGGCCAGCATGCTCCAGGGCAGCGGGTAGCGGTCCGTGCCCATGCCCAGAAAGCCGCCGAACTCCAGCGCCGCGTAGCGCACCTGGCCGCTGGCCTTGTCGATGACGAGGTCGTCGACGGAGCCCAGCTTGTCGCCGTTCACGCTGTACACGTTGGTGCCCTCGACTTTGGATGAGGAAATGGTGCTGCTGCTGAGTTGAGTCTCGCGTTCCATGATGGCGCTCCTGATTGGGTGGCCGCCACGGTTGCGACGGCACAACGCAGCATCGGCGGCGCAGGCATGTCCATTCGTCGGCACGCAGGCCTCCCGCTCGTAGGCCTGAGCCGTCTTGCGCGCGCCCCAATACTCCATTCACCAGCCCAGCAGGAAGACAGGCAACGCCGCCGTCACCAACGCCAGCACCTGGGCCGCAAGAATCGTCAGCGCCTGCCGCGGCGCCCGGCTCCACCACCGGAATGCAAACAGCCCGATCAGCGGCAGCTGGACCACCATCAGGAGCTGCCACAAGTGCGCGAACGCGCCCTCATCGGCCTGGGGTTGGACGCCGTGAAACGCAATCTGCACCGCCACCATGGCCAAAGCGCCCAGCGACATGACCACGGGCATCCAGGCGCCGGGCCTGTTGCCGATCTCGAGTTCCATGAGCACGCTCCTCACTGAAAAGGTGACTCAAGTGCAGCATGGACTGTACGCGCGCGCTTGACACAGGCGCCAGCGCGTTGCGGCTCAGCAAGCCACCATGTCGTCCTCGGCCGTCTGCCAGCTCCCGTCCTCCAGCCGGTAGAACTGCCGCTCCGACCCGCAGTTCTTGCGAGCGGCATCGAGCCTATGGCTGCAGAACAGATAGGCCCCGTCCGACGCGCTGTACCAGGCCCCCGTGGGCGGTTGCTGCGCCAGGTCGGTCTTGTAGCGCTCCTTGGCCAGGGCGGCCACGGCGGGCGGCACAGCGGTGGGTTGCAGTGGGCCGGAGATGGACTCGCTACGCAGCGGCTCCGAGCAGTAGGCGAAGGCCGCCTGTTGTGGCGTGCGCTGCGGCGCGGGTTGCGGGGCTGGCTGCACGGCGCAACCGGCGAGAACGAGTGTCAAGGGCAGGTAGATGCGCATGGGCTGGCTACTTCTTCAAATGCTCGGCAAAGAACGCCACGACCTCCGTCGTGGAGCGCACGCGGTTCGGCGTCTTGCGCCAGCCGTGGCCTTCGTCGGGGAAGAGGGTGTACTTCACCGGCACGTTGCGCGCCTTCAGCGCGGCCACGATCTGCTCGGCCTCCACCACCGGCACGTTGGTGTCGTTGGCGCCGTGCAGCACAAACAGCGGCGTGGTGATGCGGTCCAGCTTGTGGATGGGCGACAGGCTGCGCAGCATGTCGGCCTGCGTGGCGGGGTCGCCATATTCCGTTGTGGAGATGGCCGCCATCCAGGGCTCGGTCTCGCGGAAGAAGCTCTCGAAGTTGACGATGCCGAACAGGTTCACGCCGGCGGCGAACATGTCCGGGAACTCGGTGACCGCCGCCATCACCATGTAGCCGCCGTAGCTGCCACCCATGATCCCCAGTCGCTTGGGGTCGGCAATGCCCGCCTTCACGAGAGCCGCCGTGGTGGCCTTGATGTCAGCGACGGAGTCCACGCGCTTGGCGCCATCGTCCATGGCCATGAAGGCCTTGCCAAAGCCCGACGAGCCGCGCACGTTGGGCGCGAACACCGCGATGCCGCTGGCCACCAGCGCCTGCGCGTCGGGGTTCATGCTCGGCCGCGCCTGCCCCTCGGGGCCGCCGTGGTAGCTGAACACCAGCGGCAGCGGGCCTGCCACAGCACCCTTGGGCCGGTACAGCCAGCCCGACAGCTTCAGCCCGTCGTGCGCGGTGTACTCGATCAGCTCGGGCCGCACGAGGCCGGCCAGGTCCACGCCATCGTGGCGGCTCTCGGTGGCGCGGGTGACCTCGCCCGAGGCCACATCCACCACGTAGATGTCCGTCGTGCGGTCCGCCGCCGCGCCGGTCAGCGTGAGGGTCTTGCCGTCGGCGCTGAAGCGCCCCAGCGTCAGCAGGTCCACCGGCAGCTTCGGGCCCGGCCGCACCTTGCCGCTGCGCGTGTCCAGCCACGCGATCTCGTTGCGCCCGCCCACGTTCCACGACAGCGCGGCGAGGCGCCCGTCCTCGCTCAGCACCGCGCCGTCGGCCACAGCATCGTCGCGCGTGGCCAGGTATTTGATGGGCGCTGCCTTGCCCTTGGCACCGAGCGCCACCGCGCCAAACCCCGCCCGGTCGCGCCCCACGTTGGAGATCACATACACCGTGCGCCCGTCCACCGACAGCTCGCCCCAGCCGTTCTCGGCCTTGCCCGTGTGCGGCGTCAGCAGCGCCTCCGCGCCCGTCTTCACGTCCACGGCAAAGAGGTTGTTGTCGCCCCGCCCCAGCAGCCGACTCACGACGGCCCGGCCACCGCGCACATCCAGCGGCTGGTTCAGGCCCTTGCCTTGCGTGAGCATCTGCCACTTACCCGAACCCACATCCAGCAAGGCCGCATGCCGCACGGCCGGGTCGTCCTTGTTGGAGTCCACCATCAGCTTGGCGCCATCGCGCGTCCAGCCATACAGCGCGTTGTTGTCCTTGCCGCCCGGCGTCAGGCGCCGCGCGTCCGAGCCATCGGCCTTCATCACCCACACCTGCGTGTTCAGCCCGCCACCCGGCGACACCGTGTACGCCAGCCAGTCCCCCTTGGGCGACCACACCACCCGGCCGACGGGGTCGGCGAGCTGGGTGAGTTGCTGCGCCGGCGCGCCAGCGTCGCCCGTGGCCGAGCGCAGCCACACCTGCGGACTGCCGCTCTCGTTGCTGATGTAGGCCATGCGGCCGCCGTCCGGCGACAGCGATGGCGCCTGCGCCGCCCCCACCCGCCCCAGCGCCACGATGCGCTCGGGCAACGTTTGCGGCTGCTGGCTCAGGGCCGGTGCGCTAGCGAGGCTGACAAGGAGGGCGGTGGCGGCAAGCGCGAACGGTTTCTTCATGGGCAGCCCGTCGGGTGATTCGGTCATGAGCGGAGCGGCGATGGTATGCGCGGTGCGGGCGTCCAGCCCAAGGTCAGTGATGCGCGAACCTCCCGATCAGCGCGCCGCCCGCGGCGTCAGCCAGATGAAGTCCGTGCCCTGCGCGCGCTCCGAGCGCAGGTCAAAACGGCTGAGCGTCGACTGGCCCAGCAGCGCGACGCAGTCCGCGCACACCACCGCGGGCACGTTGGTCAGCTCGAACGGCCCGACGCGCAAGGCGTCGATGACGATGGCGCGGGCGGCCACCATGCGGCCGTCGGCCGTGCGCATGCGCGCCTCGGGGTCGACGACGCGGTAGGCGACCTTGGCGTCGCGCAGCAGCCGCTCGCTCAGCGTGGTGACCGTGGCGCCGGTGTCCACCACGAAGGCCCAGGGGCGCGCGTCGGCGAGGGTGACCGGCACGATGTAGTGGGCGTGCACCGCCGGCACCCGCAGCGAACCCAGCTCGGGCGTGTCGGCGGCGGGGACGCGGGCCAGCCCGCTCTCGATGGCCATGCGCTGGGCCGAGAAAAATGCCGGCTGGCCGCGCGACGCCAGCCATTCGTCGTGCGCCTGCAGCAGGGCCAGGGCTTCGTAGGGCCGCCGTGCGGCAACCAGCAGCTGGGCCAGCTTGCCGCGCACGTCCACCAGCCGCACATCCACCGACAACGCGCGGTAGGACCACTCGATCGCCTCGTCGTTGCGGCCCAGCTTGTGAAGGCTGTCGGCGTAGTACGCGAACACGTCGTAGCCTCCCGCTCCCGCGCTGAGCGCGCGCCGGAACTCGGCGACCGCTTCCTCGTCCTTGCCGCGCTGGTTCAGCGTGCGGCCCAGCCAGGCGGCGCCGCGCGCGTCGTCGGGCCGCAGGCGCACGTAGTCGCGCCAGTTCGCCTCCTCGCAGGCCAGGTCCTGCGCCAGCGCGCATTCGCCCGCGAGCCGCTCGAAGTCAGCCGCGGTGAGCTGCTCGTGGTTGAACCAGCGCTGCGCATAGCCGCGCACCGTCAGCAAGTGGGTGGCCAGGATGAGCAGGCTGGCCGCGCAGGTGATGGCCACGACCTTGAAGCACGAGCGCAGGCTGCGCCCGCTGTCGAACAGCAGCGCCGCGCCCAGCACCATGCCCGGCCAGAACAGCGAGCCGACGACCGCCCCGATGGCGTAGCCGACGCCCGCGCGCTCGGGCAGGTTGAAGGCCAGGTTCCAGACCACCAGACCCAGCAGCAGCGCCCCGGTGGCCACCCACAACACCGGCCCGGGCCGCTGCTCGCGCTCGCGCGCCGCGCGCATGAACGAGGGCTCCTCGACGCTCAACTTGATGGCGTCCGGGTTGCCGAGGCTGGGCTCGATGCGGGGCGACGGTTCTGTCATGCGGGGTCCAGATTTGGGCGGGCGCCATTGTGAGTTCCAGCGCGGATTGTCTGTCCGCGTGGGTTGGCACCCGCCCTCTCGACGAGAAGAATGAGGCCACGAAACCCTTGCCAAGGCCAGCAAGGCCCTGCATCCCATGCCCAGAAAGATCCAATGAGGCTGACTGCCCAACTCTGCGCCGCCGCCCTCCTCGCTGCGGCCCATGCAGCGGCCCATGCCGCGATCGACCAGGCCACGCGCGACCGCGCCGTCGCGTTCCAAATAGTGCAGAAGAACAAGGCCTGCGACTGGCTCGCGGGTGCAAAGATGCTGAACGCCCTGCTGGACGAGGACCAGAAGGCGCTTGCCGAATACCGCGCCGAGAAGATCCCTCCGGGCATGCACGAGGACGAGCGGGCCGTGCGCCTCATCAAGGCGATGATCGCGGGCCAGAGGGCGCGCACGAAGAAGCTCAACGACCTGGTGGACCAGTGCGGCTGGCCCACGATCACTGAATACGGCAAGGCCGCCTCGCGCGCAGCCTTCCTGCTGGTCCAGCATGCCGAACCCGAGGTGCACCAAAGGTACCTGGAGACGCTGAGAGCCCTTGCCGTGACCGGTGAATTGGCCAAGGCCAACTACGCCTACCTGCTGGATCGCGTGCTGCTGGAGGAGGGCAAACCTCAGCGATACGGCACGCAGGTCGAGAAGCTGGAGGACGGCAGCTGGACCGTCGCCGGCCAGTTGGAAGATCCCGACAACGTGGACGCGCGACGCCGCGACCTGGAGGTGCTCCCCGTCGAACTCTGTGCCTATCTCGCCATGATGGAAGACGGCCCCACGACCGTCAGCTACCCCAGGTGCAAGCGGTGAGCGCCGACCGGTGGCCACATCAGGGCCGCGCGCCCAACTCGCCCTTCCAGCACCTGTCCCGCATGCGGTCGTGGTACGCCATCAGCCGCGCGTCCTGCCGCACGTGCTCCCTGATCTTGCCGCCCATCGGCTGCTGCGTCAGCGTGTGCACCCAGGCAAAGCCGGTGGCGTCGATGGAGCTGGGCTGGTCGCCCATCAGGTAGGGCCGCTCGCCCAGGAAGTCGCTGAGCGCCTGCCAGCCCTCGATGGCCGTCTGGTGGATCTCGTCCAGCGTCCACCGGCCCGTGCCCTGGGCCCACGTCTGCCGGCGGATCATGCGCCGCGCCTGGATCAGCAGCAGCGGCGCCAGCACGGGCACCAGCGGCCTTTGCCACGCCGGCACGCGGCGCACGCCGTAGTCCACCATCATGGGCGTGTAGGTGCGAAAGTCCTCGTCCGTGCACCACCGCAGGTACAGCGTGCAGAAGTAGATCTTCGTCTCCATCAACGCCTGCAACGCCGCCGCACTAGCGCGCTCGCGCGCATCCAGATGCTCGTCACGCAGCGCCCGCGGGTCCTGCTGCTGCAGCAAGGCAATGATGCGCGACGAGTCCGGCACCAGTTGCCCATCGATCATCGCGACCGGCAGCTTGCGCGTCGGCACCTTGTCCACGTCGCCCGTCTTCGACTCATAGGGGATGCTCGACATGCGCAGCCACGTCAGCAGCTGGGTGCAGAACGGGCTGACGTCCGGCGACGTCGGATTTGGATAGCCGAAGTGGTAGACGGTGATCATGGCTCGCCCCCTGCTTGTTTGTTGGAATGTCCGAGGTTGTCGGGCGAGCAGGGTACGTCAAGCTACAAGCGCCCTGAACCTGTGGCCTGATCGCCGCTACGACGCCGGGTCGGCCTTGTGAATTTGAAGCAGCCGCATGTGCGGGCCGATTCGGCCGCGTTCCCAATAGGCCTCAAGCCCCGGGAACAGCAGAAGGAACTCGTCCACGATGCCCCGAAGTTGACCGCGAATCTCGGATTCGCCTCTGACCATTGGATCTCGAAGATGTGAGTGACTGGCCCGGACCCGCGGCGAAACATCGTCGACATTTGCATCCCTTGCAACGGGCAGGCGGTGGCGGCGAGTTGCTCGGCGGAGCAGCGGTGAGAACCCAAGGGCGTTCGCCGGCCCGCATTCACTCACGAGAGCCCCATCTCCATAGGCATTGCCAAGTGCCGAGCAGCTCTCAACTCACCCGCCCGTCAGCCATCCCGGTGCAACTCCATCGAACGCCTGCGCTACGAAGCGCATTAGCGCCTGCTGATCGACCGGGTCAAGGCTTGACGACAGGGAGACCAGGGCCAAGCGCTTCTCGTTGACGTGTCGAGCCTCCACCGTCTGGAAGCGAACGATTCCCGGGAACCGTTCGAGGGGGTACTCGTACTCACCGGATCGCATTTCGTCTGCATACACGTCGAACAAGGAGTCCAACAGCTGGTTCCAGGCCTTCAACGGCATGTCCTTGGTCTCCATGAACTCAATGTGGGCGTCATCGTCGTAAATCAGAAGCCCCTGGGAAGATTCAAACGTCTTGCCCAGATGCTCCCAGTAGATTGCTTCATCAAGCCAGGAAACGTAGGCCAGGTAATCGCCGATGTAGTCTTCTTGAAACTGCCGGTGGTTGACGATGATTTCCAAGTCTTCGGAGCTCAACAGCGCGAGCAGGCTCTTCGCGACCTCCGGTGACAGAGACTTAAGGAACGTGTGCCGATGCTCCGTCCAGTGGAAGCCCATGAATTTCACGTAGAGCTCCCCGAGGCTGGATTGCCCGTGACGAAAATTCGCAAGCTGATATTCCGCGCTCACGGGATCGTATGCCTGCGTTGCCGTGGCCGATTGCTCCAAAGCATGGAAGGCCTGGATGATTACGTTTCGCTCCGGCTTCTTGTTCCATTTTCGAACGGCAGTGCTCAGATGGACGGCCAAAGGGCCGAGCGCGGCCAGCGCACCGAGGAGTGGCAGGCCCAGCACTGTGGATGACACGGAGGCCAGCGCAAATTTTGCCGTTGCGTCCACGCCCTCTGCGGCGTAGTCAACAACGGCTGCGTTTCGCTTGTCGAAGAGATCAAACAGGTCATCGACCAGCGCGCTGGTCTCTGCCGTGGCTTGCTGGGGCGAAAGTCCGCTAAACGAGAGTGCAAAGTGCTTTCTGAGCGCGCGGCGCAACTTGCTGTGCCTGGATACGACTCCGAAGAAGTCCTCCACCCGCACGTCGTCTAGATACGCCACGCGAGTATCTCGTAGCAGCGCCGTGACGCATTGCTGGAACCGATAATTCTCGGACGAGAACAGCTGATCCTCCAGTTGCCCAACGCGGGCGTCAGCACTCGGCTTCGATCCGCCTGCCAAAAGCGTGTACGGATGGAGTGGGAGGCCGCTCTCGATCGCGGCAAAGGCAATTGAGAGTCCGAGGCTCGCTGCGGGCACCGGCCCGGCAGCACGCAACTCCGAATCAATCTCTGCGGCAAGGGGGCTCCACTCGATAGGGTGCGCGAGGACAACAACGCCGCCGCGCGCGACCGTCGCCTTGAGCATCAACAGGCTGCAGGCGACCTGCGCTAGCAAGCTCTTTCGGTCTTGATACGACTGATCGCTCGTGAGGATTCGGCTGTGGATCACATCCCAGAGCACAACACGCTCGCCATAGATCAAACCGAGCTTGATGAACTGGTCAAAGTCAGGCGCAAGGCCGAACCCAACGGTCTGGAGGTGTTCGACACCATATTCGACGGTTGCCTGCCGTGCGTCGCGCTCAAGGTCACTGTGAATCAGCCGCGCCAGGTCGTCGCGCAAGTGATCGACAGCTTCATCACGGATCCAGTCGGTAATGCAGACGGGGATTTCGGCGGCACTCCACGAGACGTTCAGATGCCTTTCGAGAAGTTCCAGGTACTGCAGCGTAAATGCCGTGGCTGCATCGTGAGATGACATAGTGGTTCCACAACCGTGACGGAGCCCGTCTTATAGACGCGATTGAACGCTGCTGTCGGCCAACGCCCCGCGGCCGGACGCGCCCCGTCAAACGACCGCAATCGCTGCAAAGCACCCTACTGATCCCAGCTCGGCACCCCCGCCCCCGGCTCCGCCAGCCCCGCACACGTCTTGCGGTACGCCACCCCACCCATCTCCAACTGCCACTCCCTTCTCGTGAGGTTGCGCGCCAGCAGCGAGCAGGCAGTGGCGGCCAGCGACTCGGTGGACCAGCGGTAGACCTGGTCGGCGAGCAGGTAGCGTTGGTCCGGCGTAAGGCGCAGCGCATCGGCCTTGCGGATGAGGGGCACGCGTTGCAGTTCCGCGCCGGTGTCCAGGCTCCAGGCCACGGCCATGTATTGGGTGTCGCGCTCCAGCGGGCGCACGCTGAGCTGGGCGACGAGGCGGCGCGCCGGGAGGTCCCATTGCAGGAGGCTCACCTCGCCGGGCTGGATGATTTCGGTGCGCAGGGCGAGGCCCTCAGCGTCGAAGAGGTAGAAGCGGTCCTGGCCGCTGACGAGCAGTTGGCGGGAGTCGGGACTGAACTGCGCGGCGCCGCCAAAGACCTTGCGCTCAGAGGCGGTGCTGCGGTCCACGTGGGCCAGGGGCGTGAAAGACGGCAGGCGCCAGAGCTGGATGCGTTTGTCGCCCACCGCGGCGAGCACGCGCCCGTCGGGCGACGTGGCCAGCTCGGCATAACGCAACGCGTCGGGCAGCTCGATGCGGCCCAGCATTTGGGCGCCCCGATTCACTCCCTGACTCACGCTCAGCTCGCGGCCCGCGCGCCAGAGGATGTGGCCGGCGTTTGTCAAGGCGAGCGCGCCCTTCACCGCGACGCGCGCGCTCTCGCGGCCGGAGGCGACGTCCAGCACGCGCAGCTGCCCCTCGCCACAGTTCACCGCGATGTGCCGCTCGTCGGGCGACAGCAGCAAGTCGCTCGCCTTGCAGCCCTCGCCCCAGGCCAGCGGCGCCCAGGGCGTGGTGCGCCAGGCGCGGCTGGCTGGGCTGCCGTAAGAGCCATTGCTCCGCTGCATCAGCAGCGTGCCGCGCGGGCTGAGCTGCCAGTCGCCGCCACCCGCCGCGTCGGCGCCGTTCTCCTGCCACAGCGGCTGGTCCCACTTTCCCTCTGGCGCCACGATGCGCAGGCCCGCGGCCGTGGCGAACGCCATCCAGCCGCAGGCCGGCTCGATGACGACGGGGCGTGCGCCATAGGGGGCGCCGGGGATGCTGTAGCGGGTGTTGTTCTTCTCCGCGTCCCAACCCACCACGCCGCCGCCATCGGCAAACCACAGCTTCTTGCCGCTGGCGTCACTGCAATGCAGCGTGGCCGCGCGGGTCACGTTGCGGCGGGACAGGTCCAGCGGTGCGGGTGGCGGCTGCATGCCCCATTGCACGAGGCCGGTGCGGCTGTCCAGCGATGCGAAGCGGCGGCCGTAGTTGGGCTCCCAGGGCCTGTCGACCCAGATCACCGGTGTGGCCTGCGCGGCGCGGGCGATCTCGGCGCCGGTGAAGGGGTCCCACACGCGCGCAGTGCGGTCGGTGCTGGCAGACAGCAGCGTGGCCTGGCCGCTGTTGTCCCAGGGGCTGGCGTACAGGCGCAGTTGCACGATCTCGTCGGCATGGCTCATCTGCGCCAGGATGGCTTGCTTGTCCAGGTCCCACACGGTGATGCGGCCGCTGCGTTCGCCGCTGGCGAGCAGCTCGCGCCGCTCGTCGAAGGCGAAGACGTTGACGCGCGAGCGGTGCGGCAGCCGTGCATGCGTGGCCCAGGTGACGGTGGACACGACGTGCAGCTCGTTGCCCTCCTGGTTGCTGGCCGCGATGTAGCCGCCACCCGCGCTGTAGCCGATGAAGGCGGTGCAGCACTTGCTCCACTTGGTGCTCTCGGACGTCTGCCCCTTCACCAGCGCCAGGCGCTCGCCGCTGGCCACGTTCCACACGCGGATGTCGCCGCTGTCGTCCACGCCGGCCAGGCGTTCGCTGTCGCCGCTGAAGGCGAGTGCGAGCTGCGCGCCATCGCTGTCCAGTGTGCGCACGGGCTGCGCAGCGTCGGCCAGGTCCATGAGCCTCACCTCGCGGTGGCAGCCCAGCGCCAACAGCGAGGCGCTGCGCCCGCCAAAGGCCGCGCCCAGGGCGCTGCAGCCCTCGATGTTGCGCACGCTGCCATCGGCCACGGTGAGCAGCGCCGTGCTGCCGCGCTCGCCCTCGCTGAACAGCACCCAGCGCCCGCCGCGGTCCACGTGCACGTTGCGCACGCGCAGCTTCGTCTGCACACGCGCCACCTCGCGCATGCGGCCCGCGTCCACCACGTGCAGCAGGCCGCCGTCCTCGGCAAACGCGACAAACGCGCCCGCGCTGTCCACGGCCCCGGGCTCTGACACGCCAGCGTGCGCCAGCTCCGCATGGCGCACCGGCAGGCCCGCGATGGCGCGGCGCAGCACCTGGTCGGCCTCCACATTGGGCAGCACGCGCAGCGACTCCATGGCCAGCAGGGCGGCCTTCTGCAGCAGCGCCGGGTCGGCCGCGGCCTGGGCCTGCGCACGGGCGGCAAGCTGGCGGGCGAGCGCCGCGTCGCGCTGGCGCTCGGCCTCCTTCTGCGCGGCCTGCGCGGTCTTGCGCTGCTCCACCGCGTCGTCGCGCGCCGCGCGGGCCTCGCTGGCGCTTTGCTCGGCGGCTTTTGCCGAGTCCTTGGCCTTGCCCTCCTGCACGCGCGCCTCGCTCGCGGCCTTGTCCGCCGCCACGGCGTTCACCTGCGCCTGCTTCTCGTTGGCCACCGCCGCGCCGCGCTCCACCCAGGCCCAGGCGGCCAGCCCCGCGGTCAGCACAAAGCCCACGGCCAGCACGGCGCGCGTGATGCGCTGGCGCCGCCTGGCCGCCTCGCGGCTGCTGGTGATGAAGGCGGCCTGCAGCGGCACGGGCGCCGGGTCCTTGTCGGCCGTGCCCGCCGCCAGCCAGCGTTCGGCCTCGGCCAGCTCGCGCCCGCGCAGCAGGCTCGCGTCATCGCGCCCGCGGTCGTCCCAGCGCTGCGCGCCCACCACCAGCCGCGTGTGCTCGCGCACCCAGTCCAGGTCGGTGTCCAGCGCGGCCGCGAGCTTGGCCACCGCCTGCTCAAAGTCGTCGCCCTCGCGCACCATCACCCAGTTCAGCTTGGCCAGCGCCTCGGGCACGACCTGCCCCTCGCCCGCCTCGCGGTGCAGCAGCGGCACCAGCCGCTTGCCCTGTAGCACCGCATGCTCCAGCTCCAGGGCGCAGATCTGCGACGACAGCCAGTCCGGGCTCAGCACAAAGATCGCCGCCTGCGCGCCGTCGATGGCCCGCTTGATCTCGGCCATCCACTCCGCCGTGGGGGCGATGCCCTCCCAGTCCACCCAGGCGGTGCGACCCAACCCCGCCAACGCCTCATGCAGCCGCTTCACCAGAGCCTGGTCTTCGCGAGCGTAGGAGACGAAGGCAGCGGACATGCGAGCGCCTACTCTCGCAGGCTATTCATGCCCGCGGTGGAAATCGCCGGCGTCATGGGCCGCGGCGCTTGGTGCGCGAGCGCATCTTGAGCCGACGGGAGAAACCAGGCTTCCGTGGAGCCGTGCAACTGCTTCCTGGCACGCTTGCGAATCCACCGCGCGATTGCTGAGAACCAGGCCTCGAACGCTGCCTCGTCGTATGAGGCCTCCGCGGGCCTGCGCCAGTAGAGCCGGCCTGAGATCGTTGGATTCTCTGCCTGCAGCGGATGGCGGGAATACTCCAGCAGCGGCGCGTTCTTGGTGACGAGGCGGAAGTACCGCCCCGGCTGGCCCGAGGATCGGTCCTTGTAGTCAACCTGCTCAAACTGCGGCCGCCAAGGGAAGGCGTCGCTATGAAACCAGAACGGCGAGGCAGCTACCTCGGCGGACAGCGACTCAACTGCCTCGGGTTGCGGCGACCACGATCGATAGATGGCGATTCCCGAAGCTTCACGAAGGAACGACAGGAAGGCCTGTTCATCTTCTGGAGCCATCGCGACTGCTATCTGCCGACTCATAGGCTTTGGCCACTCCGAACATTGCTGATTGCCATGCATCCGAAGCCGATCGCAAGGACTGGGTCCATCCCGCCGGCGAACGATGAAGACGTACTGCGGGCGAGGCGCCACGCCGCGGATGAGTCTATCGCCGCCCTCGCCAGGGGCGGGGGGCACCATTCACCCCAGCGCGGCCTGCGCCCGCGCCGCCTTCAGCAGTGGCAGCACCGCATGGAAGTTGCGGATCAAATCGCCCTCGCCCATCACCGGGATGTCAAAGCGCACCTGGTACACGCCCCAGCGCCCGGGCGACGCGCCGCTGACCTGCAGCAGCTCGGGCCCGCCGCTCTCCCATGCCAGGCCGGCCTGGCCGCCTTGCGGGTCTTGCACGAAGAGGTCGCCCATGCGCTTGGGCCAGGGGCCGGGCCAGGGCGAGCCGATGGTGCCCAGCCGCCAGCCGTCGCGCTCGGAGCCGGGGATGAGGCCGGTCTCGTCGTAGGCGTGGTCGGCGTCATGGGCGTGCGCGGGATTCACGCGGCCAGCTTAGCGCAGCGCGATGAGCTCGCGCTGGCGGCGCAACACGCCCTGCCGCGCCTCAGGGCCTGCGGCGGGTCAAGCCTCCACGAGCACCTGGAACCCGCCAAAGATCATCCGCTTGCCGTCAAACGGCAAGCCCTCGGGGCCCTTTTGCATGCTCGGGTGCTCCATCACCTTCTTCATGCCGGCATCGCGCACGGGCTTGGACGGCCACACGACCCACGAGAACACGACCGTCTCGTCGGCCTTGCGCTGCACGGCCATCGTGAATGAGGTCAGCTTGCCTTCCGGCACGTCATCGCCCCAGCTCTCCACCACCTGCAGCGCGCCGTTCTCCTTGAACAGCGCGGCCGCCTCCACCGCCATCTTGCGGTAGGCCTCGCGGTTGGCTGTGGGTACGGGCACCAGGTATCCGTCGACGTAGTTCATGGCTTTTCTCCATTGAGGATGGGCGACAACACCGCCGCCTCAAGCACGACGATTGAGCGGCACCAGTTTCGACACGCCCTGGCCGGGGAGATGTAAGCGTGTGTGGGCGGGGCCCGCTGCTCAGAACCGGTAGCAATGCCCCGGCTGCGAGTCGCCACCGCTGACCTGCACCGCAGCCGCCGCCACGGTCGCACCGGGGTAGGCACCGTTCTGGCACGCGATCAAGGCGTCGCGGCTGCCTTCCACGCCGCGCTCGATGAAGCCCTTGCGCGGTTCAAGGCGCAGCGCGGGGCGGTTGCGCTCTGATGCCGGCAGGCTGGCACGCGAAGGCGGCGCGACAGCCTGCGGCAGACTCAGGTTCAGCGGTTGTGCGCCGCCCGCAGAACTGCTCTCGGGTGCGGCCCGGCTGGGCATGGGCGCCGCGCCCACCCGCGAGCTCAGTGCCGCCAGCAGCGCGGCGGCAAGCAGCGCGCCGCGCATGCTCGTTGTCAGCCCTTGCGCTTCACCATCAACGCCAGCGGAATCGCAAACGGCCCTAGCACCTGGCCGATGACGGCCCATTGCGGCCGGCTCGCGTTGCGCAGCGTGGCCACACGCCAGGCCAAGCCACCGCTCAGGGTCCAGGCCAGGATGAAGAGGTGCAGAGGTTCCATGAATGAATGGCGACTCGTGGCGTTCCGATTGAACGAGCCCAGCTTAACCCACCGGGGCGCAGTGCCATCACCCAGAGCCGCCCGCGCAACCGCCTCTCATCGCACGTTGACGAAAAACCATCCAACTAGTAGGATGACAACCCATTGACCCGATGCTGCCGCCCGGTCCTCTGCCCACACCTCAGCCATGACGGAAGAACTCTCCCCCAAAGCCCAAGAGATTGCCGACCGAGCGCGTGCGCTGCTCACGGCGGGTGGGTACCACAGCTTCAGCTATGCCGACCTCGCTGCGCAGGTGGGCATCACCAAGGCCAGCATTCACCACCACTTCCCCAGCAAGGCCCAGTTGGTGCGAACCGTGGTGATCCAACACCGGGAGCAGATGCTGGAAGGCCTGGCCCTGCTGGAAAGCAAGGTGGACAGCCTGGGCGGCCCCCTAGCGGCGCTCAACGGCTATGCCGAGTACTGGGCCAAATGCATCCGCACCGGCGCCCCGTCCTTTTGCATCAACGCCATGCTGGCGACCGAACTGCCCACCATCCCCGAGGAGGTGGCCGCCGAAGTGCGGGCCCATTTCGAAGGCCTGTGCCGCTGGCTGGAGTCCGTGCTCAAGAACGGCGCGCGCCTCGGGCAGCTCCACCTCGACGACACCGCGGCGGCGGCCGCCCGCTCGCTGATGGCCACCGTGCACGGCGCCATGCTCGTCGCCCGCGCCCTGGACGACCCCAAAGCCTTCCACGCCATCGTGCAACCCGCCATCCGCCGGCTCGGCACGGCGCCCTGACTCAACCCTGCTCTTACCCCGCTCTACTCCGCCCTCACCCGCGGCCCTCTCAGGGCCTTCAATTTGCCCCCACACCCTACCTACTAGTAGATTGATATCATGCCAAGCACCCTCTCAACCCTGGGCATCGCCCACACACTGATCAGCCTGGTGCCCATGGCCGCAGGCCTCTTCGCCTTCGCGCGCCACGGCCGCATCACGGCGCAAGACACACCGGGGCGCATCTACCTGCTCGGCCTCACCCTGTCCGTCCTCACGTCGTTCGGCCTCTCCAGCACCGGCGGCCTCAACCCCGGGCACGCGCTCGGCGTGCTGGCGCTCATCGCCGCCTTCTCCACCCTGCTGGTCCCGCGGCTGACCTGGCTCGGGCGGCTGCGCCCCTACCTGGCGGCCTTCGGCCCCTCGTTCAGCTTCTTCCTGCTGCTCATCCCCGGCACCGTCGAAACCCTCAAGCGCCTGCCCGCGGCACACCCGCTCGCCACGGGCCCGGAGGATCCTCTTGTAGGCAAGGCGCTGCTGACGCTGCTGATCGTGTTTGTGGCGGGGTTTGTGGTGCAGTGCCGGGCCATTCGGGCGAACGATCGGCGTGGAGCGGCTGGGCAGCCTCAGTGACGGAGCCGCGCTGGCTTGATCGGCTCGTTGTGCGACAAGTTGGCGTTGGCGACCCAGCAAAGAGAGGTACAGGCATCGAACGAATGGAGGCATGGGTCGCTGGCAGAAGAGTCCAGTAGCGAATCCATCTAGGTCTGCACACCAATGAGTGGGCGCGTACAGCCACCGGACTCCGCTTCTGCGCGCCCAACTCACGTTGTCACGGCACCACCTTCCCCCCCACCCACCTCGCATTCGCCGCCTTCATGTACTCCACCAACTGCCAACGCTGCTCATCGCTGAAGCCCGCATTCCCATAGTCGTGCCCCGCGTTCGAGTTGCCGAGGATGGCCTTGCCGTCGTCGCCCACGGTCTTGAAGACGAAGGTGTTTTCGGCCACGGCGCGCGGGGTCAGGTATTGCTCTGACTTCTCGTAGGCATAGCCCACCCGCTTGGGGTCGAACTCTCTCGTGCCCAGGCTGAACTGGGTGGGGCGTTGGGCCGGGGGCAGCAGCAGGTCGTACAGCGTGGGCACTGAGCCGTTGTGCAGGTAAGGGGCGGTGGCCCAGATGCCCACGAGCGGGCGGCCCTTGTAGGCGAGCAGGTCGCTCTTGGTGGCCATGCAGCTCTTGAGGCGCGAGGCCTTGCTGGCGGTCACGGCCTTGGCTTTGGCGGTGGGGTCCAGCAGTTCGCCGAGGGCTTGGGTGAGGAACTGGTCGGTCAGCGACAGCAGGTCGGCCTGGGTCTGCTGCGCCTGCTTGAGGTCGAAGGGGTGGGCCTGCTTGAGCTTGGCCTCCAGGCTGCCTTCGATGACGTCGCCGCCGCGGTTCCAGATGGAGCCGATGACGACGGTGCCCAGCATGTCGGAGACGGGTGACTTGCTGCCGTAGATGTGCAGGCTGGGGAAGAACTTCTTGGAGCTGGCGAGCAGGTCGCCGGTGTTGCCGTTGTAGGTGTAGGCGTTGCAGGCCATCCAGGGGTCGGTGCCAATGGGCTCGGGGCCGGAGAGCTTTGTCATGGTGACGTTGAATCTGGTAGTTAGGTCGTCGCGCTTCAGGGTCTCCAGGTGGCATTGGGCGCAGGCCTTCTGGAAGAGCTTCTGGCCGGCCTGCCATTTGCTGGCGTCGATGGCGCCGAGTTCGGCGGGCCAGTTGGGCGGCTTGAGCTGGGTGATCTGCTGCTCCAGCGCCAGCAGGTTCTCGATGTTGGCGCTGGTGGGGTAGCCCTTGCCGGCCAGCAGCGCGGGGCGCACGGTCACGTCGGCGAACACGCCGGTCACCTCGCCCACGTTGCGGGCGAGCGCGCCGATGTCCAGGTTCTTGCCCAGCGGCGCGTTGGGGGCGCTGCCGTTCCACTGCACCTTGTCGTGCTGGTGGATGTTCCACAGGAAGGGGTAGCTGACGGGCGCGTCCGACGGGTTGAAGGGCTGGTTGCCGGCGTTCACGCGCAGCAGCACCTTGTTGTAGATGTGGCCGAAGGCGTCCACACGCGCGGGTCCGTATTGCAGCGAGGGCTGGTTGGCCTTTTCCACCTGGGCCTGCCAGGCCAGGAACTTGCCGAAGGCGCGGGTGAGCATGTCGCGGTCCACGTCGTCGCCCCCGGCGCCCAGCACGCGGGCCGAGAAGCGGGCCCACTTGGCGGGGTCGCTCCTGGTGGCCTCCAGCGCGCGGTTGAGCGCGTTGATGAAGCCCTGGTAGTCCGACATGGCCGGTGCGCCCTCGATGCGCAGGCGCAGCGAGTTGAACGTCAGCTCGCCGGTGTGGCAGGCCGCGCAGTTCATGCCCACCCACGGCGCGCGGCCGCCCTGGTTCTTGCGCCAGTGCAGGTTGGTGAGTTCCGACAGCCGCTCCTCGCTCTGCGCGTCCAGCGCAAAGCCCACGGGCAGCACGGCGGCGGCATTACCCGTGGCCGGCCCGGGCAGGTAGCGGAATTTGCTGATGTGCTGCGGCGCCAGGAACAGCTCCGTCGAGCCCGCCTGCTCCAGCGCCTGCAGCCACTCCCACGGGATGAGCCGCGAGCCCTGAGAGATGGAATACCAGGTCTGCTTCTGCTGCTGCGTCCAGCCCTGCGGCACGGCCAGCTCGGTCTCGGTGGGCGTCTGGCTGGACACCAGCGTGGCCACGGGGATGAGCGCAACAAGTGCGACGACGGCAAAACTGCTTCTAAGAGCCATGGGCCCCTCCTTCATGGGTGCAACACCCCATCTTCAGCCTGCCTGCCCCACGCGGGCATCCTCAGGATTGGCTATGCCGTCAGGCCACGGCGATGGGCGCCGCGCGGTTGTTGGCGTCGTACAGCTCCACGCTCACGAACGCGCTCACCGGAATCTGCGTGGGCACAAGGATCTCCAACTGCGCCGGGAAGCGGTGCTTGAAGTTGCGCAGTCGCAGCATTGCGATGGTGTCGATGTAGCGGGATACGTCGAAGGTGTAGAGCAGGCCGAATTTCTTGCCGTCCAGTGCCCAGCTCATGGCCTGGGCGCGGTCGGTGGTGGTGGAGACCATGCCGTTCTTGTTGCTGCTGGACTCGATGTGCTGCACCACGCCGAAGAAGCTCACGTCCGGGGTGCCCTCGGCCGCGATGGCCTGCCGCACGTAGTTGTTCAGCGTGTTCCTGTTGACGCCGCGCCCATCGCCCCGGTACACGCGCATGGGCGGTCGCCCGGCGTTGAGATAGGTCTGGAAGAAGTCTTCGTCCGTCTGGCGGACCTCGCCCAGCAGCGTACGCTCCGTGTACAGCATGCCCCGATCCAGTTGGGCAGGCAGGTCAGTCAGCGTCAACTTCACCAGCGCCTTGGCGTCCTTGTTCTTGGTGTACCAGCCCATGTCACGCTTGAGCTGCTCGGCCGCCGTGCGCGAGCCGGCCGCCTTGGCCGCCAGGCCTTGCGCGCGGTCGAAGAAGGACTTCAGCGTCGGCACCAGTCCCTCCATGCGATTTTGCAGGTATCGGGCGCCCACGGAGATGGGCTCCCAGGGCTGCATGATTCGCTTGATCTCGGCAACGTCGGCCTGGAACTCCTGCAGTTCCTGGGCCACCTGCTGCTGGGCCTTCTCGGCATAGACCTTGCGGGCCTCGGGGTCGGACATCAACACCTCGCCCACGGCGGTGGACGGGCTTTCCAGAGCGACAGACATGGGGGCCTCCGGGGAGTGGGTAGGACGTGGGCGAATCCTGTGTACCCCGGCCGGCCCGCGGGTTCCCCAACAGACTCGGGGTTATTCACCTCCCACGGACGAACCGCCGGCCCGCGGTCGCGAGTTGCCACGACCCCGGCAACAGTGGCAGCATCCCGCCTCCCCCTGTCTGACCCAGGCCACCCATTGACCGACGCCCAAGCCCCCTTCCACGCCCACATCTATTACGACGCCGCCAGCCGCGCCAAGGCCGAGCAGCTCCGCGCCGAGCTGCAAGCCCAGATGGGCAGCGGCGACCTGGCCGACCTGCTGCTCGTGGGCCCCATGGTGGACCGCCCGGTGGGGCCGCACCCCGTGCCGCAGTACGAGATCCACTTCCACCGCCCGGCCCTGCCCGCGGTGCTGGCGCGCCTGGAGGCCAGCGGCCTGCGCGCCCTGGTGCATGAGCTGACCCAGGACGACCTGGCGGACCACACCACGCTGGCCCACTGGATCGGCGAGCCCCTGGAGCTGGACCTGACCGTGCTGGACCCACCCGGCATGAACAAGGGCTTCGACCGGTTCGGCAAGACGGACTTCTGAGGGCGGGGTGCCGGACGGGCAGCCGCGAACAACAGGCCCAATATGCTCAAAAGATAGTCACCGATGCTTGTTGGGCGCAGCCGCGGGGATGAACATCGCCGGCACTTCTCACTGGTGATATTGCATGAGCAGCGCCTACCCGATTGCGACGCAAGAACAGGTCCGTTTCTTCCATGAGCATGGCTACCTGCTTGTAGCCGGTGCCATTCCCCAAGGCGACCTTGACGAGCTGGAAGGGCATTGCGACACCCTGATCCAGGAAAAGCACCGGCTGGCCAAGGACTGGGCCTGGGATGCGAAGGAGAAGCTTGAAGACCGCTCGTTCCGCATCGTGCAGTCTTCGCCGTCGCTGGTTTGGCAGGGTATCCAGGACCAGCCTTATCGCCGCTGGCTGACCGCCTTCGCTTCGCAGCTGATGGCGGCGGACATGGAGTTCTGGTACGACCAGTTTCTCGGCAAGCCCCCGGGGAAGAGCGTGCCGACGGAGTGGCACCAGGACGAAGGCTATTGGGGGCGAAACCTGGCCGACCGTGGCATCACCGGATGGATTCCGCTGCAGGACGTGGACGTCGTCAATGGGTGCATGCATTTCATCGACGGCGGGCACAGGGACGGCGTGCTGGAGCATCGCCTGGTGGAAGGCGTGCAGAGCGATTTGCTGATGTGCGACGTGGATGCAACCCGGACCGTGATCTGCCCGATGAAGCGTGGCGACGTCGCCTTCCATCATTCCAAGACGCCGCACATGAGCACCGCCAACACCGGTACAGCCTGGCGCAAAGCGGTGACCAACCACCTGCAGGCCGTGGGCGCCGGTGGTGAAGGCGACCACTACCCATGGCGGGTCAAGGTCAACCAGAAGACCGGAGTGCGGACCGTTCCCGCGAGCCGTCCGTTGGAAAAACCCACCTCGACTTGAGTCTTGCCATCGAGGTGCCACCCACATGGCGCGGCGATTGGGTGCCTAACCGTTTTCTCGGGCGGACAGTTTTGAGCGCTGCCTGCGCTCATGGCAACGCGCGGTCATGTGGCCCCTCCTTTGACAGGCTCGGCGGCGGGCGCCTCTTCCGTCACGGGCTTTGGCATCGTCTTCGCAGTCGCGCGCTGCCACACCTGCGTCCTGCCGAACAGCGGCAGCCACACATAGGCCCGCACCACGAGCTGCTGTGCGCCATCCAGCGTCAGGCGCACGCTGTAGGTCTTGGCGTTCTCGCGGTTGTAGATCTCGCCACCCAGCGTCGCGCCGTCGCTGGCGGGCTTGAGGCCGGTGAGCAGCTTCATGCCCAGCATGGGGCGCTTGTCGGCGGTGTCCATGTCCTGGCCGGGCGCGTTCATGGAGCGGTTGCCCAGCACGCGGGTGACAGTGCCGCACCAGGCATCGCTGCCGCAAGGCGCGATCTCCACCCCAGGTTGCCGGACTCGGTGATCCAGCGCCCGCCGAAACCGGGCTGGGGTTGAGCGGGCAGCTCAAGCGCGGCCAGGGCCAGCGCGGCGGCGATGAAAGGACGGATGTTCATGCAGGCTCCTCGGCGTTGAGATGCCTGCATTGGGCGTGGCGCCCTTTTCCGGGGCTTGTCTGGGGCTTGTCCGGCACCGGGCTTTTCGTATGCCAGCGTGTCCGTCAGCGGGTCAGACAAACTGGCATACAACACTCAGCGCGCTGCGGTCTGCGACCCGCGCGTGGCCTGGCGGTTGCGCATGGTCTGGGCGTGCAACTCGGCCACGCGAGCGTCGATCTCGGCCAGCTCGCCGAGCTGGCTGGCACTGACGGTGTCGCCCGAGGCCAGGGCTTCCTGCGCGGCGGTCAGCTTGTCACGGGCGCGGCGCAATTCGGCCGGCGCATGGGCCACCGTCTCCGGTGTGCTGGCGCGCTCAACGGCCGCTTCGGCCATCGCGAGCAGCGCTTCCTCCTGCGGCGGCGTGCGACTGGCAACGAGCAGCACGACCGACGTGATCGCCAGCGCTGCCAGCGCCAGAACCAAGGGCGGCAGCGCGGACAGGTTTCTGATTGACAGCTTCAAGATCTCTCCTCAAGGTCGGCAGGCCGCCGCGTTGAAGGGCGCGATGTGCAGTTTCAAGGCGAGAACCTGGAGCATCGACAACCGAAGCTACCCCGCCGCATGCGGGTCGGTCTGTGCGTTGCCTCACTTAGCTTGGCGTTCCATCGCATTTGAGCAACGGGCTCATGGCGACGATCACCATTCCTGCGTGACGAATGAACCGGGGGTCAGTCCGTCGGTGCTGCACCTTCGCTGCGCCGCTCGATGGTCGAGTTCGGGAAGCCAATGGTGAACACGCAGCCCACGCCGGGCAGGTTTCTGACGGTCAAGGTCCCGCCCATCGATTCGACGTTGTGCCGCGCAATCGTCAGGCCAAGCCCGAGTCCCGTGCGGTCGAGCCCGAGCTGGACAAACGGTGCGAACATCTTTTCCTCAACGCCCGGGGCCAGCCCTCCGCATCGGTCTTCGACGTCGATCTGCAGGCGGTCGTCGGTCTCGTACGCGACCAGGCGAACCGCTGTTTGCCTGTGCGTGAACTTGAACGCATTGCTGAGCAGGTTGCCCAAGGCCCCGAGCAGCAGGTCGCGATTGGCGTCGATGCGAAGAATCGGGTCCACCGGTGTCACGACGAGCGCGCAGCCGCGCACGTCCGCCTCCAGCTGGGCGGTGGCGCGGGCGTCCTCTATCAGTGAGGCGAGCGAAAAGGTGGTCAGCGGGACCGGCACGTTGCTGCCGGCGCGCACCTCCGCCAGCGACGAATCCACGAGACTTCGCATCGACGCCAGGCTCCGCTTGAGCACCAGGCCGGTGGCACCCGTCAGCGTCAAGCCCCCGAGCTCCAGCGCACGGACCGACAGGTTCGCCATCTGCAGCGCGTTGCGCACCTCGTGCACGAGGAACCCCAGCCGCTCATTGGCCTCCGAGGCGAGGCGCTCGGTATTCGCGCTGTCGCGTTGCGCGCTGAACTCGGAGACGGCATCGGCGATGGCGTTGTCCAGGCAGCGGTTCAAGGTTCGGAACTCCTCGACCTTGATGGGCGCGCCCGTCTCGTGCGCCAGCTCGGTGACGGCCTGACACAGGTCGCCATAGTCATGCACGACCTGCTCGACGGTGAAGCCAAGGCCCAGCAGCGCCTTGCCGTGCGCAGCGGCGGACACACCGATTTCCGACAGCGCCAGCGTGTCTCCACCGGACGGACCCGACAGCCGCGCGGCCTCGTCGTGCACCCCATCGGCTTCGGCAACGAGGGTCCGGATCAACTGGTCCAGGAACATCGGCACGCCATTGCTGAGCTGCTCATCGGTAGCGCTGCGCTGCGGGCGCCTGGCGACCTTCTCCTTGCACCTGGCAACGAGGAGATCGCGGTTGTCGGAAAGGAAGGCGTGCATCATGGCGTTCATCCAGAGTCGCTGGAGGAATGGCCGGCAAGACTTGGCCATTCACGATGACGCAAACGGCCAGGTTCGTCTGTGCGCTGGCGAACACTCGGCCTTGCCGGACGCTCACGCCTTGCCGCGCCGCGCCCTCTCCTGCTGCTCGACGAAGTCCTGCATGCGGTCCATGCACTGCTCCCAAGCCGCGCGCTGGGCGAACAGCCAGTGCTCCACACTTTGCAGCGGCTCAGCCACCAGCTCGTAGCGGCGCACGCGGCCCTGCTTCTCGGAGCGCACGAGGTGGCAGCGCTCCAGCTCGCCCAGGTGCTGGGCGACGGAGGGCAGTGCCATGTCGAAGGGCTGGGCCAGCTCGGTCATGGAGGCCGAGCCGGCGGCCAGGCGCTCGACGATCTTGCGGCGCGTGGGGTCGGACAGCGCGCGGAAGATCTGGCCGATCTGCTGGTCGCGCAGCGCGGCCTGCTTTTGCGCGGCGCGCTCAGCCAGCATGGGCGTGCGCCTTGGCGTAGGCGGCCAGCTTGTCCAGCGTCTGGTAGCCCAGCTCCACGGCGCCAAAGCCGATGCCCTGGTCGCGCCGGGCCTTGGTGGGGTGGAGCTGGCGCAGCGTCACCACCGTCTTGCCGTTGTCCTGCGGCATGAAGAGGATGGTCACGAAAAATCGGTTGGGGTCGTCGTCCTCGTCGGCGCCATGGTGGAAGACGATGCGCTCGGCCGGGATGACCTCGACGAACTCCAGCCGGTTGCCCCAGCGGTGGCCGTCGGGCCCGATCATCACGAAGCGCCACACCGCGCCGGGCTGCGCCTGGCCGTGCTCAATGGCCTCGCAGGTGAAGCCCCGCGGGCCGAACCACTGCAGCAGGGTCTTCGAGTCGCTCCACGCCTGGAAGCAGGCTTGCGCCGGTGCGTCGACAACGCGGGTCAGCACGATCTCGCGGTCGATCTCGCCGTGGGCATAGGCCTCGGGGTTCTTCATGCGGCACTCCAATACTTAGGTTGATGCCTAAGTTTAGGAAGGCGAAACGCTTAGGTCAAGGCCTTAGTGTTGGCGAGGGCGCCGGGCCTCACTGGGCCTGCACGATCCTCTGGATGCATTGCCGCAGCGGCTCGATGGTGTCGTCACCCACCACCAGCGCCAGGCCGCGGAAGTTCCACTGCGTGTACTCGATGTCGTCCTGCAACATCCGGCAGCCGTCGCGCTCGCCGAGGTCGTCCGTGGCTCGCACGGCCACCAGACGCTGCAGGAGCTGGACGCGCTTGCTCCCTTGAAAGACGGTCTGGTTGTCGATCTCCGCGCGCAGTCGCTTCTTGGTGTCCGCGTAGGGCTTGTTGATGACGATGAAGATCGGCGTGGCGGGCTTCGCGTCTTGCGTGCGCCGGAACTCGTCCAGCAGTTGCTGGGGCTCGGTCAGCAGCGCGACCGAGCTGGTGGGGCGGGCGGAGACGGCCACGGCAAAGTGGTCGCGCATCTGTTTGGCGACTGGGAGCGCCTCCTCCAGGGGCATGGCCTGGTTGCTGCGCGAGTCCAGCAGGTAGACGAAGCCCTTCTCCTCGTCCGTGCCGTCGTCTTGCGCAAACCAGATGAACGACGCCACCAGGGCGGCGGCCAGGCCCCAGCCGAGCAATGTCTTGGCCTTCATGCGGAAGCGGTTGGTCTCACTTGGGTTTCTTCTTGGCGACCGTGCTCTTGCGGGCCGGCTTGCGCGGCGCGGCCTGCTGATGGGCTTCTTCCCGAGCGGCCACGGCTGCCAAGTATTTGAGCATGCTCTTGTGGGCCGCAAGGGTGTCCTTCTCCACCTTGGCAGGTGCGGCCATCAGCGCGCCGGCCTGGGCCAGCGGCTTCTTGTGCGCCGCGGCGGCGAACAGCGGCGGGCTGGCACTCAGCTTGGCGTCGTGGAAGTCCAGCGCCCGCGCGATCTGCAGGAAGCCGCCCAGGTTCTCCGCCGGCGGGCCTTTCACGGCCTTGGCGTTGAAGGCCGATGTCGCCTTGGCGGGCGCCGTGAGGGCCGTCTTGGGCGCAAGGCCTGGCACGTCCGTCCTGGGCTTGGCCAGCACCGCGTTGTTCCAGATGGGCGCCGTGGCGTCACGCCGGGTCAGCGGCGTGGCGATGCCAAAGTGCCGGCGCACGGACGCCACGACGGACGCGTGGTCGAAGCTCTGCCCGGGGAACACCACCGAGCCCAGGCCCTTGGGCAGCAGCGGCGAGACCAGCAGCGTGGGCACCCGCACGCCCAGCCGGTCGAAGGCGCAGTCCTGCGGGTGCTTGGCGCGCTTGTAGTTGATGGGCTTGTCGCCTGGCGGCGTGGCCGCGGGAGGGGGCACATGGTCGAAGAACCCGCCGTGCTCGTCCCAGGTGATCACCAGCAGGCTCTTCTCCCACAGCGGCGAATTGCGCAGCGCGGCGTAGAAGTAGGAGATCAGCCGCTCGCCCGCGCTGATGGCGCCCAGCGGATGCTGCGAATTGCCGTGAGCGAAGTTGCCCAGCACGTCGTAGTTGGGCTCGATGAAGGTGTAGTCCGCCGCGTCGCGGGCGGCCACGTCCTTGGCAAAGTCCTTCTGGTCCACGATCAGGCGGCGCAGTGGCTGGTAGCGGAACACGTCCACCATGCCGGGCAGGGCCAGCACCTGCGGGAACCAGTCGCCGCGGTAGATGCGCCAGCTGCGCCCCGCGGCGGTCAGCGCGTCGAAGATGTGGCCGTTCTCGAACGCCAGGCTGGCGTTGGCCCGGCCCACGGCGTCGAACGCGTCCGGGCCGCTGGGGCTGTTGTCCAGACCGCCCGACGAGGCCGCGTGCACGAAACACCGGTTGGGCCACGTAGGCCCGGGCATGGACGAGAACCAGTTGTCCATCAACAGAAAGTTCGCCGCGAGCGTCGTGACCACCGGCGTGAGGCTGGGCGGCAGCCCCGCCATCGCGGTGGCCCCGCCGGAAGCCTGGAAGCCCGTCATCGAGCCATTGGCGATCTGCGCCTTCACGTCCGCATACTCGTGCGGCGGGTCATGCGCGAGGCTGTCCGTGGCCGCGCAGCTGAAGCCGAACTGGGCCGGCGGCAAGGGCACGCCCGGCAGCCCCGCGCAGGCGAACATGTGGTCGAACGACCGGTTCTCCAGCATCAACACAAACACATGCTCGATGGCCATGGCCCCTCCCTGTCAGGCGAACGCTGAACTTACCTGCGTAAGGGGCCGCGCAGGATCCTCAACTTGGAGGATGCGGCGTCGAATGGCACCGCACCAGGACCTTTCGGTGCAGGTTGTAATTGGCGGCTTCAATCTTGCGGCGATCGCACGCTTTCAGCGTGCCGTCTGGAACCATTTCATTGTTCCAACTGCGCCGAGCTATGAAAATCCGTTCATGGCCTGCAAACTTCTTTGCCCCGGCCCCACTCTTCATGAATCTCCAGCTGGTTGACACCAGCGCCGAGATCGTGATTCGAAAGAACGAGCTGCTCTTCCAGGTTCAGCCCGTTCCCATCCAGGCCTACCAACCCGTCAACGGCACCGCCGAGTTTGTGGACGTATTCGCTCACGAAGGCGGCAGCGGGATGTCGGACGCGGAATGGAGCGAATACCGCAAGACGTTCAGAGCGAAGACGGCGGACGAAGCCCAGCAGGTCGGCGACTACGCGATGGACGTACTAAAGCTTGAGAAGTCTTAGCGCACGGAACGGCATGCCCAGTCGTCCCAGGCGCCTCCGCCAAGCCACCATTCAGGCTGAGCGACGAACCAGGTGATCTCGCAATCGACGCGCAGGCGCTGAAAGCTTTTCGGCCTCCACACTGGCCAGCAGCAACTGCCTGCGAGCCCATGGCTCTTCCAGCGCGATGGCCTTCAGGCCCAGTGACGACACCTGGGCCTGGCAGGCGGCAAGAGGCAGCACACCTATGCCGAGCCCTGCGTCGATCATGTGGCACATGGCGTCGAAACTTCGGACCTGAACGCGAATCTTGAGTGGCTGGCCTGCGTGCTCAGCCTGCCGCAGCACAAGCTCGAGGAGCGAACTGCCGCGGTTGAGCCCGACGAAGTCGTGGGCCAGGCAGTCCTTGAAACGCAGCTTCTTGCGTCGCGCGAGAGGGTGGCTTGCATGGCAGGCCAGGACGAGGTCATCGCTCCTGAAAGGAACGACATCCAGTGTTCCCGTAGCGACTCCCTCGGCAAAGATGCCAATGTCTGCAACGCCATCACTGAGCGCGCGCACGATGTCCCCGCTCAACTGCTCCTCGACCTCGACCTTGATGTCCTGGTTGCCATCCAGGAACTCGCTGAGCATGGCCGGCAGGAACTCGGTCAGCGCGGACATGTTGGCCCAGAGCCGGACGTGGCCCTTGATGCCCTTGGCGTAGTCGCGCAACTCGCTGCTGAAATGCTCCAGGCCCTGGAACAGGCGCGTGGAGTGCTGGAGGGCCGCATGCCCGGCCGCAGTGAGGGTCACGCCTTGCGCGGACCGCTCCAGCAGCAGGCTGCCAAAGGCAAGCTCCATGTCGGCCAGGCGCCGGCTGGCGGCTGAAGGCACCAGGCTGCACAGCTCGGCACCTTTGGTGATGCTGCCCGTCTGGGCCACCGCACAAAACAGCCGCAGGGACACGAAGTCGATCCGCGCCGGATTGATGGTGGTGGCCATCTCGGGATTCTACGGAGTTCGCGTTTTGCGATACCCCCCTGCCGTCACGTCAATGGCGCCCACGAGGCGCGCTGCCTAGAGTCACTGCAACAGACAAGGAGACATGCGGTGGACGCACTCAAAGGCATCAAGGTCCTCGAAATGGGCCAGCTCATCGCGGGCCCGTTCGCAGGCAAGACGCTGGCCGAATTTGGCGCCGACGTCATCAAGATCGAGCCGCCCGAAGTGGGCGACCCGCTGCGCAAGTGGCGGATGCTGCGCGACGGCACTTCGGTGTGGTGGGAGGTCCAGTCGCGCAACAAGCGCTCGGTGGCCCTGGACCTGCGCTCGCCCGAAGGGCAGGCCGTGGTGCGCCGCCTGGCCGCCGAGGCCGACATCCTGATCGAGAACTTCAAGCCCGGCACGCTGGAAGGCTGGGGCCTGGGATGGCGGGAGCTGCACGAGCTGAATCCACGCCTCATCATGCTGCGCATCTCGGGCTACGGGCAGACCGGCCCGTACCGCCAGAAGCCGGGCTTCGGTGTGCTGGGCGAGGCCATGGGCGGGCTGCGGCACCTGACGGGCGAGCCGGGGCGCGTGCCGGTTCGCGTGGGAGTCTCTATCGGCGACAGCCTGGCCGCGCTTCACGGTGTGGTGGGCGTGATGATGGCGCTGTACCACCGCGACACACACGGTGGCCAGGGCCAGGTCGTCGACGTCGCGCTGTACGAGAGCGTGTTCAACGTCATGGAGAGCCTGCTGCCGGAGTACGACGCATTCGGCGCCATCCGCGAGCGCTCGGGCAGCGCCCTGCCGGGCATCGCGCCGACCAACGCCTACCGCTGCGCCGACGGCAAATACGCGCTGATCGCCGGCAACGGCGACAGCATCTTCAAGCGCCTGATGATGAAGCTGGGGCGAGCCGACATGGCCGAGGACCCGCGCTTCGCACGCAACGACGGCCGCGTGGCCGGCGTTGAGGAGATCGATCGCGAGATCGAGAAGTGGACCCTGACGCTGCCGCTCGCCGACGTGCTCAGGAACCTCGATGAGGCCGGCGTCCCGGCTGGCCCTATCTATTCCATCGAAGACATCGCCCGCGATCCCCAATACCTGGCCCGCGAAATGATCGTCGAGGTCCGCACGGCCGATGGCAAGGCGCTGAAGGTGCCGGGCGTCGTGCCCAAGCTGAGCGCCACGCCCGGAACCATCCGGCAGGCCGCCCCGACGCTGGGCCAGCACACGCAACAAGCAACGGCCGGCGCGGGCTGGCCCAGCCGCGACTGACCTGGGGAGACCATGCAAGCCAACCCCGTCAAACTGGAAATCAACGAAGTCGGCACCCGCGACGGCCTTCAGAACGAATGCGCCTTCGTGCCGACCGACGAGAAGGTGAAGCTGGTGAACCAGCTCAGCCGCCTGGGCTACAGCAAGATCGAAGTCACCTCCTTCACGTCGGCGCAGGCCATACCCGCGCTGCGTGACGCCGAGGCGGTGATGAAGCAGATCGACCGCGTGCCCCATGTCACCTACACGGCCCTGGTGCCCAATGCCCGCGGTGCCGATCGAGCCATCGAGTGCAAGGTGGACGAGTTCAACCTCGTGATGTCGGCCAGCGCCACACACAACCTCACCAACCTGCGCATGACGCAGGAGCAGTCGTTCGAGAGCCTCGCCGGCGTGCTCGCCCTGGGCAAGGGCAGCCGCGTGCCGTCCAACGTGTCGCTGTCCTGCGTGTTCGGCTGCCCCATGGAGGGCGAGGTGGCGCTGGACGACGTGTTGCGCTGGGTGGAGCGCTTTGCGCGGGAAGGCGCCATCGGCATCACCCTGTGCGACACGACCGGCATGGCCTACCCGACGCAGGTCGAGGCCGTGTGCAACACCGTGCTCGCACGCTTCCCGGAGCTGATCTTCACCGCCCACTTCCACAACACTCGCGGCATGGGCCTGGCGAACACCGTCGCGGCGGTGAACACCGGCATCCGCTACTTCGACATGTCGCTGGGCGGCCTGGGCGGTTGCCCGTACGCGCCCGGTGCCTCGGGCAACGTGGCGACCGAAGACGTGGTGCACATGCTGGAGTGCATGGGCTATCGCACCGGCGTGGACCTTGGCGGCCTGCTGCAAGCTGCCAAGGTGCTGGAGGCCCTGGTGGGCCACGAGCTGCCCGCCCAGGTGTCCCGCGCCGGTGCCCGCCTCACCCGGCACCCGGTGCCGGCGGACTTCGAGCAGATCCGCACCCGCGCGCTGGAGCGCGACGCTGCGGCGAGGAGCCTGGCATGAGCGCCCTCTTCGCCAGCCTGGATCACCTCGTGTTGACGACGGCAGACGAGGCCGCGTGCATCGCCTTCTATGCCGACGGCCTCGGCCTGCAGCTGGAGACCTTCGTGGGCGGCACCCCGCCGGTAGAGCGCAAGGCCCTCAAGTTCGGCAGCCAGAAGATCAACCTGCACGTCAAGGGGCATGAGTTCGAGCCCAAGGCGCACCTGCCGGTGCCGGGCTCGCTGGATCTGTGCTTCATCGCCTCGCAGCCGCTGGATGAGGTCATCGACGTGTTGAAGGCCAGGGGCATCGCCATCGTCGAGGGCCCGGTCTTTCGCACCGGCGCCACCTCGCGGCTGCGCTCCATCTATCTGCGCGACCCCGACCTGAACCTCATCGAAATCTCGGAGCGTGTCGCATGACCATCGCATCACCCGTTGTCGTGTTCCTGGATGCCGCGTCCATGGCCCGGCCGCTGCGATTCCCGGCCGGCACCGACTACCGGCCGTTCGAGTCCACGTCAGAGGCCCAGCTGCCGGCGCGAATCGGCGATGCCCACGTGATCGTGGTCAACAAGGTTCGCCTGGACCAAGCGGCCCTTGCCGCGGCACCCCGCCTCAGGCTGATCTGCGTGGCTGCCGCCGGCACCGACAACGTCGACGTCGCCGAGGCCCAGGCGCGCGGCATCGAGGTGCGCAACGCGCCCGGCTATGGCAATCATTCGGTCGCCGAGCACGTCATCGCGGCCACGCTCGCGCTGCGCCGCAACCTGCTGGTGTACAGCCAGGCGGCGGTGGACGGCCGGTGGTCGACCTCCCCGCATTTCTGCTGGCATGGCCCGGCCATCCGCGACCTGGCCGACAGCACCATGGGCATCGTGGGCCGCGGCCGGATTGGCGAAGCCACGGCCAGCCTGGCCCGTGGCCTCGGGATGAAGGTCGTGTTCGCTGCCACGCCGGGACGCGAGAAGGCAGCCGACGAGCGTGATCTCGACAACCTGCTGGCCGAGGCCGACGTCGTCAGCCTGCACGTGCCGCTGACCGACGAGACCCGCGGGCTGATCAGCGCCCAACGCCTGCGGCTGATGAAGCCCACCGCGCTGCTGGTGAACACGGCGCGCGGCGCGCTGGTGGACAGCGGCACGCTGCTGGACGCGCTCGGCAGCGGCCGCCTGGGCGGCGCCGCCATCGACGTGCTGGAAACCGAGCCCCCACAGCCGCACCACATGCTGCTGACGGCAAAGATGCCCAACCTGCTGGTGACACCGCACGTCGCCTGGGCCAGCGAATCCGCCCAGGCCCGCCTGGCAGGCATGGTGCAGGACGCCATACTCGGTTTCGCGGCCAGCCGGGCGGCTGCCTGATGGAACCCATCCCCTTCCTGCGCGGGCTGTTCGACGCCTGCGTCGCCCACGCACAGCCGGGTGCCGCCATCGCGCGCCATCTGCCCGCGCCGCCCAAGGGCCGCACCGTCGTCATCGGCGCCGGCAAGGCCAGCGCCGCCATGGCACGGGCGTTCGACGCGCTATGGCCCAAGGACCTGCCGCTGACGGGCGTGGTCGTGACCCGGTATGGCTACGTTCCTGCCAGCGCGGCGCCAGTCCCTGGCCGCATCGCCATCCGCGAGGCTGCCCACCCCGTGCCCGACGGCAGCGGCATGGCGGCCGTCGCCGAGATCCGCGAGGCGGTGGCCTCGCTGTCCGCGGACGACCTGGTCGTGGCACTGATCTCGGGCGGTGGCTCATCGTTGCTGCCATCGCCCCTGCGCGATGGGGACCTGCGGGCCGAGCAGAGGCTCAACGACCAACTGCTGCGCTCCGGCGCATCCATCCGGGACATGAACGTGGTGCGCCGGCACCTGTCGCGCCTCAAGGGCGGCCGGCTCGCAACGCTCTGCCATCCCGCCCGCGTGGTGACGCTGGCAATGTCCGACGTGCCGGGCGACCGTCTTGAAGACATCGCCAGTGGCCCCACCGTGGCCGACCCCTCCACCTGCGAGCAGGCCTTGCACATCATCGAGCGGTACGGCATCGAGGTGGACGGCGACGAGCTGCAGGCGCTCCGGACGGGCGCACTGGAAACGCCCAAGCCAGGCGCCGCCGGCTTCTCCCGCGACAAGGCCCATGTGATCGCGCGACCGGCGTCTGCGCTGCGTGCGGCCGCCGAGCTGGCGCTGTCGCAAGGCGTCGCCTGCCATGTGCTGGGCGACGCGATCGAGGGCGAATCGCGCGACGTGGCCGTGGTGCACGCCGGCATCGCCAAGGCGGCCCGCCTGGGGCACGCCTTCTGCACGCCACCCTGCGTGATCCTGTCCGGCGGCGAAACCACCGTGACCCTGCCGCGCGACCCCAGCTTCTCGGGCAGCGGCGGCCGCTGCAGCGAGTTCGCATTGGCCGCCGCCCTGCACCTGGACGGCGAGCCCCAGGTCTGGGCGCTGGCCGCGGACACCGACGGCATCGACGGCCGCGGCGCTGCCGCCGGCGCCTTCATCACCCCTTCGACGCTCGCCGATGCACGCGCCCTCGGCCTGGACGCGGCACGCAGCCTCGGCGAGCACGACTCGGGCACGTTCTTCCAGCGCCTTGATGCGCAGGTCACGAGTGGCCCCACGCACACCAACGTCAACGACTTCAGGGCCATCCTGATCCTGTAGCGCCAGCGGCCAAGCACCGCAAACACTGGAGACACGCATGAGCAACGCAACGATATCGATACCGCAGGCCACGGCCGGCGCGCCCAAGCCGCGCGGCAAGCGCTGGTACAAGCTGCTGTACGTGCAAGTCCTGCTGGCGGTGGCGGCGGGCATCCTGCTCGGCCACTACTACCCGTCCGCCGGCGAAGCCATGAAGCCGCTGGGCGACGCCTTTCTCAAGGCCGTGAAGCTCATCGTCGCGCCGCTGGTGTTCTGCTCCATCGTGCACGGCATCGCCAGCATGACCGACCTCAAGGCCGTGGGGCGCATCGGCGTGAAGTCGCTGCTCTATTTCGAGATCGTTACCACGCTCGCGCTGGCCATAGGCCTGATCTTCACCAACGTGCTGCAACCCGGCGTGGGGCTGCACATCGATCCCAAGTCGCTGGACGCGGCCGGCATCGCCAACTACACAAAGGCGGCGCATGACCAGACTGTGGTCGGCTTCCTCATGCACATCCTGCCCACGACGATGTTCAGCGCGCTGGCCGAGGGCGACCTGCTGCAGGTGCTGTTCGTCGCCATCCTCTTTGCCTTCGCGCTGCAACTGCTGGGCCCGCGCGGCAAGCCGCTGCTGGAGGTGGTGGAGGCGGGCTCGTCGGCCTTGTTCAACATGGTGCGCATCGTCATGTATGCCTCGCCCATCGGCGCGTTCGGGGCCATGGCGTTCACCATCGGCAAGTTCGGCGCCTCGTCGCTCACCGCCTACGGCAGCCTGCTGCTGACCTACTACACGACCGCGGTCTTCTTCGTCTTCGTCGTGCTGGGGCTGGTGTGCCGGCTGACCGGATTCAGCCTGCTGAAGTTCCTCAAATACATCCGCGAGGAGCTGATGATCGTGCTGGGCACCTCGTCCTCGGAATCCGCCCTGCCGCGGCTGATGGAGAAGCTGGAGCGCCTGGGGTGCCGCAAGTCGGTGGTAGGCCTGGTGGTGCCGTCGGGCTATTCGTTCAACCTGGACGGCAGCTGCATCAACATGACGGTGCTGGCCATCTTCATCGCCCAGGCGACCGACACCTATTTGTCGCTCGGGCAGCAGCTCAGCATCATGGCCATCCTGCTGCTTACCTCCAAGGGAGCGGCCAGCGTCAGCGGCGGGGCGTTCATCGTGCTCGCCGCAACGCTGGGCGCCGTGCCCGGGTTCCCGGTGGCCGGCCTTGTGCTCGTGCTGGGCGTCTACCGCTTCATCTCCGAGGGCGGCGCGCTGGTGAACGTCATCGGCAACGGCATCGCGACGCTGGTCGTGGCCAAGTGGGAGGGCGAGCTCGACATCGAGCAGATGCACCGCGAGCTGAACGGCCAGCGCGCGCCGACGGCCGACTGAGGCGCCGCGCCCGATCCACATGCCAGCCGGTCGCCCAAGGGGACGGCGCTAGGGCCAGCGCTGGACCGCCACCACCGCATTCGCCACCATCAGCGCAAAGTCCACGCAGAAGATGAAGTACATGCGCCCGCTGAGCACTGGCCAGGGCGAACCACCCCGCAGCGCCACCGGCAGGTTGGCGGCGAACTGGCTGCCGTGGGCAAGCGCGATGACGCCGGCCAGCGCCGCCACCTGCCGGCCCTCGGGGAACAGCGCCGGGCCGCCGCACAGCATCACGGCCGAGAGCGCGGCGAACGCGAGGTTCAGGCCACCCAGGAAGCGCACCGAGGCTGCGAGCGTGGCGAACAGCGGGTGGCCGCGCTCTTCCCGCGCCACCAGCAGCTTGGCGGCGGAGCGCCCCTGCAGGCCGAAGTAGACGGCGCCCGCGCCGAACCACAGCACATTCAGCGCCAGCACGGCGTTCAGTCCCAACTGAGAGAGATTCATGCGTCTGCGGACCGCTTGTTTCGATCATGTCAAGTATATTGACCTGTCATGAACAAGGCCTATGCAGGTTTGAAGTTGCCGGTGCTGCAGGAGGCGGGCCTGCGTGAGCTGCACCCGCTGGACGGCGCGCTGCTGCTGATGCATTTCGCGTTCCGCGGCCTGGTGTCGCAGGCGGACCGCTACCTGGCCAAGCAGGGCCTGTCGCGCGTTCACCACCGCATCCTGTACGTGATTGCGCGCACCGACGGCATCTCGGTGGGCGGGCTGCTGGAGGTGCTGGGCGTCAGCAAGCAGGCGCTGCACCGGCCCATGAAGCAGTTGCAGGACGGCGGCTACGTGGTGGCCGAGCGGCATGCCGCCGAGCGCCGCGTGAAGCTGCTGCGCCTCACGCCCAAGGGCAGGCGCACCGAGCGCACGGCCTCCGGCCACGAGCGCGCGGCGATGGGTGGCGCGCTGGTTGGCCTGCCGGCGGCCGGGCAGAAGGCGTGGCGCGATGTGATGGAGGCGCTGGCGGCGAAGGCCTGACGGGCAGCGGCTGTCTCGACACCCCCACGCGTGCGGCCCGATTCACCATAATCCCCGTAAGCCGGCGCCGCCGCCGCTGACCCCGGATCAGCCCCACCCCATGAAGCTCTACGAATCGCTTGCCGCGGATATCGAGACGCAGATTCGCAAGGGCGTGTATCACTTCGGGGAGCGACTGCCGTCGGTTCGGCAGACCAGCCAGCAGCGCCAGATCAGCGTCACGACGGTCATCCGCGCCTATCTGCTGCTGGAGAGCCGCGGCCTGATTGCGAGCCGGCCGCAGTCGGGCTACTTCGTGACCTTGCGGCCGGGCGACGCGCAGGCCGATGCGCCGGCCAAGCCCGAGCCCATCGCCATCTCCGCCACGGTGGACGTGAGCCGGTTGGTGCTGTCCACGCTGCGGTGCATCGCGGTGAACGATGCGGTGCCGCTGGGCTCGCCCTACCCGGACACCAGCGCCTTTCCCTTCGAAAAGCTCAACCGCTACGCCTACGCCGCAGGCAAGGACGGCTCGCTGCGCGGCCTGGAGGATGCGCTGCCCCCGGGCCACCCGCGCCTGGTGCGGCAGATCGCCAAGCGCTACCTGGAAAGAGGCGTGGTCATCGACCCGCACGAGATCGTCGTGACGGTGGGCGCCACCGAGGCCATCAACCTGTGCCTGCAGGCCGTGGCCCGCCCCGGGGACGTGATCGCCGTCGAATCCCCCACCTTCTACGCCATGCTGCACGCCATCGAGCGCATGGGCATGCGGGCGGTGGAGGTGCCCACGCACCCCGACCAGGGCATCAGCATCGAGGAGCTCGCCCGCATCGCCGCATCGCAGCCCATCGCGGCCTGCATGGTGATGTCCAACTTCCAGAACCCGCTGGGCTACCAGATGCCCGACGAGCGCAAGCTGGCGCTGGTGGAGTTCGCCGCGCGGGTGGGCATGCCGGTCATAGAGAACGGCGTCTACGACGAGCTGTATTACGGCGACAAGCCGCCCACCACGCTGAAGTCGTTCGACCGCGACGGCCTGGTGCTGCACTGCTCGTCCTTCTCCAAGACGCTGGCGTCGGTCTACCGCATCGGCTGGGCGATGGCGGGCCGCTATCGCGACCAGGTCGAGAAGCTCAAGTTCCTCAACACGGTGACGCCGGCCCAGCCGCAGGTGGCCATCGCCCAGTTCCTGGAGCGCGACGGCTACGAGCACCACCTCAGGCGCCTGCGCAAGGCCTACGCGCAGCAGGCGCAGCTCATGAAGGCCATCGTGCTGCGCTTCTTCCCGCCGGGCACGCGAACGTCCTCCCCGGCCGGCGGCTATGTGCTGTGGGTGGAGCTGCCACCGCAGATCGACGCCCTGCACCTGTACGAGCTGGCGCTGGCGCGCGGCATCACCGTGGGGCCGGGCTACATGTTCTCGGTGTCCAACAGCTACAGCAACTTCATCCGGCTGAACTACAGCACGCCCTGGTCCCCGCAGATCGAGCAGGCCGTCATCACGATAGGCGCCATCGCCGCGGACTGCGTGCGCTGAGGGCCACACCAGTCTGGTCAACGCCTTGCCGCCACGCGCAGCACAGCGCGTGCGATGGCGAAGCAGCACAGTGGCGAGCGGCGAACTGTGCGCTGCGATTGAGCGCTGTGCTGTGCTCTTGGGATGGCCGGGCCGGCCTCCATCATTCCTTCACGACATCACGACACCTCCGTTCGGAGTGAAGGAGTCCCCGTTGTTCGCCGAAGGAATCCAGCCCATGAAGACGATGCCCGGCCGCATCGTCACCGCCGATCAGTTGCGCGAAGCGCAGCTGTGGATGGCGCACCAGGCCGCAGCACCCCAGCACAGCCATGACCTGCTGCTGGCCGCCGCCACCGGCCGCGTGCTGGCCCGCCCCCTGCACCTTCCCGACACCGACGGCAAGGCGCGCCAGCTCGACCCCGGCACCCGGCTGGACTGGTACCTGCTGCCCCTGCTGGCCGCCGGCGGCCACATCTCGGTGCCGGTCTTCGCACCCGTGCGCTGCGCCATCGTGGCCGTGCAGGCCGACAGCGACGGCGACGCCCAGGCGCGCGACGCCTCCGTCGTCGCCGTCATGCTGCAGGCCGCGATGACGGAGCTGGGCGTGCGCTCGGTCAGCAGCAACCTGAACCTGCCGCCAAGCGCCAGCGCCGCGTCGCTGTCGCGGTTTGCCAGGCACTGCGACCTGCTGCTGGTCATCGACGACAGCGCCACGCGGCGCCCGGCGGCGGCGGGCCTCGCGCCGCCGCCCATCTACGAAATCGACGGCTGCCCCTGCCTCGTGCTGCCCCGGTCCGCGCTGGCCGCGCTGAGCCAGTTCGTCGTCTTCGGCGTGCCGCTGATCCGCCGCCTGCAGGGCCGCTCGCTGGACCTGCCGCCGCTGCGCACCGCCACCGAAGCCGGCACGGACCTGCGCCTGCGCTGCAGCAGCGCGCTCGTCTGCGTCAGCGCCCACGGCGACGGCGACGCCATCCAGGTGCGGCCCTGCGCGCCTTGCGATGCGCTGCCGGGCCCGGACTTCGCCCCCGTGAGCGGCGTGGCCTGGCGGCCCGAGGGGCAGCGCCTGCTGACCTATCTGCCGCTCGCCGAATGGCTGCACTGAGCCTGCATCGACCACCTATCCGTCGCCTGTGCGGGGAGCCCTGGCCCTGCACTTCATCCTTCTTCACGCTCTCGATACGAGAGGGCAGCCTGCAAACAGCAACATGCCTCACGGCCCCGGCCTTCCCCGGGCCGCCACCATGAGGGCAGGCGTATGCAAAAGGCACTGGCAGCGGCGGTTCTCGGTCTGCAGCTCTGCGTGGGCGCGGGCGCGGCGCCGCTGGAGGCGGGCATCCAGCGCAAGGTGCGCGAGGCGACGTTTGAAGTCGTCATGCCCAAGCCGGCCCAGGAGTCGGTCACCTACGACAAGCCCTGGCAGGAGCTGCTGCCCTACCCGGTGCGCGCCGACAAATACGTGTCGATGGGCACGGCCTTCGCCATCGGCCCCAACCAGTACGTCACGGCCATGCACGTGCTGGTCGCGGCGTTCGGCGACGCGCGCGGCGAGCCGCTGCTGCGCGATGCGGGCGGCAACCTCTACGCGATCGCGCAGGTCACCAAGGGCTCCACCGACCAGGACTTCGCGGTGTTCACGCTGGCCAGGCCGCCGGAGCGCGCCGCTTTCCTGGCGTTGAACGACAAGCCGGAGCTCAACGGCACGGTCTATGCCGTCGGCAACGCACTCGGCGAGGGCGTCGTCATGCGGGAAGGCAACTACACCTCCGACACGCCGGAGGAGGACAGTGGGCGCTGGAAGTGGATGCGTTTCTCCGCGCCCATCTCGGGCGGCAACAGCGGCGGGCCACTGGTGGACGCCGAGGGCCGCGTGATCGGCATCGTGCGCGCCATGCGCACGTCCGAGAACACGCTGAATATCGCCGTTCCCGCCGCGCTGGTGAAGACGGCGCCGGAGGGCGTGGTGAGCGTGGACACGCGCGCTGCCACCGGCCTGCCCTTCTTCGACAAGACGCGCGCCGGGCGCTTCAAGGCGAGCATCCCCACGCCCAAGCGCTTCGCCGAGCTGGCGGCGGCCTACATGCAGGCGGTGGACGAGTTCAACCTGACCCAACTGCGCGGGCTGGTCGCCGACACGGCCAGCGACACCTTCCCCCGCGGCACCGGCAGCGACAGGCTGCTGCACGGCATCTACGAGCGCGCCGCGCCGGGCATCGTCGTGCAGGGCGGCAATGGCAACTGGATGATTGCGCAGCCCACCTACACGCGGCTGGACCTGGGCCGCGAGGGCTGGCAGGACTCGACCAACTTCAAGGGCTTCCTCGTGTTCCACCGCCACAAGCCGGACGGCGTCGACCAGGCCGCGTGGTACTCGGACCCGCAGATGGCCCGGGACGTGGTGCTCAAGGCGTCGCCAGCCAGCATCCATGTGGGCACCGAGAACGCCAAGCTCCTGTCGCTGGGCGCCCCGGCCGAGGACACGCTCTTCACCGACACCTGGGGCCGGGTCTGGCAGGTGCGCGCCTGGCACGTCACCACCTGGTTCGGCAGCGACTGGCTGATCGAGTTCGACCTGCCCGTGCCCGACGGCTCGGTGGGCTTCGAGACCCGCGTGCCCTCGCTGGGGCGCAACGGCCAGATCGAGCGCATGAAACTGCTGACGGGCTTCTTTGCGGCCTCCTATGAGGGCAAGCTGTCCCAATGGGAGCAGTTCCTGTCGCAACGGCCCCTGTTGCCCAAGGCGCTGGCGGGGCCGGTGCTCCAGGTGGACTATGGCCGCAGCCTGGCGTTCGACGACCGCCGCGTGGCTTTCACCTACGGGCCCGAGCTGCAGAAGATCGCGCCGGACAGCCGCCTGAGGCTGGACTTCGCCTTCATGCCCGACCCCGCCGGCGCGCTGCTCGACATCGCCGGCATCGCCAACTACAACGCCGAGGGCAGGACCGAGGTCGACGTCTTCCGCCACGTGGCGCCAGCAGAGACCGGCAGCGAAGCCGCGAAGACGGAATGGGGCCGGCGGCTGCACCACGCCCACCCCTACGACGCCGTCGCGACGACGGCCAACGACCGGCAGGTGATCAGCACCGTCCACGGCGCCCCAGACGCCGAGCCGGCCCCGGAAGTCCTGTACACCTTCCAATACCGGGCCGAGAACGGCACGCCGCAGGAGCAGATGAAAGCCAAGCTGGACCTGCTGATGCGGCAGGCCAAGGTCAACGAGCACTGACCGCGCCTAGGTACTGACCCCGTTGTAACCGTCTCAAAAAGCGCCGCGCCGAACTTCATAATTTGCGCCGGAAAGAACGCGGGGATGCCCGTCCATGACCGAGTCTGTCGCAAAGATTCTGCAGATTCCATTGACCCTGGGCCTGTCGCCCGGTGAGCACGCCGATGACGCGAAGGACGCGGTCATCGACCGCTACCGGCGCATCCTCAACCGGGCAACGCAGACGGCCATCATCACGGTGGACGAGCACGGCATCGTCACCGGCTGGAGCGAGGGCGCACGCGCGGTGCTGGGCTGGACCGAAGGGCAGATGCTGGGCCAGTCGCTGGCGCGCATCTTCCCGGACGACCAGGGTGGCGAGGCCATGCTGCGGGCCGAGATTGCCGCGGCCACCACCCGAGGCCAGGCGCCGGCCGAGGGCTGGCGGCTGCGCCAGGACGGCCAGCGCATCTGGGTGGTGGGCGAAACCAGCCGGCTCAACGAGAGCGACCCTCAGGCCGGGTTCGTGAAGATCCTGCGCGACCGCACGGAGCGCCGCCGCGTGGAGCTGGCGCTGGCCGAGAAGACGCGCGCGCTGGAGCTGCTGAACCGCGCCGGCGCGCGGCTGGCCCGCGAGACCCAGCTCGACGCCGTCGTGCAGACCGTGACAGACACCGGCGTGGCGCTGACGGGCGCGCAGTTCGGCGCCTTCTTCTACAACGTCATCAACGCCGAGGGCGAGAGCTACATGCTCTACAGCCTCTCCGGCGCGCCGCGCGAGGCCTTCAGCAAGTTCCCCATGCCGCGCAACACGGCCATGTTCGCGCCCACCTTCCAGGGCGAGGGCATCGTCAGGTCCGACGACATCACGCAGGACCCGCGCTACGGCCACAACGCGCCACGCCATGGCATGCCCGAAGGGCACCTGCCGGTGCGCAGCTACCTGGCCGTGCCGGTCATGTCGCGCTCGGGCGAGGTGCTGGGCGGGCTGTTCTTCGGCCACTCGCAGGCGGGCGTGTTCACGGCCACGTCCGAGCGCAGCCTGAGCGGCCTGGCGGGCGAAGCGGCGGTCGCCATCGACAACGTGCGCCTGCACGAGGCCACCCAGCGCGAGATCGCCGAGCGCCGTCGCGCCGAGGCCGCGCTGCGCGAGCTCAACGACGAGCTGGAGGCCCAGGTGCGCCGCCGCACCGAGGAGTTGATGCAGCAGGCGGAGGTGCTGCGCCAGGCGCAGAAGATGGACGCCCTGGGCCAGCTCACCGGCGGCATCGCGCACGACTTCAACAACATCCTGCAGGTCATCGTCGGCAACCTGGAGTTGCTGTCGCGCACGCTGCCCGACGAAATGGCCCGGCAAAAGCACGCCGCCCAGGTGGCCCTGGTGGCGGGCAAGCGCGCGGGCGAATCCACGCAGCGGCTGCTGGCCTTTGCGCGGCGCCAGCCGCTGAACCCCAAGCCCGTGGACGTGAACCTCATGGTGCAAGGCGTGTCCGAGCTGCTCAGGCAGTCCCTGGGCGAGACGGTGGCGCTGCAGACCGTGCTGGCCGCCGAAGTCTGGCCCGTGGAGGCCGACCCCGGCGAACTGCAGAGCGCCCTGCTCAACCTCGCCGTGAACGCCCGCGACGCCATGCCCGACGGCGGCAAGCTCACTCTCGCGACGATGAACGTGCTGCTCGACGAGGCCGCCGCAGCCCGGCATGCCGAACTGGCCCCGGGCCCCTACGTGCAGATCAGCGTCACCGACTCCGGCGCGGGCATGGACGCGCAGACGCTGTCGCGCGTGTTCGAGCCCTTCTTCACCACCAAGGCCGAGGGCAAGGGCACAGGCCTGGGCCTGAGCCAGGTCTACGGCTTCGTCAAGCAGTCGCACGGCCACGTCAGCATCGCCTCCGAGCCCGGCGCCGGCACCACCGTCAGCATCGTCCTGCCACGCCTGCACGCAGCTACCGACGCCGACGAGCCCCAGCGGCCCGCGGCGCCCGAGGCCTCGGGCGAACGCGTGCTTGTGGTGGAAGACGACCCCGACGTGCGCGCCTACACCGTGGGCGCCCTGCGCGAGCTGGGCTACCGCGTCACCGAGGCCGTGGACGGCCCCAGCGCCCTGCACCAGCTCGCGCAGGCCTCCGTGGACCTCGTCTTCACCGACGTGGTGCTGCCCGGCGGCATGACCGGCGCCGACATCGTGGGCGAGGCCCGCGCCCTGTGGCCCGGCATCAAGGCCCTCTACACCACCGGCTACGCCCGCGACGCCATCGTCCACCAGGGCCGGCTGGACGCCGGCGTGCAGCTCATCACCAAGCCGTTTGCATTCGACGACCTCGCGGCCAAGGTGCGGGAGGTGCTGGAGGGCTGAGAACGCCGCGACCTACCAGTCGACGGTGTCGTCCGTGCCCCCGAAAGCGGCCGGCACGTCCTTGAAGTGCGGCAGCGCATCCTTCACCGGCATCACCGCGTGCTGGCAGCGGATGTGGAAGGCCGGCTGGAAGGCTTCCGGCGGCAGCAGGAAACCGCTCACGCCACGCACGCCCATGCCCGCCGGCTCGCCGAACAGGAAGGTGCCGCAGGTGGCGCAGCGGGTGCGCGGCAGGGTCCTGTAGGTCCACGTGGACGTGCCCTCGCCGTCCAGCGCCACCGCGTCCGCCGGGAAGAGCGCCAGCGGCACCATCGCGCCGCCCGTCACGGCACGGCAGTCGTCACAGTGGCAGTAGAACTGCGCGATGGGCGCGCTGCTGATGCGCAGCGCCACGCCGCCGCAACGGCACTTCAGCGTCATGGTGGGCGTGCTCATGCGGCCACCCGCTCTTCGCGCCAGAAGCTGAAGTCCGCCGCCCCGTCGAGGAAGGTCTGCGCCGTCTTCAGGAAGGCCTGCATGTGGGGTGTCTGCATGTGGGGCCCGTTGAAGGCCTCTTCGCTGTCCCACTGCTCGATGATCAACCAGCGCTGCGGCGCCTTGGGGTCCACCAGCAGGCGAATGCCGTGGCAGGCACTCTCATGGGCCAGCACCAGCTTGATGACGGCCTCCAGTTCGCGGCGGGCCAGAGCCACCTTGTCGGGCTGGATCGCGCAGGTGATCACGACGGTGACCGGGGTGGGTTGCTTGTCCATATACTTTTGAGACTGAATCACAAGTGCAATGAATTCTGCTCAGCGCACCCCGCTTCAACAATCGAATGTTCGTCAACTATTCGTGATCAACGCTCACTAATCAAATGGCCCGCAAACTACCGCCCCTCAACGCCCTGGCCAGCTTCGAGGCCACGGCCCGGCTGTTGAGCTTTTCAAGGGCGGCCGAGGAGTTGAGCCTCACGCCCGGCGCCGTCAGCCGCGCCGTCAAGACGCTGGAAGACCAGCTCGGCACCCAGCTCCTTGAGCGCAAGACGCGCTCCGTGCGACTCACCGAAGTGGGTGAGCCGTATGCGCAAGCCGTGCGCACCGCGCTCGATCAACTGGCCGCGGCCACGGCCACGCTCACGGCCCACCGCTCCAGCAACACGCTCAACGTCAGCACCTCCGACGGCTTCGCCGGCCGCTGGCTGGTGCCGCGGCTGTACCGCTTCCACCGCGCCAACGCCGACATCGACGTGCGCGTGTCCACCACCGGCAAGTTGGCCACCTTCCTTGGCGACGGGATCGACGTCGCCATCCGCTACGGCGGCGGCCACTACGACGGCCTCACGGCAGAGTTCCTCACCGACGAAGAGGTCTTCCCCGTCTGCAGCCCCAAGCTGCTGAAGGGCCCTCACGCGCTGCGCAAGCCCGAGGACCTGAAGCACCACACCCTCATCCGCGACGGCTACCCCATCGACTGGGCAGCATGGCTCGCCAGCGCCGGCGTGAAGGGCGTGAACGCCCGCAAGGGCATCACGCTGGACTCCTACAGCTTCGCCGTAGAGGCTGCCGTGCAAGGCGAAGGCGTGGTGCTGGGCCGCACCATGCTCGTCAAGGACGACCTCGCCGCGGGCCGGCTGGTGCGGCCCTTCAAGCACGCACTCAAGGCCCGTTCGAGCTTCTACCTCGTCTATCCGCCCGACGCCCTGCGCCAGCGCAAGGTCAAGGCCTTCAGGGACTGGCTGTTTGCCGAGATGGCCGGCGGCGTCTGACGCGGCCCGCCGGCCTTGCGGGCCCTTGCGCCGGTTACATCGCGCAGCGAACGGTCACAGTCCACGCCGCCCTTGCGCCCTCGTCCGACAGCGCCTGGCCCGCGCACCCGCTAGCTTGGATCATGTACTTATTGTTGCGGAGCGCATGCCATGCTCGACGCTAAGCCCAAGATAGACAGCCGGGACCGCCAACGCATCAACGTCCAGGAGTACCAGGAACTGCGCAACTGGGCGGCGAAGTTCGGTGTCACCACCCAGCAGGTGAAGGACGCCATTGATCGCGTGGGCGACCGCGCCGTGGAGGTGGAGCAGTACCTGAAGGGCAGCCGGCATTGACGCCGCTGGACACCCGTTCAACGCCTAACCCACGTAGCGCAATCCCAGCTTCTCCAGCGGCCCTCGCATCTTGTACATGTCCAGCCCCAGCACGCCGGCCGCGAGCTGCTCGCGCTTGACGACCTCGTTGGCTTCACGCGCCTGGGCGGCGGCCAGCGTCTTGGCCGCCAGGGCACGCGGCACACAAACCACGCCGTCGTCGTCCGCCACGATCACGTCGCCCGGCGTCACCCACATGCCCGCGCAAACCACCGGGATGTTGACCGAGCCCAGCGTAGCCTTGATGGTGCCCTTGGCCGAGATGCATTGGCTCCAGACCGGGAACTGCATTGCGGCCAGCGTCTTCACGTCGCGCACCCCCGCATCGATGACGAGGGCGCGGGCGCCGCGGGCCTGGAAGCTGGTGGCCAGCAGATCGCCGAAATACCCGTCCGTGCACTCGGCGGTGACGGCCGCGACGACGATGTCGCCGGGTTGTATCTGCTCGGCCGCCACATGCAGCATCCAGTTGTCGCCGGGGTGCAGCAGCACGGTCACTGCCGTGCCGCTGACCTGCGCGCCCGCGTAGATGGGCCGCATATAGGGCTTGAGCAGGCCCACGCGGCCCATGGCCTCGTGCACCGTGGCCGAGCCGAAGGCGGCCAGCGCATCGGCCGTCACGCGGTCGGTGCGTTCAATGCTGCGGTAGACAACACCGAGTTCGTACATCTCAAAGCCCCTTGTTCTTCAGTCGCGCATCCAGCCGCGGAAAGACGCGCCGCGCATTGCCCTCGAACACCATGTGGCGCTGCGCCTCGGTGAGGTGGGGCGTGGCCTCGACGTAGCGCCGCGTGTCGTCGAAGTGGTGGCCCGTCTGCGGGTCCACGCCGCGCACGGCGCCGATCATCTCGGAGGCGAACAAGATGTTCTTCACCGGGATCACGCCGGCCAGCAGGTCGATGCCGGGCTGGTGGTACACGCAGGTGTCGAAGAAGATGTTCTTCAGCAGGTGCTCCTGCAACAGCGGCTTCTTCAGCTCTTGCGCCAGGCCCCGAAAGCGTCCCCAGTGGTAGGGCACCGCGCCGCCGCCATGCGGGATCAAAAAGCGAAGCGTCGGGAAGTCCTTGAACAGGTCGCCCGCCAGGCACTGCATGAAGGCCGTCGTGTCCGCGTTCAGGTAGTGCGCGCCGGTGGTGTGGAAGCAGGCGTTGCAGCTCGTGGACACATGGATCATGGCCGGGATGTCCAACTCCACCATCTTCTCGTACAGCGGGTACCAATGCCGATCGGTCAGCGGCGGGCTGGTCCAGTGGCCGCCTGAGGGGTCGGGGTTGAGGTTGATGCCCACGAAGCCATAGTCCCTCACGCAGCGCTCCAGCTCGGGGATGCACGTGGCCGGGTCCACCCCGAGCGACTGCGGCAGCATCGCCGCGCCGACGAATTGCTCGGGGAACATCTCACTCACGCGGTGGCACAGCTCGTTGCAGATCGCGGCCCAGGTGGCGGACGTGTCGAAGCCGCCAACGTGGTGGGCCATGAAGCTGGCGCGCGGGCTGAAGACGGTCAGGTCGATGCCGCGCTCGCGCATCTTGGCGAGCTGGTTGGTCTCTATCGACTCGCGCAGCTCGTCGTCGCTGATCTTCAGTGACGAGGGTGACGGCGTCTTGGCAGGATCCCTCAGGCCGGCGATCTGCAGGTCGCGCCAGGCGCCGAGGGCCGCGGGCGCGGTGGTGTAGTGGCCGTGGACGTCGATGATCATGGTCAGAAGCGGTGGTTGATGCCGGCGGTGAAGCCCACCTGGTTGGACGCGCCGGCCGTGTTCAGCGTCGTCACGACCGCCGCCTTGTACTTCGTGCGGTCGGCTTCCACGTAGAGCTTGGTGCGCTTGGACAGCATGTAGTCCACGCCCGCAATGGTCAGCGCCTTGCCGCGCGCCTTGTCGGTGCTGGAGGTGGTGCGGTAGTAGCCGGCGGTCAGCTTCACCTGCTCGCTCAAGGAGTAGCTGGCGCCGCCGAAGGCATTGCGCGTCACCGTGTCGGGCGCTGTGCCGTCCAGCTTCAGCGTGTCCATCATGTAGCCGCCGGACACGCCCCAGGCGCCCTGCTTGAAGGCCGCGCCCACGAGGTAGTAGTCCTCGTTGCGGTAGGTGCTGCCCACCAGCACGCTGCGGCGGTTGTAGGAGACGCCGGTGGTCAGCGCGTCGCCGTAGTACTGCAGGCCCGTGCCGTAGGCCGAGCCCTTGCTGTTGCTGCCGCCCACCTCGCCGAAGGCGTTCTCCAGCTCGAACTTGAAGCGGCCGAACTCGCCCACGTACTTCACGTCGTTGCTGAAGCGCGTGCCGCTGGACGCCTGTGTCAGCGGGATCAGCGGCGTGTAGTTGAAGTGGAAGGGGTCGTAGTCGAGGATGAAGTCGTGCGAGATGGTGTACTGCCGGCCCAGGTCCAGCGAGCCCCACGCGCCCTTCATGCCCACAAAGGCCTGGCGCTGCCAGAAGGTGTTGGTGGTGTTGTCCAACGTGCCGGTGGCCAGGTTGAAGCCATGCTCCAGCAGGAAGTGCGCGTCCAGCCCGCCCCCCAGGTCCTCGCGGCCGGCAACATCCAGCTTGTTGGAGCTGTTCCAGCCGTTGGAGCCCATGAAAGTCTTGCTGTCGCCGGCGGGGTTCACGTGCGTCAGGTGGCGCACGCCACCGTCCATGGTGCCGAAGAGCTTGACCTCGGTCTGGGCGTGGGCGGCAGGCATGGCCAGCAAGAGGGCCAGTGAGGCCAGTTGTCGGGCACGGTGGGTCATTCGTTGTCTCCAGATGCCGGTCTTTGCCGGCAGGGGTGATTGAGGAAGGCGAGTGAGGACTGCGACCGCGCGTGGGTCGCAGCCGCAAGTACGGGGGCCTAGGCCTGTTGCCGTGCGAGCGCCAACTCGGGCTCGGGCTCCACGTAGCCGTTGTCCAGCTCCGTGCGCAGGCGGTCGGTGTCCAGCGCCTTTTCCCAGCGGGCCACGACGACGGTGGCGACGGCGTTGCCGGTGATGTTGACGAACACGAAGGCCGAGGACAGCAGCCGGTGCACACCCAGGATGATGGCGATGGAGGACACGGGGATGGTGTTCGTGGCCGCCAGCGTCGCCGCCAGTACCGCGAGGGCCGAGCCCGCCACGCCCGCGCCGCCCTTGGACGTGATCAGCAGCACCAGCAGCAGCGCGAGCTGGTGCTCCCAGCCCAGCGCCGTGTTGGTGGCCTGCGCGAGGAACACCGACACCGCGGCGAAGTAGAGGCACGTGCCGTCATGGTTGAACGCGTAGCCGCCGGGCAGCACCAGCCCCACCACCGAGCGCTCGCAGCCCAGCTGCTCCAGCTTCTTCAGCAGCTGCGGGAACACGCTCTCCGACGAGCTGGTGCCGATCACCAGCAGCAGCTCGGAGCGGATGTAGCGCATCAGCTTGAGCAGGCTGAAGCCCGCCAGGCGCGCTACCGGCCACAGCACCCCCACGAAGAACAGCAGGCAGGTCAGGTAGAACTCGCCCACCAGCTTGCCCAGCGACACCAGCGACCCCACGCCGAACTTGCTGACCGTGAAGGCAATGGCGCCATAGGCCGCGATGGGCGAGACCTTCATCGCCAGGCCGATGATCCAGTACACGCCCTGCGCGAAGCTCTCCAGCACATTGAGCATGGGCCGCGCCCGCTCGCCCGCCGCGCTGAGGCCAAAGCCGAACAGCACCGACACGAACAAAATCTGCAGGATGTCGCCGCTGGCGAAGGCGGACACCATGGTCCGCGGGATCAGGTTCAGCAAAAAGACGCTGGTGGACTCGAAGTGCTTGGCCTGGTTGATGTAGCTGTCCGCCGCACCCGCGTCCAGCGCGGTGGCGTCGATGTTCATGCCCACGCCCGGCTGCAGCAGGTTGATCGTGACGAGGCCGATCAGCAGCGCGATGGAGGTGATGACCTCGAAATAGATCAGCGCCTTGATGGCCACGCGGCCCACCTTCTTCATGTCGCCCGCGTTGGCGATGCCGCTGACGACCGAGCAGAAGATGATGGGGCCCACCACCATCTGGATGAGCCGGATGAAGGCGTCCCCCAGCGGCTGCGAGGCCTTGCCGATGTCGGGCCACCAATGGCCCACGGCCACCCCCAGCACGATGCCGACGAACACCTGGAACGAGACGTCCCGGTAGAACGGCTTCCGGGACGGCTGTCGGGGAAGCGGCAGGTCTTTCATGTTCACGCTCTTGTCTCCTGGATCTTAGGTCTGTGAGCTCCCGGCGCTCTTTGCGGCGACTTCGGGAGCGGTGTCATCTCGCTTCGTCGCCGAGCAGCTCCAGGCTGTCCGCCAGCAGTTCGTCCACCGTCACCGGCCGCGGCATCAGGCCCTGCCTTTCGCAGAAGGCCAGCGTGGTGGCCAACGGCCCGCGCAGCGCATCGGCGCCGTCGGGCAGGCGCCGCCGCAGCGCGGGCGGGTCGCCCACCGAGGCCTTGCCTTGCTTGAACAGCCGATACACCGCGCGCGCTTTCTCGGGCTCGGCTTGGGCCAGCGCCAGCGGCATCGTCAGCACGTGGTTGATGGGCACGAAGCCGTGCTCGGCCTGCCAGCGGCGGTCGACCTCGGCGTGGTCGCCGATGACCGGCGCGATGTCCTCGTGCGCGGGCAAGTCGTTGCCGAAGATGGCCGCGTCCAGCTCGCCGTCCATCAGCATCTGCAGCATGGCCTTGCCGGCGGGCGCGCGGCTGACGAAGGCGGGGTCGCGGTACTCGGGCAGGTGGCCGCCCTCGAAGGTGGTCCAGCGGATGCGGTCCGGCGCCAGGCCGTAGGTCTCGTCCAGGATGCCGCGCAGCCACATGCCCGTCGTCTGCGTGTAGGCCCGCACGCCGATGCGTTCGCCGGCCAGGTCCGTCACGGTGAGGCCCGGGCGGTGGCGCTTGTTGTAGACCAGGCAGCCCTGCTGCAGCCGCGCCGCCAGCACGATGGGCAGCATCAGCAGCGGCTTGCCATAGGCCTTGGCCTGCAGGAAGGTGGCAATGGCCAGCTCGCTCACGTCATAGGCCTGGCGCTGCGCCATGGGCGCGAAGGCGCGGTGGATGGGCTCCACCTCTTGCCAGTTGATCTGCAAGCCCGGCTCGGTCAGCTCGCCACTCATCAGCTTCTCGGTGTGCGCGTAGCGCTTCACCGCGGCGGTCAGCGGGGCGTTCATGCCGCGGCTCCCATGCGGGTCAGCTCCGGGTAGATGGAGCGCGCCGTGTCGCCAAAGATCCAGGCCCGGTCTTCAGGCGACACCATCGCGAGACCGGCCTGGGCCTCGGCCAGCAGCGACTTCAGCGAGCCCTCGGCCGACGGGAAGTTGGAGCCCCAGGCGATGCGCCGCGCGCCAAAGGCCGCCAACACCGCGGGCATGAAGGCCTGCGGCGTGGAGGCGCCCCGCGCGGCCTCGGCAATGGTGCGGTTGGTGAGCTTCAGGTACACGCCCGGGTGTTCGGCCAGCTCGAACAGCGGCCGCGCCGACGCATAGGGCGGGCCGTCGGACAGGTCCGGCCGAGCTAGATGGTCCAGCAGCACGCGGCTGCGCGGGAACAGGCCCAGCATGCGGCGCAGCGCCGGGATGCCCGCGGCCGTCATCTGCAGGCAGATGGAAATGCCGTGGGCCTGCGCGTGGTCCCATACCGGGTAGGAGCGCTCGTCGTCCAGCCAGCTGGCCTGGCCCGGCATCGTAGTGCCGGTCAGGAACAGGCGCAGCCCGCTCAGGCCCTGGCCCAGCCAGTGCTTGAAGCGCTCCACCGCGTCCGGGGCCAGCACGTCGATGGAGAACACGCCGCAGAAGCGGTCCGGGTGCGCCTTCACGGCGTCCACCACATAGCGGTTGTCATTGCCGTAGGCCGTGGAGGCCTGCACCACCATCGCGTGGCGTATGCCCGCCTCGTCCATGGCGGCCAGCAGGCTCTCGTAATCCGCCGGCCGGTGCGCCGACCAGTCCGACTGCTTGCCCCCCACCGGCGCCAGCGGGTAGCGGTCGTGGTCGGGCGAGATGGCATGCGTGTGGGTGTCGACGTACATGGTTAAGCTGGGTTCGATCTGTGACGGGTCTATGAATCGAACTCTAGGGAAGCGACTCCTATTTTCCTAATTTAAACTGCGGCCCAGCCCATAAATCCTGGTTAAGCTGAATTGCCGATCTGATGACAGAAAACAGCATCAACCTGCGCCGATTCGTGCTGTTCGACGCCGTCTGCCGCGCGGGCGGCATCAGTCCCGCAGCCGAGGCCGTGGGCCTGAGCCAGCCGGCGGTAAGCCTGGCGATCAAGAAGCTGGAAGAGGCGATAGGCGCCGTGCTGTTGGAGCGCGGCTACGGCGGTGCCGAGCTGACCCTGGAAGGCGCGCTGCTGCAGCGGCGCGTGGTGCGCATGCTGGAGCAGATCGAGGCCGCCGTCGCCGCCCTGCCCTCTGGTGCGCGCACTCGCCAGCAACATGCGGGCGCCATGTGCCGGCGCCTGACGGACTCGCAGATCCGCTGCCACGTCGCCATCGCCGACGCGGGTTCCGCCGCCGAGGCCGCGCGCCGCCTGGGCATCTCGCAGCCCGCCGTGCACCGCGCCGCCCGCGAGCTGGAGGACACCATAGGCCACACGCTGTACCGCCGCCGCGTGCACAGCGTGTCGGCCAATGCCGCGGGGCAGGAGCTCGCGCGCCGCCTGGTGGTGGCCCTGGGCGAGATCGCGCAGGCGCGGGTGGATCTCGTCACCGCCCGGGGCCTGGCGGCCGGGCGCATCGCCGTGGGCGTGCTGCCCCTGATGCCGCAACGCCTGCTGGCGCGCACCATCGGCAAGCTGCGCGAGGCCTACCCCCACGTGGTGGTCACCATCCGCGAAAGTACCCACGCCCGGCTGCTGGAAGACCTGCGCTTCGGGCGCCTCGACATCATCGTCGGCGCGCTGCGCGAGCCCCGCCTGGAAGGCAACGTCGTCGAGCACGAGCTGTTCACCGACCCCTACGTCGTCGTCGTGCGCCGCGGCCACCCGCTGGCTACGCAGCGCCACGTGGGCGTGGACGACTTGGCCGCCCACGGCTGGGTCGTGCCCCAGCAGGACATGCCGCGCCGCGACGTGGTGGACCTGATGCTCGCCACCCTGCCCGAGCCGCCCCGCGTGCTGGTGGAGACGAGCTCGCTGGCCATGATGATCGCCATGCTGGAGGAGAACGACTGCATCTCCCTGCTGTCGCGCTCCCACATCCTCTACGGCAACTACCGCAACGAGGTCGTGGCCCTGGACGTGCCCTCCCCCAAGAGCGGCCGCGCCGTGGGCTACACCACCCGCGCCGACTGGCTGCCCACGCAGCCCCAGCGGGAGTTCATCGCGCAACTGCAGGCGCAGTGCCGGGTGGCGGTCGGGGCCTAGGCGCCCACAGAGGAGCCTCGCCTCGCCAGCCCCACGCCAACGCTCGCCAACACGACAGCAGCCACCCCCAGCATCGCCGCCTCGCTGCGCGCCAGCATGCCCTCGCAGGCCAGCCAGGCGCAGGCCAGGCCCACCACCCATGCCAGCATCCAGCGCACCGGCCCGCCCCTAGCGTGAACCGCTGGGCGCCCTGACAACATCCCGGAACACCATGCCATCGCCGTCCACTCCGCGGGCCGCGGGCAGGCTCAACAGTTGGCGCAGCAGCGCGTAGACGTGCACGTTGTCGAAGTCCGGCAGCACCTGGCCCGCCGCGAGGGCCGGCCCGTTGGCGATGAACAGCGAGTTCATCTCGGGCGCCATGTTGTCGTAGCCGTGGTTGCCACCCGCGGAGGCCTTGCGTGGCGCGCTGGGCAGCACAAGCCAGCCGGGCTGCGCCAGGCAGATGATGGGAGGCACGCGCGGGTTGGCGCCGTAATGAAAACGCGCCGGGACGTCGGCCTTGCGCCAGCACTGCATGTGCTCGTGCGGCGCCAGCAAGGCCCGCTCGACCTCCTCGGTCTTGCCGGGCAGCGGTGCAAGGGTGGCAAAGGTGCCGGCCTCCACCAGGTGATACAGCTTCGCGTCGAGCAGCGTGTCCAGCGCAATGATGCGCTCGCTGCTGGTGGCGGCCATGCCATGGTCCGACACGATGACGAGGTTGGCCGGCTGGCCCAGCGCCTTCAAGCCGGCCACGAGCATCGCCAGCGCCGCATCGACCTGGGCCACGGCCTGGGTGGTCAGCGCACTGTCCGGGCCATGCTCGTGGCCGGCGGTGTCGACCGTATCGAAATACAGCGTCACGAACTTGGGGCGGATGTCATCAGGGCGGCGCAGCCAGTCCAACACCGCATTGACGCGCTGCGTATCACTCACCGCCTTGTTGTACTGCGCCCAGTCCGACGGGCGCGTGCCCGCGTCGCCAAAGGCCACGTTGGCCCCCGGCCAGAACAGGGCGGCGGTGCGCAGGCCGGCCTTCTCCGCATCCACCCAGATCGGCGTCGCCGCGTTCCACCACCAGGGGTCGTCGTTGAACATGGTGAAGGCTTCCTTGCGCTCGGGCGCCTCGATCCGGTTGCCGACGATGCCATGGCGGTCCGGGCGCAGGCCGGTCACCAGCGTCCAGTGGTTGGGGAAGGTCTTGGCCGGAAACGACGGGTGCATAACCCCCGTGACGCCGCCGGCCGCCAGCTGCGACAGCGTCGGGCTGACACCGCGCTGCAGGTAGTCATAGCGGAAGCCGTCGATGGAGACCAGGATCGTCACCGGCGGGCGCTGCTCCGCGGCGCGCGACGCCGGCGCGGCGGGTGCGGCCACCGTCTGGGCCTGCCCAGCGCAGCCGGCCAGCATCACCAAAGCCGCGGCCAGCCAGGCTGCGGCATACCGTGCCGCGCAGGTCAGGGGCCAAGCGCTCAGAGGGTCGAGTCTTGTCATGAGGCGTCACCGAGGCACATCCGCCGCACTCTAGCGCCGCGGGGTGTCGGCCGCCTGTCAGCTCAGCACCAGACGCTCCACAGGCTACAGGCGCACAAACCCGTCCGCACTCCACGCCTGCGACCCCACCCCGTGATGCACGAAGAAGAGGCCCTCGGGGTCATACCGCGCCTTCACGGCCTGCAGCCGCGCCGCGTTGCCGCCCCAGAACTCGCGCTGCCAGTCGGCGTTGAAGAAGTTGCTCTCCGACACGTAAGAGCCTGACCTCGGCGCCACCTGGCGCAGCGCGGCCGCGGCGGCGTCGATGTCTCGTGCGTTCCTCTTCGCGGCGGCCAGGTCGGGTGGCGTGCGCGCCAGGCCCGGGTAGGCGGGGGCCTCGCCGTCGGCAATGATGACCAACGCAAACGACTCGCACACCGCCGGGTTGGTCGCCGTGTCTTTGGCGCGTGCGATTGCCCCCGCCGGTGCACCGGCCAGGCCCTTGTTGAAGTGCAGGTCCAGCCCTTTGTGCCGTGCACTGTCCAGCAGCGCCTGCACGAGAACCGCTCGCTGGCCCGCCTGCAGCAGCGCGGCGGGCAGCCACAGCGAGTCGTAGCCATGCAGCCAGGCGCCCACCTGGCCTTGGTCGCCCTTCCACCAGCCGTGGTGCCGGGGCGCGCCGTCGCGCGTGTCGGGGATCATGGAGCCGTTGCCTTCGATGCGCCACCAGCCCCGCGCATCGCCCGCCCACGTGCCAGGCCCTTCGACGATGCTGTAGTCCTCGGGCGAGGCCTTCACCCAGTCGAAGAACGGTGCCCACAGCGCCTGCACCTGCGCCTTGTCCAGGCCCTGGCACACCATGGAGATCTTCAGCGTGTTGTCCGGCCCGAACGACGCCTGCTCGCCCCAGTGCGGGTTGAACAGCGCCTCCGCATAGAAGTCCACAAACCGCGCCACGAGGCGCCGGTAGGCCTCATCGCTGCGCGCCTTGAACTTGCCCCAGGCCGCGCCAAAGTGCTGCGGCAGCTCATGCGTGCGCACCGTCACGCGCGTCACCACGCCCCAGCTCCCGCCGCCCCCGCCCTTCAGCGCCCAGAACAGCTCCGGGTCCTGGCAGGCATTCACCACACGCACCTGCCCATCCGCCGTCACGACCTCCGCCTCCAGCAGGCTGGACGCCGCCGTGCCAAACCCCTTGGAGAAACTGCCAAAGCCCCCGCTCTGGATGAGCCCCGCCACGCCCACGTCCGTGCAGCCACCGCCCTGCACATAGCGGCCGGCCTGCGTCGTCACCGCGTGGTACAGGTCAATCCACACGGCACCGGCCTGCGCCGATACCGCCGTCACCGGCGCCACCTTGCCCTCGCAGCCCTTGGGCACAAAAGCCTCGTGCAGCGTCACCTCGTTCATCGCCCGCGTCCAGATCAACAGCGAGTCCGCCGCGTTGGACGTGCCCTGGTAGCTGTGCCCCGCACCCTTCACCACCAGCCGCAGGTTCTGTTCGCGCGCGAAGTTCACGCCCGCCACCACGTCCGCCGTGCTGCCGGCCTTGATGACATACGCACTCGCCGCCGGCGTCCATGCGTCCATATAACCCGACACCTGCGTGCCACCCGGCTGGTCGCCCACGAAGAACGGGTTACGCAGGTTCTTCATCAGCACGCCGCAGGCAGCAGCCACCGGGCTGGCCGCGCACGGCGCCATCAACGGCTGCACAGCCGCCAGTCGCCCGCCCACCGCCTCTTTCAGCCGCTGCCACTGGGTCGCGTCGGGCCAGTCCGGGTCCGTCGGCCGCTTGCGCCGCCGCGTCGCCCCATGGGCTGCCAACGGCAAAGCCGCGATCCCCACCGCGCCTTGAAGAAGATGTCTGCGAAGCAATTCGAACTCCCGGGTATTCAGATGGGCGCCAGCATTCCATGGCGGTGCGCGCCTGGCAGGGCCGTTGGGGTGAATGGCGGGGATGCTGGGGCCAATGGAGCGTTGTCGTGAGGATGGACTTACCGAGCAAATAAGCGCAGCCTGGACTGGCGGGGCCGCATCCGGTCACCGAAGTCGAAAGGTTTGCGATGAGCGTCTTTGATCTGGACAACTACACGGACGCCGTCTCGGACGCGGTGGATGCCATCGGCGACGCTGGCGACCTGATCGGAGGCATCCTCAAGTCGATCTCTCCGCTGCTGGGCATGGTGCCTGGCATTGGCACCGCGTTCGCCGTCGCGGTGTACGCCGCGGGCGCCATCGCCGCCAAGGACTCGATCACCGACGCCATGATAGGAACGGCCAGCGCAGCCATGCCGCCCGGCGTTCCACGCATCGCGTTCGACGGTGCCGTCAGCATTTCCAGGGACGTCGTGGAGGGCCGCCCCGTCACCGACTCGGTGATTGGCGCGTGCCGGCACGCAGCTCAGACCGCGGGTGGCGCTCCCGCCGCGGCCGCGTTCGACTCGGGCATGGCGGTGCTCAAGGGCGGGCCGGTCGATCAACGCATCATCGACCGGGGCCGGGAGTTCGCGCTGCAGGGCGGTGGCCAGGCCGCGGCGGCCAGCTATGACGCGGGCGTCTCCATCGCGCGCGGGAAAGGCGCCGACCAGGTCGTCATCGACGTGGCGCGGGGCTACATCAACCAGGTGGGCGGCCCCGTCGCGCTGGCCGCCTTCGACACCGGCGTGGCGCTGGCCTACGCCAAGACCTTGCGCGAGGCCGCCTACGCGGGGCTGCACACGCTGGTGAGAGGCAACGACGGCATCGAGATGATCCTCAACTTCATCGAGAAGGTCGGCCGCGCCAAGAGCCTGGGCGCCGGCGTGCAGCAACTGCTGGAGTCCGACCTGGCCGAAGACTTCCTCCAGGCCATCCATCAATACGTACCCACGCCCAACGTGGCGGTGATCGAGCGCGAGCTGCGCCCCTACACGGACTTCTTCCGCGACCACCCCGAGCTGCTCAACGTGGCCTCCGGCGACCTCGCCACGCAGTGGGAGATCGACGAGGCCATCGTGCGCGCCGCGCAGGCGCTGATGCGCAACGGCACGCGCGACGAACGGCTGCTGAGGGCGTTCGAGCAGGTGCAGGGCACCTCCATCGGCAAGGGCGACCTGGGCGGCGACCTGGCGGGCACCAAGGACCGCAACGATGCGTACGCACGGCAGGGCCGCACCATGGCGTCGGGCGACGCGCAGCTGACGGCGCACCGCCAGAACAACGGCCGCTACGTCCCGGCGCTCTGGGTCCGCGGCTTCGACGTGGGCTCCGCGGTCAGCCATCGCAATTCCCAGTTCGGCCCCGGCCAGGCGGCCATCCGCGACTCCCTGCGCGGCCCCTCGCAGCAAAGCGGCTACAACCGCGCACGCGACCTGCAGTACCAGCGCACCATCAGGCTGCAGCAGGCGCTGGATGGGCTGACCAAACAGGTCCTCTCGGGGCGCGACCAGGCGCTCTCGGTGTTCGGCATGGGCCTGGGCGCGTTGAGCACCACCACCGTACGCGCCACACGCGCGGCCGCCCTGGTGCCGCTGACACCGCAAGCCCCAGTCCACGCCGACGCGCCAGCCCCGACGCCTTCGGCGGGCTACACACCAGCACCTGGGAGGGGCTACACCGGGGTGTAGCAACAGCCCTTCGGTCGCGGCGGCGGCGCGCCGCAACACCCACCGCGGCCAGACCCAATGCCCACAGCGCGAAAGCGCCCGGCTCGGGGATTGGCGCGAACACCAACGGGATGCCCGACGACGTCGTCGCCGTGTAGCCCGCCGGCAGTGTGATCGACGCGGCGGCCGTGTTGTAGAAGTCGATGGCGCCGGCGTTCAACTGCGGCGCGAACAGCGTCATCTCCACCAGCGCCGTCATGGGCATCGAGGCCTGGTTGAGGTTCAGGAAGCTGACATTGCCATTGAAGGTCAGCGCCGTCACACCCGTCGCCGTGATCTGGCCCGTGACCTGGAAGTTCTGCAGCGGGTTGCCGACACCGCTGTTGGGGTCGGAGATCGTGAACACGTAGTCCATGAAGCGGCCGAAGGAGAACGTCGAGCCTGGCGCCACAAGGCCTTCGAGCGCGAACGACACCGGCAGGGTGATGAGCCCGGTCGGCGTGCCCGGTGGCGGCGTGATGAGCCACGAGTCGATGAAGGACACCAACCCCGCGGCAGTGGTTTGCGGGCCCGAAGCGGTCAGCTTCATGCCGATAGACCGCGTGGCCGCTTCGGCGTGCATGGCCCCTGTGGCCGACTGGCCGCCGCAGTTGGGCGATGCCGGGGTGGCGACCGCCAACGCAAAAGTGTCCTGCAGCGTCGACGTCGACACCTGGGCGCTGGCATTGCACGCACCCAGGCCCGGCACCATGCTCAGGCCCACAGTGCCGCCCAGTTGCGCCAGCGCGCTGGCTCCGGGGCTCACCGCCGCCACCGCCAGCGTCACCGCGGCAAAACGAAACACACCTCGGTCCAACATGGCAACGTCCAGTCCGGTTTCGCCGCGCGAAGGGCGCCGCATGTGCGGCCGAGTATGGAGCGCGATCCGCGTTTGTCATCCCCCCAGGTTCGCTCACACGCCACCCCTTCAGGCTATGAAACCCCGCGCCCATTTGCGACGATGCGCCCCCATGTGTGCCCCTGCCAGGTCAACGCCATGAAGAACTTCATCACCGCCACGGCCGCGCTGCTGCTGGCGGCCACCCTCCAGCCCGCACGGGCCGCCGAAACCGCCACCGCGCCAGCCGCACCCGCGTCCGCCGTCGGCGGCAGCGTGCTGTTCTGGACCTTCGAGCAGCAAAAAGCCGGCTACCCTCACATGGAGGACCTGTTCCCCACCCGGCTCGTGAAGCGCGGCGCCACGGCCACGCCGTTGCCGGTGGCGCCCAAGCCGCTGGAGGTCACGTTCAAGGTCGGCGGCGAGACCTGGACCGTGGACGACTACATGACCCGCAACCGTGCCGCAGGCCTGCTGGTGCTGAAGGACGGCCAGGTGGTGCTGGAGCGCTACGGCCTGGGCCAGACGCCGCAGATGCGCTGGACGAGCTTCTCCGTCGCCAAGTCCTTCTCGTCCACGCTCGTCGGCGCCGCGGTGCGCGACGGCAAGATCAAGAGCCTCGAAGACCCCATCACCGCCTACCTGCCCGGCCTCAAGGGCTCGGGCTACGAGGGCGTCACCGTGCGGCAGCTCCTCAACATGACGTCCGGCGTGCGCTGGAACGAAGACTACGGCGACCCCAACTCCGACGTCGCCCGCTTCGGTGCCGAGCCCTCTGTCAATGGCTCCGACCCCGTCGTCACCTATATGGCCCGCCTGCCGCGCGAAGCCGCGCCGGGCACCAAGTGGGTCTACAAGACCGGCGAGACCAACCTCGTCGGCTCGCTCGTGCGCGCGGCCACCGGCAAGACGCTGTCCGACTACCTGTCCGAGAAACTCTGGCAGCCGCTGGGCATGGAAGGCGACGCCTACTGGATGCTCGACCGCTCCGGCGGCGAAGTCGCGGGCTGCTGCCTCTCGGTCACGCTGCGCGACTACGGCCGCTTCGCCCTCTTCTTCATGCGCGGCGCCCGATTGCCCAATGGCCAAGCCGTGGTGCCCGACGGCTGGGTGGAGCAAGCCACCACCACCACCCGCGAAGCCACCGAGGGCCTCAAGGGCCGCGGTGGCTACGGCCTGCAATGGTGGACGACGAACGGCAAGCCCTACCGCGCCTCCGGCATCTTCGGCCAGGGCATCTGGATCGACCCCGAGCTCAACCTCGTCGTCGTCACGCAGAGCGCCTGGGTGGGGGCGACCGATCAGCCGTCGGCCATGGTGCGGCAGGCGCTGATCGACGGGATCACGGCGCAGTATCGAAAGAACTAGGAAACCACATGCCCTTTTGCCACATCCACCTGGCCGCCGGAAAACCCGCGGCCTTCCGCGAAGCCATAGCAGCCACCATCTACGGCGCCATGCGCGAAACCATCAACGTGCCGGAGAACGACCGCTTCCAGGTGATCTCCGAGCACCCGCCGGAGAACTTCATCTGCGATCCCACCTACCTCGGCATCCAGCGGACGAAGGACTGCATCGTTATCCAGGTGACGCTGAACGAAGGGCGCACGCTCGAGCAGAAGAAGGCGTTCTACCGAGCGGTGGCCGATCGCCTGCACGCGGAGCTCGGGGTTCGCCGCGAGGACGTGCTGATCAACCTCGTCGAAGTCAGGAAGGAGAACTGGTCCTTCGGCAACGGCGAGGCGCAGTACGCGTAGGCCACGTCATGCGCGGCGCTGATCGCGCAGGTGGACGCTCAGCGGCGCTGAGCGGGGTTCAGCGCCGCCGAGGGCACGCTACGCGTCAGGGCGTGGGCGTGAGCAGGAATGCGCGCTGCTTGCCGGCGATGGTGCCGGTCCCTGCAATCTGGCCCGCATCGTTGAGATACAGCCGGCTTGCATCGACGTTGGACAGCCCCGGCACCAGCGTGTTCACGTTGACCATCACGCCGTTGGCAAACAGGAACGGCTGCTTGCTGCCGTTCGCCAGCGTGGCGTTGCCCACCACCTGCCCCAACGCGTTGACGCCCGTGGCCGTGCTGCTGGTGCCACCCAGCGTGCCCAGGTCGACCATGCGCGTGCCGTCATGGAGAAAAGCATGCAGCTGGCCCGCCGCCGTGCGCGCTGCCCCCGCCACCTGCCCCAGCCGGTTGATCGCATAGCCCACGCTGCTGGTGCCGCCCAGCGTGCCCAGGTCCACCATGCCGCGGCTGTCGAACACGAAGGCGTGGCCGATGCCCGCGCTTGTGGTGCTGCTGCCGGTGACCTGCCCCGCATCGTTGACGGCCAGCGCATTGCACACCCGGCCTCCCAGCGTGCCCGGGTCGATCAACCCACCGCCCGTGGACAGGAAGCAGCGCGACGTGCCCGACGCGTCGTAAGCGCTGCCCACCGCAAGCCCCGCCTGGTTGAGGCCATAGGCATAGCTGTACTGCCCCCCGTAGGTGCCCAGGTCCACCATGCCGGACGCCGTGGCGAGGAAGGCATGGTCCTTCTCGTCCGGCGTTCGCGCGTAGCCTGCCACCTGTCCGCTGTCATTGACGGCCACGGCGTTGCTGAAGCTGCCGCCAAACGTGCCCAGGTCATAGGCACTGCCGCCGCTCAGCAAGGTGGCGGCCAGCCGCAGGCCGTCGGCGCTCATCACGTTGCCCGCCGCAACGCCTCCCGCACTGACGGCCAGCGCCCGCCCGGGGCGCGCGCCCAGGGCCGCGGCCACACCGCCGCTCCAGATCACCGGGTACGGCGTGCCATCAACCGCCTCCGCATAGCCCACCACCTGGCCTGCGTTGTTGAGGCCGTTGGCGGCGCTGCTGCTGCCTCCCAGGGTGCCAAGGTCGGTCAGCGTCCACCCTGCCGACATGGCCGGGGCAGCGCACAACCAGGATGCCAGGCCAGCGGCGAGCAGGCGCCAAACATGCTTCATCTTCATGACAAGTCCTTTTTCGAAAGTTTGCTGAGGCCGATGCCCTTCTCCCCTGTGGTGGGCATCGGTTCAACAAGTCTCTGCGGCGCGTGGCTCAACGCGTGAGCCATGCTTGAACGGGCGCTCGCGCGCATCCGCCAAGGGACGAGGCCTCGGGGGCGCGCGGCGCCGGCGTGGCTCGCCATAGACTTTTGGCATAGGGTGCTAATGCTTCTTCAGTGCGCAAGCCGGTTGCGCACGACGGGCCGCGCCTACCATCCGCGCGCCCGCAATCCCGCCCTGCCCTGCCCTGCCCGTTAACCCCAATGCCCCATCTCCCCGCCTTGTCGGCCGTCGCCCTGGCTCTGCTGCTCGCCTTCCCCACCCAGGCCCAGGAGCAGCCGCAGCCCGCGAAGAAGCAGGAGCAAAAAGGGGAAGCGAAGCCTGACCCCAAGGCTGACGCCAAGCCTCAGCAGCTCGACCGTGTGGACGTGTCCGGCAAGGGCAGCGACGACGACGCGCGGCGTGCCTCCACGGCGGCCAAGATGGTGATCGGGCGCGAGGAGCTGCTGCGCTATGGCGACAGCTCCATCAGCGAGCTGATGAAGCGCCTGCCGGGCGTCACCACGGGCGGCGTGGCCGGGCGGGGCGGGGACATCCGCATGCGCGGCCTGGCTGGGGGCTACACGCAGATCCTCGTGAACGGCGAGCGCATGCCACCGGGCATGTCGCTGGAGACGCTGCCGCCCGAGCAGGTGGAGCGCATCGAGGTGTTGCGCGCGCCGACGGCGGAATTTGGCGCCCAGGCCATTGCCGGCACCATCAACATCGTGCTGCGCCAGGCGCCGCCCAAGCTGGTGAACGAGCTGCGCCTGGGCCTCGCCACCGAGAACGGCAACCTGCGGCCGACCTTCAACTGGAGCCGCAACGACAAGCTCGACGACAAGGGCCAGGCGACCTACAACATCACCGTCAACGCCCAGCAGACGGCCTTCAGCAACGAGGGCCAGGGCCACAGCGAGATCCACGACCTGCGCAATGGCCAGGACAGCGTGATCGAGAGCCACAGCCACAACGAGAACACCAGCCGCTCGATGAACATGAACGGGCGGCTGCAGTGGAAGCCGTCCAACCGCGAGCTGCTGGCGGTGACGCCCTACCTGAGTGCCGGCAACAACCGTGCGCAGGGCGAGTTCGAGCGCGTGCAGACGCCCGAGCCCCTGCCCGGCGACCCGCTGGCGCGCTACGACCGGTCCAACAACCACTCGAAGGGCCGCTATGCCGGCGGCGGCTTCAACGGCCAGTGGCACACGGGCATCGGCGCCGAAGGCAAGCTCGAATCCAGCGTGGGGCTGGGCCGCTTCAACAGCCATTTCAACAGCGAGTCGCTGGAGTACAAGGGCACGCAGCAGGTGCGATCGCGCCAGGACGAAGGCGAGACGAACAACGGCAACTGGAGCCTGCGCAGCAAGCTCTCGCAGCCGCTGATGGACGAGCACAGCGCCGTCGCCGGCGCGGAGGCCGAGAGCCGGCGCATGCGCCAGCAGCGGCGCTGCATGGAGAACGGCGCCTCCTGCGACTACCTGCTGGACTTCGGCGACCAGCTCGACGCCGGCAGCCGCCGCGTGGCGCTCTACGCGCAGGACGACTGGAACGTGGGCAAGCAGTGGTCCTTCTACGCCGGCCTGCGCTGGGAGGCGATACGCACCGAGAGCTCGGCCAAGAACTACGTCGTCAGCAACACCTCGCGCGTGGTGACGCCGCTGTTCCACGCTCTCTACAGGCTCAGCGACGACCCCAAGCAGGGCCGCGACCAGATCCGCCTGAGCCTCACGCGCAGCTACCGCTCGCCCGAGCTGAACGACATGATCGCCCGGCCCAGCGTCAACTCGCTGTACCCCTGCCCCGTGGGGGCGCACTGCCAGTCGACCAACGAGTTCATCTACTCCGACTACGCCGGCAACCCGCTGCTCAAGCCCGAACTGGCCACGGGGCTGGACCTCGCCTACGAGCAGTACCTCAGCAAGGGCGGCGTGCTCAGCGCCAACCTCTTTGCGCGCCGCATCAGCAACCTCGTGCGCCGCACGACGGAGCTGGAGACGGGGCTCGCGTGGTCCGACGCGCCGCGCTGGGTCTCGCGCCCTCGCAACATCGGCACGGCGACGAGCACGGGGCTGGAGTTGGAAGCCAAGTTCCGGCTGGACCAGTTCTTGGAAGGCGCGCTGCCCATCAACGTGCGCAGCAACCTGAGCCTGTACAGCTCCTCGGTGGACGGCATCCCCGGGCCGCACAACCGCCTGGCCCAGCAGCCGCGCTACACCGCCAACCTCGGCGGCGACTACCGGCTCAAGGCCGTGCCGCTGAGCCTGGGCCTCAGCCTCAACTACACACCCGTGACCACGCTGCAGACCACCAAGGAGGCTGCCACGCGCAGCTCCAAGAAGCAGGTGCTGGATGGCTACGCCAACTGGAGCTTCGACAACAACACCGCGCTGCGCCTGTCGGCCACCAACCTGGCGCAGCTGGACTACCAGAACGACACCTACACGGTCGCGCCGGAGAAGATCGTCAACACCCGCAACTGGGGGCGCACCTACACGCTGTGGAGCCTCAGGCTGGAAATGAAGGTCTGAACAACCGGGCGCAAGCCATGCTGGACAGCGCCGCGGGCTTGGCGGAACATGGCTGCTCCCGTCGTCCACGACGCTTCGGATCGCAGCCATGGCAGGTGCCTACACCGTATCGCTCTACCGCGGCTGGACCGGCGAGGGCATGCACAAGAAAACGGTGTCGTGCGACTTCCCGGCCGCCACTGTGATGATCACGGTCGCCCTGACCCGCGTGCTCAACTTCGATGACGAGTTCGAGGCGGCGGTCGGCATCAAGTATGTGCGCGAACTCAAGCCCAACGGCACGGTCGTCCAGCACGACCTGGGCATGGGCCCCGACGGCTGGAACAAGGCCTACCACGGCACCAACATCTGCGGCGTGACGTTCGCGATCGGCGTCGAGGCGGCGCTGCTGGACGGCATCGGCATCATCATGGTCTGGTGAATCCATGGCAAACACCCCCACGCTCTCCTCCTCCACGGTCGTCGCCCGCACGGTCGTCGTCTATGACCCTGCCACGGGCGCCGAGATCGGCCAGCATGAGATCGTCGTGCTTGCCGGCAGCCCGGTGCCCGCCGCCAGCGAGGCCGCCGACCTGGCCGCGGCGCTGGACGCGATGGAAATCGAAGCCGCCCAGCGGCCCAAGCTGCGCGCACTGCGTCATCTCGGCGCGGTGCAGCCAGGCCGCGTGCTGACGCTGACGCGCTCCGGCACCAGCTTCAGCCTGGTGCAGAAGGCCTTTGTGCCGCCGGTGCGCAAGAGCACCTGAGCCTGTACCGGTCCTGGAGCGGCAGGCGTCGCCACGCTGGCCGCGACAATCGCCCCAGTTCCCTGGCGCGCTGCCCGGTTGGGCCTGGTTACGACCGTATCCGTGGTCGGCCCTAACATGCGCCGGGCCACTGCCTTCCTGCTACAGCACCTCCCAATGACTCCCCGCTTCCTCTCCGCCCCCCTGCTTCCCGTCGCCCTGGCCAGCGCCTTCCTCGTCGCCGTGCCCGCAACGGCCACCGCCGCGCAGAAGTCCAAGCCGCACGCCGCCGCGGCCCACAAGCAAAAGAAGGCCGCCGCAGCCGCCGAGCCCGCGACGACCACCGACGCCAATGGGCAGACCGTGCCGCTCCTGGCCAACAAGGCCTGGGTGCTGATGGACTTCAACACCGGGCAGGTGCTGGCCTCCTCCAACCCGGACGAGCCTCTGCCGCCTGCGTCGCTCACCAAGATGATGACCAGCTACTTGGTGGAGCAGGGTCTCAAGAGCGGCAAGCTCAAGCCCACCGACCCCGTCACCATGAGCCTGAGCGCCTGGTGCAAGGGCGGCAAGGAGGGCGACAGCTGCATGTTCGTGCCGCTGAACGCGCAAGCGTCCGTGATGGACATGCTGCGCGGCGTGGTCATCGCCAGCGGCAACGACGCCTCCAAGGCCCTGGCCGAGCACATTGGCGGCTCGGAGTCCGGCTTCGTCGCGATGATGAACGCCGAGGCCAAGAAGCTGGGCATGACCAAGACCCATTTCGAAAACTCCGACGGGCTGCCCGGCACCAACCACAAGGCCTCGGCCCGCGACCTGGCCGTTCTCGCGGCCACCATCATCCGCAACAGCGCCGAGTACTACCCGATCTACGCGGAGCGCGAGTTCACCTACAACGGCATCAAGCAGGGCAACCGCAACATGCTGCTGTACACCGACCCCACGGTCGACGGACTCAAGACCGGCCACACCGACGAAGCCGGCTACTGCCTGACCGCCTCGGCCAAGCGCAACGGCATGCGCCTGATCTCGGTCATCATGAACGCCGACAGCAAGCAGGCCCGGGCCGACCAGACCCGCGTGCTGTTCAACTGGGGTTACGCCAACTTCGAGGAAGCGACGCCCGCGCAGGCCGGCGCCACGCTGGCGAGCGCCAAGGTCACCTACGGCGTGGCACCCACGGTCAACGCAGGCATTGCGCAGGCCTGGACGCTGGTGGTGCCCAAGGGCCAGGCCGGCGCCGTGCAGACCTCGGTCTCGCTCAATCCTGCACTTGAGGCGCCCGTCGCCAAGGGCACCGTCATCGGCAAGGTCGTCGCCACCGCCAACGGCAAGCCGCTCGGCGAGGCCCCCATCGTGGCGCTCGCCGACGTGGAGCGCGCCGGGTTCTTCGAGCGCATCCGCCAGCGCATCGCTGGCTGGTTCTCGAAGTAAAGCCTGTTCAGGCGACGGCAGCAGGCCGCGAAGGCCTGCCACCGTCGCCCCAGTTCCAGGGGGCTATGAAAGCGCATTCACCTTTGCGACGATGCGCCCCCATGACCCGCACCCTGCACGCCCTGCTCGCCGGCGCCCTGCTCTGCGCCGCATTCACCACGCACGCTGCCGGGCCTGTCGGCCAGCCTACGCTGCCGCTCGCCACCGCCGCCTCCAGCCCCGCACTCGTCGCCGCCGACATGCGCCCGGGCCTGGACCTCTCCGGCCCCTGGCACTACTCCATCGACCCCTACCGCTCCGGCCTCGCGGGCTTCCACGGCGAGCCGCCGGACGCCGGCCAACAGCGCTGGCGCGACGTGGACGTGCGCCAGGCGATGGTGGATGACAACCGGGTGCTGTACGAGTTCGACCTGGCGCACTCGCCGGTCACCACGCTGCCCTCGTCCTGGCTCACGCAAGCGCCCGAGCTGCGCCATTACCAGGGCCTGATCTGGTACCAGCGCACCTTCCAGACAGGCCCACGCACGGGCCGCCAGTTCCTGCGCTTCGGCGCGGCCAATTACAAGACGGTGGTCTACGTCAACGGCCAGCCGGTGGGCCGGCACGAAGGCGGCTTCACACCCTTTGCGTTCGAGGTGACCCAACTGCTGCGCGACGGCGACAACCAGGTCACCGTGGGTGTCGATTCGCAGGCCACGCCCGCCACCGTGCCGCCACCCGTCACCGACTGGGAGAACTACGGCGGCATCACGCGGCCCGTGCGTCTCATCTCCACGCCGGCCACGTTCGTGGACGACGCCTGGGTGCGCCTCACCCGCGATGGGCGCCTCGCCGTGGACGCGAGCCTCAACGGCGCGCAGGCGGCCAACAGCGCCATCCACTTGCGCATCCCCGAGTTGGGGCTGGACCTGACCGGCACCACCGACGCGCAAGGCCGCTGGCACGCCACCATCACCGCGCCGCGCTCGCTAACCCGTTGGTCGCCGGACGCACCCAAGCTCTACGACGTGGCCATCACCGTGGCAAACCGCGCTGATGAGGACCGCTGGCGCGACCGCATCGGCTTTCGCACCATCGAGACACGCGGCGCCGACATCCTGCTCAACGGCAAGCCCATCTTCCTGCGCGGCATCTGCCTGCACGAGGAAGAGATCAGCCCCAACCCCACCCGCAACATCACGCCCGACGCGGCACGCGCGCTGCTCACCGAGGTCAAGGGCGGGCTGCACGGCAACTTCGTCCGCCTGGCCCACTACCCGCATTCGGAAGTGATGACCCGCATGGCCGACGAGATGGGCCTGCTCGTCTGGAGCGAGGTGCCCGTCTACTGGCTAGTGCAGTGGCCCAACCCCGACACGCTCGCCACCGCGCGCAACATGCTGGCCGAGAACATCCTGCGCGACCGCAACCGCGCCAGCATCGCCATCTGGAGCGTCGCCAACGAAACACCGCTGAGCGACGCACGCAACGCCTTCCTGCGCACCCTGGTGAGCGACGTGCGGCTGCTGGACGACACCCGCTTGGTGAGCGCCGCGCTGCTGGTGGAGCGCGACAACAAGGCAAGCGTCCCCACCATGACCCTGGCCGACCCGTTGGCGGAAGTGCTCGACGTCATCTCCATCAACACCTACAACGGCTGGTACACCCCCGACCGCCTGGCCGACCTGCCCGCCAGCGTCTGGCACCTGCCCGCCGACAAGCCCCTCATCTTCTCGGAGTTCGGCGCCGACGCCAAAGCCGGCTTCAACGACACCCGCCCCGCGCCACGCAAGTTCTCCGAGGAGTACCAGGCCCAGTACTACGCCCAGACGCTCGCCATGGCCGCCAAGGTCCCGACGCTGCGCGGCCTGTCGCCGTGGATCCTGAAAGACTTCCGCTCCCCGCGCCGCCAGAACCCGGACTTCCAGCAAGGCTGGAACCGCAAGGGGCTGACCTCGGAAACTGGGCAGCGCAAGCGGGCGTTTGTGGTGTTGGCGGAGGAGTACGAGAAGCGACGGGCCGTGGAGCGCTAGGGACACTCGCGGGCCCTCATCAAATCTGATGAGCCAGCCGCTTCACCTGATGCAAGCCCGATGGATAACGTTGCAGCGCCGCGCTAGAACGGCTGAATCAATTTCGGTTGGGAGAACGAGATGTTTCGCAGCCTCAGCGGCTTCTCCGGTACATATCGAGTTGCATCCGTTCTCGGCGTCTTGTGTAGCTTGGCTCTGTGTCGGCCAGCCGTCGCACAGGACCTCGTCGTCAAGATCGGCCACGTCGGCCCGACCAGCGGCGCGATCGCCCACCTAGGCAAGGACAACGCGCTGGGTGCCCGCCTCGCCATCGAAGACCTGAACGCCAAGGGCGTGTCGATCGGCGGCAAGAAGGCCAAGTTCGAACTGCTGGCTGAAGACGATGCCGGTGATCCGAAGCAAAGCACCGCCGCGGCCCAGAAGCTGGCGGACTCCAAGGTCAACGGCGTCGTCGGCCACCTCAACTCGGGCACGTCCGTCTCGGCTTCCAAGGTCTACAGCGACGCCGGCATCCCGCAGATCTCGGCGTCGGCGACGGCTGTGGAGTTCACCAGCCGCGGCCTGAAGACCACTTTCCGCGTCATCGCCAACGACCTGCATTTGGCGACGGTCCTGTGCAGGTACCTGATCGGCTCCAAGAGCCGCGCCGTCGCCATCGTCGACGACGGCACGCTTTACGGCCGGGGCGTCGCCGACCAGTTCGAAAAGTGCGTGAAGCAGACCACCAGCAAGGTCGTCGGCCGCGATCGCTCGAACGACAAGGCCACGGACTTCGGCGCCATCCTGAGCTCCCTGAAGTCCAAGAAGCCCGACCTGGTCTTCTTCGGTGGCATGGACGCCGTGGCCGGCCCGATGCTGCGCCAGATGAAGCAGATGGGCATCGACGCCCAGCTCGCGGGCGGCGACGGCATCTGCACGCGCGAGCTGCCCAAGCTGGCCGCCGGCACGATGAACGACGGTCAGGTCGTCTGCGCCGAGGCCGGGGGTGCCGACGGCGAAGCCAAGAAGTCCATGGACGACTTCAGGGCCAGATTCAAGTCCAAGTTCAACGTCGAGGTGCAGATCTACGCGCCTTATGTATACGACGCCTTCAACGTGATGGTCGATGCGATGAAGCGCGCGAATTCCGCCGACCCGGCCAAGTACCTGCCCGTGCTGGCCAAGACGGCCGGCTACAAGGGGGTGACCGGCCCGATCGCCTTTGACGAGAAAGGCGACATCAAGAATGGTGCCGTGACCATCTACACGTACAAGGGTGGCGCACGAGAGCAGGTCGCGGTGGTCAGGTAGCTCTGCCCGCAGTGGCTCTCCCTTGGCAGTGGCCGCCCTTGGCTACGGCCGCCGCCGACGCAGCGCCGAAATAACTTTGACTGCGTCAGCCTGCAGCTGAGAATGGACCATCTGAAGCCTGCAAAGCGTCTGCGCAGCAGGCTGTACAGGGAGAGCGGCAGCAGGCTGCCGCAGTCGAGGATCAGGCCGAGAGCACGACATGCCCGCCAAACCAAAACCAGATCCAGATGGCGTCTTCATCTCGTGCGTCTCCGACGAGTTCGAGAAGGTTGGAGCACCGTTTCCCGGTCTGCGCGGGCAGTTGCGCGGCTACCTCGCGCGCACCCGGATCAACGTGCGGGTGCAGGAAGACTTCCCGCAAGCGGCCGTGGATACGGTCCAGAAGCTGGCCGACGAGATCCGCCCTCGCGCCGTTGTCATTCACCTCGTGGGCGAGAAGCCCGGTGCCAATGCCAATCCTGCTGCGGTCGCGGAGTACCTGAAAGCCGAGCCCCAATTCCTTGCCAATCATCCCGAGCTGCGCGCCGCCCTCGGTGACTTCTCTGGCATCAGCTACACGCAATGGGAAGCCTTCATCGCCCTGCATCACGGCGTTCCGCTGCTCGTCTATGCCACCGACAAAGCGGCGGCTCAACAGATGCACCTCGACCGGCTGGTGATCGGTCGCCGATACGCAACCAAGATCAAGAATGACGCCGACCTACTCGGCCAGCTCATCGGCGACTTGCACGACATCGTTCCCGTCGTCCCCAAACTCACCCGCAAGATCTCCGGCACGCAGTTGGCCAAACACGCGCCCAAGGTGCTTTTTGGTCGCGAGACAGAACTGGCGGCGCTCGACGCGGCCTGGGCGAACGGGAAGCTGAGCGTCTACACCCTGGTGGCTTGGGGCGGGGCGGGCAAGACCTCGCTGGTGTTCCACTGGGTGCAGACTCGCCTCGCGGCGCAAGGCTGGCCCGGCGTCGAACGCTACTTTGACTGGAGCTTCTACAGCCAGGGCACCGGCGAAAGCCGGCAGACCTCCGCCGACCTGTTCATCGCCAAAGCCCTTGAATTCTTCGGCGACCCCGATCCCACCCAGGGTGCGGCGCATGAACGGGGCGAGCGGCTGGCTGGGCTGATTCGCCGGCACCGCACGCTGCTGGTCCTCGACGGGATCGAGCCGCTGCAATACCCGCCGAACGATCCACAAGCCGGGCGGCTGAAAGACCCGGCGCTCGAAGCGCTGCTGCGCGAACTCGCCGCCGACAACCCCGGCCTGGTTGTCATCACCACGCGCGAACACCTGGCCAACGTCGAGGCCTACGCCACCACCGAGGAGCACAGGCTCGACAAGCTGGCCAAGGAAGCGGCGGTGGCCCTGCTGCGGCACCTGCAGATCGTCGGCACCGACGAAGAGTTGCACGCCGCGTGGCGAGACGCCGGCGGCCACGCGCTCACGCTCAGCCTGCTGGGGCGCTTCATCGCCGACGCCTATGAAGATCGCGACATCCGCCACTACCGCGAGGTGAAGTTCGTAGCGGCCGACCGGGAGCACCAGGGCCGCTCGGCGTTCAAGGTGATGACCGCCTACGAGCACTGGCTGCGCAGCGGCGGACCGGAGCGCCAGCGCGAACTGGCCGTGCTGCGGCTGACCGGCCTGTTCGACCGGCCGATGTTGAAGACGTGCCTGCAAGCCCTTCGGGCAGAGCCGGCGATTGCGGGGCTTACCGACGCGCTGGTGACGCTGACGCCGCAGCAATGGAACATCGCGGTGAAACGGCTGAGCGAGGTGGAACTGCTCTCCGACTCGCACGATGCGATCGACGCCCACCCGCTGATCCGCGAGTACTTCGCGGTGCGGTTGAAGCAGGAGCGGCCCGAGGCGTTCCAGGCGGCCCACTCGCGGCTGTTCGACCATCTGTGCGAGAACACGCCGCACCAGCCGGACGGCCTCGACGGACTGGCCCCGCTCTACGAAGCCGTCACCCACGGCTGCCTCGCGGGACGACATCAGGAGGCGTGCCACAAGGTCTACGTCAATCGCATCCTCCGCGGCACGGGGAGAGACGGCTTCTACAGCATGCGAAAACTGGGGGCGATAGGGGCCGACCTCGCGGCGGCAGCGGCGTTCTTCGACGAGCCGTGGAGCCAGGTGTCACCGAACCTGACCGCCAACGTCCAGGCCTGGCTGCTGAACGCGGCCGCATTCCACCTCCGTGCCCTCGGCCGCTTGACCGAAGCGCTGCAACCGATGCGCGTTTCTGGGGAGATGGCTGTCAGGGTTGCCGATTGGGAAGGGGCCGCGATCAGCTACAGCAACCTGAGCGAGTTGGAGGTGACGCTGGGTCGGTTGCCGGACGCCTTGATCGACGCCCGTCAGGCCATCACTCACGCCGATCAAAGCGGTGATGCGTTCCTCCGAATGACTACTCGCAGCATGGCGGCGGATGCCTTGCACCAATCCGGCCAGCGGGCCGAAGCCGGCGCCCTCTTCGCCGAAGCCGAAGGGATGCAGCAGGAGGATCAGCCGGAATTCGACCTGCTCTATTCGCAGCGCGGCTTTCGGTACTGTGACTGGCTGCTGGCCCCCGCCGAACAGGCCGCGTGGCAGCGCTGGCTCGATCATCCCCTCTCAAATTCCAAATCTCAACTTTCAGCTGGCCTTGCGGAGATCGGACGCCGGGGAAACAAGATGTTTTACTGGCGATCACCTGGGGACCCGCTTCTCGACATCGCCCTCGATCACCTGACCCTCGCCCGCGTCGGGCTGATCCGGGCGATCCTGGAAGGCTATCCCATACACCCGCAGCCAACGCTCGACCTGCCGCACGTCGCCGCCGCCGTCAACGGCCTGCACGACGCAGGACAAGTCCAAATCCTCCCCCTCGGCCTGCTCACTGCCGCGCTTTACCACTCCGTCCACGGCGAGCCCGACCTCGCGAAGAAGCACCTGGCCGAAGCCCAACAGATCGCCGAGCGTGGCCCGATGCCCCTCTTCCTCGCCGACGTCCATCTGACGCGCGCCCGCCTCTTCCGCGACCGCGAGGCCCTCACCCAGGCCGCCATCCTCATCCGCGCCCTCGGCTACGGCCGCCGCAACGAAGAACTCGCCACCGCCGAAAGAGCCTTGGCCTCGTCGGTGACCGGCATCGACGTGAAACTCGTCAGAACGGAAGAACTCGCCACCGCCGAAAAGGCCTTGGCCTTACCAGTGGTCAGCTTGGACGTGAAACTCGTCAGCGCGGTAGAGACCGTGTCATGGCTGCCACCGGGGTTGCGCGCCATTGCCGTGTCACAAGCTGCTGACGTCCGCTTCGAGATCCCTTGGGATGACGACGAAGAGCGGCTGGCGACGCTCGTCTCGGAAGGCGTGCCGCCAAGGGTCGTGGTTGGCCTGCTGGATCCCGGATTCGCGTTGCTGGAAAGTCCGGAAGTGGCAGTGATTGCGATATTTCCGAGCGGTGCGACGCAGACCGTCGGAACCGCCAAGTTGGCAGCAGGTCCGTCGCTCGAATTGGAGTTCTTCGATTACTGGAGCCTGCTCGATCCTGACGACGGCGAGAGCCGGCTGCGCGAAACGATCGTCGGACAAGCCCGCACGGTGGCGGTCTTTCTGGAAGGAAAAGCAACGTGATCAGCCCCACCCAGTCCAAGCTCTCTCGCGATGGCAGCCATCTGCTGGTGCTCCCTTCCTTCCAAGAAGCGACACAAGGCGACTTCAGCCAACCCCTCAGCGTGATCTTGATCCACGGGTTCACGGCCGATGCCAGCTATATGAGGGAGCTCGGCCGCGCCTTCACTGGCGCCGGATACACGGCCTTTGCCTTCGAGTACCCGTGCTACCGCGGAATCGACTATGCGGCCAAAGTGCTGGCCGATCTGCTCAAAAATCAGGACGCCCACTTGAGCGTTCACAAGACGGTGCTGGTCGGGCACAGCATGGGCGGACTGGTGGCCCGCGCGTTCGTGGCGCTGGAGAACGGGCACCGATGGGTCCGCAAGGTCATCACGCTCGGAACACCGCATGGGGGGACATTGCAAGATGTCAAAGTGCTACGGCGGTTTGCCCAGCTAGGTGAACGCTTGACGGGACTGAACCCACGCGGCTACGCCATGCACAGCGCCTCGGCATTGCAACTGATGCAGGCCGACAACCAAATGCTGCTAAAGCGGTTGAACGCGGCCGTGCCCAAGGTGCCCATTGAGTTTCTGTCCATCTCGGGTGGCCACGCCAACCTGGATTTCGGCCGAGGGGTCGTCAAGAACTACCTCGCGAACCGTTGGCTGCAGAAGCGCCTGTCACAGCCAAACGACGGCTTGGTCGCCGAGTCGAGCAGTGACTTGACCCTCGTGCTTTCGAATCCGGTGAACACCGCGTGCAGCCACCGCAGCAATTACACGGAGTACCCGGTTGTGAACCATTCACACCTCGTGTTCAACCAGACGGTCGCGTGGGAAGCGGTGCAGTTCGCGAAATGACCCTCGGCCAATGATTGGTTGCCTGCAGTAGCGCGAATCTTCCGCGACCGCGAGGCCCTCGCTCAAGCCGCCACCCTCATCCGCACCCACGGCTATGGCCGCCGCAACGAAGAACTCGCCGCCGCCGAAAAGGCCGTGGCCTCACCCGGACGACGCACGCCCTCCCGAGGAGGAGCGCTGGCGCTACTACGCCGGAAACGCCTGCAACGGCTCCCCCTTGGCACTGGCCATCGCCGGCGTGCGCGCCACGTTCATCACCCAGTTGACCATCGCGAAGTAGCCGATCAGCGTGGTGAGTTCCACCACGCCCTGCTCGCCAAAGGCCGCGATCGCAGCGGCGTAGGTGGGGTCGCTCACGCCATGCGTGTGTAGCAGCTCGCGGGCAAAGTCCAGGGCCAGCTCTTCATCAGCCTGCAGGCATTTGGTGCGGGCGCCCAGCCGCAAGGCCTCCACCGCCTCGGCGTTGACGCCCGCCTGCACCGCCAGCGGCGCGTGCATCAGCCACTCGAACTGGTTGCCCTGGTGGCGCGCGGTGGCGCAGATAGTGAGCTCGCGTACGCGCGCATCGAGCCCGCTGCCAAAGCGCAGAAACTCGCCAAGCTTGGCAACGCGGTCCAGCAGGTCCGGGCTGCGCAGCAGCGGCAGGAAAGGGCCGTAGACGCCTTTGCGCGGGCCGTCGATGAGGGCTTGCGCCGCGGCGCGCTGGGCGTCGTTCATCGCCTCGGCAGCAGGCATGGGCAGGCGCTCCCGGGCGTTCGCGGCAAAACCTTGTTCAGCGGGCATGGGAAGTCTCCGTGGAAGGATGAGGCGCGCGCCGTTCGCGAGATTGGCGCATGAGCCATACGGCGGTGGCGAAGAGCGACGCTGCCGCGACCTGCAGCGCAATGTCAAGGCCATGCTCGCGCAGCGAGGGGACATGCAGCAGCAGCGCCGACGCCACGGGGCCGGCAATCTGCCCGATGGCAAAGGCTGCGGTCATACGACCCACGGCGTTGCGTGGGTCTCCCAGCGTGCGAGCGCGAGCGACCTGCACGCCGGCGAGCGTGACGATCATGAAGGTGCCGCCCACCAGCAGCGCCGACAGCAGGATGGCGACGCCGTTCGTCCACAGGCTGGGCAGCAGCGTGCCCACGCCCATCAGCGCCTGGCACACGGCCCACACCTCGACATGAGGCCGCCGCTGCAGCCACCGGCCGGCGACGAGCATGGAGACGGCGGCCACGCCGCCGAACACCGGCCACGCCAGGCCAAACGCGGCCGGGTTGTCCACCACGTTGCGCGCGAGCACGGGCAGGAAGGTGGCCGGCAGGATGTAGCCGAAGCCCATGATGCCGTAGCAGAACGTGAGGCCCCATGAAATACCGCTCGCGCCCGCGGGCGCCGCCGGGGCGGGGGCCGCGGGTGCTTGGACTTGGCGCAGCACGACCATGACGGGCAGCGACAGCACCAGCGCCAGCAGCGCCAGTTGCAGCCACAAGGTGCTCGCGCTGACGGCCGCCACGCCGGCCGCCCAGCCGTGCAGCCCGGCCAGCGCAATGCCCGAGCCCACGCCGGCATAAACCCAGCTGGCCGCTTGCGGCTTGCCCGCCTGCCCCAGAGCACCGAGGCACCACACCGCTGTCGCGACGAACACCCACGCCGAAGCCATGCCCGCGAGGAACCGCCACGCGCCCCACAGCCACACGCCTGGCCAGGCCATCGCCGCCGTGAGCGCGACCGTCAACGCCAGGCCCAGCAGCGCCAGCCGCGCGGCGCCGCCCGGCAGCCTTCGGGCGGTCAGCGCGCCCGCCAGGTAGCCGAGGTAATTGGCCGCCGCGATCCAGCCGCCTGCGGCCACGTCGAGCTGGCCCTCGCGGATCATCAGCGGCAGCACCGGCGTGAACGCAAAGCGGCCAATGCCCATCGCGACCGCCAGCGACAGCGCACCCGCGATGCACAACGCGAAGGTCGATGGGGAGCGGGCGGTGGTTGCCATGCCGGTTGCCATGGTTGTGCAGTAGACCGAGAATCGGCACCGCTGACAAATGAATAATACTGAGCAACCATTCTCAAAATGAGAAGCATCGACCTGGACTCGCTGGAGATCTTTCGCGCCGTGGCGCAGGAGGGCGGCGTCATCCGCGCCGCGCAAAAGCTCAACCGCGTGCAGTCCAACGTCACCACGCGCGTCAAGCAGCTGGAGCAGCGCCTGGGCTGCCCGCTGTTCCGCCGCCAGGGCCGCGGGCTGGTGCTGTCGCCCGAGGGCGAGCGGCTGCTGGCCTATGCGCAGCGGCTGTTCCGCCTGGCCGACGAGGCCGAGAGCGAGTTGCGCAGCGGCAAGCCCACCGGCGTACTGCGCCTGGGCTCGCTGGAGAGCACGGCCGGCAGCCGGCTCGCGCCCATCCTGTCGCGTTTCCATTCGCTGTACCCCGACGTAGTGGTGGAACTCGCCACCGGCACCACCGGCGCCCTGGTGCACCGCGTGTCCAACTACGAGCTGGACGCGGCCTTCATCTCGCAGCCCTTCACGGCGCCCGGCCTCAACGCGATGAAGGTATTCGAGGAAGAGCTGGTGTGCATCACCGCCCGCAGCGTGCCGCCGGTCACACGCGCGACGGACCTCGCGGGCATGACGCTGATCGCCTTTGCCGACGGCTGCTCGTACCGCAAGCGCATGCAGGACTGGCTGGGCGCTTCGCAGGTGATGCCCGCGCGCACGCTGGAGTTCTCGTCCTACCAGGCCATGGTGGCCTGCGTGGCAGCCGGCACCGGCTTCGCGCTGGTCCCGAAGTCGCTGCTGGCGACGCTCAAATCATCACAAGAGGTGCGGCAGCATGAAGTGCCAGCCAAGGTGCGCAGGAACGTCACGCATCTGGTGTGGCACGGGGTGGCGCCTACGGCGCTGACCAAGCTGCAGGAACTGCTGTAACCCGTTGCGGGCCGAGGAGTACCGGGCCTTCCCGGAGACAAAGTAAGCCGGCAGGTGGCCACGCCGATGGACGGGGCGCGCCCATCTTCGATGGTTGTGCAAGGCCTGGCCGTCGTTCGGCGCGGGGCGTAGAGCGGCAAAGGGGTCAGCGGGACGGACGCTCGCCCGCCCATGGCTGCACTCGTTGAGCAAGACTGTGATTGACGGGTGCTAACGCCTTCACCATACTCACCCTGCGCGAGCACCATAAACAAAGGCCGCGCACACTCTTCAGGGAGGAGCAACCCATGCGCTTCGCGGTCGCGGGCACGCGCCCAGCCGGGCTTGTCCTGGCTCTCGCCGCGCCGTTGCTTTCGTCCCTCTCCGCCTCCGTGCGGACCGGCCCCGTCCGTGTCATGGGCCATCCACCGAAACTGAAGTTGAGACGCAAAGCGCCGGCGGCCGTGCTGCGCGCGGTGGGGGCCTCAAGCCGCCACCGCGCCTTCGCGCAAAGACTCGCTGGACGTCAACGTCATCTGCACCGAGGGCAAGCGTGCCCTCCCGCGTCGCAACGCTTCGACCCGGTCAAGCAGTGCAGCTACCAGCGCACGCGCATCGACCCCTGACGTGCCCTTCATCTCGCCGCTGCTCGAGGCCGCGCCCCGCGGCCCGATCCGCATCGGCCTGAAAACAAGCGCCCGCCGATCCCGGCCGCGCTTCTTCGCCACCAACCATTTCAAAGGCCCAGCCATGACCCACACACCCACCCGGCATGCCCTGCAGACCGTAACGCATGACGAACCCCACGATGCGTTTCATGCGCCATCCGCGGATGATCTCGCCGCCTACACCGGCTATTACCAGCTGGAGATCGCAAAGGGCGCATTCCTGTCCATCGATACCACGATCTATCGCAAGGCTGCAGAAAAGATCACGATGGTCAGCATCACCGTATCCATGGACGGAACAAGTTCCGTCACGCACCCGATGGGTTCAGGTGATTCTTTCCACCGAGGCGTGCTCAACATCCCCGCCCTCGATCTCCATTTGCTTTTCACCAGAACCTATTCAGACGGCATCATCGTTACATGCTCCGGCAAGGTGAAGGGACAAGCCACCCGAGGGAGCACCCACTTCAACCCCATTCCCCTGAACACCTTCATCGGGACCTACTGGGCAGCCATGCCCAAGCTGACCCAGGTGCTGACCATTGCAGCCGACAAAGTGTCTTTTGATTTCGGATCAGGCCTGCAGGAGATACAGAACTATTCGTTCACCCCCTTGATGTTCGTGCTGGCGTTCAGCTCGCCCCAAGGCGAAAGGTATACCTTGATGATGGGAACCGCCGGGAAGTACGGCCTGGCCTGCTTCATAGAGCACGGCACCAGTGGGGTGTATGCCGTGTCAATACCCATGAACACAGACTGAGCCGGTTGGACGGGCCGCGTCCGCCGCAAAGCGATCGTTGCCGCCTGCCTCCATGACGGGAAGAGGCGGGCGGCCAGAGCCAGCTACTTGAGGCTGCCCTTGATCTTGCGCACCGCGGCCACATCGCCCAGGAAGACCTGCAAGGCGTCCTTGTCCGCCTGGGACAAATCCCGGCTCTCCAAAAGACTGAGCCGCTGGATGACCACCTCGAGCGCTTCGGCCAGGTGGCCCAGCTGCTTGCCATAGCTCCCAACCTGCTCAAGCGCCTTCTCTTCGACCTTGGCGTTGGATGAAGCGCCCAGGTTGACGCTGAAAAGGTTGAAGGACCAATTCGGCAGGATGGCTTGTGAGAGATCTCGCGGCGCTATTTGCAGCGGCATGTAGACGTTCGTCACGGTGCATCCCCTGTGCTCTTGGTGGTCGCGCCATTGTGCAGTGCAGCAGAAAGGGCTGGGGCCCATGCCGCAGGTATTCTTTCCCTGACCCACCCCGCTCGCGCCAAGACCCTTGAGCCTCATGCCCGATTCGCCCGACTACAAGCTCGTCTGCGAAGTCCGCTACGAACTCGACCTCGATCGCCTGGACGAGTTCGCGGACTACGCGCGCACCTGGGTACGCCTCATCCGCCGGCATGGCGGCATCCACCACGGCTTCTTCATGCCGCGCGAGGCGCCGGCGGGCTCACCCATGAGCTTCGCAGGGCTGGGCAGCACCGGCCCCGCCAACGAAGCCGTCGCGCTGTTTGCCTTCCCCGACGACGACGCCTACCGCCGTTACCGCGAAAGCGTGGCGGCCGACCCCGAAGGCATTGCGGCCAACACGCGCTTTGCCAACCCGCCCTTCAGGAGCTATCGGCGATGCTTTCTTGAGCCGGTGGGCGAGTAGGCCAATCCGACGGATAGACGACGGCCGGCACTTTCCCTCAAGACTTCGCCGACAAGATTTCGATCACGATGCCATCCAGCGTTCTTACCGCTCGCCCCGGGCGCTGCTCGCGCTCGTATTCGACGCGAAGATGCCGATTGCCCAGCCACGTGAGCTTCACGCCGCCATCGGTCCGGTAGGTCGATTGGGCGTAGAAAACGACGGACCGCCCCGGATCACCGTGCGCACCCACGGGCTCGCCTAGGCGCGTGACGTGCACCTCGTCGTACAGCGCCCCTTGCCCGAAGCCCAAGCCGTTATCCACCACCTCAAGCGTCGCGGTGTACGCCCCGTCCGGGCTCGGGTAGGCCCGAGACTCGCCGACCATCGGCTTGCCGCCTTCAGGCCCTGAGACCAAGAGGACAAGGAAGGACGGGATAAGCGACCACACCACGAGCGCCAGGGCCACGCAGAGCAGGATGAGGGATGCGGGTTTCACCCGCCCGAGTGTTGCTGGTGTCTGTGAGGCCAGCGTGAAGTTTGCCGATGGGACGCGCGCGAAGCGGGCCCGATAGCCTCGCGCCCCTGCCCTGAACCCATCAACTGGACAGGCCATCGAGTCAACGCCCGAGCCGTATCCACAAAACTTAGGAAGGCGGCGTGAAACGGTCGGCCCCGCACTATCTCGCCGGACCGCCCCGACACCACAATGGCCATCGCGTGCAGGACACACGGGGGCCCCATGGAAAAACCCAGCGAGTTCTTCATCGGTGTGATGGATCTCTTCGGCATCCTGCTGCCGGGGATGGTGGCGACCATGTTGCTGGAGAAGACGCTCGTCTACTGGAAGGTCACGTCGCTGCTCGCAACGCCAACGGCCGACACGGTCCAGTGGGCCACTTTCCTGGTCACCTCCTACTGTCTGGGTCACTTGATCTTCCAGGCCGGCTCCCGGCTGGAAGACCGGTACGAGGAAAGTCGCAAACCGTGGGATGCAACTGACGAGGAGAGCCCCTACAAGGCTGCCGAGGCGCTTTGGAGCAACGCCCTCACCGAGGACGCGGAGCGAAAGTCAATCAATACCTTCCAATGGGCGCGCTCAGAGCTTCTCATGAAGTTCCCGGCCGCAGCCCAGGACGTGCACCGGCTGGAGGCGGACTCCAAGTTCTTCAGGAGCCTGTTCCTCGTCAGCGTGATCGCCATCCCCTTCCTGCTCACATCCGACGGTCTGGTCACCGCGCTGCTGGCAGCGCTGCTGGCGATGGTGTGCCCCCGCCTCTACCGCAAGCGCCGTGAGAAGGCCCTCAAGCAGGCTTGCATCCACGTCATCACGCTGCATCACGCAGCAGAACGAGGCAAAGAGGCCAAGCCCACGTGAGCGCGGCTGGGTCTACTCTGCAGCACCCACGCAACGCCCCCATTGCCGCATACGCACCACGCCGTTATCATTTCGCCCCCATGAAGCAATTTCTGCACTCGCAACCCGCGCTTGACGCATCGACCACCCGCACCTTCGCGGTGGATTCGCTGCGCGCGTATGCGTACGCACAGCTGCTTCCCTAGAGCGTTCCATCCGGAGGCTCGGCCTCCTGAGTTCGAACACAACGAAACCCGGTAGGCCGCAAGCCACCGGGTTTTGTTTTTTCTGTCGCCCTCCCCTGGAGCCCCGGCCATGAGCCCCGAACGAGATCTGTCCCCTTCCTTCGCCGCACGCGCTGCCTGCAGCAGCGCCGTGCTGTGCGTCCTATCCGTGGAGTGGTTCGTGTAGCCACCTCCGGGCCTGTGTGCGCCTGGAGGTCCACCCTTCAGGCCGAGATGAGAAATCAAAGCCTGCCGGGTGGCCCACACCCCGCAGGCTTTTTTCATTTCGCCCGTCCGCACAAGCGACGAGCACACCAGGTCTGGCGCGCGCGCCGACAACCCCGCCGACACGTCCACCTGGCCAGTGGACCGACCCGGCTTTTCATCACTCATCAATGAACTGGAGAACCATCATGACCACCAAGGTCCACGTCAACGTCGGCACGATCGGGCACGTCGATCACGGCAAGACGACGCTGACGGCCGCGCTCACTTCCGTGCAGGCCGCACGTTTCGGCGGCCGCGCGCTGTCCTATGGGCAGATCGACAACGCCAAGGAAGAGCGTGAGCGTGGCATCACGATCAACACCTCGCACGTGGAGTACGAGTCGGACAAGCGCCACTACGCGCACATCGACTGCCCGGGCCATGCGAGGACCTGCTCACGCTACGGCAATGGGCCGCGAAGGCCCGCCATAAGGGGCCAATCTAGACGCATCTCGCAGCCCGCACTCGCGTGCGGGCCAGGGATGCAACAACGAGTGGCCCCTTATGGCGGGCCTTCCCGAAGGGTTGTGGCCAGAAAGGCCGGATGCTGCGTCGCAAATCCTCGCTGGGTACGAACCCAGCTTGCGGTTTGCGACTTGCCTGCGGCCTTTCTGGCCACAACGCGGCCCATTGCCGTAGCGTGAGCAGGCCCTACATCAAGAACATGATCACCGGCGCCTCGCAGATGGACGGCGCCATCCTGCTGGTGGACGGCACCGAAGGCGCCGCCCGCCAGACGGTGGAGCACGTGCTGCTGGCGCGCCAGGTGAACGTGGGCCACATGGTGGTGTTCGTGAACAAGATGGACCTGGTGCCTGACGGCGACCGCGCGGACATCGCCGAGCTGATCGAGCTGGAGATCGGCGCGCTGCTGGCCACGCACGGCTACGGCGAGCCCGCCTTCGTCTTCGGCAGCGCGATGAAGGCGCTGGCCGCGGCTGAACGCGGCGAGCTGGGCAGCCCGGACGTGCAGTGCATCGTCGAGCTCGTGAACGCACTGGACACGCGCATCCCTGACCCGGTGCGCGACTTCGCCAGCCCGTTCATGATGCCCGTCGAGGCCGTGCACACCATCGCGGGCCGCGGCACCGTCGTCAGCGGCCGTGTGGAGCGCGGCGTGATCCGCGTGGGCGACACGCTGGAGATCGTGGGCCTGGCCTCGGCCGGCGACGAGCCTGTCGTGGTGACCGGCGTGCAGTCCTTCCACAAGGATGTGGCCGAGGGCCGCGCGGGCATGAACGTGGGCCTGCTGCTGCGCGGCGTCAAGCGCGATGGCGTCGTGCGCGGCCAGGTCGTCGTGAAGCCCGGCGCGCTGAAGCCTTACCGCACGGGGCGTGCGCAGATCTTTGTCCTCAGCAAGGACGAAGGCGGTCGCCACACGCCGTTCGGCTCGGGCTACCAGCCGCAGTTCTTCTTCGGCCCCACCGACGTGACCGGCGTGATCAGCGTCGACGCCGAGGCCGGCGTCGTCGAGCCCGGTGCCCAGGCACTGATCAGCTTCGAGCTGAACAAGCCCGTGGCCATCGAGAACGGCATGCGCTTTGCCATGCGCGAAGGCGGCAAGACCGTCGGCGCCGGCATCGTGACTGAAGTGCTCGGTTGACTAGCTGGAGCACTTCCCTGCCCCTGTTGCCTGCAAGGCAGCGGGGGTTTTTTTGCGACCGCGGGATTAACTGCTTCAGGCTGTTTCAGTGCGGCACGTCGCCGCATCGGCTTTCAGCGCGGCCACTGAAGATGCAGGGCGCCCGATCATGCAGGCACGCGCACCAACCTGGGAAGCACTCTCGCGGACAACCTGCCATTGGCTGTTGATCCGCCGGCCGTGCTCGAAGGGCCGGCCAGGAAGCCAGCCGACGCATGTTCCTTGCTGGCTTGAGTCCTGCCGTCATCCGTTTCCAGCTGGAACACGCTGACGGCCTGCACCAGATCCTGCGCCTGTGACTGCAGGCTGCTGGCCGCAGCAGCCATCTCCTCCACCAGTGCGGCGTTCTGTTGAGTGACCTGGTCCATCTGGGTGACTGCTTCGCCCACCTGAGCGACGCCCTGAGCCTGCTCCTGGCTGGCCGCACTGATCTCACCCATGATGTCGGTGACGCGGCGCACCGAGGCCACGACCTCGTTCATGGTGACACCGGCTTGATCTACCAGTGCCGCGCCGTGCTCCACCCGGTCCACGCTGGTGCCTATCAGGCTCTTGATTTCCTTGGCCGCTTCGGCGCTGCGCCCTGCGAGGCCGCGCACTTCACTGGCCACCACGGCAAAACCCCGCCCCTGCTCGCCGGCGCGGGCCGCTTCCACGGCGGCATTCAGCGCCAGGATGTTGGTCTGAAAGGCGATGGCATCGATCACGCTGATGATGTCCGAAATTTTGCGTGAACTCTCATTGATGCCCTTCATGGTCTCCACGACCTGGTTCACGACTTCCCCGCCCTTGGCCGCCACCGCACTGGCCTGCACGGCGAGCTGATTGGCCTGGCGGGCGTTGTCGGCGTTTTGCTTGACGGTGGAGCTCAACTCCTCCATGGACGCTGCGGTCTCCTGCAACGCGCTGGCCTGGCTCTCGGTGCGCGCGCTCAGGTCATGGTTGCCGTGGGAGATTTCGGTGCTGGCTGTGGAAACGCCCTCTGAACCCTGTCGCACGGTTGCAACCACCCGCACCAGGTTGGACTGCATGCTGCCCAACGCCTGCACGAGATCGCCGATCTCATTCCTGCCGGCCGGAGGCAGCGGCTGGCTGAGGTCGCCGTCGCCAATGCGCTGCGCAGCCTCACGGGCGATATCCACGCCCTTGACGATGCTGCGCGCAATGCCCCAGCTGGCAAGCACGGCAATGCCGACGCACAGCGCCAGCATGCCCGCCCCCAGCACGTACAACGCTTTGAACATGCTTTCAATCTCTTGCCGGGCGGTACGCACGTTGGCGAACTGTCCATCCGCCAGTTCCTTGGTGGCGCGCACATAGTCGGCCGTGCCCGGCACCAGCTTGCTTTGCACCAGCGCGCGCGCACCCGTTTCGTCACCCGCCTTCTTCAAGGCGTTCACCTGGTCACGCACGCCCAGCCATGCCCTGCGCACGTCGATGACCGCGTCGGCGCGCTTCCTCGACGCATCGTCGCTCACTCGTGCAAGAAAGTCCTTCTGCAGCTCCGAGGTCTCAACCGTGATGGACGCCATCGACTCTTTGAAGAGCTCGAACATGTCGTTGCCATTGGAAAATGCCACGGCCAACGATTGCGTCGAAGCCTGCCGCACATTTGCCTGCCACCGCTCGGCCATGTGCATCAACTCGGTTTCCGTCTGCATCCTGGCCGCTGCCCTGGACACGATTTCCATGCGCCAGACCGTGATTGCGGCCAGCAGCAGGAAAGCCGCCGTAATGACAAAGAACCCCAACTGAAGCCGGGTCGAAATTTTCAGGTCGTTCATGGTATTTCCCAAATAACTTCACAATAGATCGAAGGGGCCGGTCGCGGACGGTACAGGAGGCTGCACCTCGTCATCCGCAAATCTGGCCTGAATATCCAGCCGCTGCGGCTTGGCACTCAGCAACGCCTCGACACAGGTGCCGTCGAGCCTGCCCTTGAGCACTTCGCTACGCATTTCCGCCACCACCTGTTCTTCAGTCCAGGCAGCCTTGTACGAGCGACGGTTCGACAATGCGTCATACACGTCGGCAATGGCGGTGATATGCCCCTCAATTGGTATCTCGTGCATGCGCAGGCCTTGCGGATAACCCGAGCCATCGGCCCGCTCATGGTGGCAGGCGACGACGTTGCGCATGACAGAAAAGGCCAAATTGTTGCCGTGCGACAGGTCTTCGCCGATCTTGTCTATCAGCTCCACGCCTTTATCCACGTGGGTCCGCATGATTTCCCATTCCTGCGCATCGAGTTTGCCCGGCTTGCCCAGGATACTGTCGGGAATCCCGGCCTTGCCTATGTCATGCAGCGGCGCGAAAAGGAACAGGTATTCAATGAACTCATCGGTCAGACCGCGCTCGTCGGCCACGGCTTGGGCGATCAGGCGTGCGTAGTGGGCCATGCGCTCCAGGTGCTGCCCAGTCTCCAAGTCGCGCACGCGCGCCAGGCCGCTGACCATGCGCACCATGCTCTGCATGCCACGGGCCTGCCGAATCTGATGTAAATACAGGCGGCACAGCAGGCGAGCCAGCGTCCTGAGAAACGCGTTGAGCCTGCGGCCGAAGGCATTGACTTGCTTGGAATTGAAGAAGAAGAAGGCCGACAGTTTGCCCCCCTCCACCTCATGAATCGGAACCGTCAAGCTGGAGCGGTATCTGTGCCTCTTCAGCCATAAAGTGTGCTGCGAATTCCCGGTGAATATCTTGTCAATATCACCAACCACGCGCACCTCGGAAGTCAGCGCAAGTTTTGCAAGCGAGGGCACCTGCCTCAACGGCACCTCATAGTGCTCAAGCGGGTCGCTTTCGCTATTGCTGGATGCAAACGTTCGAAGCAATCCTGTCGTCACGTCATACAGTGCGATGGCCATGCGATCAATCGCCGGATGCCAGATCTTTATTTCCTGATGCACCGAACGCAGCTGCTCAGTGAGATTACCCTTGTCGATTCCTTGAAGAAGGGCGCTTCTTGCACTGAGCGTATTCATTTGTCCCCCTATTACTTCTTTGTCAACGTCCTAGTTCACGCTCGCGGCCTGAAGCCGGGAAGCACGGTCACTTCCAACCACGATCCGCGACGGCAATCACCCTCGGCGTTGCGATTCCTGCCATCCGGCGTCCGCCACCTTCAGCGCCGATAGCATGAGTTTGTTGGTTTTTCGTGAAATAACGTTGATGCAAATCAAATTCGGCGGCAACGCCCCAAAGGTACCGCCCGGCGACCGCCACAAAGTCACGCTTGGATGGCCACCACCGATCGGGGTGCGCTAATGGCTGGCCGTGACGGACTCGGGCGCCTACGCCGCGAACTGGGGTCAGGCCGCCAGCGTGTTCCAGGAGGCCGCCACGCAGGCGAAGTGAGCACGGGCGCACTGAAGCCCTACCGCACGGGGCGTGCGCAGATCTTCGTCCTCAGCAAGGGCGAAGGCGGTCGCCACACGCCGTTCGGCTCGGGCTACCAGCCGCAGTTCTTCTTCGGCCCCACCGATGTGACCGGCGTCATCAGCCTCGACACCGAGGCCGGCGTCGTGGAGCCCGGTGCGCAGGCGCTGATCAGCTTCGAGCTGAACAAGCCCGTGGCCATCGAGAACGGCATGCGCTTTGCCATGCGCGAAGGCGGCAAGACCGTCGGCGCCGGCATCGTGACTGAAGTGCTCGGCTGACTAGCTGGAGCACTTCCCCGCCCCTGTTGCCCGCCAGGCAGCGGGGGCTTTTTATTGGCGCATTCCGGCAGAGGCCAGCCTCACCGGTCGCCTTCTTTCTTCATGCCCTTGAGCAGGGCCACGATGGCCATGGCGTGGCCATGCCCCAGCGCATGCTCCGCCTTGAGCCAGGCGACGACCTCCATGGCCTTCACGTCTGCCCGCAGCTTGCCGCCGGCCATCCAGCCCTTCTGGGTGGCGAGCTGCTTGAACTCCGCTGGGCCCATGCCGGTCTTGGCCTTGATGTTGTCGATGTAGGCCTGGAACGTCATGCCGCGCCCCTCACGATGCGGAGGGGAACAGCAGGGACCGCAGCTCGGTGTGGCGCAGCAGCAGCCCGATCCACATGGCCAGGCCGACGTAGCCACCAAACAGGATGTGTGTGAACCAGGGGTCGCCGGCACGCAGGTGCACCGCGATGGCGCCGCCGAGATAGCCCGTCAGCAGCAGCGCGCCCAGCGGCGCGGTCTTTGGGAAGGCGTACAAGGCCGTGCACGCCAGCAGCAAGACGCCCAAGCCTCTGGCCAGCGCATCGCTGGTGTTGAACCCGAGGCCTTGCATGGCGTCGATGACGGGCTTGATGGGCACGAGCTTGATGCCGCCATCCATCACCAGAAAGGCGATCACGAGGCCGCTGAGAATGCGGCCGGCCCAGAGGACGGCGGGCGAGACGACGGGTGAAAGGGCTTGTGCTTCGAGGGACATGGTTTATTGCACTGTCGTTGTTGAAAACGAGGCGCAATCTAGCCAGTCACAAGTCCTCTGGCTTGTACAGAAACGACAACTGCCCCTCGCCGCGCGCCACCTGCGCGGGCGTACGCCCGATGAAGTGCTTCACCGAGCGGCTGAGGTGCGCCTGGTCGAAGTACCCCAGGTCATGCACCACCTGCAAGGCGGGCACGCCGCTCTGCAACAGGTAGGCGGCACGCCGGGCCCGCTCGATCTGCCGCGCGGTGTTCTGCGTGATGCCCGAGGCCCGCAAGAAGTGCCGCTGCTCGGTCCGGCGCGTGGCCGCCCCCGGGCGCCCCTGCAGCGCCGCCTGCACGTGGCGGTCCGTCGCGACCAGCCCTTTCTTCAGCAGCCGCTGCACGAACACGTCGGCGTTGTCGAACGACGGGTATTCCCACGCCGAATCGTCCAGCCAGAACGACCGGCCCGACACATCGGGCAGCGTTGCGTCGGCGCGGTCGCGCAGCGCCAGGTTGGGCAGCAGCGGCATGAAGGTGCCCAGCTTGAAGTGGATGCCTATCCACTCGCCATCGCCCGGGCACTCGGCCATGGACGCCTGGGTCTCCGGCCCTCGCACAGTCATGAAGGTACGACCTTCGACGCGCGACACCACCATCACCCAATTGCACGTCGCCATCGAGTGGAACTCGCCGCCCTGATCGCTCTGGCTGCGCCACACCCGCTCCACGACGGAGCAGTCGGAGGGCCGATCTTCAAACGTGATGATCATGTGGGGGGTGGCACTTGGTGCTGCTGCTCGGCAGTATCGCCGGCCACCCCCTGGCCCAGACGCCTATGCCTCAGCGCGACCGCAAAGTCAGCCCCTCGTCACCGTCCTGCGTGGCTATGCGCAGCTTGCTGAAGACATCCGCGTAGCGCGACAAGATGCCTTGCAGGGCCTGCACGGCGGGCCCGGGCAGGCGGAAGGCGCCGAACACCACGACGACCGGCGCACGGCTGGAGAACGAGTCCTCGTTCACCCAGTAATCACCGTCGCCGCAGGCGTCCTCACGGCCATGGCCTGCCAGGGCCGCACAAACCTCGGCGTAGGCCTCGGATTGCAAGGCCTCGAAAGGGTTGGCCACCACCCGCACGCGCGCGTTGTAGGCATCCAGGAAGCGCTCCACCTGCGCGGGAGACAAGCCGGCCTGCGCCGCCTGCTCAGCCAGCAGTTCGGGGCCCAACGCCCCGCTCACCTCGGTTTCGCAGTCCAGCCAGGGGCAGTCCCGTTGCATGGCGCTGGCCCAGCTGGCGGGCAGCCCGGCCTCGCGGGTGGCGGCGGCGATCAAGGTGTCGCGTGGGCTTTCGGTCGCGGGGCTCATGGCCGCGCCGCAGACGCCGCCCGCTCGATCGCCGGCAGCAGCTCCATCCAATGGAAACTGGCTGCCAACCTATGCAGCATCAACAGCCGCGCGGGGTCGGTGGGCAGCTTGGCGCCGGCCGCCAGCAGCGCCTGGGCCACGGGCTCGTCGGCGGTGCTTTCCAGTGGCGTCTTGCCGTCGCTGTCGCGGGCGTTGGGGTCCAGGCCCGCGCGCACCAGGGCAGCCACGGCGGCAGGGCTGCCCGCGCCGAAGAGGGCGGAGCCGCCTCGACTGTCACGGTCCTGGACATTGGCACCGGCCTTGCGCAGCTGGGCGATCACCTCCCCCGGGTCGAAGCGGGCGCTGGGGTTCTGCGCGCGAGGCCGGGCACCCGCGGCGTGCGCGATCAGCGGCACCTCGTAGGCATCGGTGCTCCGCACGCTGGCCCCGCGCTCCAGCGCGATGGCCACCAACTCGGGGTAGCCAGCGTCAACGCTCTCCTTCAAGAACGCTTGCAAGTCCGCTGGGCGGTCCAGCGCGCCCTGACTCACGAGCCGGCGCACCAGCGCCAGGTCGCCGCAGCGCGTGGCAGCGCGCAGCGTGGGCAGGGAGCCGACGATGTCCGCCTCCCCCTGCGCCGACGTGCCGGCGCGGATGAACTCGGTCGCCGGGCTCAGCTTGCAGTTCGTCAACAGCACGGCCAGCCCACGCTTGGCGGCCGAGGCGCCGAAGTCGAACTTCACGGCTTGCAGCCTGGCCATGGTGTCGGCATCGCCCTGCACCCAACTGGCGGAGCCTGCAACGGCGTCGATGGCGTCCTCCAGCTCGGTCACGGCATGCGGCATCTGGGGCCCTTGCCGACCCGTGAGGATGGGAAGGTCGGGCTTGGCGCCGCCATAGTCCACCACCGTCTTCTTTTGCGTTCCCAGGCTCAGGCGCGTGATGTAGCTGGGCAGGTCGGTCGTGCTGGCAATGTAAGTGCCCCTGAGCTTGAAGTAGTCCGCCTGCCGGAAGCGCTCTACCAGTGCCGCCACCGCAGTGGGCGCCACGCGCCATTGGTAATGGCCTTCGGCCACCACGTGGGACTCGCCCCAGTAGGTGACGAGGCCATCGCCGCGCAGCTCCAGCCGGTAGGACGGGCAGCTGCCGTAGCAGCCCGTGCGCCGCAGCGCGATGCTCACGTCCTCGGGCTTCACGCCCGCCGGGAAAGCGCGGTCCGCGGGGCCGGTGTAGCCCTCCCCCTCGGCCTCCACGAACTGCTCCACCTGCACCGCGTGCTGCCAGCTGAGCCAATCGTGCGGGAAGGGCTGGAACCGCAGCGCCATCGCCGCGGCTTGCGCTTGCCGGCGGTGGGCCACGGGCCCGGAGCGCGGCACCGCCCGGATCACGCGTCCCTTTTCATCCACGGTCAACAGGAACACCCAGCCGCGCTGCTCGGAGTCCAGCGTCAGGTCTTGCCAGGGCGTGTGGACGACCGGCGACGGGCCGATGAGGTGCGCAGCGCCCTCCGCTGCGGTCAGCTCGCGTGGTGGCGGCCCGGCTGCCCACGCGCTGTGGGTCGCTAGGCCGGCCACCAGCAGCGCGAACAGCCCGAGCGAGCGAGGCACTTTCATTTCAGCGCCAGGCAGCGGTGCGTCGCCACCTCCTCCACCGTGCGCTCCTCCAGCTTGCCGTGAGCCCCCATGCCCAGCTTGGTGCCGGTGGCGTTGATGACGCAGTCGATCTTCCAGCGGCCTTCTTCCCAACGGCTCACATAGCCCAGGAAGTCCACCATCTCCATGTCGCCGCTCTTCCAGTCCTTGCGATAGAACAGCCGCCCCACGCTGCCCGCACCGTCGGCCTTGAGGAAGCGGTAGCCGTCCAGCGGCGTGGAGTAGGTCGCGCTGCGCTTCAGGGCGGCGGCCAAGTCCTTGCCGCGCAGGTTGGCCACCATCTCGTCCACGGCGCCCTTGGCGCGGGTCTGCTTGTACTGGGCCACGTCCCCGACCTTCTCGGCCGCCAGGTGCGCCACGTAAGCGGTCTCGGCCTGGGTGACGAAGGGGTCGGACTTCTGCGCGGTGGCGTGCGCCGCGGGGGTTTGCGCCATCGCGTTGCCGGCCAGCAGCAGTGCGGCCAGGATGGCCTTGGAGCAGGTCATACGTGTCTTCTCTCCCTGGGATGTGCAGCCAAGGGTACCGAAACTTCCGCGCGCCGCCACACACAAGAATTATTTACACCGGCGTGTCGATCCGGGCCGATGCTGTTCGTCGTATCCATATCGACACCTGACCCAAGGACCGCCACCATGACCCTCACCATCACCGCCTTCGACCGCTCCCCCGACGGCGGCAAGGGCCTGGCGCGCGACACCCGCGTGCGCTGGGCGCTGGAGGAACTGGGCCTGCCCTACGACGTGCGCCTCGTCACCTTCCCGGCCATGAAGCAGCCCGCCCACATGGCGCTGCACCCCTTTGGCCAGATCCCCACGCTGGAGGAAGGCGACCTGGCCCTGTTCGAGACCGGCGGCATCATCCTGCACCTGGCCCAGCAGCATGCCGGCCTGCTACCGGCCGACGCCGCCGCCCGCGCCCGCGCCATCACCTGGATGTTCGCCGCCGTCAGCACCGTGGAGCCGCCCATCGTGGAGGCGACCATGGCCTGGGTCTTCGAGCGCGACAAGCCCTGGTACGAGGCCCGCTGGCCCATGCTGGAGACGCGCGTGCGCACCCGGCTGGAGCAGCTCTCCAACCGCCTGGGCGACGCCGACTGGCTGGACGGCGACTTCAGCGCTGGCGACCTGATGATGGTGCACGTGCTGCAGCGCCTGCGCTCCACCGGCCTGCTGGACGCCTACCCGCGCGTCGCCGCCTATGTGGCGCGCGCCGAGGCACGGCCGGCGTACCAGCGGGCGTTTGCAGCGCAGCTGGCGGTCAACACCCGTTGAGCCCTCTGGCTTGCAACTCAAAGCCGGCCGATTTCGTCATCCTCTTGCCGGTTGAGGATCTGATCCTCCAGGCTGTGGCCTGAGTTGTGCATCGCGTCTTCGAGGTATTTGGTGAGTTCCAGCCAAGGCGCTGGGCCTCCGAGGCGGGCTTCGAGCTGGTCATGGCAGCCCCCTTTGTGGGCCAGGAAGACCTGCCCCACCTCTTCATCGGCCACGGCCGGCTTGTAGACCGCCGCGGCCAGCCCGGCGTTGGCTATCCAGGCGCCGCAGCAGTCGCAGCAAAGGATGGGCACCGTGCGGCCCGATCTACTCATGACGTTCAACATGCAGTGCTCTCCGGTCAGTCCAACGGCGCCATCTGGCGCCCGAAGGCCAATTCCACCTTGAGGCGTGCAAATCAAGACGCCTGGTGATTCATGTTTCACCACGCGCACTCGTCCCTGAAGCTTGCCCCTTCGCCCCCACACCCTCCCCTCTTCCCGGCACACTGTCATCCTGGCTCCCCCGCAAACCACTCCCATGCACCGCTTCGGCTTCGACAACACCTACGCTCGCGACCTGCCCAGTGCCTATGTGGCCTGGAAGCCGGCCGAGGTGCGCGAGCCGCGGCTGCTGTTCAAGAACCTGGAGCTGGCCGAGGAGCTGGGCTTGCCGACGGCGGCAGTGTCGGGGCCGGATGCGGCGGCGCTGTTTGTGGGCAACCTGCTGGCCGAGGATGCAGAGCCCATCGCGCAGGCGTATGCGGGGCACCAGTTCGGGCAGTTCTCGCCGCAGCTGGGCGACGGCCGTGCGTTGCTGCTGGGCGAGGTGGTGGACCGTGTGGGCCGGCGGCGCGACATTGCGTTCAAGGGGTCGGGGCGCACGCCGTTCTCGCGCGGGGGCGACGGCAAGGCGGCCGTGGGGCCCATGCTGCGCGAGGTGTTGATCGGCGAGGCCATGCATGCGCTGGGCATCCCCACTACGCGCGCGCTGGCCGTGGCCGCCACGGGCGAGCCGGTGCGCCGCGACACGCCGCTGCCGGGCGCCGTGCTGACGCGCGTGGCCGCCAGCCACCTGCGGGTGGGCACCTTCCAGTTCTTTGCGGCGCGTGGCGACCTGGACACGCTGCGCCAGTTGCTGGACTACACCATCGCCCGCCATGACCCCGAACTGGCGACAGTACCCAACCGGGAGATGGCGCTGCTGCGCGCCGTGGCCGCACGACAGGCCAGGCTCATCGCGCAGTGGATGAACGTGGGCTTCATCCACGGCGTGATGAACACCGACAACATGGCCCTCTCGGGCGAGACCATCGACTACGGCCCCTGCGCCTTCATGGAGGCCTACGACCCGGCCACCGTGTTCAGCAGCATCGACCACGCGGGCCGCTACGCCTACGCCAACCAGCCCGGCATCGCGCGCTGGAACCTGGCGCGCTTTGCGGAGGCGCTGCTGCCGCTGACGGCCAGTGAAGACGACGAGCCCGCCGTCATCGAGGCCGCCGTGGCCGCGGCCACGGCCGTGATCGACGACTTCCCCACGCTGCTGGCCGCCGAGCTGCTGGCCGGACAGCGCGCCAAGCTGGGCCTCTTCAACGCCACGTCGGCGGACGACGAGGTGGACACGGCACTCGCCGCCGATTGGCTCTCGCTGCTGCACACGCAGGCGGTGGACTTCACGCTCGCCTGGCGCCACCTGGCCGGCGCGGCCGAAGGCAACGCCGAACCACTGCGCGACCTGTTCATGGACCGCGCCGCGCTGGACGCCTGGATGGCCCGCTGGGCCGAGCGTTGTGCCCGCGATGGCGGCGACGCCAACGCACGCGCCGCCCACATGCGCCGCGCCAGCCCCGCCATCATCCCGCGCAACCACCTCGTGGAGGAGGCACTGGCCGCCGCCACCGACGGCGACCTGGCGCCCTTCAACGCGCTGCTGAACGCGCTGCGCAACCCCTGGGACGAGGCCGCGCTGGCCACGCGCTATGCCGTGCCCGCGCCCTCCGAAGTGACGGCGAGCTTCCGCACCTTCTGCGGCACCTGAAAGCGCCACGGCGCCAAATCGTTCACGCGCAAGCGCCGTCATCCAGAGAAGCGCCCGGAAAACATCAAGACCTCCCTACAGACCGGACAGGCCCCCGAAACCTAGATTCCGGGCACCGGCGGGGCATCCCTGCGCTCGCGCAGCGGATGAGGCAAAGCCGGCTCAAGAACCCGCTAAAAAAGGAACAACATGAACAAGCTCAAGCTGTCGACGCGGCTGACTCTCGGATTCGGCCTGGTACTGGCGCTGCTGCTGGCCGTTGTCGCCATCGGCATCGTGCGGATGGCGGGCATCAATGAGCGGCTCAAGGAGATCGCGCACGTCAACAACGAGGAGTCGCGCCTGGCGGTGGCCATGCGCATCGCGGTCAACCAGGTGGCCACCATCACGCGCAACATCGTGCTGATCACCGACGAGGCCGGCATGAAGGCCGAGCATGAACGCCTGCAGAAGTCCCGCGCCCACTACGACGACGCCGAAGCCAGGCTGGGCAAGATGTTTGCCGAGCTGCCGGGCACCAGCAAGGAAGAGAAGGCACTGTTCGCCCGCGTCGCCGAGCTGAAGGCCGCTGCCCGCCCGTCGGTGGACAAGGTGATCGAGCTGGGCCTGCAGAACAAGAATGAGGAAGCCACGGCCGTGCTGCTGAAGCATGCCCAGGGTGCCCAGGGCGCCTGGCTGACGGCGCTGGGCGAGCTCATGGCCAAGGAGGAAGAGCAGAACAAGGCGGCCGCCGCCGAGGCGGACGAGGACTACGCCCACGGCCGCACGATGCTGCTGGTGTCCACGCTGCTGGCCCTGGCCACCGGCATCGCGGCCGCCGCGCTGCTGACGCGCGGCATCGTGCGCCAGCTCGGTGGCGAACCCGGCTACGCCGCCGATGTGGTGCAACGCATCGCCGCCGGCGACCTCTCCGTGCCCGTGAACGTGGCCAGCAACGACACGACCAGCCTGCTCGCGGCCATGAAGGCCATGCAGCAGTCGCTGACCGACGTGGTGGAGAACATCCGCAGCGGCTCCGACAGCATCGCCACGGGCTCCGGCCAGATCGCCACCGGCAACGCCGACCTGTCGCAGCGCACCGAAGAGCAGGCCAGCAACCTGCAGCAGACGGCCGCGTCCATGGAGCAGCTGACCGGCACCGTCAAGACCAACGCCGACACCGCGCGCCAGGCCACGTCGCTGGCCAGCTCCGCGAGCAGCGCCGCCAGCAAGGGCGGCGACGTGGTGGGCCAGGTCGTCAGCACGATGGAGGAGATCAGCGCCGCCAGCAAGCGCATCAACGACATCATCGGCGTCATCGACGGCATCGCGTTCCAGACCAACATCCTCGCGCTCAATGCCGCGGTAGAAGCCGCGCGGGCCGGCGAGCAAGGCCGCGGCTTCGCGGTAGTCGCCAGCGAGGTGCGCTCGCTCGCCACCCGCAGCGCAGACGCCGCCAAGGAGATCAAATCCCTCATCAACGCCAGTGTCGAGAAGGTCGATGCCGGCACCGCCCTGGTCTCGCAGGCCGGCAGCACGATGAACGACATCGTCCAGCAGGTGCGCCGCGTCAACGACCTCATCTCCGAGATCGGCGCCGCCACGCTGGAGCAGACAACCGGCATCAGCCAGGTCAACGACGCCGTGACCCAGCTGGACCAGGTCACCCAGCAGAACGCCGCCCTCGTGGAGGAGAGCGCCGCCGCCGCGGAGAGCCTGCGCATGCAGGCCGCCAACCTGGTTCAGACCGTGGCGGTGTTCAGGACGTCGGGCGCCGCGTCCTGCTAAGGCGGGCCCGCCCTACTTCCGCGTCGAGCCCGGCCGCAGGCTCTTGGCCACATGCGTGACGGCCGCCGCGTTGGCCTTCATCCAGGCCTCGGGCGCCCTCACGTAGAACACCAGGAAGCGGCTGCCCTCGCGGCGGGTGTAGCTCACGCTGCCCGGCTTGGCCTCGCACCATCCCTTCTTGCCGTCGGCGAAGCGAAAGCGTGCCTTGCCGCGGCGCTTGCGGGTCTCGTCCATGTCGTAGTAGCCATACACGCGGGCATCGACGTCGGGGCTGCCGACTTCGAGGAAGTGGCCGTCCCCGTTGGCCGACCGGTCGAAGGCCCGCCAGGCCAGGGGCAGGTCGAACCAGAAGTTGAACCGGGCGCTGCCGGTCTTCTTGTACGCGCTGTTCGCGGTCGGGTAGTAGCCCGGCTCGTCGCCCGACGGGGCCGCGTCGCCGGCCGCCCAGGCGCAGGGGCCCATGAGACACAGCGCGAGCGCGCAGATCCACCGTCTCGTGTTCCTCAAACCAGGCATCCCCACCCTCTTGCAGTCAACACTCATCCAGGTCGGCCAGCGCTGCGAGCGCGCGGCGGACGTGGGCCTGCCATAGCCAGCGATGCGACGCTACGGCGCCGGGTTCGGAGCAACGAGAGGCGGGCACCAGCAATGTCTGGGCGACGCACAGGCGCCAGTCGGCGCGAAGCTGCTCAGCGGATGCGTATGCGACGCCCAGCGACTGGAGCTGGCTGTGCCAATGCTCCAGCAGCGGCAGCGCCCAGGTGCGACAGGACGCCTCGGGCCACCAGAGGACCATGGCATGCGCCAGATCGCTCATCGCCAGTTGGTCCGGCAGCGGCGAATCGGCGAAAGGCTGGTAGTCGATGAGCAGCACCGGGCCAGGGGCTGCCGTCGGCGCCAGGATGTTTCCCGGGTTCAGATCACCATGAACCCAGGCATAGCCTGACGGGTTTTCGGCGCGACGCGCCAGGGCTCGTGGAAGCCCTTCGAACACCTCGGCGACTCGTGTACGTTCGGTGGCGCTGAACCCTTCGGCCATGGCGGCGAGCATGACCGGAAGACCCGCCAGAGGTGCACGCAGCGAGGCCTGGATGGCTGCCCCGTCGATCGCGGACCGTGTCCATCGATGCGCATGCAGCCTGGCGAGGGATTCGACGAGGCCGCGCCCATACTCGGCCGTCACCGGGACATCGTCCTGATTGCGGTGCGTGTCCGTCAAGTCGTCGAGAAGCAGGTGGTAGTGCGTTTCGTCGGCATCGGCGTGATGACAACGCACCAAGGGTGGGTCCACGAGGTCGACGAAGCTGCGAACGTAGTAGTCGACCTCGCCTCGGCCGAAGACAACGGCCGAGCCCAGCTTCACCCGCAGCTTCAGCGGCGCCTGCCGTCCCTCGACCTCCGCAACGATGCGGATATGGGTTCCCCAGGTACTGACCGCGTCGGTGCGCTGGAAGGCATGGACGCGGCGTCCCAGCGCCGCTGCCAGCCAGGACGCAGTGACGGCCGCCGGATCATGCACGACCGGGACGGCGCGAGATTGCAGGCGCTCCACGATGGGCAGCGGCTTTGCTGGGGCCATGGGCCCAAGGGCAGTCATGACATGAGGGTGGATGCCAAGGCCGCCGAGTCTAAGCCGCCCCCTGCACGGCGGCCGGCTCGCCCAGACGCCTTCAATCAACCCACACGTAGTACCCGCGCCTGGCGCTGCGGAACAGCCAGCCGCCCTGCCACAGACCCAGCAGGTGCGCCTCGTCCAGCGGCTCGGCCTGCAGCCAGCCTATGCCCAGCGCGTCGATGTCCGCCTTGCGGCCCGCATCCTTGCCCGATGCCCTCAGCCACGACTGCGCCTGCCGCGCGTCGCCGGCGTAGCGCTTTTGCGGCTGCCGCGCGCCCACGTGCACGTAGTCACCGGGCGGCTCGCTGAACGCGATGGCGCTCGGGACTTGCCCGGCATCGGTGTACGTGGCCGAGGGCGTGAACTGGAAGCCTGGCGCGACAGTGAACCGCACGACGTTGACGCTCCGGGCGTACTTCGGCTCCTGTCCGCACTGCACGACACGGTCGTAGTTGTCGTACTGGATGCCTGCGCTTTCGAACCGGCCCGGGAACTGCACCGCGGGAAAGTAGCTGGCGCCGGGCAACCCCGGCGACTTGTTCTCCCGGCCTTCCTCGTACCAGGTGAACTTCTCCCAGCCAGCGCTGGAGTGCCGGCAAGCGCCGCGGTAGCTGGCCATGGACGTCACCACACAGGCCACGGCAGCCACGACGATTGCCCAGCAGGCCATGACGGCCAGCAAGGTCAGCAGGACTCTCTTGATCAAGTTGTTCGCCTCCGCACACCCGCAGTGTTGCGCGTGGCGGTGAGCGGCGTGTGAGCTGGGTGAAGCGACAGTGAAGTCGTGAACTCGGGAAGTGGGTCAGGGCCGAAGCCAGCCTCCGGTTCGCGGGGTCCGCTTAGTCCTGCACCCGGCTTTATCACCGGCTCGGCAGCCCAGACGCGAAGGATGGCGACGCGCTGAGTGAGGTCGCCCACCATGAATGACAGCTCGCACCCAAACCTTGGACTCGTTCCAGTGCGCTGACGAATTTCTCATGGCCACCGCGATGCAATCAGACAGACGGTTTGAATCTCTTACGGCCGCTTACCGTAGTTGCGCTCTGTGTCGTCACTTTGCTGTGCAAACGTCACCGTCGGTGGATCGCGTGGCGAGCCACCCAGTCGGCAAGCTGTGTGCTCCAGCAACCTTTTTTCCAATTGAAGGCTCCCATGCAACGTTTCAACAGCTCTCTCTCCAACGTCTTCGTGCGCTCGCTGCTGGCCAGCGCTGGTGCCCTCGCCGCCTGTCTGGGTGCCGCGAGCGCCCAGGCCGCCGATCTCATCGACGTGACCAAGTTCGTCGTCCCCTCCAAGAGCCCCACGACCGCTCCGTGCAGCGGCACGTCCGACGACACCGACTACATCCACGACGCGCTCGCCGCCGCCATCGCCGCCAAGTCGGGCCTGTACTTCCCCGCCGGTGCCAAGTGCCGCACCAGCCAGACGCTCTCGCTCACCAAGCTCATCACCCTCAAGGGGGACGGCCCGGGCGTGTCGCACCTCATCTACACCGGCAACACCAACAACAACTTCATCGAGGTGATCCCGCCCGTGCGCTCGGGTGGTTGCCCGGCCCCCGGCGCCCCCGGCACGGGGTCCATCGCCGAGAACATCGGCCACACCATCACGGGCCTGGACATCACGCCAGAGGTTGAGGACAGCGGCTCGGGCAACGCCATCTGGGTCTACCTGCAATGCGGCGCGCCGTATGCCTACTTCGACTATTCCAACCTGCGCATCGGGCCGTTCGGCGGCCTGGGCCTGCTGCTGGACAACTCCGTCGCCAACGAGAACGGCTTCTTCAACGGCCGCGTCTCCAACAGCCTCATCTTCAACGGCATCAACGTGATCAACATGGGCGACTCGGTCACCTTCGAGAAGGTCACCGCCAGCGGCAGCCACAACGTCTCGCTGAGCGGCCTGGGCGGCGCCCGCCAGTCGGCCTGGATCGGTGGCCAGATCAGCACCAAGAACGGCGCCCTCGCGCTGACCGGCGTCCACGGCTTCCGAGCCCGCGACGTATGGATCGAGGAACAGAGTGCCTGCACCTCCGGCTGCACGACGGCCGCCATCTCCGTCGTGGACTCCTGGGACGCGGTCTTCGAAGGCCTGACCTTCAACGTCAAGGACAACACCGCGCTGACCACGGCCATCGCCCTCTACGGTGCCCGCGACACCAAGATCATCAACAACAACTTCGTCAATCGCGGCACCAGCTATCACATCTACGGCGCCGCCAGCGGTCTGGGCGCCACCAAGCGCACGCGCGTCGAGGGCAACAACTACTACCTCGAAGCCGACAGCCAACCCTACCCGGCGGTGGTGACCTTCCAGTCGGGCTCCAACTAAGCCTCAGGGCCCGGCGCGCCAGCCGTGCTGGCGCGCAGGGCTGGCGCGGCCCCAGCTGCGGGGCTCAAGTGCTGATCGAAATGGCACCAAACCTGAACGAACGGGTTGGTTCTCTGCCAGATTGCGTGCCTAAACTTGCGCCGCAACCACGGGGAACCAAGGCCATGTTCAACCACATCATGATCGGCAGCAACGACATCGAGCGCTCGCGCCGCTTCTACAACGCCGTGCTCGCGGTGCTGGGCGCTGGCGAGCCCTTGCCCAACAAGGCGGCCAGCGGGCATATGCGGCTGTTCTACCGCCACGCGGGCAACACGCTGGCCATCAGCGAGCCCATCGACGACGAGCCGGCCACGTTCGCCAACGGCGGCACCATCGCCTTCAAGTGCGACACGCCCGAGCGCGTGCACGCCTTCCATGACGCAGCAGTCGCCGCCGGTGGCACGTCCATCGAAGAGCCGCCAGGCCTGCGGCACCATTCGCTGGGCGACTTCTACCTGGCCTACGTGCGCGACCCCGACGGCAACAAGCTCTGCGCCCTCCATCGCATGCCGCAGTGACGGCCCACGCCAGCCACGCCGACAAGGCGCTGCACAGCCGCCGCGGCATTGGCCTCACGGCCAACGTGCTGCAGTACATGGACCTGCGGTTCAGCCGCATCGCCGTGGACCGGCCTGCGCTCATCCTGCTCAAGGAGGGGCAGAAGACCTTCCAGGCCGGCAGCCAGCGCTGGGTGCTGCGCAGCGGCGACGCCATCGCCATTGCGGCGGGGCAGACGTTCGACGTGACCAACCAGCTCTCCGACGCGGGCCTGTTCGAAGCGCGCTGGATCGTCTGGGACGCCGCCCTGCTGGACCGCCATCAGCAGGCCACGCTGCCCAAGCGCCATGTCGCCAAGGCGCAGCTCCTCAAGCGCATCGGCTCCGAGTTCACCGGCGCCATCGACCGCGCCGCGCTGGCGCTCCAGCACCCTGCCAGCATCCCCGACGACGTGGCCGCACACCGCATGACCGAAGCGTTGGTGTGGCTGTCCGCATTGGGCGTCGACTTCGGCATCCACCGCGACGCCAGCACCGCCTTCCGGCTGCGCCGCCTGTTCAACGGCGCGGTCGCGCAGGACTGGACCGTGCCGGCCGTGGCCCAACAGCTCGCGATGAGCGAGGCCACGCTGCGGCGCAAGCTGGCTACGGAGGGCGCCAGCTTCAGCGCCCTGCTGGCCGACGTGCGCATGTCCGCCGCGATGACCTTGCTGCAATCAACCCACCGCAGCGTGGCGCAAATCGCGCAGAGCGTGGGCTATGAATCGGCCTCGCGCTTCGCCGTGCGCTTTCGCGACCGGTTCGGCTTTGCGCCCACGGCGGTGCGGGGGCACCGCAGGGACTGAGGCGACTCTTACTCCTCCGGCATGAAGGTGCCGATGATGGCCATCAGGAACAGCAAACCACCGACGACAGCGATGATCCAGTTGGCCGCAGTGAAGCGGCTGTTGGCGTCGTGCCCGGGCGCCACGGCGGCATTGATGCGGTTGGCGCAGGCCTGCACGGGGAGCATGAAGAAGATGGCGCCGTAGGTCACCAGCCAGTAGGGGTCGGGCAGCTTCCAGAGCATGGTCATCACGATCCAGCCCGCAGCGAGCGGCCCGGCGGCCAGCGACTGCAGCCCCACCTCCCTGCCGCCATCGCGGATGCGGGCAAAGCAGCCGTAGCAGAAGAAGATGGCAAAGAACGCGCGCCAGAACGGGAGGATGTCGGTCTGCTCGCGCGCCCGGATGAGTTGCCAGTTCTTGTAGAACCAGTACAACTCATACAGCCCCATCGTGCAAAGCGACAGCACGGTCAGCTTGGTCAGCGAAACGGCAAAGAAGGCCGGTTCGCCCTTTGACACGGCATGGACGTCGGCCACTTCGGCGATGGGTGGTGCGTAGGGGTTGGAGCTCATGGGCAGGCGCTGAAAAAGCTGGCCGCTATTTCAACCTCCCAAGCAGGCTCTCCATGCCGCTCAGGTAACGGGGTATGCGCTCTTGTTTTCCTGCGGGAGTTCCTGCAGCGCGGGCGTGCAAGCCACCCTCACTTGACCCGCACGACCACCTTGCCCTTGGCGCGGCCCGCTTCGACATAGGCCAGGGCCTCGTTGGTGGCCTCGAACGGGAACACCTTGTCGATCACGGGGCGGATCACGCCGGCCTCGATGAGGCGGGTGATCTGCTGCAACTGCGCGCCGCTCGCCTTCATGAAGAGGAAGCCGTAGTCCACACCCCGTGAGCGCGCGCGCCGCCGTATGCCCGAGCTCAGCAACCGCATCACCAGCCTCACAAAGCCCGGGGCGCCGATGTCGCGGCCAAAGTCGGGGTCGGGCGGCCCGGAGATGGAGATGAGCTTGCCGCCGCCCTTGAGCACGCGCAGGGACTTGTCCAGCGTCTTGCCGTCCTGGCTGTTCAGCACCACGTCGTAGCCCTGCAGGGCGGTCTCGAAGTCCTGCGTGCGGTAGTCGACCACGACGTCGGCGCCCAGACCCTTCACGAGCGCGGCGTTGGCGGCGCTGGTGGTGGTGGCCACGCTGGCGCCCAGGTGCTTGGCCAACTGGATGGCGAAGGTGCCCACGCCGCCGGAGCCGGCCTGGATGAAGACGCGCTGGCCCTTCTTGAGGCCCGCCTTCTCGACCAGGGCCTGCCAGGCCGTCAGACCCACCAAGGGGATGGAGGCGGCCTCTTCCATCGTCAGGTTCTTGGGCTTGAGCGCGAGCGATGCTTCCTTGACCGGCACGAACTCGGCAAATGTGCCGATGCGGAAGTCGTCCACGCGCGCATAGACCTCGTCGCCCACCTTGAAGCCGCGCACCCGCGGCCCGGCCTGGACGACGACGCCTGCGACGTCATGCCCCAGCACCAGAGGCAGTCGGTACGGCAGGATGAGCTTGAACTCGCCGCTCCTGATCTTGGCGTCCAGCAGGTTCAAGCTCGCGGCGTGGACCTCGACCAGAACCTCGTCTTCACGGAGCTCCGGAGTTGGCATGTCTGCCAGGCGCAGCGAGGCTTGCTTCTGATACCGATCGACAACGAACGCCTTCATGATGTCACCGCCGGGCTGGCATCGAGCCGCAGATCTCTTCGAATCCCAGCGTCCATCAGTCCGGCAGGTGCAAATCTGCGCAGCCATGTCAGCCGGGCAGCAAGCCCGCCGGCCGTGTAACGGAGTCGTGGGCGAACCGCACTGGCGGCCTTCAGCACGGTCTGGGCCACGACGCTTGGGTGGTCTGCAATGGCCATCACTTCCTTTACGCGCTGGCTGACGGCGGCGCGAGCCTCGCGGTATGCATCGAGCTTGGCGTCGGGCTGCATGAAGTTCGCGTCGAAGGGCGTGTTCGTGTAAGCCGGCTCGATGACCGAGACCCGGATGCCCCTTGTGCGCAGCTCATGGTCGAGCGACTCGGAGTAGCCTTCGATCGCGTGCTTCGTCGCGGCGTAGAGCGCGCCGTAAGGCATGGGCAACAGACCCAGCACCGAGCCGATGTTGATGATGCGCCCGGCCCCCTGTTTGCGCATGTGCGGAAGGACGGCACGCGTCATTCGGACGCTCCCGAAGAAGTTGGTGTCAAAAATCGACTGCGCCTGCTCGATCGAGCTTTCCTCCGCCCCGGCAGGGGCGACTCCAAAGCCCGCGTTGTTGACGAGGAGGTCGATGCGTCCCTCCCGCTGCATCAACTGCGAGACGGCATCGGCAACAGAGGCATCGCTGGTCACGTCCAGCGACAGCATCTGGAACGCACGCTGGCGCCCGTCCTCGCCGCGCCGGCTGGTGCCGTAGACCCGGTAGCCGGCCTGCGCGAGCCACTCCGCGGTGGCCAGGCCTATGCCGGATGAGGCGCCCGTGACGAGGGCAATCTTGGGTTGTGCAGTCATGACGTTGCTCCGTCGGCGTTGGGGTGGGTGGTGGGTTGGAGGGTGAGGCCTGCTCGATTGTTTTGCATGATGATCGTCATATGTAAAGTCAAAGAAAAGGCCACTGCCCTCGGAGAGGTTCAGTGGCCGGCGGGTGCCAGATGGTGCAGTGCAGCTTCGCGCAACGCGTCCGACAGCTTGGGGTCGTCCACCGCGCGGGCCAGCAGCAGCGCGCCCACCATGGTGGAAAGGGCCACCAGTGCGCGCTCGTGCGCAGCCGGTTGCCCCCAGTCCGGCGACTGGCGGGCGAGCATGTCCACCGTCTCCTTGATGTGGCGGGTCGTCACGCGGCGCACCTCGGGCGCCTGGCGCGAGGTTTCCGAGCCCAGCGCGGCCAGGGGGCAGCCCACCTCGGCGTTGTCGGCATGGGCCTGGGAGAGGTAGGTGGCCAGCATGGGCGCTAGTGCCGACCCGGCAGGCACGCTGGCGGCTACGCTCGCAGCAACTGCGGCGGACTCCGCACAGGCCCGCGCCGCCGCCTCAGCCAGCATGGCCTCGCGCGACTCGAAGTGCGCATAGAAGGCGCCGTGCGTCAGGCCGGCCTCTTTCATGATGTCGGCCACGCCCGTTCCGTCATAGCCGCTGCGGCGGATGGCACGTGCGGCCACGGCCACGATGCGCTCGTGCGTGGCCTCCTTGGCGGCGGCTCGGGTGTTGGCAGCTGACTTTCGCATGATGCTCATCATATTGAAATTTGGCCCGCCGTGCAAGCCGCTCCGTTCGGCCAGACCGTGCAGCCCGTCACGCGCCCATGCAGCCTGTCCCGGCCGCCGTGCAGCGCGTCGCACGCCGCTCGGCCCCCGGCCGCCGCGGCGGGACAGTGCCCCTTCCACCCACGAAGGAGACTCGCCATGGCTGTATCCGTGTTTCGTGCAGGAGCGCTCGCGCTGCTGGCCGCGCTCACCATGGCCGGGTCGGCCAGCGCTGCCGGTTTCGAAAAACCGCTGGTCAGCACCGCCTGGCTCAAGTCCCAGGCTGGGCAGGACCCCGACCTCATCGTGCTGGACGCCTCACCCACCCCCATGCACCAGGCCGGCCACATTCCCGGCGCCGTGCCGGCGGACGCAATGGGGCTGATGATGCCCGGCACGCCCGCCGCGGCCGTGGCGCAGCGCCTGCGCGCCTGGGGCATCAGCCCGGGCAAGAAGGTGCTCATCTACGACCAGGGCGGCGCCTACTTCGCGCCGCGGCTGTACTACGACCTCTACCGCCTGGGCGTGCCCGCGGCGGACATGGCCATCCTGGATGGCGGCCTGGCCAAGTGGCGCGCTGACGGCGGCGCCGTCACGCAGGAGCGCACGCCTGCACCCGCGCCGGGCAGCTTTGCCGCCGGCAAGACGCACGACGAAGTCACCGTGGATTTGACCCGCTTCGTCGCCGCCACGGCCGACCCAGCGCACCAGGTGACGGTGGACGCCCTGCCAGCCAGCTACCACTTCGGCGCCGCCAAGTTCTTCGGCAAGGCCGGGCACGTACCCAACAGCGTGTCCTGGCCCGCCGAGGACTTCTTCAACGACGACAAGACCTTCAAGACCCCGGCCGAGATCCGCCGTACAGGCGCCTTCCTCGGCATCACGCCCGACCGTGAAGTGCACAGCCACTGCGGCGGCGGCGGCGCGGCGGCCGTGCCCTTCTTTGCGCTGCGCTTCATCGCCGGCTACCCGCAGGTCACGCTGTTCCCCGGCTCGCAGATGGAGTGGCTGCGCGACGACCGCGGCTTGCCCTTCTGGACCTACCAGCAACCCATGCTGATGCGCGACGCCGACTGGGTGGCCGGCTGGAACGCCCGCATGCTGCGCATGTTCGGCGCCGCGCGGCTGAACATCGTGGACGTACGCCCCGCGGCCGCCTACGCCCAGGGGCACCTGCCCTTCGCCGTCAACGTGCCCGCCGCCGACATCGCCGCGCGGCTCAACCAGCCCGAGCAACTCGCCAGGCTGCTGGGCCAGGCCGGCATCAACGCCAGCGACGAAGCCGTCATCGTCTCCGGCGGCGGCCTCAACGAAGACGCGGCGCTGGCCTTCATGGCGCTGGACCGCGCCGGCCAAAGCAAGGTGTCGTTGCTGATGGAGTCCGTGGACGATTGGCAGCTCCGCGGCCTGGAGGTCACCAAGCAGCCCACCCTCGTGGGCGCGCCCAAGGCGCCGAAGGACATGGCCGTGCCGGCCGTCGAGTACCCGCTGTCCAGCCGCCCCGCGGTCGCCAAGGCCGAGGGCATCCCCGTCATCTACCTCGCCACCAGCAAGGCCGCGCCGGCCAAGGCTCCCGCCGGCCAGCTGGTGCACCTGCCCTACGCCGACCTTCTCGCCGCCGATGGCACCCCCCGCCCCGCCAAGGAGATCTGGGCTCGCATGGACAAGGCGGGGCTCAGCCGCTACGCCCGCATCGTGCTGGTCGGCGACGAGCCCGGCGCCACCGCCGTGGGCTACTACGTGCTCAAGCTGATGGGGTATGCGGATGTGAAGGTGGGTGCGATCTGAGGTGAGACATTTGCCCCAGCGCCCTGCGGCAGGTGTGTAGGGATGTTGCCGCCTGTCTGATACGGCAGCACCCGGTAACGGGGGCCATGCCGCGGCATGCCACCCTGCCGGCCCATGACCGCTCCCTCTTACCAAGCCCTGGCGCCCTGCCCCGCGCCACGCCCAGCAACGGCCGCCGCGCTCGCGCTGATGCTCACCCTGCTGCCGGCCCTGCCCGGCTGCGGCGGCGGTGGTGGCGACTCCACCACCCCTGTGGCCGCCACGCCGGCCACGCCCGCTCCATCACCGGCACCTTCGCCGGCGCCTGCCCCAGCACCCCCGACGGCCGGCTCCCGCGTGACCTGCAACCTGCCCAACTTCCAGGCCGACATGCTGGCCGCCGTCAACGCCTACCGGCGCGCCGGCGCCACCTGCGGCACGCACGGCAGCTTCCCCGCCGCGCCCGCGCTGACCTGGAACGCCGCGCTCACCGAGGCCGCCATCGCGCACAGCGACGACATGGTGGCGCACAACTTCTTCGACCACACCGGCAGCGACGGCAGCACCCTCGGCGACCGCGCCACGCGCGCCGGCTACGCCTGGAGCGCCCTGGGCGAAAACATCGCCGCCGGCCAAAGCACCGTGGCTGTCGTGGTGGACGGCTGGATGAAGAGCGACGGCCACTGCGCCAATCTCATGAACGCCGGCTTCCGCGACATCGGCGTGGCCTGCATCGCCGGCAACGCCAACACCGCCTACCGCACCTACTGGTCGCAGGAGTTCGGTACGCCGCGGTAGGGCAGGCTGCCAGCGTGGCCGCTCACGCGCAATCCCACCCCAGCCGCACCGCCCCGCAGTGGCGGCACACGAACTTGTAGAACGCGTTGTCGCCCGCAGGCTCGTAGTCCTTCGTGGCTCGGGCCCAGTCCTTCTCGGCCAGCCCGTAGTGCTGGCGCCAGTCCGCCTTGGTGGCGTCGCTGGCGTCTTCCACGTCTTCCTCCAGCGCATCGCCGTGGAACTCGCAGGCGTCGTTGCAGTGCGCAAGCCATTCTTCCTGCTGCCAGCACGAGTAACCCGGCGTCCTGAGCGTCACCTCGTCGACGATGGCTTGCGCCACGCCCGCCTTCAGCAGCGGTTGCGGGTCGGCAAAGCTCGTCCCCAGCTTGGCCGCCGCCGAGCCGTCGGCGATGCACCAGGGGCACAGCTTCTCGTCCAGGTCACTGGTCCCATACACCGGCTGCACGTAGACGTAGCTCCGGGCCTGGCCGCAGCAAGCACACGTGATCTTGCGCGCCTCGATGGCGTTGGTGGCCAGCGGGTCGGGGTGGTAGGGGAAGTTGGGCATGTCCATGCCGGCACGCTAACAGACGCACACCCCGGGCGCGCGTCTTGCGCGGCGCTCACGCCGCCGGCCTGCCCGCTCAGTCCACTTTCACCGTTCGCAGGCGCAACGCGTTCGCGATGACGCTCACCGAGGACAGCGCCATGGCCGCTGCGGCGACGACCGGCGACAGCAGCAGGCCGAAGGCGGGGTAGAGCACGCCAGCGGCGAGCGGCACACCCGCCACGTTGTAGGCAAAGCTCAGCACGAGGTTCTGCCGGATGTTGCGCATCGTCGCGCGCGACAGCATGCGTGCGCGCACGATGCCCATCAGGTCGCCCTGCAGCAGCGTGATGCCGGCGCTCTCCATGGCCACGTCGGTGCCGGTGCCCATGGCGATGCCCACCTCGGCCGCGGCCAGCGCGGGCGCGTCGTTCACGCCATCGCCGGCCATGGCCACGACGCGGCCCTCGGCCTTCAGCCGCTGCACGACGGCGGCCTTGTCCTCAGGCAGCACCTCGGCGACCACCTCGTCGATGCCGAGCTCGCGCCCGACGGCCTCCGCGGTCGTCTTGCCATCCCCGGTCATCATGACGATGCGCACGCCAGCCGCCTTCAACGCCTGCAGCGCACGTGCAGTCGTCTCCTTGATCGGGTCTGCAATCGCCACGAAACCGGCGAGCTGGCCGCCCACGCCCACGAAGATGACCGTGGCCGCCTGGCGGCGCTGGCCCTCGGCCGCGGCGGCGAGGCCGGCCGTGTCCATGGCGTGCTCGGCCAGGAACTTCGGGCTGCCAGACACGACGACCTGACCCTCGACGGCGCCGATGACGCCCTTGCCCACGGGCGAGTCGAAATCGATGACGGGGGACAGCGCCAGCTTGCGCCGCTGCGCTTCCATCACGATGGCCATGGCCAGCGGATGCTCGCTGGAGCGCTCCACGCTGGCGAGCTTTTGCAGCACGGCCTCGGCCGTGAAGCCCGGCGCCGGCTCGATGTGCACCACCTTTGGCCGGCCCTCGGTGAGCGTGCCGGTCTTGTCGACGACGAGGGTGTCGACCTTCTCCATGCGCTCCAGCGCCTGGGCATCGCGGATCAGCACGCCATGCTGGGCACCGCGGCCGACGCCCACCATGATGGACATCGGCGTCGCCAGCCCCAGCGCACAGGGGCAGGCAATGATGAGGACGGCCACCGCCGTGATGAGCGCATAGCTGAATGCCGGCGGCGGCCCCCAGACCAGCCAGACCGCGAAGGTTAGCGCCGCCACCCCCATGACCACGGGCACGAACCAGCCCGCGACCTGGTCGGCCATGCGCTGTATGGGCGCGCGGCTGCGCTGGGCGGCCGCGACCATGTGGACGATCTGCGAGAGCAGCGTGTCGGCACCGACTTTCTCCGCGCGCATCACGAAGCCGCCCGTCTGGTTCATCGTCCCGGCCGTGACCTTGGAGCCGGCGATCTTGGCCACCGGCATCGGCTCGCCCGTGACCATCGCCTCGTCGACGTTGCCCTTGCCCTCGGTGATTTCGCCATCGACCGGGATCTTTTCACCCGGCCGCACGCGCAGCAGGTCGCCAACCTTGATGGCCTCGACCTGCACGGTCTCGTCACCGCCATCGGCCCTGACCTTCACCGCCGTCTTCGGCGCCAGGCCCAGCAGCGCCTTGATGGCACCCGAGGTCTTTTCGCGGGCACGCAGCTCGAGCACCTGGCCGAGCAGCACCAGCACCGTGATGACGGCTGCGGCCTCGAAATACGCGGCCACCGCGCCATCCGCCACACGCAAGTTGGCCGGGAACACCCCGGGGGCGACGGTGCCGACGATGCTGTACAGCCAGGCGGCCCCGGTGCCCAGCGCGATGAGCGAGAACATGTTCAGGCTGCGATTCGCCACCGACGCCACTGCGCGCACGAAGAACGGCCACCCCGCCCACAGCACCACCGGCGTTGCGAGCAGCAGCTGGACCCAGTTCGACGTCCGCGGCGCGATGAAGCCGTGGATGTTGAAGAGGTGCCCGCCCATCTCCAGAGCGAAGACCGGCGCGGTCAGGGCAAGGCCCACCCAGAAGCGTTTGCTCATGTCGCGCAGCTCCGGGCTCTCGCCCGGTTCGGCCGACGCCAGCACCGGCTCCAGCGCCATGCCGCAGATGGGGCAGTTGCCGGGGCCGGGCTGGCGCACCTGCGGGTGCATCGGGCAGGTGTACTCGGCCTGGCCCTGGCCGCTGTGCGCTGCCGGCCTGACGGCGCCATGCTGAGGGTGCACGGCGTGGCTGTGGTGGTCACCGTCCATGACCGTGCCGTCCGGCATCACATGCCGGCCGTGAGGAGGCGCTTGGGTCGTTGGGTCGCGTGGCTGCATGTGATCTTCCGTGGTTGGGCCCAGTGTGAACCTTCCTGCCGTCAGAAGGTCAAGCGGCACAAGGAAACAGCCAGTGCACCACGTGCGGCCCTGACGGACCAACTGCGCACCAACGGTGGCTGCGTTCGGCAGCGCACAGACGGGCTCGGTGGAAAGCGCATGCTTGTGCTCAGGCATTTGCACAGTTCGCTGGCGCCGCGCAGGGTAGCGGCGATCGCAGTAGCCCGCCTTTGATGTTGATCAAGGCACGGCGCCGATGACTGCCTAGCATCGGTTCATGCCCCGATCGACCCTCAAGCCGCTTCCCATCGCGTGCATGCGGAGATCGCCGACGCGGCGCTTCTCCTTCAGAAAATCAGCAGGAGTTCCTTGATGAAACTTGTTCTTTCGCTGTCGCTTGCGCTCGCCATCTCTGCCATCGGCTCGCCCGCCTGGTCAGCCGATGCGGACCATCAGGCCCATCACCCGGCCGGGGCCGCCTCATCCCCTTCCGTCAAGGCCATGCCGGGCAAGGCGCGCATCGAAGCGGCACCGATGGACACCCAGCTGAAGGCCATGCACGAGATGCACGACAAGGTGATGGCCGCGAAGACGCCCGCAGAGCGCGACGCCCTGATGGCTGAACACATGAAGGTCATGCAGGACGGCATGTCCCTGATGAACGGCATGTCCCCTGCTGGGACGAAGACTGTCATGAAAGGGGACATGGCCACCCAGCATCGAGCGATGGCGGGGCGCATGGAAATGATGCTGACCATGATGCAGATGATGATGGATCGCCTGCCCGCAACACCGGCGAAGTGAGGGGCAGTTGGTATGGCACCTCACTCTCGTCCCTTCGGCGCCGGGGTTGCACCGGCGGCGGAGGAAGCCATGAACCATGACCTGCCTCATCGTCACACCGCGGCCCCGCCTTTCTGGCGCTCCCGCTATGCCGTCGGTCTCCTCGTCATGGGAGCCATCGCAGCCTACTTGTTGCTCAGCGAGCACCGCGCCCACTTCCTGGGCGCGCTGCCGCTCCTGCTTCTGTTGTCGTGTCCGCTGATGCATGTCTTCATGCACCACGGGCACGGCGAACACGCCCACCGCCATGCGGGTGACGCCGGTTCGAGCCCCCCGACGACGCCGCCCACGCCAGGCCCGGGAGACCGGCCATGAGTCAGGAAGTCCCTGCCTACGGGCTCTGGGCGCTGGTCGTCCTGAACTCGGCCATCTTCGTCATGTTCGCGTTCAGCTTCTTCAAGCCACAGACGGCACGCGACTGGCGCACTTTCAGTGCCTTTTCTGCTTTCATCGTCGCGCTCTTCGTCGAGATGTATGGCTTCCCGCTGAGCATCTATTTGATGTCGGGCTGGCTGCAGACGCGCTACCCGAATCTGGACCTGATGTCGCACGACAGCGGCCATCTGTGGTCCACGCTGCTGGGCGAGAAGGGTGATCCGCACTTCGGGCCGCTGCACATTGCGAGCTACGTGTTCCTTGGCTTGGGCTTCTACCTGCTGTCCAGCGCCTGGAACGTGCTGTATCACGCGCAGCGCCGCCACGCACTGGCCACATCGGGGCCCTATTCCCGCATCCGCCACCCGCAGTACGTGGCCTTCGTACTCATCTTGCTGGGCTTCCTGCTGCAATGGCCGACGCTGCTGACGCTGCTGATGTTCCCGATCCTGCTCGTCATGTATGGGCGGCTGGCACGGACTGAAGAAGCGGAAATTCGAGCGCAGTTTGGCGCCGATTTCGATGCCTACGCAGCCCGCACGCCCAGGTTCATTCCGCTGCTGCGCCGATCGACCATCGGCGCGACGTGACGGCCTCCATCCCTTTGCTCCGGGAGCCCTGCCATGCAAACCCTCAGCTTCGATGTCAGCCGAATGACCTGTGGCGGCTGCACCAGCAGCGTTCAGCGGGCACTCAGCCAGCTCGACGGCGTCAGCCGCGCCGACGTGACGCTGAACCCGGGCGTCGCCACCGTATTGGCCGACCCCAGCCGGGTGACAGCCGCGCTGATCGAATCGACCCTCGCCCATTTGGGCTTCCCCGCCAAGGCCCGGCCGCCCAATCTTCGGCAGGACCCTGCATGAGCGCACTGGTCCCGCCCTCGCAGCCCGCGATGCATGACGACGCGTCGCTGCTCCGGCACGACGAGTCAGTTGCGCTGGTCAGGGCGACGGTCGCCCAGGTCTTTGCCCACCTTGACGACCCGCAGGTCCTCGCGGCCCACATGGGCGAATCGTCCATGATGATGCTGGGCTCGCGCATGTCGATGGATGTGGATGCCGGCGGGGGCCGAAGGGTCGGCTCAAGAATTCGCATGCATGGCAGGGTGATGGGAATAGCCATCTCGCTGGACGAGGTGGTCACTGAGCGCCATGTGCCCCACAGAAAGCTCTGGGAGACCATCGGCAACCCGCGCCTGCTGGTTCTGGCGCGCTACCGCATGGGGTTCGAACTGCAGCCCCGAGGCGATCTGACCCTGCTGCGGGTCTTCATTGACTACAGCTTGCCGGCCACGGCGCCCACGTCCTGGCTGGGCCGCTGGCTGGGCGGCTTCTACGCGCGCTGGTGCACCCGGCAGATGGCCGCCGAAGCGGCGAGGCATTTCGATGCCGCCCCGCCCCCCCGACACCCCGGAGAACCCTCATGAAAAGACTGCCCATCGTCCTGACCGCATCCCTGGCCTTGAGCCTCACGGGCTGCGGCTACAACAGCTTCCAGACCACCGATGAGCAGGTCAAGGCGAGTTGGTCCGAGGTCATCAACCAGTACCAGCGGCGTGCCGACCTGGTGCCCAATCTGGTTGCCACGGTCAAGGCCGAGGCCAAGTTCGAGCAGGACACGCTGAACCAGGTGATCACCGCGCGCTCCAAGGCCACGGCCATCCAGGCCACGCCTGAACTGGTCAACGACCCGGCGGCATTCCAGAAGTTCCAGGCCGCCCAGGGCGAGCTGACCGGCGCGCTGTCGCGCCTGATGGTGGTCTCGGAGAACTATCCCACCCTGCGCGCCAACCAGGGCTTTCGTGACCTGTCGGCGCAACTGGAGGGCACCGAAAACCGCATCACGGTGGCGCGCAACCGTTACATCAAGTCCGTGCAGGACTACAACGTGACGGTGCGGTCCTTCCCCTCCAACCTCACGGCGATGGTGATGGGCTACAAGGAGAAAGCCAACTTCAGCGTCGAGAACGAGAAGGAGATCTCGAAGGCGCCGAGCGTGGCCTTCGACACGGCGCCGGCGTCCGGAGCAGGCAAGTGACCCACGCGCCGGCATGGTGGCGCACAGCCCGGGCGGGCCTGCTCGCCTGTGCACTCGGCTGGACCACCCACGCCATGGCGCAGGTTCCCGTGCCGGCGTTGCGTGGGCATGTCACCGACCTGACCGCCACGCTGAGCGAGGAGCAAAAGGCCGCGCTGGAGCAGACGCTGACGGCGTTCGAGGCCCGCAAGGGCAGCCAGCTGGCCGTGCTGATGGTGCCGTCCACGGCACCCGAGGCTATCGAGCAGTTCGCCATCCGCGTGGCAGAGAAATGGAAGCTCGGCCGTCAACGCGTCGATGACGGCGCCATCCTGGTGGTCGCGAAGGACGACCGCGCCGTGCGCATCGAGGTCGGGTACGGCCTGGAAGGCGCGCTCAACGACCTCACCAGCAAGCGCATCGTCGACGAGACCATCCTGCCGCGCTTCAAGGCGCAGGACTTCCCCGGCGGCATCAGCGCGGGCCTGGCACAGATGATGAGCGTGGTCGACGGTGAACCCCTGCCGGCGCCAAGCAACCTGCCCGCCCGCGGCACCGGCCCGGTCCAGCAATACCTGCCCGTGCTCTTCATCGTGGCCCTGGCGGTCGGCGGCGTGCTGCGCGCCACGCTGGGCAAGGTCCCGGGGGCGCTCGTCACCGGCGGCGTAGTCGGCGTGCTGGCCTGGCTCGTCGTCGGTGCCTTGTCGATGGCGCTGGGGGCGGGGGTGATCGCGTTGGTCGTCACCTGGCTGGGCGCGGGCATGAGCGGGCGCGGCATGGGCGGCCTGGGTGGCTACTACGGCGGCGGCCGAGGAAGCGGCGGTGGCGGCGGTGGTGGATTTAGCGGCGGCGGCGGCGGCTTTGGCGGCGGCGGCGCGTCGGGCCGGTGGTGAGCATGAACATCCAGCGCATCCTCAAGCACCTGCTGACGACACGCGCCGCGGTCACGCGGGCGTTTCCCGACACCACGTTGAGCAGGATAGAGCGGTCGATCAAGGCCAGCGAGTCCGAGCACGCCGGCGAGATCCGGTTCGTCGTGGAAGCCGCCCTGGATGGCGCGCCGCTGTTCCGCGGGCAGTCGCCCGAAGAGCGGGCCATCGAGCTGTTTGCCCAGTTGCGCGTCTGGGACACCGAACGCAACAACGGCCTGCTGATCTACCTGCTGCTCGCCGACCGCGCCGTAGAGATCGTCGCGGACCGCGGCATCCATGCCAGGGTCGGCGCTGACGCCTGGCGCCAGGTGTGCCAGCAGATGGAAGCGGCCTTCACCCGATCCGACTACGAGGCTGGCGCGGTTGCCGGCGTGCGGGCAGTGACCGGGCACTTGGCACGACACTTCCCGGCGGACACGCGCGCGAACGAACTGCCGGACCGGCCGGTGGTCCTCTGAGACGGCGCCACATGGGCAACTGGAGCCGCCCAGCCGCCGGCCCGAGACGCTCGGGGCCTGAGAGCGTACGTGCGCGCCTCAAGGCCCGACATCTCTCGGCGTGGGTGCTGACCGCGTGCGGCCTCTGGCTGGTGCTGCTGGGGCTTTACTTCATGTTCCTCAGGCCGCCTCTGCTGCCGGAAGACACGCGCTTCATGGGCAGCTCGCTGGCACAGGTTCGCGCCGCGGTTCCTGGCCTGGAGGGCTGGTTGCTGCGCGTGTTCGTCGTGATGGGCGGCTTCATCGCGGGCACCGGTGTGCTGACCATGTTTGCGGCGAGGGTGGCAGCCCCCTCGCGCTGGATGGGCAAGTCGGGAGCGCTTGCGATTTCCGGCGCGATGACGGTCGCGCTCATGAGCGTGATGAACTTCGACCTCCAGTCCGATTTCAGATGGCTGTTGCTGGTGCCCGCCCTGGCCTGGCTCGCAGGTTTCGTGCTTCATCTCGCGGGCCGCTAGCGCCACGCCCGGCCGCCGGCCTGTGTTTTCACTCGGGCAAACGCGTAAACCAAGCGGCACTTTCTCGACCGGCAAGGCCGCCTTGCAATCGATGTTCTTCGCCCGGACAACAACGCATGCCATGCCGCCTTGATCGGGCTCAATGCCGCGCCGGCCCCGCCCCGGTACGGTAGGCCGATGGACACATCTCATCGCCGCATCCTGCTCATCCTCGGCCACCCCGACGGCTCGCAACCCCATCTCTGCCACGCCTTGGCGCAGGCCTATGAACAAGGTGCACGGCAGGCAGGGCACGAGGTGCGCCGCGTCGACCTGGCGTACCTGGACTTCCCGCTGCTGCGCTCCAAGGCCCAATGGGAGCAGGGCGAGGTTCCTGCGGCGCTGCTACCCGCGCAGCAGGACATCCTGTGGGCCAGCCACGTGGTGTTGTTCTTTCCGCTGTGGCTGGGCGACATGCCGGCGCTGCTCAAGGCCTTCCTGGAACAGGTGGCCCGCCCGGGGTTCGCGGTGGGGCGCGAGGGCGACAACCCGCTGACCGCCAAGCTGCTCAAGGGCCGCTCGGCCCGGGTGGTCGTCACCATGGGCATGCCAGCGCTCGTCTACCGCTGGTACTTCAGGGCGCACAGCCTGAAGTCGCTGGAGCGCAATATCCTGGGTTTCGTAGGCTTTGCGCCGGTGCGCGAGACGCTGGTCGGCAGCGTGGACTCGCTGGGCGACGCCGGCGCGGCGAAGTGGCTGGCCCGCATGCGCAAGGCCGGCGCACGCGCCGACTGAGGCCGGCGCGTCAGGGCTTGGCGACCTGCCGCGAGACGAAGACGACGTCGGACGGCTGCACGAGGTCGGCGCTGGTGTGGAAACCCAGCGACTTCGCGAGCTCAAGCATGGCGCGGTTGTCGCGCAGCACGTAGCCCACGATGCGCTGGGTGCCCCGCGACGCGGCGTAGTCCAGCAGCGCCTGCATCAGCAGCCGGCCCAGGCCCCGCCCCTTCAGGCTGCTGCGCACCATGATGCCGAACTCCGCCTCCAGGTTGTCGGGGTCGCGCACGAGGCGGGCCACGCCCAGCGTTCGCCGGCCGTCAGGCGCGTTGGGGTCGGTGATGACGAAGGCCATCTCCCGCTCGTAGTCGATCTGCGTCATCTTGGCGAGGTCGTCGTGCGACAGCGCGTGCGGCGCCTCGAAGAACCGCATGCGCATGTCTTGCGGGTCCGCCGCCTCCAGGAACTCGCGGTGCTGCGCCTCGTCCTCGGGGCGAATGGGCCGCAGCACGACGCGGCTGCCACCCCACAGCAGCGTGCGCTCCAGCTCGCTCGGGTAGGGGCGCACCGCGAAGTGCGCGACGCCCGAGGGCTTGTCCGCGCTGAGGCGTATGCGGGCGTCCAGCGCCAGCACGCCGCGCTCATCGGCCCACAGCGGGTTGATATCCAGCTCCGCCATCTCGGGCAGGTCGGCCAGCATGCGGGCCACCGCGATCAGCGCGTCGCAGATGGCATCCATGCGCGCTGGCGGGCGGTCGCGGTAGCCGGCCAGCAGCCGGGCCACGCGCGTGCGGTCGATCAGGTCGCGCGCCAGCGTGCGGTTCAGCGGCGGCAGCGCAACGGCGCGGTCGCCCAGCACCTCCACCGCCGTGCCGCCCTGCCCGAAGAGCAGCACCGGGCCGAAGATGGGGTCCACGTGGGCGCCGACGATGAGCTCCTGCGCATGTGGCCGCTGGGCCATCGCCTGCACGCTGAAGCCCTGGATGCGGGCCTCGGGGCGCGCGGCATGCAGGTGCGCCAGCATCTCGCTGGCGGCGGCCAGCACCGCTGCTTCGCCCACCAGGTTCAGCCGTACGCCGCCGGCGTCGGACTTGTGCAGGATGTCCGCTGACACGATCTTTAGCGCCACCGGCCCGTCGATGTCTCGCGCCGCCGCTGCCGCGGCCTGGGGCGACGCTGGCACGCGCCGCGTCGCCACCACCGGGATGCCATAGGCCGCCAGCAACTCCTTCGCGTCCACCTCGTCCAGCCACTCCCGGTCCGCGGCCAGGGCCTCGTCGATGATGCGGCGAGCGCGCGGCAGGTCGGGCTCGCCCAGCAGGCTGGCCGCGGGCGTCTGACGCAGCACGACCTGGTTGCGCCGGTAGGTCTGCATCAGCGCGAACGCGCGCACGGCCTCCTCGGGCGTCTCGTAGTCCGCGATGCCGGCCTCCTCGAACACGTGCCGTGCCGGCGCAATCGTCTCGCCGCCCATCCAGCAGCTCATCACGCGCCCGCGCCGGTCGGCGATCAGCGGAGCGCAGGCCTCGGCGATGTCGCGGCTGGGCACGATGGCGGTGGGCGCATGGATGAAGAGCACCGCGCCCGCCTCGCGCGCCTCGAACAGCGCGGCCAGCGTGTCCTGGTAGCGCTGCACGGGGGCGTCGCCGATGATGTCTATGGGGTTGCCATGCGACCAGCCCGCGGGCAGCACCTCGTTGAGCCGCTTCATCAGCGCCTCGCCCGGGCGCGCCAGCGTCACGCCATGGGTGGCCGCCGCGTCCGCCACCATCACGCCCGCGCCGCCGCCGTTGGTCATGACCATCAGCTCCTTGCTCAGGTTGTCGCGAAAGCGCGCCAGCGTCTCGGCGGCGATGAAGAGCTCCTTCAACGTGTCCACCCGCAACATGCCGGCGCGGCGGATGGCGGCGTCGAAGACGATGTCCTCGCCGGCCAGCGCGCCCGTGTGCGATGCAGCGGCCTTCATGCCGGCGGGTGCGCGGCCGGCCTTCACGACGATGACCGGCTTCACGCGTGCCGCCGCTCGCGCCGCGGACATGAACTTGCGCGGCGCCGTGATGGACTCGACGTAAAGCAGGATGGCGCGCGTGTTGCGGTCCGTGGCCAGGTAGTCCAGCAGGTCGCCGAAGTCGACGTCCATGTGCTCGCCCAGCGAGACGAGGTGCGAGAAGCCGATGTGCTCGGCATTGGCCCAGTCCAGCAGCGCGGTGAGCAGCGCACCCGACTGCGACACCAGCGCCAGCTCCCCCGGGCGCGCGTTGGCCTGGGTGAAGCTGGCGTTCAGCCCGAGGTGGGGGCTCAGCAGCCCGATGCAGTTGGGCCCCAGCAGCCGGAACGCGTGCGGCCTGGCGGCGTCGAGCACGGCCTGCTTTTGCTGCGGCGTGAGGCCCGCCGTCACGATGATGGCGGCCCGCGTGCCGTGGGCCGCCAGCTCAGCCACCAGCGGGGCGATGGTGTCCGGCGGCGTGCACAGCACGGCCAGCTCGGGCACGAACGGCAGCTCGCCCGCGGTGGCATAGCAGACGGCGCCGTCCAGTTCCTTCAAGCGCGGGTTGACGGGCGCCAGGGCACCCTTGAACCCGCCGGACTGCAGGTTGCGCCATACGGTGGTGCCCACCCGCGCGGGCTTGTCCGAGGCGCCGAACACGGCCACGGACTCGGGGCTGAGAAGGCGGTCGAGATGGCGTTGCGTCATGCCCGCCATGCTCCCCGCGTCGAGCGGCCAACCACTTGCGCCATGTCAAACCAAACGCTTGCGGGCCATCGCTTGATCCAGCGCAAGGCCCGGCGCCCGGTGTCAACGCAGCATGGTGTCTACGCCCCAAGCCGGGCGCAGGGGAAGACCATGAAGATCGCCCTCGCGGTGGACGGCAGCGTCTACACCAAGCGCATGCTCAGCTATATCGCTGCGCACGACGAATTGCTCTCCGCAGCCAACGAGTTCCTGGCGCTGAACGTCACGCCCAAGATCCCGCCGCGCCCGGCCCGCTTCGTCGGCCACGACGTGCTGTCGCGCTACTACGAGGAGGAGCGCGAAAAGGTGCTCAGGCCGGTGCGCGCGTTCGCGCAGATGCAGGGCTGGAACTTCCGTGAGCGCCACGCCGTGGGCCACCCGGCCGAAACCCTGGCCGCCATCATGGCGGAGGAGCGTCCCGACCTGCTGGTGATGGGCTCGCGCGGCCATGGGGCCTTCAAGAGCGCGCTGCTGGGCTCGGTGGCGGCGCGGCTGCTGTCGCACGCCAAGGTCCCGGTGCTGCTGATTCGCTGACAACCCTGGAGTCCATGCCATGGAAAAGATCTTCAAACACGTGCTGGTGGCCACCGACGGGTCGCTGCTGGCGGACCGCGCCATCGCCCTGGCGCTGCAACTGGGCGGCGACACGCGCGTGACGGCGCTGATGGTGATGCACGACTACGGCCTGCCCGAGTACGTGCGCGCAGCCCTGGGCCACCGGCTGGATGCGGTGGAGATCCGCGACCAGATCCGTGCCGAGGGACAGCGCCAGCTGGAGGCGGCCCTGAAGCGCGCCGTACAGGGCGACGAGCGCATCGAGCGACGCGTGGTGATCAGCGAGCTGCCGCCGTCCCGCGAGATCGTGGCCACGGCCGGGCGAGAGGGCTGCGACCTCATCGTGATGTCGTCGCACGGCCTGGGCGGCCCAATGGCGGGGCTGCTCGGCAGCCAGGCGCAGGCCGTGCTGATGACGGCCAAGGTGCCCGTGCTGGTGGCGCGCTGACGCCACGCGGCAGGTGTCTCAGTGCGACTCAGTGCGACATCAGCACCGGCACCGTCATGGCCTGCAGCAGCGTCCTCGTGACGCCGCCGAACAGGCGCTCTGTCCAGCGCGCATGCCCATAGGCACCCATGACGACCAGGTCCGCACCCAGGTCGGACGCCGCGTTCAGCAGCGCGTCGCCCACGGCGAGCGTCGTGATCTCGTCACGCACCTGGGCATCGACACCCTGGAAAGCCAACCATTGCCGCAGGCTGGCCGGCCGCTCCAGCGGGCCTGACTCTTCGGTCGCCCGGCGCCAGTGCACCAGCGAGACGCTGCCGGCCCGGCGCAGCATCGGCAGCGCATCCGTCATGGCGCGCACGGACTCGCTGCTGCCGTCCCAGGTCACCAGCACGCGACGCAACTGCACGGGCTCCAGGTGCGTGTACGGCACCAGCAGCACCGGGCGGGCGCAGCCCAGCAGCACCTGCTCCAGCTCGGTGACCTGCTGCTTGTGGTCGGGCAGCGAGGGGTCGGGCTGGCTCATGATGAGCAGGTCCGCGCACTGCGAATGCGCAACGAGCGAGTCCGGCGCCGTGGCCTTGTCGGCCAGGGCCTCGAATGACGCCAGCCCCGCGCTCTCGCATCGGTTGTGGAAGTGAAAGGCAATCTCCCTGGCCCGCTCCAGCGCGGTGGCGGCCGCACGCGCGGCGAAGTCGTCCATGGCCGCTGCCGCGTGCAAGGCCTGCAATTCGATGGCGACCGTGGGCGCGAGGCCCATCAGGTGCGCCTCGAAATCCTTGGCGAGGGCGATGGCGATGTTTTCGCGTGCCGGGTTGGCCGGCGTGGCGTCGAGTGCGACCAGGATGCTGCGGTAGGTCATGGCTGAGGGGCTCCTTGGCTGGGTTTGCGGTTTTCTTATTCGAAGCTGAGCACGGCGCGGCCGTCGATGCGGCCGTTGCGCAGTTCGTCGAGGATGTGATTGATGTGCTCCAGCCGGTGGCTTGTGGTGCTGGCGTGCACCACGCCCTCGGCGGCGAACTGCAGCGCCTCGGACAGGTCCTGGCGCGTGCCCACGATGGAGCCGCGCACGGTCTTGGCGTTCAGCACCACGTCGAAGATGGGCAGCGCAAAGTCGCCCGGCGGCAGGCCAACCATGGACATGGTGCCGCGCTTGTGCAGCATGCCCAGCGACTGCGCGAACGACTCGCGCGACACCGCCGTCACCAGCACGCCATGCGCGCCGCGCAATTCCTGGTGCAAGGCCGCCACGGGGTCGACCTCGGCGGAGTTGATGCACAGCTCGGCGCCCAGCGTTCGGGCCAGGTCCAGGCGGCTCTGGTCGATGTCCACCGCGGCGACGTGAAAGCCCATGGCCCGCGCGTATTGCACGGCCAGGTGGCCCAGGCCGCCCACGCCCACGATGGCCACCCACTGGCCGGGCCGGGCGTCCAGCACCTTCAAGCCCTTGTAGACGGTCACGCCCGCGCACAGGATGGGCGCCAGCGACTCAAACGACAGGCCGTCCGGCAGGTGGCCCACGTAGCCGGGGTCCGCCAGCACGTACTCGGCAAACCCGCCGTTGACGGTGTAGCCGGTCATCTGCTGGTGGTCGCACAGCGTCTCCCAGCCCGTCATGCAGTGCTCGCAGTGCCCGCATGCCGTATGCAGCCAGGGCACGCCCACGCGGTCGCCCTCGCGTATGCCCTTCACCCCTGCGCCCACGGCCGCGACATGCCCCACGCCCTCGTGGCCGGGGATGAAGGGCAGCGGCGGCTTGACCGGCCAGTCGCCGTCGGCGGCATGCAAGTCGGTATGACACACCCCGCACGCCGCCACCTTGACCAGCACCTGGCCGGGCGGCACCTCGGGGATAGGTACTTCTTCGAGACTGAGCGGCTCGCGATAGGCGCGCACGACCGCAGCTTTCATGGTGGGCATGGTGACTACTCCTTCGTGGTGTCGAGGTACTCCGGGACCGAGGCCGGCCAGCCGAAGCGTTCCGTGATGGCCTGGCGCAAGGCGTCGGCGGCCTGCGGCTCGCCGTGGGTCACGTAGACATGGCGGGGCGCGCGTTTCAACGTCGCCAGCCAGGCCAGCAACTGGTTCCGGTCGGCGTGCGACGACATGCCGTCTATCGCCACCACCTCCGCCCTGACGGGCACCCACTGGCCATGCATCCGGATGCTGTCGGCGCCCGACACCATCGTGGCGCCGCGCGTCCCGGCGGCTTGGTGGCCCACGAAGACGACGGCGTTGCGCGGATCGGGCGCCATGGCCTCCAGGTGATGCAGCACGCGCCCACCCGTGGCCATGCCACTGGCGGCGACGATGACGCTCGGGTAGCTCGGGCGGTTCAGCGCGCGCGATTCGTCTTCGGTGCGGACGTAGTGCACCTGCTCCACGAGCGCGCGGCGGTCCGCCTCGGTCAGGCGGTGCTCGTCGGCATGCACGCCCACCAGCCGCGTGACCTGCGAAGCCATGGGGCTGTTCAGGTACAGCGGCAGGTCGGGGATGCGGCCCTGCGCCTTCAAGCGCAACACCGCATGCAGGATGGCCTGCGCCCGGCCCACGGCAAAGGCCGGGATCAGCGTGGAGCCGCCACGCGCGGCCGTGCGCGCGATGACTTCGCCCAGCGCGTCGGCACTGTCCGTCGCCGGATGCAGCCGGTCGCCGTAGGTGGACTCGATGACGATGACGTCGGCGTCCTGCGCCGCGGCCGGTGGCCGCATGACAGGGTCGTCGGTGCGGCCGAGGTCGCCGGAGAAGGTGATGGAGCCCGTCTGCGTTGCCAGCCTCAGGCTGGCCGCGCCGATGATGTGCCCCGCGTGGCTGTACGTCGCCATGACACCGGGCAACGGCTCGAAAGGCTCGTTGAACACCTGCTGCCGGACCTGCTTCAGGCAATGCAACGCCTGGGCCTCGGTGTACAGCGGCAGGGCCGGCGAATGCTTGCTGAAGCCGTGGCGGTTGGCGTAGCGCGCGTCTTCCTCCTGCAGGCGCCCCGAATCGGGCAGCAGGATGGACAGCAGCGCCGCCGTGCCCGGCGTGGCGTGGATGGGGCCGCGAAACCCCTCGGCCACCAGCCGCGGCAGGTAGCCGCTGTGGTCGATGTGGGCGTGAGTTAGCACCACGGCATCGATGGACGACGCCGGCACCGGCAGGGGCGCCCAGTTGCGCAGGCGCAGTTGCTTCAGCCCCTGGAACAGGCCGCAGTCCACCAGCAGCCGGCGGCCCCCGACCTCCACGAGATAGCGAGAACCGGTGACGGTGCCCGTCGCGCCCAGGAAGCGCAACTGCAGGTCGCTCCCGGCGCTCATGTCCGGCGCCCAAAGAGACGGTAGAAGGGGCAGTAGCCAACGGTCCCGGTCAGCAGGGGAATCAAGCCCACGTAGCCCATCGGGCTGATGAAGCTTTGCGCGGCAGCGCCCACGAGCGCACCGCCGGCCAGCACCCGCAGCGCCCTGTCAACTGACCCGACGTTCATCGCCATTTGCACTCCTGCTGCCAGGCGGAGTGCCCGGGTGAATACAGCGTAGGCAGCCTGCGGAGCGCGCGCTTTGCGCTTGATCAAGAAAGAAGCGTCGGGCCTCCAGAGGCAGCACACCTCCAACCGGAGACCGCCGTCAAGTAGGGAGTTCTTGACACCCTGCGTAGGCAGTTTCCGCGAGCTTTCTGACCGTTTTTATTCACCCGTGCAAACGTGTGAACTAAGCGTCATTCGACGGCCAATCGACGGCTCGGGACGATGACATCGCAGGGTCGCTTACCTACCATTTCCGGCAGGGAAGTCAGGGTAGTCATCAACATGAACGTCTTGTTGTGGCGGGTCATCTACACCCCGCGAGTCACACTGCAAAGCGACGCCTTCTGCTCGGGGCCCTGGCACCCGAGCAAGGCCTACGTCGAGCAATGCGCAGCCGCCATGGCCCACAAGGGTCCTGTGGGCGTGCAGAGCAACAAGCAGGCCCAGACCGGCGCCTGCACCTGGCCGGTGGCCTGAATCATGGCGAGAGTCAGGGCCCGCGTCAGGCAGTGGCTGAGCGAAGAACCCGCAACCAGGCACAAGCGAATGCATCGCCGTCGGCGATGCCGGGCGGGCGGCCGGGCGCAGCGGAAGTGGGCTGCACCCGACCAGGCGAACCAGCGCGGAACGGCGCAAACGCTCCACTGAGGTTTGCGCCGCGGCTCTCGGGCTCAGGTCGGGCGGCGTCGCCGGCCCACCCAGCCCACCACACCCAGCCCGCCCAGCGCCATCAGCAGCGCGGACGCGGGCTCGGGCACGGCCGCCGCGGTGGCGGACAGGCCGGTCAGCGTGATGGAGCCGCTCCAGGTGCCCTGGGCGCTGGGGTCGCCATAGCCGTTGCCCAGCCAGATGGCGGGGCTGCTGCCCGTGTCGCTGAAGGCGATGGGCGTGGCGAGGGTGATGCTGCCCACCACCGCGGTGCCGGGGTCGGCGCTGCCGCCGCTGGCCCAGGATTGGCGTTCGGCGGCGCCGAGGTTGGAGTAGCCGCCCACCTGCAGCAGGCCGCCGGCGGACAGGGGCAGCAGATCCACGTAGAGCGTCAGGTCGTCGCCATAGGTGTCGTTGCTGGACGCGTCCAGCGTGGCGTTGACGGACACGCCGGTCAGCGTGCCGTACACCGGGCCGGCGAGGTCACCGGCGACCTGCAGGAACTGGAAGCCCGCGAACGACAGGCCCGTGAAGCTGTAGGTGATGGCCGTGGCGGAGACCGTGGTGGTCACCTGGCTGCTTTGCGGCTGCGCGCTGGTGGCCGCCAGCGCCGCGGTTGAGTAGCTGGCCATGGCAGCCAGCAGGGCCACGGTCGTGGTGAGTTTGCGCATGAAGCGTCTCCTTGGAGTTCTGGTTAGGCGTTGGACGGTCAGCGCTTCTTGGGCACGCCGCCTTCGAGCTTGAGGCTCTCGACGGTGCAGCTCATGGTGGCGAGGTTCTTGCCCGCGCCGGCCACGGCGGGCAGCTTCTGCTTCACGCAGCCCGGCTCCTGCACCGTGTACGCATACGGGATGCCGAGCGGGAAGTTGGCGGTCGTCGTCCAATCCGTCGCGTCGCGCGAGGGCGAGGAGCCGCTGGCCACCCAGGTGATGCCGTAGGTGGCGAAGTCCGCCGGGCTCTTGATGTTGTTGTTGCGCAGGTCCCAGTAGCCGATGGACGAGCTGTCGCGGGCCGTGACGGGGTTTTGCGAGTTCTCGAAGTAGTTGCCCTCGATGAGCGCGTAGCCGCCCATGCGGATGTTGGCGCCCGAGGTCAGCACGTTCGAGTACAGGTTGTTGTACAGGTGCGTGTAGCCGCCGCGCTGCAGCGGCAGCCGCGAACCCACGTTGCTGTACAGGTTGTGGTGGAACGTGATGTAGCGGTCGCTGGCGTCGCTGTCGCTGGAACCGATCAGCCCGACCTTGTGGTGGTCGTGGATGTGGTTGTAGGAGTAGGTGATGTGATGCGCGCCGGCCTTGCTGTCGATGAGGCCGTCGAACTCCAGGTCACCGGCGCCGGAGCATTCCGCGAGTGAGCTGAACAGCGTGTTGTGGTCAATCCACAGGTAGCCGGGGAACTTGCCGCCCTGGCCCTCGATGCCGATGGCGTCGATGGAGCCGGGCAGCAGCCCGATGGTCATGTTGCGGATGATGACGTTGCTGGCACCCGCCTTGATCGCCAGGCCAAAGTTCGCCGCAGAGCCGTTGACGCCCTCGATGGTGACGTTGCTCTTGTTCTTGACCTCCACGATGGCGCCGGCCGGCTTCTTCCACTGCGTGCAGGGGTCGGGGATGGTGCCGAAGTCGAAGGTGCCGGTGTAGCGCAGCACCAGCCCGCTGGTGCCGTTGTAGGCGTCGATGGCCGCTTGCATCTCGGCAGCCGTGGTGACTGTCACCGGCGTGGCCGAACCACCGCCCGTGACCTGGCCCGCGTAGCCGCCACTGTGGCCGGCCGGTGCGGGCGAGGGCGCGGGAGATGGCGCAGGTGAAGGCGCCGGGGACGGAGCCGGAGACGGTGCCGGAGAGGGCGCAGGCGACGGCGCGGGAGAGGGTGCCGGCGCTGGTGCCGGCGAGCCCACGGGCCCCACCGCGCATTTCTCGACCAGCCCCGGGTTCGGGTCCGCGCCGTCAAAAGTGGCCGACGTGCAGGGCACCGTGTCCACCAGCGTCTTGATGACCCACTTGTCCTTCACGCCAAAGGACACCTGGCGCGGCGTGGTACCGACCTTGCAGCTCCCGCCCTCGTCCGCGCACTTGGAAAAGCCGGACGGCCAATCCACGGCATGTGCCGAGCTCAGCGGCGCCACGGCGCCAATCGCCACGGCAACAGCCGCCAGCCCTTGCCGTGGGCTCGGCGCGCGCAGCAAGCCGGGCTGCACCGGCGGGGGCGCCATCAAGGCGGCGGACTCTTTGGAACGGATGCTCTTGGTCATCGACTGTCTCCTGCTGTTGTTGTCGGTGTAGTCCAGCGCGGGCATGGCTGCGCCATCACCGGTCACCGGTGTCTTTGAAAGAAAAACGTGAGAGGGAACTCAGCGGCCCATTCCTCCGCCTCGCGCGGCACGGACCGGCAGGATCCGCATCGGGAGACGGTGGCCATGGCTGTGGCCAAGTGACGGCGCGCCAGCACGCAGGTGCGGCCACGTCGACAACGCCCCCATGCTAATGAAGGCGTTTAATTTTGGAAAGGTGTTTTATCTTTATTGATACGCAGTTGCGGGTTTTGCCTAGCGCTGTGGCACGACGCCACGAGATGATGTGGCGGCCGCTACAACGCGAGCTGGCGATCCTGGCCGGCCTCGGCCCGCAGCCACTGCCTGAACAGGCGCACGGCGGGCGCGGCCGGCATGGTCTCCTCGCGCTCCATCCACACGGCATGCACGCCCACGCCCGTCACCAACGGCCGGCGGTCCCACACCACCAGCGTGCCGCTCGCCAGCTCGTGCTGCACGAGGACCGGCGCCGCCAGCGCAACGCCCTGGCCGGCAATCGCCGCCTCAATGGCCATCGCGGTGTGGCTGAAGTAAAGGCCATGCGCCGGGTCGCTCGGCCCGCCCTGCGCCTCATGGGCCTGCTCCAGCCAGCGCGGCCACCAGGGGGTGCCGGCATCGTGCAGCAGGCGGGCATCCCGCCAGCGCGTCGCGCGGGTGCGCCAGCCACGCGGCCGGTAGCCGGGGCTGGCCACGGGCACGACGTCGAGCGGGAACAGCAATTCGCTGTGCAGCCCGGCGTAGCGGCCCTCGCCCTCGCGCAGCGCCACGTCCCAAGCCCCGCTGCGCAGGTCAGCCACGTCAGGGCTGGCATCCACCAGCACCTCCACATCAGGGTGAGCCGCGCTAAACGATCTGAGACGCGGCACCAGCCAGCGCACGGCGACGCTGGGCGCCGCCGTGACGCGCACGCGGGCGCGCCGGCCGCGCACGCCCTCGGCGGCCATGGCGATGGCGCGCAAGTGGCGCGCGGTGTTCATGTGCAAGCTGCGGCCGGCCTCGGTCAGCGCCACGCCACGGCCCAGGCGCTGCACCAGCGGCACGCCCAGGTCCTCCTCCAACGCACGCAGTTGCTGCGTCACCGCACCGGGCGTCACGAACAACGCCTCTGCCGCGGCACGCACGCCGCCCAGCCGCGCCACGGCGTCGAAGGCCCGCAGGGCGTGCAGAGGTGGGAACTTCATCGTTTAGCAATTCTAAACGTCCACCGCTTCATTTCTGGGTAGTGCCCAACCCGGCGCCTGCGTACATTGGCCCTGCCCTGCCGTTGAAGTAAAGAGCGCCGAATGTTCTGGATTGCCGATCTCGTCTTGCTGGCCGCCATATGGGGCGGCTCATTCCTGCTGATGCAATGGGGCGCCCATGGCTTCGGCTTCGTCGGTGCGGCCTTCCTGCGCGTGCTGATCGCCGCCGCGCTGCTGTGCGCGCTGCTGGCCGCCCGCGGCGGGCTGCCGCTGCTGCGCCGGCACCTGCGCCACATGCTGGCGGTGGGCGTGGTCAACAGTGGGCTGCCCTTCGCGCTGTTTGCGTTTGCGCTGCTGAGCCTGCCCAGCGGCCTGCCGGCCATCCTCAACGCAACCGCGCCGTTGTGGGGCGCCCTGGTCGCTGCGCTGTGGCTGGGGGACCGGTTGTCAGGCACCAAGGTGCTGGGCATGCTGGCGGGCCTCGGCGGCGTGACCGCCCTGTGCTGGGACCGCATCGGCACCGGGGGCGTGGCCTCGTGGCTGGCGGTGCCCGCCTGCCTGGGCGCCACGCTGTGCTACGGCATAGGCGCGAGCTACACCAAGCGGTTCCTCACCGGCGTGCCGCCGCTGGCAACGGCCGCGGGCAGCCAGGTCGGCGCGGCGCTGTTCCTGGCGCTCCCGGCCGCCTGGCTGATGCCCGCGCTGACCGGCCCCGCCGCGCCGCCGCTGCGGGCCTGGCTGGCCATCCTGGCGCTGGCGGCCGTGTGCACGGCGCTGGCCTATGTGCTGTTCTTCCGGCTGATCCAGAACGCCGGGCCGCAACGCGCGCTGACCACCACCTTCCTCATCCCCGTCTTCGGCGTCGCCTACGGCCACCTGTTCGCCGGCGAGGCGCTGACGCTGCGCATGGCGCTCGGCGGCCTGGCCATCCTCCTCGGCACGGCGTTGTCGCTGGGCGTGCTGACGTTCAAGCGCCCTCGCCCGCGCGCCACGGCGCCCAAGGCAGGCACCGCATGAGGCGGGCCGCCCTGCCCCTGGCGTGGCTGCTCGCCGCGGTGCTGACGGCCACCGCGCACGCGCAGCCGCCCCGCGCCGCCGAAGAGGCGCCGCCACCGCTCGAACGCGCCGGCCACGTGCCCACGCCCGATGGCGACCTGTACTACGAGACCTACGGCCATGGCCCCGCCGTCATCCTGCTGGCCGGCGGGCCCGGCGCGGCCCACACCTCGCTGCGCCCGGAGTTCGACCGGCTGGCCCGCACGCACACCGTCGTCTACGTCGACAACATCGGCCGCGGCCGGTCGAGCGACCTGCCCGCCGGCCGGCATCACTCGCCCCAACGCGACGCCGAGGACGTCGAACGCCTGCGCCAGGCGCTCGGGCTCGAACGCTTCGTGCTGATCGGCCACTCCTACGGCGGCCGGCCCGCCATGGTCTACGCCACGCTGCACCCCGAGCGGCTGACCCACCTGGTGCTGTCCAGCTCAGGGCACAGCCACGAGTCCTCCCAGCGCAACATCGACACCGTGAACCGCTTCGTCGAGCGCCAGTTCCCGGAGGTCTGGGCCCAACTCCTGGAACTCCGGGCCAGCGGCGTGACGACCTGCGACCCGCGCTACCAGCGCCTGTACGGCGGCCCCGTCGCGCGCCTGTACTGGCGCGACCCCGACAACGCCACGGTGCGCCCCCAGGTCTCCACCGACCCGCGCGACCGCTTCCGCCTGAACGTCTACTGCGACATGCTGGGCGACGACGCCGAGCTGCGCGTGGGCAACGCAATGGCCGGCTTCGACATCCGGCCGGCCCTGCGGGCGGTGCGCGTCAGGACGCTGATCACCGCAGGCCGCTTCGACCCCATATGCCCACCCCGCGAGGCCCACGAAATCGCCCGCGCCTTCGCCCCCGGCTGGGCCACGCTGCGCATCTTCGAACACAGCGCCCACCGGCCCTGGGTGGAGGAAGGTGAGCGCTATTTCAGCGAGCTGGCCGCGTTCCTCGACATGCCCGCGGGGCTGTAGCAGCCACGGCGATACAGCCAACCCGCTTCACGGCTCCACCCCAAACACCACATTCGGCGCCTCGCCAAACACCTCCGGCGCATACATCGCCTCCACGCGTGTGGGCGGCAGGGCGAACTGGCCGGGGTTGTTCAGCCGCACCGTGTACTCCAGGCTGAACTCGCCGCGCGGCACGTAGCGGTAGAAGGATTTGAAGGACGTGTAGTCGCGGGCCTGGTACAGCGGCCATACCCAGCCTGCGCGCTGCTCGCCCGCTTGAGCGGCGGCCGAGTCGCGGCCCAGGCCGTTGCCCAGCAGGCTGGCGCCGGCGGGCACGGGGTCATCCACCACCACCCAGCTCATGTCGGCCTGGGCACGCACGGTGAGGCGCACGCGCAGCGTGTCGCCCACATGCCATTGGCCGGGCACGCGCTGCTGCACCGGGGTGATGCTGCGGCTGATGCTGTAGCCGGCGGCGCGGGGTTCCTTCAGCGGTACGGCGGCGCGCACTTCGACGGAGGCCCACGGCGCGCCTGTGCCTTGGTGCTGGATGTGCAGCGCGTCGGTGGGTTTCTCCAGCTTGGCGTCGAACGCCTCATGCTTGGGCTCGCTCCAGCTCACGGTCTGCTGCTGCGTGCCGAGCGTGATGCGCGTCTGGCCTGCCACGGGCACCGGCTCCATGATGCGGGCGAAGCCGTCGACGGCCAGCGTGCCCCAGGCGTTGGCGGTGGTGGTGGCCCAGGCGCCGTGGTTCTGGCGGCTGAGCAGGCCGGTGAGCAGGCGCGGCAGGTCGGCCTTCCACTCCGGCAGGTCGGCAACGGTGAGCATGAGGCGTGCGGCATCGACGTCGCCATGGCTCATCAGCCACCACCAGTAGTCGCGCGCCTCGGTGGAGAAGCCCATGCGGCGGCCCTGGTAGGTGAGGCGGGCGCGCAAGGCGTTCTCGGCCTGCGCTTGTGCCTCTTTGGTGCCACCGGCCTTGCGCTGCAGCGTGAGCCAGTCGATCAGCATCGCGGTGGTCCACTCGTCGGGGTCGATGCGCACGCCAGCGAGCTGTACGGGCTTGAGGCGGGCGTAGCGCGCCAGCGTGGCCATGGCGGCGACCTTGCGGGCGAGGTCGTCCTTGCGCGGCGCCCAGAACGAGCGCTGAAGGCGGCCGGCCACAAAGCCCTCCAGCGCGGTGAGCATGCGGTTGCGCTCGGCCTCGGGGACGGGCCAGCCGGCGGCGTGGGCAATGTCCAGCAGATAGGCGGTCAGCGTGTCGCTGCCGGGCCAGGGCTGGGACGGCATGCGGGGGAAGTAGTTGGCCAGGCCGTCTGCGTCCAGGTACTGCGGCAACGTGGCCATGGCGGCGTCCCAGGCGGCGCGGTCGTGCATGCCGATGGCACGCGAGGCCGTCTGCTCCAGACAGCGGTAGGGGTACAGGGCCAGCCAGTCACGCACGCCGCCCAGGTTGCCGGCCAGCGTGGGCAGCAGTTGCACGTTCACACGCGCACTGCTGGCCTCTGCGCTGTCGAAGCCAAAGGCCGGCACGTCGAATGTGCCGTTGACCTGCGCCAGCGTGGCGGCCTGCACCGTGACGGGCACGGCGGGCAGCACCTGCTGCGCCACCTGCAGCACGTCCTGCCGGTTGGCGTGGCCCTGTTCCTTGGCGGAGAACGTCCAGTCCAGCGCCTTGGTGCCCAGCGGCACGCGCACGTCCCAGCTCAGCTGGCGCGACTCGCCCGCCGCCAGGCGCAGCGTGCGCACTGGCAGCGCTGGCTGACCCGCGAGCTTGGCAGCGGCGTCCAGCGTGATGGCAGCACTGGAGGTGTTGCGCACCGTCACCAGCGCCGCAAAGCGGTCGCCGTCGCGCACCTGCGGTGGCAGGCCGGCGGTGAGCTGCAAGTCCTTCACCACGTCCAGATGGGCGCTGCCGGTGCCGAAGTCCTCCACACCCGCGCTGGCCACGGCCACGAGGCGGAAGCGGCTCAGCGAATCCTTGATGGGAATGCTCACCACCGCGTCGCCGTTGTCGTCCAGCGGCACGTCGGCCTGCCAGATGAGCAACGCGTCCAGCAGCGTACGGGTGGGGGGCGGGGGTGCTGCGTCGGCTTGCGCAATGCGACTGCCTGTCACCTCCACGCGCTCCAGTTGCTGGTCCAGCTTCATGGAAGCCTCCGCCGCCGTGATGGCCGGCGAGGGCGCCATGGGCCTGGCGATGCCCATCCCCTGCTCACGGCGGCGCTCCAGTTCCGCCGCACGCAGCAGGCGGCTCATCAGCGATGTCTGCGCCGACATCAGGTAGACGTTGGCGTCCACCGCGGGGTTCAAGGGCAGGTTGCTGGCGGTCTGCACGTTGCGGCCGCGGGGGCGCTGCATGTAGGCCAGCAACTGCCATGTTGGGTTGTCCTTGAGGCTGAGCAGTGCCTCGTCCACGGCCACGAAGCTGACACGGCGCTGCGCGGGCAGCGGCCGCCCGTCGGGGCTGGCGACGTGGATGCGCACCATGGCCTTGTCGCGCGGCTGGTAACGCGTGCGCTCGGGCTTCACGGTCACCTTCAGCGCGTGCGCGTCGGTGGACACGATGAGCGGCGTGATGCCGGTAGCCATCACGTCGGCGCGCGCGCCGGGGCTGGCATCGAGGGCCAGCAAGGCCACCGCCACATTGCCCGCCCACTCACGCGGGATGGGCAGCTTGATGCGGCTCTGCGCCGCGTCCAGCTCCAGCACGCGGGAAGCCAGGATGCCCTGGCGCTCGATGGTGAGCCACACGCGCGAACGCGGGAAGGGGCTGGTGATGCTGAGATCCGCCACCTCGCCCGCGCGGTACAGCGGCTTGGCCGCGTGCACGAACAGGGGCTGGGCCGGCAGGCGCTGCTCACCTGCGGCGGCGATGCGGCTGCGCCCCGAGGCCACGCGGCCGGCGGCGTCCGCCGCGGTCAGCGTGAACTGGTACGCGCCGGCCTGCGGCGGCGCATAGGGACACAGCAGCTCGCCATTGGTGTCGGTCACGCCGTTGCACACCTCGCCCAGTTGCTGCACGTCCTCGGCGGCGTAGCCGGTGCGGCGCGCAGCGCTCAGGCGCACACGCCGGCCCGCCAGCCGCGCGCCGTTCTCGTCCACCAGCTGGCCTTGCACCTCCACGCGCCGCTGCACGACCAAGGGCCCCACGGTGCGCACGCCAGCCGTCCAGAGGCTGGCCTGCACGTCGAAGTCCTGCGACAGCGTCTGCGCCTCGCCGCTGGGGTCCTGGTAGCTCAGCTCGGCGTGCAGCACATAAGGCTGGTCGCGCACCGGCAGCGCGGGCAGCACCACCTGCGCCCTGCCTTGCGCGTCCAGCTCCAGCGCCTGTGTGTGCAGTTGCACCTGGGCGGGCGGCGGCGCCGCGTTGTGCGGCTGGGCCATGTCGTCTTCGCTCGCGTAGCCATCGAGCCCGGCCTGCCGGCGCCGCGCCTGGGCGTAGACCGTCAGCGTGGCAGGCCAGTTCTGCGCGGCGCCGCCGTCGGCGTAGTGCAGCGCCAACTGCAACGTGGGCGTGGCGCCGAAGGTCAGCTTGGGCGTGGGCGCGCTGATGACTCCCAGCATGGCCGGCAGCCGGAAGGCCTCCACCGAAAACCGCACCGTCATGTGCTCCGAGACGCGGTTATGTGCGTCAGGATCGGGCAGCGCCAGCTCCACGCGGTACTGGCCCAGCGGCGCGTCCGCCGGCAGCGTGAACGTGGCCGTGCCGTCGCCCAGCGCGGCCCACGTGACCGGCACCTTCCACTCCTTGCCCGAGCCGGCGTGCGACACCTGGGCCTCATTGGGCAGTTCGCCAGCGGTCAGCGACCCCAACCCCGTCTCGGTCTCGCGGCGCAGCACATGGCGCATGGACACCATCTCGCCGGGCTTGAACAGCGTGCGGTCCAACACCGTGTGGGCCTGGATGGGCGCGGGGCCCCAGGCCGGCTGCACGTGGTAGCTGTTCGCATCCAGCAGGTTGTTGCCCCAATGCGTGTTGGCAACGGACACGTCGCGCACGCCGTCGGGCCAGGTATGGCGGGCCACCACGGTGACGCCCTCGCCGCGGTCGCGTTCGCAGTCCAGCTTCAGCTTGCGGTCGATCCGGGCCAAGCCCTGGGCGTCGCTTTGCCCCTGCCAGGCCGGCCCGTCGCCACAGTCGTACACCTTGAGCGCCACGCCGGCCACGGGGGCGCCGTTGTCCAGCCGCGTCACCCACACAGCACCGCCCTCCTCGCCGGCTTTCAGGTGCACGGCCATCCTGGTGAGCAACACCGCCACGCTGTCGTACATGGGCTTCAGGCCCGCGGGGTCGCTCTTGCCGGCAAAGGCGCGCATCTCCAGCACATGCAGGCCTGGTCCCTGCAAGGCCACCTGGGCATTGCGCGACGTAGGCAAGGCCGCCGGCCCCAGAGACTGCAGCGGCAAAACCGTTGCGCTGTCCGGCAACGCGGGGTCGAAGGGGCCGAAGTACTCGCGGCCAGACCGGCCACCTACCCCGAAGTAGCGGCTCACGCCCACCTTGGTACGCCACACGCCCATCCAGCGCAAGAGGTCGCCGTCCGCCTCGCGCTCGTTGGCGCCGAGGCCGAAGCGCGCCTCGCGCACCACGGTGTCGAACCCCGCACCCTGCAGGTACAGCGGCACCGGGCTGTCCGCCTGCAACGGCCGCACGGAGATGACGGGCGCCACGAAATACGCCAGGCCCAGCACCGGCAGCGTCTTGATGCTGGCGGGCACGCGCTCTTGCGGCAGCGACCGCCCCGACGCGTCTGCCATCCCCTCCTGCGGCCAGCGGATGCGGTACTCGGCCGACGGCTTGAACAGCCCCTCGGGGAAGGTCACCGAGCTGCTGCCGCTGGCGTACATGTTGGCCGGCTCCACCTTCACCTCGCCGCCCTGCCAGCCTGCCTCGGTCTGCAGTTGCACGGCGCTCAACAGCGCCTGCGGCATCGGTGCGTTGAACTGCAGCGTGACGGGGAAGCCGGCCGCGCAGTCACCCTCCAGCGCCACGCGCCGGCAATCCACCGCCACCGCCGGTGCGGGCCGCACGGTGTAGGTCAGCTCCTGCGCCTTCAACGCACCGCGGTCCAGCCGCAGCGTCACCCGGCCACCCGTGGGCAGCGGGAACGGGCAACGCACCCCCTCGACGTCGCCGTCAGCGCCAGCCATCGAGTACGCGCCCTTCTTCAATGCCTCCCGCTCTTCGGCGCCCAGGCGCACGACCTGCGCCTCAGGCCGGCCCGGCACGACGCAGCGCAAGTCGGGCGGCGTTGTGCCCAGCGGCGTCGAGTAGCGCACCAGGAAGGCCTGGTCCTCGGCGACACGGTCCGACCTCTCCCAGGGCTGGGTGTACCTGATGGTGCGCCTGGCCTCATCCGTCAGCACCGGCACCTGGAAGCGGAACACCTTCTGCGCCTCCACCGCATGCCCCGCCAACGACCGCAGCGCCGCCTTCACGCGGAACTCGCAGGCCTGGCCGTTCAGCTCCTGGTCGTGCAGGTCCATCACCCACGTGCGGTCATCCACCCAATGCGCGTCGCCCTTCAGCGCACAGTCCACGTCGAACGGCCCCGGCGCCGTCACCTTGCCCAGCGGCAGCATGGGCTCGCTGAACGTGGCCCGCACCTGCTGCACCGCCGGCACGGTCCCCTGCGGGCTGAACGTCACCACCCGCGCCGTGGGCTCCGCGGCATAAGCACCCAGCGCCGCCACCGCCAGCGCGCAGCCAACCATCATCCGGGCAACGACGCCCGCAAGTGCTGTGTGAGACAACGCAATCTCCCTGTTTGGCTTCTCCGGCCATTTTGTACGTGGCGCGAGCGCAAACAGGGTGAACGGCAAAGCCCTCGGCCGGAACCGAGGGCTTGAAAGCGCGACCGCCCGCTCAGGGGTAGTTCGTCACCGTCGGCGTGAACGACGCATTGCAGCCGGTCTGCCCACCCGTGTTGTTGATCGGATTGATGATGCCGCCGTTATTCCCCAGGCACACCGAGATGATGCTGTGGAAGCGCACGTTCGAATTGACCGGCGCCTCGACCGCACGGTCCAGGAAGATGTTGGCGTTGGTGAACACGCTGTAGACCCCCAGCCCCCAGGCCTCGTGGCTGGTGACGCCGTCTGCCACCTTGTAGGAGGCATAGCCGCGGCCGGTGGCGCTGTTCCAGGACGACTGGTTGGGCGGGTCGTAAGGAATCTCGGACTGGTAGAAGTACACCCGGCCGCCGTTGCCGTTCCACATCACCTGGTAGTTCTGGAAGTGCTCGACGAACAGGCCGTAGATGGTCACGTTGTTGCCGTTGACCCAGAGGCCGTAGGACGACGGGTTGGTCGTCCAGCCCACGCCCGCGCCGTGGTCGGCGCGCCAGAGCCAGGTGTGGTCGACGATGGTGTTGTGGGCGTTGATGCTCAGGCCAAACGCCACCCGCCCGGCCGCCGCGCCGCCCACGCGGAAGAACACGTCGTGCAGCACGGTGGGGTTGGCCGCATGGTTGGCGCTGGCGCCGTTGGGGCCCACCTCCAGCAGCACGCCCGACTCGGTCGCGCCCGCGTCGAAGAAGAGTCCGGAGATGGTGAGGCCATCCACGTCCGCGGTCTTCATGATGGGCTGGCCGTTGTCCGAGCGCAGCGTCGGGAAACCTATGCCCAGCAGCACGGTGTTGGGGTTGTTCACCTGCAGCGTCTGCGTCAGCACGTAGATGCCGGGCGTGAAGAGGATGTGCCGCCCGGCGGCGAGCTGCGCGTTGAGGGTGGCCGCGCTGTCGCTCGGCTTTGCGATGAAGAACTGGCCGATGGGAATGGTGGTGCCCGGCGTCGTGGCGCCGTTGGACCAGGTGATGCCCGAGCTGTTGGTGCGCAGGGACGGCAGCCGCACGGCGTAGCCGCCGTTGGTGTCGATGAAGAGGTAGGGCTTCTCGCGCACCACCGGGGTTTCATTCACCTTGGTGTAGCGCTGGCCCTGCGTCGGGAAGTTGCCGGCCGGCGCGTTGGGCACGCCCACGAACACCATGTTCCAGCCCGAGCCGGTCCAGCTGCCCCACTGCGTATTGCGCGAGATCCACTGCTGCTGGGACGCGGAGTTCACCTGCCCGTCCACCAGCACCTCAGAGAACCAGCCACCGCTGGACCAGCCGTTGTTCTGGTTCAGCTTGATGTTGCCGCGCACGTGCATGCGCCGGAACGGGATGGCCTGGGACACCGCCCATTGCATGGTGTTGTTGCCAATGCCAAGGCTCGGCGTGACGGAGAAGTTCTCGGCGCCGCGCCAGAAGTTCTGGGTGGCGTTGTCGCCGCCCAGGTAGGCGTCGGAGCGCAGGTCGCCGTTCACGTGCACCTGGTCGGGGTGGCTGCCCAGGCCCAGCACCTGCGTGTAGAAGCCCACGGGGATGCGCAAGCCGTTGTAGGTGCCCGGCGTCAACAGGATGGCGTCGCGGCGGTCGCCGAAGTGGTTGCCCTGCTGCGCGCTGTAGATGTCGTTGATGAGGCCCTGAAGGTTGGGCGTGCTGGGGTTGACGATGTGCACGTTGGGGCCCAGGTCGGGCGCCGGGCCCGTCGTGGTCGTCGAGATGACGAACTGCTCCCAGGCGCCCACCGTCTGGCGGTTCGCCACCAGCGCGCCGCCGATGTTCAGGTCGGCGCTGACGTACAGGTTGTTGGCCGCGGCGCGCAGCGCCACCGTGCCGTTGGACTGCGGCACCACGGTGAACTGCTCCCAGCCGCCGATGGCCTGCCGGTTCGCAATCAGCTTGTTGGTGTTGGGCGCGGCCAGGCCGGTGTCCGCGGCCACGAAATTGCCGCTGATGGTCGCCTTCAGCGAGATCGTGCCGTTGGCGTTGTTGACGATCTCGAACTGCTCCCACGTGCTTGCGGTCGGGGCTGTCGCCGTGAGGTAGGACGTTCCCGTCGCGGTCGCGCTCACAAAATTGTTGTTGGCGACGGCCTGCAGCGTCGCCGCGTCCGCCATGTTGAAGACGCTCAGCAGGACAGCGCACGCGCCGCCTTGCAGGAACCGCCGAAGGGCGGCCTGTCTCATCCACTTCATGCTTGTCTCCTGTCGTTGGGGCTCTTCCGCCATGGGCGGAAGGCCTCGTTTTTTGGGGATTGGCAGAGGAAATTGGAACCGGTTCCACTGCGGGCGCAAGTTGAGCATTTCCGCTGCGCTTGCGGACCTAGGGTTAGCCTGTCCCCGACGGCCAGTACGCCCCCCATTACCTCCCACGTAATTGAGCCCGCCAGGCGCCGCTCCTACGCTTGCGTTCACGTGATCGGCCGATCCGTCCCTCCCCAAATCAACGCATCAACGCATCAACGCATCAACGGAGAAGCCCTGTGCCTCACTTCAATATCTACACCGCCGACAACGCGCCGGAAGGCTCCCGGCCCGCCCTGCGCGCCCTCAAGGAAGCCTTTGGTTTCGTCCCCAACACGGCAGGTGCCATTGCGGGCTACCCGCCTCTGCTGAACGCCTTCGTCACGGCCTTCAAGAGTGCCCACTCGGGCAGCTTCAGCGAGGCCGAGGTGCAGGTGATCCTGCTGACCAACGCGGTCACCAACGCCTGCGCCTGGGCCGTCGCCTTCCACACCCGGCTGGCGCTGCAGCAAGGCATTGCGCCGGCAGACGTCGACGCGATACGCCGCCGCGAAGCGCCCGCCGGCCCGCGCATCGCTGCGCTGTCCGCGCTGGCTCGAGGCCTCATCGAAGGCCGGGGGCATGTCGACGAGGCCCGGCTGCGGTCCTTTGTGGACGCGGGCTTCTCGCCGGCCCAGGTGCTGGAGGTGGTGCTCGTCGTCTCGGCGTCCACCATCGCCAACTACGTGGGCACGCTGGCACGCCCGCCGCTGGAGGACGCCCTGCAGCCGCACGCCTGGATAGGATGAGCCGCATGGCCAGCACCGCATCGCACCACCACCGTTTGTCGGCATCCCAGGGCGACCTGGGCGCGATGCTGCGCCGGTGGCGGGGCATGCGGGGCCGCAGCCAGCTTGAGGTGTCGGCGGACGCCGGCATCTCGCAGCGCCACATCAGCTTCATCGAGAGCGGCCGCAGCCTGCCCAGCCGCGCCACGCTGATGACGCTGGCGCGCATCCTGGACGTGCCCTTGCGCGAGCGCAACGCGCTGCTGCTGGCCGCGGGCTACGCGCCTGCCTATTCGGAGGCGGCCTGGGACGCGGAGGAGTTTCGCCACGTGTCGCGCGCGCTGGACCGCATGCTGGCGCAGCACGACCCCTTCCCCGCCGTGGTGCTGGACCGGACCTGGCACGTGCTCAAGACCAACGCCAGCGCGCCGCGCTTCTTTGGCAGCCTGGTGGACCTGGGCCGCTACCCCGAGCCCCGCAACCTGCTGCGCATGCTGTTCGACCCCGCGGCGCTGAGGCCCGCCATCGCGGATTGGGAGTCCACGGCGCTGGCGCTGCTGCAGCGCGTGCACCGCGAGTCCGTGGGCCGCGCGCTGGACGATGCCACGCTGGCGTTGATCGAATCGCTGCTCGCCTTCCCCGACGTGCCTCAGGCCTGGCCGCCCGAGCCGGCGCGCGGCGCGGGGCCGTCGCTGCCGGTGATCCCGGTGGGCTTCAAGCACGGTGGCACGGTGCTCAACTTCTTCTCCATGGTGGCCACCGTGGGCACGCCGGGCGCCGTGGCCGCGCAGGAGCTGAGGCTGGAGTGCATGTTCCCGGCCGACGAGGCGACGGAGGCCGCCTACGCGAGGATGCTGGGCTGAGGAACGTGCCTCAGCGGCCCTTGCCGCTCACCCGGCCCCTGGCCGACAGCGCTTGCGCCAGCCCCTGCTCCTCGAAGGCCCGGGTCACGAAGTCCACAAACGCGCGCGTCTTGGCGGGCAGCAGCTTCTGGCTGGCGAAGTACAGCGACAGCGGGCCCACGTCGCCATGCCAGTCCGGCAGCAGCCGCTCCAGCGCGCCGCTTTGCAGGTGCGGCAGCGCATGCGGCACGGCCACCAGGCCCACGCCCAGGCCCAGCAGCACGGCGGGGCAGATGGCGTCCGGGCCGTTGACGAACATCGCGGGCTTGAGCGTGGCCGGCATCTCGGCGCCCGCGCCGTTGCGCATGACGTAGCTGCGCGCGCGGCCGTGCAGCGGCGAGCGCATCACGATGCCGGGCAGGTTGGCCAGGCCCGCCGGGTCCTTGGGGCAGCGCTTGCCGCGCATGAACGCGGGCGACGCCACCGCCACCAGGTGCAGCCGCCCCAGTTCGCGCGCCACCATGCCCAAGGGCAGATCGAACCCGCCGCCCACTGCCGCGTCAAAGCCGCCGGCTATCAGGTCCAGCGGCCGGTTGTCAAAGGTCCAGTCCAGCGTCACCGCCGGGTAGCGCTCCAGGAAGGCCGGCATCAGCGGCAGCAGGAAATCGATGCCCAGCCCCACCGGCGCGGTCAGCTTGAGCATGCCGGCCGGCTGCCCGGCGTTGACGGTGATGTCAGAGATGGCACCCTGGATGCTGTCCAGCCCGCCGCGCACCGACGCGAGGAAGCGCTCGCCCGCCTCGCTCAACGTCAGCCCGCGCGTGCTGCGCTGGAACAGCCGCACGCCCAGGTTGCGCTCCAGCTGCGCCACGTTGCGGCTGATGGCCGCGGGCGTCAGAGCCAGCCGGCGCGCCGCCGACGAGAAGCTGCCCGTCTCGGCGCTGCGCACGAAGGACTCCAGGTTGGCGAGGGTTTCCATTCGATGGCTTCAAGCACTGCTTGAAACTGATTCTATCCAGCTACAACTATCGGTGACAGGCCGCGATGCCTAGAGTTCGCTCCGTCAACGCACGCCTGTGCATCAACCGAAAGCAAGCCATGAACATCTCCATCATCGGCGCCGGTGCCATCGGCTCGGCCATCGCCCGCCAGCTCGCCCGCCACGGCATCGCCGCTTCCATCGCCAACAGCCGCGGCCCGCAATCGCTGAAGGCGCTGACCGACGAACTCGGTCCGCACATCAAGGCCGTCACCGTGAAGGAGGCCGCCCAGGCCGACCTCGTGTTTGTGGCCGTCAACTGGCCGCGCCTGCCCGAGGCGCTCCAGGGTCTGGGCCCCTGGAACGGCCGCATCGTGGTGGACACGAACAACGCGGTGCAGGTGCCCTCCTACCAGCCCGTGGACCTGGGCGGCCGCGCCTCCAGCGAAGCCGTGGCGGAGCTGGTGCCGGGCGCGCGTGTCGTCAAGGGCTTCAACCACCTGATTGCCGCCACGCTGGGCGCCGACCCGCAGGCCGACGGCGGCCGCCGCGTGCTGTTCCTGTCCGGCCCGGACGCCGACGCCAAGAAGACTGTGGCCGACCTCGCCACGCGCCTGGGCTTCGCCCCCGTGGACCTGGGCGGCGTCAACGAAGGCCGGCTGGTGCAGTTCCCCGGCGGCCCGCTGACCATCCTGAACCTGGTGAAGCTGGGCTGACGGCCTGACCCAGCCGCTCCAGCAGGCTGTGATGCGCCGGCCAGGACTGCTGGCACACCACGCGGTGGTTTTCAAACTCCGTCACCGTCTTGAGCTGCTGCGCATCGGTCTTGCGCAGCGCGCGGATGGCACCGCGGTCGCCGCGTTCGGCCACCGCGGTCACGGTGCTGCGGTCTCGGACGTGGGTGGCCGCGTAGTTGCCCGTGCGGACGTCCAGCATGCGGCCGGGCGCGGCCTTGCGGGTGTCGGCCGACAACTCCTCCGACACGATCTGCGTCGCGGCTTTGCGACCTTTGCCAAGGGTCGTCTTCTGGCTGAGCTGCCAGGCCAGTTGCCCGGCCTCGTTGGTGGTGCCTGAGGCGTTGCTGCGCCAGGTCTCGCCACTGAGGCTGGCGTCAAAGTCCGCCAGGCCGCTGAGGGGCGAGGCGGCGTCCGCCTCCCGGGGCCCTGCCTGCAGCTGCGTGAAGGCCGCCTTCATCTGCTCCACCAGCGCCGCATTGGCCCGGCCCCGCTCGCCGACGTTGCCCATGCGGGCCAACATGCCGGCCAGCGCGGCCGTGCCGCCCGGCAGCGTGGCGGCGTCCACGCTCAGCCGCATCTCGCCGTCGCTGCCCTTGAGCGCGACTTGGCGCTTGTCGTCGCCCAGGTGCAACGAGAAGCTGCCCAGCGCCTGGTGAGTCATGCTGTTGTTCACCGTGAGGTCCACGCTGGCCAGCGCGCCACGGTCATAGCCCATCAGGCCGGAGAGGTCCAGGCCCACCGCGTCGTCGCGCCCCAGCCCCTCCAGCGCGCGGTCCAACCCTTGGGCGAGTTGCGCGACGGCGGCGCGCTCCTCGGGGCTCAGCGTGCCCGAGGCCTTGAGCTCCACCTTCATGCCCACGATGCCGTCGAGGCCCGGGTTCACCGCGATCTGCAGCTCGACCGTCTGGCCCGAGCGCGTCTGGACCCGCAGCCCCGCCGTGGACGCATGGGTGGCCACGCCGTCCAGCGCCGCCGTCCGACGAGCCTGGATCTCGCCAGCAAGCCACGCCTGCTCCTCGGGCGAAAGCCCCTCTCGCCCGGCATCGGCAGCCAACGGCACGTCATCCACCAATGTCTGGCTGTAGCCCTCGCCCGTCTGGCCAAAGCGCGCCAGCAAGGCACCACCCAGGCCCCGCCATTGGTCGCGCAAGTGGGACGAGCCCAGGCCCCGGTTGCGGGCCATCAACGCGCTGACGGCGTCGTCCGGGTCCACCGGCGAGGCCCAGAGGCTGACCGTGCCCGGCCTGGCGCGCGGGTCGCTGTAGACGGCTGCACCGTCCCTGCCGCTGCCCCAGGTGACGCGCGTGGACGGGTTGGCAGCTGCGCCCTGCCGCAAGGGCGCGGCGAGGCTGGCCCGGCTGGCGCCTATGCGGTCCAGCAGGCTGGTGCTGGCGAACGAAGTGACGGTGGTCATGCGAAACGGCCCTCCCCTGCAGCCCGGCCGCGTCGCTCTGAGGGCGCTCGGCGGCGATCTCGGTGCTATCGGCACGGTGAGTGGGAACTTGAGCGGCGGGCACACGCATGCCGATATGCTTTCCCAACCGCCGAACCTGAACCCCTGACATGAACACCCTGCGCCTGCGCCTGATCTACGACGGCCGCGGCCCCCTCATCTGGAGCCGCGCGCCCGATGCCTTCGGCATACAGGACAAGGCCGGGCGGCTGCACCTGGGCGCGCCGGGCGCCAATGGCACGACGGTGTTCGAGCTGACGCTGCAGGTGAAGCCGGGCGCCACGGACGCGCCGGTGTTGACAGGCGAGTTCGCCCACGGGCCGCCGGCCGGACGCTTCATCTACTTGGGTTGGCGCGGCGCTCACGGCGCGTTTGCCCAGCGCCTGAAGCTGCCGCTGGCCGGCATCACGTGGAACGACGTCCGCGAGGCGCACGACCGTCAGCAGCCGCTGGTGGGCACGCTGGTGGACCATCACCCCCGCGTGACTTCAACGGGCGCCAACATCGGCGGCACGCGGCCGATGACATGGGCGCTGGCTTGACGGCCTTCAGCGGCCCACCATCGCTGCGAAGGTGCCGTCGGCGAACTTGCGAAAGATGGCGCGCATCTCCGGCGGCTGCGTGTCCCACCAGGGCACCACGATGGTGTTGGTGGAGGCGCTGAACAGGATGAGCTGTGGCGTGTTCTTCACCTCCACCGCGGGGGTGGCGGCCAGCTTGCCGCCGCGCGCCCGCGCCACCTCCGCCGCAAACGCCTCGGCCACGGCTTGCGCACCCAGGCGCAGCGCGTCCTCGGAGGCGTAGATGACGTTGGGCGTGGGCTCGGGGGGCGAGGCGGGGCCGAGCGCGCAGCCGGCCACAAGGACCGCCGCGACGAAAGACACGTGCCTGATCCGATGCATGAACCCGTCCCTGGCGAACGCATGCCGCGCGCACGGCTGTCTACATCAGCCATCGGCCAGCCTGCATCTCCTGGGTTGTTGACGGCAGCGTGTTGCCGGTCAACGCGGCCCGTGGCGCAGGAACATGCACCACAGCATGGCGCTGCCCATGCGGCCCTGGCCGGTCACCTCGAAGCCGGCGCGCTCATAGAAGCGCACGTTGGCCGGGTTGGCCGTCTCCAGGGCCACCCCTGCGGACAGCGCATCGGCGGCCGACTGGTCGCAGAACGCCTGCAGCAGTTGCCGCCCGATGCCACGGCCCTGCACGGCCGGGTCCGCCCCCAGCACGCCCAGGTAGTAGTGCGGCGCCGCCGGCATGCTCTTCTCGGCGATCTTGTCGTAGACCGCCATGCGCTCGGCCATGCCGGGAATGGCCTGCTCCAGGCGCTCCCAGCCCTGCGTGAAGACCTCGGGCCAAGCCGGCCGCGCGGTCGTGTAGCCCATGGCAGCGCCCTGGATGCCGGCTGCGCCGCGCGCCACCAGCACCGGCATGCCCAGCGCCAGGCGCGCACCCATCAGCAGCGAAAAGAACTGCGCCACTCGCGCCGGATAGCCGGGGCCATCCTGGAGCAGGAAGCCCGTGATCGGGTCCTGCGCGAACGCGGCGGCAAGGCAGCCCACGGCGGGCTCAAGGTCGGTGGACGTGGCGGCGCTGATGTGCATGAGGCTCAAGTGTGCACTTCGCGGCGCCCGCTATCTGACCAGAGGCTCTTCAGCGGCCCACATCGAGCCGCGTGATCTTGAACTCGACGTGCATTGCTCCGGTCGGCACCTCGCCAAAGTCAATCACGAAGCCCAGGACGAGCACGAGGCCCAGCGCTTCGTCCACCACTCGGCCCGTGCCCTCGTACCCGTAGTGCCCGACGCGTTCCAGCCGCTCCTTGCTGGCCGCGATGCGCTCGTCTTCCGACCAGTCCGGGAGATAGGCCGACTGCAGCACCTTGGCATCCTGCGCCGACAGGCTCTGCCTCGGAAATAACAAGAAGGGCCACCTCGGCGTATCCACCGCTTGGCCACGGCGTTCCAGGCGGAAGGACCTCTACCCTTTTTGAAGCTTGCTCGATCACTGCTCGTCCTCCGGCTGCAACGCCGAGTGGACCCAATCAAAGCTGGCCAGCAGCGCGCTTGCGTCGGCATCAAACTCCGGCCGGAAATGGTGCTGATGCGCAAACGAGATGCTTGCGTCGCCTGGGGCAAAGCCGAGCACGTCAAGCGCTGCCGCGTACCGCGCGAGCGGCCCGTAGGCGAAGAGCTGGTTGTGGCGGTCCCAGACCACGGTGGCCTGCTCGGCCGGGGAATGAGCCCACAGATCAAAGCGTGCATCGGACGACAGGTAGCCACCGAACCGGCGCATGAAGTCCTGGAACTGCGGCAGCGTCACCGGCGGGCTCTGGTAGCGGCCGGCCTCCCCTTCGCCCCGCGGCGTGTGCAGCACATAGAGCAGGAAGTACGGGGGCTCCAGGCCACTGACGAGCTGCGTGAAGGGCGTCGGGTCGCCTCCCGGCACGCCGGCGACGATCCGTTCGCCCTCCCCTGCCGGCGCCACAAGGTAGAGCGCGCCATGCGAGTGCGGCACCCAGTTGCCGGCGACGAGGTGGGACAGCTTGTGCATCAGCGCCAAAGCTCCGGCTGCGGCGCCCAGCCGTCCGGCGAAGGCGCCTCCACCAGCGCCGCCGCGCTGGCGCCCAGGTCCACGCCCAGCGCGTCGCGCGCCGCAGCGGCTCCTGCGTCCATCGCGTGGGCAGCCGCGCGCACGAAAGTGGCGAAGCCATCCCAGTCCCGCGACATCTGCTCCACCAGGATGCGCGCCAGCTCATAGGACAGCAGCGTGTCGTCGTCGGCGCGCAGGAAGGACTCGCCCGACCAGAGGAGCTGCACCTTGGCCGCGCTCCAGTGCTCGCGCAGCAGGGCGTGCAGCTCCATCGCCGTGTGCAGCGACGGCTGCGGGCCGGCCACGCGGCGTTCGCTGTTGACGGCGATGCCCTCGTCCAGCCAGCGCGGCAGCCGCAGGTGGGCCAGCGCGCTGTGCGTCAGCTCGTGCGCGATGACCGGCTCGATGGCGCCGAGGTGGGCGCGCACGACGACGAAGTGCGGGCAGCCGGCATCGATGAACATGCCGCCCGACGTGGCGAACTCGCCGTCCGGGTAGTAGAGCGACACGTAGCGGTAGTAGTCGTCCTCGCTGTCAAGCACCAGCACGAGGCTGCGCTGGCCTGCGGGGAAGCTCGCCAGCGCGCCGAGCAGCCGGCCAATGCGCGTGCGGGCCGTGTGCACGTACTGGGCCGTGGCGCGCTCCTCGCGCCCGGGCAGCGACGACAGCACCCAGGCGTCATCCGTCTCCAGCAGGCCCATGTGCGGCCCCAGCGCCTCGGCCAGATGCTGCAGCCAGGCCCGCCGGCCCGCTTCTAGGGCGGCGATGCGCTGGCCTTCGCTCGCCGGGCTGGCCTCGCTGCCCCGCGCCCACCGGTCCAGCGCCGGCCAGTCCAGCACCGGCAGTTCGTGGCCCCATTGCAGGTGGTCCATGACCGAGAACGGCACGCCGCCGGCCGGGTGCGCCAGTTCCTCCGGCGCCGGCCCGCGCTCCCCGCTGCGGTCGCGCCACTGCGCGTCGTCGCTGGTGCCCCGGGTCCCCACGCGCCGCCACGGCAGGCTCATGACGGCAACCAGCACGCCGCCGATCGGAAACATCCAGATCGCCGCCAGCAGCATGCCCACGGGCAGGTGCACCTGCTTGCCCGCCACGACCACGCGCCATGACAGCAGCAGGTTGACGGCCACCAGTGCAGCGAGGAAGGTGAGGAAATCGGTCATCGGTCAGCCGTCGACCGACGGATCAAAGCTCTCGTCAATGGCCAGGTCACCGCGCCTGAAAGCCTCCACTGCGGCACGCGCGGCCGCGAGATGCTCCGGCCGCACCAGCAGGTCGGCGTGAACCTCGGTGGCCCGGTAGCCCACCAGGGTGTGCCGGACGCGGCCATGGGAGTAGGGGATGCCGGCCTGATGCAGCGCGCCCGCCAGCGACTGCGCGTCGCCGGCCGGCAGCCCTTGTGCGAGGAAGACCAACTCCACCGACTCGGCGGGTTGCGGGCTGGGTGGCTCGTCCGGCGTGCGCGGGTCCGGCAGCCCCCGGCGCGCCAGCTCGGCCAGGGCCAGCGCCAGCGCTTCATCGGTCAAGCCACGGGCGGCCACCCGGCGTAGCAACTCCTCATCGGCCAGGCTGTCGAAGTAGTCCCGCAAGTCCATGTATGCCTCAGAGAGAGAGTCAGGCGTCGGTGTAGGGGATCTTGCTGCGCAGGATGCCAAACGAAACGAGCGCACCCAGCAGCGGCACCAGCACGGGTGCCAGCCCATACAGCACCCAACTCCGCCCGGATCGACTGGCGGCCATGCCCAGGAATACATGCGCCAGCACGAGGCCCGCGAACATGACCGGCAGCAGCACCGGGCTCCAGTGGGAGGGCAAGAAGCCCAGCGAGACAAAGCCCACAAAGAACACCACCAAGCCCAGCCGCGACTGGTTGAGCGAGGCATGCGCTCTCTGCACTGGATCGGCCGCGACCTGGGACAAGTCGGCGACGACGGCCTTGGGCGCTGCGAAGCGGTTTTCTTCAGTCATGGATTTCATTCTGACTTTTGCCGCACGGATGGGTCACGACACACGCAGACCCACCTCCAGTTCTTCTTCGTGACAGTGTGTGGATTCCCAAGGAATCCGGTCACGGGCGATGAGGAATGGGCCAACCGCCAGCACCTAGCAGCGGTACTCCGCGCGGATGCGCTGCAGCGCCTCGGGCGTCAGCTTGGCCATCTCGCGCCTGGAGATGGAGTTCTCTTCCTCGCGCGCGACGGCGAAGGAGCCGTCCATCTGCTGCTGCAGTGCCACGAAGCCGCAGTGCAGCGCCAGCTCTGAAAACCGGCTGGTGAAATCCACCGCTGCGTAGATGCCCGGCGGCGCATTGGCGGGGTTCTTGTACCAGGTGACCTTCTTCAGCGTGCGGCCCTCAGCAGTGCCCCAATCGGCGTAGGCGCGGCGCATGTCGCGCTCCCACTTCTCGAAAGGCACGGTCGCCTTCTGGCCGTACGCAAACCGGGCATAGGCAGCCGGGAAGCGCTGCGCGTCCTTGTCCTCCAAGTAGGCCAGTGCCTCGCGCACCACACCGGCCCGCTGCTCTGGAGTGGGTTGCCACTGCTTGTCCTGGTTGCTGGCGGCCACGCTGTGGGCCACGGCGGCCTCGACCGATGAGGCCGCTGGCGGCGGGCCGCCCTGCGCAACGCTGAACGACGCAAAGGCCAGGAGTGCGAGGGTTGGAAGGATCTTCATGGGTGGGTAGCAAGCATGTGGAAGATGGGCTCCTCGCCCGCCTTGAGCTCCGTCTGGTCATGCCGGTAACCGGCGGCCTCCCAGCCCAGCGTCACGGGGATGTCCCAGCTGTAGTTCACGCCCCGGCCTCCCTGGTCCCTCGCTCGCGCGGCCCCGCCGGGCTGCTCATGCGGCGCATGGGCGCCATCTCACCTCAACCCGCGCCGCAGCCAAAGCAGCGCGCAGAACCCGAACACCAGCAAGTCGGCCGCCCAGAACATATACGCCAGCCCCGAGAAGGACTCGCCAGGGTAGGGATACAACTGCCGAGTGATCTGCACGACGTGCAGCAGCAGCGGCACGAACACCCAGCGTGAGCGCAGCGCCAGCAGCACGGCAACGGCCACCACGCTCAGCTCCACGCCCAGCCACGGCCAGGGGCTGTAGGCCGGGTTGATGATGGCGTCGTTCACGGCGGCTTGCCAGATCTGCTTCAGGTACAGCAGGCGCCACACGCCCCAACCCAGCAGCGCCAGGGACAGCAGCCAGCGCAGCGGGATCAGCAGCAGCGCGAAGGGGACACGGGCGGGCACCGACGCCTCGGCCGGCGCCTCGTCGGCCACCGCGGAGCGCGGGGGCGCGTAGGGGTTGGCGCCCGGCTCGGTCATCACTGCTGGCCCGCGGGCTGCTGTTGCTGCTGTTGCGCCGCACGCGCCTTGGCGCGGTCCGTGAAGTCCTTGTACTGCGGGATAGCCACCGCCGCCAGGATGCCGATGATGAAGAAGAGCGGCATCAGCAGGCCCAGGATGCGCACGCCCCAGGTGTTGGGCGGCGGAGGCGGGCCAAAGCGGTTGGCGTCCTTGCTGCCGGGCCAGAAGAACCAGGCAAAGCCGATGATGGGAATGAAGGCCGTCAGCGTCCACCAGCCGCTGATGCCCATGTCGTGGCAGCGCTTGATGGCGCAGATGATGCCAAACCAGAGCAGCGCCGCGTAGGCCGCGATGGCGATGATCACGGCCAGCGTGGAGCCCTTGAGGCCGATGGTCAGCACGGAGGTGCCGATGCCCTGGACGAAGGATGCGCCGGTGACATAGGCCAGGTAGCGCAGCCGCCCGATGCGGCCCTGGGCCGAGAAGAGCTTGAGTTCGCCCACGCCGGGGCCAGCGCCCACGTCCTCCACATGGGCCTTGGGGGCGGCGTACTGGTTCATCGTCGGTTCGATCATTGCGTTCTCCTTGAAATGTTTTTTTTCACGGGTGCTCCTGTAGGCTCACAACAGCCCGGCCCGCTTGACCTGGTGGTAGCGGTTCACGAGGCTGGAGGCGAGCGCGCGGGGCTCCACGTCGACGGAGAGGCGGTCGTGGTCCACCACACGCATGAAGGCGTCGTGGCGGGCCTGGGACAGCAGGTGGGCGCTGGCCACGGCCACGGCGTCGTCGGTGCCGTTGATGGGCTGCTCGGTGATGCTGCCCAGCGCGGTCTCGCGCAGGCTGGCCAGCAGCACCAGGTGGCGCTGGCGCAGCAGGCGCAGCGCGGGCTGCAGCTCGGGCGAATCCTCGTCGCGGAAGTTGGTGAGGATGATGACCAGCGAGCGGCGGCGCAGCCGCCTGGCCAGCGTCTCGGCAGCGGCCAGGTAGTCGCTGTGGTGGCCGCCGGGCTGCAGGTCGTGCATCTTGTTCATCAGCGCGTTGAGCGTGGCCATGCCTTTGCGCGGCGCGCAGTCACGGCGGGCGCTCTCGTCGCAGCCAAAGGTCATCGCACCCACCTCGTCGCCCTCGGACAGCGCCACATAGGACAGCAGCATCAGCGCGTCCAGCGCGTCGTCGAAGTGGCTGCTCTGGCCGATGCCGGCCGTCTGCTCGTCGGCGCGCATGCGGCGGCCACAGTCCAGCAGGAACATGACGCACTGATCGCGCTCGTCCTGGTACTCGCGCACGACGGGCTTGCGCTGACGCAGCGAGGCCTTGGCGTCCAGATGGCGCAGCGGGTCGCCCCGCTTGTACTCGGCCAGCTGGCGGAAGTCCGTGCCCTGGCCGCGCTGCACGAAGTTCTTGATGCCGATCTGTGCCAAGCGCCGGTCACCGCTGAGCCAGGCATAACGCGCCAGTGCGGCGAAGTTGGGATACACGCGCAGGCGCTGCTCTTCGCCCATGCGCTCGCGCACCTCGAACACCCCCGCGCGGCTGCGCCACATCACCTGCGTGAGCCCCAGCGTCACCACGCCGCGCTGGCGGGCCGTGGCGTGGAACTTGAGCGTGCTGCGGCTTTGCGACGCCACTTCCAGCGTGCGCGGCAGGCCTTCGAAGTCGAACACCGGGTCCAGCTCATCGAACACCTGCAGGCGCCAGCTCAAGCGGCTGGGGTTGACGAGCGCCAGCTTCAGCTCGGTGGACGCGCCAATGGCGAACGCCGCCGGCAGCCGCCGCTCCACGCGCAGGCCGCCACGCTTCCACAAGCGCAGGCTGCGCCACAGGTCCAGCGCTGCAAAGGCCAGCAGCGCCAACAGCAGGCCCACGCCCAGCGGCGCCACGGTCGCCAGCGGCGCACCCAGGCTCAAGGCCACGGACGCAGCCAGGCCCAGCGCGGCCAGCACGTAGATGCTGGCGCGCGTGGGCAGGACGATGCGGGTCAGTGGCTTCAAAGCCGAGGGGCCTCCACGCTGTCCAGCGCGCCTTGCAGGATCTCATCGAGATCACGGCCTTCGATCTGCGCATCCGGCGCCATCGTCACGCGGTGGCGCAGCACGGCCAGCGCCTGGGCTGCCACGTCGTCAGGCGTGATGAAGTCGCGGCCATTGATCAGTGCCATGGCGCGCGCCGTGCGGATGAGCGCCACGCTGCCGCGCGGGCCGGCGCCCACTTCCAGGCCCGGCCAGTTGCGCGTGGCGCGCACCACGCGCACGGCGTAGTCGATGACCTTGGCGTCGGCATGCACCAGGCCCGACAGGCGCTGCAGCTCCAGCACCTGCACGTCGTCCAGCACGGGCTGCACGGCCTCCAGCGGCAGCTCGTGCCCGGCGCGGCCAGTGGTGACGAGTTGCACCACGGCGGCCTCCTCGTCATGCGTGGGGTAGCCGATGTTGATGTGCAGCAGGAAGCGGTCGAGCTGCGCCTCGGGCAGCGGGTAGGTGCCTTCGGTGTCCACGGGGTTTTGCGTGGCCATCACGATGAAGGGGCGGGCCAGCGGCAGCGTCTGGCCTTCCAGCGTGGCCTGGTACTCCTGCATCACCTCCAGCAGCGCGCTCTGCGTCTTGGCCGGCGCGCGGTTGATTTCGTCGGCGAGCAAGAGGTTGGTGAAAACGGGGCCCTTGCGCACGCGCAGGCGGCCAAGGCCCGAGCCGGTGTCGTCCAGCACGCTGTGGCCCACGACGTCGGCGGGCATCAGGTCGGGCGTGAACTGCACGCGGGCGTACTGCAGGCGCAGCGCCTGCGCCAGCGCCCGGGCCAGCAGCGTCTTGCCCAGGCCGGGCACGCCCTCCACCAGCACGTGGCCCGAGGCCACCACGGCCACGAGCATCTGCTCCACAGCCTGCGCCTGCCCCACCACGGCCTTGGCGACCTCGGTGCGCAGCGCGTGCAGCCACTGCGTGGCGAGCTTGAGTTCCTCGGGCTTGATCATGATGTGGCTCGTCTTTCGTCTTGGGTTCCGTGGAGCCGGCGCCTTGCGGTCTCCAGCACTTGCAGGTACTGCGCCAGTTGCGCCCGCGTGCAGTAGCGGGCGGACAGGGCGGAGGAGAGTTCGATGCTCCCGAGGCCGGTGGCCGCCGCGATGGCATGCACCTTCTCGGCCGGCGACAGGCGCTCGTAGCGCGGCAGCTTGCGCCGGGCCACCTCGGTCAGCGCGCGCTGCTGGGCCGCCAGCAAGGCCTCCCGGCCGCCGCCTTGCAGGTAGGCGCCCAGGCCCCGCACCTGCTCGGAGATGGAGCGCCGCAGCCGCGGTGCCGGCGCCAGGCGTGGCCCGAAGCGCACGGCCGCGCGCCACAAGGCCGCGGCCAACGCCAGCGCGCCGGCCAGGATGGCGATCCAGCCGCGGTGCCACAGCCAGGGCAGCAGGGCCTCGCGCTTTTCGTGCAGGTAGAACCAGGCCGTGGCGCCGGGCTGGGCCTGCACCACAGCCGCCACCACCTGCGGGTTGGCGCAGTTCAGGGCCGGGTAATTGAAGAAGAAGCCGTTGCCCGTGTTGAGCACCGTCACGCTGCCCTGCCCCACCGGCAGGCGCAGGGCCACCGTGACGGAGCGGGCCCCTTTTGATGCGGTTGGCGCAATGGCTGCAATGGCCGCACTGGCCGGCGTCGCTTGCATGGCCTGCAGCGCCTGGTCCTGCAAGGCCTCCACGGCGTTCATGCCCACCGTGGCGTCGGTGCGCTCCAGCCTCCAGGCCACGGCCTGGCCCCGCTTCGCCCGCAAGGTCTCGCGTTCGCTGAAGAAGAAGCAAGTGGCCAGCAGCTCGGTGTCGCCCCACAGCGGCGGGGTGGAGGCCAGCTCGGTTTTGTCCGCACGCTCGGGCGCCGAGGCGGTCAACCCCGGCACGTGTACCGCGGCGGGGCGCCGGGGCTTGGGCTTGGGCCGGTCGGCCTCCTTCACGGCGACGGACTCCACATGCACCCATTTGGCGAGCGCCGTGTCGTCCCAGTCGTCAGGGTCCAGCAGCACCAGATGGCCGCCTTGCAGCACCCATTGGTGCACCTGCTCGGCCCGCTCGGGCACCAGGTCCCAGTCGCTGGAGAGCAGCACCAGGCGCGCGCCTATCGGCGGCAGCTTGTCCAGCGCCTCGTGGTGCTCGGCCTGCATGCCCAGTCGGCGCAGCAGTTGCTCGACAGCGTAGACGGGGTTGTCCAAGGCCTCGCCCTGCGCGGAGCGCCGACGCTCCTCGTCCACCCACTCGGTGTTGACCGTGAACCACCAGGCGCCCAGCGCCAGCCCCAGCAGCGCCAGCACCCAAACGAGACGTTCGCGCGTCATGCCGCCGCCCCCGCCGTCGGCGCGGGCAGTTGCACGTCAAAGCCCTGGCACAGCGCTTCCATGCTTTCAGCCGGCAGCTGGCGCTGCGCATAGGCCACCGTCTGCCAGCCCGACACGAGCTGCACCAGGAAGGCCTGCGGCGCCGCCGCCAGCCGCTTGGCCGCCAGCGCCAGGCATTCGCTCTCGGTGCTGGCCGCACGAATGGGCACGCCATGGCCGTGCACCAGGCGCGACAGCGCGCCGCGGTACAGCAGCGACAGCGCCGCCCGTTCCTGGCCCTTTTGCCACAGCGCGCGCGCCGCGGCCCCGATGTCGGCCGGCAGGCTCTCGGGGCGGATGTCCAGCGTGCCCACGTGCGTGGGCGGTTGCTCCGGCAACTCGGTATCGCCCGACTGGCCCTTGACCCAGTCGCGCAGGCGCAGCAGCACCCAGATCAACAGCGCCGCCCCCACCAGCCACATGGCCACCCGCATGCCGAACGAGAAGCTTTCCAGCAGGTTCTTCAGCCAGCGGCCGTCTTCCTCGCTGGGCTTCTTCTTGTCTTCGCTCTCGTCGCGCTTGAAGCGCAGCGTCTTGGTCTTTTCCTTGCCCGGCATCAGCGGGTCGGCCTCCACGGCACTGGCCGCGGCCATCACGGCGCTGGCGCTCATGGCCGGCGGTTCTGCGGCAGCAGCACCCGCGGCCGCGAGATACAGCACTGCGGCAAGCATCAACGTGCCTCCTCGCGGGCCGAGCGCTGGGCCGCTCCCGAGCCGGCCCGCCATGGCGATGTGCTTGCGGCTCAACGCCGCACGCATCGCCGTCCCCTCGGGGGACCGGCCAGACGCACCGCGTTCAGCGGCGTGCGGCTGGACGAGGGGCTCACAGAAATTCACGGCGAAACTCCTGCTCGATGTCCCAGGCCTCGAGCGCCACGCGCCGGTTCAGGTACATCGCAAAACCCGAGGCCACGTAGAAGGGCTCCAGGAACAGCACCGCCGCCATGTAGCTGGCCGACAGCACGATGTTCAGCCCCAGCTGCCCGGCGGCGTGCGACGTAGGGTTGAAGAACCAGTCCCACACGTCAGCGCTGCGGTTGTCCGGCGTGAACCACCACAACAGCGCGACGAGCGCGTAGGTGAGCACGGCCTCGGCGTGCGTGAAGGCCGTCTGCAGCGCCGTGGCCGCGCCGCGGTTGTCGTTGAGCATGAGCTTGGCGCGCTTGCGCCGCGCGCTGCCGCGCTGGCCTTCGAGCTGCTCGATGGGCTGGGTGTAGGCCCGCCACGGCGAGAAGCGTCGCCACAGCAGCGTGCGCAGGAACTGCCCGCCCAGCACGTGCCGGCGCGCGCGCCACAGGTCGCGCCAGTGCGTGGCCTCGCCGAACACGGCGCGCGCCATCACGAACAGCAGCACCCGGTCCAGCCAGGGCTTGAGCCAGAAGATGATGACCGCCGGCAGCCAGCTCACCGCGTCCACGGTGCACAGGGCCAGCACCGCCACCACGAGGAAGATAGGCGCGTAGCAGCGCCAGATCGAGGCCCAGTGCCCACGCACCAGGGCCAGGCCCAGGTCGCAGGCCTCGCTCTGGCTGCGCGGGCGCAGCACGACGGCCAGGCCTTCAACGCGCATGCTTTGCCTTTCTGCCGAGCAGCAGCAGCCACGCCAGCACCAGCACCCAGCACACGCCGGCCACGGTGTACTTGACCTGCGGCGCAATCCACGGCGTGCCGGACCAGAACGCCTCGAACCCCGCTGCCACCAGCAGCAAAAAGAAGGCGGCGTACACCAGCGGCACGGCCGCCAGCGCAGATGCACGCAACGCCTCCAGCCGCGTCATGCGGCCCGGCGACAGCCAGCCCAGGCCCATGCGCAGCCCCGCCGCGCCGGACAGCACGATGCCCGTCAGCTCAAAGGCCGAGTGCGTGCAGACAAAGGGCCAGAAGTTGTGCCCCAGGCCCACCCGCGTCAGGTGCCCGGCCACGACGCCGAAGAACAGCCCGTTGTAGAGCAGCACGAAGGCGCTGCCCACGCCGGCCAGGATGCCCGCGCCAAAGGCCCGGAAGCCGATGCCGATGTTGTTGAAGATGTAGTAGCCGAACATCTGCCAGTCGCTCGAGGCCTCGCGCACCTTGGGCCCCACCGCATGCTTGCCGTCGGCGTACATCTGCTCGAAGCTGCGCAGTTGGTTGGCCTCCAGCAGGTGCAGTGCAAAGTCCGGGCCCTTCAGCGCCAGCACAAAGGACAGCGCCATGGGCAGCGCAAACAGCACCAACGCCAGCAGCACGTAGCGCGCCTCGGCGCGCACGGCGCGCGGCAGCTCCACGCGCAGCAGCCGGCCCAGCCGGTGCAGGCCGTAGTCCTGCCGGCGGTAGATGAGCTGGTGCGCGTCCTGCGCCAGCGCCTCCAGCCGCGCCACCAGATGAATGGGGTAGGCCCGCGACTGCGCCAGCGCCAGGTTCTCGCACATGCGCCGGTAGCGCGCGGCCAGCAGCGCGCCGTCCACCGGCTTGCCCGTGCGGGCCAGTGCGAGCTGCTCGGCGAATTCGTTCCACAACGCGCCGTACTCGGCCTCGAACCTCATGGGAGTCACGCGCGCCTCCCCATGAGCCACTGCGCCACGCCCAGCAGCCGCTCGGCCGGCGCGCGCTTGGGCTCGTCCGCCTGCACAGGCGGCAGCACCGGCGCGGCGAGTTGAGCCAGTTCCTCGAAGCGCGCCGGCGTCAGCCGCTTGGCCCGCCCGGCCCAGGACAGGATGGCCGCCTGCTCGCGCGCGTTGAGCGGCCGCGCGGGCGCCAGCGGCGCGCCGGGTGGCGGTGCGTCGTGCAGCACCACGGGGTTGGCATGCACGACGAGCGTGCCCGCCGCCAAGTCGCCCAGGCGCTTGCATTCGCGGTTGAGCAGCATCGTCACGATGCCGAAGGCGTAGGCCAGCGGCAAAAAGTCCGCCACGCGCAGCAGGTTGCGCGTGAAGGACGCCGCCGGCGTGATCGGCAGGCCCGTGTCCATCACCACGCGCAGGCCCGCCGCGCGCTTGCCCGGCGTGGCGCCCCAGCGGCTGAGCTCGAACACGATGGGGTACAGCCACTCCACGCTGAACAGGCCGATCAGGATGAAGCCGCCGCCCAGCCCACCCCAGGCGCCCATGACGAGCACCAGCACCAGGTCCACGCCCATGCGTATGGCCAGGTCCAGCAGGAAGGCCATCGTCCGCGCCACCAGCCCCGCGGGCTGCAGCGACAGCACGATGCCTTCGGGCGTTTCAACGAGGGCCAGCGTGTCGACGCGTTGGCCCGGCGCCGCTGCCCCTTCCAAGTGGGGCGCCGCCGTGTGCGCGGTGCTCAGAGCTTGATCACCACGGTGTCGGCGATCGTGTCATGCAGACACTTGCGCGACTCGCGAAAGATCAGCAGGCAATCCACCAGGGCCCAGACCATGGAGACGGCCGTATTCATGCCCATCAGCATGCCGACGCCGTAGCGCAGCCCCAACAGCCGGAACGCGTCCGGCTTGGAGCCATCGGGACGCACGATGCGCAGCTTAAAAATCATCTTCGCGATGGTTTGCCCACGCGTCAGCAGCGGCCAGCCCTGGATGGCGACGAACACCACCGCACCGATGAGCAGCGCCCAGAGGTTCAAGTGCCACATGCCCCCCATGGCCACCTTCGCCTGCGCTTCGGCCACGGGCTTCATGAAAGGAAGCATGTAGACCACCCAGATCACGGCGGCGGCAATGAGCCCGTCCACGATGGCCGCCCCAAGGCGCGTCCCGCGCCCCGCCAGTTCCATCTGGCCGGTGGCAATGTCTTCCACATGCGCCTGCGGCGGCGCAAAACGCTGGTCGGCAGCTTCAGTCATCCGTACTACTCCCTAGGTTTTGCGGAGCATTCTGCCGGCGAGCCGCAGGGCGGGGGCTAAGTGCAATCACCAGCGCGGCCCCCGCATGCTGGGTGGAAATTCACCTGGCTGTTACAGGGCGTTCCAGCATATGGGTTGTGCTGGCACTCGCAGGAATCGAAATCATGTGGGCTACGCCTTTAGGGCTGCTTCGTGAGCTTCACCACCAGCGTGTCGGCGATCGTGTCATGCAGGCACTTGCGCGAGCCGCGAAAGATCAGCAACGTATCCACCGCCGCATAAATCATCGAGACCCCCATGCACAACCTCAGCGCCAGCCCGATGCCATAGCGCAGACCCAGCAACCGCCATGCGCTAGCCCGGGAGCCGTCGGGTCGCACGATGCGCAGCTTCAAGACGAACTTGCCTATCGTCTGCCCCCGCGTCACCAGCGGCCAACCCTGCACGAGCAGGAACATCGGTATTCCCACGATCACCGCCAAGGGGGTCAGGTTCCACAGATCTGTGGGATCAGTGGGCGACTGAGCCTTCACCATCGCCTGCATGAAGGGGATCTTCGCCACCACCATCGCCACGGCAAAGCCAACGACCATGTCCACGAAGAAGGACATGAGCCGCGCGCCGCGGCCCGCCAGCACCAACTGGCCCGGCGCAACGTCCACGACGTCCATCACATCCGCCAACGGCGGCGCAAAGCGCGGGTCCAAGGTATCTGGCACTGAACTGCTCCCTGGAGTTTTGGCCGGCATTCTGCCGGGGCGGGTGCGACAGAACCCTCTGCCCCCCCTTCTGACAGCCAGGCCGCCGCCAAGGTACGGTCCTGACTACCGCGAGAGTGGGAACACCAGGCTCACTGCAAGAGTCTCTTTGCGAGAGCAATGATTTCGCGTTGGTACGCCAGTCGGTCTGCCACCATTCGAAGCCCAACGCCCCCAATAGTCAGCCCGGCAAGCAGCGCCAATCCGTACACAACAAGGGTAGGCGCAGACGTGAGGGTCGCGGTGGCAAGAACCTCCTTCCCGACTGCCCAGCAAGCGCCAACCAGAGCGAAGAGGGCCAGCTTGTCCGCTCCGCCAAAGAAGAACGAAAGGCGACGCTCAATACGCTTGATCTTCTGGGCCAGCCAATCGTCGGCAATGTCGAGCGCGCCAACGGGCTTGTCCGCGATGGATCTTGCATTGGCCGCGTCGTGCTCGAACTGGGCGACTCGCAACTTTGGCGCATCACGGCGATATAAAACAGCAAACGCGAGGCCCGACACAATTTGCGCCACAAGGGCTGCAATGGCGGCCAAGATACAGAGCGCGCTCAGGAGCAGGATCGTGAGCTTGCCCCAGTCCGGCAGCGGTTGCTCCGATCGGAGCATCAGGCCGGCCAAGCAGAGCAGGAGGAACAAGCAGCCCGAAACGATAAGCAGCCTGTTCGATGCCACATGGCAGACTTGTTCGAATCGGCTCGATGTTGAATCGGAATGGCTGGCTTTGAGCTTCTCAAGTTGGCCAATCACTTCGGAAGCTTGCTCCTGAAAGGAGGTGCTGGCGTTCATTGCTTTGCATGTAGTGAAGGGGCTCCCAGCCTGCCACGTTGCTGGCTCATGACATGAGCCAGCTAGACGTCAGCCTGGGCCGCCACCCTCCGCGATCACATACAATGCGACCCGGCCCGAGCAACCCTCGGGCCGTTCCATTTCCGGCCCGCCTTCACCGCACGAAGCGCGCCGCCCTTTCACGCAGCCACTGGACACATACCATGTATCGCTGTGCACTCCCGCTGGCCTTTGCCGCCAGCGTGCTGGCCGTTGCCGCCCCCGCGCAGGCCCAGCAGCACCGTCCCTTCCCTGCCACCGCTCTGCGTGGCGAGTTCGTCGTCACGCAGTACCCGGACGTGCTGGTCAACGGTAAGCCTGCGCGCATGGCGCCGGGCGGGCGGATCAGGGGTGACACCAACCTGTGGGTGCCGCCGGCGGGCCTGACGGGGCAGAAGTTCGTCGTGCATTACACGGTGGAGCCCAGCGGCCTTGTGATGGATGTGTGGATCCTCAACCCCGTGGAGCTGGCCAACAAGCCGTGGCCCACGAACCCGGTGGAAGCGGCCTCGTGGCAGTTCATCCCCGCCAGCCAGACGTGGGTGAAGCCATGAGCGAGACGACCAATAAGAAGGTCTACATCAAGACCTTCGGCTGCCAGATGAACGAGTACGACTCGGACAAGATGGCCGACGTGCTGGGCGCGGCCAAGGGCTACACGCCGACCGACGACCCGGAGCAGGCGGACCTGATCCTGTTCAACACCTGCTCGGTGCGCGAGAAGGCGCAGGAGAAGGTGTTCAGCGACCTGGGCCGTGTGAAGCACCTGAAGGCCAAGGGCGTGATGATCGGCGTGGGCGGCTGCGTGGCGAGCCAAGAAGGCGCGGCCATCATCGAGCGCGCGCCGTATGTGGACGTGGTGTTTGGCCCGCAGACGCTGCACCGGCTGCCGCAGATGCTGGACGCGCGCCGCGAGCAGCGCCGGCCGCAGGTGGACATCTCCTTCCCCGAGATCGAGAAGTTCGACCACCTGCCTCCCGCCAAGGTGGAGGGCGCGTCGGCGTTCGTCTCCATCATGGAAGGCTGCTCCAAGTACTGCAGCTACTGCGTGGTGCCCTACACCCGCGGCGAGGAGGTCTCACGGCCGTTCGACGACGTGCTGACCGAGATCGCCGGCCTGGCGGACCAGGGCGTCATGGAGATCAACCTGCTGGGCCAGAACGTCAATGCCTACCGCGGCAAGATGGGTGACACCGGCGAATTCGCCGACCTGGCGCTGCTGCTGGAGTACGCAGCCGAGCTGCCGGGCATCCAGCGCCTGCGCTTCACCACCAGCCACCCCAACGAGTTCAGCCCCCGCCTCATCGAGGCCTACGGCAAGATCCCCCAGCTCGTGAACCACCTGCACCTGCCCGTGCAGCACGGCAGCGACCGCATCCTCAGCGCCATGAAGCGCGGCTACACGGCGCTGGAGTTCAAGAGCATCGTGCGCAAGCTGCGCGCCATCCGCCCGGACCTGCGCCTGGCCAGCGACTTCATCGTCGGCTTCCCCGGCGAGACGGACGAAGACCACGCCAAGCTGATGAAGCTGGTGCATGACGTAGGCTTTGACGCCTCGTTCAGCTTCATCTTCAGCCCCCGCCCCGGCACGCCCGCCGCCGCGCTAGAGGACACCACGCCCTACGAGGTGAAGGTGAAGCGCCTGCAGGAGCTGCAAGCCGCCATCGAGGCGCATGCGCTGACCATCAGCCAGGGCATGGTGGGCAAGGTGGAGAAGGTGCTCGTCACCGGCAACGCCCGCAAGGACGCCTCCGAGCTGATGGGGCGCACCGAGTGCAACCGCATCGTCAACTTCGCCGGCTCGCCGCGGCTGATGAACCAGCTCGTGGACGTGCGCATCACCACCGCGTTTGCGCATTCGCTGCGCGGCGAGGTGCTGACGACGGAAGAGGTGCTCAGCGCCTGAGGCTGCGCCAGCCTATGGGCCGGGCTGGTAGCGAGCAAGGCGGAGCACCTTCTCCGCCTCCCAGAGTTCGGCCAGCGCCTCACGCGCCTGGCCCATGACGGCTGAATACGCGCCCGCCGCGATGACCGCGCTGCGCACGTCCTGCAGCGCCTCGTCTGCAAACATGAGCTTCAGCTGATCGTTGCAGGCCACGGCCAGCAGATAGCCGCCGCCCAGCGTATGGTGGAACCACAGGCTGTGCTGCAGCAAGGCGTCCAGCCGGTCGGAGTCCAACTGCTCTTGCGGCATGTGCAGCAGTTCCGCGAAACCCTGCAGGACCATGGCAGGCGGCTCGCCGAAGAGCCGGCAGTCCTGCAGCTCCAGGCCCTTGTGGCAGACGTCCTCGAAGGAGGCGTGGAGGTCGTACAGGTCGATCTCGGCGAGGCTGCCGAAGCGCCGCTCATGGATCCAATAGACGAAAGCGGCCCCGCGCACGGTGACCGTCTCGGTCGACCAGAACGGCAGGATCTCGATGGCGAATTCGGCCTTGTCGCCGAACAGCAAGGTCGTGCCGGGCGTCACCGCTTGAAGCTCATCAGCCACCACTGCGGGATGGCCACCCCCAGCACCAGCAAGGCATACCCCGCCATGCTGCCGTCCCGCCCCATCACCACCAGCGCCGCCCCGGTGGCCGCCGTGCCGCCGGCGCCGCCCCACACCCACAGCCGCCCCCAGGGCAGCGCGCCGGCCTGCTTGCGCCACAGCCCCTTGATGGCCAGCGCCAGCAGCGCGGCCAGGCCCCAGGCGGGCAGGAACAGGTTGGCAACATGCCAGAAAGCGTCCAAAGGGCTCATCTTGGGGCGGGCGATTGATCGGCGTCAGTCCGTGAAAGGACGCGAATCCTACAATCGGGGGCTATGTCGGTCTTTGCTCTTGGCCTGAACCACAACACCGCCCCGCTGGACCTGCGCGGGCGGTTCGCGTTCACGCTTGAGCAACTGGCCCCGTCGCTGACCGGCTTGCGCCAGAAGCTCAACGGCGCACCCGAGGCCGCCATCCTCTCCACCTGCAACCGCACCGAGGTGTACGTGGCCGCGCCGCAGGCCCTGGTGCAGCCGGCCATTGGCTGGCTGGCGGACGTGGGCGGCGTACAGGCCGGCGAGTTGCGCGAGCACGCCTATGTGATGCAGGGCAGCGCCGCCGCGCGCCACGCCTTCCGTGTGGCCGCAGGGCTGGACTCCATGGTGCTGGGCGAGCCGCAGATCCTGGGCCAGATGAAGCAGGCCGTGCGCGAGGCCGAGAACGCCGGCGCGCTGGGCACCACGTTGCACCAGCTCTTCCAGCGCAGCTTCTCGGTCGCGAAGGAGGTGCGCAGCTCGACAGAAATCGGCGCGCACTCCATCAGCATGGCTGCGGCTGCCGTGCGCCTGGCAGGCCAACTGTTCGAGGACCTGGCCAAGACCAAGGTGCTGTTCGTCGGCGCGGGCGAGATGATCGAGCTGACGGCCACGCACTTTGCCGCGCGCACGCCGCGCCACATGGCCCTGGCCAACCGGACTCTCGAACGCGGCGAAAAGCTGGCCACGCGCTTTGGCGCCGAGGCCATGCGCCTGTCGGACCTGCCCGAGCGGCTGCACGAGTTCGACATCGTCGTGTCCTGCACGGCCTCCAGCCTGCCGCTGATCGGCCTGGGCGCCGTGGAGCGCGCGCTCAAGCGCCGCAAGCACCGCCCCATGTTCATGGTGGACCTGGCCGTGCCGCGCGACATCGAGCCTGAGGTGGCGCAGCTGTCCGACGTGTACCTCTACACCGTGGACGAACTGGCCGCCCAGGTGCAGACGGCCGGCGAGAAGCGCCAGGCCGCCGTCGCCCAGGCCGAGGCCATCGTGGAGACCGGCGTGCAGAGCTTCATGCACTGGCTGGATCAGCGCCACACCGTGCCGCTGATCCAGGCCCTGCACGCGCAGGCCGATGACTGGCGCGCCGTCGAAATGGCTCGCGCCAAGAAGCTGCTGGCCAAAGGCGCGGACGTGGACGAAGTGCTGGACGCTCTCTCCAAGGGCCTGACGCAAAAGCTGCTGCACGGCACGCTGGCCGAGTTGCATGCCAGCGACGGCGAGCAGCGGCTGCAACTGGCGCAGACCGTGTCGCGCCTGTTCCTGCGCAACAAGCAGTCTTAGCGACGACCTCAGCTCGTCGCCCTGGCGCTCACGCAGCGCCCTCCCCTGACTGCCTTTGATTGCCGCCCCATGAAAGACTCCCTGCGCCAGCAGTTCGAACGCCTCGGCTTCCGCCTCGCCGAGCTGGACACCATCCTTGCCGACGGCAGCGTCGCCTCGGACATGAAGCGCTACCGCGCGCTCACCAAGGAGCAGGCCGAGGTGTCGGGCCTGGTGGAGCGCTACCACCGCTACCAGCAGCACGAGGCCGACCTGGCCGCCGCGCGCGACATGTTGGCCGACCCGGAGATGGCCGAAATGGCCCGCGAGGAGATCGCCGCCAACGAGGCGGCCCTCACCGCGCTGGACGCCGAGTTGCAGCTCGCCCTCATCCCCAAGGACCCGGACGACGAGCGCAACGCCTTCCTGGAAATCCGCGCGGGGACGGGCGGCGACGAGTCCGCCCTCTTTGCCGGCGACCTGGCGCGCATGTACCTGCGCTTTGCCGAACAACAGGGCTGGCGCACCGAGGTGATGAGCGAGAACCCGTCGGACCTGGGCGGCTACAAGGAGCTGGTGGTGCGCGTGGAGGGCGACAACGCCTACGGGCGGCTCAAGTTCGAGAGCGGCGGCCATCGCGTGCAGCGCGTGCCGGCGACCGAGAGCCAGGGCCGCATCCACACCAGCGCCTGCACCGTGGCCGTGATGCCCGAGCCCGACGAGGCCGAGGAGATCACCCTCAACCCCGCGGAACTGCGCATCGACACCTTCCGCGCCAGCGGCGCCGGTGGCCAGCACGTCAACAAGACGGACTCGGCCATCCGCATCACGCACATCCCCACCGGCCTGGTGGCCGAATGCCAGGACGATCGCAGCCAGCACCGCAACAAGGCCAAGGCCCTGGCCGTGCTGCAGGCCCGCCTGCGCGACAAGGAGCGCATCGAGCGCGAAGCCAAGGAGGCCGCCACGCGCAAGGGCCTCATCGGCAGCGGCGACCGCAGCGACCGCATCCGCACCTACAACTTCCCCCAGGGCCGGCTGACCGACCACCGCATCAACCTGACGCTCTACAAGCTGGGCCAGATCATGGACGGCGACCTCAGCGACGTGATCCAGGGCCTGCTGGCCGCCCAGGCGGCGGACCAGTTGGCCCAACTGGAAGAAGGCCGCGCGTGACCGTCGATGAGGCGCTTGCCCTCGCACGTCAGTTGGGCGTGGAGCGGGGGGACGCGCAGACGTTGATCTGCCACCTCACCGGCCAGGACCGCGCCTGGCTCATCACGCATGGCGACGCACCCGTGGACGCCGAAGCCCCCCTGCGCCGCCTGGCCGCCGGCGAGCCGCTGGCTCACCTGACCGGCGTGCAGCCCTTCCACGGCCTGCTGCTGCATGTCACGCCCGCCACGCTCATCCCCCGGCCGGACACCGAGACGATCGTGGACTGGGCGCTGGAGCTGCTGGCCGCCCTGCCCGGCGAGCCCACGGTGTTGGACCTGGGCACCGGCAGCGGCGCCATTGCCCTCGCGATCAAGGCCGCCTGCCCTCGTGCCAGGGTCACGGCTGTGGACTTCAGTGCCGACGCGCTGGCCGTGGCGCGCGGCAACGGTGAGCGGCTGGGCCTGGACGTGGAGTGGCTGCTGGGCAGCTGGTTCGCACCCCTGGCCGGCCGCCGTTTTGACCTCGTCGTCAGCAACCCGCCCTACATCGCGGGCGACGACGCCCACCTGGCTGCGCTGCAGCACGAACCCATCACGGCGCTGACCCCTGGTGGCGACGGCTTTGCTGACCTTTACACGCTCATCGATGGTGCACCGCAGCATCTAAATTCCGGCGGCTGGCTGCTGCTGGAGCATGGCTGGGACCAGGCCGACGCCCTGGCGCAACGCCTGGGAACGCGTGGTTACAGTGAAACCACGCTGAAAAGGGACCTGGCCGGCCGCGCCCGTGCCAGTGGCGGTCGTTTCCTAGCCGAAACCTAGTTGAAACAGACCTGAAACCCCCCAGGTTTGCGTGATGTTTTACCGCCAGTTCTTGGTGCACGTAACCGATTGGCAGGCGTAGTATCAAATCCCGGTGCCACCCGCTGCACCGGCAGGAGACGAATCATGGTCCGCCTCGCAAGTGCCGCAGTCCTGGCCCTCAGTGCCCTGGTCGCCCTCCCGGCGCAGGCTGACAGCGACCCGTACGCGCTGCGATGGCAGGCCCGGCTGCAGCTCAACAGCGCCGACGGCAGCAGCGGCGACCTGCGCCCCCACCTGGGCGGCTCCCGTGTGCTCAGCGCCAACCTGCTGGGCGACTACTACCTCACCCGCTCCGGCTTCACCAGCCTATCCGGCGGCCTGCGCGCCACAGGCGGCATGCTGATGGGCCCCTTGTCCATGTCCCAGAGCAGCGGCGGCCTGGCCCTGGGCAGCGGCCCCGTCTCCGCCGGCCGTCGCAGCTACGCCCTCAGCGCCGTGGACAGCGCCGAACCCAGCGCCAACCTGTCCTACGTGGGCATCGGCTACACCGGCCGCATGCACAACAGCGGCCTGGCCTTCAGCGCCGACCTGGGCGTCATGTCCGGCTCCTACAACACCGGCCTGCGCCTGGGCCGCACCTATGCCCAGGGCTTTGACGACGCGGCGCGCGACTTGAGGTTCAAGCCGCTGCTGCAGTTGGGGTTGGCGTACAGCTATTAATTGGGAGGGGGCAGCTCAGCCCCCTTTGGCGTAGACGAAGGAGATCACCAGGTTGATCGGTTCGTCCTTGAAGGCGGACTTGACCTCCCTGCGCGCCACCTTCTCCAGTTCATCCAGCGGCATCGTCGGCGCCTGCTTGAAGATCACCGTCACGCTCGTCAGCACGCCATTGTTGTAGTTGAAGCCCACCTGTGGTTGGCTTCCCACCTGCTTGCCAATGGCCTCGGCGGCCTGCTCCGACTGGGCCAGCCCGTCCTTGACTGAAGACACCACATCGCAGGCCGTCAGCAGCCAGGCGACAGCAAGCGCCAGCGCGAAGCGGCTCCAAACGGAACTCATGGCACTCATGGCTGCCTCAGCGTGAAGCCGGCCGGCGGTGTACTGCTCACCGGCTGCCTGCAGTGGTACATGTCCAAGTACAGCGTGTGCTTCACGCCGCCACAGACCACCTCGTAGCTGTCGATGATGTGATAGTCCACCTCGCCGGGCTCCAGCGGCGCCGAGGCCATCATCTTCCTCAGGTAGTCGCGCTGCTCGGCCTCGGACAATTCAGGCATCTTGTTGCGCGGCCCCAGGCTGCCCAGGCGCTTGAACTGGGCCGGCTCACCCGAACTGCACACCAGGCGCGACAGGTATTCGCGCTCGCCGATCGGCCGGCACACCTCGATGGCACTCGCCACGGTCGCCCCCGGCGACGAAGCCGCCGCCTCGGGCAGCGGTGGTGCCCCATCGGCGGCGTGGCTCGCAAGAGCGGCCAGGGGCAGGGTCAGGGCCAGGCACAAGCGCGGAAAGAACGTCACGACAGGGACTCCAGTTGCCTTGGGCCGGGAATCTAGCACCCGGCTCGCCGGGGAGAAGGGTGAAGGTTCACGGCGCCGTCCCAGGGTCCAAGCCCTTGCGGCAACTGGGCCTGGCTGGCAGGCATTGCACCCCGGCCGGGACGGTCCGGGATAATCGGGCTTTTGCAAGCAAAACCCGAGAGAGCCATCATGAGCGACGTTCAGCAACGCATCGACGACCTGGTCAAGAACAACCGCGTCATGCTCTTCATGAAGGGCACGGCCCAGTTCCCCATGTGCGGCTTCTCCGGCCGCGCCATCCAGATCCTGAAGGCGGCCGGCGCGACCGACCTCAAGACCTTCAACGTGCTGGAAGACGAGGAAGTGCGCCAGGGCATCAAGGACTACGCCAACTGGCCCACCATCCCCCAGCTCTACATCAACGGCGAATTCGTCGGCGGCTCGGACATCATGATGGAGATGTACGAGTCGGGTGAACTACAGCAAGCCTTGGCTTGATGACTCAAAGGCTTGTCGTCGGGCTGACCGGAGCAACGGGCGCCGCTTACGCGTTGCGCCTGTTGCGCCGCGCCCGCGAGCTGGGCGTCGAGACGCATCTCGTCGCCACCCCCGCCGGCATCCTCAACGCCCACCACGAGCTGGGCCTGGACCGCTCCGCGCTGGAGGCCGAGGCCACGCACGCCTACTCACCGGGCGACGTGGGCGCCTGCATCGCGAGTGGCAGCTTCGCCACCGCCGCCATGGTCGTGGCGCCCTGCTCCATGAAAAGCCTGGCCGCGATCGCCCACGGCCTGGGCGACAACCTGCTCACCCGCGCCGCCGACGTGACGCTCAAGGAGCGCCGCCGCCTCATCCTGATGGTGCGCGAGACGCCCTTCAACCTCGCCCACCTGCGCAACATGGTGGCCGTGACCGAGATGGGCGGCATCTGCTTCCCGCCGCTGCCGGCCTTCTATCACCACCCCAAGACGATCGACGAGATGGTCAACGAGACGGTGGAGCGCGTGCTGGAGCTGGCCGGCGTGAGCCAAGCGCAGCCCAAGGCCTGGACAGGTCTCTGAAGGCGTTGAACTGCGGGGCAACTCCCCTTCTCCTGGGCCTTTAGTTCCCGCGCGCCGCCCGGAAGATGCCGCCACCCAATAACTCGGTGGATGTGCGGTGGTCACCAGCGTCAACAGCAACACCTCCCTGCTCAACTACCTCAACGCGCAGTTGGGCGACGGCTCGTCGGCGCCGACGACCTCCAATGCGGCCAGCCAGGCCGTCGACAAGGCCGCCGCCAACGCCATCCCGCAGGCCGCGCTGCAGCGCGCCGCCTCGACCGGCAAGGCCGCCACGGCCGCCCACCAACTGGAAACTGCACAGAAGATGCTGTCCACCGACCTGCGCGCAGCCATGGCCAAGGCCGGCATCAAGCTGAGCGGCCCCATCGAGTTCTCGGTCAAGAGCGACGGCGGCGTGGACATGAAGGGCAGCGACGCCGACAAGGCCGCCGTGAAGAGCTTTCTGAAAGCCGACACCAGCCAGCCCAGCTTCGCCGCCCGCATCGCCAACCAGGCGCAGGACGCGATGAAGCTGTCCAGCACCATCCAGCAAAGCGCCGCCATCTCCCAGGCCGCCAAGCTGGCCAAGACGTCCGGCGGCGTGATGTCGCTCTACACGTCGCTGATGCAACAGGGGCAGCAGGGGGCCGCTTCGACCGTGGTGTTCTCGGTGTCGCCCACGTCCAGCTCGCTGAGCTACCCGGGATCGCTCACCGCGAGCGCCTGACCGGTAAACCTTGCCGAACGGACGGGCGGCGCCCGTCAACGGTGCCCGTAAGGGCAGCCTGGCTCCTTCAGCGGCACACCATTGCGCTCCGCCCGTGCGCGGCCGGAGACGTCATACGCCACCTTGCGCGCCCGGTTGACCGAGCCCAGCGGCTGGTGCGCTGCCAGGCCGTGCCAGGGGCTGAAGAACAGCGCGTCTTCTTCCAGCTCGCGGGCCAGAGCGGCCAACGGCGGGTGTGCAGGCACGGTGATGCGCGCCACCGGGATGTAGGGGCTGCGGTCCTGTGGCCATTCCACCGAGGCGTCCTCGATGGGCATGGCAGCCAGGTCGGTGCACAGCTGCACGCGCAGCTCCCACTCGGCCGGATAGTCGGCGAAGTAGGCCTCCACCGCTTCGCGCAGGCCGTCGGGCTTGCCGTCCAGGTCCACCTCGGCGCCGCGCAAGGCCAGCAGCGCGGGCGACACGGGCGCCAGCGAGAGCTTGGCGACATAGTCCCCATAACGGAACGGCACGGCGGTGAAATAGGTTTCGCCCAGCGGGTGGTGCAGCGGCTCGCCGCCCAGGCCCTTGAGCGTGCCGCTCTCCGAGCCCGCGGCCTCCAGCAGCTTCTCCGTACCGCGCAACAGCGCTGACAGCAGCTTCTTGGCACCCTCGGCCCGGTCCGTCGTCGCGGCCAGCAGCTTCAGCGCGCTGGCGAACTTGTGCACGTCAGGCTGGCCAAAGGCCGGCGCGTTCACCATCAGGAAGTCCTGCGTCGTTGCCTCCTCCGAGCCCGGCAGCCGCTCGCCCGGCACGTCCATCACCTTGACGGCCATGCCGCGCGGCGTGGAGACCTTGTCATCCAGCAGGTCGCCCGGCGATGTGGAGATGCGCAGCACCACCGGGTGCACGCCCGTGTGCGCGAACAGGCCTTGCGCCAGCAGCGGCGGCAGGTAGTCCAGCACGCGCAGTTCGCCGTGCAGCAGCGCATGGCTCTTCGCATGCACGGCGCGCAGCCCGCGGCCGCCGTCGCGGTAGGTGATGTTGGCGATCTTCATCAGGCTTTGCGCGATGTCCGCCACGGCATCGTCCTCCTCGGGCCGCACCTGCTCCAACGCGGGCGAAAAGCGCACAGGCTGCGGCCAGGGGTCGGGCGCGTCGGCCGTGTCAGTGGGGTCGTGCCGGGTGTCGAGCATGGCGGGCTCCTGAGGTCATCCTTGAGCTTGGACGCCACCGCTGCACGAGGTTGTCGGCGGGCAGGAGCCCGCGTTGTCAGGCGGCGACGGCCACCGGCAACCGAATGCAGCAGGCGCAGCCTTTTGTGACGCAAGCCTTTTCCGGGCACGTGCGGGAACGCCTGTTGCCCGCTTGGCTGGGCGGCGTTACCGCGCCGAACGGCTTCACCCACCCTCTTGGAGAGTTCATCATGAGCAAGTTCAACCCCTTGTCGACAGCCGTTGCGCTGGCGACCGCAGGCCTGATGGTTGTCGTGGGCGGTTGCGCCATGAACCACGACGGCACCACCGTCGCCGGCGAATCGCGCGACTCCGACCGCAACGCCGAGCGCCTGGCGCAGACGAACCCGTCCGACCCGACCGTCGTGGCCAACGAGTCGCTGCGCGGCGACCAGTCCAACCCGCCGGCCGACGCGAGCCAGATGGCCCAGTCCGGCACTTACATCGAGCCCGCTGCGCCCACGCCGCCTCCGGTCGACACCAGCGCCGCGGCCTACCCCGCCACGCCGCCCGCACAGACGACCAGCACTTATCCCAGCAGCAGCACGGACATGTCTGCCAACACGGCCGCGACGACGCCTGCGCCCACGCCTGCTCCCGCAGTGACAACGACGACGACGACTACGACGCCCAGTACCGACACGTCCAGCACCAGCACGACGAGCAGCACCACAAGCACGGAGCAGCCGCTGCCCCCGCGCAGCGACCGCAACTGATCGCGGTTCGTACCCGGGGCGTCAGCGCCGCTGGCGTCTCAGCACGCCCACGCCGGCCAAGCCGGCCAGCAGCATCAACGCGCTGGCCGGCTCCGGCACGGCCAGCGTGAAGTCCATGACATAGGGCACCGTGCCCACGCCTGTCTCCTGCACCCACACTGAGTAGGTGCCGGCGCCCAGCGGCGCGGTGAAGCCAATGGCACCCACGCCCGTGCCCATGGTGGGCAGGATGTTGTTGCCGATGTCGGCCACCGTGTAGTGCTGCCAGCCCAGCAGCGTGGTGGCTGGCCCGGCGACGGGCGTCGTCACCAGTGGGCCCGCCTCCAGGCCGATGAAGGCCGATGTGCCCACCACGCCCGTGGTGGCCATGGGCGCGATGGCCGTGAGCTGCCAGCCCACGGGAACGACGATGGTGAAGTAGTCGCGGTCCACGACGCCGTTCTCGCGCCCCGTGGTGCCCATCACCACGTTGGAGCCGCCCGCCATCGCAACAAACGTGGGCGCCAGCCCGCTGCCTGACAAGTCGCCATTCGCGGTTTCGTCATACACGGTCGCGGCCCAGGCCCCTGGTGCCAGCAGCGCAGCGGTCATGCAGGCCGCAAGAGAACGTGTTGTAGACATGGCGGCGACTCCTTCCTGGACGGGATGTGAAGCAACCATGCTAGGCAGCCGCCCGCTGCATGCCTCCCCCTAGAGTCGCGGGTTTGGGGCGAAGCGTCGTATCGTTGTATGACGCGGCGCGGCCGTGGGAGGAGACAGCCATGGGCACCATCAATCAGCGCGAGGCGGTATGGAAGTCGTGACCGTCCAGTTCGACGAGGTCCACAACACGCGTCGCGTGACCAGCCGCACCGCGCCGCGGTGCACCGTCTTCAGCTTCGGCAGCGGCGGCCAGTACACGACCGGCGTGGTGATCCCGGGCTTTCCGCGGCTGGAGAGTGGCATGCGCGTACGGGCCCTGCTGCGCAAGGCCGGCAACTGGGCCACGCTCGTGGGCTGGCGCGACCTGGACACGGGCGAGCTCGCGGCTCCCGACGAGGCCTGGCACGTGATGCGCATCATCGGCTCGGTCATCTGGGGCGCCATCGCGCTGGGCCTCACCTGGCCTTTCGGCGCCAACCCACGCGCACCCTGGGTCGCCACCTTCCTCTTCGTGGCCGTCGCGCTGGTGTTCGGGGCCTTCGAATATCGAGGCCTCAGGCGTGTGCAGCGCGATGTGCAAGCGCTCAAGCAACTGCTCCCTGCGGCGGCAGCCACGCGTTGAGCAGAAAAGTGAGATGGACCGCCTCGGCGCCCCTGCGAATCCTGATGGCCCACGCGTCCAAGGGACAGAACCTGAAAGAATCGCCATGCAGCATGCGCTGGGTTGGGTGATTCGCAAGAGGCCACCATGAAGCTCACTCACAGGTTCGCCAACTACATCTCCACGGAGCAGGGCTCCGCTCGCGCGGCAGTGGTCTTGTTCGGGATCCCCTGCTGCTCGCTCAGCCTCTGGTTCCTCAAGGACGAACCACCCTTGTTTTTGGTGCTCCTCGTCCCTGCTTGGTTCGTGGGCTCGATCCTCTGGGGAAAGCTCATGTGGCGATTCCTGTTCCCCACGAGGCCGCGGGACGGCCAGCAGCGATAGCTGCCTAAGCGCCCGTCGTCAATTCCCTCACCGCCCCCTTGATCTGCTCCCGCAGCCACTGCAGCCCCCTGTTGCCATCCTGCTGGCGGTGCCAGATGAGGCTCACCTGCACCGGCGGCATCGCGAACGGCAACGGCACCAGGCTCAGTGGCAGCGAGGTGGCGCAGGCCTCAGCCAGGCGGCGCGGGATGGTGCCCAGCAGGTCGGACTGCGCAACGACGCTGGGAATGGTGAGGTAGCCGGGCACGAACAGGCTCACGCGGCGGCGCACCTTGGCGGAGCCGAGCACGATCTCCAGCGGCGAGCCGCGGCCCGCGCGGGGCGGGATGGTGACGTGCTGCGCGGCCTCGTAGCGCGCCAGCGTGATGCTGCGCCCGCCCCGCGACAGCGCGGGGTGGTCACGGCGAGCAATCACCACCAGCTCCTCCTGATGCAGCGCCTCGTAGCGCAACTCGGGGGCCTCGAAGTGCAGGTAGTCCAGCGCCAGGTCCAGCGTGCCGGCGGCAAGCCGCGTGGGCAAGGTTTCGGCGGCGTCGGGCTCCACCTGCAGCAGCAGGCGCGGCGCCTGCGCGCGCACTCGGGCCAGCAGCGACGGCAGCAGCGCGAACTGGGCGTAGTCGTTCATGGACAGGTGAAAGCGCTGCTCGGCCAGCGCCGGGTCGAACGCGGCCTCGGGGGCCAGGCCGTCCTGCAGCAGCCGCAGCGCCGCACGCACGGGGCCATAGAGGGCCAGCGCCTGCGCGGTGGGCGTCATGCCGCGCGCATTGCGCACGAACAGCGGCTCATCTAGTTGCTCACGCAGCCGGGCGAGCGCGTTGCTGACGGCCGGCTGGCTCAGGTGCAGGCGCTCGGCGGCGCGCGTGAGGTGGCCCTCCTGCATCAGCGCGTCGAACACGCGCAGCAGGTTCAGGTCCAGCCGGTGCCATATCGGATTCATGAATAACGCTGCACTGCAATATCCATTGGAAAGATGATTGTGCGCTGGGTACCGTACAGGCAAATAGGAGACATCCATGAGCCAACCCGCGGCTGCCGTCCACGACGTCACCCCGTTTCGCGTCCGTTACCGCGCCGCCATCTCACCGCTGTACAACGCCTGGCTGCACGGCGGCTTCGTGCTGGCCTGGGGCATCGCAACGCTGTGGTTCTTCTGGCGCCAGGTGGCCAACCCCACGGCGCTGGAGTGGCTGGCCGTGCCGGCAGCGCTGCTGTTCTGCAACTGGGGCGAGTACTGCATCCACAAGGGCCTGGGCCACACCAAGACGCGCCTGGGCAAGCTCTTCTACCAGCGCCACACGGGCGACCACCACAGCTTCTTCGCCGAGGGCAACATGCACTGGGAGGGCGCCAAAGACTGGCGCGTCATCCTCTTCCCACCCTGGCTGATCGTCGTGTTCACGCTGACGCTGGCGCTGCCCGCCTGGTGGCTGCTGCAGCGCTGGAGCCCCAATGCCGCCGCACTCTTCGGCGGCACCGTCATCGCCGGCTACCTGCTCTACGAAACCCTGCACGCCTGCGAACACCTGCCCGACGGCCACCCGCTCGCATCCTGGCCGTGGATCCGCCAGATGCGCCGCCTGCACCAGTTGCACCACCGCCGCAGCCTGATGGCCGAGCGCAACCTCAACATCGTGATGCCGCTGATGGACTGGCTGTGCGGCACGCTGCATTGGGAACCCTATGCCGCCGACGACGGCCAGACCGTGCAGACCCACGTCGTCGAGATCCGCGGCACACCCGAGGCCGTGCTCACCTATGCCGCCACACCCGCCCACTGGCCCGACTGGCACCCGTCCTCGCGCGGCGTGCAGGTGGGCCCAGGACCGCAAGGGCCTGCCGTTTGCTTTGAAGAAGACATCCACGCTGGCGGCCGCCCCGGGCACCTGCGCTGGCAGGTCACGGCGTACCAGCCCGGCGTGCGCTGGCAGGCCGAGGCCCACGGCCCGCACCGCCTGTGGTTGCGCGTGGACTATCGCGTCGAGCCGAGCGCAGGCGGCACGCGTTTCGAGCGCCGACTGGTCTACACGCTGCCGGGCTTCGTGTGGGGGCTCTACAACCGGCTGATCGGGCGCAAGCGCGTGGAACGTGAATCTGTTGAGTCGATGGCCCGGCTGAAGCAGGCCTTCGAGGCGCGCTTGGCGTGCAAGGCGCCGTAAGCGCGACGCCGTCTGACATCCGGCTCGCGCTGGCTGGCCTACCTTGGCGGCTGCGATGCACACACATGCCAAAGGAGCGCCGCCATGCCACACCGCCAATCCGCTCATGCCAAGGTCGCCGTGCAGGAGGCCCGGTCCACGCCTTACGACTGCGGCGTTGGCCCGGAGCTGGTGGAGCTCGCGCTAAAGGAGACATTCACCGGTGACATGGCGGGCGAATCGACTGTGCGCGCGCTGCAGGTGCGCCACGCCGATGGCGCGGCCACGATGGTGAGCCTGCAGCGGTTCGACGGGCAGTTGGGCAGCCGGCGGGGCACGTTCGTGTTGCAGGGGTCGGGCGTCGTCGAGGGCGGCCAGGTCAAGGCCACCTGGTTTGTCGTGCCGGGGTCAGGCACCGGCGAGTTGGCGGGGCTGCGCGGCAACGGGGGTTTCGAAGGCACCTTTGGCCAAGGCTCAGACGCGACGTTGGACTACGGGTTTGAGTGATTCGGCTGCACGAGGGGGCGAAGCACTCCGTCGCGCCTAACCACACACCGCGCAGACGCACTGCGGGCGCCTCTTCGCGCCCACCTGCCGAGCACCCATTCCGGGGGGAACCACCAGCAATGGACGACTTCGCCGCCTAAATTGAATCAGGCAACCCCGCGGGCGCCCTCCGGCGCCAGACTGAATTCTTCCGATCGGCGTGGTCGCCCTCAGGGAGATCGCAATGAACATCGTGCATCGAGTTCTGCCGGGCTTGGTCGTTGCTGTCCTGGCAATGATTCCAACGCCGTCCCAGGCGGGCTTGGCCGTGGAGAAGTACCAGAACGTGAAATGCACGTTGGACGCCACGTTTGGGTGGAACCCTCCGAAGGCGGACGACACCGCCGCGATACCGTATCCCGGCTTGCCGGGTGACTTCTGGATGGGCAGTATCAACACGGCGGCCGGCGCGGGCGGCAAGAACATCGACGTCAACGTCACTCTCAAGCACGACACGGGAAAGGATTGCTTCAGTCCCGGCAGGAACACTCTCAAGCTGAACTTGAGCAACGTCGTGCCGGTGCAGGACCACACGTCGCTGGGCAAGGTCACCGCCGCCCAGGTCACCCACGGCGTCGACCTCGACGTCGGCTACCTGAAGACCTCGGTCGACACCACGCAGCACGGCAAGTCGAACGTGAGAGTCGTCGGCCAGCACATCCCGACCGCTAACGGCGACTTTCCGGTCCAGGTCTCGTTCCACAACGAAACGACCCGGAAATTCAGCAGGGTCGACGTCACGCCGGACTACATCGACTACAAGGACACCAAGGCACCACCCGTGGACGGGCCCGAGATCCACATGGCCCCCAACGGACTCGAAGGCAATGACTCGCGACACGTGAAACTGCCGGAAAACCTCGCCGACCCCAAGGCCGACTACCACCTCTCCAGCTACCGCATCGAAGCGGCCTCGTCGCCACCCACCATCACCGACCTCGCCTTCCTCGGCGAGGTGGACGGCACCTTCGGCGAGATGAACATGGGCGCGATGTTCGACCTGATGCTGGGCACCGCCACCATGCTGGCGCCCTACCTGCGCCCGCTGGTCGGCGATGACACGCAGCCGCTGTTCGTGGGCATCGACCTGACGCAGTGGGTGGGCCTGATGGGGAGCTTTAACCCCGGCGACGTGTTCAGCCTCGTCAACGGCATGAGCGACATGCTGCCCGGCATCCTGGTGGGCACCTCGCCCATCACGCTGGGCGCCGACGGCTATCACACCGACAACCCCTATGACGGCGACGTGATCGTGCTGGCGAGCATCGACGGCGGCCGCCTGCCGGAGCCCGGCATCGCCGGGCTGGTGGCACTGGCGCTGGCGGTACTGGCGGCTCTGAGGCGCGGGAGCAGGCGGGCCGCAGCTGCCAGGCCGCCAGGCAAGACGCCCTGAGTGCAAGCCGCTGTAAGCGCGCCGCCGTCCGACGCGCGGCCTGCGCGGCCAGGTCTACGGTGACGGCACGCCAAAGGAGCCCCGCCATGCCCACTCGCCGATCCGCGCATGCCAAGGTCACCGTCAACGAGGCCCGGTCCACACCCTACGACCGCGGCGACGGCCCGGAGCTGGTGGAGCTGGCACTGCAAGAGACCTTCACCGGCGATATGGACGGCGAGTCGACCGTGCGCGCGCTGCAGGCGCGCAGCGGGGATGGCAGCGCCACGATGCTGAGCATGCAGCGGTTCGACGGGCAGCTGGGTGGGCGGCGCGGCACGTTCGTGCTGCAAGGTTCGGCCGTCGTCGAGGGCGACCGCATCAAGGCCACGTGGTTTGTCGTGCCCGGCTCGGGCACCGGCGAGTTGGCGGGGTTGCGTGGCGACGGCGGCTTCGGGGGCGCGTTTGGCCAAGGCTCCGACGCGACGCTGGACTACCGGTTCGAGTGACACCGGCGCCTGGCGTACCCTGCGCGCATGACGCACTTAGCTCGCTTTGCCGCCCGGCTGCTCGCACTGCTTCTGCTGTTCAGCCAGGCCCAGGCCGACTGCGGCCCCCAACTGGCCGCCGCCGCCCAGCGCACGGTGAGCCTCGACAACGACGCGCTCAGCGCCGAAGCCAAAGCCGGTGACGCCATGGCCCAGAACGAGCTGGGGCGGCGCTACGGCCTGGGCCACAAGGGCCTGGCCAGGGATCCGGAGCAGTCCTTTCGCTGGCATGCCCAGAGCGCCGGCCAGGGCTTTTGCGATGCGCAAACCAACCTCGCCTTCATGCACCTCAATGGCGAAGGCACCTCCAAGGACGTGGCCCAGGCCAAGTACTGGTACGGCAAGGCCGCTGACCAGGGCAATGCCCGCGCGCAATACACGCTGGGCTACATCGCCGTGATGGGCCTGGATGGCGACAAGGACGGCGTCACCGCCGAACGCTGGTTGCTCCTTGCCGCCAACCAGGGCTACCTATCGGCACAGCAAGCGCTAGTCACGCTGTACAGCGACGGCAAGCTGGTGCCAGCCAGGCCCGCCGAGGCGGTGACTTGGCTGCACCGCGTGCGCGATGCGAAGCTGTATGGGCGGGTGTGGACGCTGGAGACGGGCGAGGCGCGGTAGGCACGCCTCGGCTACGAGCCCACGTACACGACCTTGCCCACGATGTGATCCGCGGGCACGAAGCCCCAGAAGCGACTGTCGCGGCTGTTGTCCCGGTTGTCGCCCAGGGTGAAATAGTGCCCGGCGGGCACGTCGCACGAGATCTCTTCGGGCGTGTGGGTGCACTTCTCAGAGAGCGGGAACTCCAGGTGCACCGGGATGAAGGGTGGCCGCTCGCTGGCCAGCACGCCGTACTCCCTGCCAGGCAGCGCCTCGACAAGGCGGGTGAGGTCGCGGCGGTGTTCGGTGTCGTAGTAGTTGCCATCGGGGCGCAGCGGCACTGGCTCGCCGTTGATGGACAACTGCCTGCCCCGGTAGGTGATCTTGTCGCCGGGCAGGCCTACCACGCGCTTGACGAAGCTGATCGACCGGTCCTCGGGGAACTCAAAGACGATCACGTCCCCGCGCGCAAGCGGCGCGGAGATGGGCCGGCGCAGCAGGGTCCCGCCGAAGGTGCCGTAGTTGCCATAACCCCATTTCTGCGCGATGAGGGTGGCGCGCATCGGGATGGTGGGCAGCATGGACGACGACGGGGCGCGGAAGGGCTCGTAGAAGAAGGCCCGGATGGCGGTGATCACCACCACCACGCCAACCACCGCGAGCAGGATGCCGTACCAGCGGCTGTAGCCGGGGCGCGGTTTGTCGTCGGGGTACTGCCTGGCCAGCCGGTAGGCGTGGACGGCGCCCACGACCGCCAGCAGCAAGGTCACGCAATCTGCCGCCAGCTTCCACGCCGGCAACAGGAAGCCCGCCACTCCCACGGCGATGCCAACGGTGAAATAGGCCAGCGCCGCCCAGACCTGCGCGGTGTACAGCATGCCGACGGGCGGTGACACGAGGCCGAGGACTGCGGCGATCCAGTTCCTCGGCTTATTGGGTTTGTTGGGCATGAGGCTCTGCAGGTGCGCGGGAGGCGCACGAATGGGGTCGCATGATGCCAGCCGTGCGCACCCCGCGAGCCCGCCCGAACGAGGGCCTAGCCTCGGTGTAAACGCGCTCCCTAGAACTGAAGCCGATTTGGAATGATGGCTCCCAAAAATCGGGGAGGAACATCATGTGGAAGGCTTGGGTTCGCGCCGCCGCGACCATCGCTTGGGGCCTAGCGTTGCTGTGCAGCGATGCGAGCGCCCAGATCTGGGACGCCAGGGCGATCGTGCGCTTGCAAAGCCCCCAAGTCAGGCTGACGGTGAAGAAGGGCAACGAGACCGTGGGCGCCGTCGTGGTGGACCGCGCAGCCGTCGCGCGCTTCGTGGCCGTCACGGACCGCATCGTGCCGGTGATCGGCGTGCAGCCGCCGCGCGTGCTGATCGAGTACGACAAATACCCCAACGCCTTCGCCGCGCTGGACGGCAACAAGCAGCCCATCATGGCGATGAATACCGCCATGCTGAAGCTGGCCGGTGACGACGAGGATCTCATGGCCGCAGTCGTGGGCCATGAGCTGGGGCACCTCAAGCGCGGCCACGTGTCCGACAGCGTCGCGGGGCGCGAGACCTTGTTCAGGATCCTGGGTGCCCTGGCCGGCGCCGCTGTGGACATCCACCAGGCCAAGAAGGGCCATGACACCCAGGGCGCGGGCATGGCCATCGGCATTTCCGGCGCCAACCTGGTCAACGCCAAGTTCACACGCGACCAGGAACGCGAGGCCGACGACATCGGCATCCGCGTGATGGCAAAAGTTGGGTTCGACCCGCATGCGGCGGCCCGGCTTTGGCGCCTGATGGCCGCCCAAGGCGGCGGCGGGGGCTCCGGCCTGTTCCTGGACACGCACCCCAGCGACGCCGAGCGCGAGCGCCAGCTGACCGCCGTCGCCAACACACTCAACTACACGCCCGGCACGCCAGCCATGCCCGTGCCACCCCAGCAGCCCATCTACGCTGGCGGCACCCTTCCTCAGGTGGACGACCCCTGGCCCGTCTCCCCGCGCAGTGGCATGGCCTTGACGTGGACAGAGACCGGCGCCGCGCCACTGTCCGCCTATCGGCAAGGCGAGGAGGCCCTGCGCGCTGGCCGGGTGACCGACGCCATCACTGCCTGGCAGCGCGCCGCAGAGGAATCCGACGAGCGCGCCATCACCCGCCTGGGCGAGGCCTATTTGGGGGGGCGCGGCGTGCCCAAGGACGAGAAGCAGGCCTACGAGTACTACCAGCGGGCCGCGGCACTGGGCTTCACGCCGGCCATCTTCACGCTGGGCGAAATGGCCTTGCGCGGCGTGGGCCGTCCGCGCGACGAAGCCGAAGGCGTCCGCCTGCTCATCCTGGCCAGGCAGCGCAACATGCCTCTGGCGTCAGCCCGGCTGAGCCTGATGTACATGTCGGGCGCCGGCGTGCCGAAAGACCCTGTCATCGCGCGCAGCCTGGCCGAAGAAGCTGCCAAAAAGGGCAATTCCTACGGCATGGCCACCCTGGGCGTCATGCTCAGGGAGGGCGTGGGCGGCCCCGTGGATGCAGAGCGGGCCGGGCAACTTCTCCGCGGCGCCGCCGATGCGAACCCGCCCAACGCCTTTGCCCAATACCAGCTGGCCATCACCTACGAACGCGGCGCCGGCGTCGAGGCCAATCGCGATCTGGCGGTGGAGTACTACAAGCGGGCGCTGGCCAACGGGATGACGGATGCGCGCGGCAGGCTCAGGGCGTTGGGGGTGAGTGAGCCTTAGGGTCTTTTCAAGGTCATGACATGAGCCTGGAAACACTGCCAACCCGTATCGTCAACTTCCTCAATGCTGGTGACTGGGTCGTCGCGCAGGTGCCACTTGCCAACGCGGGCCGGACTTGCTTCGTCCGCATCCAGCCCGTTGCGAAGCCGGGCGTACCGCGCGAAGAGCGGCGCTATCTGAACTCGACCTGGTCGATGTGGGAATACTGGGACTTCGATTTCCGTCGCCTCGTCCTCAGAGATGGCTGGCAGCAGGACGACTGGCACTATGACCACTACATCGTCCAAGACGAGCGTAAGGTGACCCACGATCCCAAGGCCTTTGAAGAGGTTCTTAGAGTCTGGGTGCCAGACCTCGGCGCCTTCAAGCACATCACCGAGTCGCCTTGCCCCGAGTGATTAGGACCCGTCGCCAGGGTCGCTGCCAATATGCAGCGCACGCGCGAGCACCTGACATTGAAGAAGAAACGGCACCGGGCTTCTCAGCCGGGCGTCGTTGTCATCAGGCCTCAACGGCCCAGGACCCCCCTCAAGGCTTCTGCACCAAAAGCGCAGCGCCCCGTCAGAGCGACTGCAGCGACCGGCTGACAACCTGCTTGGACGCAGGCAGCAGCGACTTGCTAAGCCGGGCCGACACGCCCACGCTGCGGCCGGCGAGGTTGGCGATGTTGAAGCGCACGGCAGAGCCCATCACCTGGGCGGCCTGGGAGAGGCTCAGGCCGTAGTCCTTTTGCAGCCATTGCACGAGGCCGGTGCTGGCGGCGCGCAGCGCCTCGTCGAGCGAACCCGCCTGGCCCAGCACCATGATCTCGGTGGGCGACTCCACGCGCGGCATGCCTATGGCCTGGCCCTTGATGAGCTCCACGGAGAAGCTCACCTCCATCGACGTTTCGAGCGCGTACTGGGAGGTCTCGCCGTCGCCTTGCAGCGCATGCGCGTCACCCAGGTAGAGCAGCGCGCCGGGCTGCTGCACAGGCAGGTAGACGGTGTTGCCTTGCACGACCTCGTTGAAGTCCATGTTGCCGCCGTAGCGGCCGGTGTCGCCGGTGGAGAGCGCCGGGATGCCGAAACCGGGCGCCACGCCGAGGCCGCCCAGCATGGGCCGCACGGGCACTGCGTAGACGGCGAGCGGCCCGCTGGCGCCTTCGGGCCGGGCCAGGCCGGCCGCGCGGTCGAGCCGCCAGCGCACGGGCTTGCCCAGCTCGGCGGCTTGCGGCACGAGGCTGGCGCCCAGCGCACGGCCCACGAGGGTGTCCAGGCTGTCGGCGTAGTCGCGGTTGAGCGCGAGGCGCTTAAGGCGCACGACGAGGGTGTCGCCGGGCTCCGCGCCGGCCACGAAGAAGGGGCCGGTCTGCGGGTTGCCGAACAGGGCTCGCGTGACGCCATGCTCGTCCACGCCGCCGGAGTCCAGTGTGGTGGTGTGCACGGTGTCGCCCGGCCAGAGCACGAGGACGGGGGCGCGGTCAGCGTCCCAGGTGTTGGAGTAGCTGTCCGGGCGGTATTGCAGCTCACGAGGCGCGCCGGTCGGCCGCTCGGGCACTCGCCAGGCGGTGAAGCGGTGCTGCGCACGCGCCTTCGGGTTGTTGGAGTCGGGCGTGTCGACGCTGCCGGCCATGCGGTCGCCGCTGGCCGCAGCACTGAGGGTAGCCACATAGCGCGACTCGCGGCCGGCCTCGTCGGTCTGCGTGAAGCGCAGCGTGCGCTGAGCCTTGTCCTGCACCTCACTGCCGGCCACGCGGTCACCATCCAGCGTGCCCGCAAGCTGGCCCTGGCGACGCTCCAGCTGCAGCGTGGAGAACGCCGGCGTGCCCCACATGTCGACACGCACGATCCAGGTTTCGGCCGCCAGGGCCTGGCTGGCGCCGGCGAGGGCGGCCAGCATGGCGAAGACCATGCAGCCCACCCGCCGCGCGCCGACGACGTTCACGGCTTCTGCACCACCAGCCCGCGCCGCTCCAGCAGCGGCTTGATATCGGGCTCGTGGCCCACGAGGTTGCGGAACAGGTTCATGGCGTCGTCGGCACCGCCGCGGGAGAGCATCTTGGCGCGCAGCTGGTCGCCGTTGGCGCGCTTGAGGCCGCCGTTGGCCTTGAGCCATTCCACGGTGTCGGCGTCCAGCACTTCGCTCCAGATGTAGGCGTAGTAGCCGGCTGAGTAGCCGCCCATGATGTGGCTGAAGTAAGGCGTGCGGTAGCGCGGGGGCACGGCGGCGAAGTCCACGCCCTCTTCCTTCAGCACCTTGGCCTCGAAGGGCATCACGTCGGCCGCGGCCGGGATCTGGGCGGCGGGGAGCTGGTGCAGGCGCTGGTCCAGGATGGCGGCGCTGAGGTAGGACAGCGTGGTGTAGCCCTGGTTGAAGCGCTTGGCGCGTTCGACCTTGTCCAGCAACTCCTTCGGCATGGGCGCGCCGGTCTTGTAGTGAAGGGCGTAGTTGGCGAGCACGCTGGGCGTGTCGGCCCACACCTCGTTGACCTGCGAGGGGTACTCCACGAAGTCGCGCGGCACGCGGCTGAGGCTGGGGTACGGCACCTTGTTGAACATGCCGTGCAGCGCGTGGCCGAACTCGTGGAACATGGTGTTCACTTCATCCCAGGTCAGCAGCGTGGGCTCGCCGGCCGGCGGCTTGGGGATGTTGAGGTGGTTGGCCACGACGGGCGAGGTGCCCTCCAGCGGGTTCTGGCCCACGTAGGCGTTCATCCACGCACCGCCGCGTTTGCTGGGGCGGGCGTAGAGGTCGGCGATGAAGATGGCGAGTTGCTTGCCGTCCTTGTCGAACACGTCGTAGGTGCGCACGTCGTCGCGGTACACGGGCAGGTCGGTGCGGCGCTTGAAGGTGATGCCGTAGAGCTGGGTGGCAGCGTAGAACACGCCGCGCTCCAGCACGCTGGTGATCTCAAGATACGGCTTGAGCTGGCTTTCGTCGAAGCCGTACTTGGCGGCGCGCAGCTTGTCGGCGTAGTAGCTCCAGTCCCAGGCCTGCAGCGCGAACGTGGGCTGCTTCTTGGCGGCCTGGTCGGCGTCGATCATCTTCTGCAACTCGGCGCCCTCGGCGCGGGCAGAGGCGACCGCCGCGGGGGCGAGCTGGCGCAGCATCGCGTTCACGTTGGCGGGGGTCTTGGCGGTTTCGTCTTCCAGCACGAAGTCGGCCGGCGTGGCGTAGCCCAGCAGCGCGGCGCGCTCGGCGCGCAGCGTCAGCACGCGGGACAGGATGGCGCGCGTGTCCTGCTCGTTGCCGCGGCTGCCGCGTGCGACGGAGGCCTTGTGCAGGCGCTCGCGCACGGCGCGGTTCTGCAGCTCGGTCTCGAAAGGCTGGATGGTGGTGTTCAGCAGCGTCAGGACGTATTTGCCTTCCAGGCCCTTCTTCTTGGCGACATCGGCGGCAGCGCTGATCTGCGCGGGCGTGAGGCCGGCCAGTTCCTCGGCCGTGTCCACCACGATGGCCGAATCGTTCACCTCGGCCAGCACGGCCTTGTTGAAGCGCGCGCCCAGCGTCGCCATCTCGCCGTTGATGGCACGCATGCGGGCCTTCTGCTCGTCGTTCAGGCGGGCACCGGCGCGCACCATGTCGCGGCGGTAGCGCTCGATGAGGCGCTTGCCTTCGGGGCTGGGAGCGGCGGTGTCACGCGCCGCGTAAAGAGCCTCGACGCGGGCGAACAGCTTGGGGTTGAGCAGCACGGCGTCGCGCTGCGCAGCCAGCTTGGCGGCGTAGTCGGTCTGCAGTTGCTGGCGGGCGGGGTTGGCATCGGCGCCGATCAGGCTGAACAGCAGCGTGCTGGTGCGGGAAAGCAACCGGCCGCTCCGCTCCCACGCGACGATGGTGTTCTCGAACGTGGGCGCGGCGGGGTTGTCGGCAATGGCCTGGATCTCGGCCAGCTGCTCGGCCATGCCCTTGTCCAGTGCCGGGCCGAAGTGCTCGTCCTTCACCTTGTCGAACTGCGGGTACTGCAGCGGCAGCGGGCTGGGCGTGAACAGCGGGTTGTCTGCCGAGACCGCGGCGGCGGCGGGCGCAGCGGCGTTCTGGGCGCCGGCGAAGCCGCTGGCGAGCAGCGTGGCGAGGAGGAGGGGTTGGAAGCGGCGTGCAGCGGACATGGGTGGTGCCGGGAGGGCTGTCTTGTGGACGAAACCAAGAAGCCTAACCGCCTCGCCAAGTGATGCCACTAGGCACGCAGGGAAAGCCCTGAGGGGCTTTACAGGCGCTTCACGACTCCCCCGGCAACAACCACTGCCTTCTCGACGCGAACACCGCATTCGGATACTCCGGCTTGCCACGGCTGCCGTTGTAGCGGCCCAGGGCCAGGTACAGGTCGCCGCGCTCCAGGTCCAGGTAGTGGCGCAGGATGACGCAGCCGAAGCGCAGGTTGGTCTGCATGTGGAAGAGCCGGGAGGCATCACCATCGCCGATGAGCTTGGCCCAGAAGGGCATGACCTGCATGTAGCCGCGGGCACCGGCGGTGCTGATGGCGTATTTGCGAAACCCGCTCTCCACCTGCACCAGCCCGAGCACGAGGCTGGGCTCCAGGCCGGCGCGTTTGGCTTCGTACCAGACGGTTTCGAGGAACTCGATGCGGATCTGCGTCTCGGTCTTGCGCTTCTTGAGGCGCTCGCTCATGGTGCCCAGCCAGCGCAGGTAGGTCATGCGGGCGTCGACCTGGCCGGCCTCGAACTTGGGGCGCGGCGGGGCGCTCTGGGCGATGGAGGCACTGAGCGCGGAGCGGATGGCGTCCTGCAGCGGCTCCTCGACCTGGGCGCCGGCGTGGGCCTCGCGCAGCGGCAGCGCGCATGCGGCGGCGGCAAGCAGCAGGCTGCGGCGTGGCAGGGAGGGGGCGGGGGCGTTCATCGGGACAACCAGGCTTCCAGGGGCAGGCGGCCGTTCAGCCGCGGCGCGAGTTTCACCCAGCCGGCCCAGTACAGCAGCGCCAGCGCCGCCAGCGCGGCCGTGCCCAGCGGCAGCGCCAGGCCCGCGCCGCTGAACAGCGCCAGGCTCAGCACCGAGCTGAGGATGTAGAGGCTGAGCGTGTGGCGCCCGGCAGGCTGCAGCGCGCGCATGAAGGCGCCACCGCGCTGCGCGGCCAGCACGAGCAGCGGCACGAGGCCCGCGAGCAGGGGCAAGGCCACAAAGCCGCCGTAACCGTACAAGAGATCCCCCCAGCGGCCTGCGCCGGTGTTGAACGCCACACACAACGCAGCGCCCCACGCCAGGTTGACGAGCAGGCCACGCCACAGCCAGTAGCGCGCGCAGCGTGCCAGGGCCGGACGCCAGCGCGGGTGGCTGAACAGGCGCAGCCGCGCCGCCAGCAGGCCGGCCGCCATGAGGCCCAGCGGCAGCAGCAGCCCGAACGTCAGCTGGACGAGCTGGCTGCTGAGATAGCCCGACACGTTGTTGGCGAGCCAGGTGCCTGCACCGACGGTAGCGGCAGCCGGGGCTGGCCGGTCGTAGTACAGCACCAGAGGCGTGAAGGCGAGCATGAACGCCAGCTCCAGCCCCGCCAGCCACAGCATGCGCCGGCGCAGTTGCCGCAGCCGCAGGCCAGACCACCTCAGCGTGATGAAGCCACACACGGCGTAGAGGGTGAGGATGTCGCCCGAGTACAGGAACAGGCCGTGCAACAGCCCCAGCGCCAGCAGCCGGCCCATGCGGCGCTTGCGCACAGGCACCGCCTGCTCACCGCGCGCGCGGCGCGACAGGCCCTGGCTGTAGCCGAACAGAAAGGTCAGGAAGGTGATGCCCTTGCTGGCCAGCAGCGCGGCCACGGCGAACATGGCGGCCAGCCCCATGGCGGAACCTTCGGGCTGGGCGGGGCCCAATGGCCCGCCATAGGGGCCCGTGTAGTAGCCCACCCAGTTGACGGCCACCACGGGCAGCAGCGCCAGGGCGCGCAGCGCGTCCACGGCCCCCTCGCGGGGCACCGCGGTGCTCACGCCAGCTTTTGCTTCAGGTGGGCCAGCACGTCGCCCAGGGCGAGCTTGGTGGCGGCCTCGTCGCGGCGGCCCTGGTATTCGACCTGGCCTTCCTTGAGGCCACGGTCGGACAGCACCACGCGGTGCGGCACGCCGATGAGCTCCCAGTCCGCGAACATGGCGCCGGGGCGCTCGCCGCGGTCGTCCAGCAGCACGTCAACGCCCAGGGCCACCAGTTCGTCGTGCAACTGGGTGGCAGCCACCTTGACCTCTTCGCTGCGGTCCAGGCCGATGGGGCACAGCACGACGGTGAAGGGGGCGATGCTGTCGGGCCAGATGATGCCGCGGGCGTCGTTGTTCTGCTCGATGGCGGCGCCCAGGATGCGCGTCACGCCGATGCCGTAGCAGCCCATCTCCATGAGCGCGGGCTTGCCGTTCTCGTCCAGGAAGCTGGCGTTCATGGCGGCGGAGTACTTGGTGCCGAGGTAGAACACGTGGCCCACCTCGATGCCGCGCTGGATGGCGAGCAGCCCCTTGCCGTCGGGCGAGGGGTCGCCCACGACGACGTTGCGGATGTCGGCCACGAGGTCGGGCTCGGGCAGGTCGCGGCCCCAGTTGACGCCGGTGAGGTGGTAGTCGGCCTCGTTGGCGCCGCAGATGAAGTCGCTCATGACGGCGACGGTGCGGTCGGCGACGATCTTGAGGGGTTGTTTCAGGCCGATGGGGCCGAGATACCCGGGCTTGCAGCCGAAGTGGGCGTCGATCTCGCCGGCGGTGGCAAAGCGGAAGCCGTTGTTCAGGCCCTCGACCTTGCCGGCCTTGACCTCGTTGAGCTCATGGTCGCCGCGCACCAGCAGCAGCCAGACCTGCGTCTTGACGATGTTGCCGTCCTTGTCCAGCTCATCCGTAGCCAGCACCAGGGACTTGACGGTCTGCGACAGGGGCAGACCCAGCAGCAGCGCGACTTCCTCGCAGGTGGCCTTGCCGGGCGTGGGCGTCTTGGCGAGCTGTTGCAGCGCTTCGCCACGAGCGGGCAGCAGCGCCACGGCCTCGGCCAGCTCGATGTTGGCGGCGTAGTCGCTGGTGGGGCAGTAGACGATGGCGTCTTCGCCCGTCTCGGCGATGACCTGGAACTCGTGCGAGCGGTCGCCGCCGATGGCGCCGGTGTCGGCCGCGACGGCGCGGTACTGCAGGCCCAGGCGGTCGAAGATCTTGCAGTAGGCCGCGTACATGTTCTCGTAGCTGCGGCCGGCGGCGGCCACGTCACGGTCGAACGAGTAGGCGTCCTTCATCGTGAACTCGCGGCCGCGCATCACGCCGAAGCGGGGGCGGCGCTCGTCGCGGAACTTGGTCTGGATGTGATAGAAATTCTTGGGCAGCTGGCGATAGCTGCGCAGCTCCTGGCGAGCGATGTCAGTGATCACTTCCTCGCTCGTGGGCTGCACGATGAAGTCGCGGTTGTGGCGGTCTTTGACGCGCAGCAACTCGGGGCCCATCTTGTCGAAGCGGCCGGTTTCCTGCCACAGCTCGGCGGGCTGGATGACGGGCATCAGGCACTCGATGGCGCCGGCGGCGTCCATCTCCTCGCGGATGATCTTCTCGACCTTGCGGATGACGCGCAGGCCCATGGGCATGTAGTTGTAGATGCCCGCGCCCAGGCGCTTGATCATGCCGGCGCGCATCATCAGCTTGTGGCTGACGACTTCGGCGTCGGCGGGGGCTTCCTTGAGCGTGGAGACGAAGAACTGGGAGGCTTTCATGGCGTCAACGGTACAAATGAGAAGGCCGGGTGAAAACCCGGCCCAACACACGGTAATTCGGGAGAAGTCTTCGGGTTAGCGAGGGCAATGCCGCGATCGCGGCCCGATGCAATAATCGAACCAACTAGAGATTCGAGGTTGATTATGCTCGACCGTGAAGGCTTCCGCCCCAACGTCGGCATCATCCTGCTCAACCAGCGCAACGAGGTGTTCTGGGGCAAGCGCATCCGGACGCACTCGTGGCAGTTCCCGCAAGGGGGCATCAAGCACGGCGAGACGCCTGAGCAGGCGATGTTTCGAGAGCTCCATGAAGAAGTGGGGCTCGTTCCCGAGCATGTGCGCATCATCGCCAGGACGCGCGATTGGCTGCGCTATGAGGTGCCCGAACACTTCATACGCCGCGACGCGCGCGGCCACTACAAGGGCCAGAAGCAGATCTGGTTCCTCTTGCAGATGATGGGGCGCGACTGCGACATGAACCTGCGCGCGACGGACCACCCGGAGTTCGACGCCTGGCGTTGGAACGACTACTGGGTGCCGCTGGAGGCGGTGATCGAGTTCAAGCGCGGCGTCTACGAGATGGCGCTGACCGAGCTGGCCCGCTACCTGCCCCGCATCAACCACCACAACCGCTACCTGCGCGCCGGCATGCGCCCGCAGCACCGCGGCGACCGCCACAGCGGGCCGATGCCGCTGGAGCACAGTGGGCCCATGCCGTTTGACGGTGGCAGCGAGCCCATGCCGCTGGAGGCAACGGTGACGCCGCCGGATGGGGAACAGACGAGCTGACGCGCTACAACTTGGTGCTCAGCGGAGCACCAAGTTGTCTCTGTGAATCAGTTCAGGTTCCGCCGCGTAGCCCAACACGTTCTCAAACTCCGACGACGGCTTGCGTGCAATCAACCGCGCCTCGGTCGCCGAGTAGTTGGCCAACCCCCGCGCCAGCTCCACGCCCTGCAGCGTCTGCACCGAGATGACGTCGCCCCGGTGGAAACCGCCCTGCACTTCCACCACGCCGATGGGCAGCAGGCTCTTGCCCTCGTCCCGCACCTTGGCCGCCGCACCCGCATCCACCTTGACGGAGCCGCGAAGCTGCAGGTGGTCCACCATCCACTGCTTGCGGGCCGCCAGCTTGGGCGTGGCAGCCAGCAGCGCCGTGCCGATGGACTCGCCGCGCGCCAGGCGCAGCAGCACATCCGGCTCACGGCCATAGGCGATGACGGTGCCGGCGCCGCTACCGGCCGCGCGTTTGGCGGCCAGGATCTTGGTGATCATGCCGCCGCGGCCGATGCTGGAGCCGGCGCCGCCGGCCATGCGCTCAAGCTCTGGGTCGCCCGCGGTGGCGGTATCGATGAAGCGGGCGTTCGGGTCCTTGCGCGGGTCGGCGGAGTACAGGCCGCGCTGGTCGGTCAGGATGACGAGGGCGTCGGCCTCCACGAGGTTGGCAACCAGCGCGCCCAGCGTGTCGTTGTCGCCGAACTTGATCTCGTCGTTGACGACGGTGTCGTTCTCGTTGATGACGGGCAGCACGCGGTGGGCCAGCAACGTCAACAGCGTGGAGCGGGCGTTGAGGTAGCGCTCGCGGTCGGCCAGGTCGGCGTGGGTCAGCAGCACTTGCGCGCTGGCCATGCCGTGGGCGCTGAGCTGGCTTTCGTACATCTGCGCCAGGCCCATCTGGCCCACGGCGGCAGCCGCCTGCAGCTCGTGCAGTTCCTTCGGGCGGGTGGCCCAGCCCAGGCGCTTCATGCCCTCGGCGATGGCGCCGCTGGACACCATGACGAGCTCACGGCCCTCGGCGGCGAGTGCGGCGAGCTGGCGGCTCCAGTTCGCGATGGCTTCGGCATCCACGCCCCGGCCCTCGTTGGTGACGAGGCTGGAGCCCACTTTGACGACGATACGGCGCGCGCTGGAGAGCAGGGTCATTCTGTGGTGTCGGGGGCGTCGAAGCGGACGTCGCGGTCCTCGACCACCTTCTGCTCAGCGGCGACGTGGTCGTAGATGGCGTGGATGAGGGGCTGGCAGCCTTCGCGGGTGAGGGCCGAGATCTTGAAGACCGGGCCCTTCCACTTGTAGCGCTTGACGAAGTCCTTCACGCGGGCCTCGCGCTCTTCCTCGGGCACCATGTCCAGCTTGTTGAGCACCAGCCAGCGCGGCTTGTCGTGCAGCTCGGGGTCGTACTTCTTGAGCTCGGCGACGATGGCCTTGGCTTCCTTGACGGGGTCCACCTCGGGGTCGAACGGGGCCAGGTCAACGACGTGCAGCAGCAGGCGCGTGCGCTGCAGGTGGCGCAGGAACTGGTGGCCCAGGCCGGCGCCTTCCGCGGCGCCTTCGATCAGGCCGGGGATGTCGGCGACAACGAAGCTCTTCTCCGGCGCCACGCGCACGACGCCCAGGTTGGGGTGTAGCGTGGTGAAGGGGTAGTCGGCGATCTTGGGCTTGGCGTTGGAGACGGCCGTGATCAGCGTGGACTTGCCCGCGTTGGGCTGACCCAGCAGGCCCACGTCGGCCAGCACGCGCAGCTCCAGCCGCACCTTCTTGGCCTCGCCGGGCCAGCCGGGGGTCTTCTGGCGCGGGGCGCGGTTGGTGGAGGTCTTGAAGTGCAGGTTGCCGAAGCCGCCATCGCCACCCTTGCACAGCAGGATGCGCTCGCCGTTCTCCAGCAGCTCGCCGATGACGGATTCGGTCTCCAGGTCCGTGATGATGGTGCCCACGGGCATGCGCAGCACGATGTCGTCCGCAGCGGCGCCGAAGCAGTCGGAGCCGCGGCCGGCCTCGCCGTTGCGGGCCTCGTGGCGGCGCGCGTAGCGGTAGTCGATCAGCGTGTTGAGGTTGCGGTCGGCCTCGGCCCAGACGCTGCCGCCCTTGCCGCCGTCGCCGCCGTCGGGCCCGCCGAAGGGGATGAACTTTTCGCGGCGAAAGCTCGCGCAGCCGGCACCGCCGTTGCCGGCGGCGATATCGATGGTGGCTTCGTCAACGAATTTCATGGCGGGGGACGGCCATCGTAATGGCTCAGTTGCAGCCCCGCGCACCGTGATGCGGCGCGCCAGGGTTCAGAAATGACAAAGCCCCGGCGTGCCGGGGCTCGTAAGCGGGGCGAGGTGCTCGCCCTCGGTGGAAGCCTTTAGGCTTCCAGGGGCGTCACGACAACCGTGGAACGGTTGTTGGCGCCCTTGACGGTGAAGCTGATGTGGCCATCGACCAGCGCGAACAGCGTGTGGTCCTTGCCCATGCCGACGTTGACGCCAGCGTGGAAACGGGTACCGCGCTGACGCACGATGATGGAACCAGCGGAAACCAGTTCGCCGCCGTAAGCCTTGACGCCCAGCATCTTGGGCTTGGAGTCACGGCCGTTCCGCGTGGAACCGCCGCCTTTTTTCTGTGCCATGAGTTAGCTCCTCGAAATGTGCGGCTGGATCAGCCGTTGACCGCGCTGATTTGCAGCTCGGTGTAGTTCTGGCGATGGCCTTGGCTCTTCTTGTAGTGCTTGCGGCGACGCATCTTGAAGATGCGGACCTTGTCGTGCTTGCCGTGCGAGACGACCGTGGCCACGACCTTGGCACCGTCCACCAGGGGAGCACCGACCTTGAGCTCGTCGCCGTTGCCAACCGCCAGGACTTGGTCCAGCGTGACTTCAGCGCCGACTTCCACGTCGAGCAGCTCAACCTTGAGCTTGTCGCCGGCAGCAACCTTGTATTGCTTGCCACCGGTCTTGATAACCGCGTACATAGACTTCCTTTCGCACCTCGGGAGGCGCATCACCGGGCTGCCAAGGTTTTCACCTTGTTGTGCCTGGCCTTTTTGTGGGTTTTATCTCTCGGCGGCTATACGCACCAGGCGCACGAACCGCAAAGAGCCCACGAGTATACCCTGAGTGTTTCAGCAAGGCAACCCGGGCCCGGGCAAGCCGCCGGACAGTCATCGCCGCCCTGCCCCGCCGGGAGGGGCCGAGACCCGTTTCTATAATGCGCCCCTCCCTAGCTTGAGAGTCCAGAGTGCGCGTCGAGACTGCCTCGCCCCCATCCCAAGTTGCCGAGGTACTCGCCCTGCTGGCCGCCGAAATGGCCCAGGTCGACGCCGTCATCGCAAAACGCCTCTCCTCCGACGTGGCGCTGATCGACCAGATCGCCCACTACATCGTGCATGCTGGCGGCAAGCGCATGCGCCCGAAGCTGGTGCTGCTGTTCGCCAACGCGCTGGGCTTCACTGAAGCCGCCCGCTTCGAGCTGGCCGCGGTGGTGGAGTTCATCCACACCGCCACGCTGCTGCACGACGACGTGGTGGACGAATCGTCCCTGCGCCGCGGCAAGCCCACGGCCAATGCGCTGTTCGGCAATGCCGCCAGCGTCTTGGTGGGCGACTTCCTGTACTCCCGCGCCTTCCAGATGATGGTGTCGGTGGATCGCATGCGCGTGCTGGAGGTGCTGGCCGAGGCGACCAACGTCATCGCCGAGGGCGAGGTCCTGCAGTTGATGAACATGCACGACCCCGACATCACCGTCGAGAGCTACCTGCGCGTCATCCGCTTCAAGACCGCCAAGCTGTTCGAGGCCAGCGCGCGGTTGGGCGCCGTACTGGCCAACGCCACGCCGGACGTCGAGGAAGCCTGCGCCGCTTACGGCCGGGCCCTGGGCACCGCCTTCCAGCTCATCGACGACGTGCTGGACTACGAAGGCGACGCGCAGGAGCTGGGCAAGAACATCGGCGACGACCTGCGCGAAGGCAAGACGACGCTGCCGCTGCTGATTGCGATGGAGCGCGCCACGCCCGAGCAACGCGCCCTGCTGCGCCACGCCATCGAGGAAGGCGAGCAGGAGAAGCTGCAGGAGATCGTCACCATCGTGAGCAACACCGGCGCCCTGGACTCCACCCGCGAGGCGGCTCGCGCCGAGGCGCGGCACGCGGCCGACTGCTTGAAGCTGCTGCCTCAAAACAAGTGGACAGAATCTCTGCTAGAATTCGCAATTCAGTCGGTTGAGCGCCATTCCTGAAAGGAATGGTTGAGCGGCACACAAGTGCCGCGGCGTCAACACAGACAGCGGGGTGTAGCTTAGCCTGGTAGAGCGCTACGTTCGGGACGTAGAGGCCGGAGGTTCGAATCCTCTCACCCCGACCAGGAAATTCAATGAGTTAGAGGCGATCTGATCGACTCACTCGAACAGCCGGGTAATACCCGGGAAACGCAGAGGCCCCTTCGGGGGCCTTTTTGCTTTGGGCCGCGTCGCGTTGATGCAGCGCTAGGAACCGCACGGTCGGCGATCCGCGCGATCAACCTCATACACCTATGGGCTACCGAGACGGGCTGTCCCGCCTGTTCGAGATCAGGATCGCCGAGGGGCTCCCCTGCAAGGGCTCCGTGAAGAGTTCGCCGATGGGCCGCATGGCCTTCTCGTCGGCGCCGGTGCCAAGCAACTACCGCCGGCTGCCAGCGACGGCTGCCAGAGCTGGGCCTGGCAACCGGCGGGAAGTGAGTTGCCCCATGCGATGCCGCTGGGCCCGGCGGCTGGTCTCGAGCAGGCATGGCAAGCGGCCAGGCATTTGAACTCAACAGTGTCACCAGAAGCCGCTTGCTTGCCATGTTAGATTTGATCCTCACCTTTCGACCACCGAAGTCCATGCAATACGTTTACAGGCCAGGATGGGCTGCCCTTTGGTGTTCCCTGGTCCTGGCGCTTTCGGGCTGCGGAGGTGGTGGAGGCGGTAGCGATGCGCCGCCGCCAGCTCCGCCGACACCGTTGCCAACTGCGGTCACCATCACGGCGCCGGCCAAGGCGCAGTCGGCAGGCAGCGTGGCCTTCGCGCCGTCGTTCTCAGGCTCCAACGGCCTGACGTTCAAGTGGGAGTTTGGCGACGGCACGGCCGCGAGCGCGGAGCCCGCCCCCACGCATGTGTTCGCCAAGCCTGGCGACTACCAGGTCAAGCTGACCGTCTCCGACGCCTCGGGTGCATCGCGCAACGCCAGCTTCGACATCGCCGTCAACAACCAGGCCAATGTCCGCGGGCTGGTGTGCAGCGGGGCCGACGACGCGGGCTGGTGCTGGTCGAAAGTCGTGCAGGGCAATGGCGACCTGTTCAACGACCTCTTCTTCGACGGCCAGACGGGTTGGGCCGCCAGCGAGACCGGGGCCCTCTACAAGTCCACGGACGGTGGCAAGACCTGGGCGACCAAGTTCAAGCTGCCAGGAGAGAAATTCCAGCAGGTCGCTTTCACCGACGCCAACCGTGGCTGGGCCTTGACCACCAGCGGCAAGCTCTACATGAGCGTGAATGGCGGCGACGCGTGGACCTTGCAACTGGACCGCACCGGGGAGCCGCCGAATAGCGCCACAAACCTGAAGCTGATCGTCACCGATGCGCAGCGTGTCGCGGTTCTTGGCAACGTGTCTAAGCTCAGCTCAGACGGCGGCCAGTCGTGGCAGACGACTAATGAGTACGTCAGGACGATCACCAAGTCGGGTGTGGTGTGGGGTTCCACAGCGCGCTCGACGGACTACGGCAGGAGCTTCAAGCCCTATGGAAATATCAGCCTCTGGTTGCTGGATAGCTTGAACCGGGAGTCGTTGGGGAACTTGAGGGTGGTTAACGATGAGGTGGCGGTCCGGGAGATCTGGCGGAATTTCGGCATTTCCCCCAACTACATGCTGAGCACCGCGATCGCAGTGACCACGGACGGCGGTGCAACCTGGATTCGCAGGGACATCGGCGCAGACGGCCCCCAGGCCGGGCTTGGGTACCGTTGGGACACCTCTACGAGCATCTATGCCGCGACCGCTGAGAAGCTCTGGGCGCTGGACGGAGCGCGGGTGGCTCGCAGTCTCGATGGGGGGCTCAACTGGTCCTGGCTGCCTAGAGGGCCCTGGCCTGAATTCACCGCGTGGTTTGCCGATTGGATCGTCAAGGACGGCGTACCGGACCCCGACAACCCGGACGCCTTCAGCATGGTGGTGGCCGAGGGCTTGTATGGCCAAGGCGGGAGATCCGTGCTGCGCACCACAGATGGTGGCCTGAACTGGAAGCGCTATGCACCCGACGGATTTGCGCGTCAAAAGACCGTCGCTTCGTTCAGGCGACTGGGGCCGCAAAGCTGGCTCTGGCAATCGGGAAGCAAGTCCGTGTTCCGTACTGACGATGACGGCGCGAGTTGGGCGCTGCTGGCCGGGACATCGCTCGCTTCGAGTGCCGTTGACGGCATCGCCTTCTGGGATGACAAGGAAGGCCTGGCCATCCAGCTGAACGGCGACCTGCTGTCGACCAAGGATGGCGGAAAGACCTGGGCTCTCGTCAGCCCCGGGAGCTACAGTGATGCCTACCCTTACAGGCCTGCAGTGCAGGTCTTCGATGGGGGGGCGTGGGTGCTGCGCTACGCCGCAGAGGTAGGCACCAATACGCTCAGCGTCAGCACGGATGGCGGCAAGACCTGGAAGGATCAGAAGGCTGCACTGGGCGCTGCCAGCCCGGCGGCCATGAACTTCTTCGACGCCAGGCACGGCATCGTCGCCATGAGCGACCTGCGCGTGCTCTCCACCAGCGATGGCGGCGTGACGTGGACTCAGCTGGGTGCCCTGCCGGCGTCGATCGGTTGGCTGGACAGCGGCTCCATGAGCTTCTCCGGCGCGACCACCGGGATTCTGAACGGCCTTTATGTGACCAGCGACGGGGGGGCGACATGGAAAATCGGTAACCGGCCTTCCGGCGTCTTTCCGAAAGCGTTCCGGCTTGTCGACGGCCTGAATGGCTGGGGAGTGGGCTACCGGGAAAACGGGTATCCGAATCCAGACACCCCTGTCTTGCTTGCCACCCAGGACGGCGGCCTGACCTGGACGGAGAAAACGTTGCCCGCTGGCACGCCGTTGCTCAACGCCATCCACTTCCAGACGCCCCAGTTGGGCTGGCTCGTCGGCAACGCCGGCACGGTGCTGATGACGCGCGACGGCGGCGCCACCTGGATCAAACAGGACGTCGGCCCCACGACGCGGGACTTCACGGCCGTGTATTTCAACTCCAGCAAGACCGGCTGGCTGGGTGGCTCGCTGGGCGAGCTCATGGCCACGGGCACCGGGGGCTATTGAGCCGAGCGCGGCCGGCGATGGGCCATAGTCACATCGGCCTGCCCCCTTATCCAGCTGCCGCATGTAGAGGCCGGAGGTTCGAATCCCCTCACCCCGACCAGGAATTCCCTTGATCTCAAGGAACAAAACAGCCGCGGACTCCGCGGCTGTTTTGCTTTGCAGGGCTCAGCGTTGCAGCAGCGCCTTCGCCGCCTCGATCCGCAGGGCGAGCGTCACCGTCTCGTCGTTCAGCACGTGCTGCAAGAAGCGCCTCGGGTCCACGTCCGGGACCTGGCCTGTGGATGGCATAGCCTTGGCGGCGGGTTCGTGGGCCGCGGGCGCCAGCAGGTGCAGTGCCGCATCAAACGCGACGGGCGTGATGCTCTCCAGCCGCGCCAGCAAATCCGCCTGCCCCTCGGCGCCAGGCTCGATGTCCAGCCACGGCGTGTCGGCAAAGATGGGCGCGAGGTCGGGTGCCACATAGGCCGACCAATTGCCCGTGGCCGCCCATTGCGCGGGGACCACCGGCAGGTCGGCGGCGGCGTCCGACGGCATCAGTCGCACACGCTTGGACGCAATGTCCGGCAGGTAGCGCTCGCGCACCCGCTGCAGGAAGTCGGCGGCCCGCGCCAGGCCGACGGGCGCCTGCAGCGAGAACCACAACTGCAGCGCGTCGTCCCCGGACACCGCAATCGCTGGCGCCGGGAGTTGCAAGTCGGCCTGCACGCCCCGCCACACCTTGGACAGGGCGGTCCAGTCGGCGGGATCACCCAGCTCCAACACCATGGCCCGCAGATTGCCCGCCGGGCTGGCGGCGGACGGGTGATAGAGGCGCTGCTGTTCGGACTGAAGGCGGTTCATGGCCAAGGACAGGTGGAGAAAGGCCCACCGAATCTACCGGAATGGCGCCGCGCCCGCCCGAGCGTGAACTCCTGCCGCATCAAACCCGCTTCGCCCCTGAAATCCTGCCGTTATCCCTGGGATTTCGTTCGTCACGGGCCGGCCCCGCGACTGGCACAATCGACAGACTTCACTCCTGACGTCGCCGACGCAACTGCTCGTGGAAACTCCGCTCGCCGAGCCGCTCCAGTCCACCCTGTCGGGGGTGGCGCGCATGCTCGTGCATGCCGGCAAGCTGCAGGCCAAGACGGCCGAGGATCTCGTCAAGCAGGCGCGCGAGAAGAAGGTCAGCTTCGTCAACGCGGTGATCGCCAGCGGCCAGGTGTCGCCCACCGACCTGGCGCACACGCTGTCCAGCGCGCTGGCGCTGCCGCTGCTGGACCTGACGGCCATCGACCCGCAGCGCATGCCGCAGAACGTCATCGACGCGAAGCTGGCCCAGCAGTACCAGGTAGTGGCGCTGTCGCGGCGCGGCAGCCGGCTGTTCGTGGGCGGCGCGGACCCGACGGACCTGGAGGTCATCGAACGCATCAAGTTCGCGACGCAGTTGCAGCCCGAGTGGGTCATCGTCGAGCACGACAAGCTGGCCAAGATGCTGGCAACGGCTGGCGCCACCGCGGCGGAGTCGCTGGAGTCCATGGCCGGCGGTGATTTCGACTTCGACATCGCCGAGGAAGACACCGCCTCGCAGCAGCAGGAGGCGGCGGAGCTGGCCGACGTGGAGGACGCGCCGGTTGTGCGCTTCCTGCAGAAGATGCTGGTGGACGCGATCAACCTGCGCGCCTCCGACCTGCACTTCGAGCCCTACGAATACCACTACCGGGTGCGCTTCCGCGTGGACGGCGAGCTGCGCGAGATCACGCAGCCGCCCATCGCGATCAAGGACAAGCTGGCCTCGCGCATCAAGGTCATCTCGCGGCTGGACATCGCCGAGAAACGCGTGCCGCAGGACGGCCGCATGAAGCTCAAGTTCGGCAGCAAGTCCATCGACTTCCGGGTCAGCACGCTGCCAACGCTGTTCGGCGAGAAGATCGTGATCCGTATCCTGGACTCGTCCTCGGCCAAGCTGGGCATCGACGCACTGGGCTACGAGAAGATCGAGAAGGAGCGCCTGCTCGCGGCCATCTACCGCCCCTACGGCATGGTGCTGGTGACGGGCCCTACGGGCTCGGGCAAAACGGTGTCTCTTTACACCTGCCTGAACATCCTGAACCAGCCGGGCGTGAACATCTCCACCGTGGAAGACCCGGCGGAAATCAACCTGCCCGGCATCAACCAGGTCAACGTCAACGACAAGGCGGGCCTGAACTTCGCCGCCGCGCTCAAGTCCTTCCTGCGCCAGGATCCGGACATCATCATGGTCGGCGAAATCCGCGACCTGGAGACGGCCGACATCGCCATCAAGGCGGCGCAGACGGGCCACATGGTCATGTCCACGCTGCACACCAATGACGCGCCCAAGACGCTGACGCGTCTGCTCAACATGGGCGTGGCGCCGTTCAACATCGCGTCCAGCGTGCTGCTCATCACCGCGCAGCGCCTGGTGCGGCGCCTGTGCGAGAACTGCAAGCAGCCGGCGGACTTTCCTCGCGAGGCGCTGATCAAGGCCGGCTTCGTCGAGGAAGACTTCGACGGCAGCTGGAAGCCCTACCGCGCGGTGGGCTGCAGCAATTGCACAAATGGTTACCGTGGACGCGTGGGCGTTTACCAAGTCATGCCGGTCACCGAGGCGATCCAACGCATCATCCTGGCCGAGGGAACGGCGATGGACATCGCCGAGCAGGCCAAGCGGGAAGGCGTGCGTGACCTGCGCCAGTTTGGCCTGGTCAAGGTGCGCGTCGGCGTGACGACGCTGGAAGAAGTCCTGTCGGCCACCAACGAATAAAACTCGAGGAGTACGCATGGCCACAGCCACCGCCGCCGCGGTAAAGGGCGTCAAGGATTTCATCTTCGAGTGGGAAGGCAAGGACCGCAACGGCAAGATCGTTCGCGGTGAACTGCGCGCCGGTGGCGAGGCCATGGTCAGCGCCACGCTGCGACGGCAGGGCATCCTCGTCAACAAGGTCAAGAAGCGCCGCGCCAGTGGCGGCAGCTCGATCAAGCAGAAGGACATCGCCATCTTCACGCGCCAGCTCGCGACGATGATGCGCGCCGGCGTGCCGCTGCTGCAGGCCTTCGACATCGTCGCGCGCGGCGCCACCAACCCGCGCCTGACGCGCCTGCTCAACGACATCCGCCAGGACGTGGAGACCGGTACCAGCCTGTCCTCGGCCTTCCGCAAGCACCCGATGTACTTCGACGCGCTGTACTGCAACCTCGTCGAAGCCGGCGAGACGGGCGGTATCCTGGAAGCGCTGTTGGACCGCCTGGCGGTCTACCAGGAGAAGACGGTCGCGATCAAGAACAAGATCAAGTCCGCGCTGACCTACCCCATCGCCGTGATGGTGGTGGCCTTCGTCGTCGTGGCCGTCATCATGATCTTCGTGGTGCCCGCGTTCGAGGACGTGTTCAAGTCCTTCGGCGCCGACCTGCCCGCACCCACGTTGTTCATCATCGCGATGTCCAAGTTCTTCGTCAGCTACTGGTGGGCCATCTTCGGCAGCATCGGCGGCGGCCTCTACTTCTTCCTGCAGACGTGGAAGCGCTCGGTGCCGATGCAAAAACGCATGGACCGCATCCTGCTGAAGATCCCCGTCTTCGGCGACCTCATGTACAAGTCGGCCATCGCACGCTGGACACGCACGCTGTCCACGATGTTCGCGGCCGGCGTGCCGCTCGTCGAAGCGCTGGACTCCGTCGGTGGCGCGTCGGGCAATGCGGTCTTCCAGGAAGCGACCGAGCAGATCCAGCGCGACGTCTCCACCGGCTCGGCGCTGACCACCTCAATGCAGACCACCGGCATCTTCCCCACCATGGTGCTGCAGATGGCCTCCATCGGTGAAGAGTCCGGCTCGCTGGACCACATGCTGGCCAAGGCGGCCGAGTTCTACGAGGACGAGGTGGACGAGGCCGTCAAGGCGCTGTCCAGCCTCATGGAGCCCTTCATCATCGTCATCCTGGGCACCATCATCGGTGGCATCGTGGTGTCGATGTACCTGCCCATCTTCAAGCTGGGCCAGGTGGTCTGAGTGGTGGAGGTGGACTACGGCCTCTGGCTCTCACCCTGGGTTCTCGGCATCTTTGGTCTTTGCATCGGCAGCTTCCTGAACGTCGTCATCTACCGGCTGCCGGTCATGCTGGACCGGGCCTGGCACCACGACGCCTGCGTCATGCTGGTCACGCCAGAAGACCTAACCCGCGTGGGCGGCATCCCCAAGGCCGATGCCGACAAGTTCGCCAAGGCCGTGGATGACTACGGCACCAGGATCGAGGCGCTGCCGCCGCTGAACCTCGTCACGCCGCCGTCGCGCTGCCCGCACTGCGGCCACAAGCTGCGCTGGCACGAGAACCTGCCCGTCATCGGCTGGTTGCGCTTGGGCGGCAAGTGCGCCGAGTGCAAGGCGCCGGTTTCCAAGCGCTATCCGCTGATCGAGGCCGTCACCGGCATCGCCTTCGCGGCCCTGTCCTGGCGCTTCGGCGCCCAGCCCACCACGCTGCTGTGGTGCGGCTTCGTCGCTGCGCTGATCGCGCTGGCCATGATCGACCTGGACACGCAGTTCCTGCCCGACGACATCAACCTGCCGCTGCTGTGGGCCGGCCTGCTCGCCTCCGTGATGGGCTGGACCGTGTCGCTGGACAAGGCCGTCATCGGCGCCGTGGCGGGCTATGTGTCGCTGTGGTCGGTCTACTGGGTCTACAAGATCGTGCGCAAGCGCGAAGGCATGGGCTACGGTGACTTCAAGCTGCTCGCCGCCCTGGGCGCCTGGCTGGGCTGGCCCATGCTGCTGCCCATCATCCTGCTGTCGTCCGCCGTGGGCGCCGTCGTGGGCCTGTTCATGATCCTGTTCCGCGGCCACGGCCGCGAAGTGCCCATCCCCTTCGGCCCCTACCTGGTGGGCGGCGGCCTCGTGGCCCTGTACGTGGGTCACGACAAGCTGCAGGCCTTGCTGGGCATCTACCTCGGTTGAGATGCGCATCGGGCTGACCGGCGGCATCGGCAGTGGCAAGAGCACGGTGGCCGGCTTCCTGCGCGAGGCCGGGGCGGCCCTCGTCGATACCGACGCCATCTCACGGTCCCTCACCCTGCCCGGCGGCGCCGCCATGCCCGCCATCGCCCAGGCCTTTGGCGCGGACTTCGTCACCGCCGACGGCGCGCTAGACCGCGACCGCATGCGGGCTCTCGCCTTCTCCGACGCCACCGCCAAGCGCAGGCTGGAGGCCATCCTGCACCCCCTCATCACCGCCGAGGCGCTGGCCCAGGCCGACGCGGCAAGGTCTGCCCCCCTTGTGGTCTTCGACGTGCCGCTGCTCGTCGAATCCGGCCGCTGGCGCGCCCGCGTGTCGCGCATCCTCGTCGTGGACTGCCCGGTCGAAACCCAGATCGCCCGCGTGCTGCAACGCCCCGGCTGGACGCGCGAGCGCGTGGACGGCGCGCTGGCCGCGCAGACCACCCGCGAAGCCCGCCGCGCCGCCGCCGACGCCGTGCTGCTGAACGACGGGCTCACACTCTTAGCACTCAGAAACGAGGTGCTAGGCCAGGCCGCCCGTTGGGGCTGTGAAACAATGCACACGCCCTGACTGCACCCATCCCCGAGGCGCCCCTTTGGTCCTGTACGAGTACCCGTTCAACGAGAGCATCCGCACGATGCTGCGCCTCGAACACCTGTTCGACCGCCTCGGCGCCCTGATGGAGCGCGAAACCGCGCTGGACCACCACTTCGCCCTCGTCACGCTGTTCGAGATCATGGACGTCGCCTCGCGCGCCGACCTCAAGAGCGACCTGCTCAAGGAGCTGGAAAAGCACAAGGCCCAGTTCCAAGCCTACCGCGGCAACCCCGGCGTCGAGGAAGCGCGGCTGGACGAAGTCATTGGCCGCATCGACGGCGCCTTCCAGCGCTTGAACGCCCTGGCCGGCAAGGCCGGCGCGGCCCTCACCGGCAACGAATGGCTGATGAGCATCCGCAGCCGCATCAGCATCCCCGGCGGCACCTGCGAGTTCGACCTGCCCGCCTACTACAACTGGCAGCAGCTCCTGCCCGTGCGCCGCCGCAAGGACTTGATGCACTGGGCCCAGACGCTGATGCCGCTGGCCGAGGCCCTGCAGGTGCTGCTGGGCATGCTGCGCGACTCCGGCGCCCCGCACAAGGTGGCGGCCACGGCAGGCCAGTTCCAGCAAAGCCTGCCCGCCGGCCGCGTCTACCAACTGCTGCGCATGCGCATAGACCCGAGCCTCGGGCTCATCCCCGAAATCTCCGGCCACCGGCTGATGATCTCCATCCGCCTGATGCGCCAGGACGAGGAAGGCCGCCTCAAGCTCGCGACAGAAGACACCAGCTTCGAGCTGGCACTTTGCCTATGAGCGACGTGAAGGTGAAGGAGCGCATCGTGCGCTGCCCCCAGTGCGGCGGCGACAGTGTCTACGCGCCCAGCAACAAGTGGCGCCCCTTCTGCAGCGAGCGCTGCCGCCAGATCGACCTGGGCGCCTGGGCCAGCGAAAGCTTCCGCGTGCCCGCCACGCCGCCGCAGGACCCGGACGAGCAGGGGCCGGGCGGCGAGTTGCTGCACTAGCCTCGGCGCGCTGCGCACAGGCGCGATCGTCGCGCACGGGGCGAGTGCTCTCAGCTGAAGGAGCAAATCATGTTGCTCCGTTCCAAATAAGCCAGGCCTCCGGCGTCTGCATACGCTTCGATCGATCGGAAGCGCTTGAAATCGATCTCATGTCGACTCCTCCCGTTGACCAGGGTCATCTCATGAGCTAGTTAGCCTTGAGACTGGCGTCATCGCCCCTTGCGACGGTCGTCAGACCTCCGGGGTGAATGTTCACAGCTAACCCCTAGTTCGTAGAGGGCTCTCTCCAAATGAGTAATAGTCACTGGGTGTTACAGGCGCTTTTCCAGACAATGCCGGTCGCCAAGAAACGTTAAGCCTGCCCGAGCAGGCACGCGCAACACCTCATGAATCAAACAGTCAGCCGACCGGCTCCCGAGCCGGTCGTAGGCGAAGCCTTGCCTTCACCCACCGTCAACGAGGCCCCAGGAGACAACCACCCGCCCGCTGCCCCCGATACCAACGCCCTGCAGGCGCTGGCCGTGTTGGCCCGGCTGCACCACGTGGCCGCCGAGCCCCACGCCATGCGCCACGAACTGGGCCTGGGCGAGAACGACCCCGTCTCGCGCCAGGACCTGCTGCTGGCGGCCAAGCGCATCGGCCTCAAGGCCAAGGCCTCGCAGAGTTCGGTTGATCGCCTGACGCTGGCGCCCCTGCCGGCGCTCGCCGTCATGAACGACGGCCGCCTCGTGGTTCTCGCGCAATGCGACGGCCAGCGCGTGCTGTTCATGGACCCGTCCGCCACC